>Ga0268264_10000038_pt1 | contig 383623 bp, 340 predicted proteins | sample KBSSwiS32_FD_190357 | JGI IMG/M metagenome (GOLD analysis project Ga0268264, IMG submission 190357) | Switchgrass rhizosphere microbial communities from Kellogg Biological Station, Michigan, USA - KBS Switchgrass S3-2 (SPAdes) (version 2) | ecosystem: Host-associated > Plants > Roots >...
CCTACGAGGCCAACATGGCGATGCATGACTGCGACGTCATGCTGTGCGTCGGCGCGCGTTTCGACGACCGCATCACCGGGCGCACCGACGCCTTCTCGCCGGGCTCGAAGAAGATCCACATCGACATCGATCCGTCCTCGATCAACAAGAACATCCGTGTCGACGTGCCGATCATCGGCGATTGCGGCAGCATCCTGGGCGACCTGCTGCAGGTGTTCAAGGCAGAGGCCAGGAAGCCCGATCTGAAGGGATGGTGGCAGGAGATCGCGACGTGGCGCGCGCGCCACTCGCTGTCCTACCGGAAGAGCAACGACATCATCATGCCGCAATACGCGATCCAGCGGCTGTTCGAGCTGACCCGCGGCCGCGATACCTACATCACGACCGAAGTCGGCCAGCACCAGATGTGGGCCGCGCAGTTCTTCGGATTCGAGGAGCCGCACCGCTGGATGACCTCGGGCGGCCTCGGCACCATGGGTTACGGCCTGCCGGCGGCGATCGGCGTGCAGGTTGCCCATCCCGACAGCCTCGTTATCGATATCGCCGGCGATGCCTCGGTGCAGATGACGATGCAGGAAATGTCGACGGCGGTTCAGTTCGGGCTGCCGGTCAAGATCTTCATCCTGAACAACCAGTACATGGGCATGGTGCGGCAGTGGCAGCAGCTGCTGCATGGCAATCGGCTGTCGCATTCCTATTCGGAGGCGCTGCCGGATTTCGTCAAGCTCGCCGAAGCCTATGGCGGAGTCGGGCTGCAGGCGATCAAGCCGGGTGATCTCGACGGCGCCATCAAGGAGATGATCTCGGTCAAGCGGCCGGTGCTGTTCGACTGCCGCGTCGCCGCGCTGGAAAACTGTTTCCCGATGATCCCGTCCGGCAAGGCCCACAATGAAATGCTGCTGCCTGCGGAAGCCGAGAGCGAAGCCACGGCGGCGGCCTTTGCCGCCGGCAAGGCGCTGGTGTGAGGATGGCGATCCTCGCGCCACAAGCTTGGCTGTCATCGTCCGGCTTGACCGGACGATCCAGTACGCCGCGCGCTATCCATTCCATTCCGTACGCCTGTGTTGACTGGATGCCCGCTTTCGCGGGCATGATGGAAAGAAACGACGAGAGGCGATCATGAACCAGCCCGCATCCGCTTATTTCATCGAAGAGCGTCACGATCCCCGCGAGACGCACACGCTCTCGGTGCTGGTGCAGAACGAGCCCGGCGTGCTCGCCCGCGTGATCGGACTGTTCTCGGGGCGCGGCTACAACATCGAAAGTCTCACGGTCTCCGAGACCGAGAGCCAGAAACATCTCTCGCGCATCACCATCGTGACGACGGGAACGCCAATGGTGATCGAGCAGATCAAGCACCAGCTCGACCGCATGGTGCCGGTCTATCGTGTGGTCGACATGACGCTGACGGGCCGCTCGATCGAGCGGGAGCTCGCCATGGTCAAGGTCCGCGGCTCAGGCGAGCATCGCGTCGAGACGCTTCGGCTCGCCGATGCATTCCGGGCCCGCGTCATCGATGCGACGGTCGAGAGCTTCGTGTTCGAGATCACGGGCAACACGTCGAAGATCAACCAGTTCATCGACCTGATGCGCCCGCTCGGCCTGGTCGAGGTGTCGCGCACCGGCGTCGCCGCGATCGCGCGGGGCCCGGAAGGGATGTGATCCATGCTGGCGCGCGACTGGTACTACAATCAACGACGGCGTTTCGGCCTCGATAACGCCGTCGCGTCGATCTACGACCGTCACGACGACAGCGATAGCCGTGCGCGCGCCGCGCTGCGCATGCTCGGGGTCGAGCGCGGCTGGCGCGTCGCCGATATCGGCTGTGGCAACGGCGTGCTCGCCTGCGAGGCCGCGCTGATGGGCGCCGAGGTCGACGCGGTCGACATCTCGCCGGCCATGCTGGCGCTGGCCAAGATCTACGCCCGTGATCGCAAGGCACAGGTGCGGACCCAGTCCGCCGGCCTGTTGAGCTTCACCTACAAGCCTGGCAGCTATGACCTCATCGTCAGCGAATTCACGCTGCATCATCTGCCGGATTTCTGGAAGGCGGTGGCGCTGTCGCGGATCTTCGCGGCGCTGAAGCCGGGGGCGCATTTCTATCTGCGCGACATCGTCTATGCCAGCATGCCCGACGGCACCGAGCGCGATGTCGGAGAGTGGGCCGATTTCCATATCAAGAACCACGCGTTTTCGCGGGACAGCGTCGTCGACCATATGCGCGACGAATACTCCACCTTCGGCTGGGTGATCGAGCGCATGCTGACCGAGACCGGATTCACGCTGGTCTCGACGGACTATCACGCACCGCTGCACGGCACCTATCTGTTGCACAAACCCCGGCACGGCGAGCAGGGCTAGAACAAGAGCAAGAACAATGAAGCCCGCGGACGCAGGCATTGCCGTCATGGTGGCGGTCATCTGGGGTCTTGCCTTCGTGGCGAGCCGGATCGCGCTCGACGAATTTTCGCCGTCGCTGATGACGGCGCTGCGCTTCGCCATCGCCGCCGTGCCGTGCCTGTTCGTGCGCAAGCCCGACGTGTCCTGGCCGCTTCTGATCGCGATCAGCATGACGCTGTTCCTCGGCCAGTTCCTGGCGCAGGCCTACGGCATCGCGCATGGCGTTCCCGTCGGCCTCTCCAGCGTGATCGTCCAGAGCCAGGCGCTGTTCACGATCGCGTTTGCCGTGATCGCATTCCGCGAATGGCCGACGCCGATGCAAGGGCTCGGCATCGGCATCGCCACCGCGGGGTTGCTGATGATCTGCGCCACGGTCGGCTATGATTTCAGTGTCGCGGCCTTCGCCGTGCTGATGATCTCTCCGGTCAGTTTCGCCATTGGCAACCTTCTGCTGCGGCGGGCGCAGCGCGTGCCGATGTTCGACCTGTTCGCCTGGCTCTGCCTGACCGCGGCGATCCCGCTGCTGGCGCTGACCTTGGCCGTGGACGGACCGCGACCGACCGAATATGCGCTCGTGCACATGTCGCTGACCGGACTCGTCTGCATGCTCGGCCTCGGCGGCATCTCGACCAGTATCGCCTATTGGCTGTGGGGCCGGCTGTTGCGGGATTATACCGCAGCGCAAGTCGTCCCGTTCGCGCTGCTGGTGCCGTTCGTCGGCGCCGCGGCTTCCAGCATCGTGTTCGGCGAGCGCTTCGGGCCGCTGCGGCTCGCCGGCATGGTCACGGTGATCGGCGGCATCGCCGTCATGCTGCTGGCGAAGCGGCCGCAAATCTTACCGAAGCTTGCATGAGGCAACCATGTCGCACTCGCTTCTGATCGCCTTCGTCTTGTTCGCCACCGTGATGTATTTCACGCCCGGGCCGAACAACATCATGCTGCTGTCGACCGCCGTGACCTACGGCTTTCGCCGCAGCCTGCCGCATATCGCCGGCATTACCATCGGGTTTGCCTTCATGATCGGCGCGGTCGGCCTCGGGCTCGGCGCGATCTTCATCGCTTATCCGGTGCTGCAGACCATCCTCAAATATGCCGGTGCGGCCTATCTGATCTATCTGGCCGCGGCGATCGCCATGTCCGGGCCGGTCAAGCCGGGCCAGGACAACCAGCGAGGTCCCATGACATTCTGGGGCGCGGCGATGTTCCAGTGGATCAACGCCAAGGGGTGGGTGATGGTGATCGGCACCATCACCACCTATGCTGCCATCGCCTCGTTCCCCTGGAACGTCACCATCCAGGTCGGGATCAGCCTGCTCCTCGGAGCGGCGTCGTGCACCGTCTGGGCGCTGCTCGGCACCGCACTGCGGCCGCTTCTCAGTTCCGAGCGCACGGTGCGGATTTTCAATATCGCGATGGCGGTGTTGCTGCTGGCCTCGCTCTATCCGGTCTTCATGGACGCATGAGGGGAGCCCACGCCATGCAGAAACGGATTTCCACTTCGCGGCAAAATATTCTAGACAACCCCCGCAATTCGCGGGCGGACCGGCCACTTGCCATCCCAAAGACCTGATTCACCAGCCGATTTTGGCCACTCATGAGGAAACGAAAATGCGTGTTTATTACGATCGCGACGCCGACCTGAACCTGATCAAGGGCAAGAAGGTCGTCATCGTCGGCTACGGCGCACAGGGTCACGCCCATGCGCTCAACTTGAAGGATTCCGGCGTCAAGGACGTCGTGATCGCGCTGCGCAAGGGCTCGGCCTCGGCCGTGAAGGCGGAGAACGCCGGCTTCAAGGTGATGGAAGTCGCCGAGGCCGCCAAAGGGGCCGATCTCGTGATGGTGCTGGCCCCCGATGAGCTGCAGGGCGATATCTACCGCGAGCATCTGCACGACAACATGAAGAAGGGCGCCGCCCTGGTGTTCGCTCATGGCCTCAACGTCCACTTCAACCTGCTCGATCCCCGCGCCGATCTCGACGTGCTGATGATCGCGCCGAAGGGCCCCGGCCACACCGTGCGCTCGGAATATCAGCGCGGCGGCGGCGTGCCCTGCCTGATCGCGATCGCCAAGGATGTCTCGGGCAATGCCCATGACCTCGGCCTCAGCTATGCCTCGGCGATCGGCGGCGGCCGCGCCGGCATCATCGAAACCACCTTCAAGGAGGAATGCGAGACCGATCTGTTCGGCGAGCAGGTGGTGCTCTGCGGCGGCCTGGTCGAACTGATCAAGGGCGGCTTCGAGACCCTGGTGGAAGCCGGCTACGCGCCGGAAATGGCCTATTTCGAGTGCCTGCACGAGGTCAAGCTGATCGTCGACCTGATCTATGAAGGCGGCATCGCCAACATGAACTACTCGATCTCCAACACCGCCGAGTACGGCGAATACGTCACCGGCCCGCGCATCGTCACCGCGGAAACCAAGGCCGAGATGAAGCGCGTGCTGGCCGACATCCAGGCCGGCAAGTTCGCCCGTGACTGGATGCTGGAGAACAAGGTCAACCAGACCTCGTTCAAGGCCACCCGCGCCAAGCTCGCCGCGCACCCGATCGAGGAGGTCGGCGCCAAGCTGCGCGACATGATGCCGTGGATCAAGAAGGGCGCGCTGGTCGACAAGAGCAAGAACTGAGGGCTCGCGAGCGGCCTCTCAGGAGAGCGATCATGAGGGTCGCTCCTACCGGATTGGCATGGCGTAGGGGCGCCCCTCGTGGGCGCCCTGCTTCCACTTGCAATGACGGGGATACAGCCGTTGCTCCTGCCCGGCCATTGCGCAGCGGGTTGGCGCCAAAGGCAGATGCCTACTTCTCCACCTTGTCGTGCAGGAGCCAGAAGCGCAGCGTGCGCTGGGCGGTCTCGACCGAGAGCCTGCGGTAGTCCTGGGCCGCGGCCATCAGTGTCGGCGGGTTGAGCGGCTGCACGGTCGGCCGCTTGCTGAGGATGGTTTCCACCGTCGTCCAGCTCAGTCCCGCCGCCTTGCAGGGAATCAGCACGAGATCGGTCCTGGTACCGGTGAGCACCTTCGCCATCATGGCGGTCGGCACGCAGTTCTCCACCGCCAGCGCCGCGGCGATCTCATCGAACCGGTTGGCCTGGGCAAAGGTCAGGATGGCGGGCTCGCTCAGTTCATCCTGCGCCTTCATCCGCTTGATGTTCTCTTCGGCGCGCGCGAAATCCTGCGGTGGCGCGGGCAGCGAGGCGTTGCCCGCGATCGACCTCAGCACGCGCGTGATCTCCTCCTTCAGATCGGGCGGTGCGTTGGCGCTCAGCCGGGTGCGCACCTCTTCGGTCGCGCGCCGCAACAGGTCCTGGCGCAACGGGGCGGGAAGGTCGGGGCGCAGTCCGAGGATCTCGGTAAGGTCATCGTCGGCTTCGGCGTGCGCGACGATGCCTGCGTAGCCGGAATTGGAAAACCGCGCGGTCGCATTGCTGGCGAGGTTGCGAATGACCCGGGGCCCGCCGCGGCCGACGATGACGTCGGTTACGGCTTCAGGGAGGTTCTTGCGGCCTGCGATCGCGAACAGGTGATCCTGGCCCTTGGTGTTCGCGACCTCCATCAGCGTGCCGGTCGCGACCTGCCTGGAATGGGCGAGCACGTGGCCGGCGACCGCGATCTCATCGTCTTGCGCCAGCCGCTGGATGACCTCAACCGGGGCATGATCGACCCTGGCGAGACGCCGGCTGAGTTCGGCACGCGCCTTGGTCTCGACGTTGAGGACGAGCAGGCAGAAGACATCGTCGAACACCTTGATCTGCTCGTCGCTGAGCCGCGCGCCATCGTTCAGAAACAGGTTGGTCACTTGCCGCAGCGTGTGGACGCGCCGCTGCGGCGAGCCGCCGCGTACGGCCTCTTCGAGTTCGAGGATGACGGAGTCTTCGGACGGAAGCATCGCTGACCCGGCTGTCGGTCGCTGCGCTACCCAAGCGCGCGTTTGCCCGGCGCAAGCCGAGCGGTCCAGCATTACGGCCACAACAATCCCTATGTCAGGTTAGCGTTCCTATCCGTATGAACACGGGGGTGATGCGGGATCGCGCCCGCCTCGCCTACCGGGAATGAAGCGCTGGTGGTCTTGCTGCGGTATCCAGGGGCGCCGCTCGTGCAGGCCCGGCCGCGATGATGACGAAGGGGGCAGCGATTCAGCGTGACGTTGCGGGTGTCTTCGTCCCGGATTCAGGTTCCAGACCGCGCAGCAGGACTTCAAATCCTTCAAGCGCGGCCGACGCCTCGAATGGCTCGCCCCATACCCGCTGCAGCACGAAACCTTGAAACATTGCGACGATCGTCCGCGCGATGATCGCCGGATCGATCCGCCCGCTGATCGATCCGAGGTGCTGACCGCGCTGCAACAATCCGGTGATGGCCGAGACCGGAGCATGAACGCCGACCGTGACCTGGGCGTGCACCTCCTTGCTGCGGACAGCTTCGGCCCACAGCTGCAGGCCGACCCGGCGGGTTCTCAGACCATCGTTCGTTTGCAAGTCGATCAGGAAATGACCTGCGATGGCGCGCAGCGTCGCGATCGGGTCCATCGTGTTGTCGTCCGATGCGAGAAGCGCGGCGTCGCGGGTGTGACGCCGCTCGCCGATCGCCTGGATGAGCTCTTCCTTGGTCGCAAAATGACCGTAGATGCAGCCGGCGCTGAGCTCCGACTGACGGATGATGTCGCGGATCGAGGTTTGGTGAAATCCCTGGCGGGCGAAGCAGATTTCGGCGGCCTCCAGGATTTGGTCACGTCGGGCCAGGGATGTTTCCGGCTTGATCTTGGGCAATCGAATGCTCCGCGCGATCCTATGGCGCGCCATTCCGGCGCACGGTGTCCATACCCTCCGCGACGACAGGCCGACGCTGTCTCGAGGAGGCACTTGATTTTATCAAAAAAAACGGTCATTCTTTTTATATGGAACATGGTTCTTAAGTCAATCGCCCCGACCGCGGCGACGTCCTTGCGGCCACGATCGAGAGGGCTGACGTCGATGTGGGATTGGGCGAACCTTGCGAATTTACTGGCGCTGCTGGGTGGGATGGGCGCCGGCGCCATCGCCGGTTTTGCCTCCGGCCTGCTCGGGGTCAGTCCGGGCGGAATCCTGGTGCCGGCCGTCTGCCTGACGCTTGGGGTCGACCAACTTGTCGCGCAAGGGGTCTCGCTGGTTGCCCAGGTGCCGCCGACCGGCCTTCATGGCATTTCGCAATATCGCCGCTGCGGACAGGTCGTTCCGGTCAAATGGGTGGCCTTGCTTGCCTCGGGCTTCATCGCCGGTGGCGCCTGCGGGGCAGGTGCTGCGGGCTTGCTGTCCGATCAGGTCTTGCGGTGGTCGTTCGTCGGCTATCTCATCCTGCTCGCGGTGCTGGTCGTTCTCTCCGCGTTGCGCAGCCGAAAACCAACCTCGACGGCGTCAGTCGAGCCAGCGGCGACGCCGCGTGCCGCGGCGCTGGTGGCGGTCGGGATCATCGCGGGTTTATCGTCCGGCATGCTGGGAATCGGCGGTGGCCTGGCGGTGACCGCGCTGTCGACGACGCTGCTGGGTTTCGGACAGCACCGGGCGCAGGCGATGAGTCTGGTCCTGGCGCTGCTTCCGCTCACGATTCCCGCTGCAGGCATCTATCTGGCCCGGGGAGGGGGACTCCCGTGGTGGTCGATCGCAGGCGTCGTCATCGGACTTTGGATCTCGACGGCCGTCGGCGCACGCTTTGCCAACAGCCTGCCGGAGCGCGTGCTGCGGCCGATCTTCATCGTGCTCATTCTTGCAATGGCGGCCTATATGGCAACGCGGTCCGCGTAGTGATCGCTCGGCGTTCCCGCAAGCAGACCTTACTTCCCGATCCTGTCGTGGACCTGCCAGAACCGCAGCGTGCGCTGGGCGGTCTCCGCCGACAGCTTGCCGTAGTCCCGCGAGGCGATCCTGAGCGTCTCCGCGTCGATCGGGAGTTTGACGGGGCGGTGGTGCAGGATCGATTCCACCGCGAGCCAGGTCAATCCGGCCGACCTGCAGGGAATCAGCACCAGGTCGTGGCGGGGACCCTCGATGACTTTTGCCATCATGTCCGTCGGCACGTTGTTCATCAGGGCAAGGGCGGCCGCGACTTCGTTGAACCTCTTGGTCCCGGCAAAGTTGGCGATGGCCTTGTCGGTCAGTTCGTTCAGCCCCTTCATCCGTTTCACGATCTCTTCGGCACGGCTGTAATCCTGTGCCGGCGCGATGCTGCTCGTTGCGCTGTCCGCGATCACCTCGAGAACGCGCTTGATCTCCTCCTGCAACTGCGGGGGAGCGGCGGCCGTCAGGCGCTTGCGCACCGCCTCGCTCGCCCGACGCAGCAGATCGCGCAGGAACTTGATGGGGAGATCGATGCGAAGCCCCATGATCTCGGTGATTTCGTCGTCGGCCTGCGCATGCCCGACCATGCCGGCAAATCCGGTATCGGAGAACCGCGCGGTGGTATTGGTTGCAAGATTGCGGATGACCCGGCGTTCACCGCGGTTGACGATGACGTCGGTCACGACTTCCGGCAGGTCCTTGCGGTTGGAAATCGCAAACAGATGGTCCTGTCCCTTGGTGGTCGCGACCTCGACAAGGGTGTTCGTCGTCACACGCTTGGAATTGGAGAGCACTTGTCCGGCCACGCCGATTTCGTCGTCCCGCGCGAGACGCTGGATGATTTCATTCGGCGCATACTCCACCGGCGCGAGGCTGGTGCTGAGTTCGGCCCTCGCGCGGCTCTCGACCCGGGCCACGAGGAGGCAGAGCACATCGTCGAAAACCTTGATCTGCTCGTCGTTGAAGCGCGGGCCATCATGCAGAAAGAGGTTAGTCACTTGCCGAAGCGTGTTGACCCGCTTTTCCGAGGAGCCGATGCGGACGGCTTCCTCGAGTTCGACAATAATGGAGTGTTCAGGCAGCATTTTTAGGCGCTCGATAATTTCGGTCGGAGAATGCGGGTGCGCAGCTGCGATTCCCGCCAATGCGCGTTCACGTTGTCATGCGGGAGATAACGATCGGTTAGCTCGATGCGGCGGGCGGCCAGTTTGACCACGGGTTATGCCGGGATTGTTTCATGCGGCCTAGCCACCGAGCTCAAAGCCCGGCTTTTCCGCAAACCAAAAATTAAGCCTCTCGGGTTATGGTTGCGTATCCTCACGATGCGGCTGCCGAGATCGACAGGTTCGAGCGAGGCCCTTCAGAGTTCATCCAGTCTCTGATCAAGCGCGCCGCTGCCGTTCCCGCCTCAGGAACAAAGAACTGAGACTTCAACCACATTCTTGGTGTGAAGCGGTTCGCGCAATTTTTTTCGACAAAAAGTCCAGCGAGTTCAGGTTGAAGGCTGCATCACTTCATCCGCATTCTTTGCTATCGGTATGATTTCGACGACGGCACGTTCCCGTCGCGCGGACAAAGATCGCGACTTCATCCGGATTCTTTGCTGTCCGTGATTTGAAGTTCCATGTTCGGCGGTGCTATCGTATTCGATGTTGGCACCTCACAGACCGAATGACTTTACGTACCGAAACATACCGAAGGACTTTGCCATGCGATCTGTCGTCATCACCGGCGCCTCGACCGGCATCGGTTGGGCCTGCGCGAAGCTGCTGTTGGAGAAAGGCTTTCGCGTGTTCGGCAGCGTGCGCAAGCAGGCCGATGCCGACCGTCTCAGCAACGAGTTCGGTGCCAACTTCAAGCCGCTGATGTTCGATGTCACCGACGAGGCCGCGGTCCTGGCGGCCGCGCGCGAGGTTCGCGCAGCGCTCGATGGCGAAACGCTGGCTGGTCTGGTCAACAATGCCGGAATCGCGGTCGCCGGTCCCGTGCTTGAACTGGCAGCGGACGAATTTCGCCGCCAGATGGACGTCAATGTCATCGGGCCGATCATTTCGACGCAGGCCTTTGGTCCGCTGCTTGGCGTGGATGCCGCGCTGAAAGGACCACGCGGCCGGATCGTGATGATCAGTTCGGTGGCCGGGAGGAATGGCAATCCGCTTTCGGGCGCCTATTCGGCATCGAAGCATGCGATCGACGGTCTGTCCGAGAGCCTGCGCCGTGAAATGATGCTGTTCGGGATCGACGTCATCATCGTCGCGCCCGGCGCGGTCAAGACGCCGATCTGGGGCAAGGCCGAAGAGGTCGACATTTCCTCCTACAAGAACTCGCCGTTCTTTCCCGCTTTGCAGAAGGTTCGCGCGGTCATGTTCGAATTCGGCAAGAACGGGCTGCCGGCGGAGACGATCGCCGATACCGTGTTCGAGGCGCTGACGATCGCGCAGCCGAAGGTGCGATATCAGATCACCCCGGACCCGATGCGACATCTGGTGACCGCGATCCTGCCCAAGCGCACGGTGGACCGGATCATCGCCAAGCGGCTGGGGCTCATCCCGTCGGCGTGAGGAGGAGATATGCTGCGGATCGGTCTCGGCGCAGCCCTGATGGCGGCGCTGATGTCTACCGCCTGCGCCGGCGACCAGGGCGATCCCGATCAGGCCTGCGATGGCAGTACCTTCCAGATGGTGGAATGTCTCAAGGCCAAGACCGCGCAATGGGACGGGCGCATGACAACAGCCTATCAGCAGGCGATCAAGGATGCGGGTCAGCAGCAGCGCGAACAACTCCGCGCCGCGCAACGGCTCTGGATCCAGTATCGCGATGCCAACTGCCTTTACTACGGGATGGGTGAGGGGACCGTTGCCCGTATCGATGCCGGCGAGTGCATGCGCAACATGACCGAGGCCCGCGCCCGCGAGCTCGAGGGTCTCGGCCATCAATAGGGTACGGGTTTCGAGACGCGATGACGACCATTGCAAAGAACAAATCGGAATTGACCGAGCTCGCGGACGAAACGCTGCGCGAGCAGCCGGGCTGCGAGACCGCCCGTGTGGCCAGTGTCGATCCGTTGCCCGATGTCCGCCACGGCCGCAATTGGCAAATCCCGCGCGTGATCCTTGGCGACAGCCTGATCAGCGACGTCGACCGGGCCGTGCTCGCCGTGCATCGTCAGCTTGGTCGCAAATACCATTTGTCGCTGGACGAGTGAGCAGTGGCTGGCGGCTTGGCGTCACTATGCCGTTCGGGCCGTTCGCGCTGACGCCATCGCGATCAGCCGCAGCACTATGACGACCAGAAGCGGGATCAGGAACAGGGCATAGAGCGGCATCTCGGGAATTCGCTTGCCGAACGCCACCATGAACTGGAACCAGAGGTAATAGCCGCCGCCGAGATGCAGGATGCGCCAGGCCCGCGGCCCGATGGCCTGGGCGGTCCGGTCGAACGAGGTCGCGGTCATCGCAATAATGAAGGCGTAACCGATGCCGCCGAACACATAGGAGGCGAGACCGGTTGCCGCTGCGAAGCCGGCAGGATCCTGCGCCGCGAAAGCGGCGATCGCCATCGCGTGTAAGCCGTGCGACGCGGCGAAGCCGACGCCGATGAAACGACGGTTGCGCTGCAGCCACCCCGTCCATGCGTTTTGCCACAGCCGCGCCAGTGCCGCGGCGCCGAAGGCCAGGCAGAACAACAACAGCGAACTGCGCGCCGTGAAACGGATCACCATGCGGACCCCGTCGACCTCGAACTGCCGCATGCCGGCAATCCACAGGCACAGGGCGGTCAGGGTCAGCGCCAGCACGGCGAACAACCGCCAGCCTTCGAACCAGTTCTGACGGTGCTGCGGCATGACGGCCTCCTCGATGGCTAATGTAATCATCAGTTACATATCGGACGGCCGCCGATTGCAATCGGTGTAATCGACGCTTACATTCACGATCGGGTGAGAGGCCGCGCATGATGAGCAGGAAGCAGAGACCAGCCTTGGCGGCCACCGCCAGGCCGAAGCGTGCTCCGTCCGGACGCAAGCCGCCGTCAAAGCCCTATCACCATGGCGATCTCAGGCGGGTCCTGATCGATGCTGCGCTGCAGCTGGTGAACGAGGGTGGCGCGGACGCGATCAGTGTTCGTGAAGCCGCCCGGCGTGCCGGGGTCTCGCCCGGGGCGCCGTTCCGGCATTTCCCGAGCCGCGATGCCCTGATCCAGGCGGTGGCGGAGGAGGCGCAGCGGCGCTTCCGGGCCGAGATCGAGCAGGCGCTCGCCGACGCGCCGGCCGACGATGCGCTCGGCCGGTTTCGCCGCATCGGGCTCGCCTACCTGCGCTGGGCGCTGCACAATCCGACCCATTTCGAGATCATCTCGAGCCGCAGGCTGTTCGATCATGACAACGCGGATGCCGTGTCGCGGGACAATGCCGCGCTGATCGACCTGACCGAGCGCACGCTTGCCGAGGCGTTCGCCCGCGGCCAGCTCCGGTCGCCTGATCTGAAACGGGTGCAGATTGCCGGGCGCGCGCTGGTCTACGGCTTTGCCCGGATGAATATCGACGGCCATTTTCCGCGCTGGGGTGTGGCGGACGACGACGTCGAGCGCACTGCGGCAGCAATCCTCGACATGTTCATCGACGGGATCGCGAAGCGTCCCCGCCAGGAGATCTGATCGGCTGCTCATCCGGAAATCTCCGGCGAGGCAAATTCATTGCGTGTTCATGACGGTTCAATTACGGTTTTGTGACGTGCCGCAGGCTCCGGCTGCGACGCGTGTCTCCTGGTCCTCGCCAGCCAAGGCCTTAGCATCAGTCCGGGTCCTGTTGCGTCGGATCGATGTCGCCCGCGCCCAATCCAGGCCCCTCGGCCACCGCCGCCCTCGCCGGCAGCATTGCCGCGCTCGGAATCTGGCGGCTGCTGGCTGTTGCCGCGCCGCACCTCGCTGCGTTGGCCTTGATGCTGCAGACCGAGACTGATTTCGCCTCGCGCACCGGATTTCTGCTGTCATGGGGAATCCTGAACTTCTTCTGGATCGCGCTGCTGCGGCGTCCGGCCCTGTCGGGCGCGCTGTCGCTCACCCTGGTCGTGGTGCTGGTGCTGCTGTCCCGGCTCAAGCACGACGTCGTGCAGATGACCGCGAATTTCGTCGACCTGATGGTGATCGATCGGGATACCGCGGCGTTCCTGTTCACGATCTTTCCCAATCTGCGCTGGTCGGTAATCGGCATCGGGGTCGTGATCGTTCCGCTGATGGGCGCGCTATGGTGGCTCGATCCCTTTCGCATCCGCCGTCTGCCGGCGCTCGCCGGCAAGCTCGCCTGTCTCGCGGCGCTGGTCGCCTATTCGCTGACCTGGCCGGACGAGGCCTGGCGCGGCTTTTACGACGACGGCTATTTGTCGAAGTTTGCCCGTTCCGGCGTGACCGCCGTGTCCGACTTCATCAATTACGGCTTCATGGAATCGGCGGCTGACGCGGGTGGCAGCCTGAAAGTGCCGCTGGTGGACTCCTGCCACCCCGCCGGCCGCCGGCCGAACATCATCATGATCCATGATGAATCGAGCTTCGACATCAGGAGCGCGGAGGGCATCAAGGTGCCGCCCGGCTATGGCAGCCATTTCCAGTCCTTCGACGGCAAGGCGCGGACGTTCCTGGCCGAGGGCAATGGCGGACCGAGCTGGTTCACCGAATACAACGTGCTCGCCGGACTGTCGTCGCGCTCGTTCGGCCGCTTCGCGTATTTCGTCACCCGCATCGCGTCGGGGCGGGTCGCGCGCGGCCTGCCGCTGGCGCTGCGCCGCTGCGGTTACGACACGGTCTCGCTCTATCCGGCCTTCGGCGCCTTCATGAGCGCGCGCAGCTTCCAGACCACCACCGGCATCGAGCATTTCTACGACGCGCACGATCTTCACGCCAAGGACGTCGAGCCCGACAGCTTCTTCTACGACCACGCCCTGAAGCTGATGGCGGCGCAGCCGGCCGGAAAACCGCTGTTCACCTTCGTCTATCTCGGGGCCAATCATTTTCCCTGGGAGACCAGGTTCCGCCCGGACCTGATGCCGTCATGGCGCGCGCCGGGCAATGCGCCCTCCATCGATGAATATCTGCGCCGGCAGGCGATGAGTGCCGAACAATACAAGGCGTTCCTCGCCGGCCTGAAGAAGAAATTCCCGGGCGAGCCGTTCCTGATCGTGCGCTATGGCGATCACCAGCCGGAATTCTCGCCGCAGATCCTCGATCCCAAGCTGGATGAGGCCGCCATCGGCCGCAAGCTCGAGAGCTACGACCCCCGCTTTTACGCGACCTATTACGCGATCGATGCGATCAATTTCGAGCCGGTGCAAAGTCCGGCCGTGATGGACACGATCGACGGCGCCTATCTGCCGCTGGTGATCCAGGAGGCCGCCGGCATTCCGCTCGATCCCTCGTTCGAGGAGCAGAAGCAGATCATGCTGCGGTGCAAGGGCGTGTTCTATGCCTGCAACGACGGCGCCGAGGCGAAGCGTCTCAACCGGCTCCTGATTAATGCCGGGCAGATCAAGGGACTGTAGCGACGTCGCGTTTGTCGGATGCGGCGCAATATTGTATGCCTCCCCATCATGCAGCAGGCCCAGCCGTTATCGGGTCGGTGAATGGTGAATGAGGAGTGTGCAATGTCGTCAAGCGTGAAACAGATGCTGGAAGCGGCGAATGCCGCGGTGCCGAAGGTCACTCCCACTGAAGCGCGCGAGATGATCGGCAAGGGCAACACCTTAGTGGTCGACGTTCGCGATGCGCCGGAAGTCGAAAAGAGCGGCAAGATCGCAGGTGCCCTGCACGTATCGCGCGGCATGCTGGAGTTCCGCGCCGATCCTGACTCGCCCTATCACGACAAGAACTTCGCCAAGGACAAGAATGTGATCCTTTATTGCGCCTCGGGCGGCCGTTCCGCGCTGGCGGGCAAGACGCTCAAGGATCTCGGCTACGACAAGGTCTTCAATGTCGGCGCGTTCAAGGACTGGGCCGAACAGGGCGGCGAAGTCGACAAACCGATCGGGTAATCGGACCACTTGATAGCGTGATGAGTTCAGGTTCGATTGCTGCGGCATTGGAAGCGTGCTCCCTCGCCCCGCTTGCGGGGAGAGGGTTGGGGTGAGGGGGAGTCACCACGAGATGAGTTCTTGGAGAGTCCCCCTCACCCGCCGCGCAGGAGCGCGGCGACCTCTCCCCGCAAGCGGGGCGAGGTGGAGCGCGTGCGCGGAAAGACCCGAATTCGACCCACCTTCGTGTGCTTAGCTACCGCTTCCCGACCTTCTCCCACAGCCAGCGCGCCACCGCAGGCGGCGAGGCGGCGCTGTCGCCGCCGGCCGCGCGCAGATTGGCCTCGCGCATGGTGCCGATGTCGATCCGGTCGACCAGCGGGCGCAGCGCCGCCTGCAGGGCCTGGTCGTCTTTTCGCTTCGGCGCCAGCAGCAGGATCGCGTCATAGGGCGGGATCGCGTGGCGGTTATCCTCCAGCGCCACCAGGTCGTATTTCGCGATCAGCCCGTCGCTGGTGTAGCCCGTGATCACGTCGACCTCGCCGGATGCGACCGCGGCATACATGAAGTCCGGCTGCATCTGCCGCTGGGTCTTGAACGCGATGCCGTAGGCCTTCTGGATCCCGGCCCATTCCGGTCGCGAGAAGAATTCGTAATCCGCCGCGATCGACAGCGTCGATGCATGGGCGACGAGGTCGGCGATGCTGTGGACCCCGAGCGCCTCTGCGCGCTTGCGCGGCATCACCAGCGCATAGGCGTTCTCGAAGCCGAGTGAGCCGAGCAGCGTGATGTCCTGCTTCGCCAGCATGGTCTTGAGCTCGGCGATCACGTCCTCGCGTGGCCGGATGTCGTCGTGGTGAAACTGGTTGGCCCACAGCGTGCCGGAATAATCGACATAGACGTCGATATCGTTGGCCGCCAGCGCCCCGAAAATCACGCTGGAACCGAGCCCCTCGCGGGTGGTGGCGGCAAGGCCCGCGGCGCGCAGCCGATCGGCGATCAGCGTCGACAGCACATATTGTTCGGCGAAGGTCTTGGCGCCGATGACGTAGCGCACTGAGCTTCCCGCCATGGTCGGCACCAGTGTGGCCGCCACCAGCGCGGCGATGCCGACGCCGCCGAGCGCGGCGCGGGCACGGCTGCGCAGGCGGACACCCGTTTCGATCAGGGCCAGCAACTGGTCGACCGCGAGCGCCAGGACGGCCGCGGAGAGGCAGCCGAACAGCACGAACACCCAGTTCTGCGTCTGCAGGCCCGCGAAGATGTAATTGCCGAGGCTGGTCTGGCCGATCGGAGTCGATAGCGTCGCGGTGCCGATCACCCAGACGGCCGCGGTGCGGATGCCGGCCATGATCACCGGCAGCGCCAGCGGCAGTTCGACCGACAACAGCGATTGCCGCGGCGTCATGCCGACGCCCTGCGCCGCCTCCAGGATCGAGGCGTCGACGCCGTCGAGACCGGTGATGGTGTTGCGCAGCACCGGCAGCATCGAATACAGCGCCAGTGCCAGCACTGCGGGCAGAAAGCCAAAGGCCGAAAAGCCGAACCCGAACCAGGCCAGCGACACCGATGCGAGCGCCAGCAGCAGCGGATAGAACAGCGCCAGCAGCGCCAGCCCCGGTACGGTCTGCACCACGCTGGCGAGCCCGAGCAGCGTGCCGCGCAGCACCGGGCGGTTGCGCGCCAGGATGGCGAGCGGAAAGCTCACGATCAGGCCGAGCGCGAGCGCGGTCACGCTGACCCGCACATGGTTGCCGAGATAGTCGGCGAGATGTGACAGCGCTTCACTGATGCGCGGATCGGAGAGCATGCTCACGCGGCGGCGTCCCCCGGCAGCAGTTGGTTGAGCCGCCCGGCCTGCCGGCGCGGCGTGCCCATGAGTTCGGCGACATAAGGCTCGTGGTTGCCAGCGAGTTCCGCCGCCGTGCCCTGCGCTACCAGTCGTCCCGCCTGCATCACCGCGACGCGGTCGGCAAGCAGGATCGCTTCCGTCATGTCATGGGTGATCATGATCGTGGTCAGGCCAAGCTTCTTGTGCAGGCTGCGATAATCGTCGCTGAGCGCATCGCGGGTGAGCGGATCGAGCGCGCCGAACGGCTCGTCCATCAGCATGATGCGCGGGCGTGCCGCGAGCGCCCGGGCCACGCTGACGCGCTGGCGCTGGCCGCCCGACAATTCGTGCGGCAGCCGGTCGCGATACTGGCCGCGATCGAGCCGGACCAGGTCGAGCAACTCGTCGGCGCGGCTCGACGTCTCCGCGGGCTTCGCGCCCAGCAGCTTCGGTGTGATGGCGATATTGTCGGCCACGCTCATATGCGGAAACAGGCCGCCGCTCTGGAACACATAGCCGATGCCGCGGCGCAGCGTGACAGGATCGACGCTGCGCACATCCTTACCCTCGATGGTGATGGTGCCGCGGTCGGGATCGATCAGCCGGTTGGCGAGCCGCAGCAGCGTGGTCTTGCCCGAGCCGGAGCCGCCGACGATGGCCAGGAACTGGCCCGCCGCGACCTCGAGCGAGACGTCATCGAGCGCAACCACGGGTCCGGCACCGCGGCCGCCATCGAAGCTCTTGCCAACATGGGCGTAGGCGATCAGGGGGGCGTCTGGCATGTCTGCGCTGCAGCCTCGTGCGAATCTTCACCCTCCCCTGGAGGGGGAGGGTCGACGCGAATACGGCGACGCGAAGCGTCGTCCGGAGAGCGGCGGGGTGGGGTGACAGCCTCTCCCCTCGAACAGTGCCCGAATTGAGAGATCACCCCACCCCGTCTCACATTTCGCTCCGCTCAATGTGAGCCGACCCTCCCCCTCCAGGGGAGGGTCAGATTGGAGCACGAAGTTGCAGCTTGCGCCACTCCGTTGAACTTGTCCGTGCAAGACGCTAAGGCATCGGTCCGAAACGGGAGGGGACCTAGTGGAGAAGGCAATGCCGATGGCGGTTGCGCTCGAGGACGCGACCGTCGCGTTCCGCGTGGCCGATGCCCGTGTCTATACCGCGGTCGAAAAGGCCAATCTCGCGGTCGCGGATGGTGAATTCGTCGCCATCGTCGGTCCGACCGGCTGCGGCAAGTCGACCCTGCTCAATGTCGCCGCCGGGCTCTTGAAACCTGCCTCCGGAGCGGTGCGGATTTTCGAGCAGCCGCTCGCCGGCCTCAACCGGCAGGCCGGCTATCTGTTCCAGGCGGATGCGCTGTTTCCCTGGAAGACGGCGCTCGACAATGTCGCGATCGGCCTCGAGGTTGCCGGCGCGCCACGGGCACAGGCGCTGGATCGCGCGCGAGGCTGGCTGACCTCCGTCGGTCTCGGCGCCTTCGCCAATCGCTATCCGCACATGCTCTCGGGCGGCCAGCGCAAGCGCGTCGGCCTCGCCCAGGTCCTGATCCGCGATCCGAAGATCCTGCTGATGGATGAGCCGTTCGGGCCGCTCGATGCCCAGACCCGCCAGATCATGGGCAATCTGTTGCTGGAGTTGTGGAATGCGGACCGCAAGGCGGTGCTGTTCGTCACCCACGATCTGGAGGAGGCGATCGCGCTCGCCGATCGCGTGGTCATCATGTCGGCGGGCCCAGGCGCCCGCATCATCGGCAACTGGCGCGTGCCGCTGGCGCGCCCCCGCGATATCTTCGAGGTGCGGCTGGACAAGGATTTCCACGCGCTGCACCGGGAGATCTGGGCGGTGCTGAAGGACGAGGTGATGAAGGGCTACGCGCAATCTGCGCTGGCGGCGGAGGCCGGCTGATGTCCCGCGTCACGCTTCTGGCCCTGCAGCTTATGGTCGCGATCGTGGCGCTGGCGCTGTGGCAATTGCTCGCCACCGTGCCGGTGTTCGGCAAGGTCTTGCTGCCGCCGTTCTTCTTTTCCAATCCAGTCGACGTCGCCAGCCAGATCGTCAAATGGTTTGCGAGCGGGGTGATCTGGAAGCATCTCCTGATCACGCTGTGGGAATCGATCCTGGCGTTTTCGATCGGCTCGCTTGGCGGCGTCCTGGTCGGTTTCTGGTTCGCGCGCCAGCCCAGGGTCGCTGCCGTGTTCGACCCCTATGTCAAGATGGCCAACGCGCTGCCGCGCGTGGTGCTGGCGCCGATCTTCACGCTGTGGCTGGGGCTCGGCATCTGGTCGAAGGTCGCGCTCGGCGTGACCTTGGTGTTCTTCATCGTGTTCTTCAACGTCTATCAGGGCGTCAAGGAGGTCAGCCAGACCGTGCGCGACAATGGCCGCATGCTCGGCATGAACGAGCGGCAACTGATGCGGCATGTGTACTGGCCCTCGGCGCTGTCCTGGATGTTCTCCTCGCTGCACACCTCGGTCGGCTTTGCCGTGGTCGGCGCGGTGGTCGGCGAATATCTGGGATCGGCGGCGGGGCTCGGCTATCTGATCCAGCAGGCCGAAGGCATTTTCGACGTCGCCGGCGTGTTCGCCGGCATGTTCGTGCTGTCGGCCTTCGTGATCCTGATCGACATCGGCGTGACCCTGGTGGAGCGGCGGCTCCTGGTGTGGCGGCCGGCGGCGGCGGACCATCGCGATTAGGGACCGTTGATTTGATGCCGTCATTGCGAGGAGCGAAGCGACGAAGCAATCCATCTTTCCACGGAAAGAAAGCCTGGATTGCTTCGCTTCGCTCGCAATGACGACGAGATAGCAACCTCGCCCTCAATCTTCTTCCGCTGCTCTATCGTGCGGCCAAATATTGGGTCGCCGTGGGACGTGACCGGAACGCTGTAATAGAACACACGATGATCTTGAGCCGTTGGCACTCCTCATCGTGTGGCCGCCGCAGCCACGTTAAGGTTAACAATTGCTTTCGATTGTCGATAAAATTTTATCGATTACCATGCTGATCAGTCGAGCGGCGTGTGGACCCCGGTAATGAGAGGTCCAGCCAACGCGGCGCCGCTCCACGGACCTCGCTGAAATTCGGCGACGATGACCACCGAAACCTCATGTTCAACATGATCGCTCCGCGAGACACGCGCAGCGCACGCCCCGTCATGTCTACCGGACACTCCGGCCAGCGAGAAACCGAGGAGGGCATCCCAATGCGCAAGGCGATCGTGAAGGCCATCACGTGGCGGCTGATCGGAACCGCCGAGATTTTTGCGATCTGTTTCTGGACCACCGGGCAGATCGCGACGGCGGGCCACACGGCGGGGATCGCGGCCATCTGCTCGGTGATCATGTACGTGGCGCACGAGTTGGCATGGAATTGGCGCGAAGGCCGCACCGAGATAATAGGCCTGTCGAGCTGCCGCGCGTCCGCTCGATCTCCTGCACCAGAGCAGCACGAAATTGAAGCTCGCCCAGGCGGGTGCGGCGTTGTTTGCGTGATGGACCATTGAGACAGGCATGACCATCGACCTCACCTTGCTCGCCGCCCGGGCTTTCTTCGTGTCAGTCTGAGATATTCGTCGATGGCCTGCCGTGTCTGCTCGGTCAGCTCAAACCTGACCGGGCGACAGGTCTTCTTCTGGCGGACAGTTGCTCGGTCGAGGGTGTAGCCGTTAGGGGCCACGTCATCCACCTTGACCGCCACGACATCACAACCGCAAAGTTTGCTATCGATGGCGAGGTTGAACAGCGCAAGGTCGCGGACACGGCCCTCAAGCTGCAGCTTCGTTCGGATCGACCAGACGTGGCTTGCACGCAACGGCGGCTTGGCGCCGATCAGCTTGCCCTTGTTCCACGGCTGACGGCGAGGCGGATTGATGGACGGGATAGCCTCATTGTCGTTCATGATCGCTCTCCTTGTTAGAGGGACCGATCAGAATGGCTCTTTATCGTCTGAAGTGTTGATACGACGGCGGCCTTCAGGGAATACCTGCCGTTAAAATGATCCGTGACGATGCCGAGGGCGGCGCTTTTGACCCAGAGCGGACATGTCGGGTGGCCCGTGGGTCATTGATCGTCGCCTATTTCAGCTTGCGTGGCCGCTATCAGCATACGCTCCACTATGCCGTCGAATTCGAACTTCCCGATTGGATCCGTCGCAGCAAGCTCATCGTAAGTCTTCTTGTATTTGCCCCACCAACCATGACGTAATGCTTCATGGTGCAGGACGCGCGCAGCAGCTTCGACTGCTTTTTCCGTCGGCCCTTCAATCAACGCAACCGCGGATTTACCTGCGCGCTCTCTCGTTAGGTGAGTGTTTGCAGGAAGTGCGAGTTCTAATAGAAGCTCCCTCACAACGGCGTCTGAGTTGTAGTCGATGTCGTTGTGAGACACGATCAAATTGGCCCAGCGTTCGACGTCATGGCGGTTCAAATCGCCGTCGCAATAGCGACGAAGGATCGACGCCACATGCCTTCGCTCGAGGGTAACTAAGGGGACGCTATCCCGCTCAAAACGATCCAGGGTAAGCAGGATCTCGCCCAGCGGCTTCTTAAGCTCGAGCAGATCGTGCAGTGCTGATTTTCTTTCCATGCAGAAAAGCCGGGCTTCTGGTCAATGATCCAATTGTAGCGGCCAAGGTTATCAATGTCAGCTTTGGCCCAAGGCGGCCAACGTGGCCGCCGAAGTAAGCTGACAGCTATCCGGAGTACACCGGACGTCTCTGCCAAACCGTCAAAACTCCTGTGCCGAAATCCGAGTTCAAATTCCGGAGCATGAATCTCGATATCGTTGTCATGTTGGCGCTTGAAGTTTGTTCACGTCGATAACTCCTCGGCACGGGCATCGAAAGTGCGCGCGTTCGGCAAGACGCAGGCGATCATCCGCCGCGAGCGAACCCGGCGCAACTTTAATTGTCGGAAGATTGTGTCCCCGCAATCGCACCGAACAGCCCCTTGTCGGCAGGGGCCGGCGGTAATCCTGCAAATTGCGCGATGATACAATAGTGCCAGTGATTTGCCCGACGTGTCAAAATGTACTGGCGGCAACGCGCAAAGCATCCTTGGCCGGCGACCGGCCGGCTACTTTGCATGGGGTTGTTTTCGATATTTTGGTAGGGAGCGGGGGCCCGTGCGGTCGTCGAGGGTTTTCAAGGTGAGGAATCGGTCATCGGCGACCCTGGTCGGGCGGTAGCTGCTGGTGTGGCGGCCGGCCGTGGCGGACCATCGGGATTAGTGCCGTCATTGCGAGGAGCGAAGCGACGAAGCAATCCATCTTTCCACGGCAGGAAAGTATGGATTGCTTCGCTTCGCTCGCAATGACGAGAAGATAGCAAACCCGCTTCTCAATCCTCCCCCGCTGCTCTATCGTGCGGCCAAATATTGCGATGCGGGAGGAACTCATGACGAAATTGTTTGGCAGGCTGGCAGGTGCGCTGCTCGCGCTATTCCTGATGTCGGATCTCGCCGCCGCGCAGAGCAAGATCACCATCGCGGTGGGGGGCGGCGCCTGCCTGTGCTATCTGCCGACCGTGCTGGCACGGCAGCTTGGCGAATACGACAAGGCGGGCCTCGCGGTCGAACTGGTCGATCTGAAGGGCGGCTCGGATGCGCTGAAGGCCGTGCTCGGCGGCAGCGCCGACGTGGTCTCCGGCTATTTCGACCATTGCGTCAACCTCGCCGCGAAGAAGCAGGAATTGCAGGCTTTCGTGGTCTACGACCGCTATCCCGGGCTGGTGCTGGTGGTCTCGCCCGCGCACACCGGCGAGATCAAGTCGATCAAGGATCTCGCGGGCAAGAAGGTCGGCGTCAGCGCGCCGGGCTCCTCGACCGATTTCTTCCTGAAGTTTCTGCTGAAGAAGAACGGGCTCGATCCGACCAGCGCCGCCGTGATCGGCGTTGGCCTGGGGGCCACCGCGGTCGCGGCGATGGAGCAGGGCCAGATCGATGCCGCTGTCATGCTCGATCCCTCCGTCACGGTGCTGCAAGGAAGCCACCCCGATCTTCGCATCCTCTCCGACACCCGCACGCAGAAGGATACGCTCGAGGTGTTCGGCGGCGAATATCCGGGCGGCGCGCTCTACTCGACGACGGCGTGGGTTGTCGCGCATGAGAAGGAAACCCAGGCGCTGACCCAGGCCATCGTCAACACGCTCGCATGGATTCATTCGCATTCGCCTGAGGACATCATGGCGAAGATGCCGGAGGAACTGGTCGGCAAGGACAAGTCGCTCTATCTGGCCGCGCTGAAGAATACCATCCCGATGTATTCGGAAACCGGCAGGATGGATCCGAAGGGCGCCGACGCGGTGCTCGCGGTGTTCAGCGAAAGCTCGCCGGACGTCGCGAAAGCCAATATCGATGTCAGCAAGACCTTCACCAACAGGTTCGTCGAACAGGCCAAGAAGACCACGGGGATGAATGCGAAGTAATCGTTTTCGAGCGTCATGACGGCACCAGTCATTCATCGCGTCACGGCGCTCGATCTGCGCTACGAGCCTTGGGCTTGGCCGTTCGAGGACCAGCGCCGCGCCGAGATCACGGCGCATTTCGCCAAGGCGCAGCGCGAGAAGCCGGCGATCTGGAACGGCCGCGTCCTGCTCGGGCGCGATCCGGCGTTCGCGGGCGGGCGTTTGTCCGCCAGCTATTTCGAGGCCGATTTCGCCAGCTTCCTGGCGTGGCGCGACTGGGGCTTTCCCGATCGCGGCGTGTTCAACGGCTTCGGCCTGGGCGCGCTGCACTGCGCCGACGGCGCCTTCGTGCTCGGCGAAATGGCGCAGCACACCTCGAATGCCGGGCGCATCTATTTTCCCTCCGGCACGCCCGACCCCAGCGATATCAGGGGCGACACCGTCGACATCGCCGGCAGTGTCGCGCGTGAGGTCGAGGAAGAGACCGGGCTGATGCCTTCGGATTATTGCGCCGATCCGGTCTGGGACTGCGTGGTGTCGGGGGCGACGATCGCGATGGTGCGGCTGCTGCAGGTCGATGGCTCCGGCGAGAGCCTGCGCGAGCGGATCGAAGCCAATCTCGCCCGGCAGTCCCAGCCCGAATTCGCCGCCGTCCACCTGGTCCGATCAGTGGCGGATCTGACCGCCAACACCCCGCGTTCCGTCAGCGCCTTCATCGAGCAGCATTTTGCACAAGCGGAGTAGGTCAGTTTCCCACGCTCAGCGGCTGATCCGATTGACGATCGCGGGCATCAGCGCGAACAGGACGAGCAGGGCGGCATAGATCGCCCCCTCCGGGCTCGCTAGCCTCGCCACTTGATCGGTCGCGCTGAGCCCGCGCAAGGCGGTGCCGACGACGAAATCGGCCGCCTGCTGCAGCGCCAGCGCGCCAAAGCCCATCGCCAGCATCGCGCGGATGCCGGCGCCAATGCGGATGGCGCGGGGAATCCAATAGGCCGCCGCGATCATCGCGAGCAGCAGGAACGGCGCTTCGCAGAGCGTCGCTGCAACCACGCCGAGCCTCGGCTCCAGCCACAGCACGCGGATCGGTCCCAGCGCAAAGCCGGCGCCGAACACGGCGAGGAATAGAGCACAATGGCGGAGGCAATCTTCACTGTGGCTTGCGCATGACCTGCTCCGGAGGCCGGCGCAGCGACCTCGGCAGGTCCGGGCCCGCGCCGAAGCGCAGCACGAGATCGGGCCTGCGCTCGCCGAGTCCGAGGTAGGCGGCGAACTGGCGTCGCAGCGCCGGGACCTCGACCGGCTGATTGACAAAAGCAACCTTCAGGCCAAGCGCAGTCGCCTGCAGCGCGAAGCGCTGGCAGGCGCGCCCGGCGGCCATCCAATGTAGCTTGTCATTCGTATCCGACGCGAACACGGCGATCCCCGCGGAGCTCTCGATATGATCGCGATACTTCCTGTTCTCGCCGTCCGCGGTGAACACCAGCGGCAGAACGGCTCTTGCGAGCCAGGATGGCATTGTCGGATTGCCGGATGCCCGTGCAAACAGCCCATCCCGCGTGGCCACGGCGTCCATCTCGCTGAAGCGGAGCCAGCTCTTCAGTTCCGCCATGAAGGCGGCATCGTGCATCTGGGCCGTGTTGCCCTGCACGACATAGTCGGCGACCTCTGCGATTTTGGCCTTGTCGGTGAGCAGGATCAGCCCGACCCCGCTTTCACGTCCCGCACTCTCCAGGAGGCGCATCGCCTCAGTGGAGACCGGCCGGCCATCGAACGGGGCGCGGGTGCATTGTCGGACGGTGATCGCGTCGTACAGCGACGAGCGCGCGGAGGGACCCGGCTCGAGGCCGATCGTCACGCTGTCATCGGCAAAGCCGGTGGTCGTCGCGAGACCGACAGCCTCCGCCGCAAGGACCAGATTCTCGGCGGCGCAGCCCAGACTCGCGAACAGATGATGGTCGTCAGGGTCGACGGCGGGACATCTGCGGCCGAAGTCCGGTGCGATCGTGATCGCATTTGCAGCGGTCGTAAAAATCCACGGCTGGGTGTTGTGGCTGTTGGCGGCGAGCGTCGCCGCGCGCACCAGCTCGCGCTCGCGCGGGCTGGCCTGCAGCGGCGCCCAGGTCTCGCGGACCGCCTGGTCGTACCTGACCGGCGCGGCCAGCGCCGGCCGCGACAGGCATCCGGCACCCAGGCCCAGCGTGAGGACATCCCGTCTGTTCAGCACCGTGTTGTCTCATCTCCGCGAGTGTCCAAACGCTAGCACGGCCGGCAGATTTTTGCATTGAGGCGCGTCAATCGCGCCGGCTCATGACTTGCCATGTCGCTACTTGCCATGTCGCTACTTGCAATGTCGCTGCATTCGCACTATTGCCTTGCCCAACATCAAGAGTTGAGCTGACGCTCAACGCCAACCTGCTCCCGGGCAAGGTGGCGTCCCCGAAACGGGGAGATGCGGCCGATCCGGCAACAAACGGGACACTGCCGCAATCCGTCAGCTTCGCCTTGGTGGAGCAGTTCTGACAAGACGGATGGTGCGGCATGGCGAACGAACCCCAGCAATTTGCGAGCGACAATTATTCCGGAGTTTGTCCGGAGGCCTGGACGGCGATGGCCGAGGCCAACCTCGGCCACGCGCCTGCCTATGGCGACGATGTCTGGACCGCGAAGGCGTCCGATGCATTCCGGGCGCTGTTCGAGACCGAGTGCGAGGTGTTCTTCGCCTTCAATGGTACCGCCGCCAATTCGCTGGCGCTGGCGTCGCTCTGCCAATCCTACCACAGCGTGATCTGTTCGGAGACGGCGCATGTCGAGACCGACGAATGCGGCGCGCCGGAATTCTTCTCCAACGGCTCCAAGCTCTTGATCGCGCGGTCCTCCGACGGCAAGCTGACGCCGGATGCGATCCGCGCGATCGCGACCAATCGCCGCGACATCCATTTCCCCAAGCCCCGGGTGGTCACCATCACCCAGCCGACCGAGACTGGGCTGGTCTATGGCCTCGATGAGCTCAAGGCCATCTCGGCCGTCTGTCGCGAACTTGGTCTCAGTCTGCACATGGACGGCGCGCGTTTCGCCAATGCCTGCGCCAGCCTCGGCTGCGCGCCGGCCGACATGACATGGCGCGCCGGCGTCGACGTGCTCTGCTTCGGCGGTACCAAGAACGGCATGGCGGCCGGCGAAGCCATCCTGTTCTTCAATCCGAAGCTGGCCGAGGATTTCGACTACCGCTGCAAACAGGCCGGCCAGCTGGCCTCGAAGATGCGGTTTCTCTCCGCGCCCTGGGTCGGCATGCTCGAAAGCGGGGCCTGGCTGCGCAACGCCGCGCACGGCAATGCCTGTGCGCAGCGCCTCAAGCTCAAGCTCGACGGCGTGCCGCGGCTCGACATCATGTTTCCGGTTCAGGCCAATGCCCTGTTCATCCGGATGCCGGATCGCGTGGCCTCCGCGCTGCGCGATCGGGGCTGGCGCTTCTATACCTTCATCGGTGGCGGCGCCCGGTTCATGTTCGCATGGGATGCCGACCCGCGGCGCGTCGACGAACTGGCCGCGGATATCACGCAGTTGTCCGCCTCCTGAGGCGCGCTGCTGCCGCCCACTGGTCGACGGCAACCTTGGCGCCTGATAGGGGTTTCCCTTGACCGGTGTCGCGAAGGGCCCGGCCGAGGCGGCCGGCCACGACAACAAGCGGGAGGGTGTTCGCCTGTCATGAGCAAGAAAGCCTCACGATCATTGTCGGATGGGCTCGATGCCTTCAGCGCGCCGTTCCGCTTCGACGGCTCCGGCGAGTTCCATCTCAAATCGCACAAGACGGACGCAAAGGGCGGTCTCGACAAGGAGGCCGCGGAGAAGATCCTCGATGCCAACCGCAAGCGGCTGAACGATTTCCAGGAAAAGCTCTATGCGCAGAACCGCTGGTCGATGCTGCTGATCTTCCAGGGCATGGATGCGGCCGGCAAGGACAGCGCCATCAAGAGCGTTTTCGACGGCGTCAATCCGCAGGGCTGCGAGGTCTATTCCTTCAAGCAGCCGACGCCCCAGGAACTCGATCATGACTTCATGTGGCGCTGCATGGTTGCGCTGCCGGAGCGCGGCCGCATCGGCATCTTCAATCGCTCCTACTACGAGGAATGCCTGGTGACCCGGGTGCACCCCGATCTTCTCGCCAAGGAGAGGATTCCACCGCGGCTGGTCACCGGCAACATCTGGCGCGAGCGGTTCGAGGATATTGCTGCGATCGAGCGCTATCTGTCGCGCAACGGCACAGTGATCCTGAAATTCTTCCTCAACATCTCGAAGGAGGAACAGCGCGAGCGGTTTCTCGACCGGCTCGAGCAGCCCTCGAAGAACTGGAAGTTCTCGATGGGCGATGTCACCGAACGTGCGCGCTGGAACAGGTATCAGGCGGTCTATCAGGATATCGTCAGGCATACCTCGACGGCGGTGGCGCCGTGGTACGTGGTGCCCGCGGACCACAAATGGTTCGCGCGCGTGGTGATCATCTCGACCATCGTCGCCGCGCTGGAGCGGCTGGATCTCAAGTTTCCGCATGCCGACAAGGCATCGCTGCGCGAATTCAAGGACGTCCGCGCGGCGCTGGAGCAGGAAGGCAAGGGCAAGCGGCAAAAGTCATCCGACACGAAAGCTTAGGCCTTCGCTCGTTCACCTGGCCGCCGCTGCGCTGCTGTCAGGAGGCGGGCGCGTCCGGCCGCAGGCTGACGGGAGCCTTTTCCGTCGGAAAGATACTCTCGTAGCGCGAGCGAGCCTCACGGATGAGGCGGGCCTGTTCCCGGTCGGGGGCAGGCTTCGGAAACTGTATGACTTCACCCATTTGCTCTCCTTGTCAGGAACCCGGCGAGATTCGACGAGAATCGAAATGCGAATATCGTGCCAAGGGCCGGGCTTGATCGGCACCTGTTCCCGCAAGGGTATGTCAGTCCGGGCGGAACAGCGTGAGCCAGACTGACACCATGCTGCGCCGTCGGCGTTAACGATTGCCGTGTTGTCAGAGCTCGCGAGCGCCGATGCCGCCCTTGTACATACGGGTCTGCGGCGCAAGGAGTTGCGCCTTGGCGTCGAAGACTGTCGATTTATTCGCAAGCCCGGCGGTTGGCGCTCGCGACGCGATGAACTGTCCGAATTTCGGCGAACCGGCATAACGGACCTCGGCCGTGGCCGTGGCCGTGAATGCAACGAGACTGCCGATGACGGCGAAGCCGATCCTGATCGATGACATGCTGGTTCTCCACGTTTACTCCGCAAGGGATTTGCGCAGCGACGACCGGGAGTGTGGGGAGGCGGGTGCGGGATTTGAAATATCGATTGGCTCTTGCCGCGATACCGGCCGGCTATGGAGGCTCGGAATTGACGCCGGACGCGGCCTTCGAGGACGAGATCGTCCCGCCGGGATTGCTCGGTTTGCTCGCGAACGATTCGATGAGAGAGCCTCATTTGTCTCGCCTCCAGAACCAGGCCGAGGCGGTCGCCATCAGCGTACCTGCGCCAAAACCGCTTGATTTAAGGGACCGGCGAGGCTACGCGACTCACTGCGCTTCATTTTCTGCGGGCCCCGTCAAGAGCGAACATATCTGTGCGAAACCGCTTGGATGGCCGCCGATTCCTTTAATGTTTGCGCGGCACGAATCAGAGGAGACACGATGGCCACCCAAATGTCGAAGTCGCAATTGATTGAAAAAATTGCCACCACCACCGAGCTTTCCAAGCGGGACGTCAAGACCGTGATGGAAACGCTGACCGATGTCGGCCACAAGGAACTGAAGAAAAACGGGGTCTTTCTCGTCCCCGGCTTTGCCAAGTTCGTGGTCGTCAAGAAGCCAGCGACCAAGGCGCGGAAGGGCACCAACCCGTTCACGGGCGAGGAGATGATGTTCAAGGCCAAGCCGGCGCGCAAGATCGTGCGGGCGCGGCCTGTCAAAGCCGCCAAGGATGCCGTCTAGAACGATGCCGTCCTGGAGCAAGGGTCCCCGAACGGGGACCCAAGCCTGCTCTCACAAGCCTGCTTTTAAAAGCAATGGTCGCCGCAAGGGGACCTGGGCTTGCCTCTCAAGCATGGTCCTCGACCGGGGACCCGAGCTTGCTTCTAAAAGCAAGGGCCCCCCGCAAGGGGGCCTCAGGTGATTTCAAGAAAGCAGGGGCCGCCGCGAGGGGCCCAAGCAAACCTCAAAAAGGCAAAGGCCCCCCGCAGGGGGCCCAAGCAAACCTCAAAAAAGGCAAAGGCCCCCCGCAGGGGGCCTTTGCATGAGCCATTCGCGTCAAACCGGACCGCCGAAGCCCGTTCCGTTTCAGGGGCGCATGAAGGCGAAGTCCGTGTCCGGATCGCAATTGTCGGCGAGAAAACGAAGCTCGGACTGGACGTCAGCGACACCCCGGCTTTCGAGATATCTGGACACGACCAGACCCAGCAGCGCGCGGCAGGTGCTGTCGTGGCCGAGTCCAACTGCTTCCGCTTCGGCGATAGCCGCTGAGAAATGACGCTTTGCGATCTCGGCTGCGGACATCGGGGTCTCCTTTTCGTCTCTATGTGATCAGAAACCCGCGGCGGCCTTGATGTGCGTCAAACCAATGAGCGCGCCCTGCGTTTAGCGGCGATGAGCGGCACCCCGGCTGCTTTTGGCCGCAGTCGGCCGGTTGCGAACAAAGCGAGAATCAGCGACCGTCGATTTCGGTCGGCGCACTCTGGCTGACGAGAGCATCGGCGGGAGAAACGGCGCGGACGTGTCAGGCACTGCCAGCTATCTTGAAAGCCTCAATCCGGAACAGCGGCGCGCCGTCGAACACGGCGCGACAGGCGACGGACCGTTTGCGCCGTTGCTGGTGATCGCCGGCGCCGGCTCGGGCAAGACCAATACGCTGGCCCACCGCGTGGCGCATCTCATCGTCTGCGGCGCCGATCCGCGCCGCATTCTGCTGATGACGTTCTCGCGGCGCGCGGCCTCCGAGATGTCGAAGCGGGTGGAGCGGATCGCGCGCAAGGTGATCGGCGCCAACGCCGGCATCATGACCGACGCGCTCGGCTGGGCCGGCACCTTCCACGGCATCGGCGCCCGGCTGTTGCGCGGCCATTGCGAGCAGATCGGGCTCGACCCCAACTTCACCATCCACGACCGCGAGGACTCCGCCGACCTGGTGAACCTGGTCCGGCATGAGCTCGGCTTCTCCAAAACGGAGACACGGTTTCCGACCAAGGGCACCTGCCTTGCGATCTATTCGCGCTGCGTCAATGCGGAGGCGCCGATCGAGCAGGTGCTTGGCAGTTCGTTTCCCTGGTGCTCCGGCTGGGCCGACGACCTGAAAAAGCTGTTCGCAGCCTATGTCGAGGCCAAGCAGCGCCAGAACGTGCTCGATTACGACGATCTGCTGCTGTACTGGGCGCAGACCATGAGCGAGCCGGCGCTGGCCTGTGAGATCGGCGGCCGCTTCGACCACGTCCTTGTCGACGAGTATCAGGACACCAACCGGCTGCAGTCGTCGATCCTCAGGGCGCTCAAGCCCACCGGTCACGGCCTCACCGTGGTCGGCGACGATGCGCAGTCGATCTATTCGTTCCGGGCCGCGACGGTGCGCAACATCCTCGATTTCCCGGGACAGTTCTCACCGCCTGCCCACATGATCACGCTCGATCGCAACTATCGTTCGACGCAGGCCATTCTCGCCGCCGCCAACGGCGTGATCGAACTCGCGCGCGAGCGCTTCACCAAGAACCTGTGGACCGACCGGGCGGCGGGCCAGAGGCCGCAACTGATCACCGTGCGCGACGAGGCCGATCAGGCCCGCTGCATCGTCGAGCGCGTTCTGGAAAGCCGGGAAACGGGAACGCTGCTGAAGGAGCAGGCCGTGCTGTTTCGCACCTCCAGCCACAGCGGTCCGCTGGAGGTCGAACTCACCAGGCGCAACATTCCGTTCATCAAGTTCGGCGGGCTGAAATTCCTCGACGCCGCCCATATCAAGGACGTGCTGGCGCTGTTGCGCTTCGTCGAAAATCCCAGGGATCGCGTGGCGGGCTTCCGACTGATGCACCTGATCCCGGGCGTCGGTCCGGCGTCGGCGCAGCGCGTGCTCGACCATATGAGCGAAGGCCCCGATCCGGTCGCTGGCCTGCTGCGGGCACCGGTGCCACCGCGCGCCGGCGAGCACTGGAGCGCGTTTACCCGCGTGGTCGAGGATCTTCGCGAATCGGGCTGGCCGGCCGATCTCGAACTTGCGCGGCTGTGGTACGCGCCGCATCTCGATCGCATCCACGAGGATGCCGACACCCGCCAGGCCGACCTGATCCAGCTCGAACAGATCGCCAGCGGTTATCCGTCGCGCGAGCGCTTTCTCACCGAACTGACGCTCGATCCACCTGATGCCACCAGCGACGAGTCAGGCGTGCCGCTGCTGGACGAGGACTATCTGATCCTGTCGACGATCCATTCCGCCAAGGGCCAGGAGTGGAAGTCCGTGTTCGTGCTCAACGTCGTCGACGGCTGCATGCCCTCGGATCTCGGCGCGGGAACGACCGCCGAACTCGAGGAGGAGCGCCGTCTGCTCTACGTCGCCATGACCCGCGCCAAGGATGACCTGCATCTCGTGGTGCCGCAGCGCTTCTTCACCCACGGCCAGCAGGCCAGGGGCGATCGCCACGTCTATGCGTCGCGCACCCGTTTCATTCCCGAACGCCTGCTCGGATTGTTCGAGCGGACGACGTGGCCCAAGGTGGCGGCCGGCGCAGCCGCGCCGCCGGCGGGCCAGGGACCGCGTATCGATGTCGGTGCCCGCATGCGCGGGATGTGGCGCTGAACAGCCCGCCGATCAACCGGCCGAGCGCCGCCTCGATCTGCGAGGCATTAGCCGAGCACGCTTTCTCAGGCAGCACGCCTTCTTGGAGAGCTACCTTTGCGCCGCCGGACAGGTGCTGAACATGCTATCCATGACGGTCCTCTTCAATCTCGCAGTTCTAAAACGCGCGTCGCTATATGTCTTCGGTGCATCCGCGTCGAGCATGCAGACGTTGTAATTGGCCGTACCCGGTGATGGTGCATCATTGCGGTCGGTCACTCGCTGTTTTCCGGCGTCCTTGCCGTCTGCGGCTGCCTTGATCGACAAATTGACGACCAGGTCCTGAATTGCCTTGGTGTTCGCGACGGAAGCCGTTGCATGCGTAACGAGTGTTGCGGACAGGTTCTTGTTCTGCTCGATCAAGTCCTTGTTCTGGGTACTCATGGCAGTGGTCTGCTGAAGCAAGGCTGATTGAATGTCAGCATGACCCTTCAACAGGACCTTTCGCTCCTCCCGCAAATCATGAAACTCGGTCATGAGAGTCGTGTAGCAGACGTAGCAAACGTAACCTGCAAGCCCGAGTGGAATGAGCATTGACGTATTTGCGAGGACCCACAGGGCGCTCGCGCCATCCTTCACGCCCTGCGTTTTGCTACCTGCTGCCGCATCCGGCATATCGCCCTCCACTTCGTTGACATTGACATCCGAAATAAACTGGACCGCGGTGCCCATTGCTTCGTTAAAGGCCGGTTGTGCGTATTGCGCGAGGGCAACAAGGAGAAATTGTCGCCCCGATTCACCGCTCAATCCGAAAATTTCCAGAAACAGATCGATCGAGCCGTACTCGACTCTGCGAACTCTGATGACGATTTTCGATAGAAAGAAGACAACCTCCTTGTCGATATCGATACTCGACTTCTCTCTTTCAGTTAGTTTCGGTCTCAATTCGTCGACGTTGCTTTTCTCTCGAAGATAGTTTCCCAGCTTCTTGGGGAATTCCTCGCGCAGCCGCGCCTCGTTGCGTAACGGATCAATCGACATTGTCTTCGATTGCGGCGATGACGATACTTTGTCCCAGAACGTTGCGGCGTTTTCGACGGCAGGGCCGGGAGGGGCCGCAGCCGCTCCAACCGGCGTCAACTTGACACGGGCCTCGAACATCGACTTCCCTTTCCTGCTCTGGTCGCTGTTTCCTCAAGAGCCGACAGCTCCCGCGGTAGGCGGCCTGTGTCAGGGTGGGCTCTTCAGCCGCCGCAGATCTGTCGATGTCGTTCGGCGCCGGTGCAAAAAGCTTCCCCCCGCATGCGATCCGCATGACGTGCGATGTGCCGGGCGGACCGATCGAGGCGCCGGACACAGGCTATCCGATCGGCCGGCCAGGCGTTGTGATGCACTTCACATCGATGCGGACGAATCCAATACGTCCTCACCGCGCGATGACCGCCCATCAGCCGTTCGCGCATTCTCACGCGCCTGACCCGCCGACGATGCCAACACCGTCAATTGGGGATGGGCGGGAAGGGCGGTGGATCGGGACTCGGCGGCGCCAAGATCGATACGGACTCGGTCAGGATGACCTATCTGAGAACCTCCAATGTCGATCCCACACTGCGCATCAAACCATTCATGCAGACGAGTGGCATTGACATTCCGGATGTCGAATTGCCGGCGGGTGGTGAAGAAGCGATGCGAGCTGAAATCCTCGCGCGATGCTGGAGGCCGCGTCGGGCGCTGATCTCACTCCTTAACGATGATCCCGCAGGACCTGGAGCTATCCTTATTATTTTACTGATGCGCACGCTGCAGGAAATCCTGGATTGCACGATTCACCAGCATCGGATGGGATTGCATCGGGCGGTGGCCCGCGTCCTCGATCCGAACCACGGTTGCATTCGGCGCATAGTCGTGGAGGTTATCCAGTTGGCCGGGCAAGCAGGCAGGGTCTTGCATTCCCCAGAGAACCAGCGTTGGAACATCCACCCGGAGTGACGTGGTGGCGGGAGGTTCCGCTACACCGGCAAAGAATTCGGCGGCGAGGTCAGGCATTTCCATACGCGCTGCATCCGCGATGGAAGAGGGCACCTTGATCGGATCTGCGCGGGTGTAATTGTACCAGGGGGGATAAGGGGCAATCGCAGTGTTTTTTTCGCGCTCGTATTGCGATGCTTGAATTTGTGCCGCGCTGTTGCGGACCTCGCGGAGAAATATGGCTGGATGCGGTGCATTCAGAATGATCAGGCGTTCGACACGGCCTGGATAGGCCGAAGCAAACACCCAGGCAATGTAGCCACCCCAGTCATTGCCCACCAGGATGCACCGCTCACGGCCGAAATGCCGCAGCAGGGCGTGCACGTCGCCCAACGATCTTGGCATGGCGTAGGCCTCGACGGCTTCCGGTTGATCTGATGGCGGAAACCCGCGCAGATTGGGAGCCGCCACCATGTGGTCGCGGCCAAACTCCGCGAGCTGACTCGTGTAGAGTGTCCAGCTGTCTGGGAGGCCGTGAAGGAACAACATGAGTTGGCCCTCGCCCCTCTGGACAAAGTACAGCCTCACTCCGTCGTCGCTGTCGACGTAACCCTCCACCAGACCGGACTGGCTTGTGCCCGAGGACGGCCAGATCGCCGCCGAAGCGAAAGTCGCTAACGATAGCCTGGCACCCAACGTGAGCAGACGTCGCCTGTCAACGGAAGGCCGAAGAACTGGACACATGCACCTCGCCCTCCGCTGGCAATACTGGAATATAGAGCGTCAAATCGCCTGAAGCATCCCCCCTGGATCCAGTCGGGGGGGTGAACGCCTTGCCACACATGTCGCGCGTATGTCTGTGCCCCACTACATTTACAGTCTTGATCGCAATGCGTGGCGACCGCGGGTCGAGGCGGCCGCCGGCCCACTTTAATCGCAACCCTGGCGCGCCAGTACAAAGTCCGGCCATGTGCGTTTAGCCGGATAGCTGGGCGGCATGGTCGTGACCGCGTGCGGCTCCCTCTATGCCGGCCTGAAAGCCGTGTTCGGATGGCGAGTGCGAGCGGACCCGACGTTGCTAGGCGGCAGCGTTCATCTCGCGCCGGCCGCCTTGCTATACGATGCCGTCATGACCTGGAGACCAACATGAAAGCGTATCGCTACCTGACCGGGAAGGACGATGCCGCATTCTGCCATCGGGTCACGGATGCGCTCAATCGCGGTTGGCAGCTCTATGGCCAGCCCACGCTCACATTCGATCAGAAGCGCGGCGATGTCGTTTGCGGACAGGTCATCACGAAAGAGATCGAAGACACGAGCTATGATCCGGGGATGGATCTGTCGAAGCTCTGACCTGCAGGTTAAGTGATTTGCCCGACGTGCGGCGTCCGCGAAATCCTGTCCAGCCCTCGCGCGAAAAATATTTCGCTTCTGTTTTTCAGAAGTTTGTGGTAGCTGTCTCGCCATCCCGCCCCGATGCAAGGGGCGTTACGGCCAATCGTCACGAAACGTGGGGCGGGATGCGGTGGACGCGACGAGGCTGTGTGCGCATGAGGTCGCAGGGCGAAGCAATTCGTGAGCGATCGAGAGAGGCGTGCAAGACGAGCGGCATTGTTGCGGACGGCCAAGGCGTGTGGTCCTGACACCCCAATGCTGGTGTCAAGTTCGATGGTGTCGCGCGAGCCCAACCGGGCAGCGATGTGCGATCATCCAGGGAATGACGGGGGCACAGCCGGTCCCCGGGGAGAGCGCGCTATACGCTGTTAAAACCATTGCGTGGGGAATGCCGGATGTTTCCGGTGCCTCCGCTGTGAATACCTGTGTGCATACTCACTACCATCAAGCGCACACAGGGCTGCGGGTGCATTGGGCACCCGGCATTCCCCGCGCCCTTGTTTTCAAAGGGCGAAAGGTTTCTGGCAAACTCTCGGGCGCGTCGCGCAGCGGAGCACGTAAGCATGTCTGCATCCAGTCGTCACTGCGAGACGCCAACAGTGCGCGCGAATGCGCGCCCTGACGAGCGCAACTGCGCTCGCGTAGCGACGACTGGCTCCGATGAAGCAACAGGGCGCCCACAAGGGGCGCCCCTACGGCAATGTCGATCGCGTAGGGGCGACCCTCGCGATCGCCCTCCTTCGACGCCCCTGATCCAGCCTGTCTTATCCGCCCTGCACGAGTTGCTCTCCCCTCTGGCGCTCCCTGTCACCTTTCCACGGGCGGGCGGCTCGGGGTAAGCGGGACAAGAAAGGTCAGCCTCTCTGCCCCTCTTTTGGCGTTGCGGTTTCAGGTCTTTCTCGTCTAAAACCATCCCGGTGGCGCTCCCGGCAACGAACCGTCAACGGTTTGGGCCGAGACTGGTGGGCGTTACCCAAGGGTCTGGCAATGTCGATTCGCAGCACAAGGTTCGGAGTTCGGGGAGGGGAGGCCGGCACGGCTCGTTCCCTCGCGATTCCGGCTGCATCGCTGCCCACCCTGCTGATCGGCGGGCTTCTGCTTCTTAGCTGCCCCTGAGGGCCGGCTGGGCGGTTTGCGCCTGGGCACTCAGGGGTTGTGCGAGATCACCAGACCCTTCAGCGCTTCAGACCAACGGCGCTAGCACCCAACAAGGAATTTTGCAGATGACCACCCCGACCAAGTCCGACAAGGACCGCGTTATCATTTTCGACACCACCCTGCGTGACGGCGAACAGTGCCCCGGCGCCACCATGAGCTTCGAGGAGAAGATCGAGGTCGCCGAGATGCTCGATGACATGGGCGTCGACGTGATCGAGGCCGGCTTCCCGATCACCTCCGAAGGCGACTTCCAGGCCGTCAGCGAGATCGCCCGCCGCTCCAAGAACGCCGTCATCGCCGGCCTGTCGCGGGCGCATCCCAAGGATATCGACCGCTGCGCCGAAGCCGTGAAGTTCGCCAGGCGCGGCCGGGTCCACACCGTGATCGCGACCTCGCCCCTGCACATGCGGGTCAAGCTGAACATGACGCCGGAGCAGGTGCTGGAGCTCTCGATCGCCAACGTCACCCGCGCCCGCAACCAGATCGACGACGTCGAATGGTCGGCCGAAGACGCCACCCGCAGCGAGATGGACTACCTCTGCCGCATCGTCGAGGCGGTGATCAAGGCCGGCGCCACCACGGTCAATATTCCCGACACCGTCGGCTACACCACGCCCGAGGAATATGCCGCCTTCATGCGTACCCTGATCGAGCGGGTGCCGAACTCCGACAAGGCGGTGTTTTCCGTGCACTGCCACAACGACCTCGGCATGGCGGTGGCGAATTCGCTGGCCGGCATCGCCGGCGGCGCGCGGCAGATCGAATGCACCGTCAACGGCATCGGCGAGCGGGCGGGCAACGCCGCGCTGGAAGAAGTCGTGATGGCGATCAACGTCCGCAACGACGTGTTTCCGTGGTGGAACAAGATCGACACCACCATGCTGACGCGCGCCTCGAAGATGGTCTCGGGGGCGACCTCGTTCCCGGTGCAGTACAACAAGGCGATCGTCGGTCGCAACGCCTTCGCGCATGAGAGCGGCATCCACCAGGACGGCGTGCTGAAGGACGCCTCGACCTACGAGATCATGCGGCCCGAAATGGTCGGCCTGAAGCAGTCCTCGCTGGTGCTCGGCAAGCATTCCGGCCGCCACGCCTTCGTCCACAAGCTGGAGGAGATGGGCTACAAGCTCGGCGCCAACCAGCTGGAGGACGCCTTTACACGGATGAAGGCGCTCGCCGACCGCAAGAAGGATATCTATGACGAGGACATCGAGGCGCTGGTCGATGAGGAGATCGCGGCCTCCCATGACCGCATCAAGCTGCTCTCGCTGACCGTGATTGCGGGCACCCATGGGCCGCAGCGCGCCACCATGAAGCTCGATGTCGACGGCCAGAAAAGGATCGAGGAGGCCGAGGGCAACGGGCCGGTCGATGCCGTGTTCAACTGCATCAAGGCGCTGGTGCCGCACGAGGCTAAGCTGGAGTTGTACCAGGTCCATGCCGTGACCGAGGGCACCGATGCGCAGGCCGAAGTCTCGGTGCGGCTCGCCCATGAGGGCCGTTCGATGACGTCGAAGGCGGCCGATCCGGATACGCTGGTGGCCTCGGCCAAGGCCTATCTGGGCGCGCTCAACAAGATCGTCATGAAGCGGCAACGGGATGTGCCGGCAGCGGCGGCGAGCTGACCGCTGGTTGCTATTGTCATTCCGGGGCGGTGCGAAGCACCGGAATCTCGAGATTATTTGGGCGCAGTGTCCTCCCATATCGAGGTTCCGGGTTCAGCCGCTGGAGCGGCTGCCCCGGAACGACGAGAGGCGGACTCACGCCTTGCGTTGCAGCAACGGATTCCCGAGAGCCCCTGCTAACGGGCAATGGCGTTCGCGCCGGCTTCTCGCTATTCATGCATCTGGCATACAAGGTCGGGCACGGCGCTATCTGGCGAGCGCGCCCCAAGAACACGCAGGAGGACAAGATGCGTCAACTGATTTGGGCCGCGGCTGCGATCGCGGCTTTGACCGTGAGCGGACCGGCGATGGCGGATGACCCGATCGTCATCAAGTTCAGCCACGTCGTCGCCAGCAACACGCCGAAGGGGCTCGCTGCCGACAAGTTCAAGGAACTGGCCGAAAAATACACCGGCGGCAAGGTCAAGGTCGAAGTCTACCCGAATTCGCAGCTCTACAAGGACAAGGAAGAGCTCGAAGCCCTGCAACTCGGCGCGGTCCAGATGCTGGCGCCCTCGAACTCGAAATTCGGCCCGATCGGGGTCAAGGAGTTCGAGGTATTCGACCTGCCCTATATCCTGCCGGACCTGAAGACGCTGCGGAAAGTCACTGACGGGCCGCTCGGCGGCCGGCTGCTCAAGCTGCTGGATTCCAAAGGCATGACCGGTCTTGCCTATTGGGACAACGGCTTCAAGCAGATGAGCGCCAACAAGAAGCTGATCGTGCCGGCCGACTACAAGGGCGTGAAATTCCGAATTCAGTCCTCCAAGGTGCTCGAAGCGCAGTTCCGCTCGCTCGGTTCCATCCCCCAGGTGATGGCGTTCTCGGAAGTCTATCAGGCCCTGCAGACCGGCGTCGTCGACGGTCAGGAGAACACCTGGTCGAACATCTACACCCAGAAGATGCATGAAGTGCAGAAGTACATCACCAACACCAATCACGGCTATATCGGCTATGTGGTGGTGGTGAACAAGAAGTTCTGGGACGGCCTGCCGGCGGACATCCGCGCGAATTGCGAAAAGGCCATGGCGGAGGCCACCGCATACGGCAACGGGCAGTCGGCGAAGGAAAACGACGACGCTCTGGCTGAGATCAAGAAGACCGGCAAGAGCGAGATCATCGCCCTGACGCCTGAACAGGACGCCGCCATGCGCAAGGCGATGGAGGCGGTCTACAAGGATGTGGCCGGCCGCGTCGGCCAGCCGCTGATCGACGAATTCCTGAGAGAGACGCGGGGTACGACCAACTAAGGCGTCCTCGGAGAGCTTCCGTGCCAGTACCCGCTCTTCGATCTGATGTTTCTTATCGCGCGCAAGTGACGCAGGAACTTCGGATCGGTGGTACCAGGGCGCGGAAGCTTCGTCGTGTCAGGGGGGCGGTCGCAAGGGCCGCAAAGGGATCGTGCGAGACCATCGGCATCAAGTCCGAAGACGGTCCGCGCCCAGGGGGAGTTCATGTTTCTTCGCATCCTCGATCGGCTTGAGGAGATACTGATCGCGTCGCTGATGGCCGCGGCGACACTGATCATCTTTGTCGCGGTCTTGCATCGCTACCTCATCGGCGTTCCCTTCCTCTACGATTACCTGTTCCCCATCAACCTGTCCTGGGCGCAGGAGTTGTGCATCTACATGTTCGTCTGGGTGGCCAAATTTGGCGCGGCCTATGGCGTGCGCACCGGCATCCATGTCGGCGTCGACGTCGTCGTCAACCAGCTGAAGTCGCCGTGGCGAAACATGGTGGTGCTGTTCGGGCTGTTCTGCGGTGCGTTCTTCACCGCCGTCATCGGGACCATGGGCGCGAAGTTCGTGATCGGACTGATGTCGACCGATCAGGTTTCGCCCGATCTCGAAATTCCGAGCTGGATCGTCTATCTCTGCATCCCGCTCGGCTCCTACCTGATGTGTTTCCGTTTTCTCCAGGTCGCCTTTGGCTATTGGCGGACCGGCGAACTGCCGCATCACGATCACTCCCATGTGGAGGGCGTGGATGTCGATGCACCCGGCGTTGGCGCCGCGGAGCTCACCCGATGAACAGCCTCGTCATCTTCGGGCTCCTGATCGCGCTGATGCTCACCGGCATGCCGATCTCGATCGCGCTCGGCATGACGGTCCTGACGTTCATCTACACGATGACGCATGTGCCGACTGAATCGGTGGCGCTCAAGCTTTTCACCGGGATCGACAATTTCGAGATCATGGCGATCCCGTTCTTCATTCTCGCCGGCAATTTCCTCACGCATGGCGGCGTCGCGCGGCGCATGATCAACTTCGCGACCTCGATGGTGGGGCACTGGCACGGCGGGCTGGGACTTGCCGGCGTCATGGCCTGCGCGCTGTTCGCCGCCGTGTCCGGATCGTCGCCCGCCACCGTGATCGCGATCGGGTCGATCATGCTGCCGGCCATGGTGAAGCAGGGATTCCCCAAGCGCTTCGGCGCCGGCGTGATCACCACCTCCGGCGCGCTCGGCATTCTGATTCCGCCCTCGATCGTCATGGTGATCTATTGCGTGGCGACCGGAGGAAGCGTCGCGCTCGATCCGGCCGGCCACCGTGTTTCGTCGGCCTCGGTCGGCCAGATGTTCATTGCCGGCGTCGTTCCCGGCCTCATGCTGGCGACCCTGCTCGGATTGACGACGTTCTACCGCGCCTGGAAGAACGACTATCCGAGGCTGCCGCGTGCCAGCTGGACCGAACGCTTCGTCGCATTCCGGAAATGCATGTGGGGACTGCTGCTGATCCTGATCGTGCTCGGCGGCATCTATGCCGGCCTGTTCACGCCGACGGAAGCCGCCGCGGTCAGTGCCGTCTACGCGTTCGTCATCGCGGTGTTCGTCTATCGCGACATGTCGCTGAAAGACGTGCCGAAGGTGTTGCTCGGCTCGGCCAATATGAGCGCGATGATACTCTACATCATCACCAATGCGGTGCTGTTCTCGTTCCTGATGGCCAATGAAAACATCCCGCAGCAGATCGCGGCGTGGATTACCTCGGCCGGAGTGAACTGGATCGTGTTCCTGCTGGTGGTCAACCTGCTCCTGCTGCTGGCCGGCAATGTGATGGAGGCCTCATCGATCGTCCTGATCATGGCGCCGATCCTGTTTCCGGTCGCGGTGAAACTCGGCATTCATCCCGTGCATCTCGGCATCCTGATGGTGGTGAACATGGAAGTGGGCATGTGCCATCCGCCGGTGGGCCTCAATCTGTATGTGGCCTCCGGCATCGCCAAGATGGGCATCACCGAACTGACGGTCGCGGTGTGGCCATGGCTTCTAACCATGCTCATCTTCCTCGGCATCGTGACCTATGTGCCGGAGATCTCGCTGTGGCTGCCGCGGCTGCTCGGGATGATCTGATCGACGCTGTCGATCTGATCGAGGCCGTTCATCCCCGTGAATGGCCTGGATCGGCTCCAGGTTGGATGACATCAGGCAAGACCGGGCACTCTTGCCAAACTGTAAGTTGATTGGACGCCCCGGGGAGCGCATTTTCCAGCCAGCCTTTCCAAGAGGAGGTTCGCATGAGGAAGTTCACCATCGCCGCCACAGCGGTGCTTGCCATTGCCGCTTCGACCGCAGTCTATGCCGAGCGCCAGAGCTGGTTTCACGAGCACACGAGAATGACTCCCGAGGACCGTCAGGCGTTCTCGGATGCGCGTATCGCCGCCGTCCATGCCGGGTTGAAGCTGACGCCCGACCAGGAGAAGTTGTGGCCGCCGGTCGAAACCGCGGTGCGGGACTTCGCCAAGCTCAGAATCGATCGCGCCAATGCGCGGATGGGGGCCCGTGACGAGCCGCGCGACCGGCAATCCGATGATCCGGTGTCGCGGCTGCGCGAGCGCGCCGACGACATGGCGACCTCGGCCGCGGCGATGAAGAAGATCGCCGATGCGGCCGATCCGCTCTACAAGACGCTGGATGAGGCCCAGAAGCGCCGTCTCGGCATCCTGACGCACTGGGATCGCGGGTTTGACGGCGGAGGCCGGCGGCACCGCTGGATGGAGCACGGCATGGACCGAGAGCACAGGCCGGACCGGGACGGACACGGGCCCGAACGGCTCTGATCGCGACCGGGCCGGGGAGGTCCGCCGGGATCTGGAGAAGGCCGCCGGAATCCGGCGGCTTTTCCGTAACTTGATGCCAAAATCGGAACGGGAAAAACCGCGCTCACTTGCTGGACATCGGGGAAACGCTTTGCTAAACGACCGGCTCTTGCGAAGGCTTCTCCGGAGCGGGCTCCGGGCGCATAGCTCAGTTGGTAGAGCAGCTGACTCTTAATCAGCGGGTCCCAGGTTCGAGCCCTGGTGCGCCCACCAAGCTTTTCAATAGCTTAGGTACCTTGCAAGATGGCCATTCCGACAAGTGGTCAGCGGCTATTCCGACAAGCCGGCTGCTTTTGTTCGCTCGTCACGGCGCTTCTTGGTGCCCGAGATGAGCTGCTTACGCGTGCGCTTCGCATAGGTGGGCAACTGCCGCGACGATCGGTGCCGACCAGCGGCGCGCAATTCGGCGTCGGTTAGGTCGCTGTCTGCTCCCTCAGTGAAGCCGCCATGCCTGAACGAGGTAAACGACAATTCTTCCCTAAGGCCGGCTGCTCGGATGGTCTCCTTCACGACGTCGCGGAGATAACGGAGATCCTTCTTTTCGGTCATCCATGGCAGCGGTGTGCGGGACCTGCGGTGCGCGTGGTCCCGCCGAAAGACGAGGCCGGAGACTATCGTCTTTTTGACTTCGTCAAGCTCGGCCATCAGTTCCGGGAAAAGCGCCTGGCCGGCCTCGTCGAACAGCGGCCACCAAGCTTCCTCGCCGTTCTTGGGGTGTACGATCTTGACGCTGTTCGGACGCTCCTTCGGGCGGTAGTGCCCGATTTCGAAGGCGCCGAAGACGTGCTCTTCCCGCTGCAGCCATTCCCACGTTACGAGCGCTGCGGTGGCGACAGACCGATATCCCCGGTCGACCGCGGCAGCTCGGAATGCGACAAGTTCGTCCCAGGTCGCTGTTGGGGTCTCTCGTACGGCCTGACCCGGCGCGCGGGCCTTGAGGCCCATGCGTGAGAACGGATTGATGGCAGGGACCTTCTTCTCCTCCGCACGCTGGCCGACAAACCATGCGCGACGGCACGCCACCATGGCAGCATTGGCGAAGCGCCGACGCTCACGCTTCACGACTGTGCCGTCAGCATTCTTCTCTTCGACTACAAGCAGCTTCGCGTAGACGGCGTCCACAAATCCCCTCGTGAAATCAGAAATCTGCTTTGAGCCAGCTCGGGTGCCGTCCTTCAACCTGTGGTTAGCGAAGAGCGAGAGGCCTTGCTCGTAGAGGCGTTGCGTTTTGTGGTCTATCTCCTTCCACTTCTGATGCGCCTTGAATATACCCGTTAGCCAGTCGAACGAGCCGGGCGCTATGACCGCGGGGACCATGTCCGTTAATCCTTGAGACCGCCAGCTATCGAACGCCGGCAGAAGGACATACTCTGCCCTCTCCACCGCAGCCACGTAATCCTGTCCTAACGCTTCAGCTTCGATCTTGCAGCTCTGCTTGCGGGCCCAAGTGGGCGGCTCAAAAAAATATGCCCACCGACCATTCTTCAGCGGCTTTCGCCGGCAATAGCGCGGGAGCTTCAATGCAGTGCGAGGCGGTTTCATACGAGGGAAGCCAAATCTTGTTGCCTTGGGCTATCCGAATCCGGCTCGAGGAAGTTGTCAATGGCTGCCTTCAACCAGATTGGTTCTCTCGTGCGTCCAATGCCGTGATAGCCCACCGGCGGGGGCGCTTCACCTCGGCTTACGCCGCGAGCCAACTCAATGGTGTCACGATAATCTAGGTATGCAGCCGCCAAGTCGGCGCGCATTACCGCGGGCCAGGCGCCAGTCGGCGGATAGCGGGCGGGAAGGGGCGAGCGTGACGACATCGCGACGCTCAAGCGTCAGTGAGGACGAAGTTATCTAGTTCCGCTATTGTTGACTTCACTTGATGACGCCGCGTCACAAATGTCTCCGTGCACCTTCGTGTTGGTTGAGGGATTGAAGGTGACCAGAAAAGAACGAGCGCGAAAAGGCGCCGACGGGCCGCGTGCGATGATCGGCTAGCTTGGAGTACGATTTAGCCGTTGGCAAAGTGGCTTCGAAGTTGCTGCGTGGTGACGGTGCCGGCTGCCACAGCGATGCTCGTTCATAGGCCGCGATGCCGGGGCGGTAACTGGTGCGGTTAGGCAGTTTCTACAGTTGTGAGAGCCTTCCTCGAACCTGCAATCAGACCTTTATGAGCGGCGGGATAAGGGCCGCTGCCGTTGAGCTTTCGTGACCTCGACGCCGCCTACGGTGACGTCTTCATCCGCAGCCTTCGGGCGATGAGCATTCGGGATCGGCCAATCGCGCTGCGATCGCCGTGGCAGAACGGATATTGTGAAAGGGCGATCGGCTCGATCCGGAGGGAACGTCTTGACCACGTGGTCGTGTTCGGCGAGCGGCATCTCTGCCATTCGCTAACGAGGCTCGCACGCACCTTTCGGTCAACAAGGACGGGCCATCGCAGCGAACAGTACATGCTGTTGGTCGCATTTTGCCTACGCCATTCCTCGGCGGACTTCATCATCTGTACGTGCGAATATGAATTCCGATAGACACACCCGCAATATCGTCTGCCGCCCGGTCCTGGGCGGACTGCACCATCAATATGGCCGGATTTGATTTACGGTAGGCACACCTGGGAAAAACGGTATACTCGCCCTTAGGTAACGGGAGATGTATCCAATGAAGGAAGCTTTCGTGGCTGTTGTCGTTATTGAGATGGCTATTCTCAATGCGGCAGCGATACCGTCGTTGGCGGACGATCTTCCCCCATTGAACTCGCAGTGGCGCGAAACGCAACGCGGATCGTGTTTCGAGATTAACCAAATTTCAGATCCATTTCCTGGATCTGCCGATTGCGTCCAGATTGCTGGTCGGATGAACGAGCGCGATCTGATGATCGGTTACGCGTGCAAGGCAGGATCGGATATTAGTTTTTTCTCTGGGCTACAAGCCGATAATTCAATAAAACCGGATATCTTTGTTGGTCGGTATTACTCGCATGCCATTGAAGTTCAATATTGCGCTAGAGTAAGTAATGATTGGCCTCCGGAGTATAATTGCGAGAGTAGAATGACATTCAAAAGGGTGAGTAGTTGCAAGCCCTAAATAGAAGACGGATACGGGGCGACGGTAAGATCCCTGAAGAGAGTGTCCGGAATTTTTTGCACTCCCGGCCCTCCGCGATCGAAGAAATTTAGGTCGCGGCCGACCGATTGAGGATGCCGGAGAAATCATCCCTACAAGTGCCGTTTGAAAATCCCGAGGACTAGGCATCCGGCCCAAGGATGCCACGGATAAAGAAGCTCGTACTCCGCGATCCCGTGGGCGTTCTGGTCTGAGCCCCGCAAATTCCTCCAAAGGGTAGAGTCCATCACCCTCGAAAGGACGGACCATGAAGCCAAGTCGGTTCACGGAAGAACAGATTATCGCGATCCTGCGGGAGCAGGAGGCAGAATCGGCAACGGCCGATGTCTGCCGCAAACACGGAATCTCCAGCGCGACGTTCTACAAGTGGAAGGCCAAGTACGGCGGTCTGGAGCTGTCCGACGCCAAGCGGCTCAAGGCGTTGGAGGACGAGAACGCCAAACTGAAGAAGCTGCTGGCCGAGGTGATGCTCGACAACGCCATGCTCAAGGACGTTGCAAAAAAAAATGGTGACGCCCGCCGTGAGGCGAGAGGCCGTCGCTCATCTGCTGATTTCATGAGCGGCGGGCGCGCAAGGTCCTGGGAGCAGACCGCACATCGGTGCGCCATCGCGGTCAGCGGGCTGACGAGGCGATCGTACGCGCCCGCCTGCGCGAACTGGCAGCGGTCCGCCGCTACCGCGGCATGGAGCAGCCCAGTAGCTCGTCAGCCCCATAACCTGAAGGTCATAGGTTCAAATCCTATCCCCGCAACCACTTTTGTTATAACTCACTCACCGTCGCGGTCTAACGGCCGGGATGGTCCGCGATGGCGCTGATCCGAGGCCGAAAACCATGCGAACTCCGTTTCACGAGTTCGAATCCTTCCTGCTCCGCCACCGATTTTCAGCAGCGAAGAATTCCTTCAAAACCAGGCCATTCTCAAACCGCCAGTTTTTATGTGGCTGGGGCAGCGGCGGTGGTGGCAAGCGCAAAACCCGCCGCGTTTACCGCTCCGGCAATCCTGCGTCGACCTCGGCCTGAACGACGCGATCCCAGGCCGCGATACAAGCCGGACTTGCGTTCTTCATCGGCGGCCAGACGTTGAGCCTGGTCGTGCCGGGCCGCAGCCGCAGTCCCTCCGCGATCGCCGCCTTCGCCTCTTCGAACCGGCTCGATCTCTGGTAGGCAGCGGCAAGCAGCAGGTGCGAGCGACCGGTCGCCGGCGTGATGGCGATCGAACGCTGCAGCCACGGCAGCGCCTCCTCGTCGCGCCCCATCAAGACATTCGCCAGGCCCACGCCGAGCAGCCAGGTCCAGCGCGAGGCCGGTGGCGTGTCGTAACGGTCGGCTTGCTTGAATGTCGCGAGCGCATCGTCGAAGCGGCCGAGATAGATCTGCCCGAGGCCGATCAGATAGAGCGCAGACCCGTCCCACGGATCGAAGCTCAATGCCTTGGCGCACGTGACGAGACTCTCCACGAATTGGTTGGTCGCGCTGAGGAAGCGGCAATAGGCCTCGATCACCGGAATGGAATTCGGCTTCGACCGCAACGCCTGCTCGAGCGTCGCATTGGCCCTGGCCTCGACCGCGACCGCCTCTTCCGGGCTGAACCAGACCATCTGGATGCTTTCATGGGCCAATCGAAGGAGGATATGATAAATTCTGCTCTCCACGATCTCTGCACTTCACTTACCGCAATAGCTGCCAAGAAGTTGCAAGTGGCTCTGCAGGAGGCGCAGTTTCGCGCAACGTTCGTCGAGGTCAGAGGAGAGGACCATACTGCGAGATTGGAGTTTGTTGGTTGGCACACATGGGAGGACGCCCCGCCTAGATCCATGCAGATGCGCAAGGTGTTCCGTCTCGGCGAGGGATGCGCGGGTTTAGCTTGGCATCGTAATAGAGCGGTGATCGAGGATGAATTTAAAGACGGCCATGAGTGGCGGGACAACTACGAGGGGCAAAACAAGAAATATAAATCCATGATATCAGTGCCCGTTCGTAGTGGCTACAGCGACACGGGCGAGCAGGTTATTGGGGTAGTGACAGTCGACACGCAGCTCGCGGGGTATTTTGGAAAGAAAGGAGATCAGCAAGCCGAAGACAGAGCTTCCGCGATGATTGCACCCTACGGGACATACATTGCCTTCGTGTGTGCGCTCGACGGGAGCGTCGCGAAAATGAAGGAGATAGGCGCTCAGGCAGGCGGTTTGGCCGCCGACCTCTTCCCCAAGTTGGGGGGTCAGAGGCAGCTGAGCCTTCCCGATACGGGACCTAGCCCTGCCGCGCCGAAGCGGGGCCGTTAGAGTTCTCATACTTGCTACTGATGCGCTCGGGTCACTGCGCTCGCGGAGCTAAAGAGAACCAGCGCTATCTCCGGGTTTCGGCACGGTCGTTTCTATCGCGGTCAGCAAGTGTAGAATTTTGTTGACCGATCGTTTGAAGCTAATGCTGCCTGAAGCCCAGAGCAATGAGGTCAACGCCGTAGTGGTAAGGTCGCCACCGCATTCACTGCTCCGGCAATCCTGCGTCGACCTCGGCCTGAACGACGCGATCCCAGGCTGCGATACAAACCGGACTTGCGTTCTTCATCGGCGGCCAGACGTTGAGCCTAGTCGTGCCGGGCCGCAGCGTCAGTCCCTCCGCGATCGCCGCCCGCGCTTCCTCGAACCGGCCCGATCTCTGGTAGGCGGCAGCGAGCAGCAGATGCGAGCGCCCGGTCGCCGGCGTGATGGCGATCGAGCGTTGCAGCCACGGCAACGCCTCCTCGTCACGCCCCATCAAGACATTCACCAAGCCCACGCCGAGCAGCCATGTCCAGCGCGAGGCCGGCGGCGTATCGTAACGATCGGCTTGCCGGAACGTCGCGAGCGCATCGTCGAAGCGGCCGAGATAGATCTGCCCGAGGCCGATCAGATAGAGCGCAGACCCGTCCCACGGATCGAAGCTCAATGCCTGGGCGCACGCGACGAGACTCTCCACGAATTGGTTGGTCGCGCTGAGGAAGCGGCAATAGGCCTCGAGCACCGGAATGGAATTCGGCTTCGACCGCAACGCCTGCTCGAGCGTCGCATTGGCCCTGGCCTCGACCGCGACCGCCTCCTCCGGGCTGAACCAGACCATCTGGATGCCGCGCATCTGGAGCGATGCGAGCGCAACGGCAAGATCGACATTGTCGGGATCGTCCGTGAGCGCTTTTTGCAGCATGGTCTGCGCCGCGCCAAAGCGCTCACGCGTCGTCTGGTTGATCGACGCGAGCGCCTGCTCGACGGCCACCTTGTCGCCGCCCGCCGACGATTTGCGGCGCGTGGATGAGGACGCGCTCGGCTCCAGCATGTCGTTGAGGCGGCGCGCAAGGACATGACCGACGCCCGCGACGAGCCGGGACTGCTGAAGCTGCACGTCCGCCTCGTCCGCATTGACCGAGGCCGCGACGACCGACTGAACCTCGCCGGTGGCTGTCTTGATCATGCGCACCCGCAGGATCCAGGATTGATCGCTGAGCTGCAATTCGCCGCGGATTTCGTAATCGGATGATGCGGCAGGCAGCCCGGCGTGTTCGAGGCCCGCGATCGCCGCCGATCGCAGCGCAACCACGCTGATGTTCTGGATCGTCGCAAAACCGTCCGTGAGGCGGCCGGTGACCTCTGCCGCCATCGCCGCGCCGCGCGAATCGTTGCTGGCGTCAACGATCGGTATCACCGCGACGACGGGCGTTCGCCGGAACAGGAGGTCCGGCTTCAACACCGGCGCGGCAACCGCAAGCCCCACGATCACACCGAGCCCGGCCACTGCGGCGATCATGGCCCGCCGGCTGAAATCGAAGATGGAGCGCTGCGACCTCGCCTGTGCCGGGACACTTTCGGCCGACGCCGCAGGCCTGGCCTCCACGGCCTGGGCGAGTGGAGGCGCCTCGGTATGCGCCGTGACCTCCGGCGCAGCCATAACCTCCGTCGCCAGCAAATAGCCGCCACCGGAGGCGAGCTTGATCAGCTGCCGTTGGTCATCGCCAAGCGCGGTGCGGAGCTCGCGGATGCATTGGAACAGGCTGTCCTCGCCGACATGGACGTTCGGCCAGACCGCCTCCATCAGCTCCTGCTTACTCAGGACCTGGCCGCCACTGGTGGCGAAAACCCGCAGCGTCTTGGGCCGGAGCTTGATCGCAACGCCGTTGACCCCGCGCAGCTCCGCCCGCTGCTGGTCCAGCTCGAAGCCGGCGAAACGAAGCAAATGATCCCCCAAAGCGCCTCTCAAGGCGGCTCATATAGCGGAAGTCTGTCCAAAATGCGCGAAAATCGGGTCTGAAATGAAAATATCAGAAAGCTTCAGAAGCTAACCCGCCCCTTATCAGGACACCCCTCCCGCCCGATGCGATGAATCGGGTCGAGGACTCGCGACCGTATGCTGGGGGAAGTGGTGAGGACGGGGAAAGATTATTTCAAAGCGACCCGCCGCCTGCGGGCCGCACTGCTGACGTCGTCGGCGCTGGCCTTGGCCTGGGCGGTGCCAGCCGCGCCATCGCGCGCCTCGTCGAATGGCACCTGGCTCACCGCTCCCGGCAGCAACGACTATGGCACCAGTTCCAACTGGGACGGCGGCTTTGTGCCGGTGGGTACGGCCTCCTTCGGCACCTCGAACACCACCAGCCTGGTGATTACGAGCGCCAGCGTCGGCGGCTGGACCTTCAATGCCGGCGCCTCAAATTACGTTTTCGACGTCAGCAACTCGCTGAGCTTCTCGGGCGCCGGCATCACCGTCAATGGCGGCAGAGTCACGATCAACTACAACGGCCTCTCGGTCGGCGCGTTCTCGGGCGGAAGCACCCTCGGCAACGCCACCATCAACATCGGCGGCCAACTCCAGTTCTTCAGCGGCAGCACAGCCGGCAATGCCGCGCTGAACAACAACGGTCAGATCATCTTCTTCACGTCGGCTACGGCCGGCTCGATCGCCGGCTCCGGAAGCTACGACCTTCAAGGCAACCAGCTCACGGTCGGCTCCAACAATCTATCGACCGTCGTCAGCGGCCACATCTATGGCGGTTCGCTGGTCAAGATCGGCACCGGCACGCTGACGCTCGCGTCGTACCAGGCCATGATCGGCGACATCACGATCAACGGCGGCACGCTGCAGGTCGGCTATTCCGGCAGCCCCTATGACTTTACGGGAGTCATTCAGGGAGCCGTCACTGTCGGCACCGGCAGCACCTTCAGCGTCGTCAACTCCGACCTTGTCGGCGTCACCACCGTCTCCAACAGCGGAACCATGACGTTCCGCAACGATCCCAACTATTCCGTCAGCGCCAGCTCGGCCAATATCACGAACAGCGGCACCCTCTCCTTCTACGACGACGCTACCGCCGAGAGCGCGACGATCACCAACAATGCCGCCAGCGCCGTCAACTTCTACGACCGCAGCACGGCGGGAAGTGCTGTCATCACCAACGCCGGCACCTTGACCTTCAACGGCACCAGCACGGCCGGAGGCACGTTCGACGCCAACAGCAGGACCGTCACCGGCCGTTCGACCATCACCAACGACGGCACGCTGACCTTCAACGGCTTAAGCGGGGCCGGCAGCACGGACATCACCAACAACGCCACCCTGACCTTCAATGGCTCGAGCAGGGCCGACGGCGCAAACCTCTACGGCACGATCATCGTCAATGGCGGCTCGACGATATCAAACAACGGCACCGTGAACTTCAACGACACCAGCACGGCCGGGGCCGCCACCATCACCAACAATGCCGACGGCACCGTCAACTTCAATAATTCGAGCTCGGCGGGCAGCGCGGCCATCACCAACTACAATCTGGTGACTTTCAATGGCACCAGCACGGCCGGCAACGCCACCATTGCCAACGCCTCCGTCGCCGACAACCACGGGCGGGTCCTTTTCCTCGACAACGCCACGGCCGGCAGCGCAACCATCACCAACGACTTCCGACTGTCGTTCTACAACAACAGCACGGCCGGCAGCGCAACGATCACCAACAACGGGATGCTGTACTTCAACGACACCAGCACGGCCACCAGCGCCACCATCACTAGCAGCGGCTTATTGTATTTCTACAACAATAGCACCGCCGGCAGCGCCACCATCACCAGCTCCCGATTTCTGGATTTCAGGGACGACAGCACGGCCGGTAACGCCACCATCACCAACACCCGCGACATGTATTTTGATGGTGCCTCCACGGCCGGCAACGCCACCATCACCAACAGCTACAATCTGGGCTTCAACCTTGTCAGCACAGCCGGCAACGCGACAATCACCAACAATGCCGGCGGCAGGACTACATTCACGGGCTTCTCCACAGCCGGCAATGCGCAGTTGATCAACAACGCGGCCAACGCCGTCTTCGATTTCTCGCAGGGCGTCGGCCCGTACCGCGATCACAAGCTCAGCGCCGGCTCGATTGCCGGCGACGGCATCTTCTATCTCGGCGCCAACGAGCTGACGGTCGGCGGCAACAATTTGTCGACCACCGTCAGCGGCGTGATCGCCGACAACATACGCCACGGCGACGGCACCGGTGGTTCGCTGGTGAAGACCGGCACCGGCACACTGACCCTGACCGGGACCAACACCTACACCGGCGGCACCACCTTCGCGGGCGGAACGGTCAGCGTCGCGTCCGAGGCCAATCTGGGCGACCTCGCGGGCGGCCTGACCTTCAACGGCGGGACCTTGCAGATCACCGGAACGGCATTCAACGCCACCACGCGCAGCATTGCTGTGGGTGCCGGCGGCGGCACGCTCGACATTGCGGACGCCACCAACTATTTCGTCATCAGCCAGAATCTCAGCGGTGGCGCGCTGTCCAAGTCCGGCGCCGGCACGCTGACCTTGACCGGTGCGGACAATTTGTCCGCCCTGACGATTTCCGCCGGCACGCTGGAGTTCAGCGCCAACAGCACGGCCGGCAGCACTGTTATCACCAACAACGCGCAGTTGACCTTCGACGCCTATGCCAGGGCCGGCAACGCTGTCATCATCAACAGCGGCAATGTGCTGTTCGACGGCGACTCGACGCCCGATGGCGCGCAGCTCACCAACGTCGCGTTCGGCGCCGTCATCAATTTCTATACCCCCGGCCTGAATAGCGACGGCAAGATCAGCGCCGGCTCGATCGCCGGCAACGGCCGCTTCGACCTCAACGGCTCGGAGCTGACGGTTGGCGGCAACAATCTGTCGACCGTCGTCACCGGCGTGCTCACCGGCGACGGAAGCATCACCGGAACATCGCTGATCAAGGTCGGCACCGGCACGCTGACGCTGGCGGGCGTCAATACTTACACCGGCGCGACCACGGTCGATGCCGGCGCACTCGTCGTGAACGGCTCGATCGCCGCTTCGAGTGGCGTCACCGTCAACAACGGCGGCATCCTCGGCGGCGGCGGCACCGTGGGCACCACGACCGTCAATGCCGGCGGCACGCTCGCGGCGGGCAACGGCACTGCTAAATCGTCGCTCAATGTGGCCGGCAGCCTCGCGCTGCAGTCCGGCGCCTTCTATATGGTGCAGATCAATCCGGCCACGTCGAGCTTCGCCAATGTCTCGGGTACGGCGACGCTGAACGGATCGACGCTCAGGACGGTCTATGCCAATGGCAGCTACGTTGCCAAACAGTACACCATCCTGACCGCCGGCAGCGTCAGCGGCAAGTTCGGTTCGGTCGTCGAGACCAATCTGCCGTCGAACTTCCGCACAGAGCTGAGCTACGACGGCACGCACGCCTATCTCAACCTGATCCTGACCTTCGTGCCGCCGCCGGGCAGCGGCCTCTCCAGCAACCAGCAGAGTGTCGGCAACGCCATCATCAACGCGTTCAACGCCAACGGCGGCATCTCGCTGGTCTATAGCGGGCTCACCGCCGCCGGCCTGACGCAAGCCTCAGGCGAGACCGCGGCGGGTTCGCAGCAGACCACGTTCCAGGCGATGGGCCAATTCATGGGCCTGCTCACCGATCCCTTCAGCACAAGCCGCGAGACCGCTGCATCCGCGCCGCCGGCCTATGCCGATAGCGCGCCGGCAGCCGCCGCGCGCGACGCCTACGCGATGCTGGCCAAGGTGCCCGCGGCCAAGACCTTCGAGCAGCGCTGGAACGTGTGGGCCGCTGGCTTCGGCGGATCGCAGACGACCGATGGCAGCGCCGCGCAGGGATCGAACAGCGCGACCAGCCGCATGTTCGGCACGGCCGCCGGCGCCGAATACGCCTTCTTGCCACAGACGCTGGCGGGCTTCGCGCTCGCTGGCGGCGGCACCAGCTTCTCCGTGACTGGCGGCGGCACCGGCCGCTCCGACCTGTTCCAGGCCGGCACCTATGTTCGCCACAATAACGGCCCGAGCTACATCTCCGCCGCGCTGGCCTATGGCTGGCAGGACGTCACCACCGATCGCACCGTGACGCTCGCCGGTGTTGACCGGCTGCGCGCCGAGTACAACGCCAATGCATGGAGCGGCCGTCTCGAAGGCGGCTATCGCTTCGTCGCGCCATGGGTCGGCGGCCTCGGCCTGACGCCCTATGCCGCGGGCCAATTCACGACATTCAATCTGCCGGCCTATGCTGAAACGGTCGTCTCGGGCGGCGGCGCGTTCGCGCTTGCCTATGGCGCCAAGAGCGTCACCGATTCTCGCAGCGAGCTCGGCCTGCGCACCGACAAATCCATTGCCTTGCCGAACGCCATCCTCACCCTGCGCGGCCGCGTCGCCTGGGCGCATGACTTCAATCCGGATCACTCGGTCGCCGCAACCTTCCAGGCGCTGCCGGGCGCAAGCTTCGTCGTCAACGGCGCGCGGGCTGCGAGCGACTCCGCGCTCACCACCGCATCCGCCGAAATGAAATGGATCAACGGCTGGTCGGCGGCGGCAACCTTCGAAGGCGAATTCTCCAACGTCACCCGCAGCTACGCCGGCAAGGGCGCGGTGCGATACACATGGTAGCGGGAGACGTGACGTTGCGGATTATGAGGGATAGAGCGTTTTCAAGCGAAGTGAAAACCGGTTCGCGTGAAGCCCTGTTCCGATTTTATCGGAACGGAAAAGGCTTCAGGTCTGGTACGGGCCGTGGGTTGCCAGCCGCCTTGCTGGCCTCGACGGCCCTGGCGGTGATGCTACCGGCCACGAGGCCGGCGCGTGCGCAGGACGCGACCTGGCTGCTCAACCCGACCAACGGTAACTTCAACAACGCCGCCAACTGGACCCCGACGGTGCCGACCGGCACCGCCTTCTTCGGCGCCTCCAATACGACCGCGCTGTCGTTCGGTGGCACCGGTGGCACCGAGGTCGACGGTTGGACGTTCAACGCAGGCGCGTCAAACTACAGCTTCAGCAACGGCAATCTGCTTGTATTCCAGGGCGCCGGCATCAATATTCAGGGCGGCAGCGCCGCCATCACCAACACCGGCCTCCTGATTTTTACAGACGCCACCACCGCCGGCAGCGCCGTCATCACCAACACCGACAACGGCGACCTGCATTTCACCGCCACTGCCACGGCCGGCAGCGCGACCATCTCCAACAACGGCGATCTGGAGTTCAGGGACAGCAGTACGGCGGGCAGCGCGGCCATCACCAACAACAGCTTCGGATTTCTGGGTTTCTCGGACACCAGCACGGCGGGCAACGCGGCCATCACCAACAACGGTGAGCTGGACTTCGATAATACCAGCACGGCCGGCAACGCTGCCATCACCAATGGCGCCTACCTGTTTTTCCGTAGGAGCAGCACGGCGGGCAACGCGGCCATCACCAACAACGCTGCTCTGGAGTTCGATGATACCAGCACGGCGGGCAACGCGACCATCACCAACAACAATTTCGGATCTCTAGGCTTCGTCAACGCCAGCACGGCGGGCAATGCAACCATCACCAACAACGCTACTCTGTTTTTCAGTAACAGCAGCACGGCGGGCAATGCGGCCATCGCCAACAACGGTGTTCTGGAGTTCAATAACACCAGCACGGCGGGCAGCGCGGCCATCACCAACAACGGTGTTCTGGAGTTCAATAACACCAGCACGGCGGGCAACGCCGCTATCGCCAACAACGCTCCCGGCGCGATGGTGGACTTCTCCGGCAGCACCGGTCCGGCTGGCGACGGCAAGCTCACCGCCGGCTCGATCGCGGGCAACGGCACGTTTTTCCTGGGCGGGAACGAACTGACGGTCGGCGGCAACAACCTCTCCACCACCGTGACGGGCGTGATCGCCGATGGCGGCGGTTTCGGCGGGAGCGGCGCTTCGCTGGTCAAAACCGGCACGGGGACGCTGACGCTGTCGGGCGCCAACACCTATACCGGGGGCACGACCATCTCCGCCGGCACGCTGCAGGTCGGCAATGGCGGCACCAGCGGTTCGATCGTCGGCAATGTCGCCGACAACGGCACGCTCGCCTTCAACCGGTCGGACGCTGTGAGCTTCGGCGGCGTGATCTCCGGTTCCGGCGCGCTGCAGCAGAATGGCACGGGCACATCGATCCTGACCGCGGCCAACACCTATACCGGCGGCACGACGATCTCCGCCGGCACGCTGCGGATCGGCAATGGCGGCACCACCGGTTCGATCGTCGGCAATGTCGTCGACAACGGCACGCTCGCTTTCAACCGGTCGGACACTGTGAGCTTCGGCGGCGTGATCTCTGGTACTGGCGCGCTGCAGCAGCATGGCACGGGCACGCTGACGTGACCGCCGCCAACACCTATACCGGCGCGACCACGGTCAACGGCGGAACGTTGCGCGCCGGATCCGCGGGTGCGTTCGGGGCCAGCAGCACGTTCGCCGTCGCCGCCGGCTCGTTCCTGGATCTGAATGGTTTCAACATGACGTTCGGTTCCTTGAGCGGCGCCGGTACCGTTACCGGCGCCAACAGCACGATCGCCGGAACGTTCGCGCCCGGCAGCGGCACGCCGGGCTCGTCCATGGCAATCGTCGGCAGCCTCGCGTTCCAGTCCGCCGCGCAATACCTGGTGCGGATCAATCCGGCGACGGCGAGCTTCGCCAATGTCACGGGCACGGCGACGCTCGGCGGCGCAACTGTGAACGCGACGTTCGCCAATGGCAGCTATGTTTCGAAGCAGTACACCATCCTGACCGCGACCGGCGGCGTCAGTGGCGCGTTCGGCGGTCCGGTCAATACCAACCTGCCGGGAAACTTCCACACCACGCTGAGCTATGACGCCAATCACGCCTACCTCAAGTTGATCCTCAATTTCGCGATTCCAGGCGGGCTCCATGGCAACCAGCAGGCGGTCGGCAACGCCCTGACCAATTTCTTCAATACCAACGGCACCATTCCGCTGGTCTATGGCGCGCTGACCCCTGACGGACTGACCCAGGCGTCAGGCCACACAGCAGTAGGTTCGCAGCAGACCACGTTCACTGCGATGACCCAGTTCATGGGCATCATGACCGATCCGTTCATCACCGGCCGCAACGACGGCGCAACCGCGGGCGGCAACGCGACAGGCTACGCCGACGAAACGCCGGCCTATGCCGCGAAAGGCAAGCCGAACGACGCACTCGCGGCGATCACCACCAAGGCGCCGCCTCCGGCACCGTTCGATCAACGCTGGAGCGTATGGGCGGCGGGATTTGGTGGATCGCAGACCACCGACGGCAACACCGCGCTGGGATCGAACGCCACGACGAGCCGTCTGTTCGGGACCGCCGCCGGAGCCGATTACTGGTTCTCGCCACGGACGCTCGCCGGCTTCGCGCTGGCCGGAGGCGGCACCAGTTTCAGTGTGACGGGTGGTGGCGGCGGACGCTCCGACCTGTTCCAGGCCGGCGCCTTCGTCCGCCACACGGTCGGGCCTGCCTATCTCTCGGGCGCACTGGCCTATGGCTGGCAGGACATCACCACCGACCGCACGGTGACGATTGCCGGCCTCGACCGATTGCGCGCGCAGTTCAACGCCAACGCCTTCTCCGGCCGTGCCGAAGGCGGCTACCGCTACGTGACGCCGTGGATGGGCGGCGTCGGCATCACGCCTTACGCCGCCGCGCAGTTCACGACCTTCGATCTGCCCGCGTACGCCGAACAAGTCGTCTCCGGCGCCAACACCTTCGCCCTGGCCTACGGCGCGAAGAGCGTCACCGACACCCGTGCCGAACTCGGCCTGCGCACCGATAAATCCTATGCCATGCAGAACGCCGTCCTCACCTTGCGGGGGCGGGCCGCATGGGCCCACGACTTCAATCCGGACCGCGCCATCGGCGCCACCTTCCAGACGCTGCCCGGCGCGAGCTTCGTCGTCAACGGCGCGGCCCAGGCCGGCAATTCCGCGCTCACCACCGCGTCCGCCGAAATGAAATGGATCAACGGCTGGTCGGCGGCGGCAACCTTCGAAGGCGAGTTCTCCAACCTCACCCGCAGCTACGCCGGCAAGGGCGTCGTCCGCTATCTGTGGTGAGATAAATCCAGGCAAAAGTCCTGGATCAGGCCCGACCGAGATCGAACACTGAAAATGCTGGAGATTTGCCGAGGGGGGCTTTGATGGAGTCGGACCCCCGCTACCAACGAAGATCCCCCGCTGGAACGGCGCGTGGCGACTGCCAACGTCTACTTTCCTGGGGAGAGCAGGCCAAGCGCCAGTCTAAATACCTATAAATTCAGGGAAATCACCAGCGGCGGAAAGTCTCTGGGGGCGTCTGTTGCGGGTCCCCGCAGCCACTTTTGTTATAACTCACTCACCGTCGCGGTCTAACGGCCGGGATGGTCCGCGATGGCGCTGATCCGAGGCCGAAAACCATGCGAACTCCGTTTCACGAGTTCGAATCCTTCCTGCTCCGCCACCGATTTTCAGCAGCGAAAAATTCCTTCAAAACCAGGCCATTCTCAAACCGCCAGTTTTTATGTGGCTGGGGCACCGGCGGTGGTGGCAAGCGCAAAACCCGCCGCGTTTACCGCTCCGGCAATCCTGCGTCGACCTCGGCCCGAACGACGCGATCCCAGGCCGCGATACAAGCCGGACTCGCGTTCTTCATCGGCGGCCAGACGTTGAGCCTGGTCGTGCCGGGCCGCAGCCGCAGTCCCTCCGCGATCGCCGCCTTCGCCTCTTCGAACCGGCCCGATCTCTGGTAGGCAGCGGCGAGCAGCAGGTGCGAGCGACCGGTCGCCGGCGTGATGGCGATCGAACGCTGCAGCCACGGCAGCGCCTCCTCGTCGCGCCCCATCAAGACATTCGCCAGGCCCACGCCGAGCAGCCAGGTCCAGCGCGAGGCCGGTGGCGTGTCGTAACGGTCGGCTTGCTTGAATGTCGCGAGCGCATCGTCGAAGCGGCCGAGATAGATCTGCCCGAGGCCGATCAGATAGAGCGCAGACCCGTCCCACGGATCGAAGCTCAATGCCTTGGCGCACGTGACGAGACTCTCCACGAATTGGTTGGTCGCGCTGAGGAAGCGGCAATAGGCCTCGAGCACCGGAATGGAATTCGGCTTCGACCGCAACGCCTGCTCGAGCGTCGCATTGGCCCTGGCCTCGACCGCGACCGCCTCTTCCGGGCTGAACCAGACCATCTGGATGCCGCGCATCTGGAGCGAGGCAAGCGCGACCGCGATGTCGAGATTGTCGGGGTCGTCGCTGAGCGCTTTTTGCAGCATGGTCTGCGCCGCGCCGAAACGCTCGCGGGTGGTCTGGTTGATCGATGCGAGCGCCTGCTCGACGGCCACCTTGTCGCCGCCGGCCGACGCCCCGCGAGCTCGCGACGGCGCCGCGCTCGGCTCCAGCAGCTCGTTGAGGCGGCGTGCAAGCCCATGACCGACGCCGGCGACGAGCCGGGACTGCGCGAGTTGCGCGTCTGCCTCGTCCGCGGCGACCGAAGCCGCAGTGACCGACTGAACCTCGCCGGTGCCGGTCTTGATCATGCGCGCCCGCAGCGTCCAGGACTGATCGCTATGCTGCAACTCGCCGCGCAGTTCGTAGTCAGATGAGGTGGCCCGCGCGGCGGTGCTTTCGCTGCCCGCGACCGCCGCCAATAATGGCGCAACCACGCTGATGTTCGGGATCTTCGCAAAACCATCCGTGAGGCGGCCGGTGACTTCCGCCGCCATCACCGCGCCGCGCGGATCGTTGCTGGCGTCAACGATTGGCATCACGGCGAGCCGCGGCGGCGTTCGCCTGAACAGGAGATCCGACTTCAACACGGGCGCGGCAATCGCAAGTCCCATGACGATCACGCAGAGCCCGGACACCGCAGCGACCATGGCCTGCCGGTTCAGACCAAAGATGGCGCGCTGTGGCCTCACGGCGACCTCGGCCGGTCGCGCGACCTCGCCGGTCGAGTCCGGCCGAGTCCCCTCGGCCTGCGTCATGACCTTCGGCGCAGCCACAACCTCCGTCGCCAGCAAATAGCCGCCACCGGAGGCGAGCTTGATCAGCTGCCGTTGGTCATCACCGAGCGCGGTGCGAAGCTCGCGGATGCATTGGAACAGGCTGTCCTCGCCGACATGGACGTTCGGCCAGACAGCCTCCATCAGCTCCTGCTTGCTCAGCACCCGGCCCCCGCTGGTGGCGATGAGCCGGAGCATCTCGAAGGTCTTGGGCCGGAGCTTGATCGGAGTGCCATCGGCCCCACGCAGCTCCGCGCGCTGCTGGTCCAGCTCGAAGCCTGCGAAACGAAGCAAATGATCCCCCAAAGCGTCTCTCCAGGCCGGCTCCTATAACGGAAGTCTGCCGAAAATGCCCCAAAATCGGGTCTGAAATGGAAATATCAGAAAGTTTCAGAAACTAGCCAGCCCCTTATCAGGACACCCCGCCCGCCCAATGCGATGAATCCGGTCGAGGACTCGCGACCGTGTGCTGGGCGAAGTGGTGAGGGCGGGGAAAGATTGTTTCGTCGCGACCCGCCGCGTGCGGGCTTCACTGTTGATCGTCAGCGCTGGTCTTGGCCTGGATGCTGCGGGCCGGACTTCGTGCTCGGGGGATCCATGATCTATGGAGTGAGGAATGCCGGATGGCGTCAGCGACGATCGGGACCGTTCAGCCGGCGCGTCGCATGACGCATTGACAGCTGGTTCGGAACCCCACGACGCCGCCGGCGGCAAGACGACTGCCATCGCCGGCCATTTCAAATCGGAGCATCCCTCCGCGCTGCGGACGCCGCATGGCGACGCATCGAGCAGCCATCTCGTTATCGCGCTGGCTGGTCAGGCGGATTCGGTCAATCACGCGTCTTCACATGCACCACATCCGGCCATGCAGGTGATCGGGCGCGCGGTCAAGATCGAAGGTCACGTATCGGTCGTGCGCAACGGTGTCGCCGTGATCCTCAACAACGGCGACGTGCTGCTCAAGGGTGACGTGATCCAGACCGAGCGCGACGGCGTCGCGGGCCTGGTTTTCAAGGACGGCAGCGTGTTCGAGATCGGGCACGATTCGCGTTTCGTGCTGGCCCAGTTCAACTATGATCCGCATGGCAGCGCCAATCTGGAGGTCTTCGATCTCGTCTGGGGATCGTTCAGTTTCGCCTCCGGTGCGATCGCGCATGCCGGGGACATGCGGCTGGGCACGCCGCTCGGCTCGGCGAAAATCACCGGCAGCACCGGCGATGTTGCCTTCGACGATGGCGCTGCGACGCTGTCGATCTTTCATCAGGATGATGGACTGCACCAGGCGATCGTTTTCGATCGGAACGGCGATGCCGTCGCGACGATCAGCAGCGAAGGCGGCAAGCTGAAGCTGACTCCTACCGGGCCATCGCAGTTGACCGCCAACGAGCAGGCCAAGTCCGACGCCGACAAGGCCTTCGAATCCGATGCGCTCAATCGCATTTCGCAGATCAAGGATCTCGCCGGCCAATTCAACGGCTCCTCGAGCATCGGCGCGCATGGCTCGTCCTTTGCGCCCCTCGGCTCGAACGACCAGGGGGCGCAATCGTTCGGGCCCAACGGATTGTCCAGTTACACCCCGCATGCGAACTCCTACGGGGGCGATGGCGGTCTCCATGGAGCCGGTGGTGGCGTTCCGGGATCCCTGGCCGCGCCGTTCACGGTCTTCCCGGTCAACCATCCCCCGGCGCTCGATCTCGATGCAGGACCGGCACCCTTGGCGGCGCTCGAGCAGACGCCGATCGCGGTGGTCCCGCGGCTGACGCTGTCGGACGGCGACAGCACGACGCTGCTGCAGGCGACCGTTCAGATCACCGGCAATTTCCGGCCCGGCGAAGACGTGCTGTCGTTTGCCAACACGGCGTCGATCCGCGGCACCTACGATCCCGCCACCGGTGTCCTGACGCTCAGCGCGGTCGCCGGACAGTCGCCGACGCTGGCCGACTTCCAGGCTGCGCTGCGCACGGTCACCTACACCGACACCAGCGACGCACCGTCGACCTTGCCGCGCACGCTCACCGTGACCGTGCAGGATCCCGACGGCACCGCTCGCGGCGGTCATGATCTTGCTTCCGCGTCGATCACCCTCTCGGTTGCCGCGGTGAACGATGCGCCGGCGCTGACGCTCGGTGAGACGTCGGTCGTCGCCCTCGAGCAGACCGCAACCGTCATCGCGCCGGCGCTGTCGCTCCTGGATGTCGACAGCGCGACGCTCGATCACGTCTCGGTGCAGATCACCGGCAATTATCTGCGCGGCGAGGACGTGTTGTCGTTTGCCAATACGACGCGCATTCAGGGCACCTTCGATTCCGCCACCGGCACCCTGACATTGACGGCGCGCCCCGGCCAGTCGCCGACGGTTGCGGATTTCGAAGCCGCATTCCGTACGGTCACCTATACCGACACCAGCGATAATCCATCGCCGCTGACGCGCACATTGACCGTGACCGTGCAGGATCCGGATGGCACCGCCCATGCCGGCCATGACACCACGGTGCACAGCGTCAGCCTGACGGTGACCCCGGTCAACGATCCGCCCGCCATCATCGGCGAGACCGATCCCGGTGCCGTGCCCGAACTGCCGGACGCGCACGCGCAGTCGGTGGGACCGATCACGGGCACACTCTCGGCGAGCGACCGGGACATCGGCGACACTCTGACCGGACACGTGGCTGCGCCTGCCGCGGTCAGTTTCAGCGGCGGGGCGCTGCCGGCCGGCGTCGACATCGACGCGCTGCGTGATGCGGCGGCGATCTCGTTCGATGCCGCGACGACCAATGGCGGCGCCGAGACGCTGACCTGGACCTATCATCCCGCCGCGGCCAATTTGGACTGGCTGGCCTCGGGCGAGACGCTGACCATCACCTATCAGGCCGCGGTTACCGACGGCACAGCGAGCGTCGGCAGCCAGCCGCTCACGATCACCATCACTGGCAGCAACGACGCGCCGACCATCGTCGCGGCGCAGGCCGCTGATACGGTGATCGAGGAGATCGCGGTCGACGCGCACGGACGGCTGCAGGCGGCCGGCCACATCGATTTCGCCGATCCCGACCGGTCCGACACGCATTCCGCCTCAGTCGTCTTCGTAAGCACCACCGATTCCGGCAGCGTGGCGCTCGGCTCCATGAGCCCGCAAATCAGCACCGACACCGTCAATGGCACCGGTGGCGAAGCCGCCTGGAGCTACCACGTCGACAACAACGCCGTGCAGTTTCTTGCCGCCGGGCAAAGCGTCGTCGAAACCTATCGGGTGACGATTCTCGATGGTCATGGCGGAACGGCGACCCAGGACGTTAGCGTCACCATCGTCGGCGCCAACGACGCGCCTGTCGTCACCGCAGGCCTTGCCACCGGGTCGGTGACAGAGGATAGCGCGGTCGATCCGCAGGGGCAGTTGCACGCCAACGGCACCATCGACTTCACCGATGTCGATCTGACCGACACCCACACCGTCTCCGTCGGTTTCGTCAGTTCCACCAATGCCGGCGGCGCGGCGCTGGGGACCATGAACCCGCAGCTGACCGCCGACACGAGCAACGGTCTCGGCGGCGAGGTCGCGTGGAGCTATCAGGTCGACAACGACAGCGTTCAGTTCCTGCGGGCCGGGCAGACCGTCACCGAAATCTATGCGGTGACGCTCAGCGACGGTCATGGCGGAATGGCGACCCAGAACGTCGTGGTGACGATCACCGGCAGCGAAGACGCACCGGTGCTGGCGGCCGGCGGCTCTGGAGCGGTGAGGGAAGATGCCGATGCCAGCGCGCAGGATATTGCGCCGATCACCGGCACGCTGTCGCTGACCGATTCCGATGTCGGCGACGCGCTGACGGCCTCGATCGTCGGCTCACCCGCGGTCACGCTCGATGGCCACGCCTTTTCCCTGCCGGCAGGGGCGGCGTCGCTAATCGACAACGCTCTTTCGTTCCAGCACGGGATGACGTCGACTGGCGGCGCAGCCGGTATCGGCTGGAGCTATGATCCCTCCGTCGCCAATCTCGATTTCCTGCGGCAGGATCAACAACTGGTCCTGACCTACACCGTCGTCGTCAACGATGGTCTGCGCGACAGCCGCACGCAGACCATCTCGATCACCGTCACCGGCACCAACGACCTTCCGACCATCACCGGCAGCGCTGCTGGCGTCGATGAAGCGGGCGATGCCCATGCCCAGACGATTTCGCTTGATGGTACGATGTCGGTCGGCGATCTCGACGTCGGCGACACGCTGACCGCGACGGTCACGGGGGCGCCGACGGTCACGCTCGACGGCCATGCATTCACCTTGCCGCCCGGAGCGGCGGCGCTGATCGACGGCGCGGCCTTGTCGTTCGACCATGCCGGGCATCTGTCCAATGGCGGCGCCACCGGCATCGCCTGGACCTATCAGCCCGGCGCCGCGGACCTGGACTTCCTCAAGCAGGGCCAGACGCTGACCCTGAGCTATGCCGTTGCAGTCAGCGACGGAACGGGCACCAGCGCGCCGCAGACCGTAACCATCACGATCAATGGCACCAACGATGCGCCGGTGGCGGTCGCGGACAGCTACACGACGGCCGAAGACACCGCCCTGACGATCCCGCGCGCGGGGGTGCTCGCCAACGATACCGACGCGGACGGCGATGCGCTCAGCGCCATAGTGGTCACCGGCCCCGCCCATGGCACGCTCGCGTTGAATGCCGACGGCTCCTTCAGCTACACCCCGGATGCGGACTACAACGGCGTCGACAGTTTTGCCTACAAGGCCCATGACGGCCTTGCCGACTCCAATGTCGCCGCCGTCAGCATCACCGTCACGGCGGTGAATGATCCGGCCCTGATATCAGGTACCGGCAGCGGCTCGGTGACCGAGGCGGGTGGCGTCAACAACGGCGTCGCGGGATCGCTGACCGCGGCCGGCACGCTGACGGACAGCGATGTCGATAATCCGGCCAACACGTTTACGGCGGTCGGAACGGCGACGGCGAGCGACGGCGGCTACGGCACCTACACCATGACGTCGGCTGGCGTCTGGACCTACCACCTCGACAACGGCAACAGCGCGGTTCAGGCGCTCTATGCCGGCGCCACGCTGACCGACACCTTCACGGTGACCACCATCGACGGCACCGCGCAGGTGGTGAGGGTCATCATCGACGGCGCCAACGATTCGGCACAGGTGTCGGGCGCCAGCAACGGCGCGGTGACCGAGGCCGGCGGCATGAATAATGCTGCCGCCGGCACACCGACCGCGACCGGCACGCTGACGGATACCGACGTCGACAATCCGGCCAACACCTTCACGGCGGTTGGAACGGCAACGGCGAGCGACGGCGGCTACGGCACCTACACCATGACGTCGGCTGGCGTGTGGAGCTACCATCTCGACGACGGCAACGGCGCGGTTCAGGCGCTCAACGCCGGCGCCACGCTGACAGATACGTTCACGGTGACCACCATCGACGGCACGGCGCAGGTGGTGACGATCACCATCAACGGCGCCAACGACGCGGCAGTGGTGTCGGGTACAAGCAGCGGCGCGGTAACTGAGGCGGGCGGCGTCAACAACGGCACCGCGGGAACGCCGACAGCGACCGGCACGCTGACGGACAGCGATGCCGATAATCCGGCCAATACGTTTACGGCGGTCGGGACGGCGACGGCGAGCGACGGCGGTTACGGCACCTACACCATGACGTCGGCCGGGGTGTGGACCTATCATCTCGACAACGGCAACAGCGCGGTCCAGGCGCTCAATGTCGGCGGCACGCTGACCGACACGTTCACGGTGACCACCATCGACGGCACCGCGCAACTGGTGACGGTCACCATCAACGGCGCCAACGATGCGGCGGTGCTGTCGGCGGATACGGTCAACCTGACCGAAACCAATGCGGCGCTGTCCACCAGCGACACGCTGGCGATCAGCGATGTCGACAGCCCGGCGACCTTCGTTGCCCAAGCCAATACCGTCGGACAGTACGGCACCTTCTCCCTCGCCACCAACGGCGTGTGGACCTATGTGGCGAATTCGGCGCACGATGAATTCGTCGGCGGGCAGACCTATACCGAGACATTCAGCGTCACCAGTGCCGACGGCACGACCTCGTCCGTCACCATCAACATCCTCGGCAGCAACGACCCGGCATCGGTTTTGGGCACCAGCAGCGGGGTGGTGATCGAGGCGGGCGGCATCAACAACGGCACGCCGGGAATACCCACCGCGACCGGGACGCTGACCGATACCGACATCGACAATCCGGCCAACACCTTCACGGCGGTCGCGACGGCGACCCCGAGCGCCGGCGGTTACGGCACCTACACGATGACCGCGGCGGGTGTCTGGGTCTACACGCTCGACAACACCAATCCCACGGTTGAGGCGCTCGACGTCGGCGCGACGCTGACCGACACGTTCACGGTGACGACCATCGATGGCACCGCACAGGTGGTGATGATCGTCATCAACGGCGCCCACGATACCCCCGCGGTGTCGGGCACCGTCAGCGGCGCGGTGATCGAGGCGGGCGGCGCCAACAACGGCACCGCAGGGACGCCGACCGCGACCGGTACGCTGACGGTCGCCGAGGGCAGTTTCATCGCGGTTGCCGCGGGCGCGGCGAGCAGCGGCGGCTACGGCACCTACGCCCTGACGTCGGGCGGGGTGTGGACCTACACCCTCAACAACAATAATTCCGCGGTGCAGGCGCTCAATGTCGGCGCGTCGCTGACCGACACCTTCACGATTGCCACGTCAGGCGGCAACACGCAGATCGTCACCATTACCATTGCCGGTGCCGATGATGCGCCGGTCGTTTCCGGCGACGCCTCGGCCGCGCTGCTGCAGGGGCTGTCGACTACGATCACGACAGCCGACCTGAGCGTCGCGGATCTCGATAACACGGCAAGCCAGCTCACCTTCAACGTCAGCAGCACCGTTCACGGCTACGTCGCGCTGTCGAGCGCACCCGGTGTGGCGATCACGAGCTTTACCCAGGTGCAACTCGCCGCCGGCCAGGTGATCTTCGTCAACGACGCGACCCAAAACCCCGCCGCAAGCTTTACGGTCACCGCGACCGACGGCAGCCTGACCACGGCAGGGGTCACCGTCAATGTCGCCGTCAGCAGCGACTTCGTCATCACCAGCAATGTCGATCTCGGCGGCGTTTCCGAAACCATTCACAGCCTGAGCCAGTCCGGCGGCACGCTCTCCGGCACCGGCACGCTGACCGACGCCAACGGCGCGACATTCACCGGCGGCACCGAGAACGGTGGCGGCGCGACGGTCGTCAATGGCCCGGCGACGTTCTTCGATGCCAACAACGAGACCTTCACGCTCGACGGCCGAACGCTCGAACTGCACGGCTCGGCGCAGAGCGGGGCGTTTTCCGGCGATACGCTGCATCTCAACAATGGCGCGGTGCTCAAGATCGACGCCGGTGTCACCTTCACCGATGCGTCCGCTGGCGGCATCGCCTTCAACATTTCCTCCAGCGCCGGCACCGGCACGGTCAATGTCGCCGGCAGCTACGAGAAGACCGGCGGCGGCACCACGGCGATCTCGACCGCGCTCACCAACACCGGAACCATCGATGCCAAGGCCGGCACCCTCGATCTTGCCAGCAGCGTCAGCAATTCCGGCACGCTGAAGGCGGAGAGCGGCGGCACGCTGCTGGTGGCCGGCAACGTCACGGGGGCGGGCGCCGTGATCGTCGACAACAACGGCACGATCGAATTCGGCGGCAATGTCGGCGCCGGGCAGACGGTCACCTTCAGCGGTTCGTCGGGCACGCTGAAGATCGATCATCCCGCCAGTTTCTCCGGCACCATTGCCGGCTTCAGCGGCGCCACCGACGCGATCGACCTGGTCGGGATCAACCACAACTCCGCGCAGTTCTCGCAATCGTTCAATGCGACGACCGGCATTCTGACGGTGACCGACGGCACCAACACCGCCAATCTGCATTTCAGCGGCCCCACCTTCGGCTTCGCGGCTGCAACTGACGGCGCCGGCACCGGCACGGTGATCAGGCCGGCCAACGTCTACACCGTCCACAACGCAGCCGAACTCAATGCGGCGTTGGTCGCCGTCAGCCAGGGCGGCTCGGCCGCAGCCGCCAACAGCAGCTATTCGATCGAGCTCACGGCCGACGTCTCGATTGCGTCGCTCGGCGCCAATCTGACCGCGATCAATCTGGCGAGCGGCAGCTCGCTCGTCATCCATGGCGCGGGACATGCGCTTGATGGCGGCAACGCCTATCGCGGCCTGTTCGTCTACGGCGGCAATGTCACGATCGACAATCTCGCCATCAACCACACGCTGGCGCAGGGCGGCGCGGGCGGCACACAGGGCGGCGGCGGTGGTGCCGGATTGGGCGGCGGCCTCTTCGTCGCTGCGGGCGCCACGGTGTCGATCAGCGACGTCAGCTTCAGCGGCGACAGGGCGGTCGGCGGCAAGGGCGGTGGCCTCGACGGTGGCGCCAACCGGGGGGCCGGCGGCGGCGGCATGGGATCGTCCGCCAGCGCCAACACCGGACAATATCGGCACGACACGACACAAGGGCCGCAAGGCCATTCCACCTACGTCGCAACGGCGTTCGACGGTACGGCCGGCGGCGGCGTCGGACTCAACATTCCCGGCCAAGCTGGGCTTGCGCATGGCGGTGCCGGCGGCGCGTGGGCCGGCGGAAGCTTCAGCAACTACACGCCAGCTGCAACCGGCGGGTTCGGCGGTGGCGGCGGCGGTGGCTTCTACAGCTACATGAACTCCATCGCCACGTCCCAAATCTCGCGGCTGGGCACGAATGGCGGCAATGGCGGCTTCGGTGGCGGTGGGGGTGGCGGGGCCAGCGGCTCAGCCAAACTGCACAGCACCGGCGGCGCCGGTGGGTTCGGCGGCGGTGGCGGTGGTGGGTATTATGGCGGCGTTGGCGGCTATGGTGGCGGCGCCGGAGGCGGCAAGGCCAACTCCGGCCTGCTCGGCTCCGGTGGCGGTGGTCTCGGCGCCGGCGGTGATATCTTTGTGCAGGAAGGCGGACACCTCATCATCGGTGCTGGTTCGCTGTCGGGCGGAACCGTCGCGGGCGGTGCCGCAGGGAACCTCAGCACGGCGGCGCAAGCCGGCCAAGCGCTCGGCTCCGGTATCTTCATCCAGGGCAACCAGACGGTCACCTTTGCACCGGCGTCCGGCGACGATCTGACGATCTCCGACGTCATCGCTGATCAGCACGGCAATGGCGGCACCGGCAATGTCGAGATTTCCGGTGGCGGCATCGTGCATTTCGCGGCCGCCAACAGCTATGTCGGCGCGACCATCGTCGATGCTGGCGCGACGCTTGACATCGACGCGGGCGGCGGGCTCGGAACGGGCGCGGTCACCGACAACGGCACCCTCAATGTCAACGCCGCGACGACGTTTGCCAGCACCGTCGCCGACGCCGGCGTCCTGAACGTCAATGCGGCAACGAACTTTGCCGGCGCGGTCACCGACAGCGGCGTTCTCAACGTCAATGCGGTCACGACGTTTGCGAGCACGGTCACCGACAATGCCACGCTGAACGTCAATGCGGCGACGACGTTTGCGAACACGGTGACCGACAACGGCGCGCTGAACATCAACGCGTCCGCGATCTTCCAGGGCACGGTCGTCAACAACGGTGCCGTCACCATCAACGCCGCGAGCGCCGATTTCGCCGGATCGATCACCGGCAACGGCACGATCAACTTCGGAACGTCGGGCGGGACAGCCGTGTTCGAGCACGGCGTGCCAACCCAGACCATTACGGGATTTGCCAATGGCGATGTCATCGACCTCAGGTCGGTGGTGGCCACCACGGCCGTGGTTGGTGCGAACAATGTCGTGACGTTGAAGGACGCCGGCGGCACTGCCGTCGCGACCCTGCATTTCGATCCGGCGCAGACGCTTGGCCCGTTCGGCGTGACGAGCGACGGCCAGGGCGGCACCAAGGTCGTCGCGATCAAGACCACCTTCAACGTCAGCTCCGCCGCCGAACTCAGCGCGGCGCTCACCGCGATCAGCCAGGGCGGCACGTCCTACGCGAAGAACGTCGCCTATACGATCCACTTTGCCAGTGACGTTTCGCTGGCCTCGCTCGGGGCCTCCACGCAGCTCGCTGCGATCAATCTCGACACCGGCAGCTCGCTGCTGATCGACGGCGCCGGCTTCAAGCTCGATGGCGCCGGCGCCCATCGCGGCTTCTTCGACTATGCCGGCAACGTGAGACTGCAGAATCTCACGATCGCGCACACGCTGGCGCAGGGCGGCGACGGCGGCATTGGCGGTGGTGGCGGCGGCGCCGGGCTCGGCGGCGGCCTGTTCGTCGCGGCCGGCGCATCGGCGACGATCGCCAACGTGACCTTCCTCGACAACGCGGCCCATGGTGGCGACGGCGGTGGCGTGAATCCGGCCGGCCGGATTTTTCAAGGTGGCGCGGGCGGCGGCGGCATGGGCATCGATGGCGCCCCTGGCTCCGTGACCGGGGTGTACCATCTCAATCACTACCATGACTTTTCCGGCTCGGGCTATGCGGGTGGCGCTGGCGGCGGGCTCGGAGTGTCGAATCTTCCGGGCGGAGGCGGCGCGGGAGCAACGTCGTATCGCGGATCGTCCCCGGCCTCCGGCGCCTTTGGCGGTGGTGGTGGCGGCGGTAACGCCTATCTCTCCACCCGAAAAGCCGGAACCACCGGAGCACAGGGCGGCTTCGGCGGCGGCGGCGGTGCTGGTGGCGGCTTCAACACGAACACCAACACCTACGGCAACGGCGAGAACGCGGCCGGCGGCAATGGCGGCTTCGGCGGCGGCGGTGGCGGCGGCGGGCTCCGCGGTCACGATGGCCTCGGGGGATTTGGTGCCGGCAATGGCGGCGTCTCCTTCGCGTATCGGGCCGGCGGGTATTACCAGGGGAAGATCGGCAATGTCGGCGGCGGCGGGCTCGGTGCCGGCGGCGGCGTCTTCGTCCAGGAAGGCGGCACCCTGATCCTCGAGAGCGGGTCGCTGTCCGGCGGCTCTGCGGCCGGAGGCGCTGCAGGTGCGATTCAAGCGGCCCATCAGCTGTACGACATGCCCGGCGCCGGGCAGGGGCTCGGCAGCGGCATCTTCTTCCAAGGCAATCAGTCGATCGTTCTCGCGCCCCCATCCGGCAATGCGATCACGATCGCCGATGGGATCGCCGACCAGGGCAACAATGGCGGCAGCGTTGCCATGGAGATCAAGGGGCCGGGCACCGTCGAGTTCGACGGCGCCAATTCCTATGTCGGCGGCACCACGATCGATGTCGGCGCCAAGCTCACGCTCGGCGGGCAGGGCACGCTCGGCTCTGGCGCGGTCGTCGACAACGGCGACCTCGTGATCGCTCACTCCGGCACGTTCGGCAATGCGGTCAGCGGGAGCGGCGATCTCGGGCTCGGGGCCCAGATCATCAGTGTCACCTTCACCGCCTCGGTCTCGATCGGTGGCTCGCTCGATCTCGGCGATGGCGACAATGTTGCCGCCTTCAGGGGCGGGCTATCCGGCCTGCAGTCGATCAATTTCGGCACGGGCATGCAGACCCTGTCCGTCACGGGCGCGATGCCGAGCGCGGTCGTGCATGGCTTTGGCGTCGGCGACACCATCGACCTTGCGACCATCAATGCGACCGGCATCGGCGTCTTCGTCAACAACGTGCTGACGCTGACCGGTCCCGGTGGTGCTGTCGTCGCGGCCATCCACTTCGACCCGGCCCAGCAGACTGTCGCGCCACACGGATTCCTGCTGACGTCCGACGGCGCCGGGGGCACCGATCTCATTCTCAACGAGGTGCCGGTCTATCATGTGTCGACCACGGCGCAGCTTGTCCGCGCGATCAACGAGATCAACGTTGGCGGCGTGTTCTCTGCCGCCAACCAGACCTACGAGATCGATATCGTCGGCAGCTTCACGCTCAATGGCGCGGTGCCCGACATCAACCTCGCCAGCGGCGACACGCTGACCATCCACGGCCTTGGCCATGAGATCAACGGCGCTGCCAGCTATTCCGGCTTCGTGCTGCAATCCGGCGACGTGACGATCGATCATCTGACCGTCTCCGATTTCGTCCGGCACGGCAGCGATGGTTCGTCGCCGGGCCAGGAGTCGAGGTCTGGCGGCGGCGGCGGCGGACTCGGTGCGGGCGGCGCGTTGTTCGTCGGCGCCGGCAGCTCTGCGAGCCTGACCGACGTTGCTTTCACCGACAATCACGTCTTCGGCGGAAATGGCGGCCAGGGCGGCATCTACGCACCAAGGGTGCCAAACGGCGACCAGGGTCAAACGGCAGGGGGCGCATCTGGCCCGGGCCAATTTGGGTTCGGCTATGGCGGGGCAGGTGGTCATGCTTTCGCCAACGGAGGCGTCGGCAGTTTCGGCGGTGGCGGTGGCGGCGGTGGGAGTGGACGCATTTCGGCCTACTCGAACTTCCCGCCCGGCTCGGGTGGCAGCGGCGGCTATGGCGCCGGCATCGGCGGGCTTGGAACGTCTGGTGGCGGAGGTGGCGGCGGCGGAGGTGGCGGCGGCGCCGGCCTCGGCGGCGCGGTCTTCGTCGCCTCCGGCGGCGCGTTGAACGTCACCGACTGGACCTTCTCCAACAATGGTGCAACGGGCGGCGCCGGCGGCGGCAGCCCATGGGGTACCAGTGGGACGGCGGGCCAGGGCATCGGCAACGATATCTTCAATTACGGCGGCACCATCGGCCTGACGTCCAACGCCGGACAAACACTCACGATCAATCAGTTCGTGCCCGGCACGCAAGGCACGTTCAATATTCAGGGGGCTGGCACTGTCGTGCTGGCGCAGGGCATCGGCACCGGCGTCCTCAATATTTCCGGCTCCGGCAATGTCACCGTGCTCAATGACATCACGGCCACCGCCATCAACGTGTCGGGGGCCGGCAATGTGCTGCTGCAGGGGGAATTCCACGGCAGCGATATCATCACTCACACCGGCACTGGCACGCTGACGGTCAAGCCGATCTACAACGTGTCGACGGCGGCCGAGCTCGTTACCGCGATCCAGACCATCGACGGCAATCCGATCTCGGGCCTGCCCGTCAACTACGTCATCAATGTCACCGCGGACCTGAACCTGAACGCGGTGCTGCCGTTCCTGACGATCGCGGCCGGAGATACGCTGACCCTCGAAGGCAACGGCCACATCATCGATGGCGGCAACAGCTACGGCGGCTTCACCGCGCAGTCCGGCTTCGTCACCTTTGACAGCCTCACCATGCAGCACATGGTCGAGCGTGGCGGAGACGGTAGTTCCGGCATCAAGGGTGGCTTCAATGGGAACTCCCCCGTCGGCGGCGGGGGCGGTGGCGGCCTCGGCGCGGGCGGCGCCTTCTATATCGGCGCGGGTGGCTCGGCGACGCTGACCAACGTCAACGTGCTGAGCAACCAGGCGATCGGCGGCAATGGCGGCAACGGTCTCGGGCTTGTGGCAAGTCGCTATGGTTCCCGGGGCGGGGGCGGCGGCGCCACCAATGGGGGATGGACCGGAATCAAATCGGGCGGAGACGGTGGAAACTTCAACACGGTCCTCGTCCACGGCCGCTATGTCGATAGGGGCGGGGGCGGAAGCGGCGGTCTGGGTGGTGGCGGCGGCGGCGGATATGGCGAATTCACCCGGTTCGGGTTCGGTCAACACCTGGGCGGCCCTGGCGGTTACGGGGCTGGCAACGGTGGCTCGTCCGGTTATAGCGCGGGCGTAACACAAGGTGGCGGCGGTGGCGGCGGCGCCGGGCTTGGCGGCGGCATCTTCGTCGCGTCAGGCGGGTCGCTGACCATTGGCAGCGGCGTCTCCATTGCCAGCAACACAGCCCAGGGCGGACTCGGCGGCTCCGGTGGGAACTACGGCGGTAGCGGCGCCGGCATCGGCGCGGGTCTCTTCACCGTGTCGAGCAATGTCACGCTGGCTCCATCGCTCGGGCAGACGGTTCATATTTCCGATGCGATCGCCGGCCACATGACCGGCACGCTCCATATCGATGGTGCCGGTACGGTCGTCTTGGACGCGATCACGGCAACGGTGATCGACATCACCGGCAGCAGCGCGCTGACGCTGCCTTCGTCCCTCATCAACGACTCGCTGACCGTGTCGGGCTCGGCAACCTACACCGTCACCGGCGGTTTCACCGGCGGCGGCAATTTCGGCGTCGCCGGCTATGGCGTGCTTACGATCGCCGTTGCGGAGACCGTGACCGGCGGAATTCAGCTCGCCGACCACGGCACCGTCGAGCTTGCCGCCGCCAATGCCGCCGGCAGCGGCGCAATCACCTTCCAGTCGGGTGCGCAGGCGACCCTGATCATCGATCAGGGCGCCACGCCACTCAACGAGATCGACGGCTTCGTTCCGGGCGATACGATCAAGCTGGCCGGCTTTGCCGCCGGCGCGACCGCGACGCTTGGCGCCGGCAATGTGCTTACGATCAGCGACGGCGCGCACGGTGCCCAGCTTCATCTCAATCCGAACTTCGATTTCTCCACGACCCAGTTCAACGTGGCGGCCTATGGCGGCGGCATCGTGCTGACCGAGACGATCGCGCCGAAGATCACGCTCGTCGGCCAGCCGCTTAACGGCAACCAGGTCGTGCTCAGCGGCATCGGGGCGCCAGGGAGCACCGTCCAGATCTTCATCGACGGCAATCAGGTCGGCACCGCGACGCCGGATGCCAACGGACATTTCACGTTTTCGACCTCGGCGCTTGCCGATGGCGAGTATCATGTCACGGCAACGCAGACGGCGGTGGGCCAAGCCCCGCTCACGGCGTCGCTCGTCGTCGACGTGCTGCCAAACGCGCCGTCGGTCGCGCTGGCCGCCGGGCAGCCGCTGCTGGTCAACAATGTCGGCGTGCATCTGCAGGGCAGCGGCGAGGCGAACCAGACCGTCACACTGCATCTCAGCGGTCCCGGCGGCAGCTCTCTGACATACACCACGGCAACCGACGGTAGCGGCAACTACGACTTCGTTACGCCAAACCTGCCTGACGGCCACTACACGCTCAATGTGACCGAGACCAATGCGCAAAGCCTCGTCAGCCCGCCCTCGGGCATGCTCGCCTTCGACGTCCATCCGAAAGCCCCGACGATCGCCGTGGTCGGGCAGCCGCTCGACGGTGGCAGGATCGAGGTGGCAGGCAGCGCCGACGCCAATATCAGGATCAACCTGTTCGCCAACAACCAGTTCATCGGCGCAGGTACGACCGATTCCAGTGGTCATTTCGACTTCACAGCGAGCACGCCTTTGGGCCACGGCGTGCATACGTTGGTGGCGACGGCGGAAGATGCCGCACATTTCGCGAGCGGGCAGTCGCCAGCGCTTGCGGTCAACGTCGATCCGCGGGCGCCCGCGATCACCTCGATCGTCGGGCAGGTCAACGGCGGCACCGTCGAGGTCAAGGGCACGACCATCGCGAACGGCGCCGTCACGCTCTATGAGGGGAATACGGTGGTCGGCTCGGCTATCGCCGACGCTACCGGTCATTTCGATATCGTCACCACCGCCACGTTCGCGGATGGCGTCCACGCATTGCGGGCGACGGCAACCGACGCCAACAGCCTGACCAGCCCGTTCGCCTCGTTCAACGTCAACGTGCTGCCGGATGCGCCGTCGCTATCGGCGGTCAACGTCCTCGGTCCACAGCAGCTCGAGGTCCAGGGCACGGGCGAGGCAGGGGAGACCATCAACGTCTTTGCCGACGGATCGACGCTGCTGGGCTCGGGCGTGGTCGATCAGACCGGCCATTTCGATTTCAACGTCAATGCGCCCGGTGGTCACCATGTCATCACCACGACCGAGACCAACGGCGACAATCTGACGAGCGCCGCCTCCACGGGCGTTGCGATCGACGTGACGCCGAGCGCGCCCGTCATCACATCGGTCGCCCCGCTGGTCGCCGGACAGATCGATGCCAGCCACGACTTCATCGTCAAGGGTACTGGCCAGCATGTCGGCGAGACCATCACGCTCTATGCCGATGGCGGCTCGACCCCGATCGGCACGGGCATCGTTGCGGCCGATGGCACCTTCACCATCACGACGACCGTGCCGCTCGCGAACGGCAGCCACACGCTGACCGCGACCGATGCGGCCGGCGCGGACGTCAGCGCGCCATCGACGGGTTTTGCCCTGTATGTCGATCCGGCGCCGGTCACCAATATCAGCCAGGTCGGCGTCGCCGCCGATCACGGCACCATCGAACTGACGGGCTCCGGCCAGGTCGGCGACACCATCAGCTTGATGCTCGGCAACACCGTGATCGGCACCGGTGTCGTCGACAGCAATGGTCATTTCGACATCACGTCAGGCCAGGCGGCATCGTCGCTGCTTGGTCCCGGCCTCCAGCACGTCACGGTGACGCAGACCGACATCAACGGTCACACCAGCCCGGCGGCGTCCTTCGACGCCGAGGTCGCGCCGCCTGCGCCCACTATCGCTTCGGTCGTGTCGGTGCCCGATCCGGTCGGACGCGTGGAGGTGAAGGGCACCGGCGACGCCGGCACCATCATCAAGCTCTATGCCGACAATGGCGCCACGGTGATCGGCACCGGCACAGTCGATGCGTCGGGTCATTTTGATATCACCACCGAGTTCCAGTCGGTCAGCGGCGGCGCGCACAACATCGCGGCGACGGAGACCATTCAGGGTGTCGAAAGCCCGGCGTCCGTCGCGGCAGGCGTCACCATCACGCCGGCGACGAACACCTGGACCATCACCTCGGTAGCCGATCTCGCAAAAGCCATCGCCGCGATCGACGTGTCCGGTGCGAGCGCGCAGGCCGGGGCGCATTACACGTTCAACATCGTCGGCGACCTGCAACTGAGCGACCAGTTGCCGGCATTCAATCTGCTGCAGGGCGCCTCGCTGACCATCGCCGGCAACCACCACACGCTCGACGCCCACGGCCTGCCCGGCCTGTTCGTCTGTGCCGGCAGCGTCGAGATCGACGATCTCAGCATCATCAATGCCGTGGCGAAGGGCGGCGACAGCAATTTTGGCGGCGGCGGCGGTGCCGGCCTTGGTGGCGGCCTGTTTATCGCATCGGCCGGCAAGGTGACGTTGTCCAACGTCAATTTCGCCAACGACAAGGCGGTCGGCGGCAACAGCGCCGTCGCGTCCGGTTATATGGGCAATCAGTATGGTGGCGGTGGCGGCCTCGGCGGCGCCGGTGGTTTCTCCGGCGGTGGCGGATTGGGCATTCATGCCGCCGGCGCCAGCCACCCGCGGCCCTACTACACCGGAACAGCCGCTGGTGCCGGCATCGCTCTTGGTGCGGCCTCCGGTGGCGGACAGGCCGGCAACAACCCGGCCTTTCTTGGCTACGCGGGTGGCGCCAATGGCGGCGGCGGCGGCCAGGGTGTCGGATTCTACACCACTAGCCTGTTCTATTTCGGCCTGCCTGGATACGGCGGTCCCGCCAGCGGCGGCGGCATCGGCGGCGCGGCCGGCAGCCTGACTGTGGGCGGTGGTGCGGGCGGCTTCGGCGGCGGTGGCGGCGGCGGCGGCCTCAACATGTCTACCGGCTTCCTTTCGGGCGGTGCCGGCGGTTTCGGCGGCGGCGGCGGCGCGGGTGGAGGTGGCGGCGGTGCCGGCGGCTTTGGCGGCGGTGGTGGCGCTGGCGGCTACGGAGGCGCCGGAGGCTTTGGCGGCGGCAACGGTCATTTCAACTATGGCGGCGGCGGTCTCGGCGCGGGCGGCGCGATCTTCGTGCAGCAGGGCGGCACGCTCATCTTCGCCGGCTCCGGCAGCGAGCAGAACGACGGCGTGGCTGGCGGCACAGTGGGTTCGTCCAGCGCCCATGCGGGATCGGCTTATGGCAGCGGCATCTTCCTGCAAGGCGACGAGACCATCACCTTCGCGCCGGACGCGGGACACAGCATCACGCTCGCGGGCGTGATCGCCGACATGACCGGCTCGCATGATGCCAGTGGCCAGACCGGCGCGGGACATCTGGTGCTCGATGGCGGCGGCACGCTGGTGCTGGCCGGCACGAACACGTTTACAGGCGGCGTCACGATCGAGAACGGCACGCTCGATCTGACCGCCCATGGTGCAGCCGGATCCGGCGCGATCAGCTTCTCTCCGGCTGATCATGCCGCGCTGGAGTTCAGCGCGGCGAACGCGCCGACAAACGCGATCACGGATTTCGGCACGCGCGACCAGATCGTCATCGACGGCTTCCAGGCGACCAGCGAGAGTTTCAGCAACGGCGTGCTGGTGCTGAACAGCGCGACCGGCTCGGTTAGCCTCGCGGTGAGCGGCGCGGACCTGCACAATTTGTCGGACTTCCAATTCGCGTTCGATGCTGGCGCGGGCACCACGACGATCACCGCCGGGCCGGATCGATCCGGCAATGACGTGATCCATTATGGTGCCGGCGCGCATGTCCTTACCGGTGGGACGGGGGACGACGTGTTCTTCTTCCGCGCGACGGATCTTGCCGCCGGCGTGACCGACAAGGTCACCGACCTGTCCTGGGCGACCGGCGGCGCCGAGCACGACCGCATCCATCTCGAGGGCGTCGACCCCAATGCCGTGACGGTCTCGACCGTCAACGGCGGCCATGACACCGACATCGCGATCACCGTCAGCGGCGGCACGGCGCATATCCTGGTCCAGGGAAGCGGCGCAGGTCCGCTACAGATCGAATTCCAGAACGCGACCCCGACCAGCGATGCCGATCTGAACACGCTGCTGACGCCCTCGACGGTGAACGAAATTGTCGGCCAGTTCTATCCGGGCGCGAACCCGCCTTACACAAAATCCTTGGTCAGCCATGGCGCTGATGGCGCCGTCATCGCTCAGGACGTCACTAACAACGACGGCTCGCACACCGTCACCGTGCAGGCGCCGAATGCCGGACTGACGGCCTCGGCCGCCAGTGACACCTTCGTGTTCCAGTTCGCCGCGCAGACACCCGCCAATGCGACCATCGGCAATTTCGATGTGGCCCACGACGTCCTGCAGCTCAGCCGGGCGGTCTATGCGGACGCGGCGGCGGCGATCGCGGCGATCTCAGCCGATCCGCACAACGCCGGGACTCCCGCCGACACCACCATCGCGCTCGACGGGCTTCATGCCGTCACGCTGACGGGCGTGAGCCTGACCCAGCTTGCACAGCACGATTTTCTGATAGTCTAACCTCTTCCAATTCAGGTTTATAAGGATCATGCAAGGCGACATCCATTTCATATCCGGACTGCCACGCGCCGGTTCGACATTGCTGTCCGCCATTCTGCGGCAGAACCCGCGTTTCCGCGCCGGAATGACCGGTCCGGTCGGCTCGCTGGTCGACGCCATGCTGCGCAACATGAGCATGAGCAACGAGACCTCGATCTTCATCACCGATGCCCAGCGCAAGGCGCTGCTGCAGAGCATCTTCTCGACCTTCTACGCCGAGGTGCCGAGAGGCGACGTGGTGTTCGACACCAACCGCAATTGGTGCGCGCGGTTGCCGCTGCTGACCGAGCTGTTTCCCCGCGCCAAAGTCATCTGCTGCGTACGCGACGTTCCCTGGATTTTGGACTCGATCGAACGGCTGATCCGCAAGAACAAGTTCCAGCCCTCGGGCATTTTCAATTTCGAGCCCGGTGGCACGGTGTATTCGCGGGTCGACGGATTGGCCGGTCCCAACGGCATGGTCGGCTTTGCGTGGAACGCGCTGCGCGAGGCGTTTTGCGGCGAGCAGGCCGGATGCCTGCTAGCACTGACCTACGAGACGCTCACGAGCCGCCCGCAACAGGCGATCGCGGCGGTCTACGATTTCATCGGCGAGAAGCCGTTCGCGCACGATTTCGAAAACATCGAATTCGACGCCGAGGAGTTCGACCGCAGGCTCGGCACGCCCGGCCTGCACCAGGTCGGCCGCCGCGTGCAATCCCCCGGCCGCAAGACCCTGCTGCCGGGCGATCTCGTGCGCAAATACGAGAACGACGCATTCTGGCGCGATGCCGCCCGCAACCCGAACCAGGTGAGGGTGATTTAGCGCGGACTAGCCGAGATGCGTAGTGCGGCTCATCAGTCGTTTTGGTGTTGGTGGGCGGTTCTTCACGGGGCGCGTCCGGATGATTTGTAGTCGTTCCGGGCTCTTGATGCTTCAACAAAGTGGAGAAGTTCATGGCCAAAAAACAAGTGGATGAGCGCCCGTAAGCGTCCGAGTTCTGCACCTCCGTCAGCTCTTGACAGGATTTCCGGCTTTCCATGCCCAAGGCAGCAATTCGTCGAGACGGTTGGCGGGGTGCCCATCGATCATGCGCGAGAGCACGTCATGGAGATAGGCGTAGGGCTCGACGTCGTTAAGCTTGCAGCTTTCGATCAATGAACAAAGAACGGCCCATCGATGGCCACCGCCATCACTGCCGGCGAAGAGATGATTCTTGCGGCCGAGTGCAACTGGCCTAATTGCGCGTTCAACCGGGTTGGTATCGAGTTCGATGCGGCCATCATGCAGGAAGCGCGTCAGAGCGTCCCAGCGCGAGAGTGCGTAGCGGATCGCTTCGGCAATCGTGCTGCGGCCTGGTACAACAGGAAGCTGCTCTTCGAACGAGAGCCGCATCGCTTCGACGATGGGCTTGGAGCGACGCCGAGCCGCGAGCCGGTGCCCCGGCGATCGACCGCGAACGTCGGCTTCAATGGCATAGAGTTCTGCGATCCGGCGCAGCGCCTCGGTCGCGATCGGTGCGTTGGTTGCCTGCGCGATCTCGTAGAACCGGCGTCGTGTATGACTCCAGCATGCGGCGAGCACGACGTCGCCCTTGCTTGCCAAGGATTCGAAGCCGGCATAGCCGTCCACGTGCAAAACGCCCCTGAAGTGTTCGAGATGTGAAGCCGGACGCTCAGCCTTGCGGTCAGGTGCGAACACAAAGACTGCCGCGGGCGGCTCCGGTCCACTCCAGCCGCGTTGCTCGCGGGCATAGACCCAGAGACGTCCGGTCTTCGTACGTCCGCGACCGGGATCGAGCACAGGGACCGGTGTGTCGTCGGCAAACAGATGGTCGGAGGCAAACACGTTTTTTGCCAACCGATCGTGCAGCGCCTCGAGCCACCAGCAGGCGCCGCCGACCCATCCGACGAGCGTCGAACGCGGGAGATCGACGCCGTGGCGAGCAAAGATCTGCGACTGCCGATAAAGCGGCGTGTGATCGCAGTATTTACTGACCAGCACCTGCGCCAGCAGCGTCGGTGTCGCCAGGCCACCGGCGATCACCCGCTCGGGAGCTGGCGCTTGCACCACCGTCTCGCAGGCCCGACAGGCGTATTTAGGACGCGTAGTGCGGATCACGCGCAGCTGCGCCGGAACCCAGTCCAACATCTCGCTCACGCTTTCTCCGATCACATGCAGCCCGCCGCCGCAGCAAGCGCAGATCATGTCGTCGATATCGAGCCGTACGTCGTCACGTGGCAGATGGTCGGGCAGCGGCTTACGATGGGAGGTCCGTTCGGATTGTTGGTTCTCGACCCGCGGGCCACTCTCTTGAGCACGGGCGATATCGCCGTCGAGGTCTTCAAGCCCGAGGGCGAGTTGGTCGGGATCGAGACGCTCGGAACGGCGGCCAAACTGCGCGCGCTGCAGCTGCTTGATAATGGATTTCAGGCGGTCGATTTCGCTGTCGCGATGTTCGATCGTGGCGGCGATATCGCACACCAGGCGATGCAGAAGTGCAGGGTCTGTCGGAAGATTCTGGAGATCGATCCGCATGTCCGATTCTACTCGAATCAGCTGATTCGAAGAAGGGACTTAGCCATATTTTACAGGAGTTTTTGCGATTCAGCCTGCAAGAAGCGGCCGCCAAAAGCGCTCGGGCGTACGCCAGTCGATGCCTTCGAGCAGCATCGCTAGTTGCGCCGGCGACAGCGTCACCGAGCTGCCAGGCTCCGCCAGGCGCGGCCAGAAAAAGTTTCCGCGGTCGATGCGCTTGGTGAACAGGCACAGCCCCGTCCCATCCCAAAACAGGATCTTCAGGAGCGAAGCATTCTTGCCGCGGAAGATGAACAAATGGCCTGAGAATGGATCTTTCTTGAGATGTTCCTGGATCAGCGTAGCGAGGCCATCGAGTCCTTTACGCATGTCTGTGTGGCCCAGTGCCAGGTGCACCTTCACGCCTGCCGGAAGGACGATCATGATGTCTTCTCCCTTTTGGCGAGCTGCCGCTTCACCGCTGCCGGACTGCTGTCAGCTGGCGCAAAGATGCGCTGCCCATCATCCAGTTCGATCGCCATCATGCCGTCGGGCGGCCGCACGAGATCGCGCAGAACGGCGAGCGCCGACGGCTCGTTCGCCGCGCCTTCGGAGAGCGCTACCGTTACAACTTGCGGAGCCTTTTGAGCGCTCAGTCCGAAGTCGACCCGCCAGCGGAACACCACACTGGTAGCCACGCCATGGCGGCGGCAAACCTGTGCCACGCTTGCACCAGGCTTCTCCGTCTCCTGTACGATCGCTCGCTTCTCTTCGTCGCTGAAGCGACGGCGGTTCGACCGTCCGTCCGCCGCCTCCGGTGTCAAGCGGTACTTGCGCCGTGCGCAATTAGCAGCGCTGCTTAATTGAGCCCGGGCACTCGGATGAAGCAGGCTTCGCCAGTCCATTTCGTTTCCGGATTGTTCCAGCCGATCGCGCCAAATCCGCAACGCATGCGGCGACAAATCCAGCGCTGCGGCATACTCGGCGTGCCCCATGCCGCTCCAGTTCATCGCCTCGACATGCATGCCCCAGAACGCCTGGAGAGCCACCGGACCGCTGTCCGTCCGCACGCTGTAGCGATTGTGCCGAGGCCTCTTGGGCGTGTTCGATTGCCCCTTCTTCGGCTGCCGTCGCGGCTTTTTCCGGCGCAATTTCTGCAGATCTTCCGCACGCTTGCGCAGATCGTTAGCGCTCAGCAGATGACGCGCCCAGCGCATCAAACTTGCTGTGGAAAGATCGTGCTTCCGGCAGTAGCGTTCTGCTTCCAGAGCGCTTCGATACCAGGCTACAACATGGTTCGACCAGAACGGGTTGTCGGCCTTTGCCCAGGAACGGCGAGGTGCCATCGGAGATTCTCCCAACGCAGCAGGAGAACCAGAGAGCCCGAAATGGAACGAGAACAAAATAATCAAAAGACGTGCAGGATTCGAACGCTTACGAGCGCCCGATTAGGAAGGCAAGATAAAGCGGGTTTCCCCGCTTCCGGAACTGCGTTCCTAAGTGTTTGTCTGCACATTGTTTTGGGGCGGTCTCTAAAGGTCGGTCAAGATCAACAAGCAGCGCTTTTCCCGATTATCATTTTCTTTCAATGCTCCGAGAGCCGTCGCCCGCCATAGGCTGCAAATCAGAGATCGGCGTATCTTCGCTCGCGTAGGTATTTCCACGCTGCATTACGCGGGCCGCAATTCGGGCCTTGCGCGACGACAATCGACTTCAAATCGTCGTCGCATGGCGCGCAACGAAGACGACTTTCGCATACGTCCCGGCAAGGTCCGCGATCGTGGTGGCGGGCAAATAACCGAGCGTCGAGTCGGCGCGGCACGTGGACGTCCGACCAGCTTCGTCGGTGAGGTCCAACGGGCAATCCGGCGCGCCGGCGGTGATCCGAACCGGGACCCCCGCACCGGGAAGGGAGGCGGCAGGTTCAACGCGCGGGGCCGGGGCGCCGCAACCGCGCTGAGCCTCAAGGATCGGAGCGCGTGGAGCCGGGACGGGAGCGGAGCGCGCACGCGGGCGCGACGGGTGGCGGTGAAGGCCCGCGTCGTGAAGCTCAACCCGCAGCACGGAGGTTCCCGCGGGCGGCGGTTTGTCAATGCCAAGGCGGTGGATGCACACCTGCGTTACCTCGAACGGGACGGCGTAACAAAGGATGTTACGAAGGGTCAGGTCTATTCCGCCGAGCGTGACGCGGAGGATGGCCACGCTTTCCTGGAACGGGGCCGCAATGACCGGCATCAGTTCCGCTTCATCGTCTCGTCCGAGGACGGCGCGGAGCTGGCCGATCTGCGCACCACCACGCGCGACCTGATGCGGCAGATGGAAGCCGATCTCGGGACCAAGCTCGACTGGATCGCGGTCGATCACTACAACACCGGACACCCGCACACCCATATCCTCCTGCGCGGCGTCACCGAGGATGGCAAGATCCTCAACATCGCCGGCGACTATATCGGCTATGGCATTCGCGAACGTGCCAGCGAGCTCTTGACCCGGGAACTGGGCCGACAGACCGAGTTGGAGGTGACGAAGCAGCTTGAGTGTGAGGTGGATGCCGACCGCTTTACCGAGCTCGACCGGATGCTGATCGCCGAACAGCAGGGGAGGGAGTTTTCGGATCTGCGCCCCGACCAGGACATGCGTGATACCTTCCGCCAGAACCGGGCGTTGTTGATCGAACGGGCGCGGAAGCTGGAGCGCATGGGGCTGGCGACCGAGATCGAGACCGGCAAGTGGATGGTATCGCCGAGGGCTGAGTCCGTACTGCGGCAGCTCGGGGAGCGCGGCGACATCATCAAGACCATGCACCGGGCGTTGCAGCGCGAAGGGCTTGCGGAGCACCGCCATCCCGCCGGCTATGTTCTACATCGAGAGAGTGCGACCGAGCGAATCGTCGGCCGCGTGCTCGACAAGGGGCTTGGCGGCGACGAGATGGGCGAGCGGGTCCGGCTGGTCATCGACGGGGCGGACGGGCGCGTGCATCACATCGAGATGGATGCTGCCCGTGCCGAGGAGGTCGGACGCGGCATGATCGTTGTGGCGGGCTCCGCTCCACCCGCGCCGCGCGCCGCGGACCGCAACATCATGGATATCGCCGGTGAGGGAGGCGTCTATCGCCCGTCCGAGCATCTGGAGCGGGCGCGAGCCGCGACCGAGCGGATCGGCGGCGACCCTGAGGCCTTCGTTCGCTCTCACATTCGGCGGCTGGAGGCGCTGCGCCGGGCCGGTCATGCGGAGCGCATCGACGCCGATCACTGGCGCGTTCCCGGTGATCTTCCCGCACGCGGTCAAGCCTACGATCTGGCGCGGGACCGAGCGAATATCCGCATCAGCATCCTGTCTCCTGCTGGCCTTCACCAGCAGATCCGAAGCGACGGCGCGACCTGGCTGGACCGGGAACTGGCCTCGCCCAGCCGCATCACGCTTGCCAATTCCGGCTTCGGCCGGGAGGTTGCTGAGGCTATGGAGCGTCGCAGGCAGAGCTTGGTGAACATGGGGCACGCCGTCAGGCTCGAGGACGGCCGCATCCGAGTGTCCAAGGATCTTGTCGCCAATCTGGAGCGGACGGAGATGACCCGCGTCGGCAAGGCCATGGCGGCCGAACGCGGCCTGACGTTCACCGCCGCCAAGACTGGCGAATATATCAGCGGCACGCTTGTTGGCTCCGCCCAGCTCGCCAGCGGTCGCTTCGCCATGATCGATGACGGCATCGGTTTCCAGCTGGTGCCGTGGCAACCCGTGCTCGACAAGCGCATCGGTCAGCATATTACCGGGACAGTGCGCGCTGTCGGCGGCATCGAATGGAGTTTCGGGAGAAGACGGGGGCTGGGGATATGACTGTCCCCAATACCGTGCCCTGATCATCGCCATGGGGCCAGACCGACCCCATCAGGTGAAAGACTCGCGCAGTTCGCGCGCCACGATCAATCTCTCAGTCTCGAAGGGGCGCCGAGGTGGAGCCAAGTTAGCTGGTCCTCTGTGTTGAGCCACCGGCGGTCCGCCGACGCAATAGGGCTCGTCTGCTTGAGCGCCGCTGACTGCAGCAACACCGATCCCTCCCGGTGCTCGAACGGTCGACCGCGCCGCGATGGGTCAAAGCATGGGTCGCATCTGATCGGACGCGCGCACACCCGACTTGGACGGTCGTTCGGCATCGCGGTGACAACGCACGTTGCGCCACCGCCAGGCGACGCCGCGCCCGGCCTCGCTTTCCCGCCCGGGATGGATTCTGCATCGTCGTCGGCAAACGGAAGCCCAAGCAGAGGCTCAGGGGACGAGTTTCGGTGCCTGCGGGCATTTCGCTCCGGACCTTGCGAAGATCAACTGGCGAGGCTCTCTTGCGTTCTGCGGGCCCACTTTCTGCCCTTGCTGATCCTTGGACCGCGGCTTCAGCTGCGCTCTCGCGCGCATCGCCAGGTCAGGCGTGATCAATCTTCCCGGTGTGATTTGGCCAAGCGTGCCACAGCGTCGAATAGCGCTGCTTTGGGCCATTCGAGTTTCACCGACCAGGTGCCAGATTGACCTGGGATGACCATGCGCCGTTGTCGCGTCGTTGGACTAAATTCCAACACCGCTAACGCATTGACCGGTCAGGCACCCTGTAAACCCGCGCAGCCCGGCAGATGGGCGGCCGCGCCCGACGTTCACTCGCGCTGCGGCTCGCGATGCTCTGGACCACGCCGCGATGACAATTGTCCGCCGCGAGCATCGCGCGCAGTTCACCATCGTTCCGAACGCCATCTTCCTCGATGACAGGTTGTCGATCGAGGCCAAAGGCGTGCTTGGCTATTTGCTGTCGCGCCCGCACAGCTGGCAGGTGCGTCTTGACCATGTCGGCCGGACGTTGCGCATCGGCCGCAAGAAGCTGCAGCGCATTTTCCGCGAGTTGATCGGCGCCGGCTACGTCACCCGCGAGCAACCGCGAACCGCCGAGGCGCATCGTTTCAGCGAAATCGATTATGTCGTCCGCGACGTGCCATTGGCGCCGATCCATCCGGCGGACGAGGCGCCTGGTCCGCGGGGCGGAAAGGGACCTGCGGAGCCGCGGGGCCGAAAGGGCCCCGCGTATAAAGAGGAGCCGCAGGTCCGAAAAGGACCTGCCTATAAAGAACTAGATAATAAAAAAGGAGGGGACGTGCCGTTGAGCCCTTCCGCGGTTGAAAGCGTGGCCGGCTCGCCGGGAGAGGCACGCTCGCGCCACAGAGCCCTCGACCCTGGGCGGTTCGATGCCGACATCGTTGCGCTGTTTGACGATCGGAGCGAGGGATGGGAGCTGCTATGTGTTCTTCCCGACGAGGCTCTGGCGCAGCTACGCGAGCGCCAGCGCCGTCGAGAGCTCGACGCGTCTGCGCTGGTTGAACTCAGGCTGCGCTACCGACATCTCCTGTCGGATCGTCGACGCAAATCATGATGGCCAGGCAGAAGCCATGCCCAACGTTCCATGTTGACGCAAAAGGTGCAGGAATCGGTCGACGCTCAACCGCACCGCAAGCTATGATTCGCTGACCTCAGCCGTGGCAAGCGGTCGGCCTGCGACCACACACACAGCTTCGATAAGCAGCCGTACGGCGCGTTTATCCCAGTCGATCTTCTCGAGCGGCTCCGCCCAGCATTCTGAGATCACGTAGGCTGCGTGTCGCGCCTTCACCCCGAGGCCAACGACGGTTTGGGCCGGCGTGGCCATGATTGCTCGCTCGATCGGCTCCATTCTAGCGAGAGCAGCCTCAAGCCGTTCCAATCGTTCTGCGCCTGGCTTGTCGGGCTGGTCGTCTCGTCTGTTGCTTCGTTGGCCAAGGGAACTCTGGTTCGCTGGCCCCGTATCAGAGCCAAGTGCCCCCTTGGTTTTTCCCTTCTGGTTGGCGGGCGTGCTCGAGAGCATCGAGAATTCGCGCGCGAGGACCTCGAACTGTCGCTCCAGAGCCAACAAGGTGTCATCGCCGGCTCCGGATCCTGGCGGCACCGACATAGGCCCATTGTTGTTGCCATCCCGCCGGGCCGACCCGGCAGGCGTTGATGCTTCGCGCTTACGGTGCATCGCGTGAGTCCATGACGTTCCGTTGGGCAGCTTCGGCGGACCGGGAGTAACGCCCGCGTGCCCTCCTTTTTGAGGGATTCTTGCAGTATAGGTTATAACCTATAGAATTTCCAGCCCCGCTTTGGTCCTACCATCCAAATGGATTGGTCAGACCCAAAGGCGGCGCGCGGCATTCTCGGGGCGAATGTGAAGCGCCTTCGTAAGGCACAACGGTTGAGCCAGGAGCGCTTGGCTGAACTCACAGATCTCGACCAGCCGCATATCAGCGAGGTCGAGGCGGGGCTCATCAACCTCACGCTTGACAACGTCCAAGCGCTGGCCGTCGCATTGGGTGTGGAGCCCTCCGACCTGCTGAAGCCGACCGGCTGAATCGGGCAGTCCGGAAGACGATTGCTTGTGCGAACAGTCCCACGGGAAGCTAGCCAACCATTAGTCCGCTCTCGGGCAGCAATTCTCCTTTGCAAGCGCCTGCCACAGTTCTCGCCGGGAACGCCGCAACGAAATCGCAATGAATTGGGTGAAACGACCGTGAACAAAACGTGGCGGAAACGTTCGTCACAGTGAGAAAAATCAATAACTTAGAAAATATTCACTGCGTTCGGGACGCAGCGGTCGCAGCACGAATCTATTCACGCAAGGAGCCGGGGAACTTCGCAACCGATCGCAAGAATCTCGTCGAGGATCAGCATCACGTTATGCACGGTGCAGAGCTCGCGTACCTTGGTGAAATAGGCGGGCGGTGGAATGACGACGCCGGTTGATAGCGCTCCCCCTGAATCGACCCCCCACAACGATTCACGATCCGCCTTTCCCGCTCTCATCAATCGAGCCCCGTCATTCCGACAACGAGAAAACCTGTAGCGTGCTCAATGCAAGTTTAGCGGCCCAGGTGTCGGAATAGGCGTTGAATTTTCTGGCAAATCATACGCCTCTTAATCAGCGGGTCCCAGGTTCGAGCCCTGGTGCGCCCACCAAGCCTTTCGATAGCTTAGGACCTCTCGCGGCGGCCATTCCGGGAAGCGGTCAACGGCTGTCGGTCACCAGGCAATCCTCATCTCTATTGCGGGTCGAGGGACCTGGCGTGTCGATGATGGGTCGCCCTTATCTCTGCATCTTTCCGGTAAGATGCCGCGACGAGGTGAGTTCGTTCGGGCCTCCCCGCATGCTCATCGGACGACCTGACGATCTGCAGGGAGAATGCGCTTGAACCCGGGCTCCTCGAAGAGGTCGTCGCCGCTTCGCGCAGTTGCGTAGTCACGACCTTGTCCTTCGTGATCGGGAAAATGGCTCCGGATGATGCGATCAGAACCGGGGTCGGTGGTCGTTTCCAATGACATTGAGATGCCTTCGAGGTCTCGCCTCAAGCGTATGGTAGATCTCGTTCAGCGTGATGCACCACCCGGAGCATGGCCCTGGGCTCAGGACCTTTGCGGTGTTTTCGCATAGGAGCAAGCCATTTGAATTGCAGCCACCGGCTATTCCAATTGTGCTCGCCCGTGTAGGCTTCGTTATCCCGTGGGCCCGAAAGTGAGCCGACATTCACGCCGGCCCGAGCAGATGAGGGAGATGGGAAACGACCATGACGGATGTCCGATACCTGGCGCCACGCACGCTCGACGAAGCGATCCGCGCTTATGCCGCGGCAGGGAGCGCCGCGCGCATCCTGGCCGGCGGTACCGACCTGTTGGTGCAAATGCGCTCCGGGGTCGTGCAGCCGGGCCTGATCGTCGATATCAAGAAAATCGGCGAGATGATGGCCATCGAGGAGACCGCTGACGGCGGTTTCCGCATCGGCGCGGCTGTCTCGGGGGCTGTGTTGTCGGAACATCCACGCTTCGGCAAGGTCTGGCCGGGCGTGCTCGAAGCGGTCAACCTGATCGGCTCCAAGCAGGTGCAGGGGCGGGCGTCGGCCGGCGGCAATCTCTGTAACGGTTCGCCGGCCGGCGACAGCGTGCCCGCCCTGGTGGCGGCAGGCGCCAACGTCATGATCCAGGGCCCCGAGGGCCGCCGCGAGATGCCGGTGGCAGAAGTGCCGGCCGGCCCCGGCCGGACCAACCTGAAACCGGGCGAGATCCTTGTCAGCTTCACGCTGCCGCCACGGCCGCCGGGCTCGGGCGATGCCTATTTGCGCATGATCCCGCGCACCGAAATGGACATCGCCGTGGTTGGCTGCGGCGTCAGCCTGTCACTCCAGGGCGGGGTCTGCACGGCCGCGCGCGTCGGGCTTGGGGCGGTCGCACCGACGGTGTTGGTCGTCGAAGAGGCCGCCAAGGCATTGATCGGCAGCAAGCTCGATGACGCGGCGGTCAAAGCCGCGGCCGCGGCCTGCTCCGCGGCCTGCCGTCCGATCGACGACAAGCGCGGCACCATTGTCTATCGGACCAAAGTGGCCGGCGTGCTGCTGACGCGCGCCGTTGCCATCGCCGCCAGGCGCGCGCAGGGAAATTGAGATCATGGCCAAGCTGCATGTTTCCACAACCATCAACGGCGAGCCTGTGGAGTTTCTCTGCGAGCCGAACGACACCATGCTCGACGCATTGCGCGGGCCTGTGGGCCTGACCGGTTCGAAGGAAGGCTGTTCGTCGGGCGATTGCGGCGCCTGCAGCATCACGCTGGACGATCGCCTGGTTTGTTCCTGCCTGATGCTGGCCGTCGAAGCCGAGGGGCGTCAGGTTGGTACCATCGAAGGCATGGCCAAGGGCGGCAAGCTGCATCCGCTGCAGCAGACGTTTCTTGAATTGGCGGCGCTGCAATGTGGCATCTGTACCTCGGGCATGCTGGTCGCCTCCGAGGCGCTGCTGAAGAAAAATCCAGAGCCGAGCGAAGAAGAGGTTCGCTTCTGGTTGGCGGGCAATCTCTGCCGCTGCACCGGTTACGACAAGATCGTGCGCGCGGTTCTGGAAGCCGCCGCCGAGATTCGGGAGCAAGGAATTAGGGAATCCTGACAATGAACATCGTCACCAACAACAAGTGGATCGGCCAGCGCACCATTCGGCCTGATGGCGCCGACAAGGTGACGGGCCGCGCGGCCTTTGCTGCCGATACCGCGATGCCCGGCATGATTTGGGGCAAGGTCAAGCGCAGCCCGCATCCGCACGCCCGCATCAAATCGATCGATACCTCGAAGGCGGAAGCACTGCCGGGCGTGATGGCCGTGGTCACCGCGCGAGATATCGTGAACTTCCCGGTCGACAAGTCGGTCATGCTCGGCATCCAGGACATGCGCTGGATGTGCCGCAACGTGATGGCGCGCGAGAAGGTGCTGTTCCCCGGCCACCCCGTTGCGGCGGTCGCCGCCACCAGCGAGGCGATTGCAGCCAGGGCATGCGAGCTGATCGAGGTCGACTACGAGGTTCTGCCGTGGTCGATCGAGATCGACGATGCGCTCAAGCCGGATGCGCCGATCCTGCACGAGTTCATCACCTTCGAGGGTAAGCCGTCCAACATCGCCGGCAGGATCGAGGTCAAGAAGGGCGACGTCGCGCAGGGGTTCAAGGACGCCGAGGTCATCGTCGAGCGCAGCTTCACCACCCGACCGGTGCATCAGGGCTATATCGAGCCGCATGCCTGCCTGATCAGTGTTGCCCCCGACAACAAGACCACGATCTGGAGCTCGAGCCAGGGGCAATTCATGGTGCGCGCCATGACCGCGCATCTGACCGGTATTCCGCAAAGCGACATCCGCGCGATTCCGGCCGAGATCGGCGGCGGCTTCGGCGGCAAGACCATCGTCTATCTCGAGCCGCTGGCGACCTTGCTGGCGAAAAAGTCGGGCCGTCCAGTCAAGATGGTGATGACCCGCGAAGAGGTGATGCGTGCGACCGGGCCGACCTCAGGTTCGAAGAGCACGGTCAGGATCGGCGCCAGGAAGGACGGCACCATCGTCGCGGCCCAGGGCACGTTCTATCTGCAGGCCGGCGCGCTGCCGGGCTCGCCGATCCGCGGCGCGGTCGGCTGCAGCTTTTCGCCCTACGATATCCCGAATGTGCTCTCGGTCGGCTACGACGTCCTCTCCAACCGCTCCAAGGTCGCGGCCTACCGCGCGCCAGGTGCGCCGATCGGCGCCTACGCGGTCGAGTGTGTGATGGATGAACTCGCCGAAGCGCTCAAGATGGATCCGCTGGAGCTGCGACTGAAGAATGCCGCAAAACAGGGGACGAAAGCCGCACATGGCCCGGTGTTCCCGCGCATCGGTTACGTCGAAACGCTGGAGGCCGCGAAGGCGCACCCGCACTACACCGCGCCGCTCGGAAAGCTACAGGGCAGGGGCGTGGCTTCCGGCTTCTGGTTCAACGCCGGCGGGGAATCGAGTGCGCAAGTCAACGTCACCGAGGACGGCAACGTCGTCGTGACGACGGGGCACCCCGATATCGGCGGCTCGCGAGCCGCAATCGCCAATATCTGCGCGGAATTGCTCGGCATCGATTACCGCCGGGTGTCGGTCCTGATCGGCGACACCGCGACCATCGGCTTCTCCAATCTGACCGGCGGCAGCCGCGTGCTGTTTGCATCGGCCATGGTGGTGACCCAGTCGACGGAAAAGATCATCACGACGCTTCGCGAGCGCGCCGCAAGGATCTGGGAGATCGATCCCGAGGCGGTCAAATGGGATAACGGCGCGGCGCATCCGGCGAGCCCGAATGCCGGCGAGTTCGAACCGCTGACCTTGGCCGAGCTTGCCGCAAAGGCTCCGGCCATGGGCGGACCGATCGGTGCCGGCGTGCAGCTCAACACCGAAGGTGCGGAGGGCGGTTTCGGTACCCACATCTGCGACGTCGAGGTGGATGTCGAACTCGGCATCGTGCGCGTCCTCCGCTACACGGCCGTGCAGGATGTCGGCCGCGCCATCCATCCGGGCTATGTCGAAGGCCAGATGCAGGGCGGCGTCGCGCAAGGGATCGGCTGGGCGCTGAACGAGGAGTATATCTACAACAGGGATGGCAAGGTCGATAACCCGGGCTTCCTCGACTATCGCATGCCGGTCTGCTCCGACCTGCCGATGCTCGACACCGTGATGGTCGAAGTGCCGAACCCGAAGCATCCGCAGGGTGTCAAGGGCGTCGGTGAAGTGCCACTGGTGCCGGTCATGGCCGCGGTCGCCAACGCGGTCCACAATGCGCTGGGACAGCGTTTTTATAGCCTGCCAATGTCGCCGCCACGGGTCTTGGCCGCGCTTGATGCGAAGGAATAATCATCCCGCGTGCCGGGCGAAAGTCCCGGTCGCATCCGCCGACGTCATCGATTAACGCGCGTATCCGCCCAGCATGCGCCGGCAGGTGTCGACAAAGACTTGCGCACCGGTGACGATATCGGCGTCTGCGGTGTTTTCGTTCCAGTGATGACTGATGCCGCCGATCGATGGCACGAACAGCATGCCCGCGGGCATGATCGTCGCGAGAATTTGGGCGTCATGACCGGCGCCGCTGGGCATGCGCATGGACCTGCCGTCGGCAAAGGCTGTGCTCGCAGCCTCGATGGAGTGCTGAAATGCCGGGTCCATCATGGCAGGGACGCCAGTCCGAAGCCGTTCCAGCGTGACGCTCAAGCGGCCTTGGCCGTTGACCTCATCCGTCATCGTCCGCAGTAAATTCTCCAGCCGCTCGATGACGGCTGGATCGTCGTCGCGAATCTGAAACAGCATGTCCGCGCCGCCGGGGATAATGCTCGGTGCGCCGGGATCGAGCGTGATGCGGCCGGTGGTCCACACCGTGCGCGGTCCACTCAGTGCGGGGAAGCGCTCGTCGATGGCCACGCAAAACCGCGCCAGTGCAAGGCCCGCATCCTTGCGCGCACCCATTCGGGTCGTGCCCGCATGGTTCTGTTCGCCCACAAAACCGATCCGGTATTGCCAGATTCCGACGATGGATGTGACGACACCGATCGCAAGGCCGCTGCTCTCAAGCGTCTCGCCTTGCTCGATATGCGCCTCCAGATATCCGACATGCCGTCCTGCTTCGGCCGTGACGCGCGCGCGGCCGGCAAGCCCCATATCGCGCAGGGCTTCGCGCATGGTCCGGCCGGTGGTGCGGTCGCGCGCGGCGTCGATGTCCGCCTCGGTCACGCGACCAACATAGGATCTGCTGCCGAGGAAATGGCCGAAATGTCCTTCCTCATCGCACCACGCCGCGACCTCGACGGCGCTCCTTTCGGTCTCATCGGAATTGATGATGCGGGCGGCTTCGAGGGCATAGACGACTCCAAGCGGCCCATCGAGCCAGCCCGCGTAGTTCTGGCTCTCGAGATGCGAGCCGGCCAGCAGCTTTGGTCCGGACTTGGCACTGGTGCCGAGGACGTTGCCGATGCCGTCGATCGTGGCGGCGAGCCCGGCCTCCGGAAGCCGCTCGGCAAGCCACGCCAGCGCGCGCATATGCGGCTCGGAGAAGGTCGGCCTGTGAACGCCGGTCTTGTAGGCGCCGATGCCACGGAGCGCATTGAGATCCGCAAGAACGCGGGCACCATCGACGCAGGCGCGGGTGTCAGGCATGAGCGGCGACCTTCAATGCCTCGGTGCGGATCTCTTCGACGAGCCGTTCCTTCAGGCTGACGAATTCGGGCGTCGTCTTGATCCTGTAGGATCGCGGGTGGGGCAGATCAACGACGATCTCGGCCTTGATGCGGCCGGGGCGCGCGCTCATCACGACGACGCGGCCGCCAAGGAAGATGGCCTCCTCGATGTCGTGGGTGACGAACAGCACGGTCTTCTGCTCGCGCTCCCAGATGCCGAGCAGCATTTCCTGCATCAGCGCGCGGGTCTGATTATCCAGCGCGCCGAACGGTTCGTCGAGCAACAGGATCTTGGGGTCATTGGCAAGCGCACGGGCGATCGCAGTCCGTTGCTGCATGCCGCCGGAGAGCTGCTTCGGCCAGTGATTCTCAAATCCCGACAGACCGACCCGATCGATGAAACCATCGGCGATGCTGTCGCGCTTGGCTTGGGAGACCCCGCGCTCGCGCAGGCCGTACGCGATGTTGTCGCGCACGGTCAGCCATGGGAATAGCGTGTACGATTGAAACACCATGCCGCGATCCGCGCCGGGTCCCGTGATCTCCTCTCCGTCGAGAATGACACGGCCGCTGGTCGGCCGGTCGAGCCCGGCGATGATGCGCAGGAGCGTGGACTTTCCGCAGCCCGAAGGGCCGAGGATGGTGACGAAGTCGTTGTTGCCAACGCTGAGGTCGGTCGGTTCCAGAGCCCGCGTCGGCGCATTGCCCTGGCGCGCAGGGAAGGTGCGAGAGACCTGATCGATCCTGAGCGTGGTCACGCCATTCTCCACGGAAACAGCCAGGCATTGAAGCCCTTGAACAGGAAGTCCGAAGCCAGCCCGATTAGTCCGATGACGATGATTCCGAAGATGATCTGGCCGGTGTTGAGCAGGGCCTGGCTGTCGGTGATCATATGGCCGATGCCCGACGATGATCCGATCAATTCCGCGACGATGACGTAGGTCCACGCCCAGCCCAGTACGAGGCGGAGGATCTCCGCGATCTCGGGGGCGGAGGAGGGCAGCAGCACACAGCGGATGATGCCGCCGTCGCTGGCGCCCAGGGTGTATGCGGCTTCAACGAGGTCGCGCCGTGTGTTGCCGACGTTCACTGCGACCATCAGGACGATCTGGAAGACGGAGCCGATGAAGATGACCAGCAGTTTCTGCAATTCGCCGATGCCCGCCCAGAGGATCAAGAGCGGGATGAAGGCGGAAGCCGGCAGATAGCGGGCAAACGAGACGAACGGCTCCAGCAGAGCCTCGATTGGCTTGTAGGCCCCCATCAGAACGCCGAGCGGCACCGCGATGACGGCCGCCAGCACAAAGCCGCCGACCACGCGCCATATCGTCATGCCGATGTCGAACAGGAAGCCGTACTTCGTCAGCAGTTCCCATCCCTCCTGCAGCATGGTCAGCGGATTGGCGAGAAACGTCTTCGAGACATGCCCGCCGAACGTTGCCCATGCCCACACCGCAACGAACAGGACGAAGAACGCGACGCCATAGATCAGGCGTTGCTTCGATGTCACGGGATCCAAAGGACGTATCACGGGGCTGTTCCTTGCAGCGGAGCACCGATCGCAGCGGGTCCCGCTTCCACGCCTTGGGAAGCGGGACGGGCGGCGCGCCGACCGGGTCTACTTGATGAAGCTCGGGTCGAACAGGTCGTCGATCTTCGGAACTGATTTGATGATGCCAATCTCGAGCAGCAGGTCTGCGGCCTCCTTGTTGAAGGCCAGGAAATCGCCGACGAAGAACTTCTGGTTCGCGGCCTTGTCCTGCCAGCGCAGATATTTCGCCGAATTGCCGAACTGTTCGCCCGACTGCTTCACATCGGCTCCCATGATCTCATAGGACTTGGCCTGATCCTTTTCGATCAGCGCGATCGCCTCGAAATAGCTGTCGGCCAGCGCCTTCGCCGCTGCCGGATTGTCGGTCAGGAATTTGGGCGTGCAGCCGAAGGTGTCCATGACCATCGGGTAGTCGAGTGTCGTGGCGATGATCTTGCCCTTGTCCGGCGCAGCGCGCACCGTCGAGAGATAAGGCTCATAGGTCATGGCGGCATCGTTCTGACCGGACACGAAGGCTTGCGCGGCTGCCGCGGGCTCCAGGTTGACCACCGTGACATCCTTGACCGAGAGGCCGTTCTTCTTGAGCATCCAGGCGAGCGCGAAATAGGGCGACGTGCCGGGTGCGGATGCGGCGACGGTTTTTCCCTTCAGATCCTTGATCGATGCGATATCGGTTCGCGTGGCCATGCCATCGGCGCCGTAGCTCTTGTCGAGCTGGAAGATCTGTTTGGTCGCCACACCATTGGCATTCCAGGAAATCCAGGTTTCGACGGTGGTCGCGGCGCACTGAACGTCGCCCGAGGCAATGGCCAGATGGCGGTCCTTCTGCGGGATCTTCTTGATCGTCACGTCGAGGCCGTTCTTCTTGAAGATCCCGGCCTGGTTGGCGAGCGTGAGCGGCGCAAACCCGGTCCATCCCGAGATCGCGATGTTCACCTTCACGTCCTCTGCGACGGCTGGTGCCGCCGCCAGGAAAGCGGCGGCTGCCGCGACTATTCCAAGACTACGCATGGCTGTGTCCCTTCTGCTGGTTCATGGATTGCGGTCTGTTCGTTCGTTGCACCGGTGCGAGCGATGCTCCAAAGCTGGTGCATGAATTGTGCCGCAGGCTGCGCGATCTTCCATCGTTCTCAGCTGCCTTTGAAGCGGGCAATCAGTTTGTGGGACTCCCCCGGATAGATGAGGCGCACGGCGGTCAGCGTCCGTGCGCTCCGCCAGGTATGCCGTTCGACCACGAGGCAAGGCGCGCCGATCGCAATCTCCAGCGCAGCCGCGGTCTCATCGTCGGCGACGATGGCGCTGATCGCATGCTCGGCTTCGGTCCATGGGACATGATGGAGCAGCCAGGAGCCAGGCGGCTCCGCCGCAAAATCCGCCGTGGCGGCTTCGGGCACGGCGTCGAGATCGATCAGTCTGTCCTCGATGGCGAACGGCACGTCATCGGCGCTGTGCCGACACGCGATCGCGATCACCTTGCCGGTTTTCCGCACGCGCAGACGCGCGCGGTCGGCGGCGTTCGCGACCCGGCGAGAGCCCTTGGTCAACGCATAACCGTAGCTGCGGCCGAGTGCGGTGATCTCCGCGCGGATGTCGGCGATCTGGAGAACCGCTGAGAGGAACTTGGGACGGCGCACGAATGTGCCGGCCCGCCGCCGCCGCTCGATCAGATCACCTTGCGCCAGTTCCGACAGCGCCTTGCTCACCGTCATTCGCGAGCAGCCATAGCGCGCCATCAGCTGGTGCTCGAATGGAATGCGATGCCCTGGCGGCCATTCACCGGTCAGGATGCGGCGCTCGATGTCGAGCCGGATCTTCTTGTACAGCGTCGGCTTGTCGGCAGCCTGGAGCTTGTCGCGATCTGTCGAGAGGCTCATGCCACGAGCCTTCGTATGGCCGCGTTGAATGTGTCGCGCGCGCTCTGATGGAAACGATGGCGTCCGCCTTCGACGACCTTGTTGCCGCCGGCCCAGACATCGGCGACGGCACCTCTGCCTGCCGAGAAAATCCAGCCGTCGAGAATGGCATCTCGGCTGCGCCCGGCAAGCGACGGATGCGTGGTGTCGAGCGTGACGATATCCGCGCGCGCACCTGCCTGGAGTCCGGCGATCGGCTGCGCCAGCGCCTGGGCGCCGCCCGCTAGCGCGGCGTCGAATAGCGCACGACCGGTGGAGACGCCGGCACCGCCGGACAACACGTTGCGCTCGCGGTGTTTGAGCCGCTGGCCGTATTCCAGCTGACGCAGCTCGTCGGCCACGCCGATCAGGACATTGGAATCCGTGCCGACGCCAAAACGACCGCCTGCGTCGAGGAATTCGCGGGCCGGAAAAATGCCGTCGCCGAGGCTCGCCTCGGTCACCGGACAGAGCCCTGCAACCGCGCCGCTCCTGGCCAGCGAAGCGGTCTCCGCCGCGGTCATGTGCGTGGCGTGGATGAGGCACCAGCGCGGATCGACCGGCGCATTTTCGAGCAGCCACTCAACTGGCCGCCGCCCCGACCATGCGATGCAGTCTTCGACTTCCCTGATCTGTTCGGCGGCATGGATATGAATCGGTCCGCCTTCGGCCAGTGACGCTATCGCCGCCAATTCGTCCGGCGTCACGGCCCGCAGGCTGTGCGGAGCGACACCGACATTGGCTCCGGGCAGGGCGCGAACGGCAGTTCGTATCGCTGTGGTCAGTCTGGCAAACTGGTCGATCGAGCAGCTGAACCGGCGCTGGCCGGCATGCGGTGTGGCACCGCCGAACGAGCTGTGCGCGTAGAAACTCGGCAGCAGTGTGAGCCCGATCCCGGCCACCTCGGCGGCTCGCACAATCCGCATGGCCATCTCCGCCGGGTTGGCGTAGGGCGCGCCATCGCGGTCGTGATGGAGATAGTGGAACTCCCCGACGCGCGTAAACCCCTGCTCGAGCATCTCGACATAGAGCAGCGTCGCGACCGCTTCGGTGTCTTCCGGAGTCATCTCCAGCGCAAAGCGATACATGGTTTCGCGCCAGGTCCAGAACGTATCCGCGGCATTGCCGCGCGTTTCCGCAAGCCCTGCCATGCCGCGTTGGAACGCATGACTATGCAGGCTCGCTATTCCCGGGATGGCCAGTTGGTGACGTTCATCGCGGCTTTCCGGCGCCACGCCGGTCGTAACCTCGGCGATGGTCCCGTTCGTCACCACCACCTGCACGTCATCGGCCCAGCCTGAGGGAAGCAGCGCTGATCCGAAATGCAGAATGGACATGTTTCCAAGCCGGCTGGACAGGACCTCAACATAATTTTATGTATAGACATATGTCAAGCTTCCGCCGCGGGAAGGATCGTCTGCATGGCCGAGCGCTTTGATCGCATCTGGCTCAATGCCCGGCTCGCCACGTTTCGGAGCGACTCGCCCGAGCTCGGTGTGATCGAGCCTGGGGTGATCGCCGCGCGCGATGGCCGCATCATGTTCGCCGGCAGCCGTTCCGATTTTCCAGTCGATGCCGATGCCGCCGAGCGGATCGATTGCGCGGGGCGGTGGGTCACGCCTGGATTGGTGGACTGTCATACCCACCTGGTTTTTGGCGGCAACCGCGCGCACGAGTTCGAACTGCGGCTGCAGGGCGCAAGCTACGAGGAGATCGCGCGTGCGGGCGGCGGTATCGTCTCCACCGTCGCGGCGACGCGGGCGTCCAGCGAGTCCGAGCTCGTTGCCGGCGCGCTGCCGAGGCTCGACGCGCTGATCGACGAGGGCGTGACGACGCTGGAGATCAAATCCGGCTATGGGCTCGACACCGAAACCGAGATACGGCAGCTGTCTGCCGCGCGTGCGCTCGGTCGCCACCGGCCGGTCGCGATCCGGACGACGTTTCTTGGCGCGCATGCGCTGCCTCCGGAAGCCGATGGCGACAAGGACCGCTATATCGACCTTGTCTGCCGGGAGATGTTGCCGGCGGTGGCGCAGGCCGGCCTCGCCGACGCCGTCGATGCCTTCATGGAAGGCATCGCATTCTCGGGCGAGCAGACGGCGCGGGTGTTTGGTGCGGCCAAGGCACTTGGACTGCCGGTCAAGCTGCACGCCGATCAGTTGTCGAACCTCGGTGGGGCCGCGCTTGCTTCGGCGTTTTCGGCTTTGTCCGCCGATCATCTCGAGCACATCGACGAGGCGGGCGTCGCGGCCATGGCGCGGGCAAAGACGGTGGCGGTGCTGCTGCCGGGCGCGTTCTATTTCATTCGCGAGACGACCAGGCCTCCGATCGAGCTGTTCCGCGCCCACGGCGTGAACATGGCGCTGGCGACCGACTGCAATCCCGGCAGTTCGCCGCTGACATCGCTGCTGCTGGCCATGAACATGGGCGCCACGCTGTTCCGCATGACCGTTGCCGAATGCCTCGCCGGCGTGACGCGGGAAGGCGCGCGGGCGCTGGGCCTGCTCGCTGAGACGGGCACGCTCGAGGCCGGCAAATGGTGCGACCTTGCGATCTGGGACATCGACCGGCCCGCCGAGCTCGTCTACCGGATCGGCTTCAACCCACTGCATGGCCGGGTGTGGAGGGGACAATGAGCGACCCGAGGGCGACCATTGTCATTTCGCCCGGAAGAGTCAGCCTCGACGACCTGGCGCAAGTGCTGAGCGGCGCCTCTGTCACGCTCGATCCGTCATTCTGGCCTCGCGTCGAGGCCGCATCACGTATCGTCGCGGAGGCCGCGGGAGCGCAAGCGCCGGTCTACGGTATCAATACCGGCTTCGGAAAGTTGGCGTCAAAACGGATTCCTCCCGGCCAGACGGCGCTGCTGCAGCGAAATCTCATCGTGTCGCATTGTTGCGGAGTAGGGGCACCTACGCCCGAACCGATCGTGCGCCTGATGATGGCGCTGAAGATCGTCTCGCTGGGGCGAGGCGCTTCGGGCGTGCGGCGCGACGTCATCGAGCAGCTTCAGGCCATGCTGGCCCGAAATGTCTATCCGCTGGTGCCGCAGCAGGGATCGGTCGGAGCGTCGGGTGACCTGGCTCCGCTTGCGCATATGACAGCCGTCATGATCGGCGAGGGACAAGCCCTTGTCGAAGGCGAGGTTGTGCCGGGCCGCGATGCGCTGGCCGCCGCCTGTCTCGCGCCGTTGACGCTTGGACCCAAGGAAGGCCTTGCCTTGATCAACGGCACGCAGTTTTCCGCGGCCTATGCCATTTCCGGCGTGTTGCGCGCCCATGATCTCGCCTGCGCGGCGCTCGTGACCGGCGCCTTGTCGGTCGACGCGGCCATGGCGTCGACGACGCCGTTTCGCCCGGAGATTCAACACCTGCGAGGGCACGCCGGGCAGATCGCGGCGGGCGCAACCCTGACGGCATTGCTCGCGGGCAGCGACATTCGCCAGTCGCACCTCGAAGGCGACCACCGCGTGCAGGATCCCTATTGCCTGCGCTGCCAGCCCCAGGTGACCGGCGCCGCGCTTGACCTGCTCACGCAGGCCGCGCGCACATTGACGATCGAGGCCAACGCCGTCACCGACAACCCGCTGGTGCTGGTCGAGACCGGCGAGATCGTCTCGGGCGGAAATTTTCACGCCGAGCCGGTCGCATTCGCCGCTGACCAGATCGCGCTGGCCTTGTCCGAGATCGGCGCGATCAGCGAACGGCGCATCGCGACCCTCGTCGATCCGGCGCTGAACTTCGGCTTGCCGCCGTTCCTCACGCCCGAGCCGGGCCTCAACTCCGGCTTCATGATAGCCGAGGTGACGGCGGCCGCGCTCTATGCCGAGAACAAGCAGCGCGCCTCGGCCTGCTCGCTCGATTCGACACCGACCAGCGCCAACCAGGAAGATCATGTGTCGATGGCCGCCCACGCGGCGCGCCGGTTGTCTGACATGGCGGACAACCTCGCCGCCATTCTCGGCATCGAGCTGCTGGTTGCGGCGCAAGGCATCGGCTTGCGTGCGCCGCATGCGACCAGCCCGGCGCTTGCGGCGGTCGTTGCGGTTTTGCGCGAGCAGGTGCCGGCGCTGGGGAGCGACCGCTACATGGCCGATGATCTCGCCAAGGCAACAGCGCTGGTCGCAGCCGGTGCATTGCCCGCTGCCGCGATCTCGACGCTCGAAGAGAATCCGTTTCCAATGCTTGCCGAGAGAGGTTTTCAGTCATGAATCGCCGACTGGACAACGACCGCACGATCCGCGCCCCCCGCGGGTCCGAGATCTCTGCCAAGAGCTGGTTGACGGAAGCGCCGCTGCGCATGCTGATGAACAATCTGGATCCGGATGTCGCCGAACGGCCGAGCGAGCTTGTCGTCTACGGTGGCATCGGTCGGGCCGCCCGCGACTGGGACAGTTTCGATCGGATCGTTGCCGCGCTGCGCAAGCTCGAGGGCGACCAGACGCTGCTGGTTCAATCCGGCAAGCCGGTTGGAGTCTTCCGTACCCATCCCGATGCGCCGCGCGTCCTGATCGCAAACTCGAATCTGGTGCCGCACTGGGCCACGCTCGATCACTTCAATGAGCTCGACAGGCTGGGGCTGATGATGTTCGGTCAGATGACGGCCGGATCGTGGATCTACATCGGCAGCCAGGGGATCGTGCAGGGGACCTATGAAACGTTTGTCGAGGTGGGCCGGCGTCATTACGACGGCAGCCTTGCGGGCAAATGGATCCTGACGGCGGGCCTCGGCGGGATGGGCGGCGCCCAACCGCTGGCGGCGACGATGGCCGGCGCCTCGATGCTCGCGGTCGAGTGCCAGCCGAGCCGCATCGAGATGCGGCTGCGCACGGGTTACCTCGACCGGCAGGCCAGCACGCTCGACGAGGCGCTCGCGATTATGGCAGAGGCGGCAGAGAGCAGCAAACCGGTCTCCGTCGGCCTGCTCGGCAATGCCGCCGATATTTTTCCCGAACTGGTGCGACGGGGCGTGAGGCCGGACATCGTCACCGACCAGACCAGCGCGCACGATCCGATCAACGGTTACCTGCCGAAGGGATGGACGCTCGCCGAGTGGGAGACACGACGGAGCACTGATCCGAAAGCGGTTGAAGCAGCCGCCAAGTCCTCCATGGTCGGCCACGTGCAGGCCATGCTGGATTTTCACGCCAAGGGTATTCCCACCCTCGACTACGGCAACAACATCCGCCAGATGGCGAAGGACATGGGACTGAAAAACGCGTTCGATTTCCCCGGCTTCGTCCCAGCCTATATCCGTCCGCTGTTCTGCCGGGGCATCGGGCCGTTCCGCTGGGCGGCGCTTTCGGGAGATCCCGAAGATATCTTTCGCACCGACGCCAAGGTCAAGGAGCTGATGCCCGACGACACGCATCTGCACAACTGGCTCGACATGGCGCGAGCACGGATCAAGTTCCAGGGACTGCCGGCGCGAATCTGCTGGGTCGGCCTTGGCGATCGTCACCGTCTTGGCCTCGCATTCAACGAGATGGTGGCGCGCGGCGAGCTGAAGGCGCCGATCGTGATCGGTCGCGATCATCTCGACAGCGGGTCGGTCGCGAGCCCGAACCGTGAAACCGAAGCGATGCGCGACGGCTCGGATGCGGTGTCCGATTGGCCGCTGCTCAATGCGCTGCTCAACTGTGCGAGCGGGGCGACCTGGGTCTCGCTGCATCACGGCGGCGGCGTTGGCATCGGTTATTCGCAGCACGCCGGCATGGTGATCGTCGCCGACGGAACCCCGGATGCCGCGCGCCGCCTCGAACGCGTGCTGTGGAACGATCCGGCGAGCGGAGTCATGCGTCATGCCGACGCGGGTTATGAAACGGCGGTTGAATGCGCCCGTGCCAACGGGCTCGACCTGCCCAGTCTCGCGCCATAGCGTACCGCCGCGATGAACGCCAAACATGTGAAGCAACACGCATGATGCGTCAGCATCGGCGGAGGTGGTGGCTGGTCCGAAAATCTGCCTCTATGGAATGAAGAGTCGTGCTTGCTGGAGTGGCGATATGGGTGGCTTGGTGATCAGCGGCGGCCGGGTGGTGGATCCGGCCAGCGGGATGGACGCCATCGGTGATGTCGCGGTGCTGGATGGCCAGATTACCGCTGTCGGCACCGGGCTCGGCAGCGCCGAACGGGTGATCGACGCGACCGGGCTGGTGGTGGCTCCCGGCTTCATCGACCTGCACGCCCACGGCCAGTCGATCCCGGCCGATCGCATGCAGGCGTTCGACGGGGTGACGACGACGCTCGACCTCGAGGCGGGAGTGTTGCCGGTCGCATCCTGGTATCGGCGCCATGCCGCTCGGGGGCGCGTGCTGAACTACGGTGCCGCCGCCAACTGGGCCTTTGCGCGCATCGGCGCGATGACCGGCTCCAACACGGAAAGCTCGCTGGAGGCGTTCGGCAATGCCATGCGCGATCGCCGCTGGATCGAGAACGTGGCCAGCGATACCGAGGTGGCCGGCATCCTCGACCGCCTCGCCAACGGACTGAATGAGGGCGGCATCGGCATTGGCATCCTCAACGCCTATGCCCCGGGTGCCGGGGTGCAGGAGCTGACCGCCGTCTGCCAGCTGGCGGCGGCGCACGATGTCGCGACCTTCACCCACGTCGCCTACATGTCCCGCATCGATCCGGAAAGCGCGGCCGAGGCCTATATCCGCCTGATCGGCTACGCCGGCGCTACCGGCGCGCATATGCACATCTGCCACTTCAACTCGTCCAGCAAGACGGATGTGGAACGTTGCGCCGTACTGATCGCCAAGGCGCAGGCGCAGGGCCTGCCGATCACGGTGGAGGCCTATCCCTACGGCACCGGTTCGACCGTGCTGGCGGCGGCCTTCTTCAGCGACCCCGAATTCGAGGCGCGCAATGGCACGGGCTACGATTCGGTGCAGCGGGTGACCGACGGGCGGCGCTTCCGCGATCGGGACGAATTACTGGCGGCACAGGCGGAGGAGCCCTCGACGCTGGTGCTGTGGCATATCCTGGATATCGACAACAACCCGCACCATCGTGACCTCCTGGATATCTCGGTGCTGTATCCCGGTGGCGCGATCGCCTCCGACGCGATGCCCTGGACGCTGTCGGACGGCAGGGTCTACACCGGCGACGCCTGGCCGCTGCCGGGGGACGCCACCTCGCACCCGCGTTCGGCGGGCTGCTTCACCCGGTTCATCCGCGAGTGGGTGCGTGAGCGCAAGGCGCTGTCGCTGCTGGAAGGCGTCCGCAAATGCGCGCTGATCCCGGCGGAGATTTTGGCCGCGAGCACGCCCGCCATGCGTGCCAAGGGCAGGCTGCAGCCGGGCGCGGATGCCGACATTGTGGTGTTCGATTTCGATGCACTGACCGACCGCGCGACGTTCTCGGCGATGAACCGTCCGTCGGAGGGCGTGCGGCATCTGGTGGTCTCAGGCCAGCCGCTGATATCAGACGGCGTGCTGGACGTGGCGGCGAGGCCCGGCCGGCCGGTGCGCCGGCCCGTTGTCGACGTCTGATGGTGCCCAACTCAAAATATCGAAAACGACCCCATGCAAAGTAGCCCGGTTCCGATTCTGTTGGTAACCGGATACCTCGGGGCGGGGAAGACCACGGTCGTGAACCACCTGCTGGCGTATGCCGCGGGACGGCGGATTGCCGCCGTGGTCAACGATTTCGGCGCGATCAATATCGACGCGGAGCTGATCGTGGGTGCCAGCGACGGGGTGGTCGCCTTGAGCAACGGCTGCATCTGCTGTTCGCTGGAGGCCGATCTGCTGCGCACGCTCGCCGCCCTGCTACGGCGTGATCCGCGGCCGGAGTTCATCGTGATCGAAACCAGCGGGGTCGCCGATCCCAGGGATATCGTGCGCAACCTGATGGATCCGATGATCTGGCGCGAGGCGCCGCTGGAAACGGTGCTGTGCGTGGTGGACGCGGCGACACCGGCGGCGGCGTTGAACGATGCACTGCTGCGGTCGCAGCTGCGGGCGGCCGACGTGGTGGCACTGAGCAAGGTGGATCTGGTGGACGCGGCCGGCGGTGCGCAGATGCGCGCTGCCGTCCGCGCGCTGCATCCGGCGGCGGTGGTGGTCGATGCGCTGCATGGCGAGGTCCCCGCAGCGCTGCTGTTCCCCGCGGATGCGGAGCGCGTGCTGGCGCCACGCGAGCCGGGGCCGCGACGGCCAGTGGTTGACCGGTTCGAGACGCTGAGCTGGACATCGGAACGGCCGGTGTCGCTCCCCCGGTTGCAGCAAGCGATCGGTCGGCTGGCGCCGAAGCTCGCGCGGGCCAAGGGGTTGTTCGAGACGGTGGAGCAGCCGGGGCGGTCGATGGTGTTTCAGCTCGCCGGTGGGCGTGCGACGTTGGCACCGGGCGGCACGCCGGCGGCCGGGGCGCCGCGCACGCGCATCGTCTTCATTGCCGAGATCGGGGTTCTCTCACGCGCCGAGATCGACAGGGTCATGGAAGGCTGTATCGACGCGGGGTGACGCGTGTATGTTTGGTCTCAGTCCGGTCGCGAAACTGCGGCGATCAATGCCGCGGCCATCCAAAACGGTCGAATAGCCGGTCCGGAACGGCGGCGGTCGCCCGTTCGATCTGCTCCGATGACAGGGTCGTGCGCCACTCGTCGATCAGGCCGCGCCGAAAATTGCGATCGCCGTGGACGCGCGGCGTTTCCGGATAGGTGAAGCACGCTGAATCAATGTCGTAGAAATCCAGTATGCGATCAAAGAAGCCCCTGGTGTCGCTCACCATGTCCTCGAACGAGGTGAAGAGGATTCGAGTCTCGAACCACGGTTGCTGGTGTGCGTCGAGCCAACCGATGATCCAGTCGACGAACCACGGCAGAAAGTGGTCGATCTGCCAATCCAGCTGGCGCGGCTGCGGCCAGTTCAAATAGTCGTCGGGGACGTCGTAATGCAGCCGCTGCGATGGATCGAGGACGCCGATGACGCTGGGCAGGAAGTGGAACCACGAAATCAGCGCCTGGCGCGGATCGCGCACGTGCACGATCATGCGATCGAGCTTGAAGCGTGCGCTCAATTCGATGAGGTTGGTGCGCGACGGCGCGAGATGCGTGTGGGTCGCCAGGCGATAGGACGTCAGCCAGATCATGCCGGGCTGGCACACCGTCCAATTTGGGAACGCACCGGCCTGGACACCCGAAACCCGGCCCTTGCCGGTCCCGTCGGTCAGCGCTTGGAATAGGAACACGCTTCCCGATTTCGGCAGCGCGGCGAGAAGCATCGGCGGCGCCGCCTCGACGCGGGCGTCGCGCAGCCGGGCCACGATGGCGGCATTGTCCGGTGCTATTCGCTGCGCATCCTCGAGGGAGCGCAAGGCCGCGGCCGCATCGTAGCTGAACCTCATTCCTTTCATCAGCCGCCAAGGGCCATCCGGTCCGCCGGCGGCGCGGATCGAATACAAGTCGGCCAGATTGATCAGTGCGTCGAGGTCGTCAGGATGGCTCTTCGCATGCTCTTCCGCCGCCTGCAGAGCGATCCGATAGGCAGCGGGATCGATGGGTGGTGGGAGTTTTTCGGCGGGCCGCGGAGCAACCGGCGTGCTGGCGGGCGCGCCCGGAGCTTCCTGATTTGACACCAACAGTCCGGCCCGTTCGACCGATTGATCGGACATCTCAGGCGTTCCCTTGGTACCGCAGGCCGGATCATCGGGTGCTTGCGACATTGCCTTGGCGTGACCTTTCTGGTCATCAGACCGTTTGCTGCATGTCGGCACGGAGAACGGTCGAACTATCCATAGGTCCTGCAGGTTTTGGTCGCAAGTGAAACGATGCCGCCGTGACGCGGAGCGATCGATCGCGGATGAGCGGGGTCGGTCATGGATCGAGCCGTGGATTGGCGATCAGCAGCGAACCTGTCGGCCGGCCATCGTCTATCGAAGGGAAGACCTGCACGCGCACGGTTCGATTGCCCTTGCGGTTATTGGCGCCCGCCAGCGTGATGCGCCACCAGCCGTCGCCGAGCGGCGCTCCCGAAATCGCGCCGTCGCCGCTCAAGGCCATGCTGGCCGTATCGACGCGCGCGACGTAGACGCGTTGTTCTCCGCCCAGATATGCGAGAAGAATCTGCGCGCTCGCCGAGCTGCCGGCCCTGACGTCCAGCGTGAACGAATGGGTATGGTCATCATCCTCGATCGCAACATCCTGATAAATCGAGCCGTGAGCTGACGGCTGGTCTTCCAGCTGCGTGGCGGCGCCCGCAGGAGCCGCGCTGACGTCGCGGGTTATCAGCAGATTTTGCACCGTTGCGTCATGGCCCAGCACGTCTAGATCGAGCCTGGGGGCAGGTCGGCGGACCGACCGGGGCGGGACGGCGACGAATTCCGGATTGCGCACCGCCTGCGCGGCCAAGTCCGCCATCATGGCATTGCCCGCACGCGACATATGCAGATAGATCGCGCCGTCTCCGCGATGATGAAAGGCCTCGTTGAGGAAGCTCTTTCCGCGTGCGTGAAGGGCCTGCAGCAGGTCCCAGCTATCGATCGTCTGAATGCGGAGATCGACCGCGCAAGACAGCACGTCCAGCGCATAGCTCGGGCGTTCCTTGAGGCCCACGATCACTTCTCCCGGCCATTGCATCATGAGGATGACACGGACTCCCTGCTGGTCGGCTGCGTGCTTGAGCCGGTCCAGCAACAGGCAGGTGACTTGCGTGAAATTGTTGGGCACCCGCTCGTTTCTCTCGACTGCGAACCACGCCGCAGCACCGAGCCGGGCCATCACCCAGGTGACCAGATAGGAATGGCCGAGCAGATTGCGGGGAAATCCCAACGTCCTTGCAGGGCGCTGCGACGGAGGCGGAACCGGCTGGTTCATCGCCACGAGCTTGCCCTCACGGACGAAGAAGTATGGCTTGGCGGCGCCGTTGTAGACGCTGAACTGGGCGCGGAACACATCGCTCGAGAGGAACGACACGAGGAGGGTCTTGGGCGAGAGTGGTCCCATCAGCGACAGCGCGCGCAGCACGATCTGATCGGTCCCGAAACCTCCGACGCCACCATTGAGCACGGGTTCGCCGAGAGTTTTCTCGAGCTGTGCGGGCCACGTCGAGGCATCGTCGACCTCGGCGCCGAATGTGAACGAATCCCCCACCGCCAGGATGGCTCCACTCGGCAGCGCGCGGATTTCGGGCTGGTTCATGCGGATGCCGAAGTCACCCGTCGTCAGTGATGGCTCGGTTCGTGTGCGCTGGGCGCGCAGATTGGACTGCAGCAGCCATCCGAGCTCCGCATCGTGCATGGCCTCGCCGCGGCGCGTGAATCGGTCGGCCCGTGCCAGGATCAGATTCTCGCCCGGCAGCAGCGGCAGGCCATCGCCGATCCGCAAGATCGCCTCGGCGCAGGCGAGCGCGAGAAACGTGCTGGCGAGGATGAGCGTCAGGTTCTTCAGCGCATTGTGCATTTGCCGCAAGCATGGACGGTGGGGGTCATCATTGCAATGTCGGCAGTGGATGTCGGAAAAATCGAAACGGGCTGCACATGTCTAGTGGATCGATTCCATGAAACCTATCGTTTCCAGGTTCTCCGACCTCATCCTGAGGAGCAAGCCTTCGCCCGTAGGGCGATGGCTTGCGTCTCGAAGGATGGCCGCTTGCACGGCCGTCGTTTGCGGCCATCCTTCGAGACGCATCGCTGCGCGATGCTCCTCAGGATGAGGATACCGATATGATTCGAACTTAGGAAACGCGGTACTGGTTCTTTTTCCGATGAAGGGAAATCGGGGAGGCTTGCGCGTCGAGAGACCTGCAAGACAATCGGCGGTATTCGGAGGTGATGATGTCCGCGGCCGAGTATCGCAGTTCCTGAGGCACCGCATGGAACCCGCCGCGTCGCCGGAGGAAGACAACCGGTAGTTTTATACAGTTGGAAATACCCTTAACCAGTTGACCTTCGCTCAAATCCCGGTTCTGATGAATTTTGCAAGTGAGTTCGTGAGCAGATTCGCGGGGGCGCGAGATTGACCACACCGAGTTTGCGGGCAACCGCGTCGTCGTTACCCGGGTATGGCGGGCCGTGGACTCGCGGTGCATTCGGGGCCGCCGGCGGGCGTCGTATCGTGTCTTTTTCGATGCTGCGAGCAGGAAACCCACGAGAAAGAAGCCAACGAGAAAGAAGCGCAAGTGGCACGTCGTTGCGTCTTTCTCGATCGTGATGGAGTCATCAATGCCAGCGTCGAGCGCGACGGCCGGCTGGTGGCTCCGACATCGCTCGCCGATTTTCGCATCTTTTCAGGCGTCGATGCCGCGATTCGCAGCCTTCGTCACGGAGGGTTCCTGGTGATCGTCGTCACCAACCAGCCGGATGTCGCCACGGGCCTCGTCAAGCAGGAAACCGTTGAGGCAATGCATACCATTTTACGCGATTGTCTCGCCGTCGACGACATCCGGGTTTGTTATCACGTCGACCGTGACGAATGCACATGTCGTAAACCCAAGCCGGGCATGCTGCTGGATGCGGCACGTTGCCATGACATCGATTTGGCGAACAGCTATCTCGTCGGCGATCGCTGGCGCGATATTCTGGCCGGCGATGCCGCAGGATGTTTCACGATCCTGGTGACGGGTGGCGACAACGAACTCTCGTCAACCCCCGGGATGGTGGTGAATTCGCTGTCGAGCGCCGCGGAATTTATCCTCGGTCGGGAATGTCAGGGCGTGAGGAGTTGATGATGGAACCGCATTTTGATCAATTGGGCATCAAACTCTTCGCCGATGGAGCAGACATTGCCAGCATCGAACGGTTGGCGGCAGATCCTCGCATCAAGGGATTTACGACCAATCCGACCCTCATGCGGGCGGCAGGCGTCAGCGATTATCGCGGCTTCGCGCGCGACCTTCTGAATCTGGTGCCGAATCGCCCGGTGTGTTTCGAGGTGTTCGCCGACGATCTGGTGACGATGGGAGATCAGGCGCGCGAAATCGCATCCTGGGGACAGAATATCTATGTCAAGGTCCCGGTCAGCACGACCCAGGGCGAATCGTGCGGACCCGTCATCGCTGCGCTGTCGAGCAAAGGCGTCAGGTTGAATGTCACGGCGGTCATGACGATCGAACAGGTCGTTCAGGTGCGCGATGCCCTGGCGGAGGGTACCCCCGCGATCGTGTCGGTGTTTGCGGGACGCATCGCCGATACCGGACGTGATCCCGTTCCGCACATGGCCCGTGCTGCAGCGCTCTTGCGTGAGCGTCCGGAACTGGAGTTGCTGTGGGCAAGCCCGCGCGAGCTTCTCAATGTATTCCATGCGGATGCGGCCGGATGCCAGATCATTACGCTCACCGCCGAACTGATCAGGAAGCTCAGCGTGATCGGCCACGATCTGGAGCGCTATTCGCGTGAAACGGTCACCATGTTTCGCAACGATGCGTTGGCCGCGCGCTACGAAATTCCGCTCGCCGCGGTCAAGAGACGACGGCAACGCGCCGTCAGTGCGGTCTGATGACGCCATCTGCCGGCGAGGTCGAGTTCAACGCTCCACGATAGCGAGAAAAGTGAGCTAGATGTTGAAATCCGTGCTTGTTACCGGCGGTGCTGGCTATGTCGGTCACGTTTTGACGCCGCAGCTTCTTCAGGACGGCTATCACGTCACGGTTTTTGACAGCCTGTTTTTCGGTTGCCGGCTACCGAACCACCCGAATTTGCGTGTCGAGGTCGGTGATATTCGCGACACCGCGAAGTTGGCCGAGGCATTGGTCGGACAGGATGCGGTGCTGCACCTCGCCTGCATTTCGAACGATGCGAGCTTCGAACTCGACGCGAATCTGTCGCAGTCGATCAATTTCGATTGCTTCGAACCCATGGTGATCGCGGCCAAGCGGGCAGGGGTCAAGCGGTTCGTCTACTGCTCCACCAGTTCGGTCTATGGTGTCAGCGATGCGCCAGATGTGACCGAGGACCATCCGCTCGTCCCGCTCACGCTCTACAACAAGTTCAAGGGAATGTGTGAGCCTTTGCTGCTGAGGCATGCGGCCGACGATTTCACCTGCGTGATCATCCGTCCGGCGACGATTTGCGGCTACAGCCCGCGGACGCGGCTCGACCTCTCGGTCAATATCCTGACCAACCATGCGGTGAACAAGGGTGTCATTACCGTCTTTGGCGGAACGCAGATGCGTCCGAACCTCCACATCGAGGACATGGTCGACGCCTATCGGCTGATGTTGACCGCGCCTCATGACAAGATTCACGGCGAGGTATTCAACGTCGGATTCGAGAACCACTCGATCGCCGCGCTGGCGCGGATGGCGAAAGCGACGGTGGAGGAGGAATTGGCCGCAAGAGGCGAGATCGACATCGTGACGACGCCGTCGAACGACAACCGCTCCTACCACGTCAACGCGGACAAGATCCGGCGCGTGCTGGGATACGTGCCTCGGCGAACCGTGAAGGACGCGATGCGCGACCTGACCCGTGCCTTTCGCCTGCAATTGCTGCCCAACAGTTTCGACAATGACTGGTATTACAATGTGCGGACCATGAAGGCGATCGGCGCAAAATGAACTCCGCGTCCGCCATTGCCATCGTGACTGGCGGCGCCGGGTTCATCGGAAGCCACATGGTCGATCTGCTGCTCTCGCGCGGCTTTCATGTGCGGGTGATCGACAATCTCGTCGGCGGCCGCGAAGCTAATCTGGCCCAACATGCGGGCAACCCTTGTTTGGCGTTCGAACGGTCCGACATTCGCGGCTGTCGCCCGGGTAGTGCGTTGTTCAGCGGGGTCGACACCATTTTTCATTTTGCCGGGATCGGCGACATCGTGCCTTCGATCGAAAACCCCGCTGCCTACATGTCGACCAATGTCCAGGGCACCGTGCAAATGCTGGAATGCGCCCGCCACGCCTCGGTGAGGAAATTCGTCTATGCGGCATCCTCGTCCTGCTACGGGCTGGCGGAAACGCCGACGCGAGAGGATCATCCGATCGCGCCGCAATATCCGTATGCGCTGAGCAAGTTTCAGGGCGAGCAGGCGGCCTTTCACTGGCACCAGGTCTATCGCCTTCCGGTCAACGCCCTGCGTATCTTCAATGCCTTTGGCACGCGGTCCCGGACCTCCGGAGCATATGGCGCCGTATTCGGCGTGTTCCTTCGCCAGAAACTCGCGGGAACGCCGTTCACGGTCGTTGGCGACGGAACCCAGACCCGCGATTTTCTCTACGTGACCGACGTGGTCGAGGCGTTCCTGCGCGCGGCCGAAACCGACAAGGTCGGGGAGGTCTGGAATCTTGGCGCAGGTGCGCCGCAATCGGTCAATCGGCTGGTGGAACTGCTGGGCGGGCCCGTCGTCCATTTGCCGAAGCGGCCGGGCGAACCGGATTGTACCTGGGCGGATATTTCCAAGATCCGCCGTGATCTGGGTTGGCAACCCGGAACGAGCTTTGACGTCGGCGTCCAGCACCTGCTGGCCGATATCGGCTATTGGCGCGACGCGCCGTTGTGGGAGCCTGAATCCATCGCCAAGGCGACCGAGGCCTGGTTCAAGGCGCTGACGGTTTCGAAGGTCTGATCATGGATGAAGTCAGCGGCCAGTTCGTCAGCCCCAAGGTTTGCACAGCCGAGCGAATTGCAGAGGTCGTCGGATTGCGCCCCCGCGGCAAGAAGGTCATCATGTGCCATGGGACCTTCGATATCGTGCATCCCGGGCACATTCGCCACCTGTTGTTCGCCAAGAGCAAGGGCGATGTTCTGGTCGCCAGCCTGACGGCCGATGCGCATATCCTGAAAGCGAACTTCCGTCCCTACGTACCGCAGGAATTGCGTGCCCTGAATCTCGCCGCGCTTGAAATGGTCGACTACGTCGTCATCGACGACCAGCCAACGCCGATCAGGAATATCGGCGTCATCCAGCCGGATTTCTTCGCCAAGGGATATGAATACGGCAAGGACGGGTTGCATCCGCGCACCGCCGAAGAGAAAGCCGCGGTCGAGTCCTATGGCGGAGAGCTGATCTTTACCCCCGGAGATATCGTCTACTCGTCCTCGCATATCATCGAAACCGCGCCGCCATCGATTGCGATGGAAAAGCTGATGCTGCTGCTTGACGCGGAGCGGATCGATTTCGACAGCCTGCGCCGTGCCCTCGATCAAGTCAGCGGTCTGCGTGTTCACGTGATCGGCGACACGATCGTCGACAGCTATACGCGCTGCGCAATGATCGGCGGAGGCACCAAGACCCCGACCATCAGCGTGCGTTTTGAGGAAAAGACCGATTTTGTCGGCGGCGCCGGCATCGTTGCCAAACATCTCAAGGCCGCCGGTGCCAGCGTCACGTTCTCGACCGTGCTCGGCGACGACGAGATGGGCGAACTGGCCCGGAAGGACCTCATATCGGCTGGAATAGAGTCATCTCCGGTGATCGATCCGACACGCCCGACCACCAACAAGGACGTCATTACGGCCGCCGGCTATCACCTGCTCAAAGTCGACAAGGTCGACAACCGGTCGATTTCGGAGCGTATCGCCGAGACCCTGATCGACCGCATCAGGTCGATCCCGACCGATATCGTGGTTTTCAGCGACTTTCGGCACGGCATCTTCAACCGCGATACCACGCCGCAGTTGACCGCGGCGATTCCTGACGGCGCATTTCGTGTCGCCGACAGCCAGGTGGCGAGCCGCTGGGGCAATATCCTCGAGTTTCAGGAGTTTGATCTGATCACGCCGAACGAGCGCGAGGCTCGCTTTGCGCTGGGGGATCAGGATTCCGTCGTCCGTCCTCTTGCCAATGAGCTGTACCGGCGCGCGCGTTGCAAGACGCTGATGTTCAAGCTCGGCGAGCGCGGGCTGATGACGTTCAGGGCGGCGCCCAAATCGCCGGAGGATGTCCGCGCGTTCTTTTCTCTCGATAGTTTTGCCACCAGCGTCGTTGATGCATTGGGCACGGGTGACGCGCTGCTGGCCTATGCGGCGCCGACAATGTTTCTGACCGGCAATGCCGTGATTGCCTCCGTCCTGGGATCGCTCGCGGCCGCGGTCGAGTGCGAGAAGGAAGGCAACATTCCCGTCAACCCCGGCGATGTCCGGGCCAAGATAGATCAACTCGAACGCCTGGCACACTATCGTTGAGCAGGGTGGCGGACGCCATGAAGATCGTCATCATCGGACATGGTGTCCAAGGTCGAAAGCGGCTGAAGACTGCCGGGTCCGACGCCATCGGGACCGTCGATCCCCATGTCGCGGACGCCGACTGGCGCGATATTGGCGATGTGCCGCTTGATCGCTACGACGCGGCGGCAGTCTGTACGCCGGATGCCGCCAAGCTGGATATCCTGCGGTATTTGCTCGGCCACGGCAAACACGTGCTGGTCGAAAAGCCGCTTCAGGCCGCAAGTGCCGAGGAACTGCACGATCTCGAAAGCCTGGCGCGTGGGCATGGCGCCATCTGCTACACGGCCTACAACCATCGATTTGAACCGCATGTCGTGCGGATGCGCGAGCTCGTGCAGTCGGGCGTACTCGGCAGGATCTACCGCTGCCGCATGTTCTACGGCAATGGCACCGCCCGTCTGGTGCGGGGGTCCGCCTGGCGCGATACGGGCTCCGGGGTCTTGCTGGATCTTGGGTCGCATCTGCTCGATACGGCTCGCTTCTGGTTCGGCGATCTGGGCAACGAGTTTCGGCTGGTTTCGGTCAATTGCTTTGAAAATCGGGCGCCCGATCATGCGGTGGTCACAGCCGATTCATCCCGCCCTGCGCTGGAACTCGAGGTCACCTTGCTGTCGTGGCGCAACCATTTCACCTGCGATGTGTTCGCCGAGCGCGGCTCCGCCCATATCGAGTCGCTCTGCAAATGGGGGCCTGCGACCTTCACCCACCGCAGACGGCTGCTGCCGAGCGGCATCCCGCCCGCCGAATCCGTCACCCTAACGAGGGAGGATCCCACCTGGGCTCTGGAGTATGATCATTTCAGGGACCTGATCGCATCGCGGGCCAGGGCCGATCTGTCGGGCGACATCTGGCTGCATCGCGTGCTGGCCGATCTGTCCGCCGAGGTGCAGACCAGGATGGGCAGCTGATGGCCAAACCGCGGATTGCCTATGCCGGGATGACGCATCTGGGCGTCTGCTCCACCATCGCGGCGGCCAGCAAGGGCTTTGTGGTGCTGGGGTTTGATCCGGATGACGAACTCGCACGCCGGCTTGCATCCGGTGAGCTGCCCGTCAATGAATCCGGACTGGACCTGCTGCTGCGCGACAACCGCGCGCGGATCGCATTCGATTCCGATCCGGCGAGGCTGGCTGACTGCGACTTGATCTATGTCGCGTCCGATGTGCCGACCGATGTTGCCGGACGCAGCGACCTTGCCGGCCTCGATGCCCTGCTCGACTGCGTCCACAGGCATGCACGGGCTGATGCGACCGTGGTCGTGCTCAGCCAGGTGCCGCCTGGATATACGCGAGGACGCCGGAAGGCCGATCGGGTGCTCTACTATCAGGTGGAAACGCTGGTCTTCGGCAGGGCGGTCGAGCGCGCTACCCGACCGGAGCGCGTGATCGTCGGTTGCCCCGACGATGGAGATGGATTGCCGGCAGCCTTGCAGGAATTTCTCGCCGCGTTCGACTGTCCCGTCTTGCCGATGCGCCTGGAGAGCGCCGAGTTCACCAAGATTTCCATCAATTGCTACCTGGCGGCATCCATCACCGTTGCGAATGTGCTGGCTGAATTATGCGCGCAAACCGGTGCCGATTGGTCGCAGGTTGCTCCGGCCCTGAAGCTCGATCGCCGGATCGGAATGCACGCCTATCTCGCGCCCGGACTGGGTATCGGCGGAGGCAACATCGAACGCGATCTGGCGACGGTGATCGCGCTTTCCACCGCGCATGGCACGCGCGCGGATCCGATCCGCGCCATGGCGGCTGACAGCCTGTCGCGAAAGGATTGGGCCTTGCGCACGCTGCACGAGGCATTGCTCGGCACGACCGATCACGCGCGGCTCGGCATCCTCGGTCTTGCCTACAAGGAAGATACGGATTCAGTGAAGAACTCGCCGGCCCTTGGCTTGATCCGGCATCTTGCTCATTGGCCGATCCAGGTTTTCGACCCGGTGGTGGCGGCATCGGTCGCCGATCATCCGGACGTCACCGCGGCCGGTTCGGCGATGGCCGCGCTGACGGGGGTCGATGCGCTCGCGATCATGACCCCCTGGCCGGAATTTCGTTTGCTGGTGGCGGAAGACATCGCTGCGGCGATGCGCGGACGCCTTGTGCTCGATCCTTACGGGGTTCTCGATCCGGCGAAAGCGCGTGCGGCGGGTCTCGACTATCGCACATTGGGTGTGAGATGAGCGGGCGACGCGGTGAGCGGCCACCATTGGCGGGTCGAGCGGCTTGGACTATCCTCGCTCACGGGTCCGATGTCAGTCTCGTCCGGCTTCCCAACGCGTGCGCAGTCCGCACCGAGCCGGGCCGTCAAGCCGAAGAGCAGTCATGCTGACGCATCACCACGCCATTGCCAGATCTCCGGAACGGGTCGTCGTCATCGGCGCCGGGGGCTTCGTCGGCTCGGCGATCGTCAGGCATCTGAAGGACGCCGATATCGCGACCGAAGCGATCACGCGCGATACGGTCGACTTGCTTTCGAGCGACAGCGCCGAACGACTCGCCGCGCGGATCACACGCCAGGACTCCGTCGTCTTCGTGTCGGCCGTTGCACCGGCCAAGACGGCGGCTCAACTCGTGATCAATCTGCGGATGGCGGAAGCCGCATGCCGCGCGTTCACACAGGTGCCGCCGGCCCATCTGCTCTACATCAGTTCCGATGCGGTCTATGCCGATGATGCCAATCCGGTCAGCGAATCGAGCGCCGTGGCGCCATCGACGTTGCATGGCATGATGCATGCGGCGCGCGAACTCATGTTTCGCAACGAGTATCGCGGTCCGTTTGCCGTGCTGCGTCCGACCCTCATCTACGGCGCAACCGATCCGCATTCCGGCTACGGTCCGAACCGGTTTCGCCGGCAAGCGGCGAACGGGGAGCCGATCTCGATCTTCGGAGAAGGCGAGGAGAAGCGGGACCACGTCGCGATCGACGACGTCGCGCGTCTCGCCGTCCGCATCCTGTCTCACCGCAGTTCCGGGGTCCTGAACGCGGTGACCGGTGTATCCTTGCCGTTCGGCGAGATCGCGCGACTGGTGGCCGGCAGCTTCGCGCCGCCCGCGGAGGTCAGGTCAATACCCCGACCCGGGCCGCGTCCGCATCTCCTGCATCGATTCTTCGATATCGCCGAATGTCACAAGGCCTTCCCGGACTTTCACTTCGAACCCATCGGAGACGGTCTGGCGCGCGTGCATCGCGAGAGCGCAGGCCGGCCATGACCGATTCCGTTCGAGCACGAGACGAAAGCGAACCCGGGCCCTTCAAGCGCTTGGTATTCATCGCCTTGATCGGGCTCCTCCCGGCCGTGCTCTGTTGGCTCGCCCTCGAGACGGCAATATGGTTCTTGTACCACCATGTAAACCTGTTTCCGTTCGCGCGCGAAAATCCGATTTCCATCGCCTTCCGTCAGCTCGACCGAAGCTACCGGCCGATGCTGCAGTGGGACCCTGCCTGCTCCTTCTATAATGAGGCGATAGGCAACTTCACGCTGCGGCCGGGGCGCTGCACCCATGCCACCGCCGAATTCTCCGTCGATGTGGAAGCAAATTCGATGGGATTGCGCGATACCGAGGCTGATCTTCGGGCGCCTGAGGTGATCCTGATCGGACCGTCCTTTGCCGCGGGCTGGGGCGTGGCCCAGGATCAGACCATGGCGGGCGTGGTTGAGAAAACCACCGGGCTGCGTGTGCTCAATGCGGGAATTGCCGGTTATGGCCTGCGCCAGTCGCTGGCGCTGCTGAGCCGTCTCGATCGCTCGCGCATGCGATATCTCGTCGTCGTGTTCTTCGTCACACAGGATGCGCGCGGCGATCGCGAGATCCTCGAACTCAAAGAGCCCGTCACCAGCTATCGGCTACCTCGGGAATCCTACGAACAAGCGGTTGCGAAATACACCTCCCGACCGGCCGATCTGGCATTCGGGAAGTATCTGTACAAGCTGACCGAAAGCTATCTGGCCGTCGATCAACAGCGTTGGCAGTTCGAGCGTCAGGACGAGCGGCTGCGGCTGCTCGATTTTCCGTTTTCAGAGGTCGCCAGGCAGTTCTTCGAGGTCATGGATCTGGTCCGGCCCCTGCTCGGCGACAGCACCATCATTTTTGTGCCGAGCCTTCCAGCCTGTCAGCACGGCGCCGACTTGCTGTCGGCAGCGATCGACGAGGCCGCAGCAAAAGGGTTCAAGCACGTTTCAAACCCGGTCATCGCGGTGAGGGTGGATGCCGAGATCGACAGTTCGTACTGCTTCGTTTTCGACAATCACCTCAACACGCGAGCGCACGCGCTTTTTGGAGAACGGATCAGTAGCGCGATTCGGCGAGATGGCATGCTCAGGGACGAACGATCGGCGGGGACGAGATGACCGAAAGACCCGGGACTATCGATCCCGCGCCGACGACTTCGCAAGACGAGGAACTTGCGCGCCTGCGAACAGAGAACGCCGCGCTGTGGGAACAGGCGTTGGCCGTCGGGGCCGAACTCGCGGCTGCCAGGGCCGAGCAGTTGCCGCTGCGCGAACAGCTGGCGTCCGTGGGCAAGGAATGTGCGGATTTGCGCCGCCTCTATGAACCGCTCGCGCACCAGGTGGGCCTGCTCGAGTCGGCCAATCTCGCGGGGCGGGTCAGGCTCGAGCGGGCGCAATGGCAGCTCAGGGCTCTGCGCACCGCGCATTTCGGCCCGCCGGTGCCGGTGCCGGAGCCGCCGACGCGCATTCCGCCCGAACTCCACGACGCCTTCACCCTCGGTGGTCGCGTTCCGGTCGTCGAGCGTCGGCGTGATCGCACATACCCGCCGAACTGGCCGCTGATCTACACCGACGAGGAGATCGACGCCTACATGTCGTCCATTCGCGCGGGCGGCACCGGCGTCTATGGTCTCGTTGATGTCTGGGTCCAGAATGTCTTCAAGCGCTATCCGATCGCGGGCCTCGACGTCGTGACGATGGGTTCGATTTCGCCCTGGTACGAGAGCATGATTCTGGTGCATGGCGGCCGACCGCATACGATCGACTACAATCCGATCCTGGTCCGGTCCGACCGCCTCACGACGTGGACGGTCGCCGAATGGGAGGGGGAGCCGCGGCGCTTCGATTACGCGCTGGCGATCTCCTCATTCGAGCACGATGGCCTCGGCTCCTATGGCGATCCGATCGATCCGGACGGGGATCTGAAGGCCATGCGGAAGATGAAGGAGATCGTGAAGCCGGGAGGCATCCTGCTGCTCGCGGTTCCGACCGGGCGGGATATGATCAGTTTCAACAGCGCCAGGGTCTATGGTCGCCTGCGCCTGCCCCTTCTGATCGAAGGTTGGGACTGGATCGATGGCGAGGGTTATGAAGATCGGCTGCTCGACAGCAATGGCGACAATCAGCCCGTCCTGGTCCTGCGCAACTGCTGAACGGAAGGCCTGACGACGATGCCGTGCTTTCCGGAAACACCTGATTAGGTCGAGCCGATGGCCGAAGTGAATCTTCTCGCGAAACTGCCGCGCGGCAAGCGCAACGTCGCCGCGCGTTCGACCGCCAAGACCGAGGAGCATATCCGCGTCTCGCGCGAGTATGGCGAAATCTATTTCGACGGGCCGCGGGAATACGGCTATGGCGGCTACCGCTATGACGGCCGCTGGGTCGCTGTCGCCGAAGATATTATCAGGCATTTCAACCTGAAACCGGGCGACCGGGTACTCGATGTCGGCTGCGCCAAGGGCTTCCTGGTCAAGGATCTGCTGAAGGTCGAGCCTCGGCTGGAGGCGTTCGGGCTCGATGTCTCGCGATACGCGTTGATGCGGTGCGAGCCGGAAGTGGTCGGCCGTCTGCATCTCGGCAGCGCCGAGGATCTGCCGTTTCCCGACGACAGTTTCAAGGCGGCGATCTCGCTCAATACCATCCACAATCTGGATCGAAACGGTTGCATCCGGGCGCTTCGCGAATTGCAGCGCGTCTCGGGCGGCCGGGCTTTCGTTCAGCTGGATTCCTATCGCACACCCGAGCAGAAGGCGATCTTTGAGGATTGGGTGTTGACCGCCCGGTGGCACGATTATCCGGAAGGCTGGATCAGGCTGTTCGACGAGGCGGGTTACAAAGGCGACTATGATTGGACCATTATTGAATAGCGAGATGGACAACGTGATGGCGATGCGCCCCAATTCATTCGACGCGTCCGCAGCGGTCGCGCGATGCAAGCGCTACCGGCGACGGATTCTCGATATGTCGCAGCGGGTCAGTGCCCTGCATATCGCCGGTGCCTTTTCCTGCACGGAAATCGTCGACTGCATCTACAACACCTTGATGCGACCGGGACCTCCCAGCGAGCCGTCGCCGGACACGTTCTTGATGTCCAAGGGCCATGGCTGCATGATCCAATACGTCATTCTTGAGGACCGAGGGGTGCTCAGCGCGGCTGCGCTCGACGCCTATTGTACGCCTGGCGGGCAGCTTGGCGTGCATCCCGACTATGGCAATCCGGGAATCGAGGCGTCGACCGGATCGCTCGGCCACGGTCTTTCCATGGCGGTGGGGATGACGCTCGCCGAGCGCGGCCATGGCCGGGACGGGATCGTCTACGTGGTCCTCAGCGACGGCGAACTGCAGGAAGGGTCGACCTGGGAAGCCGTTCTCATGGCGTCGTCCTTCCGGCTCGGCAATCTCGTCGCATTCGTCGACAACAATGACTTCCAGAGTCTCGGCCGCACGTCGCAGACCCATCCCTCATTCTATCCGTTGACCGACAAGTTTACAGCCTTTGGGTGGGAGACGGTCGAAGTCGATGGCCACGATGCCGGCGCCATTCATCAGGCGGTGCTCGCGCGTGGCGGCGATCGGCCACTGATGGTCGTCGCACGGACCACCAAGGGCAAGGGCGTCAGCTACATGGAAAACGTTCCGATCTGGCATTATCGCTCACCGAGCCCGGAGGAATATCAGGTCGCCATCAAGGAAGTGGAGGCGCGCCAATGAGGAACGCGTTCTCCGAGGCGCTCTACCAGGAAGCCTCCGCCAATCCCGAGATTTACGTGGTCGTGTCGGACATATCGCCCGCCGGCAGCATGGCAAAATTCAGTTCGCAGTATCCGGAGCGTTTCATCAATGTGGGCGTCGCCGAGCAGAGCATGATCGGCATCGCCGCCGGGCTCGCGCTCAAGCGTTGCCAGCCTTTCGCTTACACCATCGCGACGTTCAGCCTGTACCGACCGTTCGAAATGGTTCGTGACGACCTCTGCTATCAGAACCTGCCGGTCACGGTCGTGGGGATGGGAGCCGGAGTGGTCTATTCGACTCTCGGAGGGACGCACCATTCCCAGGAGGACATTGCGGTTGCGGGCGCCATTCCGAACATGCAGATCGTGGCGCCATGCGATCCCCTCGAATGCATGGAGGCGACGCGCTGGTGCGCGCGCCAGAAGACCGGTCCGGTCTATCTGCGCATCGGCAAGGCGGGCGAGCCGGTCATGACGAAGGACGCGGAGCCCTGGCGTTTCGGCAAGATCAGGTATCTCCGCCGCGGGACCGACGTTTGCATCCTGACCTATGGCGTCATTACCGCCATGGCGGCAAAGGTCGCGGATGCGCTGCAAAGCCAGGGCAAGTCGGTTTCGCTGGCGTCGGTTCACACGTTGAAGCCGTTGGATCGGGACGGCATTGCCGAAGCACTCCGGACTTATGCGCAGGTGATCGTCATCGAGGAGCATGCACCTCAAGGCGGGCTGGCGGCACAGTCCAAGCAGATCGCCTGGGATGTGCGGGCGACGTGCCGCCTCGACACCTTCACCTTGCAGGATGCGTTCATTCACAACTATGGCAGTCACGACGATCTTCTCTCCGCTCACGGCCTGTCGCCGGCGCGCATCCTGTCGATGGTGGCTTGAGCGGTCATGAGGGTCCTCGTCACCGGAGTGTCCGGTTTTTCAGGAAGCTACGTGGCGCGTTTCCTGGCTCAGGCCGGATTCGACGTGGTGGGGCTGTACCGGCGCGAGACCGCGCTCCTCAGCGAGTTGTATGCCATACCGGAGCTCAAACTCGTCCGCGCCGACCTGGTCGAGGCGGCTGCCTTTCCCGGACCGTTCGAGGCCGTCGTACATGCCGCGGCGACATCGCCGGGCCCGGGTGTCGGCGTCGCGCAGATCGTGGGCGACAATGTCGGCGGGACGTTTGCGCTGATCGATGCCGCCCTGGGCTGGCAGACACGTTACTTTCTGTTCTGCTCCTCGATGTCGATCTATGGCGCCATCACCGATGAGGTGGTCGACGAGAGCAGCGCGATCCAAAATCCGGATGTCTATGGCGCGACCAAATTTTTGGCGGAACGCAGGCTGGCGGAGCTCTCCGGCACGATGTCCGGGCTTGCCTTGCGACTGCCGGGTATCATCGGCCCGGGGGCCCGGCGCAACTGGTTGTCCGTGGTGGCCGCGGGGTTGCGCCGTGGGTCAACCATCAAAGCCTTTCATCTCGATCGTCCCTTCAACAACGCCGCGCATGTCGAAGATGTTGCGGTGCTGATCGAAACCGTGCTGCGACGCGGCTGGACCGGATTCGACGCGATCGTGCTCGGCGCCGGAGGAATGACGACGGTGCGGGGCGCGATCGAGCGATTGGCGGCCGGACTTGGAGTCGCCGTTCGAATCGAAACCGCCACGGCGGCAAAGCCATCGTTTACGCTGTCGTGCCGGCGGGCCATCGATCGCTACCAATACAATCCGATGGATATCGAGGCGATGATCGACCGCTATGCGCGGGAGTTCGCCTGATCCGGCACGTCAGTGCTCGTTGCGACGGCTTCAGGCGGGGTCTGGGTGAGGTCGCGATATTGCGACAGGATGTCTTCGACATCGCCAATGGCAAGCAGTCGCCCCGATCGCAGAAGGGCGGCGCGATTGCACGTCTTGCGGATCATGCCCTCGGAGTGGCTTGCCAGAACCAGAATGCGGCTGCGGCTGATGAAATCACTCAGGCGCACCGCGGCGCGCGCCGCGAACCGGGCGTCGCCGGCGCCGATGCCTTCGTCGATCAGCAGCACGCCGGGTTCGACGATGGTCGCCACGGCGACCGCGAGCCGTGACATCATCCCGCTGGAATAGGTGCGCACGGGAAGACCAAGATATTCTCCGAGTTCGCTGAATTCCTCGATTTCCGGCAGCTTTGCGAGGATGTCCGCCCGCTTGATCCCGAACAGCATGGCGGCCGTCATGATGTTCTCGTAGCCGGTATCGTCGCCGTCGAGACCCGGCATCACATCCAGCAGTGAAGTCAGTCGGCCATCGATCAGGACCCGTCCGGCGACCGGCTCATAAACGCCCGCCAGGACTTTCAGCAGCGTCGATTTTCCGGCTCCGTTGGGACCGATCAATCCGAGGCGGTCACCGTCGTTCAACGTGAACGAAATTCCGGAGAGCGCCGTGACGACGATACCACCGCGCCCGCTCTTGTTTCGGCGGATCAGTCCTCCGACGGCCTGTCGAAACATTGTTTCGCGCAGGCTTTGCTGCGACCCGTGGATGGGGAATTCGACGTGAATGTCGTCGACGACGATGGAGGCCAAGGCGGCGTCAACTCCAATAGGGGATGCGTTTGCGAAACCGCGAGAATGCGAGATAGGCCACCGTCCAGCCGACCGCGGTGGTGATGAGCACCGCCCAATAGGTCGAGGCGGAGGGCACTTGACCGATCAGCGGAGCCCGCACCACCTCGATCAGATGGTAGAGCGGATTGTACGCCACAAAAATCGCGCGGGACGTGCCCTTGAGAACCTCGGGCGGCCAGAAAATCGGCGTGATGAAAATGGAAATCTGGATCACGGTGCCGACCAGTTGCTGGACGTCACGAAACCGCAGGCAGCAGAGACCGAGCAAAAGTCCGATCCAGGCTCCATTGAGCAGCAGGAGAGCAAGGCCGGGCACCACCAGCAACGTTGCCGGACTCATGATGCCGATCGGCGGGAAGATAAGCGCGACGACGACATAGACGACCAGGTTATGAAGAAAACCGATGAAATTGCGCCATACCAGCGCGTAGACGAGGATCGAGTAGTTGAGTTTGATCTGCCGGACAAAATTGGCGCCGTTGACGAATACCGCGCATGCTTCGGTCATCATCGTCGAGATCAGCATCCAGACCACGAGGCCCGATGTCAGAAATGGCAGATAGGCTTCCGCGGACTGATTCCAGAGACCGACACCGATCATGCCGAGCGAGCCAGTGAAGAGAGCGAGATTGATGACGCTCCAACCGGGCCCGAGTACCGTCCGGCGATATCGCCGCTTGACGTCGAGCCAGCCGAGGCGACCGTAGACGTCCCACTGGCTCAAGCCTTCGACGAGGTCTCGCAAGGCCGTCGTTGCCTGCGGCAATGGTCCTTGCGATGTCATTTGGGAGACGGACATATGTGGCACCCCATCACGAGAGGCCGAGTCGCAAGGTCCCTCAAGACCGCCGGGTTGTGGCATAGGAAGGCGCCAAGCTCAACCGATTGCGCTCGCGCGGAGCTCACCGTTTCTCGGCCTGCTGCAATGACGGCGTCATGTCCTGCGCCTCCAGTAGCGGAAGCATCGCGGCAAATTCGCGGGCGATCGAGGACGCCACGTCGGGTCCCCAAACGAGACGCTGGCATGGCTTGGCGAAGGCCAGGTCCGCGCCAACCTCGAGCCCACTCTCGATCAGGAATTCCGGGCTCGTGACCCTCGTCGTGCCGAGGGGAACAAACAGCAGATAGCGCGCCTGCTCGTTGTACCAGCACAGCTCCAGCGGACCATGCATGATCGCCACGTTCAACCAGGCGGCCTCATAGAGACCCATGCGCAGTTCGAGATTCCAGGCCGCGGCCTCGCAGACGATATGGCCCGAAAACTCCTCGGGCAGGCCGTATAAGGCCCTGTCCGTATCCTCAACGAAGACGGGGGCAAATATGCGGGGGTCGAGGCTGTCGGCAAAGGCAAGCCAGTCTGCATGGCGGCTGTTGCGTTCCGGAGAGACCTGCGAGTTTCGCAGGGTGATGACGACCGCCCGGCGCCCCTTGGTTCGATGCTGCAGAAAAGCATCCGCGAGCCGACGCCCATGGCGCGTTGCCCGGAACATCGGCCAGATCGAGACGCCAAGCCGTGCCTGATCGTGGACATCGGCAGGCGGTGGCTGGCGCGGCAGAAACACACGGTAATCGCTGGGATAGATCCGGGCCGGATCGTCGGCGATCAGGGCCTGGGCTTCGGCGCGGGTTCCGCATACGGCGTAGCCTCGCACGCTGGGCAGCAAGGCCAGCATCGGAAACAGGATGTGGCGCAGTCGCCAGGCCCTTGCCGACGTATCCATGGCAGCCTCATAGGCCGGGAGTTCCTTGCGCAGGCCGTCGTGCGATCCGGGCACGAAGATGACGACCAGGCTGCGGTATCCGCGCCGTCGTCGCTCAACCTCGGCTGCCGCGAGATAGCTGGCGAAATCGAAGGTGATCGAGGTTGCCGCAAAGTCGTAGAAGAACTGCAGGCAGTCGTCATCCCACGCATCGCTCGCCCCCGGTTTCCGGTCCGACCGATCGCCGATGGCTATCAGCAGGCCGCGCAGCCGGCGCGTGAGCGCCAGGCGCGGTCGAGCAAGTTCGTTGGGTACCATCCGAAGCAGATAGGCCGGACCGGCCGTACGAAGACCGTAAAACACCTTGCGAAAAACTGAGAACATGCCGGCAATGCCAAAACGAGGGAGGAAGCGTTACCAGGGGATCGTAGCGACAGATCGTACAAGACTGAATGCGGTGAAGTGCATATTTCCCTCAATCCGGAGCGACCCGAGATGACCGGATTCTGCCGTGGACTGTACGCGGCGAGTTCCCGGATGACGACGCAATAGCTGAAAGGACGCCGAATTCACCCATCGGCGGCGACGCAACCTGAATTTGCTGGATTCGCTAGACTATATCTGTAATCGTGAGATGCTTTTCAAGCAAAAACACATCGGTTCGCAAGCGAGACCACGATGACCACGAGGACCGATGAACAGAGGGACGGGGCCGGTTCCGGTTCGTTCACACCGAACGGAATCTGACGGCCGACGGGGGGAAGGATGGGACAAGGCCGGTTTGACGGACTGCATGAGGCGTTTGATCGCGAGGAAGCGGCCGAAACATCCTCGGATCGCAGTTTCGGATTGATCGTCGGCGGCGTTCTGGCCCTGATCGGCGCGATCGGCTTTTTTCGCGACAGCCATCACTGGATTTGGTGGTCGAGCGGGGCTGCGCTGCTGCTTGCCGCCGCTTTGCTCGCGCCCGGTCGGCTTGGACCGCTCAATCGACTGTGGACGCGCTTTGGCCTGCTGCTCGCCGCGGTCGTCAGCCCGATCGTCCTTGCGATGCTTTTCTATCTTTGCGTCACCCCGGTCGGTATTTTGATGCGATTGGTCGGGAAGGACCCGATGCAACTTCGATTTTTCCCCGAGGCCGGCAGCTACTGGATTCGGCGCGACCCGGCCGGCCCCGAGCCAGATACATTGAAGAACCAGTACTGAGAGCCAATGATCGTATCATTCCTAAGAGAATTCTGGGGCTTCCTCAGGACCCGCAAGAAATACTGGCTGCTTCCCATCTTCATCCTGATGGCGATGTTCGGGGCGCTGGTCGTGCTGACGAAGGGCTCCGCGGTCGCCCCATTCATCTACACCATCTTCTGATCGGGGACGGGCAGCTTGCGCATCCTCGGCATCTCCGCCTTCTATCATGACAGTGCTGCGGCTCTCGTCGATGATGGCATCGTCGTCGCCGCGGCCCAGGAAGAACGCTTCACGCGCAGGAAATATGATGCGCGTTACCCGCGCAATGCGATCGCATTCTGCCTGGCGCAGGCCGGCATTGGCCTGGACAAGGTCGATCGTGTCGCCTTCTATGACAAGCCGTTCCTCAAGTTCGAACGCCTGCTCGAAACCTATGTCAGCTTTGCTCCCCGCGGCTTTGCATCGTTTCGCATGGCATTGCCGTTGTGGTTGCGCGAAAAGCTGTTTCAAAAGCCGTTGCTCGTCGGCGAACTCAGGCGGCGGGAACAGAATTTCGATTGGGAAAACAAACTGGTTTTCTCCGAGCATCATCTGAGCCATGCGGCTTCGGCTTTCTATCCCTCTCCCTTCGATCGGGCCGCGGTGTTGACGCTGGACGGTGTCGGCGAATGGGCGACGACGGCCGTCGCGATCGGCGAGGGCCGGCGACTGGCGATCCACAAGGAAATCAATTTTCCGCACAGCCTCGGCTTACTCTATTCCGCGTTCACCTATCATGCCGGGTTCCGGGTCAACTCCGGAGAATACAAGCTGATGGGATTGGCGCCGTACGGTACCCCGCGTTATGCGCAGCTCATCCGCGATCATCTGATCGATCTCAAGCCGGATGGCTCGTTCCGGCTCAATCTCGATTACTTCGACTATTGCACCGGCTTGACCATGACCAATGCGCGCTTCGACGCGCTGTTTGACAGCAAGCCCCGGCGGCCGGAACAGCCGCTTGAGCAACGGCACATGGACATGGCGGCTTCGATCCAGTCAGTGCTGGAGGAAGCGATCTTGCGTCTGACGCGCGACATCGCCCGGGAGACCGAATGTCGCAATCTGTGCCTTGCGGGCGGTGTCGCGCTCAACTGTGTGGCCAACGGCAAGGTGCTGCGGGACGGCCGCTTCGACAACATCTGGATCCAGCCGGCCGCCGGCGATGCGGGAGGCGCCCTGGGGGCGGCACTCGCGGCCTTTCACCTTCAGGGCGGCGGTGCCCGGGTCGTCCGGCAGGGGCTGGACGGCATGTCGGGGAGCTATCTCGGTCCGGCCTATGAGCAAGCCGAAATCGAAATTCAGCTCGCCGACGTCGGCGCACGATTCGAATCGCTCGCGCCGGACGCGGTCGTCGACACCGCGGCCACGGCGCTGGCGGAAGGCCAGGCCGTCGGCTGGTTTCAGGGACGTATGGAATTCGGGCCGCGCGCGCTCGGGAATCGATCGATTCTGGCGGATCCACGCAGCGCGACAATGCAGAAGAACCTCAATCTCAAGGTGAAGTACCGCGAGAGTTTTCGCCCCTTTGCGCCGTCTGTCCTGCGGGAACATGCGCCGGGTTGGTTCGACCTGGCGACCGACAGTCCCTATATGCTGTTCGTGACGACGGTTGCCGAACGGCATCGCAGGGCAATGAGCGCCGATGAGGAGGCGCTGTTCGGCATCGACAAGCTCAACGTCGCCCGTTCGATCATACCAGCGGTAACCCATATCGACTATTCGGCGCGGGTCCAGACCGTTCATCGTGAAACCAATCCGCTCTATCATGCGCTCCTGAGCAGGTTTCATGCGTTGACCGGCTGTCCGGTTCTGGTGAATACCAGTTTCAATATCCGCAGCGAACCGATCGTGTGCTCACCGGAAGATGCGTTCCGATGCTTCATGGGTTGTGAGATCGACATGCTCGTTGTCGGCAATGCCGTTCTTCGCAAGGCGGAACAGGATCAGGCGCTGCGCATCGACTATCGGGACTCCTTCGAGCAGGATTGATACGGACGGTCCGACTGACATGGCAACTGAGACATGGCAACTGAAATGAGCCGGTCTCCTTGGTGGCCGCGGGGACTGGGAGAACCAAGCCATGCAGCCCGCGCCTGAGCTTTCGGCGGTGAAGACATCGAAGACCGGCTGCGGTGAAGGGGGCCAGCATGCGCCCCGATTGCTCGGCCGACGTCAGGAGTGGATTTTCCGTGCCCTTGCCGGGCTCCTCGCGCTGCTGGTCTGCGCGCTCTGCGGCGAATTGTATGCACGCGCGGTCGCCGATGATGGCATGCAGTTCGATCTGGAGATGTGGAAGTATGCGGTCGAACTCAAGCAGATTTCATCCGACCCCCTGATCGGCCATGAGCACCGGCCGAACCGTGCCGCCCATTTGATGGGTGTCGATGTCGAGATCAACTCCAGGAAATTGCGGGAGCGGGAAATCCCGTATCAACGTCGCCCCGGCACATTGCGCATTCTCATGCTGGGGGATTCCTTTACCGAAGGATGGGGCGTGCCAGTGGAGGACACCTTCTCCAAGCGGATCGAACGGCTCTTTCAACAGGATCGCATTGCGGCGGAGGTGATCAACGCGGGGGTCGGCAACTACAACTCGATTCAGGAATCGCGCTACTTCCTGACCGAAGGTTACAAGTACGACCCCGATATCGTGGTCGTCAATTTCTCCTTCAACGATGCCGAACCTGTTCCGATCTACAGCAGTCCGGGACTGCTGGGACGCAATTGCTATTTCTGCGTGGTCCTGATGGGGCGCATCGACACGCTGCTGCGTGTCCTCGGCAATCGACCGGTGTGGTCCGACTATTACCTCGGCCTGTTCGACGGTGGCGCTGCGCCGGGTTGGCGTGATGCGCAACTCGCACTGCACGGCCTTGCGGTTTTCTGCAAGGAGCGGAATATCAGGCTTCTCATCGCAAATTTTCCGGAAATGCGCGAACTGCGCCCCTATCGGCTGGACGCGATCACCAATCTCATCCGACAGACCGCCGAACGCGAAGGCGCTGGGTTCGTCGATTTGCTGCCGGCTGTCGCGCACGAGGAGCCGAGCCGCCTCGTGGTCACTCCGGAGGATCCGCACCCCAATTCCTACGCGAACGGGCTTTTTGCCAAAGCCCTGTTCGGTGAATTGCTCAAGCTGACGGGGGAGTGTTGTCGGTAGCCTGATTGCAGGCGAGCGGAACCGGGTTCACGCCGGGAAGATCCGCCAGTTCATTTCATGATCCGCTGGCGATACCGGAGGGCGTCCCGCCGTTCGCGAGGGTTCGGCGCCACGCATCGTTGAGTCGAGCGATGGCCTCGTTGGAGCCGCGACCGGCTGATGGCAAAAGGCATCCGTCTTCGTGGCTGAAGTCGTAGTGCAGGATCGTCGGTGCGAGCGCGGATATCTCCGGGGTAAAAAAGGACGGTGGCGCGCGATGGACCGGGAAGTTGAAGCCGATATCGAGCGGCTCGAACGGGACGCCGGTTTCCACCAGCGCGACAGAGAGGCCGGCCTGGTTGGTGTGTCCGACGCATCCGGGCAATAGTTCGGGATGATCGAGCAACCAGCCCTGGTGCTTGATCCAGCAATCGACGAATGTCTCAATGACGCCGGTGGCAATGGCGATGACCCCGCTGTTGGCATAGAGCGGGGTTCGCGCCGGTTTCACCGTGGTCCAATAGCGGGCGTCCTGGGGCGGTAGCCCCGCACGGGCAAAAAGATCTGCGAGAACGGCCGGGGGGACGCTGGTTGATCCGGCCAGACGGGCCCGAACTCCCGTGCCTCCGAACAAACCCTCCGGCGGCCTGACAATGGCGGTGTCGCAGTCCAGCAGGACCGTATAATCGTACGCGAGGAGCTCAGGTCGCTGCAGAAAGCGTAACTTGCTGGTCGCCGGAAGGCGGCCGCTGACGCGTTCCACGGGGATCACCCGGGCGTCGAGACGTTCTGCCTGGACGAGCAGTTCCGGTGCCAACTTGCCGGCCACGCATAGCAGGAAATCCGCATCCGCATATTCCCCGCCAAAGTGTCGCAGGGACGTCAGGAGAAAAATCGCCTGCCGCTGGTACCGGATCTTTTCGTCGGTCACGCAGCCGAAGCAGACGCGGTGGCGAGACATGTTGTTTTCGTCCTGTCCGGGAAGAGGGTGGCGCCTGCCGATGCAACCTGTTGCAATGCTGCTAACGTATCGCAGCGGTGCCGCAACAGGCAAATTCTTGGTGGGCGATGGGCATGTCGATCTACGACGACACAAGATATCGCGCAGCGATAGCTGCCATGCGCGCCTGTGCGGCCGATAATCATTCGGCACCGGCCTGCATTATCCTTTGCGGCTACCCGAAGTCCGGCAACACGCTGGCCAGGTTCGTCTATCACAATCTGATTCGAGCCACCAACGCCGCTGCTGCGGAGACCCTGACCTACACGCAGCTCAACGCAGCAAATCCCAACCACGGCTTTCCGCACGGCTTGATCGACGCGGGCTTCAAGGCACCGGCTGGGATCGATCATCGCGGCTTTGCGCTGCTGTTGCACGGGCATCATGCCTGGTCGCCCGAATGGCGCGAGGTCGGATCGACCTTGTTCGTCTATCGCGACCCGTTGGATGCGCTGATTGGTACTTGGTATGCCACCGTCGATTTTCCCATGCGCAGCGATAGCCGGGAGCCGATCGACGAATTCGTGCTGCGCAATCTGCCTGGATGGATCGATCTCTACGCCAGATCGATCGACGGCGCCGATGCCGTGCTGCGCTACGAGGCGATCATGCAGGAGGATGCAGCCGAATTCAGTGGAGCGTTTGCCCGGCTGGGTGTCCAATTCAGCCCATCGATCCTGACGCGCGCTGTCGAAATGTCGCGTTTCGACCGCATCCGTGACATGGAGGATCGCCACGGAGAGCGACACGGCCATCGGGCCAATGCCGAGCACAACCAGCGCTTCGGGCTCCCGGGATGGCGGGATGAGGCGACGGTGCGCTTTACGCGCTCGGGCAAGTGCGGTCAGTGGCGCTGGGAGTTGCGACCGCAGACCGTTGACTGCGCACGCGCCATCCTCGACGCAGAGGGGCTGTCAGGACTGCTGAATTGATGCGTCTGGGCCGTTCGGTTGCAGTTTGGCGCCGTGCCGATTTTGTGGTGCATGATTATAGACCCGCGATTTGCGAAGGTGTTAGCTTCACACTGGGCTCCACGAGGGATATCGGCACACTGCCGGAATAGCAGCGCGCGTGTATTTTCATGACCGAACAACAAGATGACTGGTTGGCGCTCTGGCAGAGGGCGTCCCGGGCGAGGGCGAGCGGGCAGATTTCGCGGGCGCTCGAACTTTTTCCCGTCGCCTTGGCGACGTCGCCTCGCGCCGCCGAGCCATTTCGCGAGGCCGCCAGTCTCGGTCTGGACTTGAGCGCCAATCTCGCGGGCGTTGGTGTGCTATATCGCGCCCATTGCGCCGATATGGGCTTCGATGATGATGAATGTCCGGCCCGGGCCAGCCACGAACGGTTGATACGCGACATACGGTATTCCGTTGCCGAAAATCTGCTTGCCGCGCTGAAATTCAACGCTCAATCGCCGACGGTCCAATTGCAGACCGCCCGAGCCCTGCGAGCGGTCGGCCGCGCGGATCTGGCCTGGTCTCATCTGTGGAGCGCAATCAAGCTCGGACCCGATTGCTACCAGGATTCTCTTGAAACTGGTCGGCTTCTTGCAACCTTCAACGGCATCGAAGACGCCGACATACAGTTCGAGAGGCTAACGGAGCGGTGGCGCTCCGACGTGACGGCGCTGTTGGTTCGGATCAACGACAATGAGAATGCGGGCCGTCCGACGCGGTTCCCCGAGGCGAACGCGCAGCCAGAGCAACTCGAACACGTCGATCTGATCGACATAGCCGATGATCTGGTGGGGCTGGCGCACACGGCGCTCGTCCTGAGGTTGCCAGAACGTTCCGAGGCACTGCTGCCCGAAATTCTCGACGCAGCCGCCCGATTGGCGACGCAGCTGCCGGGTTACGCTCCGGCGCACCTTGCCGAAGGCCTCGCGGCCCTTGGCGTCGGGGACATCAGCAGAGCGCGGCGCTGCTTTGCCACGGGTTCCCTGCTGTGCGAACAGGCCGGCCTTCCTGCCAAGCCAGCCGCGGTCAGCGACAAGCTGACCGTGGCGCTGGCCACGGCGCGCGCCTTCTTGCTCAATCCTGCGGCGCCTTCCATCCAGCAAGTCACGGCACCGTCGATCGACGGTCGCCTCCTCAAATTCGTCCACGCAAGAGCGCTGCGGACCGAAGGCGACGCATTCGCGGCGCTCGATCTCTGTGGCGATGCCGTTGCCGAATATTTCGTTCGCCAACCTCCGATCTCCTACGAGTTCTACAGGGGGTACAAGATCCTCGCTCACGACGAGCACTATTATGCCGTGCCCCGCAGCGTGCGTGAATTCACGATTGTCGACGGGATCGTCTGCAAGCCTTCGCGCGCGGCTCAATACGCCAGATTTCGCTTGCCGCGATGGGTCATCGTTCTCCTGCGCCGATTGGGTGGCAGAGCCGGCAGGACGACATGGTCGCTGTTGCGTGCCTTCAGGCGGCGACTCTACGCCGTGCCGGGCGTGAAGGTTGCCGATGATTTCGAGGCGCTGCGGGCATTGATCGACCAGTCCGAAGGCGTGTCAATGATCGAACGGAGTGCTCACCCGCGATGACCGACGCGCCCAAGGTTCAGCCCGACAGCGGGCTATCGAGCAAATTCGACATCGCGCCACTCGATCATGAGCCATGGATCAGGCTTGCCGACGGCGAGGAACTGGCATCGTGGGGCAAGCCGGAGGAAATCGTCTACAATCAACGCAACCGGCAGGCCGAGAAGTACCTGTTCTTCCGCCGGGTCTTCGACTTCCTGACCGAGAACGAGATCCGCGGAGACTATCACGAATTCGGTTGCCACCGTGCCCGCACCTTTCGCATGGCGCTGACTGAAGCCCGGCGGCATAACCTCGACAACATGAATTTCTGGGCCTTCGACAGTTTCGAGGGGCTGCCGACGCCCGTCACCGAAACCAGCGTCGGCAAATGGACGCGCGGGGCACTGACGACGTCGGAGAGCTCATTTCTCGAACTGATCGGCGCGCATGGCATCTACCTCGACAACGTCCATACCGTTCGCGGGTTCTATTCGGAATCGCTGACGGGCCAGTTGCAACGCCGGTTCGTCGAGCAGCAAAGCAAGATAGCGCTCGCGACAATCGACTGCGATCTCTTTGAATCGGCCGTGCCGGTGTTTGATTTCATCGAGCCGCTGCTGCAGGCGGGTTCCGTCATCTACGTCGATGACCTGTTCGTCGGCACCAAAGGTCATCCCGGCAAGGGAGTGGCGCGCGCATTCAACGAGTTTTGCAAGCGTTCGAGGTGGCGCTTCATCCGTCACCTCGATGTCGGCTGGTGGGGCCGTTCCTACATCACCTATGAAGGTGGCCAGGACGCCGACAGCGTCATTTGAGCGGCTGCGAGGCAGGCACAGAGCTTTTGCCCCGGGCGGCCGCCCTATTGAAACAGGCTGGAGGCGATCGCCGGCCGCTCGATGGCGGGATTGGACCGCACGGTGTGGATGGGCCCGGAAAAGCCCATGGCCCGGATTTTTTCCGCAATCGGCTGATCGTGCAGATAGGCGGTGATGAGGATCGCGGTGTAGCGCTGCAGCTTTTCCGCGTTGGGCTGCGCGATCGGCAGGTCGGTGTGGGGACCATAGGCGCATTTTGCCGCGTAGCTCGAGGTATCGTCGAAGATGCCGCCAAAGTTCGTGACGTCGGGGTAGAGCCCCAGCAGGGCCTGCGAATAGGCGTTGGCGCCGTAGAGGGCAACCGGGGCTGCCATCTCCGCCAGCCGCCGGGCGCCACGGCGGTAACCGTTCATGAGCGTATCGGAGAGCCCGTCGCCGGGAGGCCGTGGCATGGAAGTGGCATCCGACGGCGATGCGGCCGCCAGCAGGAACGCCATGTCGTGACCATCCTTGATGTCGATGACGTCCAAGACGGCAAAGCCTGCGCGCAGCAGCAGGGCGGTCATTTCGCAGCGCCGATAATAATGGACGTGCGGGTAGTGGAAATCGACAATCGACCGGTGCTGCCGGATATATTCAGCGCTCGGCAGTTCCAGGTAGACCAGGCCATCCTCGGAGAGCCGGGCACGAAGTGCTGCAAGGAAGGACGCGGGCTCCGGAACATGCTCGATCACCTGGCGGCAGGCGACAACGTCGAATGTCTGTCGTCCGAGCGTTGCCGCCGGGAACATGGTGTTGTGAAGCGTGACGCCCGTGCCGGCGAAGCGGGCCGGCGTCACGGCGCGGCTTGGCTCGACCAGATGGACTTCGCGCGCGTGCCTGGCGAGCTGCAGGGACAGCGCACCGCCGCCGCCACCGATCTCGAGCACCGAGGGTCGCGGCTTTGCATGGCGCAGGATGGTTTCGGCGACCGTTTCCACCGCCTTGAGCATGGATGGGCTGACCGGCTGGTTGGTGAGCACGAAACTCGAGTAGAGATCGTCGGCGCCGGCGGGATCGAATGCGGCATTGTAGAGATGGCCGCATCGCTCGCATTCGACGATGGCAAGCCTGCCAAAGCCGAAATCGCTGCCGATCCTTGCGACAGGCCGGAACGGATAGAGCGGAGCCTTTTCGACGGACCAGACCGGCCGAACCTGCGGGGCGCCGCACACGACGCAATGGGATAGCCCCGTCATTCGCCCGTCGGCAACTGGTAGGGCAGGCGATGGGCGATCTGATTGAGCATCAGCAATTCCTCCACGTGCCCGACGTCATCGGCCGAACCAATGGCATGTCCTTCGAGCACCATGTGGAGTGAACATCCGAACGAGAGTATCCGATCGTAGATCAGCCGGCGGCGTTCCGGACGCCGGGGCAGCATGTGGATGCTGCACATGACGATCCCACCGTAGTCGCCCAGGTTCTGGACCATTCCCTCAAGAACCAGATAGGATTCCGGGAAGTTGTTCTCGTTGGCCGGCAAGATGAACTGAAGTCCTTTGCGCGCGCAATAATCGCGCAGCGCAAGTGACTGCAGGGGAACCGGAATGCGGTATTCACCAAAGGCGCGAGATGTGACGTAGCCGCGAAAACCCTGGCGGTTAGCGGACATCGATCACTCCCGAAAGCCGGTTGGCTGACGATAGGCCATGCCGAGGCGCGTCGTCGGCCGGATCGTAATGGGCAGGTAAAATGAGCCCAATGCCTTTTCGGGGCTGTCATAGGGGGTGAAGAGACCGGTGAAGCGGGCATTCAACGACCAGCGCGTCGTCGCCTCGTCGTTGACCACGTTGCCATGGAGGAAGTTCGGGCAGAAGATGAGAACCTTCCCGTAAGGAATGTCCAGCCAGACCAGATCCTGCTTGATCTCTTCGTAGAGCGCCCGCATCCCGCCTTCGGAAAAATCGGCGAGTCTCGCGATGACGGCTTCCGACTTGGGCCGCGGCAGGATGAACATCGACTTGGTTGCCCGCACATCGACCAACGGCAACCATTGCACCACTTGATAGGGTGTCTCGCCGCTGAACACGTCGGCATGAAGATCCAGCAGCGACGTCTTGTCGCCCGGCATCTGAATGGAGAAGTTGATCCGGTTCTGCATCGCGAGCTCGTTGCCGACGAGGGTCTCAAGCGTACCGCGACCGAGACGAAAATAGGTCGGACGGAACCACGGTTTGGCATTGATCTCGTGATAGATGCCAAGGCGAAGAGCGTTGAGCTGGTCGATTGCAAGGAGCGTGTGGGCGTCGTTGAGAAACGCGCCGTCCTCGGTCGACAGCGGCTTGCCGAGCAATCGTATCGCGGCGGATACGATCTCGTGCCGCATCCGATCGAGCGCTGCACGATCCTCGACATCGCAGATCACATACCCCTGGGAGAGGAAATCCCCGATCAGGGAGCTGCTGATGTCCTGACCGTGTGGCCCGAGATCAAACGCATCCACCAGCGGCATGAAGATCGCCCAATATCGCGCGGCCCAACATCCCCGGCCAAATCCCCGCCAGGTCCGTTGCAATCTCTAGGCGAATAGCTGGTTTGATGCCGCGACGCAACTGTCGCGCGCTGGTCGTGGCCGCTGCAAGGCTGTTCCGCCGTTGACAATTGCCGGCCCGATGGCGAACATTTGCAATCTTCGAACGTGGGCGCTGTCGACAAGGCCCGGCCCGGCCGACGATACAAATTTCATGGACAGGCCGGTGCTATTTCATTTTTCCACTGTCGTCTGGGGTCCCTGGCACGTTGGTGCGTTTCTGGACGTCAACCTCCCAAGTCTGTTGGCGCCCGGCAATCTGCCGGCGTTCGCAGCTCGCCATGACGTCGTCTATCGCATCTTCACCTCGGCTCGGGATGTCCAGCGGATCGTTTCGTCGTCCGCTTTCAAGCAAGCCCAGGCGCTCGTTGCAATCGAGCTGGTCGAGTGTCCGGTTGACAATGCCGAGAGTCCGATCGCGATGCATCACCTGTTGTGGCGTCGCAGCATCGATGAGGCGCACGCGGCCGGTGCAATGATACTTTTCGTTCCGCCGGATGTGATTTGGGCAAACGGCTCCTTTGGCCATGTGGCGGATCTGGCGGCGCAAGGCAAACGCGCGATCTTCATGACATATGTCCGGGTCATGCAGGAAACCTGCGTTCCGGACGTACGCCGGCTGTACGCCTCGCAGGATTCTCCCGCGATCAACGTCAGCTCGCGGGAACTCGTCGATCTTGCCTTGCGGCACATTCATCCGCTGACGATCACCTACATGCGGCACAGCCCCAATTTTCCCATCCATCCGGAATTCGTGCTCTGGCCCGTTCCCGGCGAGGGGCTCTTGATGCGCGTGCTGGTGCGCGAGATGTTCGCCTACGACCCGACAATGATCGACCTCAATCAGCAGGCGCTCGTGGCGCACACGCTGGATCCCGATCTCGTCCATTGCATCACGGATTCAGACGACCTCTTCGCGCTCAGTCTTGCCCCGGCGAACAAGGACATCGAGTGGTATTTGAAGCCTCAGACCCTTGATGTTCTCGAGCTTGCGAGATGGTGGCTCAGCTACGACAGTCCGATCAACGACCTCGTCGCAAGCAAATACTTCCACATTCATTCCGGATCCCGAAGCCCGGACAAGTGGCGGCAGGCCGAACTCGGATCGGATGTGCTGCTGCGACGCGCGATCGGTACACGCGAGATTCTCAGGGTCCTCAGCGGGATGGATCGTCCTGAACTCCAGAAGGCCAGGCAAATCCTCGCCTTGGCGCTCGTCGAGACAAGGCTCGCTCGAACGGTGCGCCTGACCGGGCGAGGGACGTTGCTCCTCCCTCGCAATGCTGCCGTTCTGCGCTGGTTGCTGGAGGGAGGCGATGCGCTGCTCCAGCCGAAAAACGCGAGAAAGCTCGTGGCCCTCATCCTGGACCATATCATCGTCGGCCGCGTTAAATTCCGAACCGGCGAGCCTGCGGTGCTCGAAACGGCCAGCGGAGCCTTGCGGCACCTGACGTGGCAGGATGGGACTGCGCTGGTTGACGGTGTCGCCGTCAAGACTCCGGGCTTCGAACTGGGACAATACCGAAGCTATGTGGCCGATTCCGTGTTGCCGGCCGTCATGTCGCGACGCGACCGCAGCCGGCCCGCGAGATCCGGTCGGCTGGATGACGGGCCTGAACGGCTGGACGGATTGATTGGCAAGCAAGACGGTGTTCTGCTGGCTGGATTGTCTGCCTAGTTCCGCGGCCGGAAACGCCACTCGCCCAACTCAAATCCGTCAATGCTATGGGACAGCCGGGCAAGAGTTTGCGCCATGGATGATGCTCATCTCGACAGGAAGCGCGGCCGTTTCGCCGGATTCGTCAGATCGATTCTGATCATCCTGATCAACACCATCATCCTGTTTGTCATCGCGAATATCGCGGCCGCCTATGTCGGCCGGAAAGCCCAATCCGTAACCAATGAAGAACACCGTCGGCGGACCGGCGAGGCCGTCCTCGAGAAATATGGGTTTGAGTTCTTCAGGCGCGTGTATCCCGAAAAGACGGATGCGCAAATCCGGCAACTGATCCTCGACATCCCCGCATTGAGGACTGCCTATGAGCCTTTTGCGGAATTCCGCAGCGCGGCCGTGCTGACGACGAACCTCAATGTCCACCAGGCAGGATTTCGCTTCCTCGGCGAGCATCAGGGGCCGTGGCCGCTCGATAGGCATGCCCTGAATATTTTTGTTTTCGGCGGCTCGACGACCTTTGGCTCGGGAGTCGAGGACGACAAGACGATTCCCGCCGCTCTCCAGGACATCTTGAGGTCGAGGCATTCGGGGAGCGACGCCAGGATCAACGTCTATAATTTCGGCGTGGGAGCGTTTTTCTCCACGCAGGAGGTGACCTATTTTCAGAATCAATTGCGTTACGGAAATGTGCCGGACATGGTCGTCTTCATCGACGGCCTGAATGATTTCTATTTCTGGGATGGGGAACCTGCGAACGCCCAGAATGCGCGCAACGCCATCTACGTCATCGACTCCCTGAGCCGTCAGCTGGGCAGCGACCGCAGCCCCGGATGGCATCTTGTTCAATTCCTGAAATCTCTGCCAGCCGTCAAGCTGATGCAGGCGCTCGCCGAAAAATCAGGAAAAGACGAATGGACCTTGAGCGGGCGGGGCGAGGACGCGCCCTCGATCGCCAACGCTGCGCGACCGCCGTCTGCGAACAACGCCCCTCCGCGCGATATGTATGAAAGCCGCTATTCGGATGGATTTGAGATTTCGGACCCTCGGCGGATTCGGACCGTCATCGAGCGATACCTGGTCAACAAGGGCATTGCGCAGGGAGCTGCCGACCAGTTCGGGATCGAGGCGGTGTTCGCGTGGCAGCCGGTACCAACGTACAATTACGATCTCGCCCATCACCCGCAAGGAGTGAGGCAAGCGCATCGGCGGACGCGATACGGCTATCCCGCCATGGCGGAATATGCGGCTACGCACCGGTTGGGCGCGAACTTCGCCTGGTGCGCCGACATCCAGCGAGAGGCAGGGCGTCCGCTTTATGTCGACCAAATCCATTATTCGGAAGAGGGCAATCACATAGTGGCCGATTGCATCGCCGATACCATGATCGGATCGGGCGCGCTTGAGCGCGCCATGACGCGCCTGCGTCTTCAGGTCGCGGCAGGAGAGAGGGCTCCGGGAGCGGAGGTCCGGGTAGCGACTGCGGCGATGGCGACCCAGACCATCGCGCCGCTGTTTGGTCCGCGGGCACAGGTGCAGGATATGGACATGTCGATGCCCCTGAGCGAGTGGCGCGATCTCGCATCGCAGGGCGTACGGCTCCGCGATGCATCGGAAAACTTTGCCGCGATTTCCGAGACGTTTCCGCTCGATCGCGATGCCGCCGATCGCGACTATCAGGTCTCGGTCCGGATCAAACCGTATTCCTCGGATTATTTTGGATTGGTGATGAGCTGCGTCGGCGGTGCGCACCCCGAACACTTTGTCATGTTCCTCAATCCGGAAACCATGGGCGTGATATCGGCCAGCGGCTATTATCGCATCGAGCAGGAGGCGGGCGGTTGGGTTCGCGTCATGCAGGCCGGCACATGCCGCGATGGCGGCAACGACCAGCTTCAGGTGTCTCTCTACCCCAGGCATGGCCGGCCCGAGGGGCGGGGGGAAATCGTCTTTGGCGGTGGCGAGGTGGCGCGGCTGGTGGCCCCGACGGCAGGATCGGGCCGATGAACCGGGCGGACCGGCAGTCCGCCGCACGTTGACGTTGCCGAAGCGATATGTTTCGGTCGGCCATGCAATCCATCTGCGTTCCGGACACACCGATCGGCGAGATCGCGACAAATGTCGCGGATTGGGGCGGTGTTCACCTCAAGGACGTCATCGCCTTGCGTGACGCAGTCGCGTTCTCGGCGGCCGCGGTCGACTACTACATCTCGCGCCGGCTCCCGGCAGGCAATAGTTCGATTCTCTGCAATGTGCCGAAGGCGGCCTTGGGCATGATCGTCGACATCAACCTCTCGCTGGTCGAGGCGATTTGCTTCGGGCGTCCTGGTGCCGTCGCGCGAGAATATTTTCGGCGTACGTGCGGGATCGAGGACTTCATCGTGCCGACCAAAGGCCTCAATACACGCCTGATTTCGCCCGAGCCCGGCGTGACCGATTCGCGCCCTCATGGCCAACCGTTGCCGTTCCATCAGGACGCATCCGTATTTCCCGCGCAATGGACATTCTTGAATGCCTGGACGCTGCTTTATCCCGATCGGGTGCCCGATCATGGGACCGGTCTCGAATTGATACCCTGCAAGCTTGAGGAGGTGCTGGAAAAGCAGCCGAATGTGATCGACCCGTTCAGGGCCTCGATCGAGACAAGTCATGCGCGAATAGACGATCTCATCGCCCGCTACGGGTCCTGGGTTCCGAATGCCGTTCTCGGCGACGTTGTCCTTTTCCACCAGTTCACGCCGCATCGCAGCTATTTCGTGAATCCGACCAGGCTCCGCATTTCCGTCGAAGTGCGCATGATCGCGAAGGAGCAGAAGGTCCTGGATGAATACGCCCGCAATGGCATTCCCTATTTCAGTTTCCAGGACGGGAAGATCATCGGACCCAAACAGGCTCGGATCGACCATCCGATCGAAATCATCGTCTGAGGTCGGGAAGCTCCGGCCGGTTCACGGGGCTGAATCGAATGTCTGCGCGTGATGAAGAACTCAAATCTCTTGCCGGCCGATTCGGTCCGACCGAAACGACGTCGGGGGATTTCCAGCGGGCTCTCGGGGATGACACGCGGCAGATCGAGGTGCCCGAGGTGCTCCGGGACGTGCTGGCCGAGGCTGCGGCCGGCCGCGACCGAGTTGCGTCGGCGCCGCCATCCGCCGTTTTGGCCGATGCCTGGAACCAGTTCGGCGATGTTCTCTTCAATCGCTGCAGCACGGGCTTTTTGGAGGCCGAGCACGCTTACCGCATGTCGATAGCAAGCGACCCGACCCGGTTCGCGGCATTTCGTGGGGTTGGCGAGTGTCTGGCGCGCAGGAAGCGCCTCGATGAGGCGCGGCTGGCCCATGACATCTGGTTCGGCCGCTGGATTGCGAGCGAGGCAGGCGCCGATTTGCGACAGCAGCAGGCAGCCCGGATCGGGCCTTCCAGGCCGCCAATCCTGGTCATTGCCATGCAGAAGAGTGCGAGCGAATACATTCGCGACACCCTGCTACAGTCCCTCGACATTCCATTGATCTATGCGACCGTCGGAACGGTGCCACGGGACAGGTTCGTGCCGTCGGCGCTCCAGCAATTGGCCCTCGGCGGCGCGCTTTGCCGCACCCACGCCGACGCTGGAGACGTTTCCGCCATCATCGGCGCCGGTATCGACCGAATCGTGGTCCACGTTCGGGATCCGCGACAGGTGACGATATCGTGGGCCCACATGATGCGACGATTGGAGCCGGTCGAGTTCAACTATTCGGCGCCGATGTACGACCCCCCGGTTCCCGAGCCCTTTCCGGAATGGCCGCTCGAGCAGCAGCTCGCGTGGTCCTTTTCGCATTATTTTCCTGAACAAGTGAACTGGCTCGACGGCTGGGTGTCGGCGATCGAGGCCGGATGCTCCCTGGATATTCTTGTCACCTCCTATGACGAATTCCATCGCGACCAGGAGAGTTATTTTCAACGCCTGCTCGATCATCTCGAGATCAGCGACCCACGATCAAGTGAGCTCCATCCGCAGACCCCTGCGGATACGCGTAATTTCCGCGTCGGCGATCCCGCGGAATGGAAACAGATCCTCAGTGCCGAGATGCGGCGCGAACTCTGGCCGCATATGGCCCGCTTCGAAAAGCGTTTTGGCTGGACCTGCTGAGCGACGGGCGTTGTTCACCTTGACGATCCCGGCCGCCCTACCATTTCGTCGCGTTTGTCTGCAGGCTGGGATGCGAAACCAGGCAGTGCCAGATCACGGCCTGGAAGGCTTCCGCATGCGGTGTGACCCGCGTCTCTTCGACGGTCGGAATCACCACGACCACGTCGCCCGCCTGTTTGGTGTAGCCGCCATCGCGTCCGACGATGCCGAGGACGCGAGCGCCGCGCGCTTTCGCTTCGTCCACCGCTGCGACGATATTCGGGCTCACATTTCGCTGCACCGCGCCGCCGCCGACGGAAAGGACCAGCAACGCATCGTTGGCGTTGATCCGGCTCACCTTCAACCATTCGGAAAACACGGTGTGCCAGCCTTCGTCATTGGTGCGGGCCGATAGCTCGGACACATTGTCGGTGGGGGCGTAAGCCTCGATGCCGCATAGTTTGCGGAAGTCGTTGACGGCGTGTCCGCTATTGGCGGCACTGCCGCCCACTCCGACGATGAACAGCCGTCCACCGCGGTCGCGCAGCTGCACCAGTTCGACACACAGCGCCTCGATGGCATCCGCCGATAGCCGACGAGCAATTTCGCATAGTTCTGCAAGATAGACTGCCGCGTGTCCCACTTGCGCCCTCTGTGGTTGGAATGGGGATCTGGGCCTTTGCGGCTCAACCATAACTCGGTATCGGGACCGTCGTCGATGCCATAAGTTCGCGGTAAGTCTGGTCATAGGACGATAGCATTCGATCGGTCGAAAAGCTGCGCTCGACCAGACGTCGTTTTGCGGCTGACGCTTCGGCGGAATAGGGCTTTGTCGCAAATGCAGTTATGGCGTTCGCGAGCTGGGCCGGTTCCTGGGCCGGAACGATGGCATCGGCGAGATTGAGGCTTTCAATGTCACCGATGGCGGTCGATACCACCGGCAATCCGACTGCGGCGGCTTCGAGAATTGCGAGGGGCAGGGCCTCGCCGAATGCCGAGGACACGACGAGCAGATCCGAGGCGTTGAGTATACCGTTGATATCGCGGCGCTCGCCGAGCAGGAGTGCGCATTCCATCAAGCCGGATCGTCGCAGCGCATCAGTGAGGATCTGGTTTTGCGGCTCGCATCCCGTACCAACCAGCAGGATACGAAGGTGCGGCACGATCGCGCGTGACCGGACGATCGTGTCGAACAGGGTTGCGTGGTCTTTTTGTGCGTCAAATCGGGCCAGGCTGCAAACAACGAAGTCGGTATCGGCGAGACCGAGCTCCCGGCGCATTGCCTGGCGCAGCGCGCCGTCCGGGAAAAAATCCGAAACCGTGACGCCGTTTTCAATCACGCGGCTTTTCGCCGGTGAGTAGCCGATCGCCTCGTGGGCGTTCTTCGCGGATTTGGAGCAATAGACGATCCGACTCGGGACGACGTAGGAGAGGCCGGCGCCGGCCCTGTTGACGCAGCGCGTGCGAAGCCGGGTGTGTGACTTCGACAGATCGGTGTTGTGGATCGACCAGAGGATCGGCGCCGCGCGAGCGAGCAGGAATATCGACAGGAAGTTTGCGTGATACATCCAGGCGTGAATGAGGGCGGGGCGCACCTGGCCGGCGGTCCGCACGAGGCGCCCGATCGCCCTGAAATCCAGCCGCGACCGATCCATGCCGACGGTAAGCAGATCGGCGGCGCCATGATCGAAGAAGGGGGCATCATCCAGCAGCGTGACGATGCGGTGCGCGTAGGCGTCCGCCATCTGCGAGACCACGGTCGACAGGATCTTTTCTGCTCCGCCCTGTCGCAGCGACGGGATGATGTGGAGGATCGTTTTCTTTCCGCCAGTCATCGATGGCACGATCTGCTCCCGCAGGTCCTTCACTCCCGCTCCGCGTCTGTCGCTCGCGTCGCCCCGCTCGGGCACACCGCCACGCTTCAGAAGGCTGATCTCCTGGAGGTTACTGGTTACATGCGCTTTCGGCATACACAAGTCCTCCACAGCACGGTAGTGTCAGCTCAGGGGCACTACCCGGACCGGAACGGCGCTTGACTTCCAGCGTGATTGGCCCTCGTGTCGCTTGAGCCCGTGGAATGCGCAATATATGTTTGCCCGCGACAGTGGGTCTCAATCATCAGGTACCAGGTGGCGCGCCGCGGTCATATCCTTGAACGGGTTGCTGGTATCGCCAGCTTTTTCAGAGACGGCCTGATCGTCGCTCTCAATACCCTTGGTTTATTCGTTGCGGCTAATGTCGGTGCGGCGCTCTATTTGAGCAGGGAGCAGCCGGTCGTGTCCAGCGAAACGGTACGCCGGGAGAAGGTTGCTTCCGTCGTCGCCAAGTATGGCATCGATTTCTTCAAGCGCCTCTATCCCGACAAGACCGAAGCGCAGATCCGCGAATTGATCTACGACCAGCCGGAACAGCCCAGCGTCTATGAGCCGTTCGCGGAATTCCGCAGCTCGGCGATGACGAGAGCGAGCCTGACGATTCATCAGGCCGGCTTCAGGCTCAACGGCGCCAGTCAGGGACCGTGGCCGCTCGACGGCAAGGCTCTCAATATCTTCGTGTTCGGCGGATCGACCACGCTTGGCTCCAAGGTCGAGGACGAAAAGACGATTCCGGCCGCACTTCAATCGATCCTGCGCGAAAGGGTCGGAAGCACCGGGATTGCCTTGAATGTCTACAATTTCGGTGTCGGCGCGTTCTTCTCTTCGCAGGAAGTGGCTTATTTTCAGAACCAGCTGCGCTACGGCAACCTGCCCGACATGGTCGTGTTCATCGACGGCTTGAATGATTTTCACTACTGGGACGGCGATCCGGCGACCGCGAAGAGCTATCGGCACATCTATTACCTTCTCTGGTCCTTGAACCGGCAGATCGGGCGGGAACAGGGGGTCGCCTGGCATCTGGTCGAACTGTGGAAGTCGTTGCCGATCGTCCAGCTGGCGAAGAAAATCGGAGGGAAGCCGGGTGAGCTGTATGTGCAGCAACCCGGAACAGGTTGGATATCGAGGGCAAACGCCGCTCCGATGCAACCGTCACATCGGGAGGATGCGGCAGACCGGCGTTCCGACCTGACCCCTGTTGCCGGCACCGCATCTGCCGACGAGCTCTATTCGAGCAGATATTCTGATAGCCTGCAGATCACCGATCCCGGCAGGATCCAGGCCGTCATCGCCCGCTATCTGACCAACAAGGACATCGCACAGGGGATCGCCAACCAATTCGGAATCGAAGCGATGTTCGTCTGGCAGCCGGCGCCGCTCTATCATTACAACCTTGCCACGCACCCGTACAAGATCGAGGGCGACCACAGGCGCACGCGTTACGGCTACCCCGCGATGGCGCACTATGTCGAGGCCCGCGACATGGGCGCAAATTTTGCGTGGTGCGCCGACGTTCTGGGCGACTTCGATCATCCTCTCTACGTCGATCAGGTTCACTACACCGCAGAGGGCAACCGGCTGATTGCCGATTGCATCGCCAGGACGGTGGTGGCGTCCGGAGCGATCGATCGGATCCGGCAGCGCAAATTCGGGCAGATCGCGGCCGTCGCCGCGCGGCAGGATTTTTCGGTGACGGTCGAGGCCGAGCCGGTTGCGACCAGCGCGATCGGGTCGGTGTTCGGCCCGGAGGCATCGACGGAAAACATGACGATGTCCCGGCCGCTGAGCGAATGGGGGGACCTTGCCTCCAACGCCGTAGAGCTTGCCGATGACTCGGCGGGTTACTCGGTGATCTATCAGTATTTTCCGCTTGAACGCGGGCCTGCTGAGCGGACCCATCAGATCTCCGTCCGGATCAAGCCCGCTTCATCGGACTATCTTGGCCTCGTCATGGTTTGCCTCGGAGGCTCCAGGCCGGAGAATGTGGTGATGTTCGTCAACCCCCAGACCATGGGCGTGATATCGGCGAGCGGACATCATGACGTGCGCAATGAACCCGAGGGCTGGACGCGGCTGACGCTGAGCGGCACGTGCGAGGATCCGGGCCATGACCGGCTCCAGGTGATGCTCTATCCGGCGCATGGAGCGCCGGATAATCGTGGGGCCATTATCTTTGGCGGCGGAGAGCTCCGGCGCGTCATCAGTTCCTCGCCGCGGCTTTCAGACCAGGGATCGCGCCCATGATCTCTCGATCCGAGGAACATCCAAGGAACCGTAGCCGTCGTATCGCTTGAGCTGGCGGAGTGCGCTGTGTATATTTGCACGCGTGAGTGGAGCTCAATCGTCAGGCACCTAGTGACGCGCCGCAGCAATATTCCCAGGTGGATCGCTGGTACCCGCCGGGTGTTCAAACTCGGCGTGATCGTCGCTATCAACACGCTCATCCTGTTTGCCGTCATAAACGTCGGTGTTGCGTTCTTTTTGAGCCGCGAGCAGCCGACCTCGTCCGACGAGAAGCAGCGGCGCGACAGGGGCGACGCCGTCATCGCCAAATACGGCATCGAATTTTTCAAGCGCGTCTATCCGGGCAAGACGGACGAGCAGATCGTTCAACTGATTCATGATCAGCCGGAATTGCGGTCGGCTTACGAGCCTTTTGCAGAATTCCGCAGCACCGCCAGTATATCGACGACACTGAACATTCATCAGGCAGGCTTTCGGCTCGGCGGCGAGAATCAGGGATCGTGGCCGCTCGACCGCAAGGCCATCAACATCTTCGTGTTCGGCGGGTCGACGACGATCGGCTCGGGGGTCGAGGACGACAAGACGATTCCGGCGGCACTCCAGTCGCTCCTGCGCGAAAGAGGGGGCGAGGGCGGGCCGGCCATCAATGTCTACAATTTCGGCGTCGGCGCCTTCTTCTCCTCGCAGGAGGTGACCTATTTTCAGAACCAGTTGCGCTATGGCTACGTGCCCGACATGGTGGTCTTCATCGATGGCTTGAACGACTTTCATTTCTGGGACGGCGACCCCGCGACCTCGAAGAATTATCGTCACGTTTATTATCTGCTCCAGCACATGAGCCGCCAGATCGGGCGCGAGCAGGGTGTCGCGTGGCATTTCGTCGAGTTCGTGAAATCATTGCCCATCGTCAAGCTCGCCCGCAGGATCAACGCGAATCCCGGATGGACGTCCGTCGAGTCCGTGTCGGAGCCGCGAAACGGATGGATCTCGCAGGCGAGGGCCGCGTCACTACCCGGGGCGCTCGCAAAGCGCATGAGCGCAAAGGCCACCGATCGTCCGTCGGAATTGATGTATGTGGCCGACGAGCCGTCGTCCGACGATGTCTATGCGAGAAAATATTCCGATAGCCTGCAGATCACCGATCCCAGCAGAATCCGAGCCGTGATGGCACGGTACACGGTCAACAAGGATATCGCGCAGGGGATTGCCAACCAGTTCGGAATCGAGGCCATATTCACTTGGCAGCCGGTGCCGCTCTACAAATATGATCTGGCCTATCACCCGTTCGTCGTTTCGGATGAACACAGGCGGTCCCACTACGGCTACCCGGCGATGGCGCGCTTCGTCGCAAGCAACGACATGGGTGAAAATTTCGCCTGGTGTGCGGACATTCAGGACAACGTCCGGCATTCACTCTATGTCGACCAGGTTCACTACACCGAGGAAGGCAATCGCATGATTGCGGAATGCATCGGCAGCAGGATGATGGCTTCCGGCGCGCTCGATCGTGTCCGGCAGCGGAAGCTCGGAAAGGTGGCGACGGCAGCGCAGAGGGATTTTTCCGGGGTGATCGGGACCGCTCCGATCGCAACACGGACGATCGCGCCGATGTTCGGTCCGCAGGCGTTGACGGACAGCCTGGAGATGTCGAAGCCGCTGCGCGCATGGAGCGATACTGGCTCGAGCGGGGTGCGGCTCAGCGACGAGTCCGGCGGTTTCGGGGTGATCTACGAGTATTTTCCCCTTGAACACGCAGCCGCCGACCGCACGCACCAGGTTTCGATACGAATCAAGCCAGACACCTCAGACTATATTGGTCTGGTCATGATCTGCGTGGGAGGTCCCCATCCGGAGAACGAAGTCATTTTCGTGAACCCCCAGACGATGGGCGTGATTTCGGCGAGCGGGCACCACGAGGTGAGCGACGAAGGGGAGGGGTGGACGCGACTGACGCTGATCGGGACGTGCAGGGATACCGGCAACGATCGTCTCCAGGTGATGCTCTATCCGGCGCATGGCTCGCCGGAGAACCGTGGGGCCGTCATCTTTGGCGGCGGAGAACTCCGGCGTGTCATCACGGCGCCGGTGCGGACTTCGGGCCAGGGGTTGAACTGAATGATCCCGACTCCCAGTTCAACGTAGCGCCATGGCGAAAGTCGAGACCAGCTTTCGCGCCAAGATGCTGCTGCTGCTGGCTTCGATCAGCCTGTGCGTTCTAGCGATCGAGCCGGCATTCAGAGCGACGACCAATCGACCCGTATTCGAGTTCGTCAACTTCCGCGCCGAAGCGCTCAGTCGTGCGTATGTCGGCGCGGCAATGTACGACCCGGAGCTGGGCTGGTCGCTAAGGCCGGGCGTGACATCTCCGTCATTCCGGACCTTGGCATACGGCATTCGCGTCAACGAAACCGGTGACCACGAGTTGCGGCCTGGCGGCGCGCTGGCCGTCGGTGATTCCTTCACGGCCGGTTCGGAAGTGGCGAATCCGGACACCTGGCCCGCGCAGCTCGAGCGCCTCATCGGAATGCCGGTGCTCAATGGCGGGGTCGGGGGCTTTGCGACCGATCAAATCGTCTTGCGGGCCGAAAGGCTGCTGGAGGTTGTCCGCCCGCAGGTACTTCTGATCGGTATTCTGTCGCAGGACATTCTTCGCGCCGGCTACTCGAGCTTTGGACAACCCAAGCCCTACTACACCGTCGAAGACGACAAGCTGGTTCTCCATAGCCCGCCCGCTCCGGGCCAGCGGCCGGTTTCGATCAACCGTCTCGCCGAGGCGATCAGGAATATTGCCGGCTATTCTTCCGTCGTTCATCGAATGATGATGAGGTTCGCCCGCGATTCCTGGCTCTCGAACCCACAGCAGGTGTACACCCGCATCACGAACGATCCTTCCGACGTGACCTGCCGCCTGTTGAAGCGTCTCAAGGCGCGCACCGACGCGCTTGGAATCCGTACGTTGCTCGTCATGCAATATGGCGGCGATGCCGTACGTGTCTGGAGCGCACCGAGCGACGACGCCGTGCCCGTGATGGCGTGCGCGCAGGCCATGGGGTTTCAGCTGGTCGACGAATTCGACAGCCTCAAGGCGGTGTACCAAGCCGACCCCGAAGCGTTGAAGACCTATTACGTCATGACCGGCAATGCCTATGGCCACATGTCGCCGCTGGGTAACCGGCATGTCGCGGGCCTGATAGCGGCTGCGCTGGCCGAACCGCCGATCTTCGGGCGCGCGGCGGACTACACCCCCGAACGAATCGAGCCGGGAGAAGGGATAAATCTCCTGAGATCTTCGGAATCGCTCAAGCGAGCGCTCGCGGGCATGGCGTTCGCAACGTTCTCGCAAACCGATCAGTCGGTGGATGGCCAGCACGTCTATCGTCTCGCAGCCACCGGCGGCCGATCCGAGCACTACGTTTCGTTAACGCCGGTGCGCGGCGATGCCGGCGCTTATACGGCATCCCTGTATGCGAAGCCCGATGGAGACGCGTGTCTGCGGTTTCAACTGTACGACCGTGAAAGGAACGGCATGCTCGCCGACTTCGACCTGCAGCGCAAGACCGCCTTCACCAACCCGATCGGGGCAGCATCCGCCCGACAGGCCGCCGTGACGGCCGCCGACGACGGGTGGCTCCGATTATCCATCAGCGTTCGGCTTCGCTCTGGTGATCCGCAGGTCCTGCTGCAGCTCTCGGACAAGGACTGCAAGGAAAACTTCCGGCCGAACCGAGAGGCTGTCCTGGTCCGCGGGCTCCAACTCGAGCGCGGACAGTCGGCGTCGAGCTATCAGCCGACATCCGGCCCCGGCAGTCCGGGCTTCGTGGCAGGCGACGGACGCAACCGGATCGCGCGTCCCGAGGCGCTGGAGACTATAGTGGGCCAAGGCGAGATCGCTGCTCTCGTACCGGCCTCTCGCGCCACCCCGCACACCTATCGACTGTCGGCGACCGGACCCGCGAGCGAACACTATGTCGGCATTGACGACATCGCAGCGGAGGCGGGCCCCTACACCTTTTCGCTGGAGGCGCGGCCGTCGGGGACGACGCGCCTGCGCCTGCAAATTCTCGACGACGATAACAACGGAGCGATCGGTGATTACGACCTCTCCCGGAACGACGCGTCCGCCACGAGGATCGGTTCGGCGCAATACGGCGATGTTGACGTCCAGCCGGCGGCGGGCGATTGGCGGCGCCTCACGCTGACGGCGTCACTGGGCGCCAGCCGCGCGCGTGTGCTGCTTCAGATCATGGACCGCGAGGGCGGCGGCGCGTTTTCGCCGGCCGGCGAGGCGGTCGAACTGCGCGCCGTTCAGCTCGAGCGCGGACACTCGGTTTCAAGCTATCCGCAATGAACGGGCGGCGCGGATCAGCGCCACGCCTCGACCGGGACCGGGTAATCGCGGCCGCCATCCCTGACCTGCGCGGCCATGACCATGGCCTGCTCGATGCAGTCATCGATATCGAGACCGTAGCGATAGCTGCCGGCGCGCCCGATCGAATAGACGTGCTCCGGCATGAGCGCGAAATACCTGCGGGCAAGGTCCTGTTCCGACTTGAATGGAAGCGGATAGTGCTTGCCGTTGAGCGACGGGATTTCCATGCCCACCAGGGTCGTCGGTGACTTGTGGTGGGTAAACTTCTTGTACTCGACCAGCCGGGTGAACGGCTCGTCGTTGGCGTAATAGAGGAAATAGACGTGTTCGGGAAACAGGTGCTCGGTCGGAAAGACGATCTTGTGAAAGTCGCGGCCGATGAACTTCAACTCGCCGTAGCACCGATCGAACAAGACGTCGGGTGACACGGTGCTGACGATGAGGTCGAACGTCCGCTTCTCGCCGTCGATCCACACTGCGCGCGCCTCGACGTCGTAGCGCTCGATCCTGGTCGAGAGCATGATTCTCGCGCCTTCGGTCGAGACGTCGAAATACCGGTTGTAGCCGTCCGCGGCGTAGGGATAGGCCGACATCGCCGTATCCCACGCCGCGCGCGGACCGCTCTTGATCGTGACGCCCTTCGGCGACCAGTTGAATGTATCGATGCGGGCGTTGTCGTCGACCAGCCACATCTTCTTGTTATACTTGTCGATGAACTTGTCGTAGAGCGTCCGGCCGACCGAGCCGATCCAATAGTCTTCGAGGTTCTTCGCCTCGGCGATGCCGCTCGCCGCCTGTCGCTCGGCCGCAATCTGGTCGCGGTCGGGCATACGGGCGATGTCGTCCTCGTGGATGGGGTAATTGTAGAACGCATTGTCGCGCTCGACATAGGTGATGAACTGGTGGTCGGCACAGGAACGCAACGGGCAGATCGCGTTCATGTAGTCATAGACCCGCGGGTTCTGCGTCAGGAAATGCCGCGGTCCAAACGTGTAGGGGTGGCCACCATGGTAAAAGGTGCGGACCCCAGCCCCCAGGAACGGCGCAGCCTCGACCAGCGTGACGTCCCATCCGCCCATCAGGATGAATTGATGTGTGGCCGCGCAGCCGGCGGCGCCTCCGCCAATCACAAGCACGCTTTTCATGAATGACCGCCTGTCGGGAAATACGGGATCGATCCATCCGTCGTATGGTGCCGATCGGCTGCGGTCAATGCCGGCCGCTGCCCTGACCGTGGACCGGCGACGGAGGGCAACCCGTCTTCCTCACGGGAGACAAGTGGACCTCGCCCCGCAATTCTGCAAGGTTACCTCCGGGAGCGAGGGTCATGAGGGGCGGAACGATGCGGCACAGGTGCCGCCTGACTCGCATCGCGCGTGTATTCGTCATGCCCCACCTCGGCACGGCGCGCATTGCCGCAAGGAGTTCCGAAAGGGGGCAGCTTGGGCGCGCGCGTTGAACTGAGGTCGCCGACTTCAGGCCGCCCTTCGCCGTCCGAGTTCACGGCTGACGGAATGTCCGGCACTGCCGCGCTGATCTACCTGATCGTGTTCGTGCTGGTCATGGCGGGTCTCATCGCGATGAACGTGGAGCAGAGCTTTCAGAGCTGGGATTCCCAGGCCTGGCCCGTTCTGTTCCAGACATTCCTGCGGTTCGGATCGCCATTCTCTTCCGAGATCAGCAATCCGTTGTCCGGCATGTTCGACATATTCCCGATGGGCTATCGCGGCGGACAGCTGCCGCAACTCGTCGAGGGGCTTTTCGGTCTGCCTGTCAATCGAAGCGCGATGCTCGCTTGCAACGCCGCGCTCCTCGCCGGGGCGCTCTACCTGTTTGCCCGGGCAGCGGGTCTGGCGCGCGGCGTTGCCGTTCTCGGCGCCATCCTCGGGCCGGTGACGACGATGTCCGTGTTCCGGCATCCGCCGCTGAGCGATGGCGTGTTCACGCTGAGCAGCTACCTGATCTATTTCAGCGCCTTCTCGACGTTGGCCATGGCCTTGTTCTGGATGATCGACGGCAGATCGGTAGCGCGCACCGTTGCGCTGGCTGCCGGCATGGCGCTTGCGATGCTGCACCTTTTCCTGGTCATGGCGATCGCGGTATCGCAGGTCCTGCCGGCGATCCTGGCCCTTGGTCTTGGCGGGCTTGTGGCGAGCGAGACCCGCCGCGAACTGATGGCCAAGGTTGCCAGCGCCATCGGCAGCATATCGCTGTTGTGCGCGCTCGGAGTAGCGTCCTATGCCTACGCCATCGGGAGCTACACGTCCTACAGTTTCTTCTACGAAGAGTTGAATGACTTCGCGCTCCGCTCCGCGCCGAGCTGGCAGTCGTTCGGCGACGACTTCACCCACGTATTGATGCTGGACCGGCCGGAATCCGCCGCGGTTGTTGCAATCGTTGCCATCATCGGAGCCCTGGTCGCGGCGGTCATGGATTCCAGACGACGTGTCCGCGTGCTGGCATGGTCGATGCTGGCGTGGGTCGCAATCACCCCGGTCGCGACCTTCTTCGCGCACTACATGTATTATTTCACCGGAGCAGACTACAAAGGTCTCAGCGGCTACCATTTCGGTCATCAGCTCAATATTTTTTATCCGGTCTTCCTCGCCTATCTCTGTGTTTTTATCGGCGATCGATTGATAGGCCGCTCGGCTGAACCCATGCTCGTCGCGTCGGCGCTGCGGCGGTCGTTGCGCCATGTGCTTGTGATCGGCCTGTTGCTCTTGACGCTGGTCGGCGGCCGGGTGGCTGCATGGAATGCCGCACGCTCACCGGCGCCGGCACCTAACCCGATCACCGAGCTTCTGGCGCGGGAAATCGGCATCGCGCCCGGGCAGCCGTTCCGCGGTGTCGCGAACAATATGGCCCGGGTCGACGCCGGAAAGCCCACCCATGACGTCCGCGACTTCCTGATCACGCTCCAGCATGGCCAGAGGTTTCTGGGAAACGACATGGGAGCGAATGGATTGTGGTACCTCGACATACCGACACTGTTCACGTTCAACGAGACCACATCGCCGCAATATTTTCTCATGATCAGCGAGCTGCTGTCGCGCCCGACCGACCGTCACATCCGTGCCTATACGCTCATCACGCGCACCAACAAGCCGATTCTCGAATTGTGGGGCGTTCGCTTCCTGGTGACGGATTACGAGCTGCACTTCGGCCTTCAGCGGGTGGAGCTTGCGGTAGCGCGCCCGCGGTCGAGAGAGTTCGACAATTTCGGCGGCTTCTATCGGCTGTATGAGCTTCCGGAGCCCAATCTCGGGAATTACTCGCCGACCGAGGTCGTCGGCTATGCGACGGCGAAGGAAGTTGTCGGGATCATGAAATCGCAGGATTTCGACGGTCGCCGGACCGTGCTGGTTGACCGGCCGACCTCGGGTAATTTCCTTCGTGCAACAGGCGGAACGATAACGGTGGAAACCGGCGGCCTCTCGATCCGCGCCTCCAGCGCGGGCGAATCCCTGCTCGTGCTGCCGGTGCAGTACAGCCATTGCTGGCACATCGAGGGGGCAGCAGAGGCGACGCTGTTCCGGGCCAACCTGCTGCAACTCGGCATCCGTTTCTCAGGCGAACTGGCGGCGCGGCTGCGCCTGGTGTTCGGACCGTTCGGGCATTCCGCCTGCAGATTTCGCGATGTGGACGACATGCACCGGCTGGAGGTCGCTGCCGCGCGGAGCCGGTCCTGATCGAACATCCTCACGTGGGGTGAGGGCCGGGCTGCGGCGTTCGCCGTCGGTTGGTCGATGTTGTTTGCAGCTTGCGGTGTACTACCAAAGGTTTAACATTTGTGATTGCGTACTGGAGCGGGAATAGCGTTCAGTGTGTTGCATCCAACCTGGTAAGTGAAGCTTGCTCCGGGCGTCTCGGGAGGAGAGACGAAGATGCAAAGACAGGGCCTTGGGCGGTTATATGATTGGTTCGTTTCATTTCAGCGGACCGCCGGCAAACGAAAATCTGCGCAAGCGGGCATGGCCGACCCGGCGGCATCGCCGATTCTTGTTTTCGTTGCGAGCACTCTTTTCTTGCTCCTGGTGATCCTGGTGATTGATCTGCATCGGGACGAATTGCGAGCCATGGGCCTCATCTTCGGCGAAGAGGGCATCGTACCCTCGCTTGCCGGGCCGTAACCGTCCAAATTGTTCACGGTGCTTGAGCTGCGCTTGCACGACGACCTGCGCGCGTGTCGGAGGCGAAGCAACGCTATTGGTCCCTTCAAACGAAGGCGCGACCGTCCTGCTGCCGTTGCTGCGGTCGTGTCTCCTGTCGCGCCTGCTGGCAGCCTGATACCACGTACAGCCCAATCAATGAGCGAACGGAACGAATGAACGGGAACTCTCGTTCAAGCTGTTGCGCTGCATCATAGTCGTGCAATTCACGGTTTGGTTCCGACGCCATTGCGCGTTGGCGGTTTACGTAAATACCTTTGTGGCTATTTTGCGGTGCCGGTCTGACGGTTCCTGGCCCAACCGTTTGATTCTAGCCGCATTTCTGCCCTCCAGCTGCCTTATCAACACAAATGTGTATGATTTTTTTAGCGGAGTTTCCAAATGAAGCGTTTAGTAGTTTCTGCGTTCTCTGCCGTCGCTCTTCTCGCAGCCGCTGCCACCATGCAGTGGTCGCAATCGCCTTCGGTTGCACGTCCTGTCGGGCCCGAAGGTCTGATGTCGTTGCAGAAGCTGCAGGCCGCGGCCGGCGTCAAGCTCCCGATCGAGGAATTCGAGGATCAGTCACTGGTCTATTCAACGGTGGCGAAGCGCTCGGCAGGTTAGCCTGGCGAAGGCTGCCCCGATACGCAGCAGCAAATTTTGCTTGAGGCCGCCGGGGCACCCCCCAATACCAATATAATGAGAACCTCGAACCGCGACTTTGGGGTCGATCGGTGGTGGGATTCCGTTGCCCTCCACCTCTTCGCCTTGGCTGTGGCTCACTCGATAACGATGCGAGGTGCCGGCCTGCTTGCCGTGCCCTGGGCTATCGCCGTCCAGATGTCGCGGGCCATATCGGTGTAACGCCTGGCATGAACACTGTCCGGTGCGATCGCGACGATCGGGCGGCCGTCGTCTGATGTCTCGCGGATATTCATATCGAGCGGGATCTCGCCCAGAAATGGAATGCCGCGCATCTCGGCCTCCAGCCGTGCGCCACCGTGGCCGAAGATCGGGGTGACATGATTGCATGTCGGGCAGCAGAAGCCCGACATGTTTTCGATCAATCCCAACAGCGGTATGTTCACCTTCTCGAACATCGCAATGCCGCGCCGCGCGTCGATGAGCGCGATGTCCTGCGGGGTCGAGACGATCACCGCGCCGGTGAGAGGCGCCTGCTGCGCCATGGTGAGCTGCGCATCGCCGGTGCCGGGCGGCAGATCGACGACAAGGATATCGAGTTCGCCCCACGCCACCTCGCGCAGCATCTGCGTGATGGCCGAGATCACCATCGGCCCGCGCCAGATCATCGCAAGGTCTTCCTCGACGAGGAATCCGATCGACATCACCTTGACGCCGAAGCGCTCCATCGGCTCGAGCATGCGCGGTCCCACCTGGCGCGGTTTGCCGCGCAGGCCGAACAGCTTCGGCTGTGAAGGACCGTAAATGTCGGCGTCGAGAATGCCCGCCTTCAGGCCGATGGCAGCGAAGCCGAGCGCAAGGTTGCATGAGGTGGTGGACTTGCCGACGCCACCCTTGCCGGAGGCAACCGCGATGACATGCTTGACGCCGGGAATGCCGGCCGCTTTCGAGGTTGCGCGCGCTTGCGGGAGTGGCTGGGTGGCGGACACGACGGGCTCCTCACGATCCCAGGGGATCGCCTTTCTTGGCCTCGCGCGCGCGCAAATAATCCTCCGATGTCATGATCGGCGGCCGTTGCTGCGCCGCATGCGGATCGAAGCCCTCGTTCACCACGGCCTCGACGCGGCAATCCGCGCACATCCTGATGACATCGAGACGCTTCGCGTTGGCGCCCTGGAACATCCAGTGGGTCGCGCCGAGCTTGGCGACCACGCGGTCGATCGAGCTCTTGGTGCCAAAGGGTTTGCCGCAGGCGATGCAATGGAACGGCACCTCTTCCTTCAGCACGCGCGGTGGTTCGTTCCACGCCTTGAAATCGAGCCGTGGCTCGAGCGCGATGACCTTCTCGGGACAGGTCGATTGGCAAAGTCCGCATTGCACGCAGAGGCTTTCGGTGAAGCGCAGCATCGGGCGGTCGGGATTGTCCGAGAGTGCGCCTGTCGGGCAGGCCGTGACGCAGGCATGGCACAGCGTGCAGCCGTTGACGTCGAGTTTCACGCCGCCGAATGGCGCGCCCGGCGCCAGTTGCACGACATCGACGGGCGAGGGGGCGGCGAGGTGGAGTTCGCGAAACGTGGTCTCGATCACGCCGCGTTTTGCGCCCCGCGGAACAAAGCCGGCAGGTCTTTGCGTGACGGCGCCGACCGGCGCGGCATCGAGGATGACGCGGAGCTGGTCCGGATCGTCCGTCTCGATGATCCGCACGAGGCCCGCGCCGAAGCCGAGCGCTGACAAGATGGTATCCGACAACTCGACCGCCCGACGAAGCGCCGAGATGTCGTGCCTGGGCCTGGCGCGTGTCACGATCGCGACGCCACTGCCGCCATAGGCAAAGACCGCCGCTATGATCTCCTGTCCGAGCTGCGTGACTTCGTTGACGCGGACCGGAAGCACGTTGGCCGGCAATCCGGCGCCGAACCGCGCCAGGGCGTCGATGATGTCCTCGCCGTGCTCGCCGTCGTGAAACAGCACGATGGCGCCGCTGCCGCCGGCCTTGCGATAGGTCTGCAGCAGCGTGCGCAATCGCCGCATCAGTGCGTCCGCGCTCGGCAGCGCATACGATGCCGCACCGGTCGGACAGACGGAGGCACAGGAACCGCAGCCCGCGCACACATTCGCGTCGATGACCACCGAATTCCCGTTCGGCGTAATCGCCCCGGTCGGACACTGATCGAGACAGCGGGTACACCCGGTAATGCCGGAGCGCGAATGCGCGCAGAGCGCTTCTTCGAAGTGAATGAAGCGCGGCTTGTCGAACGTGCCCACCAGGCTGCCGGCATCCGCGATCGCTCGTTCGACAGCCGCCGGGTCGCGCGGATCGGCGCGCAGATATCCCGGGCGCAGGTCATGGGCGGGAAACAATGGCACGCCGCCGCTGAGGTCGAGGATCAGGTCGCAGGTCGAGGTTGCGCCGTCGCGCGAAGGCCCGAACAGCAGCTTCGCACGCGAGGAGGGCAGTGGCAGTGCATAGTCGTCGATAGCCAGCTCGAACCGGCCGAGATGTCCCCGGGCGTTGCGGACGGTGCCCTTGAGCACCGGGAATTCATTCGTACGCCGTGGCGTCACGTCGCCGGGCATGGTCAGGAGCACCGTGATGTCGAGGCGGTCCGCGAGGCGCTGTGCGGCCTCGACGGCGATCTCGTCGCGGCCATAGATCAGCGCGACGCCATGGCTCTCCAGCGTCACCAGTGAAATCGGCGGCATGTCTTCGCCGGCCGCGGCGATCAGCGCCGCCGCTTTTGGACCGGCGGCGGCGGCATCGTTCGACCACCCGCCGGTCTCGCGAATGTTGACGAAGGTGAGCTGAGCTTGCGGGATAGTCTCCGCGATTTCCTTGAACAGCGGGGCTTCCTGGGTGCAGGCCACCGTGACGGGGGCGCCGTCGGCGAGGGCTTGCTTGAAGCGCTCGAGTTCGCGGCCGCAGAGCTGGTTTGCCTGCGTGATCCGCGCCGTGCAACCGCGGCCGATCGCCTCCGTATCGAGCGGCATGGTCTTCTCGCAGCTGCAGATCAGGAGATGAGACGATGCAGCACTCATTGTGAAATACCCTGGACCGGCGCGCCGGCCGCGCGGTCGCGTCACTTTCGGTTCCGCAGGCTGCCTGCCGGAGCGACATGCGACGTGCCGACCCGCTCGCGTCGCCCGCTCGATCGGGATAGCATACACTGGCGCCTTGCAAGCAAGTAGTTGAGGATGAGTGCCAGATGACCTCGCGTCTCGCGGATGCGAAACAGACGCTGGATCTCCCCCCCGGCTACAGCCTGGTCGCGCTGCGCGAATATGGCGACGCCTTCACCCACGGCTGCGCGATTGCCCCTGAGGCCGGCGCGGGCATGCTGGTCTGGGTGCGCCGGTACGATCTGGTCGAATTTGCCGTGGTTCTCGAGCCCGACGAGCCGCTCGCATCGGCGCGCCGGGCGCTGTTTGCCGGCATGAACGCGGTGGCGGACGCGATCGCCGCCCATTGCCCGCCCGAGCGGGAGGTCAATTTCGGCTGGCCCGACGCAATTCTGTTCGATGGGGGATTGCTGGGCGGGGCGCGACTCGGCTGGCCGGAGGATTGCGCCGAAGGCGAGGTGCCTTCGTGGCTGGTGTTGGGCGTCATTCTGCGTGCCGCCGACATGGCCCATGTTGAAGCGGTGCAGGCTGCGGCTGGCGCTTCCTTGTTGAGCGAAGGGTTTGAGCTGGTCGATACCGACACCATCATCGAGAGCTTCGCCCGTCATCTCATGACCGCGTTCGACCGATGGAACGAACGCGGTTTCGAGGCGATTGCGCGGGACTATCTGGAGCGGCTGCCCAGGCGCAAGGCCGGCGAGCGCCGAAGCATCGACCGCAACGGTGACCTGCTGGTCGGCCAGCCCGTCGGCAACGGGCCGCCCGACCGGACCGGCCTTTTGGATGCACTTGCCAAGGTGGCTTGGTATGATCCGCAGGCGCGTGGCCCGAAACTCGGATAAAGATGGATATGTTGAAATTTCCGAGAACGATCAGGCTCGACCCTTCGGATACATTCGTTTTCGAGCGGGCGGCGGAACCCGGCGAATGGGCCGTTTCCGGCGCGTTTGCCTTCTGGAACCATGACCCGGCCGGCCTCGGCCAGAAGCAGCGCGTGGCGCTGCGCTCGGGGTTTCTCGGTATCGACAGTCTGGGTTGGTCGACGCTGGCGATCGTCACCGAGGCGACAGATGCTGACAGGCAGGCGATGGTCGAACGTCTGACCAGCCGGCTGCTGGAGAACTTCGGCGCCCCCGATCTTGCGGCCGCGCGTCGTGTCGCCGAAGACGAGGTCGCATTCGCGGCCTCGTTGTGCGATCATCCACCGCAGACCCTGCTTGCGGTGCAGCGCAGCGTCGAGAGCGGCGAGATCCGCGAGCGCTTTCGCACCCTGAAACCGCGCGAAGGGACGCCGGGTACCGATCGGCTGCACGCCCATGCCAGCGCCTTTACCTTTCACGAGATCGAGGGCGACCCCGAGCCCACCGAGGAGGTCGACCTTCTCGGATTGATCAAGACCGATCGCATGACGACGGAGCGCAGATGAGAGAATTCTGGGTCGCCTCCGGCCATCACCTCACGCGCCGGGCCGATCACGGCGGGTTGGTTGCGACGCCAGAACTGATCATGGCCTATCTGGCGCGACCCGAATTGATGCCGCCGGCTGAGGCCTGCGAGGCCGAGCGTAACCTGCATGCGAGGCTGATGGGGGATCCCCTGCGCCCGGTCGCAAAGGCGGACATCGCCGCTCTCGCCGACGCCGACGCGCGCGAGAACTGGACCTTCATGATCAACTTCCGCGACCGGCTGATCGCCGCGCCGTCGCTGGAGGCCGTCTATGCGAGCCTCGCCCGCAACGGCGCCGGCGACCTGCCGCCGATCTTTCTATCCCAGCTTTGCCATCTGATCCTGCGCAACGCGCTCGAGGGGTGTGACGACCCTTACGCCCTGCGCGCGGCCGAACTGTTCTATCGCAGCCAGCAGGCGGCGGTCCATGAGGGGACGCTGCTGCTCGCCGATGCGGAGGTCGTCGAGGCCCAGCAACACGCGCAATTCGACGCGCATTCGTCGCCGCTGGTGGCCATGCTTGCACCGAAGCCGTTCGGCGAGATGGATGTGATGGATGACGAGAACGCCTGGACCTACTGGTCGCGTTCCGACGCGCATGCGATGGTCATGAATATCGGCGGCAACCCGAAGGCGCGTGCCGGGCTGTGCCGTGTCATCGAACGATGGGTGGCCCATCTGCTGGGCGTTGCCGTCAACGTCGAAACGATTGCCTCGATCGAAGATCGCGACTGGCGCTGGTTCGTCGGCCTCGACAGCCAGGGGACCCGGATCGGCAACGCCTTGTGGAATGGCGCCGCGCTGGACGGCAATGCGGCGGAGCGCATCGTCGCCCTGATGCGTCTGGCGTTCGCGGACACGCGACTGGTGGACGAGCGCGTCGGCACCAGGCCGGTCTATCTCATCCTGGCCATGGGCGCGGACAGCGTGGTGCGCCTGAAGCCGCAAAATCTGGTGACAGGGTTGCCGCTCGCGTCCGCTGCGAATGTGGCGTGATCGGCCGACTAACGGAGGATCAGCCATGGCAATGACCGAGTCGTCCCGCCAGGTCGGTGTGGTCGTGCGCCGCCGTTTGATCGACAATCCATGGATCGATCATGCGTGGTCGCCGCTGCTGATTCTCGATGACCTGCCAGCGACAGCGCCTTGGACCGTCCTGTCCACGGAGGCCGATGCAACGATCTATTATGCAGGCCCCGCGAGCATCGATCTGTTCAGTTCGGACACCGCGAATTATCGCGACAATCTCGCCGACGGCGACCCGCGCATCTGGGTCGCGCTGCGGCATCTCGATGGCCGGGCAGAGCTCGAACTGACAAAAGTGACGGCTGACCCGACCGAAGGGGAGGCGATGTTCGAGAGCGGTTGCGATGTGATCGGCACGGTTCCGATGCCGCCCGACATCGCGTCGTGGATCGCCGCCTTTGTCGATCAATTCCATGTCGAGCACGTGTTCCAGAAGCGCAAACGGGATCGCGCCGGCGGCGACCGCCAGCCTGATGGTTCGCCGGGGCAGGGAACGGGCCGCTCATGAGCGACGAGGACCACAGCGGGGACAGCAAGAGTTTTCTGGCGCGATGGTCGCAGCGCAAGCACGAGGCGAAACAACCCGGTCGCGACGCGCCGGCTGCCAACCCCGAGGTGCCGTCCGAGCCGGTGACGGGAGCCGATGCCGAGCCGGAGTTCGACCTCTCCAGCCTGCCGAAGCTCGAGGACATGACGGCAACGACCGACATCACGGCCTTTCTGCGCAAAGGCGTTCCCGAACATCTGCGCAATGCGGCGCTGCGACAATCCTGGGCGCTGGATCCGGCGATCCGCAATTATGTCAATCCCGCGCTCGACTACGCTTACGACTGGAATACGCCGGGTGGCGTGCCGGGCAGTAGCGAGATCGGGACCGGGGTGGATGTCGCGCGGCTGGCTTCGCAGGTCATGGGCGGTGTCGAATCGGCGGTCGATCCTGCGGCGGGGGACGTCGACCCCCGGACTGAGACTGCCGACGATCCCGTTCAGACCTCAGGACTTCATATCGAGAGAGAGCCGGTGCCTGAATTGCCGGCTCAGGCTGTGCGATTGGAGAACGAAGCGATTTCGACGGAGCAAGAAACCGCAGCCAAGCGGACGGACAAAGAATGCGGCTCGGTTGCGTCGCAGCAGGCAGTGCGACGCCATGGCTCAGCAAAACCTCAGGTTTAAGCGAAGATTTTTGAGAACATAGGTTAAGCCTATGCTACAAACATACCCCTAGAACAATTCCAGTTCTCAATTGAGGGCCCGAGCAAGAGGCGCGGCAGGGGCAAGAAGTCGGTCGGTGCCATGCGTAACGCTGGACTGGAACAGGCAATCAAGGCAGCAGGTGGTGTCGCGTCGTTGGCGCGAGCGATCGGTGTTGCCCAGCCTTCGGTTTCGGGGTGGTCGCGCATTCCGGCCGAAAGAGTTCTTGCCGTTGAGGCGCTGACGCGCGTGTCGCGCTTCGTCCTGCGGCCCGATCTCTACGGATCACCCGAGGACCAGGTGTCATCGAAACCGGACGTCGACGAGATCGATCAGCTTCGCGCAGCGGAATACTCCTTATTATCCCTGCTGCTCGGAAGAGCGCCCGACGCGGATACGCTGTCGCGGATTGCGGCGCTGAAGGGCGATGCGTCCGATCTTGGCCTGGCGCATATCGAACTCGCGGCGGCGGCGTCAGTGGTCGGCGACCGCGCCGCCGGCAAGGAATTCTTCGATCTGTTCATCGGGCTCGGTCGCGGCGATCTGCTTCCCTACGCCTCGTATTACCTGACCGGCTTTCTTCACGAGCGTCCGCTGGCGCGTGTTCGCGAGGATCTCGGTGCACTCGGGATCGAGCGTGCGGGCTCGTCGCGGGAGCCGGAAGATCACATCGCGACCTTGTTGGAGGTCATGGCCGGCCTTGCGCGCGGCGACTTCGAGGCCGACTTCGCCGAACAGGCGCGCTTCTTCGAGCGGCATCTCAAGCCGTGGGCCGCGCGCATGTTCGCCGATCTGGAGATATCCCGGTCGGCCGGCTTCTATCGTGCCGTCGGTCGTGTCGGCCGTATTTTCATGGAACTGGAATCCGAGGCCTTCACGCTGTCCGACTGACGCCGAAGGCAAGAACGAAGGGGAGATCGCGATGAGCAAGCCATCCGACAGCAAGGCGCCCGCCCGCGAAGGCAAGTCGCGGAAGGCCGCAGGCGTGGACCGCCGCCGCCTTTTCCTGATGGGCGGGTCGGCGGTTGCTGCGGCTGCGGTCGTGCCGCTCGCGAGCGGCGAGGCCGCGGCGGACGAGTCGCAGGCCGAGCGGGTCAAGGCCCGCTACAAGGAAACCGACCACGTCAAGAACTACTATCGCGTCAACCGCTATTGATGGGGCCACGCACATGTTGATCAAGCGAAGAGATGGATCCGCGGGCCGGGCGCGTTTGCAGGGTTTCGCTGCCGGCCTGGCTTCGGGCGTTCTCGACCGCCGCACCTTCCTGCGTCGGTCAGGTCTGACCGCCGGTGCGGGCGCCGCGCTGGGATTGATGCCGCTTGGATCGGTGCGCAAGGCGCAGGCCGGTCCGAAAATCACAGGCGCGCCAACGGAAATCAAGAAGAACATCTGTACGCACTGCTCGGTCGGCTGCACCGTGATCGCCGAAGTGCAGAACGGTGTCTGGGTCGGTCAGGAGCCGGCCTGGGACAGCCCGATCAATCGCGGGTCGCATTGCGCCAAGGGCGCCTCGGTGCGCGAACTCGTGCATGGCGACCGCCGCCTGAAATATCCGATGAAGCTGGTCAACGGCGAATGGCAGCGTCTGTCGTGGGACCAGGCCATCGACGAGATCGGCGACAAGATGCTCGATATCCGCGCCAAGTCCGGCGCCGATTCCGTCTACCTTCTCGGCTCCGCGAAATTCTCGAACGAAGGCGGATATCTGTTCCGCAAGTTCGCGGCGTTCTGGGGCACCAACTCCATCGATCATCAGGCCCGCATCTGTCATTCGACCACCGTCGCCGGCGTCGCCAATACCTGGGGCTACGGCGCGATGACCAACTCCTACAACGACATCCGAAACTCGAAGACCATCGTCTTCATGGGGTCGAATGCCGCCGAAGCGCACCCGGTGTCGCTGCAGCACATCCTGACCGGCAAGGAGATCAACCGCGCCAACGTGTTCGTGCTCGATCCACGCTTCACCCGCACCGCGGCACACGCCACCGAATATGTGCGATTCCGTGGCGGCACCGATATCGCGGTGATCTGGGGCATGCTGCACCACATCTTCAACAATGGCTGGGAAGACAAGGATTTCATTGCGCAGCGCGTGTACGGCATGGACCAGATCCGCGCCGAAGTCGCCAAGTGGACTCCGGAGGAGGTCGAGCGCGTCTCGGGCATCCCAGGCGAGCAGCTCAAGAAGGTTGCCGAGACCTTTGCCAAGGAACGGCCGTCGACTTTCATCTGGTGCATGGGCGGGACCCAGCACACCGTTGGCACGGCCAACGTCCGCGCCTATTGCAACCTGTTGCTGGCGACCGGAAATGTCGGCGGCTTCGGCAACGGCGCCAACATCTTCCGTGGTCACTGCAACGTGCAGGGCGCCACCGATATCGGTCTCGATATCACGACGTTGCCGCTCTATTACGGCCTGGTCGAAGGGGCCTGGAAGCATTGGGCGCGGGTTTGGGAGGTCGAGTACGATTATCTCCAGTCGCGCTTTGACGAAGTGCCGGCGAAGGCGGGCCGTCCGGCCCGCACCCGCAAGCAGAACATGGAACTGCCGGGTATCCCGTCGACCCGCTGGTTCGATGCGACGCTCGCCAATCCCGACGATGTCGATCAACGCGACAGCCTGAAGGCCATGGTGATCATGGGGCATGGCGGCAATACCGTGCCGCGCATGACCGAAATGGTGAAGGGGCTCGAGAAGCTCGAATTGCTCGTGGTCGCCGATCCGCATCCGACGACATTCGCGGCGATTTCGGAGCGCAAGAATGGCACCTATCTGCTGCCGGCCTGCACGCAGTTCGAGACCTCGGGCTCGCGCACCGCGTCCAATCGTTCGCTGCAGTGGGGCGAGCAGGTCGTCAAGCCGATCTTCGAGTCGAAGGACGATTATGAGATCATCTACCGGCTTGCGGCGAAGCTCGGGTTTGCCGAGCCGATGTTCAAGAACATCAAGGTGGAGGACAATCATCCCTCATCCGAGGATTTGCTGCGCGAAATCAACCGGGGCGGATTCTCGACCGGCTATTCCGGCCAGTCGCCGGAGCGGCTGAAGGCCCATATGCAGAACCAGGGCAAGTTCGACCTGGTGACCCTGCGCGCCAAGGCCGACGAGCCGGATGTCGGCGGCGATTATTACGGTCTGCCGTGGCCGTGCTGGGGCACGCCACAGATCAAGCATCCGGGGACGCACACGCTCTACAATACGAACCTTCATGTGAAGGACGGCGGCGGGACATTCCGCGCGCGCTTCGGTGTCGTGTATGAGGAAAAGCAGGCCGATGGTTCGGTCAAGAACGTCAACATGCTCGCCGAAGGGTCCTACAGCAAGGGCTCGGAACTGACCGACGGTTATCCCGAGTTTACCTATGGCGTCCTCAAGAAGCTGGGCTGGGACTCCGATCTCACCGAAGCCGAACTGGCTGTTATCAACAAGATCGGCGGCGCCAATCCTGATGGGGTGGGCTGGGCGATCGATCTGTCGGGCGGCATTATCCGCGTCGCTTTGGATCACGGCTGCATTCCGTTCGGCAACGGCAAGGCGCGCGCGGTGGCCTGGAATCTACCCGACTCGGTGCCGGTTCATCGCGAGCCGATCTACACCGCGCGTCCCGAACTCGTCGCCAAATATCCGACGCGGCCGGACGGCCGCCAGTTCCGCATGGCCAATATCGGCTTCACGATCCAAAAGACGGCGGTGGAGAAGGGGCTTGCGAAGCAGTTTCCGATCATCCTCACCTCCGGACGTCTCGTGGAATACGAAGGCGGCGGCGAGGAAACCCGGTCGAACCGGTGGCTTGCCGAGTTGCAGCAGGACATGTTCGTCGAGGTCAATACGTCGGACGCCGACGAGCGTGGCATCAAGGACGGCGGCTGGGTCTGGGTGTTCGGCCCCGAGAATGGCTCGAAGACGCGCGTCAAGGCGCTGGTCACCGACCGGGTCGGCAAGGGCGTGGCGTTCATGCCGTTCCACTTCTCCGGCTGGTTCCAGGGCGTCGATCAGCGGAACAAATATCCGAAGGGCAACGATCCGATCGTGCTTGGCGAAAGTGTGAATACGCTGACGTCCTACGGCTACGATCCGGTCACCGGGATGCACGAGGGCAAGGTGACCCTGTGCCAGATCCAGTCGGCGTGAGGGGAGAACAGATCATGGCTCGCGTCAAATTTCTATGTGATGCCGACCGTTGCATCGAGTGCAACGCCTGCGTGACGGCTTGCAAGAACGAACATGAAGTGCCCTGGGGCATCAATCGGCGTCGCGTCGTCACCATCAATGACGGCAAGCCCGGCGAACGTTCGGTGTCGATGGCCTGTATGCACTGCACGGATGCGCCGTGCGCCGCCGTCTGCCCGGTGTCATGCTTCTACTCCACCGCCGACGGCGTGGTCCTTCACTCCAAGGATCTCTGCATCGGATGCGGTTACTGCTTCTACGCCTGTCCGTTCGGCGCGCCGCAATACCCGAAGGTCGGAAACTTCGGGTCGCGCGGCAAGATGGACAAGTGCACCTATTGCGCCGGCGGACCGGAGGCGGACTCCACGCCGGCCGAATACGCCAAGTACGGCGCCAACCGTCTTGCCGAGGGCAAGCTGCCGATTTGCGCCGAGATGTGCTCGACCAAGGCGTTGCTCGCGGGCGACGGCGCCATCATCGCGGAAATCTACAAGGAGCGCGTGATGAAGCGCGGTTACGGTTCGGGCATGTGGGGCTGGAAAACGGCCTACAGCGATTCACCGACCGGTTGACGCGTCAGCCGTCGCGACAGTCGCGGCGGCGCTCGGGTCACCGGAAATCGAAGGGGGCGTGCAGATGCCAGGCTTAGTTTCGACTTTCAGGGCTTCCATGGCCCTGGCGTTATGCGCTGGGGTCGCGCTGTTGTTGGTCCTTGCCCATCCCGCCGCGGCCCAGGTGTCGTTCAAGCCCACCGCGGAATCGGTGCACGAGGACCAGCTGCTGAATGCGCTGAAGGAGGGCGGCAAGATCACCGGGCGGATATCGATTCCCGATCAGATGGCCGCCAGCCTGATTCAGCCTGCCGGCCGCGATTGGCGTGATTTTCACCGCAGCAAACTGCCTGTTATCGGCGGCATCGCCATCATCGGGATGTTTGTTGGTCTGGCGATCTTCATGATGGTGCGCGGACGAATTCGGATCCATGATGGTTTTGCCGGGACGAAGATCCTGCGTTTTGCAAGCTTCGAGCGCTTCACGCATTGGCTGACGGCGAGCTGCTTCATCGTTCTTGCGCTGTCAGGCCTGAACATCAGCTTCGGCCGCATCCTCATTCTGCCGCTGTTCGGTGCGGAGGCTTTCTCCACCCTGTCGGCCTACGCCAAATTCGCTCATAACTATCTGGCATTCCCGTTCATGCTCGGCCTCGTGATCATGTTCGCGATCTGGGTCCGGGACAACATTCCCGGCAAGCTCGATCTGGAATGGCTCAAGCAGGGCGGCGGCCTCCTGGCCAAGGGACGGCATCCGCCTGCCAAGCGCTTCAACGCCGGACAGAAGGGCATTTTCTGGATCGTCATCATCGGCGGATCGCTGATGTCGCTGTCCGGCTGGTTCATGCTGTTCCCCTATTTGCCGGCCAACGTCACGGCACTGCAATTGTGGACCGTGACCCATGCGGTGATCGCCATGCTCTTCATTGCCGCGATGTTGGCTCACATCTATATCGGTTCGATCGGGATGGAGGGCGCCTTCGATGCGATGGCCGCCGGCGAGGTGGACCTCAACTGGGCCAAGGAGCATCATTCGCTCTGGGTCGAGGAAGAGCAGGCCAAGGGCCACGTGCCGTCGGGCAGCGCTCCACGCGCCGTGCCGGCCGAATAGTCCGGTTCTGACAAAGTTCGTTTTGAGGAAGTGCCATGAAAGTCTTTCTTGCGGCCTTGTTGTTCGCGGCGCTCGCCGCGGTCGGCGTGTCGTTCGTGCTCAACACCATCCAGGAGCCGAGCTCCGTCGCATTCACGACCGGTGGCGCCAGGGTTGGCGATCCCGGCAACAACCTGGTCGGGCCGGGTTGACCCGGTCCGGACGTGTAGAATGTTGAGCGTGCCCAACGTGATTTCGGCATGGCCGGTTGAAGTCCGGCTCGCAAAAGACCGCCGTACACTTCACGTGGCATTTGACGATGGCAGGACTTTCAGCCTCGCCGCGGAACTGTTGCGCGTCGCGAGCCCGTCCGCGGAAGTGCAGGGTCATTCCGAAGCGGAACGCAAGACGGTCGGCGGCAAGCGCAACGTGACGATTATCTCCGTCGATCCGGTCGGCAATTATGCCGTGCGCCTCGGCTTCGACGACATGCACGCGACCGGCATCTATTCCTGGGCGTTCCTGTACGATCTCGGAACGAATGCCGAGCGGCGTTTTCAGGATTACCTCGACAGTCTCCACGCCAAGGGACTGGACCGCGACAAACCTGGAATGCGCTAGGGGACGCGATGTGAATGGAGAACGCAGTTGCTGCGACGCTCGACTTTCGCTCCATTCGCCGCCCCGCATGTCTGACCTGGGCTTTGTTGCTGGTGATCCTGTCGGTTGGGATGAGTCCTGCATCGGCGCAGTTGCGCGGCCATGGCGGGCCGGTGCGGGCACTCGCGGTGTCGTCCGACGGAGAAACCGCGATCTCGGGCAGCTTTGATTCAACCGCGATCCGCTGGTCACTGACACGCAATGCGGCCGAGCAGGTGCTCCGTTTCCACCCCGACGCCGTCAACGCGGTCGTCCTGCTCAAGGATGGACGCGCGGCGACCGCAGGTGCCGATGGGCGCATTGCAATCTGGACACCCGGTCACGCCCAGCCCGATGCCTCGCTGGAGGGCCATACGGGACCGATCGCCGCTCTCGCGGTGTCGCCAGACGGGACAATACTGGCTTCGGCATCGTGGGATCATACTGTGCGGTTGTGGACGCTTGCAGGCGGCCCGTCACGCGTCCTTGGCGGGCACACCCAGAACGTCAATGCCGTGGCATTCGCGCCGGATGGCCGGACGCTGGTCAGCGCCAGCTACGATCTGAGCCTTCGCATCTGGCCGCTCGCCGGTGGGGCGCCAACCGTCGTTGCGCTGCCGACCCCGCTCAATGCCCTGGCGATCGGCAGCGACGGCGAAATCGCGGCTGGCGGAGCCGACGGCAAGCTTTATTTCCTGACCGGCGACGGCAAGCTTGCCGGTGAGGTCAGCGCCGGACCAAGGCCTGTGATCTCGATCGCGGTCTCGCCGGACGGGGCACTGGTCGCCGCCGCGGGTATCGGCGGCACGGTCGCCGTTATCAGCCGCAAGGCCCATCAACTCCTGCGCACGCTGGTTGGACCAGGGTTGCCGGTCTGGTCGGTCGCGTTCCTGCCGGACAGTCACACGTTGATGACCGGCGGCGCCGACAACATCATCCGCCGCTGGAACGTGCTGACGGGTGAGCCCATCGATCCACTTCTTCTGGAGATGGCGGGAGATCCATTGGCCGCCTATGCCGGCGACCGCGGCGCGGAGGTCTTCCGCGCCTGTGTCGCCTGCCATACGCTTGGCACCGGGCAGGGCAACAAGGCGGGCCCGACGCTGGCCGGTATCTTCGGTCGGCGGATCGCGACCGTGCAGGGCTATGATTTTTCCGAAGCGCTCAAGCACCTCGATATTGTCTGGACGCCCGAGACGGTTTCCAGGTTGTTCGAGATTGGACCCTCGGTCTACACCCCGGGCACCAAGATGCCCGAACAGCGTATCGGTTCGGAACAGGATCGCGCCGCGCTGGTGCAATTCCTCGAGCGAGCGACCAAGAGATAGATCCCGGCCGGCTCGTCCTCGACCTTGTCGGTGGCTGCTGGGCGGTCGGCATGGACCGCTTCATGGCCGAGTTCGCGAGCCGCGTCGGTCGTGAACTTGCGCATCAGCGGGCGCCTTGATCCGGAGGAGGTCAATGCACGGCGTTTTGTATTGTTCGGAAAGCGTAACGCGCGGAACTTGGTGTCTTCTCGCGCAAGGCAGTGGTCTTTTGATATTTGCGCATTTGCATCTTTCGGGCCCATAATACGTTCTTGATACGCCCGCAGCGAAATGAAGGAGGACAGACATGACGGTTTTGACGGAAAGGGCAGTCCTTGCCGGCGGCTGCTTCTGGGGTGTGCAGGATCTGCTTCGCCGGTATCCCGGCGTGATCTCGACCAGAGTGGGTTACACCGGCGGCGAGGTACCCAACGCGACCTATCGCAACCATGGCAACCACGCGGAAGGTGTTGAGATCATCTTCGATCCGAAGACCATCAGCTATCGAAAGCTGCTGGAGTTCTTTTTCCAGATCCATGACCCCTCGACGTTGAACCGCCAGGGTAACGACCGGGGAGCGAGCTACCGGTCGGCCATCTTCTATGTCAGTGACGAGCAGAAGCGTATCGCGGAAGACACCATCGCCGATGTCGATGCGTCCGGGCTTTGGCCGGGCAAGGTTGTCACCGAGGTCGTCCCGGTCGGACCGTTCTGGGAGGCCGAGCCCGAGCACCAGGACTATCTGGAGAAATATCCGGATGGCTACACCTGTCACTTCGTTCGCCCCAACTGGACGCTACCGCGCCGGGCGGAGAAGGCTGAATCAGGCGCCGGCGGAGTTTCGGCCGCGTAACAAAGGGCTCCGATCTGCTGGTGGCCACCCTCGATAACGACGGTGCGGACATCTTCGCCATTCGGGCGAAGAGACTCTCGACGTTGGCGAGTCGTTGCGACGCTCGAAGAGCAAGCTCGTGCTCACGCGGCACGAGCAGATTCCATGAACCCAATCGTTTCGGCCACGAGCGTTGGCCTCTCGCTCCCTCTCCCGCTTGCGGGGGAGGGCTGGGGTAGGGGCGCCACTCGGGGACTGCTGGCTTGTCCGCCGCCTCATCCACGGAAGCTTCAGCGAAAGCGGAAACCTCTGGCGTCGGCGTATGCGGCTTCCCCCACCCCAACCCTCCCCCGCAAGAGCGGGAGAGGGAGCGCAGCAGCGCAAGCGTCGATATGATTCGAATCAAGGAAACGCTGAACTAGGTATTTTCGCCGAGATTCCTTTCATGTCGAATTTACGAAAGGTGTGTATTCAAGTCGACGCAACTATGGGCAGCGCGGTATTCAAATGCAGCAGGACCAGAAGAGAATGGTGCCGTCGCCATCGCGACGAGCATGACGAAACTGTCACGACGCCAACTGCTTGATGGCAGTATCGGGATCGGCGCGTTGTTGCTGACCGCGGGGGCCGTCGGGGCCGAAGACCACGTGCATGGCGCTATGGACATGTCCTCCCACATGGACATGTCTCCCACCATGGGCATGGTACCGGACAAGCCGGCGCCCGCCATGGATCAGCCGCTTGTCGAGCCCGAGGTGCGGCGATCCGTCAACGGCACGCTGAGCACGACCCTGCGGGCAGGCTACGCCTACCGGCAGATCGGCGGTGTCAGGCTCTATGTTCGGTCTTATGAAGGAGGCAGCCCGGGCCCCACCTTGCGGATGAAGCCCGGCGACACGCTGCGCATCAAGCTGATCAATGATCTGCCGCCGAACCGGGACTGGCTTCCCGCCGACATCAGTCGGCCGCATCAGTTCAACAACACCAATTTCCACTTCCATGGATCGCATGCGAGCCCAAGCGGCATTGCCGACAACGTCATGCGCTCGATGGCCCCTGGCCATACCTACGACATCGAGATCAAGCTGCCGGAGGACCACACCAGGGGGACCTACTGGTATCATCCCCACCACCACGGCAGCGCCGATATCCAGATGTCGAGCGGCATGGTAGGCGCGGTCGTCATCGAAGGCGATTTCGCCGATGTGCCGCAGATCGCGTCCGCCCGCGAGCGCCTGCTGGTGCTGACCCAGGTGGTCTACGACGCCAATGGCATGGTCGAGAATTTCGAGACGCTGTTTCCGGAAACGGCGACGCGATTCCTTGCAATCAACGGACAGCGCCGGCCGATGATCGAGATGCGTCCAGGCGAGGTGCAGCGCTGGCGGATCCTCAATGCGGCCTATCAGGACGACATGCTGCTCGATCTGGAGAAGCATGACCTGCATGCCATCGCCTATGACGGCATTCAACTCGCGGCCATGCAGACTCTCAAGCAGCTTCTGATCGCGCCGGGCCAGCGCGCTGATCTGCTGGTGCAGGCGGGCACCGCCGGCACCTATGCCTTGAACGCGGCACCTTACGATCAGGGGCACCCCTCGCCGGTCGGCCCGCTGGCGAGGCTAGTGGTGTCAGGCGCGCCGATGGACATGAAGCTGCCGGGCGAATTGCCACCCCCGCCACTGCAAACCATCCAGGACTCCGAAATCACCAACCGTCGCACGGTGACCTTTTCGGCAACCGCGCCGGAGGCGGACGCTGCCGGCCATTGGCAGGAATTCGCCTTCTTCATCGACGGCAAGAAGTTCAATCCCGGCCGCATCGATCAACGGGTCAAGCTCGGTGCGGTCGAGGAGTGGACGATCGTCAACACCCATGAGCACGACGACCACGTCTTTCACATCCACACCAATCCGTTCCAGGTCGTGTCGGTCAACGGCAAGCCGCTGGCCGTGCCGGAATGGCGCGATTCCGTGATCGTGGAGCGCAGGGGTGGCCGGGTCGTTTTCCGCTCACGCTTTCTCGATTTTACCGGTGTCTACATGGTCCATTGCCACATGATGAACCATGAGGAAATGGGCATGATGCAGACTGTCGAAGTCTACAAGTCTTGAGGGCGTGAGAATCTATCTCTGACCTCATCCTGAGGAGCCGCGCCCTTCGCGCGGCGTCTCGAAGGATGGCCGCGAGTTCATGTGTTGCGGCCATCCTTCGAGACGCATCGGCTTCGCCGATGCTCCTCAGGATGAGGGCGGCGTTTCCTTCACAGGCTCTGAGCGGGCACGAACATGAATTTGACCACGATAGCCGAAGTCAAGCGCCCGGCCTCCGTTGACGACGTCGAAGGCTGGCGTGATGGTTATTCGTGGCTGGCCGGCGGGACCTGGCTGTTCTCCGAGCCACAGGTGGCCGTCGACACGCTGATCGATCTCGACGGCCTGGGCTGGGCGCCGCTGACGGCGACGGACGCGGGCCTCGACATCGCCGCGACCTGTCGGGTCGTGGAGTTGCACGACTTCGAAGGCCCGCCTGCCTGGCGCGCGGTGACGCTGTTCCGGAAATGCATCGACTCGTTCCTGATGTCGTTCAAGATCTGGAATGCCGCGACCATCGGCGGCAACGTCTGCATGTCGCTGCCTGCGGGCGCGATGATCTCGCTGACCGCGGCCCTTGAAGGCGTCTGCACGTTGTGGCCGCGCAACGGCGAACCGCGCGAGGTGTCCGTCGTCGATTTCGTCACCGGCAACCACCAGAACGTGCTGCAGAGGGGCGAGCTGCTGCGCAAGATCCATTTGCCCGTGGCGGCTTTGTCCAAACGCAGCGCCATGCGGCAGGTGTCCCTGACCAAATTGGGACGCTCGGCCGCCCTTATCATCGCCACGGTGGGTGATGATGGCGCGGATTTCCTGCTGACGGTCTCGGCGGCCACGCCGCGGCCGGTGCAGTTGCGCTTCGCTACCTGCCCATCGGCTGAAGACCTGCGCCATGCGATCGACGCCCGATTGCCGCCGGAAGCCTATTTCGACGACGTGCACGGATCGGCTCCGTACAAGCGCCACGTCACGCAATATCTTGCCGAACAGATCCGCACGGAGCTCGCTTGACCCATTTCCATGTCAATGGCCGTCGCTACGCGGCCGAGCCTGCGGCCGGCCAGTGCTTGCGCACCTTGTTGCGCGATCTCGATGTGTTCGGCGTCAAGAAGGGCTGCGACGCCGGTGATTGCGGCGCCTGCACCGTGCATATCGACGGCCGGCCCTTCCACTCCTGCCTGGTGCCGGCGTTCCGAGCCGAAGGCCGCGAGATCACCACGATCGAGGGACTGGCCACAAACGGCGACCTGCATCCGATGCAGAAGGCGTTTCACGATGCGCAGGCCTTCCAATGCGGGTATTGCACCGCCGGCATGATCATGACGGCGGTGACGCTGACCGAGGCGCAGAAGGCCGATCTGCCGCATGCGCTGAAGGGCAACCTCTGCCGCTGCACCGGCTATCGGTCGATCAACGACGCGCTCCATGGCACCTGCAACATCGAGCCGGACGAGCCCGGCAAGGCGCTCGGCGCCAGCCTGCCCAATCCGTTCACCGACGCCATCGTGACCGGAAAGGCGCGCTACACGATGGATCTGGCGATCGAGGGGCTGCTGCATCTGAAGGTTCTGCGCTCGCCGCATGCCCATGCGCGCATCGTCTCCATCGACCGAAGCGCGGCGCTTGCCGTGCCCGGGGTTGTCGCAGTCTATACCTGGGAAGACGTGCCGAAGCGCCTGTTCAGTTCGGCCTTGCACGAGGACCATCTCGTCGACCCCGATGACATCATGCTGCTCGACAACGTCGCGCGCTTCGCAGGCCAGCGGGTCGCAGCCGTGGTGGCGGAGACGGAGGCGGCTGCCGAGGCCGGCTGCCGGGCGCTGCATGTGGACTACGAGATCCTGCCGGCCGTATTCGATCCGGTCCTGGCGGTGCAACCCGGTGCACCGCTGCTGCATGACAAGGACCTGGTGACTGCTGGCAATAACATCTTCTGCACACTGCAGGGTGAAATCGGCGACGTTGCCAAGGGCTTCAAGGAAGCCGATGCGCTGCACGAGCAGACCTACTCGACCACCCGCGTGCAGCATGTGCATCTGGAGACGCATGGATCGATCGCCTGGAAGGGTGAGGATGACCGCTGGCATGTCCGCACCAGCTCGCAGGCGCCGTTCGCTGCGCGGCAAAAGCTCGCCTACATCATGGGGATTCCGCCGCGCGACCTGCACGTGTTCACCGAGCGGGTTGGGGGAGGTTTCGGCGGCAAGCAGGAATTGGTTTCGGAAGATCTCGTGCTGTTCGCCACGATGAAACTGGGGCGCCCCGTGAAGTGGGAATGGAGCCGCGAGGAGGAATTCATAGGCGCCACGACGCGGCACCAGATGACCACCCGGGTGAAGATCGGCGCGCGCAAGGACGGTACGCTGACGGCGCTCGACGTGCAGGTGTTCTCCAACACCGGCGCCTATGGCGGCCATGGCGGCGAAACGCTGGCAGCCGCGATGGCGAGCCCGATCGCGGCCTATCGCTGCGCCAACAAGAAGGGCATCGGCCACGCCGTCTACACCAACATGACACCGGGCGGCGGGTTTCGCGGCTACGGCGCCTCGCAGACCACCTTCGCGGTGGAATGTGCGATCGACGAGCTGGCGCGACTGCTCGACATCGACCCGTTCGAGATGCGGCGCAGGAATGTGGTGCGGCCGGGCGACAACATCGAATCGATCTGGAAGGAGCCGAGCGACGCCAGCTTCGGCAGCTACGGTATCGGTGAATGCCTTGATATCGTCGAGCGGGAGCTGAAAAAGGGCAATGGCGTCACCAAGCCCGAAGGCGCGGAATGGGCGGAGGGCCAGGGTGTTGCATTGGCCATGCTGGAATGCGGGCCTCCGACCGAGCATCGCTCGGGCGCCGAGATGCGCCTGCTGCCGGACGGCACCTACCATCTCGCCTGCGGCTCGACCGAAATGGGCAACGGCATCACCACGGCGCACAAGCAGATTGCGGCGTCGATGCTGGGCACGCGCGTTGACGATATCGACATCATCAACGCCGATACCGATCGCACACCCTATGACACCGGCACCTTCGCGAGCACGGGCGTCGTGGTCGGAGGCAAGGCGGTTCACCTGGCTGCCCAGGCCATGGCGGAGGATATCATCGGCTTTGCCAGTCGCACCACCGGCGCGGCAATCGACCAATGCCGTCTCGACAACGACGCCGTCATCTGCGGCAACCAGCGGATTTTGCTGCGTGAGCTGCATGCCGAGGGTGCGAAGGTCGACCATCGCTTCCAGGTCAGCCGCAGGGCCTATCTCTCGCCGCGCACGATCGCCTTCAACGTCCAGGGGGTGCGACTTGCAGTCCATCGCGTGACCGGCGAAATCCGGGTGCTGCACAGCGTGCATGCGGCCGATATCGGCCGGCCGATCAACCCGATGCAGTGCCGCGGCCAGCTCGATGGCGCGGTTGCCATGGGCTATGGCTGGGCACTGGTCGAGAACATGGTGCATGACGGCGACGGGCACATGGTCAATCCGCAGCTGCGCAACTGCCGCATCCCCACCTTTGCCGACACGCCGCATACCGACATCTTCTTTGCCGACACGATCGACCTGATCGGGCCGCTTGGCGCGAAGTCGCAAGGGGAGTGCGGCATCAATCCGGTGGCGCCGGCGGTCTCGAATGCGCTGGCCAATGCCACTGGTGTGCGCTTTGCCCATCTGCCGTTCACGCCCGATCGTCTCTTCGCGAAACTCGCCGCCGCCAGATGAGCGATGCCGCGACCAGCGTCAGCATCGTCACGCAGACCTGCGTTCGGCCTGATAGCGCCGACGCGTTCGCACGATGGCAGGGCGAAACCAGCACGGTGATCTCCGGCTTCCCGGGGTTCATCGAGCAGCGACTGATGCCACCCAATCCGCCGCTGCAGGTCGATTGGGTGATCCTGCAGCGCTTCGCCAGCCTGGAAGATGCCAAGCGATGGCTGGGCTCGTCCGAACGGCAGTCACGCATCGAGGGGGCCACCGCGATGCTTGTTGGGCGCGACGACGTTCACATCGTGCGCGACGAAGCCAGTGCCGCGCGCACGGCGCCGGTCTCCGCAGTGATCAGCACGCGGGTCAAGCCCGGCATGGAGGCCGAATACCTGAAATGGGAACAGAAGGTCGCCGCGGCGCAATCGAAGGCCGCGGGGCTGCAGGGCTACCGCTTCGAACCGGCGGTGCCGGGCGTGCAGGAGGATTTCATCGCGATCCTGCGTTTTGACAGCGAGACCAATCTGCGGAGCTGGCTCGAGTCACCGCAACGACGTCAGCTGCTCGACGAAGCTGCACCGCTGACGGCTGAATTCCACACGCGACTGGCGCAGAGCGGTTTCGAGCAATGGTTTCGCGACGCCACGCCCGAGGGGGCGCCACCGCCCGCAGCGTGGAAGATGAACATGATCGTGCTTCTGACGCTCTATCCGGTCGTCTTCCTGTGGGGCCTGGTGGTGGGCACTCCAATCCTGACAGGGGTCCTCAAGCTGAATTTCCCGGTCGCGCTGTTCATCGGCAACGCGTTCAGCGTCCTCCTGACCTCGTATCTGGTGCCGTGGACCGCCAACCGGCTCAGCTGGTGGCTGGCGCCACCGAAATCCGGACGAACTCTTGTGCACCTGCAGGGCACCAGTTTGCTGGTCGCGGCCTACCTGATCATGATCCTGCTGTTCTGGAAGGCGTTGTAGAGCATGATGAAATCAGCTTGATCTGGCCGCGCAGCACGGTAGGTGGACTCCCTCGCCCCGTTCTTACGGGGAGAGGGTTGGGGTGGGGCTGCTTCCACACACACCGACCGTGCGGTGCGTCCCCTCACCCGAAATTCGCGTGCCGCGAATTTCGACCTCTCCCCGCAAGCGGGGCGAGGTGGACCGAGCCCGCCGACCGACCGATTCAAACAAAAGTCAACCCGCTCTAGCTGGTCGTGCGGCCCGTGTTTGCGATCAGGCCGACCCTCGCCAATCGCCTTCAGGGTTGAACGGCCGGGCTTCTTCCCTATGACAATTGCCATGCGGGGGACGCCCGGCCTTTTCGATGCGGCTTTACAGGGCATCCTGACGCCGCGGGCGAGCGGCGTTCGACATCCACTGCTTTGCGATCGTCAGGTCGGCTTGCGACAATTGGTGACCGGTCGGCAGCACGGGATGCTCGACAGTGGCGCCGGCCCTTGTAAGCGAGGTGGCGAGCTGCGCCGCATTGCTGGCCGGGATGATCGGATCGAACTGGCCCGATACGATCAGCACCGGCTTGTCGCGCAGGTCGGCCTTCGGCGTCTCGGTCAGCGGCACCATCGCGCGCAGCAGGACGGCGCCGGCGAGCACCTCCGGCCGCAGCAGCAACATCGCCGCGGCGATGTTGGCGCCATTCGAAAAGCCGACCGCCAGCGGAGCCGCGATGCCGTAACGCGCCTGCGCGGCCTGCACGAAATCTGCAAGCTCGTGGGCGCGGCGGCGAACATCGTCCTCGTCGAACACCCCTTCAGCGAGCCTGCGGAAGAAGCGCGGCATGCCGTGCTCGAGCACCTGGCCTCGCGGCGACAGCAGTGCGGATCCCGGTGAAACGGCGCGGCCGAACGGCAGCAAGTCGCTCTCGTCGCCCCCGGTGCCGTGCAGCAGCAGGAGCGGAGGAGCTTCGAGCCGCTGAGCCGGCTCGAAGCGATGAATAAAGGCGAGATCGCTGGGCATCACGCGACCTTTCCGAGCGGCGGCAGCACCGCCTCGATGTCCTTGCGACGGGCTTCGAGGAATTTCGGCAACTTGAGATCGCGGCCGAGCGTCGCTGCCGGTTCGTCCACGGCAAAGCCTGGGATGTCGGTTGCGATCTCGAACAGGATGCCGCCGGGCTCGCGGAAGTAGATCGAACGGAAGTAGTTACGGTCCTTCTGATCGGTCGGATGCAGGCCGTGCTGGTCGACCAGCGTCGCGGCCATCTGGGCCTGCTCGGCATCGTCCGCGGCGCGGAAGGCGATGTGATGCACCGATCCGGCGCCTTGCCGCCCTGGCAGGAAGCCGCCGGCTTCGTAGATGTCGACCACGCAGCCATTGGCGTCGCCGCTCGCCTTGAACCGGATCACCGACGCCTCGCGCGCGGTCTCGGTGAAGCCGAGCACGCCCGTCAGGATGGCCGCAGTCTTGGCCGCACTGTCGAGCAGGAGGGTGACGCCATGGAAACCGCGAATCGCGTGTTCGGCCGGCACCTCGCCATCGCTCCAGCCCGGTTCGTTCTCCGCGCCGGGAATGCCAACCAGCGCAAGGCTCATCCCGTCAGGATCGGTGAACGGCAGCACGGATTCGCCGAAGCGTTTTTCCAGCGCTTCATGAGCGATGCCCTTGGCGAGGAAGCGATGGGTCCAATAGCCGAGCGAGCGGGCCGGCACGCGGAATGCCGTCTGCTGGGTCTGGCCGACGCCGCCACGGCCGGGGCCTGCGCCTTCCCACGGGAAGAACGTCAGGATCGTCCCGGGTCGTCCGGTCTCGTCGCCATAGTAGAAATGATAGGTGCCGGGATCGTCGAAATTGACGGTCTTCTTGACGAAGCGTAGCCCCAGGTTTCGGGTATAAAAGTCATAGTTTCGCAAGGCGTTACCCGCAATCGCGGTGACGTGGTGAATGCCGGACATGGTGTTCTCCTGCTCGCTTGAGGCCGATCGCGCCTCGGTTGCACGCATAATTGGTCGAGCTTCTTTGGATGACAATCAGTCATTCTGTGGCTAGTCTGTCTACGATTTGAAGACAATCGAGCCCGAGCCAATTCCGCCCCTGCAGGTCGCCCCGATGGACAAGCTCGCGAGCCTTCGGGCCTTCGTCAAGGTGGTCGAACTCGGCAGCTTCTCCGAAGCCGGACGGCAATTGCGGCTGTCGCGCTCGGCGATCAGCAAATATGTCAGCGAGCTGGAGCAGAGCCTCGGCGTTCAGCTCCTGAACCGCACCACCCGTCACGCCAGTCCCAATGACAACGGCCAGGCCTATTTCGAGCGTGCACTGAGCATCCTGGCCGATCTCGATGCCGCGGATCAGTCGGTCGCATATCTGCAGTCGACGCCGCGAGGTCTGCTGCGGGTCAATGCGCCGATGTCCTTCGGTACGCTGCAGCTCGGCGCCGCAATCGCTGATTTCATGGAACGGAACAGCGCACTCCAGATCCAGCTCGTGCTCAGCGACGAGCAGGTCGATCCCGTGCAGGGCGGTTTCGATGTGACACTGCGCATCGCCGACCTGGAGTCATCAAGCCTGATTGCCCGCAAGGTCGCGCCGATCGAGCGCGTCATCTGCGCCGCGCCCTCCTATCTGGAGCGTCACGGCGTGCCGACGCATCCCAATCAGCTGCGCGACCATGCCGCGCTCACCTATGGTTTTCTCCTCACCGGCAACCAGTGGAAGCTGACGGGAGCCGGCGGGGACCACTGGGTCAATCCGTCGTGGCAACTCTGCGCCAATAACGCCGAGGTGCTGCGCGACGCTGCGGTGAAAGGTCGGGGAATTGCGCTGCTGCCGACGTTCATCGCCGGCGCCGCGTTGCGCGCCGGGGAGTTGTGGACCGTTCTCGACGACTACAAGGCGCCGCCGCTGGCCCTGTACGCGATCTACCCACCGACCCGGCATCTGGCCGTCAAGGTGCGCCTGTTCATCGATTTTCTGGTCGAGCGCTTCAGCGCGGGGCCGGAAGTGCCAATCGGCGCGTGAGTGATTGCGAGCTGTTCGCTACTTGTCCTTGCGCAGCACGCAGACCACGCGTCCCAAGGTCTGCGTGCGCTGACCTGGAATGGGTGCGTTCAACTCGGTCCTGATGGCTTCGGCCGCCTTGTTGCAAAGCTCTTCCGAGGCGAAGGGCTGAATCAGCTGTGTTGTCGGCGGCGTCGGGCTGCCGAAAACGATCCATTGCAGCGAGACGAACAGAACCCATTCCATCTGACGTCTCGTGCCTCATTGGTCACGTCCGACGCGCGTCGCCATGCAGATGGCGAGCCGCATGCAAAAGGCGCGTCGGATCGTCGTTACGGTCAGCGGGCTGTTCAGCCGCGTCTGCCGCTCACCAATAGATCATGGGCCTTGCAGGCGCGCCACAGACGAGAACGCGACGACGCTCGATCCCGTGCGCCGTTTGAACCGGAGCAACTTTGATGCAGCCCGGATAGACTGCCAGATCATAGTGGAACGGAACGCGATCGAAATATCCGTGGATCGGACAGAAATAGCCGAGGTCGGGTCCGCAGCGGGTCACGGGATAGAGCCGTCCGTGAGCCGAGGCTGCGCTCGAAAAGCTGGCTAGAGCGGCGACGATGAGTGCAAAAGCGATCCTGGTAGCGTGCGTCATATCCTGATCCCGAAATTCCATCGGACAATAACTGGTGCGCAACACCATAGACTGTAATCTTTGTCTTAGCCAAGCGCATGTCGTTCGACTGGTCCGCCAAGACGGGTTTGACAGGCTTGCGTTTGGGGGCAGAAGGCGGCGACGACGGAATCGAAGGTACAGAACTGTGGATCTCGAAGGTGTTGCCGGGTCCCCCGGGACAGCGGCGGCGATCTCGTAACATTCTGTTATTTCAAACGATTATATCGTGCAATCAGCGGTAACGAGCCCGAAATGTCATGACACCAGAGTCTGCGGACAGCAAGAGGGACGGGGTGATCTCGCCCTATGTGCAAGAGATCGAATACGCGCTGATCCTGTCCCGGATGATCAACACCGTAAAGGATGATCCCGGGGAGATACGCGCCACAATCTACGAGTTCGCCCGCGTCAAGCTGAAGCTCGATACCTCCTGGGCGGAGGCGAGCGAGCGGGAGCGGCTGGCATCTGCGCTCGAAACGGCGATCCAGGGGGTCGAAGCGTTTTCGGCGCGGCAGGAGCAGACCTCGTTGCTCGACCCTCCCGCAGCGGTCGCGCGAATTGCACACGGCCCACCGACCGCCGAGCCGCCATCGAGATCGTTGACGACTGTTGGCCCGGTGACGCCTGCGTCCGAGGATATCCTCATGCCCGAAAGAGCATACGCGGAAGTGCGGCACGTCCTGGAAGTGCGAACGTCTTCCCCCGGGCCGATGCTGGCTCGTTTTTTCGCCGGCATGCTGCTGTTCGCAGGCCTGGCGGGGTTGGCGTATTACAAGGAGCAATTGCCTGCAATCGCCGAGCGCCTTCATCTGACCACGGCCGCCGATACGCCAGCGATCGCCGCGGTCGCGCCGGCCACCGGACCCGCCGAGGTGAAGACCGTCGTGCAGCAGCAGGCGAACTCACCGCCGTTCCCGGTGCCGAGCGATTATGGGATTTATGCCCTGAGCAATGGCACGCTCAGTGAACTCAATGCCCTGTCGGAGCGGGTGCCGGACAAACGGATAGCCGTGTCCACACCGATCAATCGGCCCAGCCGCACAACTCTTCCGGATGGAAGCGCGAAGTTCATCATCTTTCGCCGCGACCTGGCCGGAAATACACCCGATCGGGTCGAAGTTCGGGTCGTCGCGCGCGTGGTGCGCGCGTCGACGTTCGATGCCAAGGGCAAGCCGAGTTTCGTGACCGTTTCCGACGCCTGGAATATCCGCAGTTTGTCATATGAATTCAGAGTGCGGCCGATAGCCGGGAATCCGGAAATGCTCCTGGTGCAGTCGGAGAAGCCGGATTTTGTCTTGCCCGCAGGGCGTTATGTCCTTGTCCTCAAAGAGCAAGGCTACGATTTTGCCGTCGCGGGCGCCGTGACCGATCTGTCTCAATGCCTGGAGCGGACGGACGCGGTCAACGGCGCGTTCTACTCGGAGTGCAAGAAACCTTAGAGAAAACCCTAGAGAAACCCTGGAGCCTTCCGTTCGTCACACAAGTGCAGGTGCACCGGCCCCTGCCCGGAGCGCGCGGCAGGATTCACAGCACACGCCGCATGCGGTCGGTCGCTGTGAACAGGGTCCGGGCCACCAATCCCAGAAAATAACTCGCCTGAACGATGGCTTGCGCCACCATGACGGTCCATACGACGCCGAGAAAGCCCAAATCGTGGCCGAGCGCAAAGACGATGGAAACAAGAAGCAAGGCCAGCAGAACCGGCAACAGGACCCGGAATCGGAACATGACGCCGACCACAAAACCCATGATGGCTAGCGCAATGGCGGCATAGGTCATGCCGATCTCCTGTCTCAGTTAAGAAAACCCAGCCACAATCCTCTCGGCGAGGCAAAGGGTTAAGCGCGCTCAGGGTGAGCGCGGCCCAAGATTGTGTTGATAACGCATTAAAGCGGCGGACTCGGGACTCCGGCGCGTTCCACTCAGGGGATTCGCGACACAGGACATGGTCTCATGCCGGTTCCATTGTTGTGAGTCGGTGTCATTCATCGCGAGTGGGTGGGCGGGGTGGCGGGCCTTGCTCAAACAGCAGCCAGCGTCACGCAACGAAACGGACGAATTTGTCACATCGCCCATAACTTTCGGGATTTCGGGGACTTCAAACTGTGACCCGATTGCAACGCATCGCGCAAAAACAGGGCTTCAAGGGAACTCAGGTCTTTGAACAGGCAAGTGCCGCCTGTAGGGTCAGTACAGGTTAACCAAATTAGACCGAATTCTGGCGCATTTACATCAACTTAACGACGAAAACCAGACAATCAATATGGCGTTAGTGAGGCGAGATGGCAAGAGGTATTTGGGTGGTTTTTGACGATCGTCAACAACCTCTTCCCCGCAGCGTCCAACGCACATCTTTTTTGTCGTCGGCAATGGATTTTTGCGACGATCGACGGGGCATGCCGCAATGTTGAAACGACTAAGGCCTTCATTGGGTGCGATCTTGGTCGCGGCTTTGCTGCCGGCCTGCTCCGTTTTGCCGGGAACCGGACCGAAAAGCGACGCCGTGAAAGGCAACGCCACCGCTGAAGTGCGATCCGACGCGGCGTTACCTTACGCGCTGGTCGACATCTCGGCGGATACGATCGGTTTTCTGTCGCAGCCAAATCTGGTCAGCTTCAAGGGCTACTTCCCCGACAAGAGGCCCAAGCCGAACCAAGTCGTCGGCGTCGGCGACGTTCTGAGTGTGTCGATCTTCGAAGCTGCGCCGGGTGGACTGTTTACGCCCGCCCAGGCGGCGGGCGCGCGTCCCGGCAACTTCGTTGACCTGCCGGCGCAGGCGGTCGATCAGAAGGGCAACATTGATATTCCCTACGCGGGCGAGATTCCCGCCGCCGCACGGACCCTGCCCGAAATTCAACAGGCGATCGTCGCCCGGCTGCGAAATCGCGCCATCGAGCCTCAAGTGGTCGTCAAGCTGACGGAGCAGCATTCGAGCGTCGTCAGCATCTTGGGCGACGTCAACACGCCCGGTGTGATCGCGCTCAACAGCGTCGGCGAACGGATGCTGGCGATGATCGCGCGTGCCGGCGGACCGAAGTTCGAGGCGATCGAAAGCTGGGTCACGCTGCAGCGTGACGGCAAGCGCGTGAAGGTTCTGCTGAGCCGCGTCGTGCATGATCCGAGCGAGAATATCTTCATTCGGCCCAACGACGTGATTTTCCTCACCCGTGAAGCGCCGACCTTCACCGCGCTCGGTGCGCTCAACCAGAACATCTTTGGTTTCAATTCCGAGATTGCATTCGACGTCGAGACCCTGACTTTGGCCCAGGCGATGGGCAAGGCCGGCGGCCTCAATGACGACAGATCGGATCCCGGCGAGGTCTACGTCTATCGCTATGAAGATCGTCACTTTCTTCAAAAGCTTGGTGTCGATACCGCTCGATTCATCACGGAATCGATCCCGACGATCTATCGGATCAATCTGCGCGATCCCGGCGGCCTGCTGCTTGCCTCCGGTTTCCAGATGCGGACCAAGGACGTGATGTACGTCGCCAACTCCAAGGTCACCGACTACTACAAGCTGCTGCTGCTCATCAACAACACGGCTGGCACTGTTTCCAATACGGCGAACGCGGTGACCAACGTGAACACGGCCGTCAAAACCAGGTGGTGATGGTCTGATAGGAGCATTTCGACTGAGTGGTGCTCCGCTTCCGAAGTTCGCCGGCTTTACGGCTCGCTGACATGCGAACTTCGGAAATCAAGGAGCACCGGAGGATCCTTGTCCAGGAGCTCCTCTTGATCTGAAGTTCGCCGGGCGACCCACCCCTTGCGGTTGGCGAACCTCAGATCCGCTGCATGAGACGCCGATCCTTACCAGTGTTCATTTGGTTCCAAACCTTCGCAAACGAACTCGCCGCGACATGATGCGAATGTTGGAACCGGGGCACTCGCGATGACACGCCGGCTGCAGTTGAAGTTTCCGATGGAGATGTTCAAGTCGATCCAGCTGTGGTTGACGATTGCAGCGCTGAGCCTGGCTCCGCTGTTCTTCGGATCTGTGGATCAGCTCTGGGTGGCGATCTGGGCGGTGCTGCTGTCGCTCAGCACTCTCATCGGTGCCGCGGGGCCGCTCAGCGCCGCCCAACGACGTGTGCTGTTTGGCTTTTTCGCTCTCGCTGCCGCATACGCGCTCGTGGCGATCGTGCAGGTCGCTCCCCGTGTGATCGAACATCTCGACGATCCGATCTGGCGACGGGCGAACAGTGTTCTCGGGCTTGACACCTTGCCCCGGATATCGAGCCGCGCCGAGATACCGCCGGAGGCGATTGGTCATTTTCTCTTGTTCGTGACCTCGTTCGTGAGCGGATTCCTCGTCGCCACGTCACGGCGCAGCGGGGACATGCTCATTCGGTTCGCGCGATACTCGATACTGGCCTACGCGATCTACGGCATGGCAGCGCTCGTGTTCACCCCGAACCTGCTGCTGTGGGCACCGAAGCTCGCGTACCGCGGAAGCCTGACGGCAACGTTCGTCAACCACAACACCGCGGCCACCCTCCTGGGCGCCGGCGCCATCCTGTGGTTCTGCCTGGCGTATCTGTCGCTCCAATCGCTGCGATACTCGTCGATCCGGCTGCTGCTGCTGGTTCCATCCAATGAGCGCGTTGCCTTCACGATCATTCTCCACTCGGTCGCGGGCCTGGTCTGTTTCGTTGCCCTGCTCCTGACCGGCTCGCGCGGCGGTCTGATCTGCACTGCGCTGGGATTGCTGGTTGCGATCGTCCTGATGGTCACCAATCGGCTCAGACCGCGATTCTGGTACGTTGCCGCCTCCGGAAGCGTGGCGCTGGCGCTGATCGCGGGATGGCTCAGCCAGACCGGTCGGATCGGGAGCAAGGGACTGGTCGATGATGCGCGATGGTCCGTCTACGAATACTGCCTCGAAGCCATTCGCCAGCGACCGCTGCTCGGAGCCGGCGCCGGCACTTTCGCAGACCTGTTTCCATCGCTTCGATCAGATGGATTCAGCGGCTGGGGAGTATGGGACTATGCCCATTCGACCATTCTCGAAATCGCCGTCGAAATGGGCATTCCGATCGCAGCGATGATCGTGCTTGCCGCGACCGCCTCGCTGGTCATCCTGGTGCGGGCCGCGCTCAGGTCTGGGGATCACAGCCGAGGCTCGCTTGCCGCGATCGCGGGAATAGCGGTCCTGAGCTATCTGCATTCGATCGTCGATTTCTCGCTGCAGATTCCAGGCTACCTGATTCCGTTCGCGGTGCTGCTCGGTTGCGGTCTTGCGAAAGCGACTTCCGAGCCGACGCAGCGTCGCAGGGCGCGTACGCGAGAATTCATCGCGGTCGGTGCCGGAAGTACGCGCGAACCGACACCGGTCGAATTGTCATCTCCGTCGCGAGGCGACGGCCTCTGACGAGGCACGGCAACGTCTGCTGGAGCGCGGCGTCAAGCCTTGCCCTTATCGATCGGCCAGCCGAAATTTGCTCAGAATCTGCGACCCGTCTGCTTCCATCGCGGGGCCCTTGATCTCGTACCAGAATCGCGCATCGGTAGATGACTGTATTTTGAGCCAGCGGTAGTTCGTGCCGTTCCAGGGACGGATCGCGTCGGTCAAATTGTCCATGACGAGATCGCCCGACGTGGTAGCGACGACAAGGACGAGATGTCCGGCTCCCGCGGCAGTCTTGACCACGGAGAGCCGCAAGGCCTTTGCCGGCAATCCGCCTTTGACGAGGTCGTGCCGCTTGGTGACGGCGAAATCGTTGCAGTCTCCGGAAGCCGGCGCGATCGTCCAACCATTCCGCAGGTCCGAGCCATAGCTCTTGACCATCGGGTTGATGGCTGTGTTGACGCCGTGGTTGACGCGTTTCAGCAAGTCGGCAATCTCGGCATTCATCTCGATGCGGTCGGGTCCGCGAAGCTCCGATCTGCATTCGGACGGATAGTGAAGGCAGAACCGGACATGCTGAAACGGGGCCAGTGTCGGCGAGGATACGACGATCGGCGTCGGAGCACTGGAGTCCTGGGCGAGCCGGCTGCGCGCGTCCGCTGCCGTGGCGACGAGAGTCGATGCGACGACGATGAAGAGCGAAATTGTTTGAGCGCGTCGCGCCATCTGACATCCACCTGATCGAGAGAAACGCGATTGCCGACGGGCGGGGTATCGCTGGGTGGATTGTGGAGGCCGGCAGTTTAAGTATCGATGAATCCACGGGCTTAACGAAGACTTCCGCGGCAAGCGCGTTCGTTCGAGGCGGGATCATGCTGAACAATGAGACGAGGTGATGATTCAAATACGATCGAGTTGCCTTGTGCGCGACGACAATCCGAAAGCGGCGCCAGGAGTGCGCGCACGTCTATGCGGGAAGATGACTTGAATGCCAGTTCCAGGCGGTCTCGATGATCGATTGCAGGTTGTGGCGAGGCGCCCAGCCGAGCGTCCGATTGGCGAGGGCGTTGTCGGCCACCAGTGCCGGAGAGTCGCCCTCGCGCCGCGGCCCGTATTTGATCTCGAAATCCTTGCCGACGACGCGCCGAACGGTCGCCAGCAATTCCTTCACCGTCGTGCCATGGCCGGTGCCAAGATTGAGGGCATGGCTCTGGCCGTCGTTGAGAAGATGCTCGATCGCGAGGGTATGCGCGTCTGCGAGATCGAGGACATGAATGAAATCGCGCAGGCAGGACCCGTCGCGTGTGTCGTAGTCCGTGCCGAGCACCTGGAAGTGAGGCCGCCGGCCCAGGGCCGCATCCAATGCAATCGGGATGGCGTGGGTTTCCGGCGAATGCCATTCGCCAATTCGGCCCTCGGGGTCCGCGCCGGCAGCGTTGAAATAGCGCAGGACGAAAGACCTGAAGCCCTGGTATCGATCGAGGTCCTTCAAGATCTGCTCGACCATCAGCTTGCTGCGGCCATACGGATTGATCGGCAATTGTGCATGGCTTTCGTCGATCGGAATCGTGGACGGGATCCCATAGGTCGCGCAGGTCGATGAGAACACGATCTTGTCGATGCCGGCCGCCTGGGCAGCGCGCAGCAGCGTAATCGTTCCGCCGACATTGTTGTCGAAGAAGCCGCCGGGGTCGCGGACGGATTCGCCGACTTCGATCGCCGCGGCAAAGTGAATGATGGCCTGCGGCCTGTGTGTTGCGATGACCTCGTCGAGCCTGCCGCGGTCCCTGATGTCGCCGACCTCCAGCGGTCCCCATTTCACGAACTCGGCGTGACCGTTGCTAAGGTTGTCATAGACGACCGGCGTAAAGCCCTTGTCGAAGAGGCGGAGGCAGGTGTGGGCCCCGATATAGCCCGCGCCGCCGGCCACGAGGATATTAGCCATCTTCACAAGCTCCGGAAGGACATGACGTTGCTGCTCTCGTCACAACCTATAATCGATGGGTGATTAAAGTGTACTTTAGGCCTTGCCCTCAACGGGCGGGCTTGAGCTATCGAGGCGCCTGGAAATCGCTCCCGGAGAGGGCAGGGCAGTACGACCGATCCTCAGCGAGACGGGCAGCGCCGCGTTGACGGTCACTGGTGCCTCGTGCCAGCGCATGACGAGCCAGCGAACCAATCTCGATGTTGCGTGTCCGTGCCCCGATCCGCTGCCGGCCTAGAAGGCCCCGTCCGCAACCAGGAGCGCGGGGATCGTCACGATCAGGATCTTGATGTCGAGGGCCAGCGACCAATTGTGGGCATAATAGGCGTCACAGGCGACACGCTTGCTGTACGTCGTGTTGCTGCGGCCGCTGACTTGCCATAGTCCGGTTATTCCTGGCCGGCAGGCGAGGTAGGCACTGATTGAGCTGTCGTAGCGTTCCAGCTCTTCCTCGGTGACAGGACGAGGGCCAACGATGCTCATGTGGCCCTTGAGGACGTTAAACAACTGGGGCAGTTCGTCCAGGCTCGACTTGCGCAGGATTTCCCCGATGAAAGTAACTCGGGGATCGCAACGCAATTTGCGATTTGCCCTCCACTCGGCGGCCGCCTCCGGGTCTGTCTCGAGGAGCCGGCCCAAGCGCTCGTGCGAATCCGCCGCCATGGTGCGGAATTTCAAGCAGTCGAAATGTTCCCCCTTGAATCCCACGCGCCGATGACGGAACAGCGCCGGCCCCGGCGATGTCGCGATGGTCAAAACGAAACAGATGAAGAGGAGCGGAGCGAGTAACAGAATTCCGGAAAGCGCCAGGATGATGTCGATGGTTCTCTTCGAAGTAAGTCCAATGGGGCGGGCCAGACCTACCAGACCGAATCGCAGCTCTCTGCGCGCCTCAGTCAACTCACTCATACTCTACTCCCAAACGCTACCGACAAAGAAACAGTTGCTAAGACAAACCGAATTTATGGCTTCCCCTTTACGCTTTCTTGTCAATTTGGTGGGCACCGCATAATACCTGGCAGGTACCTATGTCCGACATACGCTTGTTAAGATGAATCTCACATGGTATTGTAATCCCTCGCTATTTATCCAAGTACCGTAACGACGGATCGACCTCCGAAGCTGGAGGCGGAGTGCTCGGCAATCTGCGCGCCTTCCTCATGACGTAGTCAGATGCGAAAAAATCTCGATCTTTTTGAGGTTTTTTCAGGATTGACGGCGCGCCATGAGCGCAGGCGGTCCTGCAACGCCGTGGTGTGAGCCGGAAGAACGCAGGATCGCGACGTCGTGTCAGTAAAGCCGGATGACGATTCGGAGGGAAGTCGGCGCTCTGGCGGCATCACCGCGGAATCTGACGTTTGGGGACCGGCAGAAAATCGCTGCTCTGGTGCTCTTCATCCCGCCCGATGAAAACGAAGAAGCCTCGGCCGGTGGAAACGATGTCGCCATGCCGCAGCGTTGGGTCGTTCACGACGCGATCACTGGCTTCCGTTTCCAGGGAATCCGGTGGGCGCGGGGTCTGCGTACGCGCGTTGGCGACGAAGTCCTCCGAGCGGCGACGGGCAGCTTCCACACGCTGTTGCCACTGCTCGCGCGTTACGGTCTCGTCGGGAAACTCCTGTGATTCCTGGGCGAAGCAGCGCTGGGGACTCGCCGTCAGGAGCCCTGTCGCAAGCAGAACCGCGATCCAAAATGCCATGGTCCCACGTCCATCGAAAGCGGAAGGCTAGCACCAAACCCGGCCAGCGCAAGGTTCTGCTCAGGTTCGCTGTTGCTGCAGGGCCTCGGAGAAGGCTTTCTGCCGGAATGCGTCGAGTTGCTCGAGACGCGATTGCAGCAATGCGCGGGTTGGTCCGGATGCGCGCGAATAGGCGCGAGCGGGCAATTCAATGAATCCGTTTCGTACCAGATCCTGAAATTCGCCGAGGATTCTCTGCTGCATCGGCCCGGGCGCGGACAGCACGACCGGGATCGCGAGCGTGATCCGACGGGTTGCAATCCAGGCCTCATTGGGCGAGGTCTCATAGGACATCGCGAGCAGGTCGAACGCGTGCTGGTCGAGAACGCCATGCCCGGTTTCCAGACCGAACAGCACGAGCCAAATGAAGGAATCCCGGGGCGTACAGCCCAGCGCCTGTCTGGCGCGGGTTTCGAGCGATCGGGCGTGCTCGTCGTAGTCGCGGGCGGCGCCGGATCGCAGCGCGGCGTCGGCCAAGGGTATTTCCATCAGCAGCAGCGCGCGCTGAGCGTGGCTGTCGCAGCGATCCACATCCCAGGCGAGAGCGCTTGCCAGCGCGCCTGTCGCCGTCACCCGGTTGAAGGTCTCGAATTGCAGGAGGCGAGACTCGAGCTCGCGAAAATCGTCGGCAGCCTCGCCGCGCGCGGCATTGAGAACTCCCCACGCCAGTCCGGCGCAGCCAATGACGGCCGTCACGCAGCGTAGAACGAGCAAATGGAAGCGAGGCGGTGGCTTTGTCGTGGGCAAGACCTGGTATCCCGGTTCCGACAGTCCCATCAGATCATGTCAGAAGGGATCCTTTCGTTCGTATAATAATTGTAGCTGCGATCCGAGTAGCCCTCGATGCGACGCATCACGGCTTCGTCGGCCTTGTTCAGAACGGTGCCGAGCAGGCGCTCGGACAGTATGGGCGAGGCGGCCGCAGCCTTTACGATCTCGTCGGTCGATGTGCTCCCCCATTCGACGACCATGACGAAGGCATCGAACAATTGGGCTACCGCCCTGACGTCGACGACGGGCAGAATCGGAGGCAGATCGACGATGACATAATCGTAGTCATGCGCGGACGTCTTCAGCATCTGCTTGACCGCCGGGGAGTTCAGGATATCCGAGCTGTTGGTCGGCCGGATGCGGGTCGAGGATGCCAGGAAATCGAACTTGTGCTTCGCGTCGGTCTTGACCAGATCGGCAAAGGGCGATTTGTCCGCGACCAGTTCGAGCAGCCCCCGCGCATCCGCGTAGTCGAGCGTCCGGGTCATCGAGGGGTTGCGCAGATCGGCGTCGATGAGCAGCGTGCGGGCACCGCTCTTGGCCAGGAAGGCGGCGAACCCGCCGGCCACGGTGGTTTTTCCTTCGCCCGGAAGTGCCGAAACGAATCCGATCACCTTGCCTCCGGTCGGATGCAAGTCGATGGCGACCTTGATATAGCGCAGCGCCTCCGCGGTTGCCGAAAACGGCGGGACGTCGCAGATCTGTCGAAATGCCTCCGAGTCCCTTGTCGTCCCGTGCTTGCGCAGGGCGGCGCCCTTTGCCGCAAAAGCCGGTATGACCGCAAGACAGTTGGTTCCGAGAAGGGTTTCGAGCTGGGCCCGCGTGTGAATCTGACGACTCATCTGCTCACGGGCGAACCCCGCCATGATCCCAAAGCCAAATCCCAGGATCGTCGCCAGTGCCATCGTCAGGCCGGTCTTGGGCGAGCTCGGGAGGGTGGGAGCGGTGGCGACCGTGACGACCCGGGCTTCCGTCGACGGAAAGGATTGCTGCTGCACCGATTGAGTGAAGCGGGACAGGAAGGTCTCGTAGATGCCGCGGTAGGTATTGGCCGCGGTCTCCAGCTCGCGCAGGCGGACCTGCGACTGCCGCGTCGTAGCCGACTTCTGGAAGACTTCGCCCATCCGCTTGTCGATCGACTCTTCCTGGCTCCTCGCGATCTGCAGCTCGCTCTTGTAGCTTTCGGCGATGCGCGAGATTTCATCCCAGATCGCGCGCTGCAAGGCGGCCATTTCCGCGCGCAGGTTGCGCGCGGCCTGGTGATCGGTGCCGTAACGGGCGCTCCAGTCCGACTCCCTGTTCTGGTCGTCGAGGAATTGCTGCCGAAGCTTGGTGATGACCGGATTGCTCAGCGCGTCGGTGACGACCGGATCAGGGATATCGAATCTCTCCCTGTCGTTTCGCTGTTCCAGCACGCGCGTGATGCGATCCAGCTTGGCTCGTGCCTGGCTGGTGTCGGCTCTGGCCTTCGCCAGCGCTATCCCGAGCTGATCGAGCTCGACCTCGCTTGCAAGCTTGCCGTCGACGCCGATGATGATGCTGTTCTGGGATTTGAAGTCCTGCACTTCCTTGTAGGCGTCGCTCGCCTGCTGGCGCAGCTCACCGATGCGCTGCTCCAGCCAAACGCTGGCGCGACGGGTCGCATCGAATTTTGCCAGCAGCTGGTCTTCGATATAGGCCTCGGCGAAGGCGTTGGCGATCCTGGCGGCCTTGTCCGGATCGAGCGATGTGAACGCGATCTGTTCGAGGTAGCTGCGTCCCAGCCGGATCACGCGCAAATTGTCTTTGACCGCGGCGAGGACCCTGCGCATCATCAGCTCGTTGGATGGCTCGTAATCTGCCGCCGGAACGAGCTTCAGCAACGAAAGAAGACGGCGCTTCAGGCCGTGGCCGGCGCCGACAAACTCCGGATCTTCGCTCAGCTGCAAGCGACGTATGACCATGAGCGCGACTTTTTCGGACTTCGTCGTCTCGATCTCGCTCTCGACCGATGCGTCCTCGACGGTGCGATTTTCGGTTGCGAGCTCGGACTGCGTCCAGGTCACCCGCTTCGTATCGATGATCATATCGGCTTGCGCGGTGTACCGCGAGGGAGTGACGACGAGGTAGGCAACGCCGAGCATGGCTGCGAGGCAGGTCACGAGGCCGATCAGACGCCATTGTCGGCTGAGAAAATCCCGAACCAGCAGCAAGGGAAGCGTCCCGGGGCCGGGGTCGCCCTCGACCACTGGCCTGTACTGCGCGAACTGCCCGGCTACGTTCATCCAAAATTCCTCGAAATCGCCCTGTCGTGCTCCGATTCCGAAGTCCGCAAGCACCTGCGGCCTGCCATGCGAACATCGGAATCGAGGAGCACCAGCAAGCTTATGATTCCAGCGCGGTGAATTTGAAGTTCCTGTTAAGCGAGTACAGCAACGACTGATAGGGACTTCGAATTCACCGCACTAGTCAGGAGTCGTCTTACGCGCCGCCGAGGAAGTTCAGCGCGTTGCGCTTACCGGACTTGCTGCGGTCGTCGTCGTCGTTGGGGTCGTTCCGGTCCTCACCGTTCCGGCCGTGATCCGGACGAGGCTGAGGCCACCGCCGCCGCCGGGGGTTTTTGTCGGCCCCGGAGATGCGTTCGGATTGACGACGATCACGCTGCCCACGGAGGCGGTGGCCGAAGCCAAAGCGGCCTCCGTCGCCGCGGTCGAGATGTCTCCCGCGACCGCCGCAAAGGAAGCCTGGAATTCGGCGTCCTCGACGCTGGCCACCGCTTGCTGGATCAGCAGTCCCGCCTCCTGATCTATCGTCGAACAAGCGATCGCTGCCTGCGCGAGGCCGGCCGCGATGGCTGTCCGGAATCGAGGCGGCGCGTTCTGCAGCAAACCAACCAGCTCTTTCGCGAGCGTGGCGTCGGTCGCTGCGAGGTCTCTCACGGAAGATTCGACGGTGCGGGTATCGAAACTCGGAGCGATGATCGACTGAGGATTGGCCTTGAACTGGTCAATCGTCTCCGCCGAGGCCGGCGGTGCGACACAGGGGGCGGCCCATGCGTGACCTGCGCAAGACGCCAGCAACAATTGAAAAAAGAGCGCCTTCGCGATCAGCCCGGTACGCATTACAAGACTCCAACAACTTCTGAGGGCAAATTGCTTTCTTCAGCCATGACTATATGAGGCTAAAGAAGGTATCAACTAAACCTCGTTGTTATAGTTGATTGGATTACCTTTGGCGGGAAAGCGGGCTATTTCTGGCTAAAATGACGGCTTCTTTGGGTCGAGTTCGATATGTTGCAATCTGGTTTGCGGAGTGCTGGTATCTTTTGCGGGCGCTTGCGATATCGGATGTCGGGGCGAGGCGCCGGTTGTTCGCCGGGCACAGAATGTGTCGCTGATACCGCATTTTCACGGAGCCTGTTCGGCGATGGCGAGTTGACACGTGCCGGCTGAGATTCCCGGAATCGAACGACTTCAAGTTGAGGGGCGGCGTCCTTCGCTGCCGCCGGGTGTGAGAATTTACGCCGTCGGCGACATTCACGGCCGTCTCGACCTTCTCGATGACTTGCTGACGCGGATCGGCGACGATATGTCGTCTCGTCCCACTGCGAGATCGGTTTCCATTTTTCTGGGCGATTATCTCGATCGCGGCCCGTCGTCGCGCGAGACCATCGATCGCCTGATCGCACATGCGGAGGCGAACGAGTCCGTTTTCCTGAAGGGCAACCACGAGCAGATCGCCATCAGTTGCCTGCGTGATCGCGGTCTCTTTGAGCGTTGGATGCGCCTTGGAGGCCGGGAAACGCTGATCTCCTACGGGATCACGCTGGCGGCATTGTCAGATGACCGGCAGATCGTCAGGTTGCAGGCGGCGTTTCACGACGCGCTGCCGCAGAGCCATTTTCGTTTCTTCCGGGATCTGCAAAGCTCATACACCTGTGGCGACTATTTCTTTGCCCATGCCGGGGTCAAACCAGACATCCCGTTATCGCGCCAGAAGGAGAACGATCTGCTCTGGATCAGGCAGGAGTTTCTGTCGTCGCGCGGCGATTTCGGCAAGATCGTCATCCATGGCCATACGCCCAGGCGCGACATCGAAGTCGAACCGAACCGGGTCAACATCGATACCGGGGCATTTGCGACTGGTCGGCTGACATGTCTTGTGATCGATGAGTCCTCCTTGTCGGTCATCGATACCAGCGGATACGCGGACAAGCAGACGACGGCCTGAAGCGGCGCATCCCGCGATCAGCGTGCGCCGGCCCGTTTGGCGAGAAGTCCATCGATATGGCTGCGCATTTTGCGAAAGAACTGCTCCCGGCCGAATTGTTCGGCGTGGAGGGCAATCCGGTCGGGATCGATCGTCATGTCGGCCAGGCGCCTGACCGCGGCGGAGATCGCCTCGACCGTCTGTTCGGCGAAGAATGTGCCGGTGAGGCCCTCGACAACGGTCTCGGTCGCGCCGCCCCGGCCGAAGGCAACCACCGGGCGGCCGCTCGCCATCGCTTCGACCGGCACCATCCCAAAATCTTCTTCGCCGGGAAAGATCAGCGCGCGGCATCGCGCGTAGTGCTGCTTGAGCACGTCGAACGGCTGCGAGCCCAGCACCGTGACGGTGGGACCCGCGAGCCGGCGGATCTCGTCGACCATCTCGCCGCCGCCGATCACCACCAGTTTCAGGCCCATGTCATTGAAGGCGCGGACCGCGAGATCCGGCCGCTTGTAGGACACGAGTTCACCCGCCATCACATAGTAGTCGCCGAGTCCGGATGCAGGGGCGATCGAAAACGCGCCGGTGTCCACGGGCGGATGGATGACGACCGAATCGGCGCCGTAGTACCGATGGATCCGTCTTGCGACCGTCGATGCGTTGGCAACGAAGCTGTCGACGCGCGAGGCGGAGGAGACGTCCCACATCCGCAAGTAATGGGCCAGCGGCGGCATCATCAGCCGCGTCACCGGGCCGGCGCTGCTCCGGTAGTCGTGATACATGTTCCAGATGTAGCGCATCGGCGTATGGCAATAGCACACGTGAAGAGCCTCGGACGGTGCAATGATCCCCTTGGCGGGGCCCGATTCGCTGCTGATGATGAGATCATACCCGCGCAGATCGAGCTGCTCGAGTGCGAGCGGCATCAGGGGCAGGTAGGTCTTGTACATCTTCGGCGCGCGCGGCAGCGAATTGATGAAGGTCGGGATGATGCGATGCTGCCGAATGCGTTCGGAGACCATCTCCGGAACGTAGACATGGGTGAAGATGTCGGCCTGAGGGTACATCTCGCAGAGCGCCTCGATGACTTTCTCGCCACCGCGCATTCCGACCAGCCAGTAGTGAATGATGGCGACCTTCATCCGACATCCCTTGGACGCGACAGGCGTCGTTCAGTATCGTTCTACCTGCGTATCGTTCTACCTTTGTGAATGAAACACGCCAATGAGCGCCGCCCTCTTTAATTGGACGTTGTTAATGCGGGGCATTCGCCAGCGGGCGAGACGGGGCTTCGCGTTTCAGCTGACGCGCCTGCGCGATGGGCTGGGATCGCGGCCCGGCCGCATCTCCGCCAGTTCCGGTCAACGACCGGCCGGGGCAATCAGAACCGGGAGCTTGTCCCGCCATTGCGACTGATATTGCCACAGCAGGAACGTCACCAGCACGACGTTGAACAAGCCGATCAAATGCTGCGTCAAGACATGAGGGTGCAGGCTGAAAACGACAACGAGGAATTTGACCGACTGACGGACGATTTCGGACAACAGGAACGCAACGAGGGAATTCTTGCCGACATTGACGATAACGCCCGTGTAACGCGAATCCCTGACGCGTGCATGGATTGCGTACAGGACCGCGAGCACCAAAGGCAATGTCCAAAGGAGGTTGGGGATCTTGTCGAACGTGTACGGCCATTTGTCCGCGTTTGAGGGGAAGCCGCAATCGAGATCGATACCAAGGCCGGTCAGGAACACGAATGCCGAGCCGACGTAGAAGCAAGGGCCAATCAGGCGCTTCGCCAGGTGAAGATCCCCCAGACGAATTCCGATCATGAATAAGAACTGCCATTGCGGCAGGGCGAGCAGCAGCGACAAGAGCGGGTCGTTGCTGACGGGCGGTATCACGAGCACGACGCAGGTCGTGGCCAGGAAAATGGCAGCGGACACCAACAGCGCCAGCCGCTCATTTTTCTTGTAGAGGGGCAGTATGACCGGCAGAAGCGCGAACATGATCCCGTAGAATTTCAGGATGCTGATGGCGGTCGGGTCCGTTCGAAAAGTCAGGATGCCCAGCATCGCTCCCAGCACGGAGTCGTGCCTTTTGCCGATCAGCGCCGCGCCGATGGCGACGGGGAGCGCGATGACGAAGTAAGCCGCGAAAATCCGTCTGGCCCGGTCGAGAACGGCTGCGGCGTAGCCCTGCCGATGGAGGTAGACCATTCCAACCATGAACCCGGAAATCAGCACGAAGATTTCGGCGAACGGGTTGAACCTTCTGAAGACATCCGCGAAATCGGGAAAGACCGTCATGGTGTGATGATAGAAGACGAACAGCATCGCGCAACTTCGATAGAAGTCGAGTAGGACCTCTCTGTGTCTGGGCTTTGTGGCCTCCGATCCGATGGTGGTCATGTGTCCTGGCGGGCGATCGGCCCCTTCCGCATTGTCTGAGGCGATCAGGGTCTCATCTTCTTGTCGGAGGCAGACTGTTGACTAAGGGAAACTGGACACTCATACCGGTGCTGCGGCAGTCAGTCACAGCGAAAAGGTGGGGTTGCTTAACTGTTAGCCTTAACGGGCGGGACTTACACCCGGTGGTTGGCTTTTTAAGGGTACGTGCACAGCACCCGTGCACATGGGGCAGGGCGACGTCAGGTTTTCTCGGTCCGTCGTCGACGTTTTGAAGTGATTGGGCAGTGAGAATTAGACGACTCGCGATCAACGGCAAGTTTCTTGGCGCGAAGCCGACAGGCGTTCATCGCGTCGCCGAACAACTGATCCATCAGTTGGCGAAGCGAAGCGACGAACTGGCCGACTTGTTTCCGGAAGCGCCCTGTATCATTGCGCCAAAGGCGCTTCGAAGCGCGACCATGATTTCCTTCGAGGTCGAGCGAGGCGGACTCTTCCGCGGCCAGTTGTGGGAGCAACTGGATCTTCCGCGGCTCGCGGCTCGGGATCTGCTTCTCAATCTCTGCAATCTCGGTCCCATGGCGAGCACCGCTGCGATCACCTTGATCCATGATGCGCAGGTCTTCATCACGCCGGACTCATACTCGTGGGCTTTCGCAAACTGGTACCGCCAGGTGTTGCCGGTGCTGGGACGCAGGCATGCGAGGATCGCGGTGGTCTCGCACTATTCTGCCGCGCAACTGGCGCGGTTCGGTGTGGCCACGGCCGATCGGATTTCCGTGATCCCGAACGGAGCCGACCATCTGCTCGGCCATGATGCGCGTCCGGAGATCAAGGGGCGGCTGCAACTCGGCGAGCGGACGTTTGTCGTGGCGCTTGCCAACCTTCAGGTCCACAAGAACATTGGCTTGTTGTTGAAGGCGTTTGCTGCCCCCGCACTCGGTGCCTTGACGCTTGTCCTGGTCGGAGCCGACGATCGCGCGAGCTTCGAGGCGCGAGGCCATACGATCCCGCCGAACGTCGTGTTCGCCGGACGTGTGGACGATGGAGAATTGCGCGCCCTTCTGGAAGCGGCCCTCTGCGTTGCGTTTCCCTCGACGACGGAGGGATTTGGTCTGCCGCCGCTCGAGGGCATGACTGTCGGCTGCCCGGCAATCCTGGCGCCGTGCGGAGCGCTGCCGGAAGTCGGGGGAGAGGCCGCGCTTTACGCGGCCGCCGATGATCCTCGTCAGTGGGTCGAGGCGATTTGCGCGCTTGCTGATCAGGAGACGTGGAGGCGGTATTCTAATGCTGGGCGGCAACGCGCCGGTCTGTTCACCTGGGATCGGGCCGGCCAGAAGCTCATCGAGGTGATCCGCTCGGTTGTGTCCGTCTGATGATTGGTCTTGAGGCAAGATGTCGTGCTGAAAACGACGGACATTGCCTTTCCCTATGGTTTGCACCCAGAGTGTCCCGAATGATCGAGCGATGAATGTAACGATGAAAGCGGCGATCGGCGCTGGCGGCCAGCTTCGGAATTCACAGCCAGACGGCAAACTCCGGATCGCTGTTGGTATCGCGACGGCGGGCAGGAGGGCGGTGCTCAGTGTCGCGCTTGATCTGCTGGCGCGGCAGAGCCGTCCACCTGATGTCCTCGTGGTATGTCCCGCAGCGGCTGAAGATATCGAGCCCGGTTTGGTTGACCGTCTTCCCTTTCCGACCGTGGTCAGAATCGGAAAACGAGGGCTTACCGCTCAACGCAACACCATCTTGGCGGTTGCGGGTGACCCAGACGTCATCGTCTTCTTCGACGATGACTATTTCCCGCAGTTGAATTACCTCGAACAAGTCGAAAGACTATTCCTTGGCCACGCCGATGTGATCGCGCTGACCGGCAGGCCGATGCAGGACGGTGCCAACGGCCCGGGGGTGGACGCGGAGATCGCGCTCAGGCTGATTTCCGCGGATGTCACGACACCAGCAACTCCGGTGCTGGCGCCGACCTATGGGACATACGGCTGCAACATGTCCTTCCGGATGGAGCCGATCCGCCGGCACGGCGTCCTGTTCGACGAAAATCTGCCGCTTTACGGGTGGCAGGAAGACATCGACTTTTCCCGGCAGCTCGCGCCGTTTGGCAGGATCGTGGATGCGAATGTCCTGCGCGGCGTCCATTTGGGCACGAAGGGCGGACGGACGTCCGGCGTCCGGTTCGGCTATTCCCAGATTGCGAATCCCGTTTACCTGATCCGCAAGGGCACGATGTCCGTTGGCTTCGCGGCTGCGCTGATGTGGCGGAATCTGTTGGCCAACGCCGGCAAGAGCTTCCGGCCGGAGCCCTGGATCGACCGTCGGGGTCGGCTGTGGGGCAATTGGCTGGCGCTGTGGGATCTGGTCACGAGGCGCATGTCTCCGCAACGAATACTCGACCTGACGTGAGGCCGGATAGGCGGAAGCTGCCGCGATTGAAGCTGGGTTAGCTCGCCTTGCGAACCCTGATCTCCTTGATGAGAAAATCATTCGGCGAGGAGATCGCGTTCAGCCGGAAGTGCCAGCCCCATGTCCCGATGAAATTGGCGTCCTGAATGGTCCAGGAGATCTCTTGCCAGGCATCGCCTTCGGCGATGTTCCGATACTCCGAGCCGACGTAGCCCTTGTCCGATTCGTAGTCGATGGTCATGCCCGCTGTGTTGTTTTGCGCCGTGCGCCGAACCACGGCCGTGATCTCGAGGGCCGTTGTGCCCAGGGGGGCAAATTGCGGATCCACCCAGAAATAGACGTAGTGTCCTTCGTTGTCTGCTCTGGAGAAGTCGGTTCGGCGCCATTGTGCATCGGCCACGGTCGTGTCCGGCCTGACCTGCCTCACGCCATTCTCGACGTTGGCGGCTTTCAGTTGCGCGCTCACAATGGCCGCTCCGGATTGGTCTCCGCCCCAGGGATACGGCATCGCTTGCTGCGACCGGGCCTTGGCGACCAGCGTGGCGGGCAACCCGCTGATCAGGACAGGCGTGTTCGTGAGCGAATAGGACTTGCCGGCGGTCAGGAGCGATTGGTCTCCGGCCAGGGTCGAGATCTGGACGTTGCCATCGAATGCCACCTTGATGTCGCGGGTCCCGGGTGACCACGCCGCCAACACCGTGCTGTCCTGGGTGTCGAACAGAAAGCCGTAACCTCCCTCGCCGGGATCGAGCCAGCCCGCGGGACGCGGTTCGGAGCCGAGCGTGCGCGTCAACACGCGGAGCGCAGCATAGGAGGGGCGCTGCGTCATGTCTGAACGGATGAGCCCGAGATCCGTGCCGTTGCCGTACGAGGGGCCACGTGCTTCGAACCAGAACACGCGTTTGAAGCCCGACGCAATGGCGAGCAGATAGGCCTTCGCCAACTGCGCGGCCTGCACCTGGTCCGGGACGTCGTCGGGCCGGATCGGTGCCGGTGCGCCGACTTCGCTGATCCAGAGCGGGATGTCGTCGGGCTGGTGATTCGCCTTCAGCATGGTCCGCAGCGTCGTCGCCATGCCGAGAAAGACGGGCTCGCCCTTGTCCGAAAGCCGTTCGAGAATCTCGTAGGGATGCACGCAGATATAGTCAAAATGGTCGCCGGCTCCGGCCTTGATGGCAGCGTCGATAAAGCGGACGTCGAAATTGGCCACGCTGAGGCCGATCCTGGCGCCGGGATCGACGCGTTTCGCGGCTAACGATGCCTCGCGCACGAGTTCGGCATATATGGCGGGCGTGCCGTTTTCGGCAAAGCTGCCGTTGAATTCGTTCCAGACCTCCCAGTATTTGATGTCGGACTGATACCGCCCAACCATGCCCGCGACGTAGTCGCGCCAGAACTGGATGTTCTTGATGGGAAATCTGCGCGTGCCGCCGTCCGCGGATGCCCAGGGAGCGAAATAGGCCAGCACGCCGGTCAGGCGGATCCCATTCGCCTTCGCATCCTTCAGGAGACGATCGGGCAGGGTGAAATTCCACGATCCGTGTTGCGGCTGGATCGTCTGCCATTCGTAAAAGCCGCGAAGCCATCGCACGCCCGCCTGTTTCAGCATCGGGTTGAAGAGCGGATAGGCAGAGAACCATTCCGCCCCGGACGCGACGCCCCATGGACTGGAATCGTCGCGCAAGTCGCTGACGGCCTTCTGATCCGGATTTTGCGAGGGGTCTGCGAAGGATGGCGTGCCCAAGAGTAAACATACGACCAGCGCGGGCCACGGGACCATGGCCCGCAAGCATGGCAGCAATCGGTCGCGAGCCCCACATCGTCGACGTTTGAGCACAGCACGCCATCCTTCGGTTGGAACGGGTCGACAGCAGCGGCCGCGCCGCAGCCGATCAAATGGCCGTGACGGCTCCGCTCGCTTGCCCTCGGTGCACGCGTCGCCGAAGCCGATACATGCCTACGTCTTGAATCCGGCCAGAATTCGGCTTCGGACGTTCAAGTCATGCGCTGCAAGGCTGGTGCGCGGGACCGGGATTTCGACACATGCCAGCGCCGCAAAGGCGAAAAACGGCAGCCCGAGATCGATGAAGCTGCCGGAGGTGGAGGCGGCGATGAGCCAGGCAAAACAGGCCGTTTTGGCCGCAGCCTGCAGTGCCCCGATCTCCGGCGGAGCAGCCCGCTCCTTCCTGAAAAAGATCGTCAGCAAGAAGAGCGCGTAAGTGATGCCCCCGAAGATTCCGAGACTGGCGACGACGGCAATCGGAAAACTGGACGCGCGCACGCTGCCGTTGCCTGCCCCGAAGCCATAGGTGTCCAGGAAATTCTGAATGGCCTGGCTGTTCCAGCTCGACCGCTCGACGCCCGACGAGGTCGACAGCTTGTTGAACACCAGGGTGTTGAGAAGATCCGCGAAATAGGCCGATGACGCGTCATTGAGGCAGATCAGGATCACCAGAAGGCTGATTGCAAACGGCAGGGCAACCGCGAAAAGGATCATCTGCGGTCGGACCGGCCGAACCATGGCGCTGTACCCAATCAGGACGAGCTGTGCCAACAGATAGACCGAGAGCCCGACATAGGCCGTGGTCGACGTCGAGAACAGCAGTGCGACCAGCGACATGATGCTCAAGGACAGCGTCAGGCGCGGCGCCACGCCGTTCAGCCACAGCGACGTGGCGAACGCGCAATATCCCAGTGTCCAATAGCCGAAACTCGAAGCCTCGACGAATGAGCCGACAATTCGTTTGAAGCCGGCTATCTCGGTATCGTTCAGCAAGGAGTAAGTGGAGTTGCGGATGAACGACATCAATTCCGCCGTTCCCGTCAGATAGGTCGTGAAGTCGAGGGCCGCGAAGACCAGGTTCAGGATCACGCACGCCAGCGCCGCGCGTCCGAGGCATTTGCGCCCTGCCTCGCTGCTGCCGAATCCGACCAGGACCAGGAAGCAGACGCAATCCCCGATCAGATAAACCGATTGAGTCAGATTGGACGTGGTCGGCGCCAGCGGCAGTGCATAATTTTCCGGCCCCTGGGCGCGCACGGCAAAAGCAAGCGTCTGGCCCTGAAACAGCCTTGGCATCACATAGGCCGTCAACGTCGCGTAGATTGTGGTGACCAGTAACCAGAACCCCGGGCTGCCGAAGGTCACGGCCTTGAGTGCGCCTGCGCGGTTTTCGCGACTGGCCAGCAATTTGATGGTGAGGAAGCCAAGCAGGAGGTGCGCGGGCTGAATGGTGGTCCCGCCCAGGGAGTCGAGGATGAGCGCGGCAGCCGCGCCAAGCAGCGTTGACCCGAGAAAGACGTAAACAAGAAATCTCTGCTCGACAAACAGACCCATCAACCCGAAAGCGAAGGCAATCGCGCCGATCAGTTCGACACTCATCTGAAGGCTCTTTTCTTCGTCCTCGAACGTCCGGCGCGATAGGAGCCATTCCGACAGGTACGGACATCAAGCGTCGCGCGACGCCTGGGCCGGCTGCCGAGCTACCGGAATACCAATTCTAGGCGATAACAAACTTGCGGGCAACAAACGACTCCGCATAGCGGGTGTTGCTCTCGAGGCCCCTGATCCGCATCAGTCCGCGAAACGTTTCCTCGTCAAACCAGTGCTTGCTCCGCTGGCTTGCGAACACGTCGCGTAGAACCGCGATCTTCGTGGTGACATCGTCGGGATCGACGGGAACATAGAGATTGGGCTGCATGAGATCCCCGTCCCACTTCGGAATCTCGTACTCCCAGATCTGATGGGCACGAAAGGTGTTCCAGGTCAGCTCGTTGACCATTCGGTGATCCTGGTGCGCATCGGCCCGGGCGTGTGTCAGGATCAGATCGGGGTCGACAGATTTCAGGCTCTGCTCGAAGAACTGCTTGATGCTCTGTCGCTGCTCGGGAAAATTGGAGTCGGTAAAATCCTTCAACAGGACGGACCGCGCCGTATGCGGACCCAGAATCTGGCCCGCGCCGCGCCGCGCTTCCTCCTGCCGGAGTTCGTTGCCCGACAGGACGCACCACGTCACTTCAACGCCCGGATTCTCCCGGACCACGCGCAGCACCGTTGCGCCCGCGCCAATCTCGATGTCGTCCGAGTGTGCGCCAAGGCAAAGAAGTCGCCTGACCTGCTTGAAACTGCCGAAGGTGATCATCGGGCTCCTTGCCGCAAGGATCTGGGAAGGATCTAGGACTGGGGCGCCGGTACGGGTCGCGGCGACGGGTTGGTCCAAACCTGCCACTTCGCCTTGCCGCCGTTCACCATGTCGTCGAGCATCATCTTCTCCTTGAACGTGTCCATGCACGCCCAGAAGCCGTCATAGCGGTAGGCGGTCAGCTTTTTCGCCCTGATCATGCGCTGCATCGGTTCTTCGACGACTTCCTCACCGGGCTTGATGTAGTCGAAGACCTCCGGGCGCATGATCCAATAGCCGCCATTGATATAGAGGCCGAGCTGATCGGCTGGTTTGATCCCGACCAGGTCGCCCGCTGCGTCGTGCTGCAAGGCGTGGAAGCTCGAACTCGGCTTCACGGCAATGAAACTCATCGCCTTGTCGGATCGCTTGAACTTGTCGGTCATGTCGTCAAGCGGAGCGTCCGTGAGGCAGTCGGCATAGCTGCACATGAACATCTCATCCGACCCGAGATGGTCGCGCGCCCGCATCAGTCGCTGGCCGATATTCGATTCGATTCCGGTGTCGACGAAGGTGATCTTCCATTCATCGATGTCGGATGAGAGCAGCTTGAGCGTCCGGCCGCCATCGGTCAGCACGAAGTCGTTGCTCATGGCTTCGCTGTAGTTCAGGAAGAAATTCTTGATGGAGTCCGCCTTGTGGCCGAGCGCAAGAATGAACTCCTTGTGCCCGTGATGCGCATAGTACTTCATGGTGTGCCAGATGATCGGCCGTGGACCGACCGGCACCATCGGTTTCGGGATCGTTTCCGAAAAATCGCGCAGCCGAAGGCCCTTGCCGCCACAGAAGATCACAACCTTCATTTCCGCTCCTTCGGGTCACGCAGAGGTACTATCGTGGGAAACACGCTCATGCCCGAAAAATACGAGATTGGCGGCCAACCCACAATGTGAATCCATCGATAAGCTAAACGCGGCGCGCGCCTCACATGGTTAAGGCCGGAAACTCCGACGCCGGACAACATGCGGATCAGATCTGAGCAGGATGTGGGCATCGTCATCCCATCGATTGAGCAGGTCGGAGTTGCCGTCTGCTCGATCATACCTTCGCCGTCGGCCACATTGAGCGCTTTCGATTGCGGAATCTGATCAATCGGTGCGATTGCCTGATGTCGGGAGGAACATCGCACCGCTATGCATACCAAACGGGACATGAAGTCCGCTTGCATGTGCGTCAATTCATTGTGGCCGTGATGAGGCCGGGCGTTCGCCTGCGGAAGCCGACGCAGCCTGCAGCAGCGCCGCGCGCCATCTGGCCGCTGCGGTTTCCGGCGAAAACCGATCGATGCTGAGCAGCGATTGTTCGACGCGCCTGTTGCGTTCCTCCCGGCTCAAGCCGGCGAGCATGACCATGCCGGCCGCGATGTCGGCCACATCGAGTGGATCGACGTAGATTGCGGAGTCTCCGGCGACCTCCTGAAGCGCTCCGCCGCTGGAGAGGAGAGGGACCAGGCCGTGATGGATGGCTTCTGCCGCCGGGAGGCCGAAGCCTTCCAGCAGGCTGGGAAGAACGAAGCCGAGCGCGTTCCTGTAGAGCCAGCGGAGTTCCGCGTCGTCCACGTAGCCGGGAAGGATGACGCCGGGCGTTCGTCGCGCCATGTCGACGACCGGTTCCGCGCCGGGTTCGGGGCCGCCGCAGATGACGTAGGCGTAACCCGCGCTTGCGAGCCCCGATGCGGCGAATGCCTGGATCAATCGCATCTGGTTCTTTCGTGCGCCGATGCTTCCGACCGTCAGGACGTAGTTTTGCGGAACGCCCTCGACCGCGCGGAGCGCGCCGTCCTTCATGCCCTTGCGAAGCGGCGGATGAATGACCTCGAGGAGGGGATAGTCGTCCCCACATCGCGCGATGAAATCGGACCGCGAAGCCTCGCTGACGAAGATCATGTGCGGCTGCGCCTGTTGGATCTGGCGAAAGATCGTTTCGTAAAGGTGTTTGACGCCGGGATCGTAGAGTTGGGGATGGGTCACCGGTCCCATATCGTGACATATGACGATGTCGCTTTGCTTGAGCCGGTAAAAAATACATTCGCGTGGATCGGTGAAAATGATCGGGCGACGGCGCGAGCCTGGCGGCAGCACGCGGTTGACGAACGACGTTTCAGACCGCAGCTCGACTTCGATGCGAGCCGCGCGTCCCAGCAGCCTTGACACCATTCGCGACGGCGGACGCTGCATCGGAAGTCGCCAATAGAGGCATGACGCGATCAAGTCAGGGGAGGACTCGATCATTTCCTTGCAGAAAAAATACTTTCCGGTGCGGTTATTGAGCGCCAGCGTGAACTCGCAATCAAAGATACTGGTGGCCCCGTTCACAATTGCCTCACTGCGACTCAAACCCATCTGCGAGCCGGCCGTCGGTCGCGCGATGCCGTCGTCATCCCGAAAAATATCGCCCCGCTCGGCGCGGAGTCATATCTCGGTTCGGAGCTCGAGTAAAAGGACTGTTGGACGCGCGGAGTGTTAGCGTCATTAACCAACAGTGGTTCCTGATCGAGACAATCCATCGGATCAAACGTCGGCCAATGATCGGGCGCTGGTCTCGATCGCGCTCGTAGGGCTTTCGTATCATCACATTTCGGCTCGTCAATGCGGAGATCATATCGATCATGCAAGAGCGGTGCGCGTGAACTGTGATCAACCTTAATGATCGCGGGCAGCTTTCTCGGGCAAATGGGTGGGTCAGGGGGGCCTCGATCTGCTGTCGGTGTGACGGGGATGCGACTTGATGCAGACGTGTTGCCCGCGCGTGATGTCCGGCGGCATTGACAAGGGTCGCCATTGATATAGTGCAATGACATTCGCATCTCGAATACTGAGCTCATTGCACTGGTTATTTTACGGATCCGAGGTCGTCGCGGTGACTGGTCAAACCCTTGCATTGCCGTTGGTGGCCGTGGTTACGCCCGTCTACAACGGCGCGGCGTTCTTGAACGAGACCATGGACTGCGTTCAGGCCCAGACCTACGGAAACCTCGTCCATGTGCTGTTGGACAACGCCAGCACCGACGAGACGGCGGCGATCATCGCGCAATATCGGGATCGTCGCGTGCCGCTCGTGGAGGGGCGCAATCCGGGGACGATCGACGTCAGGGACAACTGGGAAGCCGCGGTGCGGGCCAGTCCGCGCGAGGCAAGGTATTTTCTGGTCCTGTGCGCCGACGATCTGATCACGCCGGATGCGATCGAAAAGATGGTTGCTCTGGCCGAGCAGGATTCGTCCATAGGCATCGTCGCATGCCTTTGGACCAAGGGCACGGATCCGAACAGCAGGACCGAAGGTACCCGATTTGGCCTGCCTGCAGATATCACGGTCTTTGATGGCCAATGGTTCGTCAAGGCGTATCTGATGCAGTTGCATCTGGCGACGTCGCCGCCTTGTCAGTTGATCCGTCGCGATATTCTTGACGAGATCGATCCGTTCTACTCCAGCGGCACAATGATGATGGACATCGATGCCTGCCTGAAGGTTGCGGTCCGCCGCAAGGTCGGATTCGTATATGCCCGGCTTGGCTTCACTCGCATTCATGGTGGTCGGATCAGCGACCGGCTGGTGCAGCCGACCAAGATGTATGAGGCCAACTGGCTCGCCTTGATTGATCGGTATGGTCCCGACGTGATGGGAGCTATGGAACTGCGGGTGTGTAGAGCCGCGTTCCTGCGGTATTATTTCCGGCGATTGCTGCTTTGGCGGTTTCGGGATGGCAACAAGCCCGTCTACGATCATCATGTCGCGTTGTTGGAGGAGCGCGGTTGTCGGCCGACCGTCCTCGACTATCTGCGCGCGCTCGGTGAGTGGGCCTGGCTTGCTCTGCGCAATCGCCGCAACGAAGTCGGGGTCGCCACATCGCTATGGCCGGCTACCTGGGCCGAGCTTCGACGTGACACCAGCGCCGACGGCGTGAGGTCGATCCGCAGTTGAACTTGTGCCGGGGGCGCGCCCGCGTCGCTCGGCGCCGCGGTGGCTATTTCACCGGCTGTTGTTCCCCGAGGGCGGCGTTCGTGCCCGTCGTGACCTTTTCGAGCCAGGCTTCCCGCCACCATATGTAGATTTCCCTCGGGCAGAACAGCCGGCTCTCGCTGTAGCGCGACCGGCAAAAGACCCCGTCGAGGATGACGGCGGGAGTCTTCATCCGCCTGATATGGCCGTTCCGTTCATCGACGAATGTCTCGACGCGTGTTTTGACGCGGAAGAGCTTGCCGCAATAGGGCACCATCTCGGCATCGAAGCCCATGCCCCGGTTCTGGTTATTTGTGTCGATGGTCGCGCGGATCTCCTGGAACGGCTTGATGCGCACCACGTCGCCGGATTTCAGGTCGAGGTTGACGATGGGGGCATCCTTTCCGGACACCAGGAGGCCGGCTCGCCGGGGAAATGGAACGCCGCCCCAGAGCGACTGAATGCGGTCATAGAGCCAGCGTCCCGGGCGTCCGAGCGTCCGCCGCTTGGCCTTGGTGACGTAGAGATAGGCAAAATACAGAAATCCGCGCAGCATCCGCGGCAACGAATTGTTTCCCGAGGTGAAGTCTTCGACATATTGCCGCGCATCCCACCACTTCAGCGGCTGAGTGTAGTTCAGCAACTCGGTGGCCTGGCAGATATACTTGACCTTGCTCCCCGGCGGTTGGTCATGCGTCTGGGTGCCCTTCAGGACGTCGGCTTCGGTGCATCCCGACGATCTGCCGGCACGAGCCGGTTTCGGCTCGCTGGCGACCCTGGCGTCCTGACTGACAGGCTTCAGCCACGCCTCCTTCCAGAAGATCAGGCAGGCAGCCTGGCACCCCTCATAGGCCTCTCCGTCGCAACGGAGGTCGAGATGGATACCGTTGGGGAGCAGGCGTCCGACATAATCTCCGCTGACGGTGTCGCAGGTCTTGTGCGCGCGCTTGTGGATCTTGAATTGCCGGCCGCACCATTTGAACATCTGCGGCATGAACGGCAGGCCTTCGAGGCGTCCGCTCTTGTCGAGTGTCGCGAGAATCTCGTCCTTGCTTCGGACTTCGACCCAATCACCCGCGCACAGCTTCATGACGAATTTTCCTTGTGTCTCTCAACAGGCGAATACAGAACGTTGCCGGATGTGACTCGGATGCGGGCTCGCCAGGCAGAGGACGGTAAATCAGCGGCGCCGCGCAGCCGAGCTACCGGCCGGTGCAATAATCCTCTATAGCCTCGTCGCCGGGGCTCAGATACACCGCGCGGCCGGAAAATTGCATGGTGAGGTTCGTACGGATGCGAGATGGTTAATGTTGCGGACTTCCAGCGCGGGGGAATCCTCCTCGACATCACCGTTATGCGAACAATCAGAGGCGGACCGGAATGGAAGTTCTGAAGCAGCGCGCAATCCGTGGCGGGTTCGCGAAGCTGATCGGGCAAGCTGCGAGCTTCATTCTCCGCCTGCTTTACATGATCGTCGTGGCGCGCCTGCTCACGCCGGCCGAATTCGGCCTGGTGGCGATGGTGACCGCCGTGACCGGAGTCTACGACCTGTTCCGGGATGGAGGACTTTCCGCCGCCGCCATCCAGCAGGTCAGTGTCACCGAGGAACAGAAGTCGACGCTGTTCTGGGTCAACATGGCGATCGGCGGGCTGCTCTCGCTGCTGTGCCTTCTGACCGCCCCGATCCTGGTTCATTTTTACGATGAACCTCGGCTGTTCTGGGTGACCGTCGCGTTATCAGCGGGATTCATTTTCAATTCGGCGGGTGTGCAGCATGCCGCCATTCTGCAACGCGAGCTGCGTTACGAAGCACTCACCGTCATCGATATCCTCACCATTCTTGTCAGCACGGTGGTTGCCATCGTCATGGCCATCGAAGGCTTCGGATACTGGTCGCTGGTGGTGTCGGCGATCGTCTCGCCCGCTGCCTACACGACGATGACGTTGCTGGTCGTCAGGTGGAAACCCGGGCTGCCGCGCCGAACCGCGGGCATCGCCTCGATGCTGAGATTTGGCGGTACGGTGACGCTGAACAGCCTCGTTGTCTATGTTGCCTACAATCTCGATAAGGTCCTGCTGGGGCGCTTTTGGGGAGCTGATGTGCTGGGGCTCTATTCGCGAGCCTGCCAGGTCATCAACATTCCGACATCCCAGCTCAACGCGGCGGTTGGCGGTGTGGCATTTTCCGCGCTGGCGCGCCTGCAGGACGATTCCGTGCGCTATCGGAATTATTTCCTGAAGGGGTATTCGCTCGTCATTGCCATGACGGCGCCGATCACGTTGTTCTCGGCCGTGTTTGCCGACGACATCATTCGGGTCATCCTGGGTCCGCAGTGGAGCGACGCGGCGACAACCTTTCGCCTGCTGACGCCAACGGTCCTGTTTTTTGGGGTCATCAATCCGCTGGGGTGGCTCATGATGTCGAGCGGCCTGCAGCGGCGAAGCCTCAATGTTGCCCTGGTGCTCGCCCCGCTCTGCATCGCTTCCTACATCGTGGGGCTGCCCTATGGCCCGAACGGTGTGGCGCTGGCGTATTCGACGACGATGGTGCTGTGGCTCGTGCCGCATATGGCCTGGTGTCTCAGGGGAACGGGAATCTCGCCGGCCGAACTGTTCCAGTCGATCTGGCCCCCCCTGGGGTCGGCTGCGGTGGCGGCCGCCGTCGCCTACGCGGCCCAGATATCGTTGGGACATTTCGAGTCCGCCGTCGTGCGGCTCTCGCTGGATAGCTGCGTGATGGGCGCGGTCTATACCTTCATGCTGCTCGTCGTGATGGGACAACGAGGCTTCTACCTGGACCTCGTATCCCAGTTGCGAACGTCGGGCGGGCGGTAATCCAATCCGCTGCCTGCCGACAACATCATGCCGCAATCGGCGGACACACACTCGTCATATCTTCCACGATCGGACGGCGTATTAACCTGAACACGCGAAAGGCCGTGGGCACCGCGGCAGCGCGTTTCGATTGTCGATAGTATTTGCTAGGAAATCGCGTCTACCGAAGGAGTTCCTTTGAAGATTTTGATCACCGGAAACATGGGCTATGTCGGGCCCGAAGTCGTCAAGTATCTGCGCGCGCGGCATCCGGACGCGACGTTGCACGGATTTGACAATGCTTATTTCGCGCATTGCCTGACCGGCACGCCGGTGCTGCCCGAGCGGCACCTCGACGAGCAATTCTACGGCGACGTCCGCGACGCCTCTTCCCTCGATCTGACGCGATATGACGCCGTCGTCCAGCTGGCTGCCATCTCAAACGATCCGATGGGCAATCGCTTCCAGGCGGTGACGCTGGATATCAATCAGAACACGACGGTATCGCTGGCGCAGGCGGCGGCGGCTGCCGGTGTGAAGAACTTCGTGTTCGCGTCGAGCTGCAGCGTCTATGGAGTTGCCGATGGCGCGGCTCGCAAGGAGACCGATCAGCTCAATCCGATCACGGCCTACGCCAAGTCGAAAATCGGGGCCGAGCGGGAGCTCGCCGCAATCGACACCGGGATGGTCGTGACCTGCCTCCGCTTTGCGACCGCATGCGGAATGTCGGATCGACTTCGGCTCGACCTGGTGCTCAACGATTTCGTCGCCTGCGCGCTGGGGCAGGGGCAGATCACCGTCTTGTCCGACGGCTCGCCGTGGCGCCCCCTGATCGACGTGGCTGACATGGCGCGCGCGATCGATTGGGCGATCGATCGTCCCGTCAGCGCGGGGGGCCGCTATCTGGCCATCAACGCGGGATCGGACGACCGCAATTATCAGGTCAGGGATCTCGCCAACGCCGTTGCGAAGAGCGTGCCTGGCACCGGAGTTTCGATCAATACGTCTGCGCCCGTGGACAGTCGGTCCTACAAGGTCGACTTCGCGCTGTTCCGCTCCCTGGCGCCCAATCATCAGCCGATCGTGAGCCTCGATCAGTCGATCAAGAACCTGATTGCCGGCCTGAAAGCGATGAATTTCAAGGACAGTGATTTTCGATCGTCGGGCCTGATGCGCCTCAAGGTGCTGCAGGACCATATTGAGAGCGGTCGTCTCAACGAGAATCTCGAATGGAAACGGATCTGACCGTCGGCGACGACATTGCGCCAGACTGGGAGAAGTCATGAATATTAGCGTTCCGGCAACGCCCGGCGTTGCACCCAAGTGTCGTCATTGCGGCGATGCCCTGTCGCTCAAGCTGATCAGCCTCGGGCTTTCGCCGGTGGCCAACGACTATGTCGAGCCGGCAAACTACATGAAGGCGGAGCCGTTCTATCCGCTCGAGGCGTTCGTCTGCCGTGACTGCAGGCTGGTGCAGACCCGGGATCTGCTGGCGGCGTCGGACATCTTCCGTGCCGACTATGCCTATTTCTCGTCGCACTCGACGTCCTGGCTCCACCACGCCAGCACCTATGTCGATTATATGGCCGAGCGCTTCGGGCTTGGCGCAAACTCGCGGCATGTCGAGATCGCGTCGAATGACGGCTATCTGCTGCAGTACTCGATGGCCAAAGGCATCCATTGTCTTGGCATTGAGCCCTGCGAGAGCGTGGCGCTGGCGGCCCGCAAGAAGAACATCGAGACCCGCGTCGAGTTCTTCGGTCGCCAGTACGCCGACGTTCTGCTTGGCGAGGGCTGGCAAGCCGATCTGATCACCGCCAACAATGTGCTGGCCCACGTGCCGGACATCAACGATTTCGTCGGCGGCGTGAAAATGCTGCTGGCGCCGAATGGTGTCGCGACCTTCGAGGTGCAGCACGTGCTGACGCTCATGCAGCGGCACCAGTTCGACACGATCTATCACGAGCATTTCTCCTACCTGTCCTTGATCGCGGGGCAACGGATCTTCGCCAAGGCTGGCTTGCGTGTGTTCGATGTCGAATTGCCCGAGACGCATGGCGGATCGATCCGGTTTTTTGTCTGCCACGCGCAAGCGTCCCACCCCGAGAGTCCGCGGGTGGCAGAGGTCCTGGCGAAGGAACGGGCCTACGGCCTCGACAGCGACGCCACCTACATCGCCTGGAACGAGTCGGTGAAGGAGACCAAGCGTGACCTTCTCGACCTGTTGGTGTCGTTGAAGCGGAAGGGGAAGACGATCGTCGGTTACGGAGCGCCCGCAAAAGCGGTGACGCTCTTGAATTATTGCGGCGTCGGTGTCGACTTCCTCGACTTCACCGTCGATCGCGCCCCCTCCAAGCAGGGACGCTATTTGCCTGGCGTACGGATTCCGATCCTGCCACCGGAAGCCATCATTGACGCCAAGCCGGACTACGTTCTGATCCTGCCGTGGAATATCAAGCAGGAGATCAAGGAGCAGATGGCTGAAATCCGCTCGTGGGGCGGGAAGTTCATCGTGCCCGTTCCGAAGGCGACCATTGAAGAGTGACGGCTGAAGCCGTCACCGTGGTCCTGCGGCCGGTCGAGCCAGAGTAAATTGTTTGTTACGGCGCCGCGCGGGCGTCATGACGGGCATTGTCTCGTCGGGCATTCGGCGGCGGCGCGGTCGTCCAGAAGGCATTTGTCATGAAATTCATTCCGCTGGGACAATCCGACGCGAGGCTGATCGAACTGGTCGTTCGCGTTGACGATCGCGGCAGTTTTACGCGGACCTGGTGTGCCGACAGCTTTGCCGGGCATGGCATCGACTTCCGCCCGGTCCAGGGCAACAATTCGGTCACACGTGTCCGCGGGAGCGTTCGCGGAATGCATTTTCAGGCGGCTCCGAAGGCCGATGCGAAGATCGTTCGGTGCACCGCGGGGCGTATCCACGATGTGATCGTCGACATGCGCCCGACGTCACCGACGCGGGGGCAGGTCTTCGCCAACGAACTGGCGCCGTCGCCCGCGACCATGGTCTACATCCCTGCCGGCTTCGCCCACGGCTTCCAGACCCTGGCGGATGATTCGGTGGTGGAATATCTGATGGGCATCGAATATGTCGCGGATCTGTCGGACGGCTTTCGCCACGACGATCCCGTGATCGGCATCAAGTGGCCGGAGCCGGTGACGGTTCTATCGGAAAAGGATATGGCCTGGCCGTTGCTTGCCGACCGCAAGCTGTGGTGAGACCGTCGGAATATCAGATGCAGGATCAACCGACAGCGTCGGATCGGCAGCCAGCCATCGACCTTCATGGCCTGGTCAGAGAGCTGTTTCCGATCAATCGGAGTCTCACCGGTTCGGGAGTCCGCGAGACCCTGAAGATCGTCTCAAATCACATCGATCTGGAGATCATCGAGGTCGCGACCGGCACCGCCGTGCTCGACTGGCACGTGCCGATGGAATGGAACATTCGCAGCGGCTCGATCACGTCGATGTCCGGACGCCGACTGGTCGATTTCGCCGACAACAATCTTCATGTTCTGGGCTACAGCAAGCCGATCAAGGCCGTGCTGAGCCGCGACGAACTCGGCCAGCACGTTCATACGCTGCCCGAGCAACCCGATCTGATCCCCTATCGAACCGGATATTTCGCCGACAATTGGGGCTTTTGCCTGCCGCATAAGCTGTGGCAGAGCATGACCGATGACGCCTATCGCGTCGAGATCGACAGCGACATTGCGCCGGGATCGCTGACCTATGGTGAGTTGTTCCTGCCCGGTGAGACCCCGCACGAAGTGCTGCTGACCTGCCATATCTGCCATCCGAGTCTCGCGGACGACAATCTGTCCGGAATTGCGATCGCGACCGCGCTCGCGATGCGGCAGGCGCGCCAGCCCCGGCGGCTGGGGTACCGCTTCCTCTTCCTTCCGGCCACGATCGGGGCCATCACATGGCTTGATAGCAACGAGTCGCGGCTCGACACGATCAAGCACGGTCTCGTTCTGACCTGCCTCGGCGATGCCAACGCCTTTCACTACAAGCAGAGCCGCAGCGGTGCGGTCATCGATCGTGCCGTGGCCCATGTCCTGCGTCATTCCGGCCACCCGCATGAAGTCATGCCGTTCAATCCCTATGGATATGACGAGCGCCAGTTCTGCTCACCCGCGTTCGATCTGCCGGTCGGCTGCCTCATGCGTGGCGTGCACGGGACGTTTCCCGAGTACCACACCTCGGCCGACAATCTGGACTTCGTGACCTCGGAAGCGCTCGGTCAATCCTACGCGGTGATCGAGACGCTGCTGGACCTGCTCGACGCCGATCGGACCTATCGGCGCGTTGACGGCCGCGGCGAGCCTCAGCTCGGCCGGCGCGGACTCTACCGCGCGATCGCGGGTCAGCGCGAGGCCGGCGGCGCAACGCAGATGGACTTGCTGTGGTTTCTGAACTTGGCCGATGGTCGCCATAGCCTGTTGGACATGGCGATCCGCGCCGATGTTCCGGTTGCGCGGCTCGAGGCGGCTGCTCGGCTTGCACTGGATGCCTCGCTCGTTGAGGCGTGCGACTAGTGCCAGGCTGGGCCATCAACGGCCGCTTTCTGACCCAGCGCATGACCGGCGTCCAGCGTTACGCGCACGAGATCGTTGCCGCGCTCGATGAGATCCTGGCGCGGGAAGGCGATTCCACGAGCCTTGCGGCCATGCGCCTGATCGTTCCGCCCGCTGTCGGAAAACCGCCTGCTCTGTCGAAGATTGCCGTCTGCCGCACCGGTTTCGGATCAGGTCATGCCTGGGATCAGTTCGTTCTGCCGTTCCACGCGGGCGCGGGGGTCCTGAGTCTTGGCAATTTCGGTCCCATCGCCGGGCGCAACAATATCGTCTGCATTCATGATGCGAATACGTTCATTCAGCCGGACAGCTATTCGCGTGCCTTCGGCCTGGCCTATCGCACCTTGCTGCCGCTAGTCGGCTCGCGCGCCCGAAAGGTGGCGACCGTCTCGCAGTTTTCGGCCGACGCGCTGGTTCGCTTTCGTATCTGTCGGGCCGAGAAGATCTTCATCGCGCCGAACGGCCACGAACATGCGCTGCGGTGGGACGCGGCACGGGCGAAGCATCAGCTGATCGGCGCATTAAGCCGTCCGTATGTCATGGTGCTGGGCAGCCGGGCGAAGCACAAGAACATCGATATCATCCTGAAGCAGGCGCAGGGCCTCGACGCGGCCGGCATCGACATCGTCGTGGTAGGAGCGGCGTCGACGATCTTTGCGGCCGACACGCCCACCGTCCGACAGCGCAACATTCATCATGCCGGCTATGTCCACGACGACGATTTGGCCGCGCTCTATGAAGGCGCACTCTGCCTGGCATTCCCCTCCAGGACCGAGGGCTTCGGAATCCCCCCGCTGGAAGCCATGGCCAGGGGATGCCCGGTGATTTCGTCTGACGCGGCAAGCCTGGTCGAGGTCGGTGGTGACGCAGTGATCTACGCCGATCCTGACAACGCCGATCGCTGGAGGGATGCGATCATCGGCTTGTCGGCAAATGCAGGTCTGCGCGCGGCCATGGCTGAAAAAGGGCGCAAGAGAGCCGCGTTGTTTTCGTGGACGCGCAGTGCCAGACTTTATCTCGATGAGATGATTCGCTTGATGAGATGATGCGCTCGAAGCGCGGCGGCGTCTAACGGGCTGGCCTTCGGCTGCCGCGTGCTAGAACAATCTCCAGATCAGCGCCGCGATGCCAGCCCACAACAGCAGGCTGATCATGATGGCGCGTACCCACGGCCAAGGTGACGAGAACCTCAGACCTGGAACAATTCCGGCGCCGATGTCCCGATTCCGGTAGGCGTTATGAGTGAGGCGTCGCGACAACTCTGAATCGGAAAAATCGTACTCGTCGTCTGACATCGCTTTCTACCCACCCAGGAAGCACGCGTGCAGTGCACTTGCGCAATATGTATCAGTAATTGAATTGCTAGACAAACTTCAACTTCGAATACGCGTATCACTTTCGCCGAGGCGCCGAAACGAACGTGCGGCCTTGGACAAAGTTCCCCGAAAATATGCATCGTTATCGGGCACATGTCCTTGCGATGGCGGATTAATCAACTGGTGAGTTGAGGCTTGGCGCGACGAAAAATGGGCTTGACGGTCGAGGAAACGGATGCTGCAGTGCACCACTTTGTCTAGCGTAAAGGGGTCCCGTGAAGGACATCATTGATCAGGCCCTGGGTACCTATGTGCTGGCTGGCAAGATTGACGCCGCGCAGGTGGCGCAGTCGCGCGAGAGAATGACCCAATACATCGATACGCTGATCTCGGCGGGGCAGAACGATCCGCTGCAGCTGACCGAGTATGCCCGTGCCTATCTGAAGGAAATGCACGAAGGACGAGACCCACGCTTTACGGGCTGCTGATCGTGATAGCCTGCATCAACGATCGTCACGCACGAACCGCACCGCATATTGATTGCTGCGCAGATACTGCCAGGCGGAAATTCCCCACCGGAAGTTGATGTGCCAGGCGTAGGACGGTCCGCTCGGCGTGCTGCTCCAGTAGGCCATCAATGCCGTGTCGGGGAAGACCTCCTCATCGATCGCCGGCTTCTTGCAATTCCACTCGACGATGGTGTCGAGTTCGTCCTTGGTCGGCAGGCGCCAGCCGTTGTCGCCAGGCACACGCAACGCCATCGCGGCATCCCAATCCATGCGTTGGACATCCCCGTCACATCCGCCGCCCGTGCGCGAGGTCTGACCGTAGCTGCATCGCATCCATGTCAACCTCGTCGTCTGGTCGTAGACCGTCTCGTCCGTCATGACGAAGCGCGAGGCGGATGACCTCGGCGCCAGGCTCGCGTCGCATACGGCCTGCGCTGCACTTGACGCGACGACAAGACCAGCGAAAATCATCGAAAGGAGGCCAGCGCGACATCGTGGCAGCATTTGCTTTCTCCGATCCAATGAACGAAGAGAGAGGCTGCGCCGGGACGCGGTCCATGCGATCATGTTGCGCGTCTGGCGACAATGACCGTCGTAACTGGATTCTTGCTCAACACCTGAGTCAATCGGTCAACAGCTGTTGTCACGGACCGTTGATCGACGATGATGGGCTCGAAGGCCGCCCGTGCAGGCGGCGAAAGACAGGCTCCAAATGACCGATTTGCCAGACAGTCCGCGATCGATCGGCGAGATCGCGAGTTTCCACGCTCATGTCTATTACGACCCGGCCTCGACGCGCGTCGAGGCGGAGCGGTTGCGCGCATGGATCGGCGAGCGCTTTCTGGTGACGCTGGGGCGCTGGCACGACGTCAAGGTTGGTCCCCATGATCAGGCCATGTATCAGGTCGCCTTCGCCAACGACGTCTTTGCCGAACTGGTGCCGTGGTTGATGCTCAACCACGGACGCCTCAGCGTTCTGGTCCATCCCAACACGACCAACCCGCGCCGGGATCATCTCGTCGACCCCTTCTGGATCGGACCACCTCTTCCCGTTCACGGCGAGAAGCTGCCGGAAGAAGCGGAGCGCGAGCTGGCGCTGCCGCCGAACACGCAGCCGTCGCTGCGCGCCTGACGCATTGGCCAAGCCTGTCTGGTTGGCCTGTCCGGAGTTGCTGGAAGTTTGTCGTACACGCCAGATCGAATCGGGAATTGGCATCATATTGTGATGTGCCACGACGACGCGTCGTTGCCCAACGCTGCCCCGGCGGGCATATCTGGACCGCGGTCGCGCGCCGTGGGATGGGACAGGGGGAGACGCATTGTGTGGTCGCGAGTGATCGGGTGCAGGCTTGCCGGCGTCGTCGCCGCTGTCGTTCTGTTCGGTGCGCTGCCAACCTGGAGCTTCGACTATGCGCGCTATCAGGCTGCTGATCTCGACGAGCTGTTGGCGCAACCGCGTCCAGCCAAGGGTGTCGACATCTACCCGGCGCGGCCGCTCAGGCTTGATGTCACGCTGGTGTCCTACGCCGAAAATTGTCCGACCGCGCTGCTCAAGAAGACGATGATCACGGCGGGAGTCGCCAAAGAGCTCGTTGATGGGCTTCAGGTCCTGGGCTGCATCAAGGTTCGTTCCGCGAAGGGCAGGGAACTGCGGATTTTCGTACAGGACGTGGTATCCAGCTTCCTCCCGAGAGAAGTTCCACTCGGCAGTCCGGTGACATTCTTTGCGATTCACGTTTTCACCGCGCCTGAGGGCCCCGGGCTCCTGGTCAACGAGTTCTCGACCGAGGCTGGCAACGATCCGGCCAAAGCGTCTTCGGATCAGCGGACGACGGGGACGGAACCGCCTTGCGGGTGCGGGGCGCCCGACTTTCACCCCGGCATCGACATGAGCAACGATCGCGGCGGGTCGCCGGTTCAGGCGGTTGATGACGGAGTCGTGGTCAAGGTCGAGGAGGATGAACAGGCCGCCGTCGATGTACCCGACATCGGGCGCTGCGGGCGCTACGTCGTCGTCAGACACAGCTATTCGAACGGTCACGTGGCGTTCTCGCGTTATGCGCAGCTCGGTCGTATCGTCGATGCGGGAGGACGGCCAATCGCGCCGGGCACGCGTATCAGGAAGACGGACAAAATCGGCGAGGTCGGGAGCGGCAAGATTCTGCATTTCGAGTTGCGGCCGGTCGTGCCGGGGGCGTTGGAGCCGGTTGCCGGCTGGACGACACGGTACGGCGCCGATCCGGCCATGGAATGGTCGCGGTACCAACCGGTCAATCCCAGGAACTTTGATCCCGACACGTTCGGCAAAATCGGCACAGGCGGGAGCCCGAAATGAAATCGAATGATTGCTTCGCTCCACACACGTCTTTCCGTTGGCCTGTCGCTGTCCTTCTCCTCGCCAGCTTGGGTTGTAGCCCTCAACGAGCGTACGGCCAGTCGGCCGGCGGAGCCGGGGGCAATACAATCAACAAAGGCACCAAGGCCTCCGACCTGCGCGGCGAATGGCTACGCGCCGGACCGGGCTTCGTATGCAAGGTCGGCCCCGTTGCGAAGCCGCCACCGGACCCCATCAAGCCGGATCTCCTTGCGCGGGCATGTCTGCATATGGGACCGTTCGTGATCGGAGACAGCGTGCAGGCTCTCAAGACGGCGCTGGGTACGCCGCATCGAACGCTTCCGCAACCCAACGGGGCCTTGGCGTGGCTCTACTTTCTCGAACAGGAGAATCGACATCCTTATTTCGTCGCTATCGTATCAAAGGATCGAATCGTTGCGCTTCAGGTTACTGGTACGGTCGCGGCCAAGGGTTACAGCTTCAACCATGTCGACCTCGGCGTGACGACGAATACACTCGTGCAGCATTTCGGCCAGCCGAACCATCTGGAGCCGAGCGAGGAAAAGGACACGGAGCTCTGGGCCTATCGCCCCTGGCCTTTTTCGTTCGAGGTTCGGGAAGGGCGCGTCACCTCGATTCGTATCAACGAGCCGAATTGACGTCGTTCCCGCGAAGGTGACTCCAGGGCCGCCAGAGCGTTCTGGTCCATCCCAACACGACCAACCCGCCGGGAACATCTCGTCGATCCCTTCTGGATCGGGACGCCTCTGCCCGTTCACGGCGAGAAGCTCCCGGAAGAAGCGGAGCGGGAACTGGCGTTGCCGCCGAACACGCAGCCGTCGCTGCGGCCGTAACGGGCCCCGGTCTACTGTTTCGGTGGGTCGAAATTCAGTGGAGGGGGAGGTTCTAAATCCGGAATCTCGATCCTGACCTTGTTGATATCGACCTTGCTCGGTGCGTCAAGCAACGCCGTCACGGTGACCGGAAAGGCGATCACGAGCGCCACCATGATTGCCTGCAGGCCGATCCAGGGCATCGCTCCCCAGTAGATATCCGAACTCTTGACCTCTTTCGGAGCGACGCCGCGCAGATAGAACAGCGCGAAGCCGAACGGCGGATGCAGGAACGACGTCTGCATGTTGACGCAGAGCATCACGCCGAACCAGATCAGCGCCGCATCCGGGCCGACCACCGGTGCAAGCAGCTTCTGCGCGGTCGGGGCGATCATCGGCAGGATGATGAAGGCGATTTCGAAGAAATCCAGGAAGAACGCCACGAAGAAGATGAACAGGTTGACGAAGATCAGGAAACCCCAGACGCCGCCGGGCAGGGATGTCAGCATGTTTTCCAGCCAGACGCCCCCGGAACAGCCGAGGAATACGATGGAGAAGCAGGTTGATCCGATCAGGATGAACGTCACCATGCTGGTGATGCGCATGGTCGTTTCATAGCCCTGTTTGATCAGGCCCCTGAGCTCCGGGATGGTCACCGCCTCGAGACAGACCCAGAGCACGGCCAGATAGGTCACTGCGAACGCAAGCTTGAAGATCAATCCCGGCGTGAACACCATCCCGACGATGGTGCCGATGCCGCCCGCAACGACCCCGATCAGGAAGATGTTCTGTCCAGCCTTGCTGAAGTCCTTGTGATGGATCACCGCGAGCACGATGGCGCCGACCGCGCCCATCGCGCCGGCTTCCGTCGGCGTCGCCAGCCCCATCATCATGGTTCCCAGCACGACGAAGATCAAAACCGCCGAGGGGATGATGCCGAGCAGGCACTTGCGCCACAGCGGCCAGCCGGTCAGCGTCCGTGCTTCCTTGGGCACCGGCGGCACGTGGCCGGGCTTGATCAGGCCGAGGATGAAGGTGTAGCCGGCGAACAATGCGATCTGGAAAACGGAAGGCCCCCAGGCGCCGAGATACATGTCGCCAACGGATTTCCCGAGCTGATCCGCCAGCACAATGAGCACGAGCGAGGGCGGCACCAGCTGTGTGATCGTGCCCGATGCCGCCAGCACGCCGGTGATATAGCGCATGTTGTAGCCGTAGCGGATCATCACCGGCATCGAGATCATGGTCATGGCGATGACCTGCGCGGCGACCGTGCCGGTGATCGCGCCGAGAATGAAGCCGACGATGATGACGGAGTAGCCGAGCCCACCGCGGACCGGGCCGAACAGTTGGCCCATCGAATCGAGCATGTCTTCGGCGAGGCCGCATCGCTCCAGGATCGCGCCCATGAAGGTGAAGAAGGGAATGGCGAGGAGCAGTTCGTTGGAAAGCACGTTGCCGTAGACGCGCTCCGGAATCGCCTGAAGGAAATTCAGGCCGAAGAACCCCTCATGGATCGCGAGAAAGCCGAACGCCAGCCCCATCGCGGCGAGCGTGAATGCAACGGGATAACCGATCAGCATGCACACGACCAGGCCGCCGAACATCAGCGGCGGCATCATCTCCAGTGTGATCATTGGGTTGGCCGTTCATATTTGGCGTCGATGGTCAGTTCGCCCTGCAGGGCCGCAATTCGCTTGATCACTTCCGACACGCCCTGCAAGGCCAGCAGCACGAAACCGGCGGGGATGACGATCTTGATCGGCCATCGGACCAGGCCACCGGCATTGCCGGACATTTCGCCCACCGCATAGGCACTCAGAAAGAACGGCCAGGCCAGATAGCTCAGCAGCAGACAGGACGGGATCAGGAAGAACAGTGTTCCGATCAGGTCGAGCCACAGCTGGCCGCGTTCGGAGAGCAGCAGATAGAAGATTTCCACACGCACATGCTCATTGCGCTTGAACGTATAGGACGCGCCGAACATCACGAGAATGGCGAACATGTACCACTGCAATTCCAGCCAGCCGTTGGAGCTGTAGCTGAACGCGTAACGGATCATGGCGTTGGCGGCACTCACGATGCACGCGCACAAGACCAGGATATTGCAGACGCTGCCGATCTTCTCGTTGATCCGGTCGATCGCCGCGCTTATCGTCAACAAAGGGCGCATCAGGAATTTTCCCCGTCGCCATGGTTGATGCGCAAGGCGACGGTTTGAAGGAGGCATGCCTTGCCACTTGCCCGGAATGGGCGAAACCATCTTCAATGCACTGGAGCTGGCGACCCCGTGCTTCCGCCCGTCTTGACCGCGCCTGCAGGGCCGCGGACCTTATGGACCGCGTGCGGGAAGCGGTTCCAGCATTGTCAGGAGCATGCAGCATGGTCAACGAGAAAGTGGCGGTATGTGTCTCGTGAGTGCTCAATCGTTGGCCACATGTGCAAAACGTCTACCTGTGCGAGCGAGCGCTACTGCCGAACACGCAGACGTCGAAGCGCGCCGAGATGCCGTTCGACCTCACTCCGCGCCGCTACGACGTACGCGTGAATGAGGCTGCTTTCAGAACGGCTTCGTGACGACGAGTATCGCGATCATCACGATACCAAGGATGGTCGCAGGTGCAGCGTAGAGCAGGATTGCCGCTGGGCGGTCGGCGCCACGCGCCAGGCGGCGCAGCGTGCCGGATAACACGCCGTGCAGCGCCAAGAGGGCGCCGACGATGGTGAGCTTGATCATCAGCCAGTGGGAGGAGAACCAGCCCGCCTGCATCGCCATCGCTATTCCAAGTGCCCAGGTCAGGAGCATCGCCGGGAGCGTGAAGAATCGATCCCAGCGACGAACCGCTTCAAGGAGGTATGGATCCTGCGCGGTTTGAATTCCTGCGCGTACCAGGCGGCTGGCGACCGCGAGACCGGCAACCACTAGGCCAGTGATCCAGGTCGTGGCCGCGGCGATGTGGATGGCCTTGAGCCAGAGATAGATCTGCATGCCTCCGGCGCTCAGCCCGACGCGAGCAGGGCCTGGCGTCTGCGCAAGGCGCGCTCGTTGAGGAAGGCTCCGAAGGGAAAGAAGGCGGCCACCACCATTCGGACCACATCCGGCCTCGTGAAGTCTGCCCCGGATACGGTTTGAATCAACGTCCAGATATAGAGCAGGAACGCCATGCCATGGATCGGTCCGATGATCGTCGTGGCGATGGCATGGCCGCCGAGATGCTTGATGGGTACGGCGACGAAGACGAGAATGAGTAACGTGCAGCCCTCGACGACCGAGACAAGGCGCATGCGGCGTAATTGGCCCAGTTCCTCCGCCGCATTTGAAGGCACGATCATTCGACCTCCTTCAGGATCTTTTCAACGGAGGCAAGGCGCAACTTGATGTCGGCGAGCTCGGTGCGCACGGAGGCGAGCGCCGCGACAGCGTCGGACTGAAGCGCTGTGGCTTTTTCAGCCAGTTCGCGAAACGCCGTGTCGGTGGTCACCCGCGCATGCGCCTGTCGCATGGCGGAGAAATACTTCATGCCAAAGATCAAGAGGATGGTCACGAGCAGCAGGATCGTGACCAGCAGGAATGTGTTTGCGTGTTCGGTCATGCCGATCTCCTTGTCTTGCGCGCGGTCTTAGTCGGATTTGGTCGGGGCGACCGCGAGCGATCTGACCGCCTTGACGATGGTGGAAGGGGTGAGCGGGAGATTGAAATCCACCACTTCGAAATAGTTGAGTGCCTTGCCGTCGTTGGATAGCTCGAGCTTCGAGGCGACCAGGCCAGCCTCCTGTAGTTTCTGCAGGTGAAGATGCAGCAGTGGCCGGCTCATGCCGACCTCGCGCGCGAGCTGGCTGACATAGTTGCGCCCGTTGGCGGTGAGCGCCGCCATGATCCGCAACCGCTGCGGATTGGCGAGCGCCGCCAGCATCGCCAGCAATTGATCGCCGCCGATTGCCACATACAGCTCCGTCTTTCATATGTAAGAAATTTATTACATATGAAAGTATGAGACGTCAACAGCCCTCGGTCAGCCGATCCAGTTGGAGCCGTGCAAACGATGCCGGTGTTTTTTGCGGTCCGGCCGCGCTGCCGCCGATACCCAGCCGTTGCGGCGGCCGTGATGGATCGTCACCCGCTCGCGTCAACCTCGGCCGCCGTCGGCAGGTCGGCGCCGCTGCGTGAGACTGTGATCGCGGCGGCGGCCGTCGCGTAGGCCAGCAGGTCGCGGATCGCCGACGGCTCGAGCGCTGCGATCGCCTGCGGGTCGAGGCGATCGGTTCGCGCCAGTTGCGCGAGCAGGGCGGCGTGGAACGTGTCGCCGGCACCGACTGTGTCACGCACCACGACGGCCCGACCGGGTACCGACACATGGCCGGCTGTTGAAAATGCCGTTGCCCCTTTCATTCCTTCGGTCACCACCACCAGGCTGGCGCCGCAGTTCAGCCAATAGGCGGCGGCGTCTGATATCGACAGGCGTCCGCCCCATGCAACCTGGATATCCTCGTCGCTGGCCTTGATGATGGTCGCGGTCCGGTAAAACCGCTCGGCGGCGCTGGCCCAGGCTTGCATGTCGCCGACAACGGTCGGACGCAGATTCGGATCGATGCTGATGACGCGACGTCCATGCTCACGTTGCGCGAGCGCGGCCAGTGTGCTGCCGACCGGCTCCACAACCATCGTATAGGAGCCGAAGGTCAAGGCCCTGATGTCGTCGGTCAGCGCAGCGGGCAGGTCGGCAGGATGCAGCGAGCGATCCGCCGCGCCTTCACCGTGGAACGCGTAGCTTGGCTGGCCGTCTCGTGCTGTTGCCACCACCGAAATCGTGGACAAACGATCGGTGCGCACCAGATAGCGATCGTCCACACCTTCACTGCTGAGCGTGTCGGCGAGGAAGGCGCCGAAACGGTCGCGCGAGATGCCCCCTAAGAAGGCGCTGCGAACGCCAAGCCGGGCGAGACCGATCGCCACGTTGAACGGAGAGCCTCCGGCTACCGCACGGGCCGGCATCGCATTGTTCACAGGCGCATCGACGAAGAGATCGATCAGGGCTTCACCGCAGACGAGAATCATGACGCATATCCTCATTCACCGCTTGAGCGATCGACAAGGCCGGCGGCAGGCCGTTCGCCGGTCGCATTGGGCAGGTGCGTTCTTCCTTCCCATGCTCACTCCTTGAATAGCACGTCGTGGTCGCGCGCGAAGGCGGCGAGGAGCGGCAGCGCCGCGCCGCCGATCGCCCGCGCATCGCGTCCGATCGAGCCTTCCACCACGACGGCATCGGTGAGGCCCTGTCGATCCATGCGTGACCATTGCTCGTTGGTGCGCGCGACCAGGCGCCGGCGCACGTCGGCCGGAAAGGCGCCATCGATGATGATGGCTTCGAAGTCGATCACCGCCAGCAAGGTGGCGATGGCTTGCGCCAGCGCTTCGCCCGCTTCCGCAATCCAGGCCTCGAGCGGCTCCTCGAAGGAGGACCAGTCATCCGGCGAGAGCCAGATGTCGGCGCCGCGCCGGCCGGCGGCGATGAGCCGGCGTTCGAGACGGTAGATCGAGGCGGTCTTGATCAACTGCTGAAGACTTGTCTCGCCATTGTCCTCACGCCGCATGATCGGCATCGAGCCGAGCGCGCCGGCATTGCCGCTGCGGCCCGGGAACAGACTGCCGTTGAGAACGATGCCGCCGCCGATGAACGTGCCGACGTAGAAATAGGCGAAATCGCGATAGGCCGCGCCAGTTCCGAAGGTGAGTTCGGCGGCGCAGGCCGACGTCGCGTCATTGCAGAGGCGGACCGGCCAGGCGGGGAAGCGGCGCGCGAGTTCGGCGGCGACGTCGAAATCGCGCCATGGATCGAGCGCCCCGGGCGGCGTCTTGAGATCGGCCTCCCAATTCCACAGATCGAACGGCATCGCGACGCCAAGGCCGCTGATCCGGGCGTGCAGGACTTCGGGCAGTTCGGCAAGCAGGTTGGGCATCTCGCGTTCCGCAAACGCGAGAATGTCCTTCGGTAGCGGAAAAGCATAGATCATTCGGCGCCGCGCGCGGATGCCGGCGGTGAAATCCATCAGCACCAGGTCCGAGCTGCGCCGACCGATCATCAGGCCAAGCCCGAAGGCGCCGTCTGGATTGAGCGTGTAGGGCACCGACGGCTGGCCGATGCGGCCGCGCTGCGGTTCGCCGGCCACGAGCAACCCGTCCGCTTCGAGCCTGTTGATGATCACCGTCGTGGTCTGGGTCGAGAGGCCGGTCAGGCGCGCGATCTCGACCTTGGCAAGGCCGGGATGGCGTCGGATCAGGGAGAGGATGAGGCGCTCATTGTAAAGCCGGACACCGGTCTGAGAGCTGCCGCGGCTTCCGCCCGACGCAGCTGCCGGATTGCCTCCTACCACTGGCGCCTTGTCTTCCATCCCTGATTCCAAAGCCGGACGCTCCTGCGCGCAGGTTCCGCCAGCAATGCGCTGATCTGACGGCCCTCGTCAATAAATAAATCGGAATGATTTATTTATTGACGGTCCGCTTCGGTTCTCCTAGGATCATTCAACATGCGGTCGAAACCGCAGGGGTCAACAACTCGTCCCACGGGAGGGAAACTTATGCGTCAGTCACTCGGACTTTCCGCCGCGCTTGTGCTTGCTTTGGGGGCGACCAGCGCTTTCGCCGCCGACAAGCCGATCGTCGGGCTCATCACCAAGACCAACACCAATCCGTTTTTCGTGAAGATGAAGGCCGGCGCCGAGGAAGCGGCCAAGGCCAGCGACCTGGAGCTGCGATCCTTCGCCGGCAAGGTCGACGGCGACAATGAGGGCCAGGTCGCGGCCATCGAAAGTCTGATCGCCGCCGGCGCCAAGGGCATTCTGATCACGCCCAACGATTCGCGCGCCATCGTGCCGGCCATCGCCAAGGCGCGGGCGGCCGGCGTTCTGGTGATCGCTCTCGATACGCCGCTCGATCCGCCGAACGCGGCGGATGCGACCTTCGCCACCGATAATTTCGCCGCCGGCGAACTGATCGGCCAATGGGCTGCCAAGACGCTGGGGCCGAAGGCTGCATCCGCCAAGATCGCGCTGCTCGACCTCAGCGTGAATCAGGTCTCGGTCGACGTCGGCCGCGACCAGGGATTCCTGAAGGGCTTCGGCATCGATCTCGGCGATCCCAAGAAGATCGGCGACGAGAAGGACGCCCGGATCGTCGGGCACGACGTGACCGCGGGCAGCGAGGAGGGCGGCCGCAAGGCGATGGAGAACCTGCTGCAGAAGGATCCCGGCATCACGGTGGTCTATACCATCAACGAGCCGGCCGCGGCCGGCGCCTATGAGGCCCTGAAGTCGGTCGGCCGCGACAAGGACGTGATGATCGTATCCGTCGACGGCGGTTGCCCGGGCGTGCGCAACGTCAAGGACGGCGTGATCGGTGCGACCTCGATGCAGTTTCCATTGCTGATGGCGTCGAAGGGCGTCGAAGCGGTGAAGATCTTCGCGACGGGCGGCGGCAAGCCCAAGCCGACCCCGGGCCTCGATTTCTTCAACACCGGCGTGGAACTCATCACCGACAAGCCGGCCGCCGGCGTCACCTCGATCGACAGCGCCGCCGCTTTGAAGAAATGTTGGGGCTGACGCCTCGACAACGCGCAGTACTTCCGTATCCTGCAAAGACCGGCGCCCGGAGACCGGGCGCCCAAATAAAAGCGATAATGGCCTCGCCGCCAAATGGGTTGGCACGCTGCCAGCGTGCAACGAGGAAAACGCCATGACCGAGATCGGCAACACCCCGGGCGTTCAGGCACTTGAAGCTCCGCTGGCAAAGAGCGACAGCCGGGTCGCCGAATTCGATGTGCGGGCGAAATCGCCGGTGCAGAAGCTGCAGCATTTTCTGCACGCCAATCCCACCGCCATTCCGGCCATCGTGCTGGTGTTCGGCGTTGTCGTTTTCGGGCTGATCGTCGGCTCGCGCTTCATGTCGATGTTCAACCTGTCGCTGATCATCCAGCAGGTGACCATCATCGGCATCATCGGCATCGCGCAGACGCTGATCGTGATCACGGCGGGCATCGATCTGTCGGTCGGCGCCATCATGGTGCTGTGCTCGGTGATCATGGGCAAGCTCGCGATCACCATGGGACTTCCGACGCCGCTCGCGCTCATCATCGGCGTCGCCGCGGGCGCCGGCTGCGGCGCGGTGAATGGCGTGCTGGTGACGCGGCTCAAGCTGCCGCCGTTCATCGTCACGCTCGGCACCTGGTCGATCTTCTTCGCGCTCAACCTCTGGTATTCGGCCTCCGAGACCATCCGGTCGCAGGACGTGGCCAAGGCCGCCCCGCTGCTGCAGGCGCTGGGAACGCCGGTCGACGTGCTCGGGGCCCGCTTCACCTACGGCTCCTTCTTCCTGCTCGGGCTGGTGGCGCTGACCTGGTACATCCTCAACCGCACCGCGTTCGGGCGCCACCTCTATGCCGTCGGCGACGATCCCGACGCGGCGCGGCTCACCGGCATCCGCACCGACCGCGTGCTGTTTGCGGTCTATATCGGAGCCGGGGTGATCTGCGCGCTCGGCGCCTGGGCCCTGATCGGGCGGATCGGCTCGGTCAGCCCGCAGGCCGGCCAGACCGCAAATCTCGACAGCATCACCGCGGTGGTGGTCGGCGGCGCCAGCCTGTTCGGCGGCCGTGGCTCGATCATCGGCACGCTGATCGGCGCGCTCATCGTCGGCGTCTTCCGCAACGGCCTCGCGCTGTCGGGCGTCGACGTGCTGTGGCAGGAATTCACGGTCGGCTGGCTGATCATCATTGCGGTCGCGCTCGACCAATGGATCCGGAAGGTGTCAGCATGAGCCCCGAAGCCCATCCCATTCCGCTGTTGCAGGCGCGCGGTCTGGTCAAGCGCTACGGTCGCGTGACCGCGCTCGATCATGCCGATTTCGATCTGTTTCAGGGCGAGATCCTCGCCGTGATCGGCGACAATGGTGCGGGAAAATCCTCGATGATCCGCGTCTTGTCCGGCGCCATGGTTCCGGATACCGGCGAGATCAGGCTCGACGGCAATGTCGTCGCGTTCCGCACCCCGCTCGATGCGCAGGCCGCGGGCATCGAGACCGTCTATCAGACGCTGGCGCTGTCGCCGAGCCTGTCGATCGCCGACAACATGTTTCTCGGCCGCGAATTGCGCCGGCCCGGGCCGCTCGGAACCTATGGCCGGATGCTCGATCTCAAGGCCATGCAGCGCATCGCCCGCGCCAAACTCACCGAGCTCGGCCTCATGACCGTGCAGAACATCAACCAGCGCGTCGAAACGCTGTCGGGCGGCCAGCGCCAGGGCGTGGCGGTGGCGCGCGCCGCTGCGTTCGGCTCGCGCGTCATCATCATGGATGAACCGACCGCGGCACTCGGGGTCAAGGAATCCCGTCGCGTGCTCGAATTGATCCTCGATGTGCGGCGCCGCGGGGTCTCGATCGTGCTGATCAGCCACAACATGCCGCATGTGTTCGAGATCGCCGATCGCATCCACATCCACCGGCTGGGCCGGCGGCTGACCGTGATCGATCCCAAGGCCTACACCATGTCGGACGCTGTCGCCTTCATGACCGGGGCGAAGGCGCCGGAGGAGATGGCGGCGTGAGCGCTGGCCGATTGGGGCAAGCCGCATGATGCGCATTTGGTGTGCGGCGGCTGCACCTCGCCGCGGTTCGCAACGAACTGATCGCCCTTGCTGGCTGATCGATGGTGCCGGTCTGGCGACGCCGACCATGACGGCATAGCCGCACTTCGCGGCGGGTGACCGCTGTCATGCCGCAGCCCATCTGGGCGAAGGCGGGCGCTCCCGACCAAAAATATCGAAAACAACCCCATGCAAAGTAGCCTGCCCCTGCGTTTGCGGGGGCTGACTCATATCGAGGCTTGCGCCGCTGCCATTCACGATTCGCGAAAACAATTTGACACGTCGGGCAAATCACCTGCATTATTCCATGATCCCGCCATTGTCGAAACGCCCATGACCCTGCTTCGCAGCGGGCTGTTCGGCGCGATCGCAGGCAGACATCCTCACCACAATTGACGTTGCACCGGCGCGTAGCCGGTCGCCGGCTTTATCGCGGCGCGGTGCGTCTGGTCGATGAAGTAGTTCATGCAATCACGTGTTTCTCCGTCATTGCGAGCGCAGCGAAGCAATCCAGCTCTGCGTACGGGGCTCGATGGATTGCTTCGTCGCAAGGGCTCCTCGCAATGACGGGGTAACGGGCCATCGCCTCTCGCGTTGCCGCGCCGCGCGCGCTTGAAGATAAGCATGCTAAAGGAGATATCGACATGACCGCGATTCCAGACCTCACCAAGACCACAGCGCCCGCCACAACCCGTCCGGCCAGCGCGGCCGCAGCCCCGCGCATCAAACTCTCGCCGCAGGGATTCTGCATCGACCATCCCGATCCCGAACTCGGCGAACGGCTGATGGCTGAGACGTTGGGGGTCGCCGATTCCGATGCGATGCATGGCATCCTCCGGCAATTGGTCAGGGCGAGCGTGAAGGGCGAGCGGCCTGACGAACTCAACCTCGCCTTCATGATTTCGATGATCCAGAGCATCAAGCCGAGAGATTGCGTCGAGGCGATGCTGGTGGCCCAGATGGTGTCCGTTCACGTGATGGCGATGCGCTGTGCCCATCACCTCGCCAGCGCGCAAGACGCCGCCCAGCTTGACAGCGCCGGGCGCGCATTGGCCAGGCTGGCCCGGACGTTTCCGGCCCAGATCGAGGCGCTCAACCGCTATCGCAGCAAAGGCGAACCTGTCGTCACCGTGCAGAACGTGTCGATCGCAGATGGCGGCAACGCCATCGTCGGCAACGTCACCCAGCATGCGCGCGTGATGGTCGCGGACACACGCCCGGCGGCCGCGGTGACGAAGGCGCGGAGGGGCCGGATATCGGATCGTTCCGAACGGCAGCCCGCCCCCGTGGACTCCGGGCAGACAGCTTAAGGCATGAGCGATCACGCCCGCCTGACAGCCCCGATGCTGTCAAGCCCCCGCTGCGGCGCCAAAATCCGCTCCGGCGGCGCGTGCCGCGCGCCGGCGGTGCGCGGCAAGACGCGCTGCCGCATGCACGGCGGCGCGCCGGGCTCCGGGCCGCCAAGCGGCAACCGCAACGCGCGCAAGCACGGCCTGTTCACCAGGGACGCGATCGCCGAGCGTAAGCAGGTCCAGGCGTTGCTGGGGGAGGCAAGGAGGATGCTGCGGGAGATGAAGTGATCTGGTTTGGCGGGGCGACGCGAAGGCCGGTGGCCGCGCGGGTTCCCCCTGTAAAATGCAGGGTAATTTGGTATAGTGCCTGTATGACAGCCAAAATTCTCAAGGACGTCCTTGAACGGGTGGAAACCTGGCCTGAGGCGGCGCAGACCGAACTTGCGCAAATCGCGCTTGAAATTGATGCCGGGCTGGGAACCGGCGCGTACCACGCGACACCGAAAGAGCTGGCAGGGATAGATCGCGGCCTGAAGGCGGCGCGGGACGGACGCGTCGCAACCGAGCCAGCCCGCGTTAGTGACCATAATTCAATACGCGAATTAAATGCACTGTCCCGTAATGCTTAAGCAAGCGTAGCCCGGGTGAGCGGAGCGATACCCGGGGTACGAATCGCGTTCGCGTCCTGCCGAGCAACAGCAACAGGGTTGTCGCTTGTCGCGACGGCGGGGTAATTATTTTTTTCACTAGCGGGCCGACAATTCAGGTTGCGCTCTGCAGCCCGGGTATCGCTCTGCTCACCCGGACTACGCTTGCTGAAACACAAAGGAAGATCGACGGCACATGGATCCGGATGAACAAATGAAGTTGTTTCGTCAAATCTCCATCTGGAGACGCCTTGGTCATAAGAAGGCAGTTAGATTTAACTGCATTGAAGATCTGGAGAAGAGCAAATTTGCCGTACAGAGCGCTGATTTTTTTACTATTCCGATTCGGGGGGAACACATTTCATATTTCGAGAAGCTGTTCCCGGAACGATTTATTGAAGTTGAATGGGAGCAACGCAAGTGGTTCGATTCGGTTGAGAAAGCCATTGCCGGCCACGAAAACGATTTTGGCTAGAGCCAATCAGCTGCTCGATTGACGAATCACGGTGCACAAAGAAGGTCAAGTCTCCATTGCGGCCCTGAATGAGTCCTGTGTATGCACCCGGCAGGCTGAATCGTGCAACCACACACCGCGGTGCCGTGACAGCAGGTGGGACCACAACGCGGTGACAGCGTCGATCGCGCAGTCGGCGCGAAGCGGAGAGCCACCCCAACTCCGCGCTTCATCATCGAACAGTGTCATCCCGACCTCGATGAAGTCGCGGCCTGATTCCCATCGGGCACGCCAAGTCCACCAGGTTGGCGTCGCTGCCTGAACGAGTTGCATGCCGGGAAAGTCAAGGAGGGATTCCGCGATCACCGCCGCCGAGTACGTCGCAACCTCCTGCAAATCCACACTGCTCATTGGCTGCCTCAACTGCGCGGGCCCAGGAATGATCGACCAATCCTCCCGGGCATGGAACCTCGTTGGAATGCTCATGTGAGGGCCATGCCTTTTCAGTCTAAGCTCTGGCATAGAGTAAGGCGTCGCTTCCGGGCGTGTCATGCAGTTGATCAGACGGGCAGGTGCTGCGTCCATAGCCGTGCGCGTGTCTTGGCAAACGATGCCGTCTGCGGCTATGTCTGGCTTCATCTCGCAAGTATCGCAGCGAGCGTTGGGATTTTGTAATATAATTGGCTAAACGGGCATCCCCCGCAACATCCGCGCGGCCCTGAGTGAATCCGGAAGAAAGACCCGGGTATCGCTGCGCTCACCCGGGCTAGACTTGCTCGCGGACCATAAGCGCTACCCGCCACCCCCGCGGCCCTGAGCGGATGCTTACACTCGATCCGGGTTACGAGTTTGCACGTATAGCGCGGCAATACTCGTTTGTGCTACCGTCGGAGTCGATCAGACACCTCGGCAGGGACAGGAAGCGTGAACGGCAAACCGGGAGCTTTCCGAAACCGTCAGATCGCGGCGCTGGATCAACGGCTTGCGCGGCGTCGTTTCAGAAAGCGTCTGCGCGGATCGAAGGAAAAGTCCAATTGGCAGCCCTGGATAAGCACGCTAATTGCATTGCTTGCGCTTTTCGTTTCGTTGACGACGGCGTTCTTTACGTTCTTCTATCAATCGGACGAACTGGAAGTAGCCGTTTCAGCTGGGGCGTTCCGCTTTGTTGACAAGCCGGAATTCTATGCGCCGGAAAGCATGACGTTCATAAACTCGGGAACGAGAGCGCTCACGGTGCTGAGTGTCAGTCAGCTAATTGTGCAGCCGACAGACCAAGTCCCCGAGCCAGATTGCCAACATGGATACGCGCAGAGACTGGCGTTGAATTTCGAGCCTACCGTAGTCAAACCAAACGAAATGGTGGCGAAAGCGGCAACGTCTTTTAAGCTCCCACCACCAATGGTCACGAAAGGGGCGATGTTCTTTAATCGACCGCAATCGAACGATTTGGCGAGAACGCCGATGTCGCCACCACAACTATTTAGCCTTGACGCAGCACCGAAACCCGATCCACAGCCGTACCAGGCGGTTGACCGGAGCAAATTCGCGCAGGCGCGCGGACTCTTGTTCGTCGCATGTATGACGTTCGAACTCGTAGCAACTAACGGACTGCGCTGGCACAAGACAATTGAGGTACTTAGAACAAGAGGGACCATGCCCTATCTGACTCGTTGGGTCACTGACTACCCGCAGTATTTGATCAGGCGTAATGGACTTCGAACGCTGGTTGATCAGGATCCGCTAACAAACAACTTGGTAGATCACGATTAATGGCGCCTCGGCATCGCAATCTTTAGCCACACTTATCGTGCCCCGTACACCGGCGAACTGCTTCATCGCGGCTTCGAGCGCTTTCAGTCCCAGTCCGCAAGGTGGATTTGAATCCGAAGGCGTAATCCGCCATTCCAGGCGGCAATTCCTTGTGTGAAATTGGCTCCGTCGATCGCACCGCTCACCAAACTCACCGATCGCTTTATCGCCGCTCCAATCGACCGGAAACACTCCGCGCCCACGTCGCGATGAAACGACGAATGCGGCCAGTCGCGCACACGCGCGACCAAGCCCTGCTCGAGCGGATTGGTGTGGCAATATTCGACATGTCGTGCGTCATCGGCGTCATCGCGGACGAGATGCTTACAAAACCGCCGTTGCCGGATGCCGCGGTCGCCGCGCGCCTTGCGAACGGCACTAAGTCGATCCCGTTTGGGCAAAACGGCTCTTGATCAGCCGCCGGCGCGTCGAGACATCGAAGCGGCGGATGACGCCTTCCGCCTTCGCTCTTCGAGCTACGGCGGACAAGTCGGCTCCAGTCCGCTCCGCCTTCGCTATTTCGGCTTCAACTGACTGATGACGGCAGGCCCTTGTGCACCATCGATTTGATAGAGGGCAGCACCGGCAAAGCCTGACATCAGCGACGTCGACCGCAGTTGCCGCCCGCTGCTGCCGGAAAAAGTCTGATTGAGAAGGTCTTGAGCCGGTGCACCCGTCAGAGGCGTACCGACGCCGAAATAATAGGTTTGTCCGCCCTCGATCTGAATCTCGGTTTCATAGTCCGCCGACACCGGGTTCACACAGGTTATCCGGTATCGTCCGGGTGGTTTGTCGACAGAGAGATAAAATCCCTTGGAGATCGAACCGACTGGTTGACCGTCGATCTTGATTCCCGCTTCAGTCGCCCAAAGTCCCTTCTCGCGCAAGAAATACAAGCGCGCGAGCCGCGCACTCGGCTGCCTGGATTGCGGTTCGGCCGCCGCTTTCGACCGAGGCCGGGGTCCGGCCGCCGCTTCGGAAACTGACAACCATCCGCCGAACTGGGCAAAAACGAAGAGCACGAAAGCCCACGATACAAGTCGCCGCATCATAAACCCGATCCCCAATGTCCGCCGGCAGAGATCACAGGATGCAAATCCACGCAACTGGAATTCACCCTCATCGTACCCGCCGACAAAGTCGCGACCGCCTCTTGGAAGCTTCAATGATGGCGCGCGAATGGCATCCGGTAACCTGGATCAGGACTCGGGCAGATTGGAGCGAGCGATGACATGGATGAAGCGCGGCGTACTAGATCCCCCGCCTTCGCGGGGGATGACGGCAGTGGGCTGGGCGAGCTCTTTCCTGTCATTGTGAGGCGCGCCAGCGCCGAAGCAATCCAGCCTTCGCCAGTTGCCGCAGCAAGGAAAGCGATGCGTCTCCGGACGATGCTTTGCATCGCCTTGAGAAGGATGGCGCCGGGCGATCACCGTGCCTGCCGCCATCCTTCGAGACGCAAGCCGTCGCCCTGCGGGCGAAGGCCTGCTCCTCAGGATGAAGTCAGAAAGCCCGGAGACGACAGGTTTTATGGAATCGATCCACTGGCCCAAGTCTCTCCGGCTTTGGACATTGAAGCGGCGGATGATGCCTTCCGCCTTCGCTCTTCGAGCTGGGGCGAACAAGCCGGCTCCAATCCGACCTGTACCCTTCTTGACGTTCGGCGCCACGCTCATGCGGTAGGGTGGCGGACCGGCCGAACCGCCGGGAGCCGCCCTACATTCTCAGCTTTTCCAAGGGCACCCGATGCTAAGGTTACGCAACCAGGTTGGTTAGGGTTTGCAGCATCTCGTTCGTTGTGGTGAGGATTTTGGTGTCCGCGTCGTACGCCTGTTGGGTCTGAATTATCTTGGTGAGCTGGTCGAGGACGTCCGTGTTCGATGCCTCGAGCGCCCCCCCAACAACTGAGCCACTCGCGGTGGTGGATGCCGCGCCGGATAGCGCCGTCGCACTCACGGTGCCGTCGGCATTCTGCTGCAGGAAGTCTTCACCGCGGAAGCTCGATAGCGGGACGCTGGCGAGCGCTATCTGCTGACCGCTCGCAAAGCTGCCCACGATCGTGCCGTTGGCCCCGATTGAAATACCCTGCAGCGCGCCCTGGCCGGTGGGGAGCGATGCGGCGTCGAACTGAAGCGGCTGCGGCGCACTGCCGGTCGGATTGCCATTCGCATCGACGGGCGCTTCCATCAGGTAGTTGCCGTCACCGTTGACCAAGCGACCACTCCCGTCGAGCTGAAAGTCGCCGCGCCGCGTATACTCCTGTGTCGCGCCGGCAAAGCTTGGCTGGCCGCCGGCGCCGACCGTTGTCGGGCGCTCGACGGAGAAGTAGCCATCGCCGCTGATCGCCATGTTCGTGGCAACCGATGAGGTCTGGATCGTTCCGAACCTGGTGTTGCTCTCGGTCGACGCCGCCTTGACGCCGCCCGCGACGCGATTCGCTTTCGCGTCCATCACATCCTGGAAGCTTGTGCCAACGGTCTTGAACGCAGGGGTCTGCGAATTGGCGATGTTGCCGGAAATGTTTTGAAGCGCGAGCGACTGGGCCAGCAGACCGCCAGTCGCGGTGGACAAAGAACCGAATGCACCCATGTTTTGTCTCCTCGAGGAAGCCTGATCCTTGGATTGGTCGCTACCGGCATGTCCCGGTCGCAAATCATCAATCCGCCATGCCCGGGCATCGAGGTCTTGGCTGCAGCAACAAAGACGTGGATGGCCGGGACAAGACCCCGGCCATGACGGCGTCTTGGGTCAATTCCAGCGGAACGTGCTGTAGCATGACACGCGGTACGCACACTGCGCCAGGATCTGCCAAGCGCAGGCATCGGGTCCATGCGCAGGCTACGACTGTTACTTACTTCGGGAAACGGGAGAGTTGTCCCCGTTGGAAAGTTCCCGCTGAAGGGTTAAGCGCTGACTAGGGATTAGGTGCAGACCCTAATGAGACACCGTGTCGCGCATTAACTGTCTTTAATTCATCTCGACCGGCCGCATCCAGTCCAGGCAATCACAGCTCAGGTGGGCCAGCCCGATCGCTCGGCTCGACGCAAGGACGACTTGACGATCAGGCGATGGAAAGGCGCAATTCCCGCGATATAGGCCCGCCCGCCCAAATGATTGAAGGTCACGACCGTTGTGGCGACAAGTCGGCGGCAAACAGCGGACTCTCGACCAAAACGGACAAACGGAAATCGAGATGGCGATCGTCCTCGCCAAGGATAATCTCATGACGACGCCGATCGTAGACCCGAAAGAAATCGAGCCTGTCGGTCGCAACGTCATCGCGCAGCTCGGACGATGTCTTCAGTCCAAACCCCGCAACCAAAGTGTCCCTTAGAGCCACGAGCCATCCAACCCACCGCGCCTGACCCATCAGCACATGGGCGGCGAGGCGCTCGGCGTCATCAGTCGCATGGCTCGGCAGATCGATCGCGAATGCGTCAGCGAAGCCCGCCCTGGCGTAGAGCGGCTTGAGCACCGAACGTTGCGGCAAATCGACTCGATCAACGCGCGCCATGTATCTTTCGCCCGGACTGAATGGAAGCGAAGAGGTGGTGGAGACCAATAGCGCGAGCGGGGCTCTTCATCAAGCGGCGAGGCCATCGGGCGGCGCTTTGCGCCGACCTGTTGGTTCGCAATGACGGCGATGACGGACAGTGCGCCTGAGGCGTGTCTCGTATGTTGCGTTCAGTGGTCTTGATCGTCTTGTCCGCTTGCCATCGTTGGCCAAACCGCTCAAGGATGTGGAGATCTCGAGGCTTCACGCGAGGAAACATGATCATGCGCACGATCATAGCCCTATTGGCCTTGTTGGCGGCCGGGACGGTCGCGAGGGCCGGCTCCGCCGCTCCCGTCTCATATGATTACCCCTGGTGCCTCTATGGCGGGGAACTCGGCTATTCCGGCGATTGCTCCTATGAGACCCGAGCCCAATGCCTGGCGTCGGCGTTCGGGCGGTGGATCCTGTATTGCGATGTCAACCGGCGCCTCCTGTTCGAGCGACAGCAGGCCGTGCAGCAGCAGGATCTGCAGCCGCGTCGGCGGCACCGCCGGGATTACTGAAATCCGCCCTGCGGGCGGGGTTTTTCATGAGGCATCCAGCCATCGTCATTGCGAGCGAAGCGAAACAATCCAGTTCTTGCCACACAACAAAGTCTGGATTGCTTCGCTTCGCTCGCAATGACGGCGGTGGTGCCGATTGGGGTCGCGTCCTCGCGGCTTGGCAGCTGATCGCTGCCGTGTATGGGCCTGTCGCCATGTCGCCTGTCGCCATGTCATTCTTCATGAGGCATCCAGCCATCGTCATTGCGAGCGAAGCGAAGCAATCCAGTTCTTGCCACAAGACAAAGTCTGGATTGCGTCGCTTCGCTCGCAATGACGGCAGTGATTGTCCGGTTGCGGGGGAGCCTGTCATCGGGCGGCGCTTTGCGCCGACCCGTTGGCTCGCAATGACGGCGGTGGTGCCGATGCGGGTCGCGTCCGCGCGGCTTGGCAGGCGATCGCTGCCGTGTATAGGTTCCGCCGTCCGTTCACTCGCGAGATCATTCCCCATGCCCCAGACTCCAACCGAGATCGACGACGACCGCCTGATCCGCGAACTGCTGCAGAACTGGGCGATCTGGCGCGATGCCGGGGATTGGGAGCGCTTTCGCACGGTCTGGCATCCGGACGGGCGGATGATGGCGACATGGACGCAAGGCACCGGCGACGAGTTCATCGAGATCAGCAAGGCCGCGTGGGCAAAAGGCGTCAACATCCTGCATTTCCTCGGCGGCATCTCGGTCGATCTCGCCGGCCACCGCGCGGTGTCGCAGACCAAGATGACGATCTCGCAGCGCGCCGAAGTCGAGGGCGTGCCGTGCGACGTGCTCTGCACCGGGCGCTTCTACGACTTCCTCGACAAGCGCGACGGACGCTGGGGCATCGTGCTGCGCCAGCCGATCTACGAGAAGGACCGCATGGATCCGGTCACGCCCGGCGCGGTGCCGGCGCTCGACCGCGCGCTGCTCGAACAGTTTCCGGTCGGCTACCGGCATCTCGCTTATCTGCAGACCCGCATCGGCTACACGGTGAAGCGCGATATGCCCGGCCTCAAGGGCCCGGAGGTCGAGGCCCTCTATGCCCGCGGCGCGGCCTGGCTGCGGGGCGAGGGGCTCTGAGCCGAGTCACGGAGTCTTGATCTTCCACGTCGGTTCGCGGCGACGGCGGTCTCATCCCTCCACCCGCGCAGCGGTGGGGAGGGTCGATCGCGAATGAAATGAGCGAGCGGGGTGGGGGCCTATCCGCGCACCGTGCTCTCGGAAACACCCCCCACCCGACTCCGCGCTCGCTTGCGCTCGCTCGGAGCCACCCTCCCCACCACTCGCTTCGCTCGCGGGGGGAGGGATCGGGAGAGAGCCGGGACGCAGCAGTAAGGGAACGGCGAGAGTTCCATTTTATGATTTTGTTGGAGGTGCGCGCAGCAGCCATCCCGTAAGACGGGTTGTGCGCCGCAGCAGCGTCGGTAAAGCAACCCCTGATGTTTTCGCGAGGTGCGCAGAGTGACTGAGATCAATGCCGACGCCTGGGTGTCATCGAGCCACAAGCCGATGCGCTTTCCCGAATTCGTCGTCATCATTGCGTCGATCATGGCGCTGAACCCGCTCGCGATGGACATGATGCTGCCGGCGCTGCCCAACATCGCCGCGGCCTTCCACATCACCGAGGCCAACCGGCCGCAGGCGGTGCTGGTGACGTTCCTGCTCGGCTTCGGGATCGGCCAGTTCGTGATGGGACCGCTGTCGGACCGTTTCGGCCGGCGCCCGGTGCTGATCGACGGCATGGCGCTGTATTGCATCGCCAGCGTCATCGCGATCACGGCGCAGTCGTTCGAGACGCTGCTGCTGGCGCGCATGCTGCAGGGGCTCGGCACCTCCGCCACCCGCGTGATCGCGACCTCGATCGTGCGCGACTGCTACGCCGGCCGCCGCATGGCCAGCGTGATGTCGCTGGCGATGATGGTGTTCATCGCGGTGCCCGTGCTGGCCCCGTCGCTGGGGCAGGCGGTGCTGCTGGTGACGCAGTGGCGCGGCATCTTCGTCGTGCTGATGCTGTATGGCGCGCTGGCGCTGATCTGGAGCGCGCTGCGGATGCCGGAAACCCTGCCGCTGTCCGCACGGAAGTCGCTCGCGATTCGCGACGTGCTCGGCGCGTTTCGCCAGACCATCACCAATCGCCAGACGCTCGGTTACGCGCTGGCGGCCGGCGGCGTGATGGGATCGCTGTTCGCCTACGTGTTCTGCTCGCAGCAGGTCTTCACCGGGATCTACGGGCTCGGGCCTTACTTTCCGCTGGCCTTCGCGGGGATCGCGGTCGGCACCGCCATCGGCGGCTTCTTCAACGCCCGTCTGGTCGGCAGGATCGGCATGCGCGTGATTTCGCATGGCGCACTGGTCGGCTTTGTCGCGGTCGCCGGCGCGATGCTGGTCGGGGCCAAACTTCAGATGATGCCGCTGCCGCTGTTCCTGGTCCTCTCGGCGCTGATGATGTTTTCATTCGGGCTGATGATCGCCAATTTCACCGCGCTCGCGATGGAGCCGCAGGGCCATATCGCCGGCACGGCCTCGTCGCTGTACGGCTCGATCACGACGCTGCTCGGCATCGGCATCGGCACCACCATCGGCCAGGACTATGACGGCACGCTGCTGCCGTTCGCCACCGGGTTCTTCCTTTGCACGCTGGCCTCTTTGGCGGTCGTGCTGGTCGTCGAAAAGGGCCGGCTGTTCAGGCCGCAGGGGATGCCGGTGCCGCGGCCGGGCTGAAGGCCGGCAGTCCGGGCCGTCAGCGCGAGGGCAAGGCGGCGCCGGCCGCAGGCATCGAACGAGGCACTGACGACGATGGCATGGCCGATGACGGGGCCCTGGCTGGCGGGGCGTAACGCTGTAGGGTGGGGTCCGCCTGTTGCTGGGACGCAGACGAGGGCGGGGTTGACATCTTCTCCCTGATATCGTCCGCGACAGCCTGCAGGAGCGCGATGTTCTGCGCCATCTGTTCTTGCCTGGCGGCGAGTTGCTCGACGCTGCGCCGGATGACATCGATATTGGACGCCGGTGGCTCCACCTGTTGCATCGGCTCGGGGGCGGTTGCAGCCGCGGTTGCAGCCATGGCCGGCGGTTTCGTCGACGAGAGCAACCAGCCCAGCGATTGGACCTGGCCTACGATCGTGTCCCTCGCTGCGGCACTGTGCGACTGCAAGGCAAGTCCTGCACCGATACCGACGAGAACCGGAACGACAAACCAGCTCAGTGTGCGCAAGATTCTCCAGCCAGGTGACGGCCGGTCGGCGCCGACAGGATCGTCGTTGAGGTCGGAGGGGCGAGGAGACCGGAGAAACGGTGGGAGGGGTGGTTCAACTCGCGGATCGAATCCGGCGTCCGGATATCGCCCAGGCTCGTCCCACTCCTGTTCTTCGAGAGGCATGCTTCGCGAGTACATGGGTTACTCCTTACTGGCTTTTGACGGATTGGTGCACGATCGGAGTCCGCGCCGCGAGCTTCGGCGCGATCAATCTCAGCAATGTCGATTTTCCGGACCGGCTCCGATTGGTCCTCTGCGTGAAGCCAGGGCTGACCGGCTTGATGCCCTGGTCGCCACGGCATGGCGATAGACGGTTTCGATTCTTCTCCCGAAGGCGTCGCTGGAGTACTGCGTCGTGGCGCGAAGCCGGGCGGCACGGCCCATGCACCGGCGCAACTCCGGATCGCCGAGCAATGTTTCGATCGCTTCCGCCAATCGGATATGATCGCCGGGTGGTACGGTGATCGCCTCGATGCCGTGGCGCGCCACGCGCGGAACGGCCGTATCAAGCGACGTGTTGATGATCGGCCGGCCCGCCGCCATCGCTTCCAGTTGAGCCATGCCGAAGGTCTCGGCATTGCTCACGGACGGCAGCACGAAGATATCAGCGGTCCGCATGAATTGGACGAGCTTGGCATGGGGAGCGGAGCCGAGCAGCCGGACCCGATCCGCGACGCCGAGGCTATGGATCAATCGTTCAAGCCGCGCCTGTTCCGGACCCTCGCCGACAATCCAGACCTCGAACCGCTGGCCGACGGCGGCCCGCACCAGCACATCGAAGCCCTTGTGGGGGACGAGCTGTCCGCAGGCGAGCACGAGCCGCCCGCGATCGCGCACGGCGTCGTCGTCGCCGGGGCGCTGTACCGGCCCGTCATACTTCGAGACATCGACGCCGAACGGAACGACGTGACATTTCTCGGAAAATTCCTGCAGCAGCGGGCTGCCGTGCAGGAGAACGGCATTGGACACGACGATGGCGTCCGCCCGGCGCAGCGTCCGGCGCATCAGCGTTTCCGCCAACCGCCTCAACCCGGGATGCGAAACGCTGTCCGCGTGATAGTGCACGACCAGCGGTCGATCGCGGGCCATCCCCAGCGCGAACATGAGATCGGCCAGCGGAAATGGCGCATGAAGCGCCAGCACGTCGTAATCGGAGACCCGGCGCCACAGGCGCATTGGATAGGTCGGCGCGGCCGGAAACGAACCTGCATCGCCGAACGAGCGCACGCGCTCGACGGTGACGCCGTTCACCAGGATCCGCCGTTGCCCGCGTGACCTCGAGCAGACCAGCACGCAAGCGGTGAACGTGTCTTTCAGGCCGGCGCAGATGTCGCGGATCACCGACACGGCGCCGCCGAACAGGTCGGTATGGCAGTCATTGAAGATGTGAAGCACCGAGAGGCGGCGAGACGGGGCGTGGTGCATGGGCGAAGTCTCCATGACTGTACGGGCTTTTTATATGTGGGAAATTTTCACACGTCAATCGAGAAAAGTGGGATTGTGTCCCACAGAACCGGCAGCTACAATTTCGCCATGAAGGCCAAATCCCGGAGGTCGAAACCGGCTTCGCATCAGCCGATTGCGGCGGCGAGTCTGCGCGCGCCACTGGCGCGCCTGCTGCGCCCATTGGTGCGGCTATGCATCCGTGGCGGAATGACGTTTCCCGCGCTGGTCCAGCTGCTGCGTGAACTCTTCGTCAATGTTGCCGAGCACGACTTTGCCCTGGAGGGAAAGGAGCAGACCGACAGCCGCGTCAGTCTGCTCACCGGAATCCATCGCAAGGAAGTGGCGCGGCTGCGCGGTGCCGGTGCGCCGGTCAATGAAACCCCCGCCACCCTGTCGCTCACCAGCGCGATCATGGCGCGCTGGCTCGCCGCTCCGGAGTTCACGGACGCAACGGGAAATCCGCTGCCGTTGCCGCGCGTGGCCGCCGGCGATGCGCCCTCGTTCGAAGCGCTCGTCAGTTCGATCACGAAAGATGTGCGGCCGCGCGCGGTGCTGGATGAATGGCTGGACCGCAATCTTGTCGCGATCAACGCGGACGAGGAGATCGTGCTGCTGGACACCGCTTTCGTTCCGCGCGGCGACGACGAGCGCAAATGGCATTATCTTGGCCGCAATTTGAATGATCATATTGCTGCGGCGGTGGAAAACGTATCAGGCCCGGCACCGCGTTTTCTGGAACGCGCGGTGCATTATGACGGACTCTCGGCCAAGCTTGCAAAACGTCTCGAACTGCGGTCGCGAGAACTGGCCATGGACGCCTTGAAGATCGCCAACCGCGAAGCCAACCGCGCGCTCGCCAAGGACACGGGCGGCGAGCACCGCTGGAATTTCGGCATCTACATCTACAGCGAAGGTCCCGACGACGCGGCGGATGATGATACCGAGGAAGGTGGCCACTCATGACCAGGCGCCTCGTCACACCGCGCCGCGCGTTGCTTTTGGCGCTCTGGGTTGCCGGTTCGTCCATCGCCTGGGCGCAGGTGCGCCGCGGCGACGATCAGGGCATCGGCGGCACCGGTATCTCGCGTGGCCAGGATCAGGGCATGGGCGGCACCGGCATTGTCGGGATCATCCAGCGTTTCGGCAGCATTTTCGTCAATGGCGAACGCATCAGCTATGCGTCTGATGTCCCGGTGCGGATCGACGGCGAACCGGCATCGGCCAACGCGCTCAAGATCGGACATCTGGCGCGCGTGCTGGCGCTGCCGCGGGCGGACGGTTCGCTGATGACCCGCAGCATCAATGTGGTCAGCGAGGTGATGGGGCCGATCGACAGCGTCAAGGACGGCGAGATCACCGTGCTGGGCCAGCGGGTCATAGCGGGCGGGCGCGACAACTGGCGCCGTCCAGGCACGAATGTTGCCGTATTCGGGGTTCGCCGCACCGACGGCGTGATCGTTGCAAGTCTGGTCGAGCAGCGCCGTGACGCGACGATGCGGGTGTCCGGACCGATCGAGCGTGATCGCGGTGGCCTGCGAATAGGGGGCCTGCGGCTGAGCGGCATCGATGCCGCGCTCGCCGGGCAGCGTGTTCAGGCCGAGGGCCGTGTGGAGCGGGGCGTCATGCAGGTCTCGCGCACGGCGGTCGACGACCTCTCCGGTTTCGCCGGCGCGAGGCAGCTGTCGATCGAAGGCTATGTCCGCCGCGCCGGCGGCAACCTGCGATTCGGCTCGGGCTATGTCATGCGTGACGATGGCCGCTCCGCCTCCTCAGGCGCCGGCCGTGTGGTCGTGAACGCGACCTTCGACCGTTCTGGTCGATTGCGGGTGGACAAGATCCAGGCGGTCAAGGCCTTCCCGGGCCAGACGAACCAGGGCGGGAGGACCGAGCTAACTCCCGGCACGACGCCCGATCCTGCTGGTTCGAACGTCCCCGCCGGTAATTCCGGGGGCGGACCTGCTGGCACCGGTCCTCCGGGTCTCCTCCGAGGTGGCGGCCCTCCCGGCCTGGGCGGTGTTGTGCCGGGCGTCGGCAACACCGTGCGGGGCCTCGTTGGCAGCGGTCCTCCCGGCTTGGGCGGAGGCGGTCCTCCGGGGCTGGTGGGCGGTGCTGTTGGCGGCGTGGGTGGTGCTCTTCGCGGCGTGGGTGGTGTGCTGCACGGTGGCGGCAAGCACTAGGGCGAACGATACCGCCCAATCCTGGACAGGCGATCGCGGGCCGGGAGCGCCGGCTGTGTAGGCCCGGCTGGCTGATCCTGTGTACAAGATTCTGACAATTCTTACTGGATCGGCCCTCTATCGGCCTGTTGTCAGCCTACCTTGCACCCTGCCGCGAAAGATTGTATACATAAAGTATTCAATGTGAGTGCCGGAGGATCCCCATGGCCGCTTCGTTCCCGATGAATGCCTGGTACGCCGCCGCCTGGGACGCCGAGATCAAGCAGGCGCTGTTGCCACGGACGATCTGCGGCAAGCATGTCGTGATGTATCGCAAGGCCAATGGTGAGATCGCCGCGCTGGAGGATGCCTGCTGGCACCGGCTGGTGCCGCTGTCGAAGGGGCGGCTCGAGGGCGACACCGTCGTCTGCGGCTATCACGGCCTCAAATACAACGCGCAGGGCCGCTGCACCTTCATGCCCTCGCAGGAGACCATCAATCCCTCGGCCTGCGTGCGCGCCTATCCGGCCGTGGAGCGCCACCGCTTCATCTGGCTCTGGATGGGCGATCCGGCGGCTGCCGACCCTGCGACCGTGCCGGACATGCACTGGAACCACGATCCGGCCTGGGCCGGCGACGGCAAGACCATTCACGTCAAATGCGACTACCGTCTGGTGCTCGACAACCTGATGGATCTCACCCACGAAACCTTCGTGCACTCATCGAGCATCGGCAACGAGGCGCTGCTGGAAGCCCCGTTCGACGTCACCCATGGCGACAGGACCGCCACGGTGACGCGCTGGATGCGCGGCATCGAACCGCCGGCCTTCTGGGCCCGGCAGTTGGGCAAGCCCGGTCCGGTGGATCGCTGGCAGATCATCCGCTTCGAGGCGCCGTGCACCATCGCGATCGATGTCGGCGTGGCGCCGGCCGGCAGCGGTGCGCCGGAGGGCGATCGCTCGCAGGGCGTCAGCGGCTACGTGCTCAACACCATCACGCCGGAAACCGACAAGACCTGCCACTATTTCTGGGCCTTCGTCCGCAACTATCGCCTGTCCGAGCAGCGGCTCACCACGGAAACCCGCGACGGCGTCGCCGGCATCTTCCATGAGGACGAACTGATCCTCGAGGCGCAGCAGCGGGCCATGGACGAAAATCCCGGACGGCTGTTCTACAACCTCAATATCGACGCCGGGGCGATGTGGGCGCGCCGCCTGATCGACCGCATGATCGCGCGCGAGACGCAAGCCACCGCCCAGGCCGCGGAGTAGGCCGATGGCCGAACGCGACACCGATCGCGGCGTCTCGCAGACGGTGCGAGCGCAGCTGGCGCTGCGCGACCTGATTCTCTCGGGGGCTTTAAGGCCCGGCGAGCGCATCTCCGAACTGCAGGCGGTGGAAACCACCGGGGTCTCGCGCACGCCGGTGCGGATGGCGCTGGTGCGGCTGGAGGAGGAGGGCCTGCTGGAGGCGATCCCGTCCGGCGGCTTCATGGTGAAGGCGTTTTCCGAGCGGGACATTCTGGATTCGATCGAACTGCGCGGCACGCTCGAGGGACTGGCGGCGCGGTTTGCCGCCGAGCGTGGCGTCGCCCCGCGCGATCTCGAACCGTTGCGCGAATGCCTGGCGCAGATCGACGATCTGATCGGGCAGGAGCCGATGTCGCTGGAGGCGTTCTCGGCCTATGTCGCGTTGAACGCGCGCTTTCACGCGCTGCTCGGCGAACTCTCGCGCAGCGCGCCGGTGATCCGCCAGATCGACCGCGCCTCGGCGCTGCCGTTCGCCTCGCCCAGCGGTTTCGTGATGGCGCAGTCGGCGCTGCCCGACGCGCGGCAGATCCTCGCCATCGCGCAGGACCATCATCGCATCGTGCTCGACGCCATCGAGAACCGCGAAGGCGCGCGCGCCGAGGCGATCATGCGCGAACATGCGCGGCTCGCGGCGCGCAATCTCCGCTCGGCGCTGAAGAACCGCACGCATCTCGACCTGCTGCCGGCATTCGGCCTGATCAAGGCCAGCCAATAGATTTGACGCGTCTTGTCACGCGAACGGGACACCACGTCGCTCGCAAACACTCTTGGAGGAACCGATCATGCGCTTTGAAGAGGTCTGGAGTGCCGCGACCGTGGTGGCGACGCGCGACGTCGCGCCCCGGATTCGCGAAATCCTGATCCGCCCGGAGAATGTCAACGGCACGCCCTATGCGGTCGGCAGTCACATCAAGGTCGGCGTCACGATCGATGGCCGCCCCGATGTCAGGTCCTATTCGCTGGTCGGCGAAGCCGATGCGGCAGGCTATCGCATCGCCGTGCGTCTGGCCGAAGATTCCCGCGGCGGCTCGCGCTACATGTGGCAGCTCTCGGCGGGCGCACGGCTGAACGTCACCGCGCCGGTGTCGCTGCTGCAGATCGACTGGCAGCGTCGCAATTATTGCCTGATCGCAGGCGGCATCGGCATCACGCCGCTGGTCGGGGCGGCGCAAGTGCTCGCCCGCCGCAATGCCAACGTCGTGCTGCATCATGCCGTGCGCTCGCGCGGCGAGGCGGCCTATCTCGAACCGCTCGCCGCAGCCTTGGGCGATCGCCTCATCGTTCATGCCGGCGACGAGGGCCGCCGCCTCGATCTCGCCGCGCTGTTTGCCTCCCTCGACCCGCAGACTGTCGTGCTGTTCTGCGGTCCGATGCGGATGCTGGAGGAGGCGCGCAGCACCTGGGCCGCGACGGGGCGCCCCTCGGCCGATTTTGGCTACGAGACGTTCGGCTCCAGCGGCCGCTTCGCCTCGCAGCCGTTCCGCGTCCGCATCAAGGAGACCGGCGTGGAGTTCACGATCCCGGCCGATCGCTCGATGCTCGATGTATTGAGCGCGGCTGGCCACGACATGATCTCCGACTGCCGGCGCGGCGAGTGCGGCGTCTGCGCCGTCGATGTGGTCGCGCTCGACGGGCTGATCGATCATCGCGACGTGTTCTTCAGCGACGCCCAGAAGCGCGACAGCCACAAGATCTGCCCGTGCGTCTCGCGCGCGCAAGGCGTGGTCACGATCGATACCGCGCTGCGGCCCGATGCGGGTTTTGCGTCTTCGGTCGCCGCGAACCGCTGAGGCGAGACGCGCGAGGCACGCGCCTGGACGGCGGGTCGTTGACGACGTGAAGCGGCCGTCGGTCGTCGCAGACCTAATGCAAGCGTCATCTCATCCGACTGCGTCACTAAATCCTCATGGTGAGGAGGCGCGCGTTCGCAGCATCCCCACGCAACACTTGCCGTGGCGCGCCGTCTCCCGGACGATGCGGAGCCTGTCATCGGGCGCGCATTCGCGCGACCCGGTGGCATCGCTCGGAGAACCATGAAGGCCCGGCTGTGGCCTCAATCCTTCGAGACGCATCGCGTGCCGCGACGCTCCTCAGGATGAGGGGAGAAATCAGGTTATGACGCAGTAGGACTAATGCGAAGGCTTAAAAATCCCCTTGAGCGTCCAGACCTCGCAGAGCCGCAAGTACTCGGGAAAACTTCCGCTTTCGGGGCACCGCGCACGTGGCTTGACCTGCTGTCGGCTCGCCCCTGTCGTGAATGACCCTAAACAGACATTCTGAGTGAAACACTTTTCGAAGGGTGCTATCGTTTCGTCTCAGTTGAATGTAAGGTCGCACAAGCAGCGTTTCCGTTCCTTGGGGAGGACAGCCATGAAGCGAGCCATTTCCCTGGTGGTTTTTGGGGCCTTGTTTTTGATCTTCCAAGGCAATGCATCAGCTGACGAACAGTCGTTAGAAGATCAATGTCGAGCCAAAATTCGTGCCCAGTTCAGGGGCCCAGTTTGTCAAAAACCTCAAGCCGATCGACTGAGCGATCCGTGCTATATCAACACGCGCGAGGCAATGCACTTCGGGTTTCAGGATCGAGTGGCAAGGTGCGTTGATCGGACTATAGTTCGCCGCTGGCAAGTAGCGCTCTGAATGTTCTTAGTCTGATCCGGAAGCCTGTTCTGTTTGTGGCACATAACGAAATTGTTCTGCAGGGCAAAACTCGGTCGCTATCGGGGCGTGACGGACGGCGGTTGACCCGCTGTCGGCTCGAACCGGTCGCGAATGACCCGTTGCTGCCTTACGGCAGCTTTCGCGATTGATGGACGGTCGTCCCCAGGAAGCCGACGACTACGCATGCTGATGGCGGTCGAGCCAGTCACGCTCTGCTGTCGCGCGTGATTTCAACCAGTTCATGATCTTTCTGCTCTGGTTCGTCGGCTTTCGTTTGGACGGGCGTGCAATCCAATAGCTCTGCTCGATACTGAGGGTCTGGAACGAGAGCCGTCGCAGATGCCCCAGCTTCAAGTCACGTGCAACGAGTGCGGGATGTACCAAGGCCGCCCCCGCGCCATTGACGGCTGCTTCAACGGCAATGTGGGCGTGACTGACGAGGATGTCGGCGCGTTGATCCCCGAGGCTTGCACCAGAACCTTCAAGCCATGCCGACCAGTCAGTGGTGCTCTCGACATGGATGAGGGGTAGTCCCTTTTTGATTGTCCCGGTACTTGCCCGGTAGCGGGTCAGGAGTGGTCCGCTGCCAACCGCGATGAGACCGCCCCCAAACAAGGGTTCTGCTTCGGCTCCATCCCAATATCCGTTGCCAAATCGTATGACGAAATCGACCTCACCAGCGGAGAGGTTCGACAACTCTGGTGACGCGTCGATCACGAGGCGCAGTGACGGAAACTCGGCTTTCAATTCGTGAAGCCGATAACTCATCCATCGAACGGCAAAATTCGGTGAGAGCCCGATCCGCACGACGTTTTTGTCGGTCTCTATTCGGCGCGTTTCCTGCTCGATTGAATTGATGGCCTCTTGCACCGTTCGCAACAGCATTTCGCCTGCTCGAGTAATCTCAAGTCGCTGAGGATGCCTATGGAACAGCGCAACACCGAGGCTCTCTTCAAGCGCCTTGACCTGCCTGCTTACGGCACCTGCGGTTATGCAAAGTTCTGCAGCCGCGCGCGCGAAACTTCCATGGCGGGCCGCCGCTTCGAAGAAGCGCAACGTGTTGAGAGGCGGCAACCTGTGCCGTGCCGGTCTGAGCATGAGAATTCCTACGGGTAGGCCAACGATATATGGTTTGCTGGTGTCTCGACAAGAATGCTCTGTCGTAGCCCAGAACTCAATCGCTGAGGCTGACGAACATGGACACCGTCGAGGAGCGCCTTCGGGCCGCGGGTTACGTTTTGCCTCCCGCCATCGTGCCGGCCGGCAACTACGTTCCCTTCACGCGTAGTGGAAACCAGCTCTTCATTGCCGGTCAACTTTGCTACGGCCCGGAAGGGAAAGTCGCGGACGAGCATATCGGACAAGTCGGGCAGCAAATCTCGATCGAGGTCGCCATGGTGGCTGCGAGGTGGTGCGCGCTCAACATCCTGGCGCAAGCGAAGTCTGCACTCGGAAGTTTGGAACGGATCGATCGTTGTCTCAGAGTGTTCGGTTGCGTCAACGCGGCGTCACCGTTCCCGTCTGTGTCCCTGGTCATGAACGGCGCGTCTGACCTTCTTGTCCTCGCTCTCGGCGACAAGGGGCGCCATGCCCGCATGACCATCGGCTGTTTGCTGCCGCGCAACGCCGCGGCTGAAGTGGAAGCCGTATTTGAGGTTCACTGAGACCGCGGTCGCTTTGGTTCCGGGACCGAAGAGGCGGATCGTTGACCCTGGCGGGCCGCAGCCGGAAGGCCTCGTGGCAATCAAAGTTTGAGACTGAATATCAAGTCGTCGGGCGCTGCTCCGTTCTCGCCATTCGTATCTCATGCTAACAATACCAGGCTAAAAACCGCTCGGTCGATTGGTTCCTTCGACCGGCGACAGGGAGGGAGAGGCAACATGCAGCGTCGTTGGAAGTACGGTTGCATCATGGCCATATTGGCTGCGCTATCAGTCACCCCACATCTCGAGGCCGCCGAAATGCAGCTGCCTGATATCAAGACCCAGCCTGGTCCCCAGGCCGTACTGGACGAGCATATGGACGCCTTGAACAAATGCGACTGGAATCGCCTGGTCGCCCAATACCCTGAAGATGCGCAGATACATCTCCTGAATGGCACGATCATCACGGGCCGCAAGGCGATCGGCGAACTGTTCGCGGGATTTTGCAAGGACCCGAAGGACGGCGGGCTAAACGGAATCAATTTCAAGGTGGTTCAGAGCACGCTGATTGGAGGTACGTTTGCGACGCACTGGATTGCGTCTGCTCCCTTCCTCGCCGAACCATACAAGGGTTCGGACGCCTACATTACCAAGGACGGGCTGATGCAGGCCATGGTGACGACCTTCGATGGCGCCGCCTTGAAGATGAACAAATGATCTGCAAGTAAACCTCAGGTGAACCTCGATTCCAGGGCCTCTGAAATGGGCCGCGATGTCGTCCGTTACCGTCATGGTTCGGACCGTTCCTCGATCGCTGACACATAGGCGTCGAGCGGACGGACGATCTCGCCTGATCGAACCGGCACGCAGTCGGGCGGAAAATCCTGACGGAAGCGGGCACCACACTGGCCGGCGCGGTCGATGAAGTCCGCGAGATGATCCATCGCGCCGCTCGGCAGATCGTGCAGCACCATCAGGGTCCACACCTGCGCGCGGCATTGATCGAGCGCACGCGCCGTCCAGCCTTCGGGATCGTCCCAGTCGCGCGGAATGGCATTCCACAGCACGCAGCTCAGCTTGTTGCGGACGAGATGGTCGACCACCGAGGGCTTCAACAGCCTGTCGTCGAGATGGCCGCCGCCGCCGAACGGGCGAAACCAGCGCGAGGGGTGGGCGAGATCGCCGATCGCGGTCTGGGTGCGGCCGATTTCGCTCTCCGCCGCGGCGGGATCGCGCTGCTGGCCGAGTGGCACCGTGTGGGTGAAGGTGTGGTTGCCGATCCAGTGGCCTTCGTCGTGAGCGCGCACCGCAAGACGCCGCCGCGCCGGGTCGGCAAGCTTCTCGCCGATGACGAAGAACGTGGCCTTGATGTCATGCGCCTTCAGGATATCGAGCACGCGCGGCGTGACATCCGGCTCCGGGCCGTTGTCGAAAGTCAGGGTCAGATCGAACACGCGGCACGCTCCGTCAGGTCGCAGGCTGCAAATCGCAGGGCGGTTGGGTCAGCCGTTCTGCCGCGCGGTTGGCGCGATGTCGATCATGCCGAGATCGACCAGTGTGCGGTGGAAGCGGCGTTTCCGCTCCGATGATGATGCGAAGTAGGCATCGCCGCAATGCGTGAGGAGGCTTGCGCGCGTGGCGAAGATCTGGTCGAGCGGCAGACCGGCCTGCTGCAACGCAACTGTGCCGAGAAAGGCGATATCCAGGTCCGGGCCCCGCCCCGGGATCAATCGATCAGAGTGCTCGTTCAGGCTTTCAATGGCGTAGAAGGTGCGGAACTGGCGGCGCGGGTCCTGGGGAAGCTTGAGTTTGGCCTCGATCCGCCGGGACATTACGGGCTGATGGTCGCCGTAGTGGACGATCAGCATGGGGCGCCCCGGAAAGCGGGCGCAGAGTTCGGACTTGAGCCTGGTCCAGGTCGCGGCGGTCTCCGCCAGCCGGGCGTAATATTCCGCATAGGATGCATCGCGCAGGCTTGCGACAGCAAAAGCCCGCTCATCCTCGAACCGGCCGGGCGCAACCAGCCTGCGGCTGTGAGGACCGTGATTGAAGTTGGTCAGCGCATAGAGAAATCGGGGGGCGGTGTCGTCCGCCATCCGCTTCATGTGAGCACCGAGGGCCGCCTCCAGAAACAACGCATCGGAATGCGTCGTCTCGAAGCGATCGACGTCGAACGGGGCATCGAAGTCGTCCGTAAAAATCCGTTCGCTGATGCCGATGGAGCGGTAGAACTGATCGTAGTTGAGAAAGCCGCGGCGGCAGCTGGACGTGAGCATGGTTCGATAGCCGAGCGCGGTCAGCGCGCTTGGAAGCGAGTTGTGGAAGCGGCCGACGCCGCGCTTGAAGAGGAAATAGGCGTTCGAGCCGAAGCTCGCGCTGGACAGGCCGGTAAGCAGGCTGAATTCGGATTGCCACGATCCGCCGCCGAAAATGTCGACGTTCAGGCGTCCATGGCAACCGCGCTGCGGGGACAGGAATGCCTCGACGCCGGGTTCGACCGGGAGCCCGAACAGGCGCGGATCGAAGATCGATTCGTGCTGGATCACGATGATGTCGGGATAATCCAGCGTGCGCGCCGGTACGGCCGGCAGCAGCGGCAACGGCTCCTCGGCGATGTCGCTGAGCGCGAGCCCGCCGAATGCTCGCCAGGACAGCGGGTCGAGCAGCGAGGCCATGAACGCCGAAAAGAAACACCGCCGCTCCGCCGCGATGCGCTGGAAGGACACCGTCCCACCGCCGGTCCTGCGGGCCGCGAACAAGCCAATGCAGCAGATCGCGAATAGACTGAGTTGAAGTTCGAGCGAAACCGGCGGCCCGGCCGCGTAAAGCAGCGTTGCGACCGCGGCCAGAATCAGCGCGATGCCGCCGGCGATGACAGCTGACACCGCGAGCGGATACTGCACGACAAAGAATGGGACCGTTCCCGCAAACATCAGCGGCAAATCCGTCACGATCAGTTTCAGCCCACTGTGATTGTACTTGACGTTCGACGCGCCGAAGATCGCCGCGACCAGAATGGTCGACAGCAGCAACGCGCGTTCGATGTCGGCGACGACGAACAGCAGCACTGCGGCCACGAAACAGAACGCGGCCATCGCCAGGCGAAGGTGCTCGACGCTGCGCTCTGCCAACCAGATGACGGCGATCGCGGCCACGATGATCAAGGTCAATGTCATATCGATCCGACGGCGAGGGTCGCGGATGAAAGCCTGCAATTGGTATCCTATCGAGACAGGCTAAGAAAGCCGGGGTTTCAATGGTCTTGATTCAGTCTGGACAGATTGCGGGGGTACCTTAAAGGAGTCGGAAAGATGTGAGTCTGCGATCGGCCGCGATGCGACCTCCGCTTCACCTCTCCCCAAGGATAAAGTAGCTATGAAATGAGGTGTTTGAACACGTCATTGCGAGCGCAGCGAAGCAATCCATTGTGCGCAATGGCCACTGGATTGCTTCGTCGCAAGGGCTCCTCGCAATGACGGAAAACAGCCCTGTCTCATTGGATTCTAGCCGATCTCCCTGCGCACCACCGCCGCCGCCTCGCACATCGCCTTGAGTTTTCCGAACGCGGTGGCGCGCGCCATGTATTTCATGCCGCAATCCGGCGCCAGCACCAGCCGGTCGGCCGCGACGTGCTTGAGGCCGTTGCGGATGCGGTCGGCGACCACGGCCGCGGTTTCGATTTCGGGATCGCCGAGATCGAGCACGCCGAGCATGATCTTTTTCGCCGACAGGTCCTTCAGCACGCCGAGATCGAGTTTGGGCTGCGCCGCCTCGATCGAGATCTGCTCGGCGCTGCTATCGGCGAGTTCCGACAGGAACGAATAGCCGGCCGGCTTGGTCGAGCCGGGCACGACGGCGGCGTAGCCGAAGCACAGGTGGACGACGGTGGGTATGGTGATGCCTTCCAGCGCGCGGTTGATCGCCTTCACCGCATAGCGCCGGGCCAGGTCGGGATCGTTGCGCACCCAGGGTTCGTCGAGCTGGATGACGTCGGCGCCGGCGGTCTGCAGATCACGCGCCTCGGCGTTGACCGCACAGGCGAACGCCATCGCCAGTTCCTCGTCATCCGCGTAGTACTCGTTCCTGGCCTGCTGGCTCATGGTGAAAGGGCCCGGCAGCGTGATCTTGGCGGCGCGATCGGTGTTGCGGCGCAGAAACTCCATATCGCGCACCTCGACGGGGTGCGCGCGCGTGACCTTGCCGACGACGCGCGGCACGGGCGTTTTCCGTCCCGAATGCGAGACGATGATCGCGGGGGTGTCGAGGTCGATGCCTTCGAGCGCGGTTGCGAAGCGGTTCGAATAGCTCTCGCGGCGGATTTCGCCGTCGGTCACGATGTCGATGCCGGCCCGCTCCATGTCGCGGATCGCGACGACGGTGGCGTCGTCCTGCGCCTCCTCGAGATAGGCAGGCGGAATCCGCCACATCGCGTGCATGCGCGTGCGCGGCACTGTCTTGGACAGCATCGCGCGATCGGCCAGCCAGTCCGGTTGCGGGTAGCTTCCGACCACGGTGGTCGGCAGCAGATGCCTCGGCGGGTTCATGGTGATGTGATCCTTGTGCTGGTCGTTGTCTGCGGCTTGACAACGATCGCCCCGACAGCCCGCTCTCTCTTTCGAACAGGCAGCCGAAGAGTGCAACAGATTCTGACCCCGCCGCCGCGGTCCGGGTTCCTTCGCGCGGTCGCCTCAGGAGCGGTCACGAATGCGGCGAGCAGCCTCTTGACCCGGCCCCTGGGACCGCCCCGATAAGACAGCGGTCAGCAAACAGCGAGGTGATTCGTGAGCTCTTCCGCCCAATTCCTGAACCCTTCCGCGGCCGCGCAGCGGCTCGGCGTCTCCGCAAAGGCCCTGCGGCTCTATGAGCAGCGCGGCCTGGTCACGCCGCGCCGCACGGCGGCCGGATGGCGGGCCTATGGTCCCGACGAGATCGCCCGCGCCGCCGAGGTCATCGCCTTGCGCGCCCTCGGCTTCAGCATCGCCCAGATCGCGCGGGTGCTCGGAGATGATCCTCTCGGCCTGAGCTCTCAAGGCCTGGAACCGGCGCTCGCCGCGCACGAGGCCACACTCGAAGGCCGCATCCGCCAATTGGCCGGCGCGGTCGAAAAGGTCCGTGACATCAGGGCTGGGCTCGCTCAGGGCAAATCGCCGACCGCCGGCGAACTGGTGCGCCTGCTGGGGCCTGCCGCGGAACTCAGCGTCGCCTTCGAGCTTCCCTGGCCCTGGGGCGGCGAGCGCTTCGAACTGCGCGACATCAGGCCGTTGACCTATATCATCGGCCCGCTGGGCAGCGGCAAGACGCGGCTGGCCAAGCGGCTCGCCGAAACCCTGCCTGACGCCGTCTTCCTCGGCCTCGATCGCTTGGAGCAGGGCGGCGCGGCGGTGCGAGCGCAATTGGAGGCCGACCCGGCGCTCGGGTCCCGGGTCGATCGGACTGTGGTCTGGCTCGTCGAGGATGGTGCGGTTGTCTCGGAGGCCCTGATTGCGCTACTCGCCGGGCTCGAAGCGGAGGGCGCGGCCAGCATCGTGGTCGACATGGTGGAGCAGGGATTGGACCAGGCCACCCAGGAGGCCCTGATCGCCCACCTTCGCCGCCGCGGGCCGGGCGCGCGACCATTGTTCCTGCTGACGCGCTCCTGCGCGATTCTGGATCTGGCCGCTGTCGGCGCGGACGAGGCGATCATTCTCTGTCCCGCCAATCATAGCGCTCCGACCCGTGTCGCCCCGTATCCCGGCGCGCCGGGCTATGAGGCGGTCGCCACGTGTCTCGCCTCACCGGAGGTGCGGGCGCGGACCGAAGGCGTCATCGCCTGGAGGCCTCATGTGGCGTGAGGCCGTTCTTGCCGTCGCCGTTCGCGCCTGCCTCGCGCTTGCTGTCGTGCTGCCCCTATCGCTGCGTCCTTCGCTTGCCGCGCCCCGCACCGCCGTTGCGACGACTGATTTTCTCGACAGCATCGGGGTCGTCACCACGTTTCCTGATCGCGGCCAGCCGCTGGCGCGGACCGTCGAGATGGTCCGCTACTGCGGCTTTCGCTGGGTGAGGGCGGGAATCGAGGGGGTGAGCGACGACGGTCCCACGACGATGCAGACCTTTCTCGATCTGCATCGCGAAACCGGCGTGCGGCTGGCCTGGGGGCTGGTCAGCGGCGGGACCGATGTGACGAAGCTGGTGGACACGGGCAGGGTGCTCGCCAGAGCCGGCGCGCTGCTGGCGTTCGAAGGCAACAACGAGCCCAACAACTGGGGCGTCACCTATCAGGGCGAAACAGGCGGTGGTCGCGCGCCCTCGTGGATGGCGGTGGCAAGGCTTCAGCGCGACCTCTACCAGGCGGTCAAGAGCGACCCGGTGCTTGCAAGATATCCGGTCTGGTCGATCTCCGAACCGGGCGCGCAGCGCGACGATGTCGGCCTGCAGTATCTCGCGATCCCGCCGGGCGCCCAAACCCTGATGCCCGACGGCACAAAGTATGCCGACGCCGCCAACGTCCACAATTACATCTATCATCCGCATTCGCGGTATCCGGCTGACAACAAGACGTGGGACGCCGCCGATCCCACCGCCGCATCCCGGGTCGACGGGCTGTTCGGCAATTTCGGTATCACCTGGGCGCGACGGTTTCGGGGCTATACCCAACAACAGCTCGACACGCTGCCGCGTGTCACCACCGAGACCGGTGCCAGAATTGAAGGGCCGGTCACGGAAGAGCTGCAAGGCCTGCATCTCGTCAACATGTACCTCGCGCAGTTCAGGCGCGGCTATGCCTACACCTCGGTCTATCTGTTGCGGGACCGCACCGACGAAGACGGCAATCAGACCTTCGGCTTCTTCAAGTCGGACTATTCACCGCGCAGGGCCGCGATCTATCTGCACAACCTGACGACCGTTCTGGCGGACGACGGCACGCTCGCCAAACCCGGGGAATTCGACGTCACGATTCCAGATCAGCCCAGAACCGTACACGACCTGCTGCTGCAGCACAGCGACGGCACTTTCCAGCTGATCGTGTGGGGTGAACGGTTGCGCGGCCAGGACCGCGTTACGATCCATCTCGGCGTCACGCCGGCGTCAGTCCGGCTCTACGATCCGACCATCGGCGTCGATCCGGTCCAGACGCTGAGCAACACCGGTGCGCTCGAACTGACGCTGAGCGACCATCCCATCGTCATCGCGATTTCACCCGGCAGGCCATGAGGGCGGCTCACTCCTTGCGGCCGCGCCAGTCTGGCCACGAAGCGGCGGTCTGCTCATTTTTTCGGGATGGTCGAACCGGTGGTCTGCTCATTGTCCCGTCGGCCCGGAGGATGGGCAGAAGCGCCCGGCTTGTCTTGATCGGCGACGTATCCGGACTCTCCGGAGTTGCGAGTCTTGATTCCCTTGTCTGCATCACGTTGCATCTGCTCGCCGGGCTCGGTCGTCTTGATTCCCTTGTCGGCGTCACGCTGGATCTGGTCTCTGGTTTGCTCGCTGGGCGCGGCCTGCTGCTGTTGCGCCATCGCAGGGAAGGCGATCGCGCTTCCGGCAACGACAATGATCGCGAAAATTGAGGTTCGCATGAGCTCTCCTCCAATCGATGCCCCGTCAAGTAACGCGCGAAATTCCGAACGTTTCCTCGCTCTGATTGCGATTTTTAAATGGCCTTCCTCGCGGTCTGGCAGCCAGGTCAAACGAGCCGGAGCGGGACACGCGGAACCACGACCAGCATCAACCAAACTCGGCGACGATTTCGATCTGGCCAATGATGGCATCATTGAACGCTTCGAGGTCATCAGCAGGAATCCAGTACTCCAGATGATCTCTTCCCCCTGCCTCTTGGACCCGATAGCGATCCAGAAACGTCTTGGCGATGAGGAAACGCGTGACGTAGCCCTTGCCGCTGGCAGGCACATTCCAATCACGGGCGATCTTCACCGCATAGGCTTCGCTCAACACGGGATAAAAGATCGGCTGTCCCGGCAATCGAGGCGGAAAGGTCCGCATCCCCGTTTGCCGGATCAAGTCGAGTTCCTTGGGCCCGACGGGACGCCATAGGCAAACTGTTGCGATTTCGGGAGCCATTTGCGAAGCGCCGCTGCTGTTGAAGGCTCTCCTTAGCTCCATCGTGTGAGTTCTACAATCGTGACGGGTTTCGGACGACGCTGCCGAGTAGCAACGCGATGCACGAGGCTGAAGGAGGGCGACCACGAGGGTCGCCCCTACGGATCGACATGGCGTAGGGGCGCCCCTTGTGGGCGCCCTGCTCGAACCGTCACCAGCATTGTGTCGGATTTGCCTGTCACCCCAAAAACCGTTAGCGCTTGATGCAGGACGGCGGCCGGTGATGGTCGCGCCATGGAAGACAGGGAACATGACAAGCGAGGATAAAACCCGCGCCAACCAGCCCGCCGACATCGCCGAATTCGATTATGTCATCGTCGGCGCCGGCTCGGCCGGCTGCGTGCTGGCCAACCGCCTGAGCGCCGACGGCAGGCATACGGTGCTGCTGCTCGAAGCAGGGCCGAAGGACACGAACATCTGGATCCATGTGCCGCTCGGCTATGGCAAGCTGTTCAAGGACAGACGCGTCAACTGGATGTACCAGACCGAGCCGGAGCCGGGCCTCGACGGCCGCCAGGTGTTTCAGCCGCGCGGCAAGGTGCTGGGCGGATCGAGTTCGATCAACGGCCTGTTGTACGTCCGCGGCCAGCACGAGGATTATGACCGCTGGCGCCAGCGCGGCAATGTCGGCTGGGGCCATGACGACGTGCTGCCCTATTTCAAGAAGGCGGAAGACCAGACCCGCGGCGCCGATCCCTATCACGGTGTCGGCGGCCCGCTCACGGTCTCGGACTGGCGCCACAATGATCCGCTGTCGGAAGCTTTCGTGACAGCCGCGGTCGAGGCCGGCATTCCCTTCAATCCCGATTTCAACGGTGCCACGCAAGAGGGCGCCGGCTTCTTCCAGACCACGACCCGGCGCGGCCGGCGCGCCTCGAGCGCATTCTCCTATCTGCGTCCGGCTCGGCGCCGCGGCAATCTGCGCGTCGAGACCGAAGCGCTGGCGCAACGTTTGATCTTCGACGGTCGGCACGCGACCGCGGTCGATTACAGCCAGAACGGTGTCGTGCGCCGGGCGCGGGCGCGACGCGAAATCCTGGTGTCGAGCGGCGCCTACAATTCGCCGCAACTGCTGCAGCTCTCCGGCGTCGGCCCGGCCGAGCTGTTGAAGCAGCATGGCATCGATGTCGTGCTCGATGCGCCGGGCGTCGGCCATGATCTGCAGGACCATCTGCAGGTCCGGCTGATGATGCGCTGCGCGCAGCGCGTCACGCTCAACGACGTCGTCAACAACCCGCTCCGCGGCCTGCTGGCCGGCCTGCAATACGCGGCCTTCCGCAACGGGCCGTTGACGATCGCCGCCGGCACCTCGGGCGCCTTCTTCAAGACCAGTCCGCGCCTGTCGACGCCGGACATCCAGATCCATTTCATTCCGTTTTCGACCGACAAGATGGGCGAAAAGCTGCACCCGTTTCCGGGCTTCACCGCATCGGTGTGCCAGCTTCGTCCCGAGAGCCGCGGCTCGCTCCGGATCAAGAGCGCCGATCCGACGGTGCCGCCGGAAATCCGCATCAACTATCTCGCCTCCGAGATCGACCGCACCGCCAACATCGAGGGCATCCGTATCCTGCGCAAGATCCTTGCCGCAGATGCGCTGAAGCCCTTTGTGGTGGAGGAGGTCGATCCCGGCGCGGCGGTGCAGAGCGACGACGAGATCCTGAGTTTCTGCCGCCAGCGCGGCAGCACCGTCTATCATCCGACCTCGACCTGCCGCATGGGCGTCGATCCGCTCGCCGTCGTCGACGCGCGGCTGTGCGTGCGCCGCATCGCGGGCTTGCGGGTGGTTGACGCCTCGATCATGCCCGACCTGATGTCGGGCAACACCAATGCGCCTGTGATCATGATCGCGGAGAAGGCCTCCGACATGATTCTCGCGGATGCACGCTGATGGAAGCCCGATGACCGACGTTCTCGCCGCGATCCAGGATCTGGCGCCGACCATTCGGGCGCGAGCGGCCGAGATCGAACAGGCGCGCCGGTTGCCGGCCGATCTCGCCGGGGCGTTGGCGACCGCCGGCGCCTTCCGGATGGTTGTGCCGCGCGACGTCGGCGGCCTCGAACTCGAACCCGACGCCATGCTCCGCGTCATCGAGACGGCAGGCAACGCCGATGCCTCGGTCGGCTGGTGCGTGATGATCGGCGCCACGTCGGGGGTGACGGCGGCCTATCTGCCCGTACCGGTCGCGCGCGAGATTTTCGGTCCTGCGGATGCGATCGTCGGTGGCGTGTTTGCCAGCCTGGGCAAGGCCGAGATCGACGGCGGGAATTATGTCGCGACCGGCCGCTGGCCGTGGGCCTCCGGCTCGGCCAATTGCCGCTGGCTGATCGGCGGCTGCGTGGTGACCGAGCACGGCACGCCGCGTCTGCTGCCGAACGGCATGCCGGAGGAGCGGCGGCTGATCTTTCCCGCCGCGAGCGCGACATTGCCCGATACCTGGCATGCCCAGGGCCTGTGCGGCACCGGCTCCGGCGAGATGGTGGTGTCGAACCTGCGGGTGCCGGCGCAGTACGCCGTGTCCTATGACGCGCCGGTCGCGACGGGCCCGCTTTATGCGTTCCCGTTCTTCGGCCTGCTGGCGCTCGGGATCGCCGCGGTGGCGCTCGGCAATGCGCGCGGGGCGATCGATGATCTGGTGACGCTTGCGGGCGGCAAGCAGCCGCAGGGCTCGCGGCGAACGCTGGCCGAGCGCGCCAGTGCGCAGGCAAGCCTCGCGGTCGCGGAGGCCCATCTGCGCTCCGCCCGCGCCTTCTTCTACGAAGCCGTGGACGAGGCCTGGCAGCTCGCGCGCCAGAGTGGGTCGATTGCAGCGGATCACCGTGCGGCGCTGCGGCTCGCCGCCACCCACGCGACGCGGACGGCGGCCGACGTCACGCGCAGCATGTACGACCTCGGCGGCGGTTCGTCGGTGTTCTTGTCGCAGCCCCTGCAACGACGTTTCCGCGACGCCCATGTCGTGACCCAGCATCTCATGGTCGCACCGCCGACCTATGAATTGATCGGGCGGGTGTTGATGGGGTTTCCGGTCGACAGGGCGGTGTCGCTCTGACGATTTATCAACCGGCCGGGCATTTGCCTGAAGCCGCTGATCGGCTTAATCCTGCCGTACAGGCGCGGGCATGTGGCCTGGCGAAGGGAGTTTGACGAGTGGCACATCGGTTCCGGATCGGCACGCGCAAGTCGACGATGGCGCTGGCGCAGACCGACGAGATCGCGCGCCGCCTCACCGTGGCCGTGCCCGGCCTCGCTGTCGAGATCGTCAAGTTCGAAACCACTGGCGACTCCGACCAGACCAGCAAGCTGCTGCCGCATGGTGGCAAGGGCGGCGCCTTCGTCGCGCAGATACGCGCGGCGATGATATCAGGCGACCTGCATGCGGCGATGCATTCGCTCAAGGACATGCCAGGCAACGAGGACACCCCGGGGCTGGTGATCGGCGCCACGCTGTCGCGCGATCCGCCCGGTGACGTGCTGGTGCTGCGACCCGGGCTGTCGTTTGCGGAGTTCGGCCACGAGCGCGGCAAGGGCTACAAGATCGGCACCAATGCCGTGCGGCGCGCGGCCTACGCGCGGCGGCTGTTTCCACAAGCCGAGGTAATCCATTTTCGCGGCGCCGCCGATACCCGCATCCGCAAGCTCGACCATGCCGAGCTGCAGCGGCTGCCGGATGGCGGTGCGGTCGGGCCGGCGGATGCCTTGATCATGGCGCGCTCCGGGCTCGAACGGGTGGGGCTGGCGAGCCGCATCGCCTACGAGTTTCCGGTCACGGACATGCTGCCCGCGGCCGGGCAGGGCATCGTCGCGGTGGAATGCGCCGCGCATGACTGGGAGAGCCGGCGCATCCTCGGCAGCATCGACGACATGGCCGCGCACCGCTGCGCGGACGCCGAGCGCGAGGTGCTCTGGGTGCTCAACGGCCACTGCAATTCGCCGATCGCCGCGCATGCGACCATCGATGGCGCGACGATGCGGCTGACCGCCTCGGTGCTCGACGAGACCGGCGGCCTGTTCATCGAGACCTCGCACTCCGGGCCATCGGATCGGCCGCGCGAACTCGGCCGCGCGGTCGGCCTCGATCTGCTCGCCAAGGGCGCGGCCGAACTGATCGAGCGCAGCCGGCCTCGGTAGCAACTGGCTTTTCCGAAATCTAAAGCATCATGAGATTAGATTGAACTGGCGCAGCACGGGAGGTGTACTTCCTCGCCCCGCTTGCGGGGAGAGGGTTGGGGTGAGGGGCGGCCTCCACAAACACCGACTGCGCGGCGCGTCCCCCTCACCCGAAATTCGCTATCGCGAATTTCGACCTCTCCCCGCAAGCGGGGCGAGGTGGGCCGAGCCAGCCGATAGACCGACTCAACCAAAAAGTCATCCCAGATCTAAAGAGCGAGCTTGCCGTAGTTTCGCACCCGCTTCAGCATCTGCTCGACATGGGCGATCGGGGTTTCCGGCTGGATGCCGTGGCCGAGATTGAAGATCAGCCGGCCTTCCGCGTAATTGGCCAGCACGTCGTCGACGGCCTGGTCGAGCGCGGCGCCGCCGGCGATCAGGGCCAGCGGATCGAGATTGCCCTGCACCGCGACCTTGCTCTGCACGCGCTCGCGGACCATGGCGGGGTCGGCGGCCCAGTCGATGCTGACGGCATCGACGCCGGTGGCCTCGACATAGCCCGCCAGCAGCGCGCCGGCGCCGCGGGGAAAGCCGATGATTTTGGCGCCGTGCACCTTCTTGCGCACGCCCTCGACGATGCGACGGGTCGGCTCGACCGACCAGCGCTGGAACTGACGTGGCGACAGCACGCCGGCCCAGGTGTCGAAGATCTGCAGCACGTTGGCGCCGGCCTTGAGCTGCGCCACCAGGTGGGTGATGGAATTTTCGACGATGGTGTCGATGATCTTGGCGAAGCTTTCCGGATGCTGATAGGCCATCAGCCGCGCCGGCGCCTGATCGGGGGTGCCCTGTCCCGCCACCATATAGGTCGCGACCGTCCACGGCGCGCCGCAGAACCCGATCAGCGCGATATGCGGATCGAGCTCGCGGCGCACGCGGCGCAGCGCCTCGTAGACCGGTTCGAGTTTCTCGAAGTCGGCATGCGGCGACAACGCGTTGATCTTCTTCGGCGTATCCAGCGGATCGAGCCTGGGGCCTTCGCCGACCTCGAAGCGGACCGCGCGGCCGAGCGCGTAGGGGAGCACGAGAATGTCGGAGAAGATGACCGCGGCGTCGAAGCCGAAACGACGGATGGGCTGCAACGTCACTTCTGCGGCCAATTCCGGCGTGAAGCACAGATCGAGAAAGCCGCCCGCCTTGGCGCGCACGTCGCGGTATTCCGGCAGATAGCGGCCGGCCTGTCGCATCATCCAGATCGGCGGGACAGATTGCCTGCGGCCGGCGAGCACCTCGAGAAAAGGTTTGACGTCGGAATGGCGGGTCAATCGATCGTTCCCTCGGCCGTGGCGGCAATCTGTCACTCCCCTGATACACCGGTCGCGCGCTCTTGGCCAAGGAACGGAGACGGAACTCCTGCGATTTCGCGGCGTTGTCCGATCAAGTGGAGGCTTTGCCCACTGAAAAAAGGCTGAAAAAATGGCTGAAAAATTCGATCCTGCCCCGCCCGACAAGCACGCCGTCGATCCCCGCAAAGCCGCCTTGGCGGATGAAGAGACGCATGCCCGCCTGGAAGCCGGTCTGATCGACACCTTTCCTGCCTCGGACCCCGTCAGTGCGGTGCAACCCGCGCCATCGAAGGTCGACGGCGACGACGCCGATCAATCCCGCCGCGACGATGAACCGCGGTCGCTCTGGGACAAGGTCAAGGCGGCGTTTCGCTAGGTGCGATAACTGCGCGGTGGGGAAGAGCATCCTTCAATAATGCGGCGGCGGGTCGTTGCCCGGCGCCGGCGCGTTGACCTCGGCTTCCCTGAGGCGCTCACTGAGGCTTGCGACCTGGCGCGTCAGCCCATCGATCTGGTGCCACTGAGCGGTGACGGTCTGGTTCAGCGTTTCGATGGTGTCGTCCTGAAACATCAGGCGCGCCTCGAGTCGATCGATGCGGTCGCTCAGTTCGGTCAGCTGGTCCGACTTCTCAGTCATGCGACGATGGCTCCTTGACGCGTTCGCGCAGACCATGACCGAGCGCGACCCGATCATCGAACACGAAACACTCGCCGCGCCAGCGGCTGTCTGCCTCCGGCACCTGTTCGAGATAGCTGAGAATGCCGCCCCTGAGATGATAGACCTCGTCGAAGCCGCGGGCGAGCAGGAAGGCGCTGGCCTTTTCGCAGCGGATTCCACCGGTGCAGTACATGGCGATCTTCCGGTGCCTGGCCGGATCGAGTTCGCGCGCGACGAAATCCTTGAACTGGCCGAAACTTGCGATCCCGGGATCGGCCGCGCCAGCGAAGCTGCCCATCGCGACCTCAAAAGCGTTGCGGGTATCGAGCACGAGCATATCGGATTTCTCAATCAGCGCGTTCCAGTCGGCGGGATCGACGTAGGTGCCGACCTGACGGGTCGGGTCGGCATCGGGGGCGTCCAGCGTGACGATCTCCTTCTTGAGCCGGACCTTGAGGCGCTGAAACGGCATCGCGGCGCTCGCGGAGAATTTCAGTTCGAGGCGATCGAGCCGGCCGCCGAACAGCGTCCCTTCGCGCAACTCCCGCACCAAGGTCTCGATCGCAGTGGCGGTCCCGGCCAGCGTGCCGTTGATGCCCTCCGGCGCCAGCAGCACGCTGCCCTTGAGGCCGAGCTCCGCGCAGGTCGCGCGCAGGGGCTCGCGCAACTCCCGGACGTCCGGCAGTGCGGCGAATTGATAGAAGGCGGCGACCCTGTAAACCATCGGGCGTGTCTATCAGGCGCGCTGGAATGCGATCAACATCTACCACGCGGCCCCGGCCAGCCTCGGGACGCCGCCGAAAAGCATCACGGCCATCCGCCCCCGAGCATTGCCCAGCGCGGCATGAATGTGCCATGTAGGCGCGCTTCTGCGGCAAACCGCGGCAAAATCACGACAAAGCGAGCACTTTGGCATGAGGAATTTCCAGTTCGCCGGCCGATCGACCGTCCACGCCCAGAACGGCATGGTGGCGACGTCGCACCCGCAGGCCGCGCTGGCGGCGATCGAGATCCTGCGCGCGGGCGGGACGGCGGCGGATGCGGCGGTCGCGGCCTGCGCCATCCTCGGGGTGATCGAGCCGCAATCGACCGGCATCGGCGGCGACTGTTTCGCGCTGGTGCAGCCGAAGGGGGACGGCAAGATCACGGCCTATAACGGCTCGGGCCGGGCGCCGTTGGCGGCCGATGTTTCATGGTACCTCGAGCGCAAGATCCACACGGTGCCGCTGACCTCGGCGCATGCCGTCTCGATTCCCGGCGCCGTCGATGCCTGGGCGACCATCCTGCGCGATCACGGCAAGCTTGGCCTCGACTCCGTGCTGCAGCCGGCGATCAAGGCCGCGGAGGAGGGCTATGTCGTGGCGCCCCGCGTCGCCTTCGACTGGACAAACCAGTTCGAGAAACTGAAGAAGGGCGTCAACACCGAGCGCTATCTGCTGCCGCACGGCAAGCCTGCCGCGGCAGGGGACGTGATCCGCCAGGCTGAACTCGGCCAGACTTTGCGGGCGATTGCGAACAACGGTCGCGACGGCTTCTACAAGGGCGCCGTCGCCGAGGACATGGTCGAGACCCTGCGCGGCCTCGGCGGGCTGCACACGCTTGACGACTTTGCCGCGCACACCACCGAGACCACGATCCCGATCGGCACGACCTACAAAGGCCATGAGGTCTGGCAGTGCCCGCCGAACGGGCCCGGCATCACCATGCTGGTGATGCTCAACATTCTCCAGCGCTTCGATCTGACGAAATTCGCAGCCCTCAGCGTGGAGCGCTTCCATCTCGAGGCGGAAGCCGCGCGGATCGCCTACATGATGCGGGAGCAATATATCGGCGATCCAGCCCATGTCGACGTCGACGTCGCCCGCATTCTGGCCAAGGAATTTGCCGACGAATATGTCGGCAGGATCCGGATGGACGGCCTGCTCGATCTACCCAATGTCGCGCCGCCGATGAACCCGTCGACCGTCTACATCACCGTCGTCGACAAGGATCGCAACGTCTGCTCCTTCATCAACTCGATCGCCCATTCGTTCGGCTCGGCCATCGTCTCCAACAAGACCGGTGTGCTGCTGCAGAACCGTGCCGGTGGTTTCCGCATCCAGCCCGGCCATCCCAATTGCATCGCGCCCGGAAAACGTCCGCTGCACACCATCATTCCGGCGCTGGTGACCAGAGGCGGCCGCGCGGTGATGCCGTATGGCGTGATGGGCGGACAGTATCAGCCGGTCGGCCAGACCCATGTGCTGACCAACATGCTCGACTATGGCTGCGACGTGCAGGAAGCGATCGACATGCCACGCGGACTGCACTACGAGGGCATCTACCAGCTCGAGGACGGCGTGCCGGCCGCGACCGTCGAAGGGTTGAAGAAGCTCGGGCACAAGACCGCGAGCGTGGTCTCTCCGCTCGGTGGCGGCCAGGCGATCTGGATCGACTGGGACAAGGGAACTCTTACCGGCGGCTCCGAGCCGCGCAAGGATGGCTGCGCGCTCGGCTACTGAGCGCGAAGCCTCCGATTCCAACGCACAGCAGGAAAGATGACATGATGCAGCGCCTCAGGATCCGCCAATTGCTAACCGTGCTCGTCGTTGCTTTCAGCGGGTTCTCGGTCCTGCTCACCGCATCCGAGGGGGCATTGGCCCAGAGCAAAGGAAAGACCATGACAACAGCTTCAGGCTTGCAGATCATCGACTCCAAGGAAGGCACCGGGGCTTCGCCGAAACCGGGTCAGACCTGCGTGATGCACTATACCGGCTGGCTCTACGAGAATGGCCAGAAGGGCAAGAAGTTCGACTCGTCGGTCGATCGCAACGAGCCGTTCGAATTTCCGATCGGTCAGCGTCGCGTCATTGCCGGCTGGGACGAGGGGGTTGCCACCATGAAGGTCGGCGGCAAGCGTACATTGATCATTCCGCCCGAACTGGGTTATGGCGCCCGCGGCGCCGGCGGCGTGATTCCGCCGAATGCGACCTTGATGTTCGACGTCGAACTCCTGGGTGTGAAGTAGCCTGGGTGAAGTAGCCTGGGCGTGAAGTAGCACGCGCGGGTCCGGCGCGTCGGCAAGCCAGACGACGAGGCGACCGCTGGAGAAGCATGCAAAAAAGGATCGGCCCGTCAGGACCGATCCTTCTTTTTTGATTTGCGTTCGATACGGGATCAGAGGTTCTTTTTCGCCGCGGCGGCCGCCTTGTTGACGGCGTCCTTGGTCGCTTCCTTGGCGTCACCCAGGGCCTGCTGGCCCTTGCCCTTCACTTCCTGAACGATGCCTTCGCCCTGCAGGCGATCGGATCCCACGGCTTCGCCGACGCCCTGCTTGGCCTTGCCGATGGCTTCGTTGGTGGCGCCCTTGATCTTGTCGGTCGTGCTACCCATGGAACTTCTCCCTTCAGTGATCAACTTCAGGGTGACAAGTTTCCCGGCGGGAGAACGTTCCGTGCAGTGCCCGCGGCCGCTGCGTTCTGTCGCATCAGTTATAAGTGAGCAAAGTTTGTTCCATGCGATCTTGCATCAGCGGGGTTCCTGGTGAGGGTCCCGATCCGGACCGAGGCAGGTCTCAGCCACTGCCATCGGCCTCGGCGCGTGGACCGATGATGACATTCGCAAGCGCGCGCAAGCCCGTGAATGCGACATCGTCATCGATGATCAAATAGGCTGGAATCGGCTCGAGATAGCTGCGAAGGCGACCCTTGTCCTCAAAACGCGCGCGAAACTGGGAGGCTGCGAGATAATCCGGCATCTGACGAAGAATGCCGCCAGCGATGTAGATGCCGCCTTTCGCCCCCACCGTGAGCGCAAGACTTCCGGCGACGTTTCCGAGCATGGCGCAAAACATGCCGATCGCGGCCCGGCTCGTGGCGCAGGTGCCATTGATGCCGTCCCGCGTGATCTCGGCGGCACTGCGGTCCGGCAACACAAGGCCGTCCAGCGCTGCGAGCGCCTGGTAGAGATTCTCCAGCCCGCTCCCGGACAGAACGCGTTCTGCCGAGACATGACCAAAGCGCCGCCGAAGATGGTCGATGACGGCATCTTCCCGCGGCGAGTTGGCGGCCATGGTCGCGTGCCCGCCTTCGCTCGCAAGCACAGTGTGACCGGCGGCGTGAGGGATGTTGACCCCCACGCCAAGCCCGGTGCCGGGACCGACCGCCACCAGCGGCATTCCGGTGGCAGGTTGCCGACCGCCGATCTGCAGCAGCTTGTCGGCGGCGAGGTGCGGCAGCGACCAGGCGACCGCCTCGAAATCATTGATCAGGCGCGCGGTCGAAAATCCGTAGGCAATGCACAGCTCCCTCTCATCGATCACCCAGGCACTGTTGGTCAGGACGCAGCGGCCGTTCTGCACAGGGCCGGCAACGGCAATCACGGCCGCACCGATCCTGCCGGGTTCCGTAACGGCGCCAAGATATTTGTCGAGCGCACCGTGGAAGGTTGCGTGGTCTCTGACCAGCAGGTGGGTCATCGTGACGACGGCGCCGTCGTCGAGAACGGCGAAGCGCGCGTTGGTACCGCCGATGTCGGCCAGCAGCACCCTGCATTTGATTTGGTTCGGTGAGGTCATCTTCATCGCCGAGGTGTGGGTTTGATCAAGGTCGGGTACCATGCAAGCGACGATTTCGGAATGCGTGCAGCGGATGATAGTCGATATGGGGCCGACCGAAACCGACATTATGACCCGATCCTCGCCTGAAATCGCGGCGGGCTAGGCCGGTCGACGGCCCCGACATCGGCGCGACTGGAACGAGTTCGGCCGGCCTGCCGTCGGTTCTGACGCGATCCGGCGCTGAAAGTTCCTCGCTCGTCTGGTTTGCCGGCGCGGTTTTATGTAGGGTTCGCCGGTATTCAAATCTTGGCGGAAGGCAGGACGATGACGGGTTCCCACGATCACACCGAGTCCGGTCATGCGCATGATCCCGATCATGCCGAGCGCTGGAAGCACGACGGCGTCCGCGTCATTTCCGGCGATCAGCTCGATCCGAACGTGCCTTCGACGGCTGGCATGGACCGCAAGGCCGCGATCAATTTCGCCCGGGTCGGGGCGCAGAAATTGTGGGCCGGTACGGTGACGATCAGGCCGGACGCCAAGACCGGCGCGCATCATCACGGTCATCTGGAAAGCGTCATCTACGTCGTGAAGGGGAAGGCGCGGATGCGCTGGGGCGAGCATCTGCAGTTCACCGCGGAAGCCGGTCCCGGCGATTTCATCTTCGTGCCGCCCTATGTGCCGCATCAGGAAATCAATGCCAGCCGCGACGAGGCGCTGGAATGCGTGCTGGTGCGCAGCGACGGCGAGGCGGTCGCGATCAATCTCGACATCGAGCCGGTCGAGAAGCCGGAGACGGTGCTGTGGGTCGACCCGGTGCACCGCGATCCCGCGGAGACCAAATGACGCGCGCATCGAGCGCGGTCGGCAATGCGGCGAAGTGCGCAACCTGAAGAAGCCCGAGGAGAGGAAGCCATGACTGATCTCGATCATCGGATGCAGCGACGTGCGGTCATCAAGGGCGCAGGTCTTGGAATTGCCGCGGGCACGCTCGCCGCGACAGTGCCCGCGAAGAGCTTCGCGGCCACCGCCGAGGGTGGCGAGATCTGGAGCAACGAATACTGGGCGAAGAAAGGCGACGTCCCGTTGTGGATGTACCGCAAGCGACTGGGCGCGCCGAAGGCCGGCGAGCCGGCGCGTCCCGTGCTGTTCTTCGTGCATGGCTCATCGGTCACCTCGCGGGTGTTCGATCTCGCGGTGCCGGGCCGTGACGATTATTCGGTCATGAACGAGTTTGCCCGGCATGGCTTCGACTGCTGGACCATGGACCACGAGAACTATGGCAAGTCCGGGCGGACCTCCGGCAATGCCGATATCGCAAGCGGGGTGGAGGATCTCAAGGCCGCCGCCGAGGTGGTGACCCGCGAGACCGGGCAGCGGAAATTTCACTTCGTCGGCGAATCCTCGGGTGCGCTGCGCGCAGGGGCCTATGCCATGGTCGCGCCGGAGCGGATCGACCGGCTGGTGTTCGCCGCCTTCACCTACAAGGGCGAGGGATCGCCGACCCTGACCAAGCGCGCCGAGCAGGTCGACTATTTCCGCTCGCACAACATGCGGAAGCGCGACCGCGACATGATCCGTTCGATCGCGACCCGCGACAAGCCGGGAACCAGCGATCCCGCCGTGATGGAGGCGCTGGCCGATGTCGAGATGCAGTTCGGCGATCAGGTCCCGACCGGCACCTATCTCGACATGACTGCCAATCTGCCGGTGGTGCATCCGGAGAAAGTCCTGGCGCCGGTGCTTCTGGTGCGCGGCGAATATGACGGCATCGCCACCGTCGCCGACCTCGAGGAGTTCTACAACAAGCTGCCGAACGGCGACCGGCAGTTCATCATTTTGCCGGGAACCGCACATTCGGTCGCGCTCGCGATGAACCGCCAGCTGTTCTGGCATGTGACCCGCGCATTCCTCACCATGCCGGCTCCGATCGCGACCTGACGGCTGCAAAAAAAATAGAGGCCGTGTGTCGGGCGGACGCCTGGCTGGTCGTCCTTGGAGCGAACCAGCGCAAGAGAGCTCCGAAGGAACCGTCATGGCCAAACTGATCTTCATCAATCTGCCGGTCACCGATCTCGCCCGTGCCACCGCGTTCTATCAGGCGATCGGCGCGCAGAAGAACGAGCAATGCTCCGATGCAACAGGGGCCTGCATGATGCTGTCCGAGACCATCCACGCGATGCTGTTGACGCACGACAAGTTTCGTCAATTCACGACGAAGGACATCGCCGATGCCTGGACCGCGACCTCAGTCCTGCTCTGCGTGACTGCCGATAGCCGTGACGCCGTCGATGACATCGTCGCCAGGGCGACGGCGGCCGGGGGGCGCGCCGACCCATCCCCGAAGGACGAGTACGACTTCGTATATGGCCGCAGTTTCGAGGATCTCGACGGGCACATGTGGGGAGTGACGTGGATGGATGTCGAGGCGATGGCAAAATCTCAATCTGCCCCGGCCGACGCCTGATCATCCCGTCAAGCGTGTCGCTGCTCGGTCTCAGGGAGACGCTGCCGGACCGCTTCAAAAAAACGAGGCCACGTGTCGGGCGGGCGCCCGGCCGGTCGTCCTTGAAGCAGACCTGCGAATGGAACCACCAAAGGAGCCCTCATGGCCAAACTGATCTTCGTCAATCTGCCGGTTGCTGATCTCGCCCGTGCCACCGCATTCTATGAAGCAATTGGCGCCCAGAAGAACGAGCAGTTCAGCGACGAAACCGCGTCGTGCATGGTATTCTCCGAGACGATCCACGCGATGCTGCTGACGCATGAGAAGTTCCGTCAGTTCACGCCGAAGCACATCGCCGACGCCAGGACCACGACCGAAGTCCTGATCTGCATGTCTGCCGATAGCCGTGACGCCGTTGATGATGTGGTCGGCAAGGCGAGCGCGACTGGCGGACGCGCGGATCCATCTCCGAAGCAGGACTATGGCTTCATGTATGGCCGCAGTTTCGAGGATCCCGACGGACACATCTGGGAAGTGATGTGGATGGACGTCGAGGCGGCCGCAACGGCGCAGTCCGCCATGTCCGACGCCTGATCGTCACAGCAACGGAGCCCTCCGATGTCCAAAGTCTCACCCTGCCTGTGGTTCGACGGCGAAGCCGAAGACGCCGCGAATTTCTACGTGTCGCTGTTGCCCGATTCGAAAATCGAAACGGTGCAGAGAAACGCGGTCGACGGCCCCGGTGGAAAGGCGGGCTCCGTGCTCGTCGTGGAGTTCACGCTGGCCGGGCAGCACTTCATGGCGCTCAACGGCGGCATGCGGTTCGAATACACCCATGCGGTGTCCTTCAAGATCGACTGTGCCGACCAGGCCGAGGTCGACCACCTTTGGGAGGCGCTGCTGTCGGACGGTGGCCAGGCCGAGCGCTGCGGCTGGCTCAGGGATCGCTATGGCGTGCACTGGCAGATCATCCCGACCGCGCTGGCAAGGTATCTCGGCGGCCAGGATCGCGCCGGCGCGCAGCGGGCGATGGCCGCCATGCTGCAGATGGTCAAGCTCGATATCGAGGGCCTCGCGCGCGCCTATGAGGGCCGGCCGGCGGCCTGACCTGTGGCCCGTTTCCGACCAAGCGCGATATCCGCCGAGTCCGGCGACCTGATCCGCTCGATCAGGAGCGGGATGCGATCGCCACCCCAGAACAGCTCGCCATTGAAGACCATGGTCGGCACGCCGAACACGCCCTGCGATTCCGCTTCAGCGATGATGCGGTCGTGCTCGCCGCGTGCCGGGCCTTCCACATAGGCTTCGAAGTCCGCCGCCGATCCACCGAGACCGGCGATGATGCCGCTGATCTCGGACAGTTCGTCGAGCTCGAGTTCGTGGTTCCAGAAGCGTTTGAAGACCGTTTCGTGATAGGGACGAAAAATCCCGTGACGCTGCGCATACAGCATGCCGGCGCTTGAATAGAAAGCGTCATAGATGCGCTTCGGGCCCTTGAGCGTCAGGCCCTGGGCGTTCGCGAAACGCCTGGCATCCATGTAGATGTAGTGGGTCTTCCGCCAGAAGTGCGGTGTCCGTTCGTCCACCGTGCCCATGAACTCCGCGATTCTCAGCGTGTAGGGCCGCCACTCCAGCGCGACGCCTTCCTTTTCCTCGAGCTCGAACAGCGCAGCGTTTGCGACGAAGGCATAGGGGCTTTTGTAGTCGGTATAGATCCGCACGAGCGGCTTTTCCATCACAGCTCTCCATTGAGATGCCGACCAGTCGTCGCGGCCTCGAGCGCACAGGTGAGGGCCGGTCGAGGGCCTGACGGGCCTTTGCACCCTGGCCCGCGTCAGTAATTGATCCGCAATCCGACGCCGCCGTGGATGGTGTTGCCGACCGGTTGCGGCCCGAGTGTGCCGTTGACGAAGAGATCGGCGACCCAGCCAGGGGTCAAGCGGAAGCCGAGCCGACCGCCATATTCGAACCAGCCCTGGTTGCCCATGGTCGGCACTATGGTGCCGTTGCCGGTGACGGTGGCGAAGATACCCGAATGCGTTGCGAAGGACTGCACCCAGCCGCCGTTGATGTTGCCTTCGACCTTCGGGCCGATGAGATGCGTCCACTGGCCGCCGATCTTGACGAGGCTGGTGCGGTCCGTTCCGGTCTGGATCGTGGCGTCGAAGGGATTGAAAGCCGCGGCGGGATCGGTGTATCCGGCGACGCGCTGCCACAATTGCCAGACTTCGACCGACGCAGCGATCTCGTCGCGTGGCGAAAGCCGGTTGATCCAGCCGGCGCGGCCGTAGACGCCATAGTTCGAACTGTTGGTCGAACTGGTCAGATTGACGGTGCCGAGATTTGTCGTATAGGCGCGGCTGTAGCGAACCTTTTCCCACGGCGTCAGGATGGTGCCGATGTCGAAGAACGGCCGCGACGAACCCCAATCGGTGAAGTCATAGCGCAGCGCGAACGCCCCGATCGGCGCACTGGTGACCTTGTAACCACCTTCGCTGTATTCGGTGTAGGCGATGCCGGCGAGGAAAGAGAGGTTGTTGGTCAGCTGCTTGCGGCCGTGAATGCCGGCGGAGAACGAACCCGCCGAGCCGAACGCGCTGACGCAGTCGGAACAATTGACCTGCTCGTTGACGCCGAGGAGCACCGTGCCAAGTACACGATTGGTGATCATCTGGTTGAAGCGCTGGTTGGCGAGATCACCAACCGAGCTGCCGCTGGAATCCGCGCCGGTCGGCGTCGGTGAAGGTGTCGGTGTCGGGCTAGCCAAGGGTGTTGGCGTGGGTGTCGACGTTGGTGATGGGCTCGGCGAGGGGCTGCAGTACCCATCGCAAGAATAACTTGGCACCGTCGCGGAATTAGTCAGCACCGCCGCGGAATCAGTTTGCGCCGCTGTGGGAAATGCCTGCACGAGCAGCACGACAAGCGAAGCCATCGCGGAGAGCGCGGCAGAGAGGACCGGGCTGCGGAGTGCCTTGCTCATGGTCACCGTCCGCACAGCGCGTCGTCGAGCGACGGCGTCAGCGTCGGCGAGGCGTCCGCGAAATCGCTGACCGAACACAGCCCCGCCGCGGCTGCGCAGGCCCCCGCAAAGGTCCAGGGCGGCACGTTGGTCTTGGTGATCGTGACCTTGCCCGCGGCGGATGTGATCACGGCGGTGTCGCCGGGCTGGGTCAGCTCCATGCATTGCCCCGACGTGGCGCAGACCCGCGAGGCGCCTTCCTGCAGCACCACGACGCTCCGGCCGCGCTGCGACAGGATATCGAGGATGGTGCCGCGCACACCGATGGTCGCCAGCGGAGTGGTAATCTTGTAAGCGGTCTTCTCGGAATGGCCGGTGACGAAGCGGAACGCGCCGGTGGTCAGCCTGATCGCGATATCGCGGTACGAATGCTCGTCATTGAACACGGTGCGATCGAGCTTGAGCGACGCATTGGGCCCGAGCGAGAGATTGGTGCTGTCGATCATCACCAGGCGTGTGGCGCTGTCGGCGCCGGTGCGAACGGTTTCATCGCGCAACAGGCCGTCGCCGACATTGATCTGGCTGGTCGCCGACGTCGCGACGCGCAGCACTTCATTCTTGACGATGACCGCTTCGCCGACCTTCGTCTCGGCGCGGGCCGATGTCGCTACAAGAGATGTCGTTACAAGAGATGTGGTCACAAAAAATGTCGTCGCAAGAATAGCTACGACGCAGAGCGCTGAAATGCGAAGGATACGGCCAAGCCAATACATTTGATTGCCGATCAATTTGTGCCCACCCTAACGGATCGCGCCGGCCTGTGATGTAGCAAATTTGCCACAAGCCCCGCCCGATTCGGCCCCTGGTGCCCGGGTTCTGACATTCGCAAACATGCTTGCAGAGACGGTATGCGGATGTGAGAACCGGATCACTGGTTGGTATCGGCAGGTTGGAATAGAGTTCAATGGGACGGACCAAGAGATTGTCCTCAGCCACGTCGGGTGGCGAAGTCGCCGCGGCGAAACCCGCGCCTGAAAGGCCGCCCGCGCCGGAGATGTCGGTTCGTCGCTGCCTCGTGATCGCCGCGGCGATCTTCGTGCTTGCACATGTCGCGCTTCTGCTCGGCCTTTCCACGCCGGAGAAATTCGTGTTCGACGAATTTCATTATGTGCCCGCGGCGCGGCAGATGCTTCAGCCGGTGTCGCCACAGCCGATGCTCAATCCGATGCATCCGCCACTCGCAAAGCAGTTCATTGCGCTTTCGATCCGGGCCTTCGGCGACAATGCGTTCGGCTGGCGTTACCCGGGCGTGCTGTTCGGTGCGCTCGCCATCGTCGCGGTCTATCTCTGCGGCCTGGTGTTGTTCGCGGCGCAGGGGCCGGCGATTGCCGCGGCGCTGATCGCCTTCTTCAACCAGATGCTGTTCGTGCAGGCGCGCACCGCGATGCTGGATATTTTTGCGCTCAGCTTTGGCCTGTTCGCGATCGCGGCCTTCATGCGCGGCTTTCGCGAGGCGCGGCCGCATCCGTGGTTCGCGCTGGCTGGCGCGGGTTTCGGCCTGGCGGCGGCCTGCAAATGGAACGGATTCTTCCCGCTGCTGGTTTCGCTTCTGATCGTGGCCGTGGTTCGGCTGTTGCAGGGCTGGGGCACGCGCTTCGCCGATCCCGGGCCGGATGACTGGTATCGTCCCGACGCATGGCCGGGTTTCAAATGGTATTACGCTGCCGGTTGCTTCCTGATCGTGCCGGCGCTGGTCTACCTCGCAACCTTCATTCCGCTCTACGGCCTGTCGCCGTCCGCCATCATGGAGGCGCAGCGGCGCATCTTCGCCGACAACACCACGAGCGCGATCGCCGGTCACACCTATCAGAGCGCATGGCCGACCTGGCCGTTGCTGCTGCGGCCGGTGTGGTATCTGTTCGACAAGGCCAGTGACGACCGCATCGCGGCCGTCGTGTTTCTCGGCAATCCGCTGGTGCTGTGGCCGGCACTGCTCGCGATCGCGATCTGCCTGCGCGACTTCATCGCGAGGCGAGCGGCGGATGCGTTTCTGATCTTGGCGTTCTACTTCGGAACCTATCTCGCCTGGGCGCTGTTGCCACGCGGCCTTGCCTTCCTGTATTATTATCTGCCATCGGCGACGATCGCGAGTCTGGCGCTGGTCTATGCGTTGACTCGCGGCAAGACACCGCGCTGGCTGTTGTGGGCGTTCGTTGCGTTGTCCGCGGCGGGCTTCGTGTTGATGCTACCGATTTCGGCTGCATTTGTCGGAACCTCGATGCAGATGTTCAACCGGTTGATGTTATTTCGAAGCTGGATCTGATCGGTTCCTCCGGGCTTTCGTGCCCGGGTTCCATCACGGTTCCCAACTTCCTCGCGTGACGCTCACGACAGGCACGGCCGATTGGGTTTGGTCTTGGAGAGTTGTCCTCCAGCATGAATTCCGGAAACATTTCCATGATGACATTTTTGGAGCGGTTGCTCGATTCCTCGATGTTCTCGCCGCACGGCATCTGCCTGTTGTGGGAGCCGGAACTGATTCTGCTTCACGTGGCCTCCGATGCGGTCATTGCTGCGGCTTATTTCTCAATTCCGGCGGCCTTGTCGATCTTCGTGTCGCGACGGCGTGATGTCGACTTCGGCTGGATTTTCTGGGCTTTCGCCATCTTCATCACGGCCTGCGGCTTCACCCATGTGCTATCGATCGTCACGCTCTGGGTGCCGATTTACGGCATCGAGGGACTTGTGAAGGTGCTGACCGCGGTGGCGTCGATCGTGACCGCCGCGATGCTGTGGCCCCTGCTGCCGAAACTGCTGGCGCTGCCGTCGCCATCGCAGCTTCGTGTGGCCGAGTTCGCTCTTGCCGAGGAAGGTCGGCAGCGGCGCGAGGCCGAGTCGATGCTCCGCCATTCGCAAAAACTGGAGTCGATTGGACAATTGACCGGCGGCGTTGCGCATGACTTCAACAACCTGCTCACGGTCATCAGCGGAAATCTGGAAATCGCCGAAAGCGGCTTGCGATCCTGGGGAGAGGTGGGACGCGAACGTCTCGGCAGGGCGATCGCCAACGCAGCACACGGCGCGCGACGCGCCGCGACGTTGACGCAACGGCTGCTGGCCTTTGCGCGTCAGCAGCCGCTCGATCCCAGACTGGTCGACGTCAATCAGTTGCTCGGCGGCATATCGGATTTCTTCCGGCGCACACTCGGCGAGAACATCGATCTTGAAATGGTGGGTGGCGCCGGCCTTTGGCAGGTCGAGGTCGACGCAAGCCAGATGGAGGCGGCGGTCCTCAATCTCGTGGTGAATGCCAGGGACGCGATGCCGGATGGTGGCAAGCTGACGATCGAAACCGCGAACAGCTTCATCGACGAGAGTTGCGCGCGGCAGAACCCTGACATTTCGGTCGGACAATATCTGCAGATCGCGGTGAGCGATACCGGCTCGGGAATGTCGCGTGAGATTCGGGACAAGGCTTTCGAGCCGTTCTTCACCACCAAGCAGCCGGGGCAAGGAACAGGGCTTGGATTGAGCCAGGTCTATGGCTTCGTCAAGCAGTCCGGCGGTCACGTCGAGATCCATAGCAAGGTCGGCGAGGGAACGACCATCAAGATCTACCTGCCACGCGCCCGTAGCGCGGCGAGCGCCGTCGAGGATAGTGAGGCACCGTTGCTCGGCGGTCGGGGAAGCGAAACAATTCTCGTTGTTGAGGATGAAGCCGACGTCCGGTCTTATCTCGTTGAAACGCTGAGCGACCTGAATTACCAGGTCCACGCGGCCTCCGACGCTGCATCGGCGCTCGCTTTATTCAGTTCTCGCTCGTTTCGCGTCGACCTGTTGCTGACGGACGTCGTGATGCCCGGCATGAACGGCCGTCAACTCGCAGGCAAGATGCGGCAACTCCGGGCCGGCCTCAAGGTCCTGTTCATGACCGGCTACTCCAGCGCGATCGTGCATCAGGGCCGGCTCGATCCCGGCGTCTCGTTGCTGCAAAAGCCGCTGACGCAGGCGATGCTGGCGGTAAAAATTCGAGATGTTCTCGACCGGCCTTGAGATGGTACGCCGACGGTCCGGGAATCCGCCTGCCGAATCCTGGCGGGCGGATCCGGGACTCTCATCACTGCGACGCCGTCTTGGTGTCCATGTTGACGACCTGGACGCGACGGTTGACCGGGGCGGACGGGTCGCTGACGTCTTTCAGCTTGGTCTTGCCGTAGCCGACGGTGACGAGGTCCTTGCCGGCGATGCCGTACTTCTCGACCAGATAGTGCTTGATCGTATCGGCGCGGCGCTCCGAGAGATCCAGGTTGTAGGGCTCGCTGCCGACCGCATCGGTGTGGCCGGCGACCACGAAGGTCGAACCCTTCAGGGTTGGATTGGACAGCGCCTTGCCGAGTTCCTGCACTGCGCCAATCGACGTCTTGCTGATGTCGGCCGAGTTGTAGTCGAACCGGATTTCCAGATCGACCTTCGGTTTGGTGGCGGCGATCTCCGCGATCTGCTCACGCTCGCCGAGTGACAGCGAGCGGGTCTTGCGGTTGCGCAGGCTGTCGATGAAGCTGACCTCTTTGGCCTGCACGGAAGGGTCGACCTGCGGCGCGGGAGTCACTGACAGGCCGCGGGTCAGCCGCTTCGGTTGCAGCGCGCCAAGGATCTGATCGGCGGAGACGGTGTTATCGGCGGCGAGCGCCAGACCCGCGGTCATCGACAACGCGGCACACAGGGTGATCGCCTTGAGTCCGGAAAATCTGTTGAAGCTGGTCATCGTCCTGTCCTCGCTGTTACGCCTGCAAGGCGTTCTGGATGGGCGGACACTAGGACCAGCCAATGGCGTCGGATGTGATGCAGGTCACATGGCTGGACCGGCGCCGTGTTCCGTCAGATCACGGGGTGCCGCAATTTGGGGCAAAGCCTTGGCATTGCCGATCTGCGAACAACAAATTGCCGAGATGCCGACGTAAACGTTTAACGTGCGTGAGAAAACCGAACGAAACCAGAGAATCTGGCAAGAAAAATCCGACAAGAAAAATCCGACAAAAGCGAAGCAGGGGCCGTGTTTCATTCAGTGCGAAGGCAAAGCGATTATCAGGGCTATCGGTCGGGCGGGCAGGAGAATGCGGGACCATCCCTGTCGGGACCGATCCTGATCGGCGCGGCGATGATCGCAATCGCGCTGCTGCTGTCGACGCTGATCACGACGCTGGGCACCCGCTATGTCGGGCTCGAAAATTCCGCCGAGGACACCGCCTGGCTGATCGATCGTCTGACCGGCACGGTCTACAAATGCCAGACCTCCGGCCGCGGCAAGGCGGCGTGCGATCCCGAGATCGCGACCGGCAGTATTCGCGAGCGGTCGAAATAGTCGTAACCGGCTCCGTCCAGGCCCGAGGTCGCGGCGCTGCAGGCGTCGCATCGTTTGCGAATGACAGAATGGCTACCCATTTTGCGGTCAGCGGTGCATGCAGGACATGAAGGCGCAGAAGATGAAGATGGAGTAGGATCGGCTTCCCTGGTTTGGGCCGCGCCGCTCCGCTTTCGGACGGCGCGGCTTTGCTGTTTTGGGACGACTTCGCGGCGCGAATCCCGCTAAATTGTCTGCATGACTGTCGGTACATCCCACCCCCTGAGCAAGGCGCAGGCCCGGCGCATCTGGCTGCGCGCGCAAAGGCTGGACACGCGTGAGCCCTTCGGAGCCGGACCGCAGGCCACGGCCGCGGCGGTGGCCCACCTCGGCTATGTCCAGATCGATACCATCAATGTCATTGAGCGCTGCCACCACCATATTCTCTGGAGCCGCATCCCCCACTACCGGCGCGACGACCTGAGCCAGGCCCAGAGCGTCGACAAGAGCGTCTTCGAATATTGGACCCACGCACTGTCCTATGTGCCATCCGCGGATTTGCGCTTCTTTCTTCCGGCCATGCGCCGCCACCGCCTTGAGGGCCATCGCTGGCTGAAGTCGGTTGCGCCTGCCGACCTGCGCAAGGTGATGCGGCTGATCCGCCGCGATGGCGCGCTGACCATCCGCGACATCGACGACGACGTGCTGACCGAGAAGGAGCACTTGTGGGCGAGCCGCAAGCCCTCGAAGCGGGCGTTGCAACTCGCCTTCTACACGGGCGCGCTGACGGTCAGCGAGCGCAATGGCATGCTCAAGACCTATGATCTGGTGGAGCGGCATTTCGGTTGGGACCGCCCGCCGAAACCTGCTTCAGCGGCTGAAACCATCGCCTACCGGCTCGACCGCGCCTTGCGCGCGCAAGGCGTGGTCAGTCTGGACTCGATCTGTCATCTCGATGCGCCGAGCAAACCCGCGGTGCAGCGTGTGGTCGAGGCGCGGGTTCGGCGCGGAGAACTGGTGCCGCTGAGGCTCGAAGACGCGCCGAAGCTCACGCATTGGGCCAGGCCCGAGACGCTGGAGGGCGAGGCCGGTGAGCCAATGGGCCTCGTACACATCCTCTCGCCGTTCGATCCGCTGATCATCCAGCGCAAGCGGACCGAACTCATCTTCGGCTACGATCACCGCTTCGAGGCCTATGTGCCGAAGGAGAAGCGCCGGTTCGGCTATTTCGCGCTGCCGGTGCTGGTCGGCGAGGAGATCGTCGCCGCGATCGATCTCAAGGCCGATCGCAGGAACAGGAAACTCCTGATGCAGAAATGGAGCTGGGTGGGGAAGGGCGCAGCGAGAGAGCCGCGCAGGGAGTTGAAGCGCAGCATCGAAGATGAACTGCATCGCTTCGAGCGGTTTCAACTCGAGGAATGACGGACGCTCGGCGTCGGGCGATGATCTATTTCAATCCCCGGACCATCATTTCGCAGGTATTCGTCATCCAGGTCGCGGTGTGCTCGGGCAGGATGCGGAGCCTGCGGTGCAGGAACTGCGCGACGACGCCCTGCATCGCGGCGAGGTAGATGGCCGCGCGCCCAACGACGAGATCCGGTGCCATGCCGGTACCGGCAAAGCCGACCGCGAAGATCCGCGTCGCTTCCATGATCGCGGCTTCGAGTCTTGGAAACTTGATGCCTAGACTGGGATAGGCGCCGGTCGCGAACAGGAAGTGGTTCGGGTTGTCGCGCCCGTACAGATACATGGCTACGCCGGCAGCCACCAGCATCGCCTCCCCCGGCGGCTTCTGCGCGGTCGCGGTCCTCAGGCGCTGGCCGAATTCCTTCCAGCAGCGCTCCGCGACGTCCGCCAGCAGCGACTCCTTGTTCGGAAAATGCCGGTAGATGGCGCGATGATTGACGCCGGTGTCGCGAGCCAGATCGCGCAGCGTGATCGAGTCGGCGCCATGGGTCTCGATACGCAGAAGCGCAGCGGTCAGCAGCGCGTCCGGCAGACTGCCATGGCGAAATGTTGCGCGCTTCAACTGCATTACACGGGTCATCCAAGAACTCCTCGACTACAGGTCGTCTTCGCTCGTCTCCGCGCAGAGTTATATCACCAGAAGTCACCATGGGAGACAATGAGGTCGTTAGTTAGGCTGAATTGGTCAAAAATCCGTCGCATGTCTCGATCCGTATTTGCTGACGCCGACGATTGTCGTTGGCGTGATCAATGCCCGTCTCACGTACCAGGCCACGTTCTCCGAAGGTAACGGAGCACTGGTTGGGCGCTTCCGAAGAGTCGGCACAGGCAGCAAGAACAGCCTTATTTTGCAGTGCTTTCTCGACATCTCCACGCCTGTCGGCTTGAGCCGGTCGCCACATCTCGCAACGAGGTGATCAGCCGTCTTGAAATTATCGCGTACGATCGTTTAAAGGTCCGCCTGTTGACGGAGTGCTTCGTTTCATTCTAAGTCTCCATGGGAGACAATTATTGAGAGCTACGGGAAGAATCGGCCAAAAAAGTGGCACAAAAGTCTCCAATGGAGACAGATCGAAAAAAAGAAGGTTTTGCGCGCTGCGAGCGCGCCCATGCGTAAAGGAGTCGAGGCCATGATTCAGGTTGATGCGTTTCAGGATGAGGACGAGGGCGTGATGTCGCCGCCGCTCATCCCCGTTGCTGTGATCAGCATTGCCATTGCGTGCCTGCTGCAATGGCTGCAGCCGATCCAGATCATCACCGACATCGCGTTCATCGAGGATATCGATCCGGACAGCCTGTCCCTTCTGGGTCTCGTCGTCGCGATTGCCGGGCTGTCGTTGAGCGTCAGCGGATGTCGTGCCCTGAAGTCGCGGGGCGGGGTCGTCAATCCAATGCCGCTTCCAAAGGCGCTCGTCACCGATGGCGTGTTCCGATGGACTCGAAATCCGGGTTATCTCGGAATCCTGATCGCGCTGTTCGGGGTCGGCCTGATCTTCGCCTTCGACTGGCTCCTGATCCTGATCGTTCCGACCTGGGTCGTGCTCAATTTCGCGGTGGTCCGGCACGAGGAGCTTTATCTCCAGCAGAAGTTCGGCAGGGCCTATCAGGACTATACGAAGCGCTCCCCGCGTTATTTCTTCATTCACTAGTGCGGCGAATTCCTTGCTTGCGAACCTCGGAATAGGAGCTCCGGTGCGATCACTACGAACTGAATCCCTTGACCAGCATGGCGCAGGCATCCGTCATCATCGCGGTCGCGTGCTGGGGGGCCAGACGCAGCCGCCGGTGCAGGATCTGCGAGATGATGCCCTGCAGTGCCGTCAAATACAGCGCGGCGCGCCAGAGTACTTTCTCCGGAGCCATGCCGGTCCCGGCGAAACCGATCGCGAGGATCTGCACACCCTCCATCACCGCGGCTTCGTATGCCGGAAACCTGCCTTCGAGATTGAAGCGGGCGTCGTTCACGAAATGGAAGAGATTGGGATGGTCCCGCGCGTACAGGTAATTGGAGACGCCGGCGGCAATGAGCATGGCTTCGCCGGGCGGCTGCTTGGCGACGGCTTTTCTCTGCTGCCTGATGAAGTCGCTCCAGCATCTCTGCGCCACCGCGGCCAGAAGCGCGTCCTTGTCGGGATAGTGCCGGTAAATCGCGCGATGATTGACTCCGGCGTCGTCGGCGAGATCGCGCAGCGTGATCGTCTCCACGCCGTCGGCCTCGATGCGCTTGAGCGCGGCGTCGATGAGCGCCTCGGCGAGGTTGCCGTGACGAAAGGTGGACCGCTTTGCGGAGTGAGCCATCCTCGAAATAACCCTAACAGTGAAGCCAGTCCGCGACCTCTTGACGGGGAAGCTCAATGCTTCCTAAGTCTCCATGGGTGACAAGCAGTTAACAGACTATTGGTCGCGGAGACCATCATACCATCAATTTATCAACAAAAAGTCTCCAGCGGAGACGCCGGCGTTTTTGCCCGGCGATTTGGTGATCTTCGAGGCCGGATACTTTCGAGACCAGGTCCTTTCGAGGCCAGGTTCATTTGAAGCTATGTAAAGGAGTTGCGTGTGAATCGTGTTGAGGCTTTCTGGGAGAGCGGGGAGATTGTGGCATTCCCTCGCCTCATCCCGATTTCGGTGCTTGTCGTTGCAGTGGCGAGCCTGCTGCAATGGATTTTGCCGATCGGCATTCTGGCAGATATCGCGTTCGTCGAAGACGTCGATTGGATCTTGCCGGCGGCGTTCGGGCTGGTCCTCGGTCTCGGCGGATTGGCCCTGAGCCATGCCGGCCACGTCGCGCTGGCGCGGCGCGGAGCGGACGCCAGGACGTGGCAGCCGGCGACGGTGCTGGTCGTCGATGGCGTGTTTCAATGGACGCGCAATCCCGGTTATCTCGGCATGTTGCTCACGTTGGTGGGCATCGCGGTCGGCTTTTCGCTGGACTGGCTCTTGATCCTGATCGTGCCGTTATGGCTGTTCCTCGACTCGGCCGTGGTCAGGCCGGAGGAATTTCAGCTCGAGCAGAGATTCGGCCGGGCCTATCAGGTCTACACGCGCCGGGCGCCGCGCTACCTCTTCGTTCATTGACACGAGGGGCCGGTTGGCCGCATCCGCGCGGCTTGAAGTTTCGCCCGATCGCGCCCGGTTCGCGCGCTCGGATCGCAGCGCGGGTTGCGCCGACAACGCGTCATCGGGCTCGTGACTGATCGTGCGGACACGCCGCTACGGTATCCCCGTCAGGCGCTGATGCTGGGTGCCGGTGCGGTCAGCGTTGCTTCGGGAACGGCACGAGAATAACCTTAATACCGCGCGGTGGCCGCCTTCCCTTGACGAAATCGCGACTTCCTTTCTATCGTTCATTGTGATTGCAATCGATTGCAATCAGAGAGCAGCACTACGGTCGCTTTCGCCGTTCTGTCGGAAGGCGGCGTCCGAACTGAATGCAGAAAAAAATCAGGACATGTCTCCGCGAGAGACAGTCGGCGTGTCGGGTGTCAAAGGAGTGAGTATGGCCAGCAGCGAGGCGCTTCGGGACGGCGACGATACCGTATCAACCCCGGGGCTTGCTCCGCTCGCATTGCTCGTCGTCGCCATCGCCGGTTTGTTGCAATGGCTGTTTCCCCTCACGGTGCTCTCGGCTCTCGAACGCCTCGACGATATCGATCCGCTCCTGCCTTGCATTGCCGGTCTCATGGTCGCGGCCGGCGGCTTTTCGCTCAGCTTCGCCGGATATTTTTCGATGAAGCGGCACGTGGGTGATCTCGAGCCGTGGCGGGCGGCATCCGTTCTCGTGACGGACGGCGCTTTCGCGTGGACCCGCAATCCCGGCTTTCTCGGCCTCTGGATCGGGCTGACCGGAACGGGACTGGCTTGCGCGCTCGATTGGCTGCTGATCCTGATCGGCCCCATGTGTGTCCTGGTCAGCCTTGTCGTGGTCCGGCGCGAGGAAGCCGTTCTGGAGCAGAGGTTCGGCAGGGCCTACCTCGACTACAAGCAGCGCGTGCCGCGCTATCTCTTCATTCGCTGATCGAGCGCCCGGTGTTCGGACGTCGTGATCCGGGACGGGTTAATTCTCACGAAATCATGATCACTGACGATTGTTGACAATCGTCACAACATAATCGACATTCTCTCGCAGATGCAGCAAGGGAGCGTCGAATGTTGGTCCGGGCGGTTTTTTCGAGCTATTCCAGACTGTTAATGGGCGCGGTGCTGGCTGCAGCGGCGGTCGCGTTGGCTGGGTGCAATGACACCGTGGCCCAAAAGGCTGAGCAACCGCGTCCCGTGCTGGTCGCGACAGTGCATTATGAGGCGGAGACTCCCGAGCGCAGTTTCGTCGGCACCATCCGCCCGCGGATTGAGACCGACATGGGCTTCCGAGTCCCCGGCAAGGTCGCCAGGCGTCTGGTCGAGGTCGGCCAGACCGTCGATGTCGGTCAGCCGCTTGCGACCCTCGATGAGGTCGACCTGAAGCTGCAGGCCGAGCAGGCCGAGGCGGAATTCAGCGCCGCGACCGGTGTGCTGGCGCAGGCTAGCGCCAGTGAAACCCGTGCCAAGGAATTGCGCGGCAAGGGCTGGACCACCGACGCGCAGATGGATCAGGCCAAGGCGTCCGCCGACGAGGCGAGGGCGCGGCTCAATCGCGCCGATCGTTCGGTCGAACTCACCAAGAACTCACTCTCTTATGCGACGCTGGTCGCCGACACCCGCGGCGTCGTCACCGCGACGCTGGTCGAGCCGGGGCAGGTCGTTGCGTCCGGGCAGACCGCGGTCCGCGTGGCGCGGTTCGCGGAGAAAGAGGCCGTGGTCGCCATCCCCGAAACGCTGGTGAAGCGCGCCAAGGAGGGGACCGCGACGGTGACGCTGTGGTCGGAGGCGAACAAGACCTATGCCGCGAAGCTGCGCGAGATCGCGCCGACCGCCGATGCCGCGACCCGCACCTATCTCGCCAAATTCTCGCTGCCCGATGCCGGCGACGGCGACAATGTCTCGCTCGGCATGACCGCGACCCTGACGCTGGCCGATCGCGCGACCGAGCGCGTCGCGCGCCTGCCCTTGTCGTCACTGTTCAGCGAAGGCGGCAGCCCCTCGCTCTACGTCGTCGACGACAAGGGCGAGGTGACGCTGCGGCCGGTGAGCGTGAAGGCCTATGAAAGCAAGGATGTGCTGATCTCGGGCGGTATCGAGGAAGGCGCCAAGGTGGTCACGCTCGGCGTCCAGAAGCTCGATCCCGGCCTGAAGGTCAGGGTCGTGTCGTCGCTGTCGTTCTGAGAGCAGTCAGCGGCCTCATGGTTCGAGACGCGCGAAGACGCGCTCCTCACCATGAGGGTCTCGAACCTCGTCCTGAGGAGGCGCGAAGCGCCGTCTCGAAGGATTGAGGCCACCGCAGTGGAAATGACTTAGGTCATCATTGGAGTGGTGCGATGAAGCGTTTCAATCTGTCGGCCTGGGCGGTCAGCCATCCCGCGCTCGTCCTGTTCCTGATCGTGGCACTCGGCGTCGCGGGCTTCTTCTCCTACGAGAAGCTCGGCCGCGCCGAAGATCCGTTCTTCACGGTCAAGGTGGTGAACGTCTCGGCGCTGTGGCCAGGGGCGACCGCAGCCGAAATGCAGACTCAGGTCGCCGATCCCATCGAGAAGAAGCTGCAGGAATTGCCCTACTTCGAGAAGGTGCAGACCTATTCGAAGCCGGGCTTCACCGCGATGCAGGTGACGTTCAAGGACTCCACCCCTCCGAAGGACGTGCCGTACCTGTTCTATTTTCTGCGCAAGAAGCTGGTCGATGTGCAGGACAAGCTGCCGCAGGGACTGCTCGGTCCGGTGGTCAATGACGAGTTCTCCGACGTCGATTCGATTCTCTATATGATGACCGGCGCCGGCGCCGATTATGCGCAGTTGAAGAAGACCGCCGAAGGCATGCGCCAGCGCCTGCTCAAGGTGCCCGGCGTCACCAAGGTCGATATCTACGGGACCCAGGACGAGCGGATCTTCGTCGAATTCTCCCATGCCAAGCTGGCGACGCTCGGCATCACGCCCCAGGCGCTGTTCGACTCGCTCGCCAAGCAGAACAATGTGGTCCCCGCCGGCACGGTCGAGACCTCGTCGCAGCGCGTGCCGCTGCGTGTCACCGGTGCGCTGGACGGCGCGCAGGCGGTCGCCGAGACGCCGGTTGAAAGCAACGGCCGCGTGTTCCGGCTCGGCGACATCGCAACCGTGACCCATGGCTTCGTCGATCCGCCGAGTTTCAAGGTAGTGCAGGAAGGCAAGCCCGCGATCGGCATCGGCGTGGTGACGGCCAAGGGCGCCAATATCCTGGAACTGGGCAAGGAGGTCGCCGCGGCGTCGGACGAATTCATGAAGGCCGTGCCGCAGGGCATCAATATCGAACTGATCGCCGACCAGCCCAAGGTGGTGGAGCACGCCGTCAGCGAGTTCACGCACTCGTTCATCGAGGCGCTCGCGATCGTGCTGTTCGTCTCCTTCCTGGCGCTCGGCTGGCGCACCGGTTTCGTGGTGGCGGCCTCGGTGCCGCTGGTGCTCGCGATCGTGTTCATCGTCATGAATGCGATGTCGCTCGACCTGCACCGCATCACGCTCGGCGCGTTGATCATCGCGCTCGGCCTCATGGTCGATGACGCCATCATCGCGGTCGAGATGATGGTGGTGAAGATGGAGCAGGGCTGGGACCGCATGCGCGCTGCGTCCTTTGCCTGGGAATCCACGGCCTTCCCGATGCTGACCGGCACCCTGGTCACGGCCGCCGGCTTCCTGCCGATCGGCTTCGCCAATTCCGCGGTCGGCGAATATGCCGGCGGCATCTTCTGGATCGTGGCGATTTCGCTTGTCGCGTCATGGTTCGTCGCGGTGATCTTCACGCCCTATCTCGGCGTCAAGCTGCTGCCGAACATCGCCGTTCACCACGATCACGACCCGCACGCGGTCTACGAGACCCGCATGTACCGCGGCCTGCGCGCCGTCGTGCAGTGGTGCGTCAACCACAGGATCACCGTGGTGGTGGCGACGGTCGCGGTCTTTGCCGCATCGATCGTCGGCTTCGGTCACGTGCAGCAGCAGTTCTTCCCGCTCTCGGAGCGTCCCGAACTGTTCCTGCAGCTGCGGTTGCCGGAAGGCACCGCGTTCAACGTCACGGAGAAATCCGTCGCCCAGGCCGAGACGCTGCTGAAGGATGACAAGGACATCGCGACCTATACGTCCTATGTCGGGCAGGGCTCGCCGCGCTTCTGGCTCGGGCTCAACCCGCAACTGCCGAACGAGGCCTTCGCCGAGATCGTGATCGTCGCCAGGGACGTCGAGGCGCGCGAACGGATCAAGGCGAAGATCGAGAACGCAGTCGCCGACGGTGCTCTCACGGAGGCGCGCGTGCGGGTCGACCGCTTCAATTTCGGCCCGCCGGTCGGTTTCCCCGTGCAGTTCCGCGTGATCGGCCCCGACGCCGGCAAGGTCCGGGAGATCGCCTACAAGGTTCGCGACGTCATGCGGCAGAATCCCAACGTCCGGGATCCGCAGCTCGACTGGAACGAGCAGTCGCCCTACCTCAAGCTGGCGGTGGACCAGGACCGCGCCCGCGCGCTCGGACTGACCCCGCAGGACGTGTCGCAGGCGCTGAGCATGCTGATTTCGGGCGCGCAGGTCACGACCATCCGCGATGGCGTCGAGAAGGTCGGCGTCGTTGCCCGCGCCGTGCCGTCGGAACGGCTCGACCTCGCCCATGTCGGCGATCTCACCGTCACCTCGCGCAACGGCGTCGCAGTGCCGCTGCAGCAGATCGCCAAAATCGAATACGCCCACGAGGAGCCGATCCTGTGGCGGCGCAACCGCGACATGGCGATCACCGTGCGTTCCGATGTCGTCGACGGCGTCCAGGCGCCTGATGTCACCAGCCAGATCTCGCCGAAGCTGCAGGAGATCCGTGACCATCTCGAGCCGGCCTACCGGATCGAGGCGGGCGGCGCGTTCGAGGAATCCGCCAAGGGCAATGCCTCGATCTTCGTGCTGTTCCCGCTGATGGTCGTAGTGATGCTGACGCTGCTGATGATCCAGCTGCAGAGCTTCTCGCGGCTGATCCTGGTCTTCCTCACCGCACCGCTCGGCATCGTCGGCGCCTCGCTGGGGCTGACTGTCGCCAACAAGCCCTTCGGCTTCGTGGCGCTACTCGGCCTGATCGCGCTCGCCGGCATGATCATGCGCAACGCCGTGATCCTGGTCGACCAGATCGAAACCGATGTGGCCCATGGCCTGACGCGGCGGGAAGCCATCGTCGAAGCCACGGTCCGGCGCGCGCGTCCCGTGGTCCTGACCGCGCTGGCCGCCATCCTCGCCATGATCCCGCTGTCGCGCTCGGCGTTCTGGGGCCCGATGGCGATCACCATCATGGGCGGATTGTTTGTTGCAACCTTCCTGACCTTGCTGTACCTGCCCGGGCTCTACGCGCTCTGGTTCCGCAAGAGCCTGGAGGAGCGTGGCACCTCCGAGCAGGCTGATCTTGCGCCGCAGCATCAGGTCGAGCCGCGTCCGGCATTTCCTCTTGCCGAGGCCGCGGAATAATTGAACACTGATCGAGGGCTGAGTAGCAAAATGACGCTGGTATCCGAACATGTCGAGCCAGACACGCGAGAGCGGATTCTCGTGGTGGCGGAGCGTCTGTTCCGCCAGATCGGCTACCAGAAGACGACGGTGGCCGACATCGCCAAAGAACTCCGCATGAGTCCGGCCAACGTCTATCGCTTCTTCGATTCGAAGAAGGCGATCCATGAAGGCGTCGCGCGCATCATGATGGGTGAGGTCGAGGATGCCGCCCAGGCGATCCTCGCAGGATCTGGCTCCGCGACGGCCCGGCTGCGCGAACTCCTGACCACCGTCCACCGCATGAACTCGGAACGCTATGTCGGCGATTCCAAGCTGCACGAGATGGTCGAGATCGCAATGGAGGAGAGTTGGGAAGTCTGCATGGCGCACATGCAGTGCATCACCGAGACCATCGGCGGGGTCATTGCGCAGGGCATGGCGTCGGGGGAATTCGCGACCGCCGATCTGCCGACAGCGGCGCTGTGCGTCTGCACCGCGATGATGCGGTTCTTCCATCCGCAGATGATCGCGCAGTGCATGAACAAGCCGGGTCCGACGATCGACCAGATGATCGATTTCGTCATCGCCGGACTTGCTTCGCGTAACGGGGCGAATTGAGTTATTCGTCATTCCGGGGCGATGCGCAGCATCGAACCCGGAATCTCGAGATTCCGGGTCTGGTCCTTCGGACCATCCCGGAATGACGGCCCTTAGTCGTTAGCGTATGTTGAATAAAGGGATGCCGGCGTGGCCGATAAAGACCTGCATTATTACGAGCCCGCCAACGGCCATGGCCTCAAGCACGATCCCTTCAACGCCATCATCGCCCCGCGACCGATCGGCTGGATCTCCTCGCGTGACGCCAAGGGCCACGTCAATCTCGCGCCCTACAGCTTCTTCAATGCCTTCTGCTATCATCCGCCGATCATTGGTTTCGCCTCGACGTCCTGGAAGGATAGCGCCGCCAACATCCAGGAGACCGGCGAGTTCGTCTGGAATCTCGCGACCATGGATCTGGCGAAGCAGATGAATGCGACCGCCGCGCACGTCGCCCATGATGTCAGCGAGTTCACGGTCGCAGGCCTGACTGAGACCCCGTGCAAACTGGTCGGCGTGCCCCGTGTCGCGGAGAGCCCGGTGGCGTTCGAATGCAAGCTGACCCAGATCATCCAGCTGCAGGGCGCCGATGGCGCCAAGGCGCAGGCCTGGTTGACGCTCGGCGAGGTCGTCGCCGTCCACATCGACAAGACGCTGATCAAGGACGGCGTCTACCAGACCGCGCTGGCGCGGCCGATCGTGCGCGCCGGGCGCCGGGGCGACTATTTCGAGATCAGGCCGGAGGCCATGTTCGAGATGGCGCGGCCGGATTAGCTCGCGCGGCGGCGTCCAGCAAGAAGCGAATTGAGCGGCCGGTCGGCAGGTCTTGCCGCCGCGACGGATGAACGCTCAACATACCCGCACCATCGGATCGTCCCGGAAACAGGGTGATGGCGTAACGGCCCGGATTTGACCTAAGTCTCCGGGTGCCCAATCGCCAAATAAGCCTGACGGTGCATAAATAGGTCCTTGGAACCTGCGCCGGATGTGCTGAAATAGCAGGCAAGGGCCGGCTTCGCCGCGCTCGTGAAAAGCTCCCCCGCAATTGCCGCGTCGATTGTTTGAGAGTGTTTGGGATTTAACGGGCCGCCATGCCAATTTTCTCCGTTCATCACACCACGACATACCGGTACAGGAAGCCCGTGCGGCCGGGCGCGCATCAACTGATGTTCAGGCCGCGGGACAGCTTTGATCAGCGTTTGCTGGATTGCCGATTGGACATCACGCCTCGTCCGTCCGAGATCAGGTGGATCCACGACGTCTTCGGCAATTGCCTGACCCTGGTCGACTTCGCGACCACGACGCAGACACTGACCTTCGAGTCGGTCATTCGGCTCGAGCATACGCCGGAGAACGCACCTGACTTCCGGATCGAGGAATACGCGCGGTCGCATCCATTTTCATACGCCAATGACGAATTGCCCGACCTCGCCGCCTGTATCGTTCGGCAACGTCCCGAGGATACCGAAGTCGACGAATGGCTGGCGAAGTTCGTCACGAGCGATGTCAGCCGTCCGACCGGACAGCTGCTGATGACGCTGAACGAAGCGATCGCCGAGAGCTTCTCGTATCGGCGTCGAACCTCTCCCGGTACGCAAACGCCGCGCGAAACCCTGGAGAGCCAGCAGGGCACGTGTCGGGACTTTGCCTTTCTCATGATGGAGGCCGCGCGCTCGATGGGCTTTGCGGCCCGCTTCGTAACTGGCTACGTGTACGTGCCCAGTCGCGATGGGCCGCAGCGGCTGGGCGGAGGATCGACCCATGCCTGGTGCCAGATCTATGTGCCGGGCTCGGGGTGGGTCGAATTCGATCCGACCAACGGCATCGTTGGTAACCGCGATCTCATCCGGGTGGGTGTCGCGCGAACGCCGGACCAGGCGATTCCATTGTCGGGTACGTATTGGGGCGATGCGGACGATGAACTCGGGATGGACGTCGAAGTCAACGTGAAGACGGATCGGGTTTCCGGGCATCTCGCGCCAACAACTGTCGAGCGCGGATAGACACCCCGCACCGGAACGTCACAAGGGATCCCTGAACCCGGACCGTAGTATTCCGGGGGCACTGGTCGGAATCGCATCGCTGTTGCAACGTGGGTCCCGTCCGCTGGATGGGGGTCTCATGCGTCGCTTGATGGCTTTGGTTGCCCTTGCTCTTGTCGTGGTCTCGTGCAGGGCCGAAGACGAGATCACGGGATCGGTCAGCAAATGCGCGACCGAGCTGTATCCATCCTACAATCCGAAGATCATCGATCAATGCGTCGCTGCCTGCAGAACCTGCGACCACGGGACCACGACCACCTGTACGACATCGTGTACGTTGAAGGGCGCGCGCTGATTGTCGTCGCCGCCTTTCGGCCACGGTGGGCCCGTTTTCTCACCACGGGCGGGCTCGGACGCACAGGCTTGCTCAATTCGTCGGTTCCACCATCGGGCCGGGTTTGCGCCCAACCACCAGCGTTGACCGGAGCACGGAACCGCCGCACCATGGGCGTTCGATCGCGGAGGTAACTCAATGGCCGGCCTGTCACATCGCCAGACCGAAATCCTCAATCTCGCCCGCGCCTCCGGCCGGGTGATGGTGGAAGACCTTGCGCGGCGCTTCGAGGTCTCGGCGCAGACCATCCGCAAGGATCTCAACGACCTCTGCGAGCAGCGTTCGCTGACGCGCATTCACGGTGGCGCCATCATCGCCTCCGGTGTCGAGAACCTCGCCTATGAGGCGCGCCGCTTCGTCGCCGCCGACGAGAAGAAGGCGATCGGCGCGACCGCCGCGGCGCTGATCCCGAACGGCTGCTCGCTGTTCATCAATATCGGGACCACCACGGAAGAGGTCGCGGCCGCGCTGACCTCGCACGAGGACCTGCTCGTCATCACCAACAACCTCAACGTCGCCATGCTGCTGTACCGGCATCCGCGCATCGAGGTGATCGTGGCGGGCGGCGCGGTGCGCCGCGCCGACGGCGCCGTGGTCGGCTCGACCGCGACGCAACTGATCGGCCAGTTCAAGGTCGACTACGCCATCATCGGCGTCTCCGCGATCGACGAGGAGGGGGCTCTGCTCGACTTCGACTATCGCGAGGTGCAGGCGGCGCAGGCCATCATCGCCAATGCGCGCAGCGTGATGCTGGTGGCGGATTCGACCAAGCTGCGACGCAGCGCGCCGGTGCGCATCGCGCATCTGAGCCAGATCCACACCTTCGTCACCGACGTGGCATTGCCGGACGGCCTCGCCGCCATCTGCCACTCCCGCGGCATCTCGGTGATCGAGGCGATGCCGAAGACGGCGACGGATATCGATGAGACGGTTGTGGAACAATCCGCGCCGACGATCGTCCGCCGCGCCTGAACCGGGATGCGATTAGGTTGATCTGGTTCGGCAGCGGAGGTTCACCTCTCCCTTTGGGAGAGGTCGATTTGCCAACGGGTCGGCGCGAAGCGCCGCCCGATGATAAACTCCGCAAATCGGGTGAGGGATTACGATCTATCGAGTTCGCAGCGCCCCCTCACCCGGCGCTACGCGCCGACCTCTCCCCGCTGGGGAGAGGTGGTCAGCGCTACCGCTTTGATTCGATCAGAAGTCATCGCGCCTAACCCGTCAGGACCTCGCCGTCAGCCGATCGGCGCGCCTGATCAGGAGGTCGAGGAAACTCCTGGCACGCAGCGACATCCAGAGCATGTCCGGATAGACCGCATGCAAGGGCAGCGCGGCGGTGGAATAGTCGGGCAGAAGATGCTCCAGCTCTCCGCTGCGGATGCCGCTGATCGCATTCCATTCCGGCAGGATCGCCACGCCGAGATGTTGTCGTACCGCTTCTTCCATCGCATCGGCATCATCGATGAGGATCGGAGCCCGGATCGCCGCGACATGACGGCCGTGCTCGGATTCGAAGGTCCATTCATGTGAGGCGGGAAGGCGGGAATAGACGATGCAGTGATGGCCTGCGAGGTCTTCAGGTGTCCGCGGCAGGGGCCGGCCATGCAGGTAGGTCGGGGTCGCGACGAGGTAGCGCCTGATCGCGCCGAGCCTGCGTGCGACCAGCGTGCTCGACGGCAATTGTCCGATCCGCAACGCCAGTTCGACGCCTTCTTCCACCAGATTGACAAATCGCTCGGTGAACCTGATGTCGACATGCACTTCCGGATAGGTCCTCACATATTCGGCGATGATCGGCATCATGTAGCGCCGGCCGAACGAGGACGGCAGGCTCACGCAAAGCGTTCCGGTGGGGCGAGGCGAGGCCTCTTCCAGGCTGGCTTTTGCCAGATCGAAATTGCCGAGAATCTGCCGGGCCAGATCGTAGATGCGAAGCGCCTCCGGCGTTGGCCGGAGCTTGCGCGTCGTCCTGACAAACAGCTGCGTTGCAAATTCGGCTTCAAGCAAGGCGATCCGCTTGCTCACCGCGGGCTGGCCGATGCCGAGTTCCTTTGCCGCCGCGGAGAAACTGCCGCCCTCCAGGGTGCGAACGAACGCACGAAAGCAGTCGATTCGATCCATTTAAATTCCCAGTAGGAATATATCATATCCAATTTATTCCGTTTTCGCCAGGGAAGGCCGAAGCTAGGCTCCCCGCAATCGAGAGAAGGCCACCAAGAAAGCCGTCAGGAAAGCCGTGAAGGCTGCCGCGAGATCCAGGGAGAGACACGTGACGCGTCACATCGGAATTGCCGGCGCCGGCATCGCCGGATTGCATCTTGCGCTCTACCTGCAAAAGCATGGGGTCGAGGCCACCCTGATCACCGACCGCGCGCCGGACGAATATCGGGGCCTGCGGCTGCTCAACACCGTCGCCCATCACCATGTGACGATCGCGCGCGAGGACGCTCTCGGTGTCAATCACTGGAACGATCCGAAAGACCATTATTATTACCACGACCATGTCTTCAATTTCCCGGAGCCGCTCAGCTTTCGTGGCGCGTTTTCAAGGCCGAGCCGCGCCATCGACTACAGGATCTATCAGCCGACCCTGATGCAGGATTTCATGCGCCGCGGCGGCAACATCGAGGTTCGCCGGATCGAGGAGAGCGACATCCAGCCGCTGGTCGCGCGGTTCGATCTTCTCGTCGTCGCCACCGGCAAGGGGCCGCTGGGGCAGCTCTTCAGCTTCCGGCCGGAGCACTCGCCCTATTCGCAGCCGCAGCGGCGGCTCTGCGTCGGTCTCTACACCGGCCTCCGTCAACCGGACCCGATGAACGTGACGCTGTCGGTATCACCGGGGCACGGCGAGATGATCGTGATCCCGACTATCACCTTTGACGGCATCGCCAACGCCCTTCTGATGGAGAACGTGCCCGGCGGCGACATGGAGGCGCTTGCGACGCTCAACTACGATGACGACCCGACGCACTTTCGGCAGGTCATTCTGGACAAGCTGGAAAAACATCATCCCACGACCTACGACCGGATCGACACCGCGCGCTTCGACCTTGCCCAGCCGCAGGATCTGCTGCAAGGCGGCGTGGTGCCGACGGTGCGCAACACGGCAGTCGAATTCGACGGCGGCAAATGCGCGCTCGCGCTCGGCGACGTTCATTCGGTGGTCGACCCGATGATGGGCCAGGGCGCCAACGTGGCCTCCTATGCGGCCTTCGTGCTCGGCGAGGAGATCGTCACATCCGACGTTCTCGATGCGCGGTTCTGCGAAAAGGTCGACCTCAAGCGCCAGGACCGGGTGCTGGCTGCCGCGCGCTGGACCAATCTCATGCTGCAGCCGCCGTCCGAAGCATTGGGGATGCTGATCGGCGCGATGAGCCAGAACCGCGACATCGCCGACGAATTCACCGAGAACTTCAACTATCCCGATCGGCAATGGGATCGCGTCTCGTCGCCGCAAAGGATTCGCGCATGGCTGGAGAGCGCGTCGGCGCCCGCCCAACCGCGGCGCGCAAGCGCGGTCGGCGCCTAGAAAGTGGGTGCGACAGATGCATCGCGCCAGTCCTGCCGCGTTCCGCCAGGCGGCATCGCGGTTCGCGACCGGGGTTGCGGTGCTGACCGGCCTCGACCTCCGGGGTGACCCATGCGGCATGACCGTCAACAGCTTCGTCACCGTCAGTCTCTCCCCGCCGACGGTGCTGGTGTCGGTGATGCCCGGACGGATGCATCAGGCGATATCTGAAAGCGGGCGCTATGCCGTCAACGTCCTGACCGAAGCTGATCGCGGACTGTCGCGACACTTCGCCGGCCGGCCGGCGGACGGCGTCACCCCCGATTTCGCAAGCGTCGAGGGATTGCCGAAGCTGTCGAATTGCGTTGCGTTCTTTGCCTGCGAGGTGACGCGCACCGTCGATGTCGGCGACCACACGCTCTTCATCGCCGAAGTGTCGAGTTGTGAACACTGCGATAACGTTCCGCTGGTGTTCTTTTCGAGCCGCTATCATCTTGGCCCCGGCGCGCCCCTGGATCGCTGATCAGGCCTGGAATAAAATCGCCCCTTGCTTGTCTTGTATGTGTGCGGGTGAATGCGCCACTGAAGGAGGGGTGATGTCTGCGATGTGGAAATCAGCTTCCAACACACTGGCGGCACTTGGCCTTTTCAGCCTGTTCGCGGTTGCGGGTCCGGTGGCGCGCGCCGACGACAGGGATCTCGCGCAGGCGCTGCGCGCGGGCGATCTCATCATTGTCGTCCGCCACGGCGCCACCTTTCCGGATCAGGCCGATACCGCCCCAATCGACTTCGACAACATTGCTGCTCAACGCAATCTCAACGACAAGGGCAAGGCGCTGGCAAAGACGTTTGGCGATGCGCTGCGTCAGGCCGAGGTGCCGATCGGCAAGGTCTACACCAGCAAGTTCAACCGGGCCTATGAAACCGCTGTCATCGCCGGCTTCAAGGACATCGAGAAGACGACGGATCTGACCGAGGGCGGCCTCATCGTGTCGCCGAACGAGAACGCCCGGCGCGCCGAAGCATTTCGCAAGATGCTTGCCACCGCGCCGGCGGCGCACACCAATACGATTCTCATCACGCATCAGCCGAACATCGTGGCGGCACTCGGCAAGGACTGGTTCGAGGTGAAGGAAGGCGAGGCCTCGATCTTCCGCCCGGCCGACGGCAGCTACAAGCTCATCGCCCGCGTGCAGATGGACGAATGGCCACGCATCGCGATGGCGGCGAAGTAGATCCCAAGGCTTGGTAGATCCAAGGCTTGGTAGATCCAAGGCTTGCCCGCTGGCAGGCAGTCATACGGTGGTGTTCTGCCGCGCCGCGCGATTGGCGCGTTCGATCTCCTTCATCATCGCCTCCCGAATATTGGTCATGGCGACGGCGATATCGATCTGCGCCGGATCAACCGGCTCCGATTCCGGATTCCGTGACCAGAACCGCTTGACCACGAACACTGCGGCGCCAGCCGCCGCCGCGAGGGGAATGCCCAGCGCGATGATCTGGCTTGTACTCATTCCAGACCTCCCAGGAACCAGACCAAAGTCTGCCCAAAATGTATGAGCAGGCCCGCTCCGATGCAAACGATTGCGGAAGCGTTGGTCAATCCCGATTCGGTCATTGGGCAGGCTACGATGGTTCAACTGGACCATCCGGCCGAGGGTTCCGCCGTCGTTCGCACCGGCACGCGATATTGACGAGATCGCCGCACCCGCGCCTCCACCATCCTCGGGTGCACCTCATCCCTTCGTATATTTCGCATTTGCGAAGTTCCGTTTTCGGTTGCTTTCATATTAGGTTCTGATCTAATCAGAATCGAAAGCGAAATCGCCAAAGTGAACTGGCGATCGCCGGGGGAAGCGTCTGTTGGACCGGATTTTCGATCTCGCCATCGTTGGCGGCGGCATCAATGGCTGCGGCATCGCGCGTGACGCGGCCGGCCGTGGCAATACCGTTTTTCTCTGTGAAATGAATGATCTGGCCAGCGGGACCTCGTCCTGGTCGACCAAGCTCGTGCACGGCGGCTTGCGCTATCTGGAATATTACGAGTTCCGGCTGGTGCGCGAGGCGCTGATCGAACGCGAAATCCTGTGGCAGATCGCGCCCCATATCATTCGTCCCCTGCGTTTCGTTTTGCCGCATCATGCCGGGCTGCGGCCGGCCTGGCTGCTGCGGCTCGGCCTGTTCCTGTACGACCATATCGGCGGCCGCAATCTGTTGCCGCCGACGCGCTCGCTCGATCTGACCACGGATGCGGTCGGGCGTCCGCTGATCGCGAACCGCTACACCAGGGGTTTCGAATATTCCGACTGCTTCGTCGACGACGCGCGGCTGGTGGTGCTGACGGCGCGCGACGCGGCCGATCGGGGCGCCGACATCCGCACCCGCACCCGTGCCGTCAAGATCAGTCAGGCCGAGGGGATCTGGCAGCTCGATCTGGAAAACACGGTGAGCGGCGAGCGCAGTTCGATCCGCGCTCGCGCGCTGGTCAACGCCGGTGGTCCATGGGTCGAGGACGTGCTGACCCGCGGCGTCGGCGTCAATGCCAGGGCCAAGGTGCGGCTGGTGCAGGGATCGCACATCGTGGTGCGCAAGCTCTATGACCACGACCGCGCCTACATGTTCCAGAACAGCGACGGCCGCATCATCTTCGTCATTCCCTATCAGGATGATTTCACCCTGATCGGCACCACCGACCAAGATTATGACGGCGATCCGTCGCAGGTGAAGGCGACGGAGAAGGAAATCAAATATCTTTGCGAGTCCGCCAGCGAATATCTCACCAGGCCGGTCCGCCCGGAGGATGTGGTCTGGACCTATTCCGGCGTTCGCCCGCTCTATGATGATGGCGCGAGCGAAGCCAAGGCCGCGACCCGCGACTACGTGTTCGAACTCGACATGCCCGGCGGTGCGCCGCTGCTCTCGATCTATGGCGGCAAGATCACGACCTATCGTCGCCTCGCCGAGGAGGCGCTGGAGCGCCTGTCCCCGTACTTGCGCAGCGCCAAGGCGCGCGAGGGCTGGACCGGAAAATCCCCACTGCCCGGCGGCGACATGGACGTTTCCGCGGTGCCGGCGCTCGCCGCCGAACTGCAGCGCAACTATCCCTTCCTCGATCCCGTGCATGCCGGTCGGCTGGCCCATGCCTATGGCACGCGCGCGACAAAGGTGCTGGGCGATGCAAAATCCGCTGACGATCTCGGCCAGGCCTTCGGCGCCACCTTGACGGCGCGCGAGGTCAGGTACCTGATGTCGTCGGAATGGGCACTGACGGCCGAGGATATCGTCTGGCGACGATCCAAACTGGGATTGCGGATGTCGGCTGAGGAAATTGCCGCGATCGACGAGTGGATTGCCGCCCATCGCGGCCAGCCGGATCATTCGTTGCGTGAGGCACGGGCATGACCGTCACGCTCGACCACGTCACCCGCACCGTCGACGGCGTTCCGACCATTCGCGACATCTCGCTGACGCTCGAGAGCGGCACCCTGAGCGTGCTGTTGGGACCGACGCTGTCCGGCAAGACCTCGATCATGCGCCTGCTGGCCGGCTTGGACAGGCCGAATTCAGGCCGCGTGCTGGTCGACGGCAAGGACGTCACCGGCTTCGACGTGCGGCAGCGCTCGGTCGCGATGGTGTATCAGCAGTTCATCAATTATCCCTCGCTCTCCGTCTATGAGAATATTGCCTCGCCCTTGCGGGTGCAGGGCAAGCCGCGCGAGGAGATCGAGCGCCGCGTCGCGGAGGCCGCGAGGCTGCTGCGGCTCGAGCCCTATCTCAAGCGCACGCCGCTGCAACTGTCCGGCGGTCAGCAGCAGCGCACCGCGATCGCGCGCGCGCTGGTCAAGGGCGCCGATCTCGTGCTGCTCGACGAACCGCTCGCCAATCTCGACTACAAGCTGCGCGAGGAACTGCGCACCGAGCTGCCGCGCATTTTCGAGGCCTCGGGCGCGATCTTCGTCTATGCCACGACCGAGCCCTCCGAAGCGCTGCTGCTGGGCGGCCGCACCATTTGCATGTGGGAAGGCGAGGCGCTGCAGGCCGGTGACACCGCGAAGGTCTATCGCCGTCCCGACACCTTGCGCGTGGCGCAGGTGTTTTCCGATCCGCCGCTCAACATCGTCGCCATCGAAAAGAGAAACGGTTCCGTGCAATATGCCGGCGGCGTGCAGGCGCCGGCGAGCGGGCTCTATGCGGCCTTGAGCGATGGCGACTATCGGGTCGGTTTCCGGGCGCACCAGCTGGAGCTTGCCAACGGCATCGCTGGCCGCCACGCTTTTGCGGCCACGGTGACGGTGACCGAGATCACCGGCTCGGAGAGCTTCGTGCACCTGGCCCGCGACGCCTCCAACTGGGTCGCGGTGCTGCATGGCGTGCACGAATTCGAACCGGGCCACGTGCTCGACGCCGTGCTCGATCCCGAGAACATCTTTGTGTTTGACGCGGCCGGCCGGCTCGTCGCCGCGCCGGGCGCGGCGTGAGGGGGATGCAGCATGGCCCGCATTGACCTCGTCGATCTCGCTCACGCCTACGGCAACGGTGCCGATCCCGAGAGCTACGCACTGAAGCCTGTCACCATGACGTGGCGGCAGGGTGGCGCCTATGCGCTGTTGGGTCCGTCGGGTTGCGGCAAGACGACGCTGCTCAATCTGATCTCGGGGATCGTGACGCCATCGCGCGGCAAGATCCTGTTCGACGGCGTCGACATCACGCCGCTGTCGACCCAGAAGCGCAACATCGCGCAGGTGTTCCAGTTTCCGGTGATCTACGACACCATGACGGTGGGGCAGAACCTGGCGTTTCCGCTGAAGAACCGCGGCGTGCCGAAGGCCGAGATCGACGCGCGCGTCGCCGAGATCGCGCGGCTGCTCGATCTCACGCCGTATCTCGGACGCAAGGCGCAGCGGCTGACCGCCGACGCCAAGCAGAAGATTTCGCTTGGACGCGGCCTGGTACGCTCCGATGTCGCCGCGGTGCTGTTCGACGAGCCGCTGACCGTGATCGATCCCGAACTGAAGTGGCAGCTGCGCTCGAAACTGAAGGCGCTGCATCGCGATCTCGACCTGACCATGATCTACGTGACGCACGATCAGACCGAGGCGCTGACCTTTGCCGACACCGTCGTGGTGATGCATGACGGACGCGTGGTGCAGAGCGGGACGCCGGCGGAATTGTTCGACAAGCCTGCGCATACCTTCGTCGGCTATTTCATCGGGTCGCCCGGCATGAACATCGTGCCGGCCGAGGTGAGGGGCCGCGAGGCGCGGATCGACGGGCACACCATCAGGCTCGAGCGCAGCTACGATCATCTGCCGGCCGGCGCCAGGATCGAGATCGGCGTGCGTCCTGAATTCGTCGAGGTGGCGTCGCCGGCGCCCGGGCTGCTGTCGGCCAATATCGAACGGATCGACGATCTCGGCCGCATCCAGTTCGCGCGCGTGCGTCTCGGCGAGGTGAAATTCGCCGCCAAAGTGCCCGCGGGATTTTCAGTCCCCGGCGGCGTCGCCGGCCTGAGGTTCGACCCGTCGCATGTTCATGTCTATGCCGACAGCCGCCTCGTCGAGGGAGTTGCCTGATGGACAAGACCATCAATCAGAAAGCCTGGTTCCTGGTGCTGCCGGTATTCCTGGTGGTGGCGTTCTCCGCCATCCTGCCGTTGATGACGGTGGTGAACTATTCGATGCAGGACACCTTCGGCAACAACCAGTTCTTCTGGAACGGCGTCGGCTGGTTCAAGGAACTGCTCGATCCGTCGTCCGACCTCGGCGGACGCTTCTTTGCGTCGCTCTGGCGCAACCTGTTCTTCTCCGCCGTTATTCTTTCGATCGAGGTGCCGCTCGGGATCGTGGTCGCGCTGTCGATGCCGCGTGATGGTTGGCAGGTCGCGGCCTGCCTCGTGATCCTGGCGCTGCCGCTGCTGATTCCGTGGAACGTGGTCGGAACCATCTGGCAGATCTTCGGGCGCCCGGACATCGGCCTGCTCGGCTACGTGCTCAACGGCATCGGCATCGACTACAACTACGTCTCCAACGAGTTCGATGCCTGGGCGACCGTCATCGTGATGGACGTCTGGCACTGGACCAGCCTGGTCGCGCTGCTCTGCTATGCCGGCTTGAAATCGATCCCCGACGCCTATTATCAGGCGGCCCAGATCGACGGCGCCTCGCGCTGGGCGGTGTTCACCGCGATCCAGCTGCCCAAGATGAACCGGGTGCTCCTGATCGCGGTGCTGCTGCGCTTCATGGACAGCTTCATGATCTACACCGAGCCGTTCGTGGTTACCGGCGGAGGGCCCGGAAATTCGACCACCTTCGTTTCGATCGAACTGGTCAAGATCGCGCTCGGACAGTTCGACCTCGGCAAGGCGGCTGCGCTGTCGCTGGTTTACAACCTGATCATCCTGATCGTCTGCTGGATCTTCTACACCGTCATGACCAACGCCGGCACCGAGCGCCGCGAGAAACAGGGAGTCGCCTGATGCATTCGATTCCCGGCCGCCGCATCATCATCTCGGTGTTCCTGGTTTTCCTGCTGTTGCCGATCTACTGGCTCGTCAACATGAGCTTCAAGACCAACACCGAGATCGTCTCGACCATGACGCTGTGGCCGCATCAGCCGACGATTGCGAACTACATGCGGATCTTCACCGACGAGAGCTGGTATTCCGGCTACATCAATTCGCTGAAATACGTCATCATCAACACGGTGATCTCGATCTCGGTGGCGTTGCCGGCGGCTTACGCATTCTCGCGCTATCGCTTCCTCGGCGACAAGCATCTGTTTTTCTGGCTATTATCGAACCGCATGGCGCCGGCCGCGGTCTATGCGCTGCCGTTCTTCAATCTGTATTCGGCGATCGGATTGTTCGACACGCCCTGGGCGGTGGCGCTGGCGCACTGCATCTTCAACGTTCCGCTCGCGGTCTGGATTCTCGAAGGATTCGTGTCCGGCGTTCCGCGCGAGATCGACGAGACCGCGTTCCTCGACGGCTATTCCTTTCCGCGCTTCTTCATCAGGATTCTGGTGCCGTTGATCGCGAGCGGTATCGGCGTCGCGGCGTTCTTCTGCTTCATGTTTTCCTGGGTCGAGTTGCTGCTGGCGCGAACGCTGACGACGGTCGCGGCCAAGCCGATTTCCGCGATCATGACCCGCACCGTCTCCGCGGCCGGAATGGACTGGGGCCTCCTGGCCGCGGCCGGCGTGCTGACCATCATTCCGGGCGCGCTGGTGATCTGGTTCGTCCGCAACTACATCGCGCGCGGCTTTGCGCTGGGACGGGTGTAGTCGCATGATGACCCGATCAAGAAGCATCCGCTGGCTCGGTTTCACCTCTCCCCGCTTGCGGGGAGAGGTCGACCGGCGCAGCCGGTCGGGTGAGGGGGACTCTCCGCGAGTTGGGCTCGTGGTGAGTCCCCCTCACCCCGACCCTCTCCCCGCAGGCGGGGAGAGGGAGCGCAGCCCGTCGTGCGGGAGGAGATGAGCCATGGAAAACATCGCATGGATGGCCTGGACCTTGCCGACCGCGATTTTCTTCGTGGCGCTCGCCATGACGCTTGCGGTCATGACCTGGCTTGCCGCCGCCTATCCGGAAGCCGAGCGAGTCGGGATCCTGCGCATTCCGACCACGCGCGGCGACCGCCTGTTCATTTCGCTGATTACGGCCGCCGTCATCCATCTGTTGTGGATCGGATTTATGGGGACCGACACGATTGCGACCCTTCCGCTCGGAGAGGGGCTTGAGATTTCGAGCCTGTGGCTCGCAACCCTGATTTCGCTTGGCTCGGCCGGTGCGATTTTCCGCACCGTCTGAGGGAAGCGAAAAGGAGCAGATCCGGGATCAACCCGGGCCTGGATATGTCTGTCGCTGCAACGGAGGAACACCATGCGACGTTTGGAGAGAAGTAAGGGGCCCATGATCAGGACCCGCGTCTTGATGATGACGAGCGCGATCGCGCTGATGGCAGCCTCGGCTGCGGTCACTGCGCCGGCGCTGGCCGACGAAGCCGCCGCCAAGAAATGGATCGACACCGAATTCCAGCCTTCGACCTTGTCCAAAGAGGACCAGTTGAAGGAAATGCAGTGGTACATGAAGGCCGCAGAGCCCTTCAAGGGCATGGAGATCAATGTCACGTCCGAGACATTGACCACGCACGAATATGAATCGAAGACCCTTGCCAAGGCCTTCGAGGAAATCACCGGCATCAAGGTCAAGCACGATCTGATCCAGGAAGGCGATGTCGTCGAGAAGATTCAGACCCAGATGCAGTCCGGCAAGAACGTCTATGACGGCTGGATCAACGATTCCGACTTCATCGGCACTCACTTCCGCTATGGACAGGCGGTCGACCTGACGGAGTGGATGGCGGGCGACGGCAAGGACGTCACCGACCCGATGCTCGACGTCAACGACTTCATCGGCAAGTCGTTCACGACGGCGCCGAACGGTCACCTTTACCAACTGCCCGACCAGCAGTTCGCAAACCTCTATTGGTTCCGCTACGACTGGTTCAGCAATCCCGACTACAAGGCCAAGTTCAAGGCCAAATATGGCTACGATCTCGGCGTGCCCGTGAACTGGTCGGCCTATGAGGATATCGCCGAATTCTTCACCAACGACATCAAGGAGATCAACGGCGTCCGGGTCTATGGCCACATGGACTACGGCAAGAAGGATCCCTCGCTGGGATGGCGCTTCACCGATGCCTGGCTGTCGATGGCGGGCAACGGCGACAAGGGCATTCCGAACGGTCTGCCGGTCGATGAATGGGGCATCCGCATGGAAGGCTGCCGTCCCGTCGGCTCCTCGGTCGAGCGTGGCGGCGACGTCAACGGACCGGCCGCGGTCTATTCGATCGTCAAGTATCTCGACTGGATGAAGAAATATGCCCCGCCGCAGGCGCAAGGCATGACCTTCTCGGAATCCGGTCCGGTGCCCTCGCAGGGCGCGATTGCCCAGCAGGTGTTCTGGTACACCGCCTTCACCGCCGACATGGTGAAGCCCGGTCTGCCGGTGATGAATGCGGACGGCACGCCGAAGTGGCGCATGGCTCCGTCGCCGCATGGCTCCTACTGGAAGGACGGCATGAAGCTCGGCTACCAGGACGTCGGCTCGGCGACGCTGCTGAAGTCGACCCCGGTCGATCGCCGCAAGGCGGCCTGGCTCTATCTGCAGTTCATCGTCTCCAAGTCGGTGTCGCTGAAGAAGAGCCATGTCGGTCTCACCTTTATCCGCGAGACCGACATCTGGGACAAGTCGTTCACCGAGCGTGCGCCCAAGCTTGGCGGCCTGATCGAGTTCTACCGCTCGCCCGCGCGCGTGCAGTGGACGCCGACCGGCAACAACGTGCCTGACTATCCGAAACTTGCGCAATTGTGGTGGCAGAACATCGGCGATGCGTCGTCGGGAGCGAAGACACCGCAGGCCGCAATGGACGCGCTCGCCGCGGCCCAGGACTCGGTGCTCGAACGTCTTGAAAAGTCCGGTGTGCAGGGCGCCTGCGGACCGAAGCTGAACAAGAAGGAGAGCGCCGAGCATTGGTTCTCCAAGGCCGAGAAGGACAAGACCATCGCGCCACAGCGCAAGCTCGCCAACGAGAAGCCGAAGGGCGAAACCGTCGACTACGACACGCTGATCAAGTCGTGGCCGGCCACGCCCCCGAAGCGTGCCTCGCTGAACTGAGGGCTGTCATCGTCCGGCTTGACCGGACGATCCAGTACGCTGCGGCTTCTCGATCTGATTGCGGGCGTCACGGGTTACTGGATGCCCCGCCTTCGCGGGGCATGACGGAAGAGAAGACAAAAAGGCCGGGGGTAACCCCGGCCTTTTTCTTATCTCGTCCCGCTTGCGGGGAGAGGTCGCCGCGCTCTTGCGCGGCGGGTGAGGGGGACTCTCGGCAATACCATTCGTGGACGCAGCCCCTCACCCCAACCCTCTCCCCGTTCTTTGTTCAGACCGGGGACAAGGTGGACGGGGAGAGGGAGCGCACCGAATTTCTACTCCGCCGCGCTCGCCGCCCGCTCCAGCGCCGGATAATCCGTATAGCCCTTGGCGCCACCGCCGTAGAAGGTCGCCTTGTCGGGCGCGTTCAGGGGCGCGCCGGTCTTGAGCCGCTCGACCAGGTCGGGATTCGAAATGAACGGCTTGCCGAAGGCGATGAGATCGGCCGCGTTGGCTGCGAGCACTTTGCTCGCGAGCTCGAAATCATAGCCGTTGTTGGCGATATAGGCGCCGCTGAAACGCTTGCGCAGGGAGGCGTAGTCGAACGGCGCAAAATCGCGTGGACCGCCAGTCGCCCCCTCGACGACATGGATATAGACGAGCTTCAGGGCGTCGAGCTGGTCGGTGATGTAGTCGAACAGCGCCTGCGGATTGGAATCCGAGATATCGTTCGCGGGTGTCACCGGGGAGATGCGAATGCCGGTGCGCTCCGGCCCGATCTCGTCCGCGACCGCCCTGGCGACTTCCAGCATCAGCCGTGCGCGGTTCTCGATTCCGCCGCCATAGGCATCGGTGCGCTTGTTGGCGCCGTCCTTGGCGAACTGGTCGAGCAGGTAGCCGTTGGCGCCATGGATCTCGACGCCGTCGAAGCCGGCCTCGATCGCGTTCGCCGTGCCGCGCTTGAAGCTGTCGATGATCCCGGGGATCTCGCCGAGCTCCAGCGCGCGCGGTTCGGAGATATCGGTGAAGGTGCCGGCCACGAAGGTCTTGCCCTTGGCGCGGATCGCGGACGGCGCGACCGGCGCGCCGCCGCCCGGCTGCAGCGTGGTGTGCGAGATGCGTCCGACATGCCAGAGCTGGATGAAGATGCGCCCCTGGTTCGCATGCACGCGATCGGTGACCTTGCGCCAGCCGGCGATCTGCTCCCTGGAATAGATGCCCGGGGTGTCCTGATAGCCCTGGCCCTGCTGCGATACCTGGCTGGCTTCGGTGATCAGCAGGCCGGCGGAGGCGCGCTGCGCGTAATAGTCGACCGCGAGCGGGCTCGGCACCATTCCGGGAGGCACCGCGCGATTGCGGGTCAGGGGTGCCATCACGGCGCGGTTTGGCAGCGTGATCGGGCCAAGCTGATAGGGCTCGAACAGGTTGGTCGGCGTGCTCATGGTCTGGAAAGTCCGGAAAAATGACAGATCGAGAAAAGGTAAGCATTGCTGACGGCGCAGCAATGCCTCCGAGCCATTCCGATTTCGCAAGTGACCCCCGCAACAGGTCCGGTGCCCTTTTGGCGCAGACCTGGGAAATCCCGGTCCGGGGGCGCGCCGCCGCGCGCCTCCGGACCGACGGGACGTGTCAGCTCACGCCCATGAAATCGCGCTTGCCGATCTCGACGCCGTTGTGGCGCAGGATGTCGTAGGCGGTGGCGGCATGAAAGTAGAAGTTCGGCAGCGAGAAGTTGCTGAGGAATTTCTGGCCGTCCATCGTCATGGTCTTGTCGGGGCCCGCGGGAAAGCTGACCTCGCGCGCCGCCGCGTCGTCGAATTGCGTCGGCTTGAACGCCTTCAGATAGTCGGTGGTCCTGGCGAGCCGCTGCCGCAGCTCCTCGAAGCTCGTTTCGGTATCCGGCGTCGAGGGCACCTCGCTGCCCGTGAGCCGGGCGCAGCCCTTGGCGGCGAAATCGCAGACCAGCTGCACCTGGCGGGTCAGCGGCAGCATGTCGGGATAGAGCCGCGCGCCGAGCAGTGCGTCGGGCTGAATGTTCTTCGCCTTGCAGTGGGCTTCGGCCTTGTTGAGGATCGCGGTGAGACTGCCGAGGATCTGGAGATATGCGGCAACGGAGGCGTCATAGAAAGACATGATGGCTCTTTTCGTGTTGTGGACGGTGGCAGTTCGGGATTCGATCGTCGCGTTCGGCGCAAACTCGCCGCGGGTCCGGTCGCGACTCTCACATCCACTGCATGTGCGGTAGCGGGATCGGGTTATGCCTGACAAGTCGCGCGGGCCGCATCACATCCGCGCGAGCGACCTGGCGTCGAGATCGAAGTGTGAACCGCTTCACCATCGCTACCACTCAAGATTGATAACCCTGCTTCACTCAAATTTCACCCAAGCGATTTGGAGCATCACGATGCCCGATCAGGCAGCCGCATTGACTCATTCCGTCGCCGTGACCCAGGACTCCGATGGACGTCTGGAGGTGTTCGGCCTCGGCACCGACAAGGCGCTCTGGCACGTCTGGCAGACGGCGCCACACAGCGGACCGTGGTCGCCCTGGTCCTCGCTCGGTGGCGTTCTCACCAGCGCCCCCGCGGCCGTCGACAATTCCGATGGCCGGCTCGAAGTGTTCGCGCGCGGCACCGACAACGCGCTGTGGCACATCTGGCAGACCGTGCCGCATGCCGGGCCGTGGTCCGGATGGGCCTCGCTCGGTGGCAAGATCACCAGCGATCCCGCGGCCGCATCGAACAGCGACGGCCGGCTCGAAGTGTTCGCGCGCGGCACCGACAATGCGCTGTGGCACATCTGGCAGACCGTGCCGCATTCGGCGCCGTGGTCGGGCTGGGCGTCGCTCGGCGGCGTCATCACCAGCGATCCCTGCGTGATCGTCAATTCCGATGGGCGGATGGAAGTGTTCGCGCGCGGTACCGACAACGCGCTGTGGCACATCTGGCAGACGGCGCCGCATACCGGTCCATGGTCCGCCTGGGCCTCGCTCGGCGGCGTCATCACCAGCGATCCCGAGGTGTTCGTCAATTCCGACGGCCGGCTCGAAGTGTTTGCGCGCGGCACCGACAACGCGCTGTGGCACATATGGCAGCTGCACCCGCATACCGGACCATGGTCGCACTGGGCCTCGCTCGGCGGCAAGATCACGAGCGATCCGGCCGTGGTCGACAATTCCGACGGACGGCTCGAGGTTTTCGCGCGCGGCACCGACGGCGCGCTGTGGCACATCTGGCAAACCGCGCCGCATACCGGGCCTTGGTCCGGCTGGGCCTCGCTCGGCGGCGTCATCACCAGCGATCCGGTCGCCATCGACAACAGCGACGGGCGGCTCGAAGTGTTCGCGCGCGGCACCGATGATGCGCTCTGGCACATCTGGCAGAAGGCGCCGCATACCGGGCCGTGGTCCAGTTGGGTCTCGCTCGGCGGCCGACTGATCAACGATCCGATCGCGGCCTGAACCAGACGAACGCGGAGCGAGATCACCACTCCAGGAGTGTCATCTCGCTCCCGGACGTTGACGCGATTCCGGCCTGCGAGCAGCCCTTGTGGCGAGCGGCAGGCCAAGCCGTGCGGCTACCGGCGCTCTCACCTGTTGGCTCTCACAGATTGGCGGCGCGTGGAGTGCCGCGCATCCGCGCCAAGAGTTCGGCGGTCGGCCAGGAATCCGCCGGCAGGCCGTATTTCACTTGCATCGCCTTCACCGCGCTGCGGCTCTGCTGGCCGAGCACGCCGTCGACCTTGCCGACGTTGAAGCCGGCGCGCACCAGCAATTGCTGCAATTCCTTGATCTCGTTGAACGGCAATTGCGCGACCGGCACCGCGGGCCTGCGCATCGGCGCGGCGCCGGCGATGCGGGAGGCGAGATAGCCGGCGGTGGTCGAATAGATCAGCGAGTTGTTCCACTCGGTGTAGGCGGCGAAATTCGCGTAGGCCAGAAACGCAGGTCCCGTGCGGCCCATCGGCAACAGCAGCGAGGCCGGCAGATTGTCGTTCGGCAAAGCGCGGCCGTCGGCATAGGTCACGCCGAGCTGCGCCCATTTCGCGCGCGGCAACTGGGTGGTGAGGTCGGCCTGGTCCCACGGGAAATTGGCTGCGGCCGGCGCGCGAACCTCCTCCAGCCAGGGCTCGCCGCGCCGCCATTTCAGCCCGGTCGCGATGTAGTTCGCGGTCGAGCCGATCACGTCGGGCGCGCTGCGCAACAGATTGCGTCGTCCGTCGCCGTCGTAATCGACGGCATAGTTGACATAATGCGCCGGGAGGAACTGGGTCTGGCCGAGTTCGCCGGCCCACGAGCCGACCATCTCGGCGGCTGCGAGATCGCCGCGATCGATGATCTTCAGCGCAGCGATGGTCTCGTTCTGGAACATCTCCGAGCGGCGGCAATCATATGCCAGCGACACCAGCGAGCGCAGTGTCGGCAGGGTGCCCATGTTGGCGCCGAAATCGCTTTCCAGCCCCCAGAACGCGGCGATCACCGCCGGCGGCACGCCAAACTCCTTCTCGGCGCGCGCGAACGCCGCGGCATGGGTCCTGATGCGCTCCTGGCCCTGCTGCATACGATAGGGGGCGGCCATACGGCCGGCGAACTCGGTGAAGATCTGCCCGAACACGCGCTGGCCGCGGTCCCGGTTGACGATGCCCTGGTCGTAGACGAGGTAGGGCGCGGCCTCGCTCAACGCACGCTGCGACACGCCGGCCGCCGCCGCCTGCTGCTTGAGGTCAGCGAGAAAGCGATCGAACGATTGGCCGTTGTGGCAGGCCGCCGCGCGCGGCGAGGCCGCGGGTCTGGCGGGCGCCGGCGTCATTTGCGCCGATGCCGACGAGGACAGCAACAGCGACGCCGCAATTGCCGCGATCAGGAGTCGCATTGCAGACGAACATATCGGCATCGGCATTGACCTGCTTTCGACGTGAGACAGTCCCCATCCATACACCAGCACCGCGGGCCGCAACAACCCGCCCTGACTTCCTGACCGTGGCGCCGGTTAAGGTTGATCGGTTAGGTTAAATCACGGCTCTCGTTGCGGCTTCCGCGGGCTTTGCTATCAGGGAACCATCTGTTCGTGCGAGGAGGCGCCGATGGCGTTTGGCACCGAGACGATGATCCCGACGCGCCGTCGCAGCGATGTGCACTGGTCGCGACTCTGGCATCCCTGGTTCCTGTTGATGCCGTCGCGCGGGATCGACGGGCAGCTGCTGTTCGGGCGGGTCTGGCGCAGGCAGGACCGCGGGCGATGGATCTACAAGCGGCTGACCGACGTGTGAGCCACGGCGAGCTGCGTGCTTGCTCAATGGCCTCGTCGTCCCGCACGGCGCGCTCCTGGTATCGTGTTTCGATCTGATGTTCCCGATCGCGTTTGCCGCGGTTCCCGCGGCGCCGCGACGCAGCGCCCCTCCTTGCGCGCCCCGCGGTCGGCTTCCTACCTCAGTGGTGCCGGGCATCCGGCGCACACGAGGATATCTTGGACATGAGCTACTTTCGAACAGCGCTTCTCCTGGCGGGCCTGACGGCCCTGTTCATGGGCGTCGGTTACCTGATTGGCGGCGCGGGCGGTGCCGTGATCGCGCTTGCCGTTGCGGCCGCGACCAATCTGTTCGCCTATTGGAATTCCGACCGCATGGTGCTCGCGATGCACGGCGCCCACGAGGTCGACCGCTCGACCGCGCCGGAACTGGTCGATCTCGTCGCCGGGCTCGCCGCGCGGGCCGCCTTGCCGATGCCGCGCGTGTTCCTGATGGATGAGGCGCAGCCCAATGCTTTTGCCACCGGCCGCAATCCGCAGAATGCGGCGGTTGCCGTGACCACCGGTCTCGTGCAGTCGCTGAGCCGCGAGGAACTCGCCGGCGTCATCGCGCATGAGCTCGCCCACATCAAGCATCACGACACGCTGTTGATGACCATCACTGCGACCATCGCGGGTGCGATCTCGATGCTGGCGCAGTTCGGCATGTTCTTCGGCGGCAATCGTGACAACAACAATGGACCCGGCATCTTGGGCTCGATCGCGATGATGATCCTGGCGCCGCTTGCGGCCATGCTGGTGCAGATGGCGATCAGCCGTACCCGCGAATACGCGGCCGACGATCTCGGCGCGCGCATCGCAGGCGAACCGCTGTGGCTTGCGTCTGCGCTCGCCAAGATCGACAACGCCGCCCACCGGATTCCGAATGCGGCTGCCGAGCACAACCCGGCGGCGGCGCACATGTTCATCATCAACCCGTTGTCGGGCAGGGGCTTCGACAATCTATTCACCACGCATCCCTCGACCGAGAACCGCATCGCGGCGCTGCGCGACCTCGGCCGTGAACTGGGGGCGCGGGGAGTTGACGCCGCGGCCCGCCCCGGTCATGCGCCACAAGGCCCGTGGAATCGATCATCGGCGTCGCGCGGACCCTGGGGCTAGGTGCTGTCGGGCAGGTATGATCCCAGCCGGCAGCACCCCGTAGCCGGCATGAGCGGAGAGGTATGCGGGATGAGCGAGCCCGGATCAAAGGTCCCAGGTATCACTGCGCTTACCCGGGCTGCGCTTGCTGCTCAACAGCCTCGTCGTCCCGGCACGGCGGGGGCTTCGTGGTCAGGCGCAATTGATGTTGTCACGTCGTGGAGTTCGCTCAATCCTTGCGCTATGTCAATGCGCGGGTGCCCTCCATGTCGCATGTCCTCACGTAGTAGCCGAGCTGAAGCACACCACTTCAGTTGACGGTTGCGGGGGCCCGGACTCCTAGGCACTCCGGCCCCCTTTCGTTTTTCTGTCTCGGAAGGGCCAGCGCGGCACCGCTGACGCTGCGGTCGAGTTCCGCGTTCATGCGCAACTGGTCGTTCGCCGTCGAATACGATCACCTGTTCATGGGCGATCGCAATGTCGGCATGACCTACGATCCGGTCTTTGTCGCCGCGCTCAATCACAGCGAGCGCATCAGGCAGGACATCGACCTAGTCACCGCGCGCATCAACTACCGCTTTGGCGGTCCCGTGGTCGCGAAGTACTGACAGCTGCCAGCAGGCCGCGATCCCCGTTCGTTCTTGCATGGGACGCCGTGGCAGCATTGACCTTGTTGCCTTCGAGAGCGAGCCGGCATTCACGTCGCTGCAAAAGGCATCAATCCTACTGCGCCGATCGCCTCACCGACGAGCCAGACTCGAAATGTGGCCCATGAAATAGGGCTGTCTCCCCGTCATTGCGAGGAGCCCCTTGCGACGAAGCAATCCATCTAGCGCGTGCACAAGCATGGATTGCTTCGCTGCGCTCGCAATGACGCATTGAAACACCTGATTTCACTGGTTTCTTTATCGGTCAGGCTCTCAGGATGAGGGGGGTAAGCGCGGTCGTGGCGCTGTAGCGTTAGCCCTCTACCGCTCCGTCTTCGCCTTCACCGGCTTCTTGGCCGCCGCCTTCACCGCCTTCTTCTCGGCCGCCTTGACCGCCCTGGCTTTCTCGGCCTCGGCCTTGTCGGCCTGCTCGGCCGCGGCCTGTCGCATCGATCTGGCAAAGCTGTCGGCGGCATTGTCGGCGGACATCTGCAGCCGCCGTGCGGCGGCTGTAGCATGCTCCATGGTGTCCTTGGCCAACTGCCTGAAGCGGTCCTTGGCCGGCTTGTCCTTGGCCTTGGCGGCGAGGCTTGCATAGCGGTCGCGCTGCTTCTTCGCGGCGGCGAGGAGGCTCTTGTGCTGTTGTTTGGCCAGATGCCGAATGACGACATCCAGGTTGGCGTCCGCCATAATTGAAATCCCCAAGTCCCGTGACGTGATTTGATCGGCCCAATATGCATTTGCCGCGCGGCTTTGCAATTGCGGGGCGAGGGCAACGTCGGTCGCGGCTTTTGTCCCTCCCCCGCGAGCGTTAGCGAAGCGCGGGGTCGAGGCGAGCGAAGCTCGCTCTGGGGTGGCCGGCCGAAGGCCGGTCGGGTGGGGGTGTCTCAGCGAGTTCATCTGAAAGATCTTGCGTGCGAAACACCCCCCACCCGGCGCTTCGCGCCACCCTCCCCACCACTCGCTTCGCTCGCGGGAGGAGGGATAAGAAAGCGCTGCCCTGCAAGCGCTTCACGATCGTTTCTGGCAAGTGATTTGCCCGACGGGTGGCGTCCGCGAATTCCTGTCCAGCCCTCCTGGAAAAAATATTTTGCTTCTGTTTTTCGGAAATGCATGCTTTTATCTCGCCATCCTGCCTCACTCCAGAGGGGCGCTTCGCGATCGTCACGAACGTTGGGTGCGGGATGCGGTGGACGCGGCAGCGTCGTGCGCGTGGACGGATCGCAGGGCGGTTTATCCGTGAGTGATCGGGCGTAAGACGAACGGCGCTGAAGCGGACGGCCAAGGCGTGTGGTCCTGACACCCCAATGCTGGTGTCAAGTTTCGTAAGGGTCGCGCGAGCCCGACCGGGCAGCGATGCGCGATCATCCAGGGAATGACGGGGGCACAGCTGGTCCCCGGGGAGAGCGCGCTATACGCTGTTAAAACCATCGCGTGGGGAATGCCGGATGTTTCCGGTGCCTCCGCTGTGAATACTGGTGTGCATATTCACTACCACTATGCGCACACCAGGCTGCGGGTGCATTGGGCACCCGGCATTCCCCGCGCCCTCTTCAATGAGGGCGGGACGTTAGAAGCAAGACTCGCGCGGAATATGCGGCGAGATCGCGAAGTTGTGCTTGCGGGAAGTTGTTCTTGAGAGCTGCGCCGTTTGAGATTTTGAATCCGCGAACGCGCGCCATACTCTCGTCGTCCTGACAAAGGTCAGGACCCATAACCACCGTCGTTCATTGGAGCACGAGCCGTCAGCCATCATGCCAAATGCGAGGCTGCGGGGTATGGATCCCGGCGTTCGCCGGGATGACGAGATGGGTCACGCCTTCCCAGGCTCGACCGCCTTCGTGGCGCCGACCTCGGTCTCGACGAACAGAGTGGGCACCTTCCTGGCCCAATCCAGCAGCCCTGCCGTGGCAATCATGATCAGGATGCCGGCGGCGCTGACGACCAGCTGCTCCCAGACACCTCTGGTGTACTGCATCAGGATCCAGTGCGCGGCAAAGGAGAGGAACACGCTGAAGCAGAAGATCGGCAGCGAATGCTGACCGCACAGGATCAGGGGACGCAGCCAATTCGAGCGGAGCAGCGCCCAGTCGCGTGGCACGTATCGCGTGACCACCACGGCGAGCGCGAGGAAGTGGGTGAAGCGCAGCATGTCGAGATCGGTCTTGTCGATCGGATAGATCGCCTTGATCATCCATTTCGGGATCTGCGCTTCCAGGACCGGGATGTGCCAGGTCATCACGATCACGAAGGCGAACGCCATCCAGGCGACGGCCACGGCGAGGGTCAGGCGCGAGCGGAGCAGGGGCATCAGCCTGGCGGCGCCCCCGATGCCGCACCAGGCCGCGAACACGAACATCAACTGCCATGCAAAGGGGTTGAAGTACCAGGTCGTCCCCGGCGGATACGACGCGAAATTCCAGTCGAACCAGCGCGCCAGGCCATAGAGCACGGCGGAGCCGAGCAAAGTCAGGTTCGGGCGGCGCGTCAGGCCCCACAGGATCAGCGGCGAGGCCAGGATCAGCGCAATATAAAGCGGCAGCACGTCGAGATTGACCGGCTTGTAGCGCAGCGTCAGCGCCTGCCCGATCAGTACGTCCGGGTGCTGCAGGAAATTGAAGACGTTGAGCTCATTCTCATACATCGGATTGTCGAATCGCCGCGCGGTGCGGGCGATCTGGGCGGTGAACACCAGAAACAAGAGGATATGGGCGACGTACATCTGCCAGGCGCGCAGCACCAGCCGCTTGGTGGCGGCGAGAAAGTGGCCCGAGGCGATGATCGGGCCGTAGATGTGGCCGGCGAGATAGCCGGAAATGAAGACGAAGAACTCGGCGGCGTCGCTGAAGCCGTAGTTGCGCAGGGTCAGCCAGGCGACGACGTCCTGCGGAATGTGATCGAGGAAAACCATCCACAGCCCGATACCGCGGAACAGATCGAGCCGGAGGTCGCGCGCGACGACATGCGAGAGAGTCACCGCATCCTGATTGCCGTTCATGCGCTCCTCGTCGTGTCGACTTCGCCCGGCCGGATGCGGAACATCGCATCTGTGCGAGTCTCTGACCGCCAAAACATCGCAACGGTCATCGGCCGTCAAGCGCGCCGGATGGGGAGGGCGGTCAACAATCCAGTGAAGACTGCGTTGTCGGGACGCTCGGGGAACGCAGAAAATTCACTCCGTCGTCCCGGCCAAGCGAAGCGCGAGCCGGGATCCATAACCACAGATTTCCATTTTTCTCAGGCTGGGGCCGCAACTTTGCCCACACCAACGATCGGTGGTCATGGGTCCCGGCCTTCGCCGGGACGACGAATTCGGGGATGTTGGAAGCGCAGGCCCTCACACCTCCCTTGCATTGGAAAACGCGAACGACGACACGCGGCGGGTGTTTTCGTCGAGGATCAGCGTGCGGGTGATCGGCGGTTCGGCGCGCTGGCTGCAGTTCTCGCGCTCGCAGAGCCGGCAATTGACGCCGATCGGGGTGCCCTCGGCCTTTTCCAGATCCATGCCGGCGGCGTAGATCAGCCGCGCGGCGTGGCGGATCTCGCAGCCGAGCCCGATCGCGAAGCGCGGCTGCGCCTGCGGATGTGGGGCCACCGGGCGGCGCACCATCTGCGCGATCGAAAAATATCTGTTGCCGTCGGGCAATTCGATCACCTGCTTGAGCAGGCGGTCCGGCGTGTCGAAGGTCGAGTGCACGTTCCACAGCGGGCAGGTGCCGCCGAATTTCGAGAACGGAAAGGTGCCGGAGGAAAATCGTTTCGACACGTTGCCGGCATTGTCGACCCGCAGCAGAAAAAACGGCACGCCGCGGGCATTGGGCCGTTGCAGCGTGGTGAGGCGGTGACAGACCTGCTCGAACCCGGCATTGAAACGCTGCGCCAGCAGATGGACATCGTAGCTCAGGCTTTCGGCCGCGGCATGGAAGGCCGGGTAGGGCATCATCACGGCGGCGGCATAGTAATTCGCCAGCGTGATGCGGTAGAGCCGGCGCGGCGTCTCGTCGAGCGGTCCGGCGCGGTTGATGATGGTTTCGAAACTGCTGCCGCATTCGGCGAGCCCGATCTGAAAGGCGAGCTGGAAGATCCGGCCGGGCCCGTCGACCAGTTCGGAGATCAAAAGTTGCCGGCGGTGGCGGTCGAACCGCCGCAGCGTCTCGCGCATCACATCGACCGGCATGATGCGGGTGACGACCGAATGCTTTTCGCGCAAGCGCGTGGCGAGCGCGGCGAACAGCTGCTCGGCCGGCACGTTCAGCTCATCGCGCAGGTTTTCCGCCGCCTGTTCGAGTTCGGGGAAATAATTCCGGTTGGCCTCGATCAGGTCGCGCACCCGCTCGATCGGATTGGCCTCGAATCTCGCGCCCTCGTCGCGGTCGGCCATCTGCGCGGCGACCATGGTCTCGCCGCGGCGGGCCTCGGTATAGGCGGCATAAAGCCGTTGCAGCGAATGGGTCACCCCGGGACAGAGCTCGGCGAGATCGCGCAGCTCCTGTTTCGGCAGGTCGATCTGCCGGAACAGGGGATCGGAGAAGATTTCATTCAATTCGGCGAAAAAGCGATCCTCGTCGGCGGTGGCGAGGTCGCGCAGGTCGAGGTCGTAGGTTTCCGCCAGCCGGAGCAGGATCTGCGCGGTCACCGGGCGCTGGTTGCGCTCGATCAGGTTGACATAGGAGGGCGAAATGCCCAGCCCCTCGGCGATCTGGGTCTGTGACAGGCCGAGTTGCTGGCGGATGCGCCGGAATCTCGGCCCGACGAACAGCTTCTTCCCGGAGTCGCCGGCCATGGCAGCCTCATTGACCTATTTTGTGACAATTATGACAAATTGACATCTGTGACATGTTCTTATGTTACATGACATCATCATTGGAACGCAAGGTATCTATACGAATTAAGGGATTTAGCGTTTAGCTCTGGTCACGTTTCGCAATGCACTGTCACGAATGTCGAACAAGAAGCGATGACGCTGCGATTGCTCGGCATCGAAAGGATCACGGACATGAACTACCAGCCGCGCGGGATAAGCGACCAGACCATCCAGGGACCGGCGTCCTATCTGGCCGAGGTTGGAGCCGCCGAGGCGCTCCTCAAGACCCAGCCGACGTGGAACGGCGTTACCGCCGAAGCCGTGGCGCGCATGCGTCTGCAGAACCGCTTCAGGACCGGCCTGGACATCGCGCGATATACTGCCGCGCTGATGCGCAGCGATATGGCTGCCTATGACGGCGATCCGACCAAGTACACCCAGTCGCTCGGATGCTGGCACGGCTTCATCGCGCAGCAGAAGCTGATTTCGGTCAAGAAGCATTTCGGTACGACCGATCGCCGCTATCTGTATCTCTCCGGCTGGATGATCGCAGCACTTCGCTCCGAGTTCGGACCGCTTCCCGATCAGTCGATGCACGAGAAGACCTCGGTGCCGGCGCTGATCGAAGAGCTGTACACCTTCCTTCGTCAGGCGGACTCCCGTGAGCTCAACGATATCTTCCGCGCCCTCGACGCCGCTCGCAAGGCAGGCGACAGCGCGAAGGAAAAGGCATTGATCGAAAAGATCGACACCTTCCAGACCCATGTCGTGCCCGTCATCGCCGACATCGACGCTGGTTTTGGCAATGCGGAGGCGACCTATCTGCTCGCAAAGAAGATGATTGAAGCCGGCGCGTGCGCCCTGCAGATCGAAAATCAGGTCTCCGACGAAAAGCAGTGCGGCCACCAGGACGGCAAGGTGACTGTGCCGCACGAGGTGTTCCTGGCGAAGATCCGGGCCTGCCGCCATGCCTTCCTCGAACTGGGCGTCGAAGACGGCATCATCGTGACCCGCACCGACTCGCTCGGTGCCGGTCTCACGCAGCAGATCGCCGTCAGCCACAAGCCCGGCGACCTCGGCGATCAATACAACAGCTTCCTGGATTGCGAGGAGGTCACGGCCGCCAACGCCAGAAATGGCGATGTCATCATCAACCGCAACGGCAAGATGATGCGTCCGAAGCGGCTTGCCAGCAACCTCTATCAGTTCCGTGCCGGCACGGGCGAAGACCGCTGCGTGCTCGACAGCATCACCTCGCTGCAGAACGGCGCCGACCTGTTGTGGATCGAGACCGAGAAGCCGCATATCGAGCAGATCGCCAAGATGGTCGATCGCATTCGCGAGGTCATTCCGAACGCGAAGCTGGCCTACAACAACTCGCCCTCGTTCAACTGGACGCTCAACTTCCGTTGGCAGGTCTACGACGCGATGAAGGAAGCCGGCAAGGATGTCAGCAAGTACAACCGCGCCGAGCTGATGAAGGTGGAATACGACGATACGCCGCTGGCGATTGAAGCCGACGAACGCATCCGTACCTTCCAGGCCGATTCGGCGAAGCGTGCCGGTATCTTCCACCATCTGATCACGTTGCCGACCTATCACACGGCGGCTCTGTCCACTGACAATCTCGCCAAGGAGTATTTCGGCGAGCAGGGCATGCTGGGCTATGTGAAGAATGTTCAGCGCCAGGAGATCCGGCAGGGCATCGCCTGTGCAAAGCATCAGAACATGGCCGGCTCCGATATCGGAGACGAACACAAGGAATATTTCGCCGGTGAAGCCGCTCTGAAGGCGGGCGGCGCCCACAACACGATGAACCAGTTCGGCTAAAGTAACAGCCGGTCAACAACAGGAGACGATCATGACCAAAGGCAGCAATTTCTGGGTGATTGGCGGCGAGTTCGGTTCGATGAACTTCCACAAGCTCGTGGAAGGCTCGGCCCAGGTGCAGGGTCCGTTCAAGACCCGCAAGGAAGCCGAGGATGCCTGGCGCGTGGTCTCGGAGGAGAACCGTCACAAGGCCGGCGTGCGCTTCTCGATCGTCGAAGAGCCCTCGCGGGTTTCGGCGGCCTGACCGACTAAAAAGCTAAGAAACGTCCAAGGAAGCGAAGCTGCGGCCCCATCCGGATTTCCCGGGTGGGGCCGTTGGTCGTGGTATCTCTGTCGGGGCCGGCCCTTTGGCCGCGCAAGGGTCGCGAGCGCCGTCAAAACTGTGGACTTAACCCGTTGAGAACAAACGTCCTTTGCGGGGCTCTTGGTTGCTGCTAGGTTAACCCTCGAAAAAGACGGGGTTCAACCCCGACGTGCAGAGGGTAAAAGGCGGTCCAGATGTCTGAGGCGCAGGAAGGCGGCAACGCCGCAACCGATCCCCGTCCGATTCGGCTGCGCGATGCGTTGCGGCAGGCGCGGATCGAGGCCGCCGACCGCACCGGCGTCGTCGTCGATCTGCGCGATGCCGAGGTCGCGCGTCTCGAGATCCTGAGCGATGCGCTTGATCCCCTGTTTGCGCAGATCCCCGATTCCGTCGACCTGTTCGACCGCGGCCTCAGCCAGGGTGAAACGCCGCGGCTGTGGATCGACGTCGTCGCCCATGTGGTGATGGGCCGCGACAAGCGGATCTATCGCTTCGTGCAGGACACCCGCTTCGGCCGCATGGTGTTGGCCGAATCGCACGAGGTCGGGGTGATGGTCCAGGCCGTGACCGGCTATGTCGCCCGCCGCATGATCGAGCGCGAGCGCGCGCTGGTCGTGACGCCGGCAACAGGCGAGGTCGGGAAGCGGCGCTTCGGAGGCTTGTTGATGTTCGTGATCGGCTTCGTCGCCGGCGCCGCCGCGCTGTTCGGCGTCGCGCTGCTGGCGGCGCTGCGCAATCTCTGATCGGCTCGCAGCAGCGCCGAGCGATGGGGGTGGTCCGTGCCAGTGTTCAGTGCCGTACTGTTGGCGATTGCCGTGGTGGGAGGCGTCGTCCTGTTCGGAAAATGGATGTCGCTGCGGCGCGCCGAGTTCATCCGCACCTTTCGCTGGCCGCCCGGTCTGCTCGAGCGTTTTGAAAAGCGGCACCCCGGGTTTGGCCGCAAGGACAGTGCGCTGGTGTCGCAGGGCTTGCGGCAATTCTTTCTGGCCTATCTGATGAGCGGGAAGCGTTTCGTGTCGATGCCGTCGCAGATCGCCGACGACCTCTGGCACGAGTTCATCCTGTACACGCGCGACTATGACAACTTCTGCCGACGTGCCTTTGGCGGCTTTCTCCACCACACGCCCGCGGTGGTTCTGAGCCCGCACCGCAGGAGCAACGAAGGCCTTCGCCGCGTCTGGTGGTATTGCTGCAAATACGAGAATATCAATCCGGTCCATCCGACGCGGCTGCCGCTTCTCTTTGCGCTCGACAGCAAGCTCAAGGTTCCGGACGGATTCGTCTATCACCCGCAATGCGAGGAGCTGCGGAAGAATGGCAGCGGCGCCGCCTATTGCGGCGGTGACTTCGCAAGCACCTCCTTCGATGGCAGCTCCGACGGGTTCGGGGATTCCAGCGGCGACGGGCATGGCGGTGCTGCCGATGGGGGTGGCCACGGCGGCGGGGGCGGCGACAGTGGCGGGAGTGGCGACGGCGGGGGAGGCTGTGGTGGCGGTGGTTGTGGTGGCGGCGGCGGAGATTAGACGTTGCACTATATCAAGCGCGTCTGCCGGATTTCGCGCACCCGCAGGGCCTCGTTGATGCCGCGCACGATCTGTTCGCAGCGCCAGGCGCCACCGTCGCGCCGGATCGCAAACAGATTATAGGCGGCTGCCGGATAATGGCCGTGCCCGACCGACGACGCCGACGGCACGCCGACCACGGGAATCGTACCGCTCGGACCGTCGATCAGGATGGTCGAATGAACGTGGTCATGGCCGTGCAGCACCAGCTCGACGCCGTGGCGCTTGAGACAATCCAACAGCTCCGCCGAATCGGTCAGCCGCTTGATCCGCGAGTTCGATCGCAGCGGGTGGTGCACCAGAAGGACGCGAAACGTCTCCTGGCCCGACAAGCCGGCCAGCAGGCGATCGAGCGCTTCAAGCTGCGCGGTGCCCAGCGTTCCCGTCGCCATGAAGGGTGGGGTCGGCAACGCCGAGGACAGGCTGATCAGCGCCAGCGGGCCGCGCCGGCGCAGCGCGGGAAAGACGCTCCCGCCATTGGCGCGCTCGTCGCCTTGAAGATATCTCGACCAGGATTCGGCAAAGCGAAGTCGTGTGGCGCGGACGTAGGCATCGTGATTGCCGGGAATGGCGGTAATCCGCTTGGGGGGCCCGAGGCTTTCCAGCCAGGCACGGGCCGCGGCGAATTCCGCCTCCAGCGCGAGATTGACGAGATCGCCGGTGACCGCGATGTGATCGGGGGACTGCGCCTGCAGGTCCGACACCAGCACGTCCAGTACCTCGCGGCGATGATATTTGTGCCGGTTACGCGTCCAGTTGAGGTAGCCGAGCGCGCGCTTGCCCGCGAGCTCGGTCAGCCGCGGCCGCGGCAAGGGCGGCAAATGCGGATCCGACAGGTGGGCCAGAACAAAGGCCGCCATCACTGCCGCCCCGTCGAACTGCTCGCGATGTCCTGCCGTATCGGCGCCATGATGGTCTCCCCGGAAAGCCCGTCATCTCTTGGCAAGCGGATTGGGACGGCGCAAGGATCAAAGGGGTCAAGTACGGGATTTGGATCGTGATGAGTCTGCAGAACCTGCGATGGCGGATTGAACCGGTGCTGCGACGCGCCTTTCACTTCTATTGGTGGCTTGCGCGCGGCATGACCCTGGGTGTCCGTGCCGTGGTGCTGGACCGCGAGAATCGTGTTTTTCTGGTCAACCACAGCTATGTCGCCGGCTGGCACCTGCCGGGCGGCGGCGTCGAGGTCGGGGAAACCTTCATGGAGGCGCTGCGGCGCGAACTCGTCGAAGAGGGACGGATCGAACTTGCCGAGGAGCCCGTCCTGCATGGATTATTCTTCAACGGCCACGTCTCCCGCAGGGATCATGTCGCCGTCTATATCGTCCGCCGGTTCACGCAGGACAGGCTTCCGGAGCCGAACCACGAGATCATCGCTTGCGGCTTTTTCGCGGCCGATGCGCTGCCCGAGGGGACAACCGGGGGTACGCGGTTGCGGATCGCGGAGGTGCTCGAGGGCAGGAAGGGTGCCGCCACATGGCGTTAGCGATCACGTGTGTTAGGAATCCTCGCGCTGCGAACTGATGGAAGCGAAATGAGATCCCTGAAGATTGCCTGTGGAATCGTCTGTCTTCTCGTGCTCGCGAGCAATGTCTGGTCGATGTCGCGCTGGAACGAGGCGCGCGGCGTCTATGACGATCTCTGCTATCTGCGTCAGGCTCATCTGTTTCAACGCTTCGGCCTTGCCGGTTTCGACACCGACATCTCCCGTGACGACGACCATTATCTCGTCGGCAAGCTGAAGCAGATCGGCTTTCCGACGCGGGACGATGCGAGCAATGCGCCGTGCCACACGCCGATGCCATCGTCCGGCAGGCTGGTCATTCAATATCCGCCGGGGACCGGAGCCGTGCTCGCTTTGTTTCCGGAAGGTCATCAGGTGATCCCGCTCTACGTGCTCGCGACCGCCATGGTTTTCGCCCTTGCCGTGCTCGCCATTGCCTCCGCGGCTCTCGCATCGGAGGTGGTGCTCGCCGGGCTTTTCGGATGCCTCGCCATCTACCTCATGATCAATCCGGCGAAGGCCAGCTATTCGATGGCGCCGACCATGGTGACCTGCGCGCTGGTCGGCTGTCTCACGGCGCGCTGGTTGATCGGGCGTCGTCATGACGTGCTCCTGCTGCTGTCGCTCGGCCTGCTGCTCGGCCTGTCCGTGAACTTCCGTTTGCCGAACCTGTTTCTGTCCGCCGGCTATTTTCTGTTTCTGCTCGGGGTGTTTCTGTCGACGCGAACGATGCGGGCGGCACTGGATGGCCTGTGGTTCGGAACCGCGTTCCTGGCCGGCATGGCGCCGACGCTGATATCCAACGCGATCAACGCCGGCAGTCCGCTCGCCACGACCTATGGCAGTGCGGACGTGACGCCGCCCGAGTTCAGCTTCGCGATCGTCTGGCAGTACATCGCGGACATGCAGTTCGTGCTGCTGGTCCTGGCGATCGTGTCAGCTGGTTTTCTGCTCGGCGCGCGTGGTTTCACCGGCGTCAGCCATGTCGCCCTGCTCACCGCGGTCAATCTCCTGGTCAATCTCGCCTTCTTTCTCAGCCACCCCGTGTTCACACCCTATTACACGGTACCGATCGCCATGCTGTCCTTGTGGTGTCTGCTGTTTGGTTATCTGCTGCGGCCGGCGGAAGACCCGGACGGCGCAGCCGGCGCGCGGACAGCTTGATGGATGCCGGCGGCGATATGAGCACGGGTCTCCGCGGACGGGTGCTGCTGCAATGATTGCTTCGTCGATGCGTATTGCCGTGCTGGTGCCATGCTTCAACGAGGAGGCGGCGGTCGCCACCGTCGTGCGGGATTTCCGCAAATTCCTGCCTTCGGCCGCGATCCATGTCTACGACAACAATTCGACCGATCGCACCATCGCTTTGGCGCGCGAGGCCGGCGCGATCGTTCGCAGCGAGCGCCGGCAGGGCAAGGGCCATGTGGTCAGGCGCATGTTCGCCGATGTCGATGCCGACATCTACGTCCTGGTCGATGGCGATGCGACCTATGATGCGCCGAGCGCGCCGCGTATGATCGAGACGCTGGTCAATGAGCATCTCGATATGGTCGTGGGTCTGCGCATCGATCAGGTCGGGGCCGCCTACCGCAGGGGGCACCGCACCGGCAACTGGATGCTGACCCGGTTTCTGTCTTCGGTGTTCGGCCGGGCCTTCAAGGACATCCTGTCGGGCTATCGCGTCTTCTCGCGGCGCTTCGTCAAATCCTTTCCGGTGCTGTCGGACGGCTTCGAGATCGAGACCGAGTTGACCGTTCACGCGCTCCAACTGGCGCTGCCGGTCGCGGAGGTCGAGACGCCCTACTACGCGCGGCCGCAAGGATCGTTCAGCAAGCTCAATACCTGGCGCGACGGTTTCCGCATCCTCGGCACCATCCTGAAGCTCTATCGTTCGGAAAAGCCCTTGCGCTTCTTCACCGCCATCGGCGGCCTGCTGGCGGCGCTTTCGATCGGTCTCGCGGTTCCCGTTTTCATCACCTATCTCGAACAGGGCATCGTGCCGCGGCTGCCCACCGCCTTGCTGTCGACGGGATTGATGATCGTGGCCATGCTGTCGGTGTCGTCCGGCCTGGTGCTCGATACGGTCACGCGCGGGCGCCGGGAAATGAAGCTGCTCGCCTATCTCTCGCAGCCTCCCGTCAAGACGGAATGACGGTCGCTTCGAAGTCATGTTCACTTCGAAGTCATGGACCGCGCTCCCGCCAGATGCTATCCCGCGAAATCATGACCGATTTGTCCATCACAATTTCGCCCGAAACCATCAATGACGCGCAGGCCATCGAGCGCCTGCTCGAGCGCACCTTCGGCCCCGGCCGCTTCGTGCTCAGCGCCTACCGGCTGCGCGAACATGTCGACCATCTGCTCGATCTGTCCTTCACCGCGCATATCGGCACCTTGCTGGTGGGATCGGTGCGGCAGCTGCCGGTCTGTGTCGGCGACACCGCGGCGCTGCTGTTGGGGCCGTTGACGGTCGAGCCGCCATTCCGCAAACACGGCATCGGTCGCGCGCTGCTCGAGCGCGCGCTGACGGATGCCAGGGCTGGCGGCCATCGTCTCGTGCTTCTGGTCGGCGACGAGGCCTATTACAGCCGCGTCGGCTTCAAGCCCGTGCCGAAGGGCAGGGCGACCATGCCGGGGCCGGTCGACTACCGGCGCCTCCTCGTTGCCGAACTGGTCGACGGCGCTTTCGAGGGCGTGTCCGGCGCGATCCGCCCGGACTGGCGCAAGGCGCGCCAGCCGGTCTGACGTCGTTCACAGCTTCTGCGAGATGCCGACGAAGAAGCCGCGGCGCGGTCCGAATTGCGGCGCGAACACGCCGATGCCGGAGCCGTCCCTGATCTGGTAGATCCTGTCGAACAGGTTGACGACGTCGAACCGCAGCGTGGTCGGCTTGTTCGGTGCCACGATGTTGAAATCGTGCGACAGCCCCATATTGACCTGGGTGTACGAGGGCAGGTGATCGGTGTTGGCAAAGCCGGAGCGAAGGCCGGAGCCATGGATCATCGACGCGCTGAAGCGTGTGCCGTTCCACAGATAGGACGCGCCGGCCGATGCGGTCAGGACCTGGGCATGGTCGGTGTAGATGGAGTGGGAGGCGATGTAGCTCAGTTCGTCCTGAGCGAACAGGAACTGGTTCGATACGATGTTGGTGGCGGCCTGTCTGGCCCAGGCGAGGTTGCCGTAGGCGCGGAAATTGCCGTTGGTGTAGGTCGATTTGAGTTCGAGGCCGACGTTCTCGCCGCGCTCGTAATTGAATCCCTTCAGCACATAGGCCGCGCCGAACTGGCCGTCATCGAGCAGGTCGCGGGTGGTCTTGTAGTAGGCGTCAGCCCCCACTTCGAGACCGGGTATGGGATAGATCGTCTGCACGACACCGACGTCGAACACATGCGATCGCTCCGGCAGGACCGGGCTGCTCGTCGACACCTCGGGTTGCTGCGACGTGCCCTGGACCAGCGCAAGATTGGTCGGGGCTGCGATCACCTGCTGCGGCGGTGTGAAGTTTCGCGCATAGCCGGCGTGGAACGTGGTGCCGTCATAAGGTTTCCAGGTCAGGCTGACGCGCGGGCTGAACTGGTTGGCATCGACATATTGATACATCTGGTCGAACCGCAGTCCGGCGTTCAGGGTCAGAGTGTTGGTGATCCTCCACTCGTCCTGCAGATAGGTGCCGAACAGCCAGCCGGTCCTGGCACTGGAATCGAAGATGGAAAATGGTGCGTCCAGCGGGTTGCCCGTGGCGGGGTCGAGCGGCAGCACGGTTGATGCATTGTTGACCAGCGAGCGCTCTGCGCTCATCGAAAACCCGAAGCGCACCGTATGCGCAAGACCTGCGCGCCAGGCGGTGTCTTCCTGGATGCCGTTGACCACGCTCTGGCGATAGACGTCCGAGGCCACGCCATTGAAGACGAGGTCTCCGATCGGATCAGGCGTGAAGTGCAACAGGCTGGTGCGGTTGAAATAGGAGAGCTGGAAATCGAGGCCATCGGCCGATGTCTGATAGGCGACGACGTTGAATTGATTGAACTCGTTCTGGTGCTGGTTGAGCCCTGCCGAATCGAAGCTGGACACGCCGAAAGCCGTGAAGCCCGGCGTCTGTCCGGGATTGTTCGGAATCTGATAGCTGTTGTTCGAGACCCCGCTGATGAAGGTCAGGCGGCTGCTGGGATCGAGCACGGTGGACAGATAGAGGAAGCCTTTTTCCTGGGCCGTGCGGTCGTGAATGGCGTCACGCGCGGGCGTCGGATTCTCTATTCCCAGATTGCTCCCGAAGTACCGCCCCGAGACGAAATATTGTGTCTGTCCGACCGTGCCGCCGTATTCGAAATTGGGCGTGATCGTACCGTTGCTGCCGCCATACACGCTGACGCTGCCGGAATTGTCGAACGCGTCCGTCCTGGTCTGGATGTCGAGCACGCCCGCCGTGCGCAGGCCATATTGCGCCGGCAGTGCGCCGGTGAGGAGCGCGAGGTTGCCGACGATGCCGGTGTCGAGGATTTGACCGAAGGCGCCGACGCCGTCGGGCAGCATGATGCCGTTGATGCGATATTGGACGTTGCCGTGCTCGTTGCGGACATGCAGTTCGCCGCTTGCGGCGGAATCCTGCGTGACTCCCGGCAACTGCAGCAGGGCCTTGTCGAGCGGCGTATTGGTGCCTTGCGGCAAGGCCTCGATGGCCTGCCTGCTGATCTGATATGAGGTGGCGCCGATCGGCGCGACGATGGTGGCGCGGGCCTGGTCGAATCTGTCGGTCTTGCCGGCCAGAACCTGCGCCTCGGTCTGTGGCAGCGTCCCGGGCGCGTCGCGCCGCTTCGGTTCTGCAACCCGCGTCTTCGGCCGCCGTGGCGCCTGTGCATGCCGCGGTGCCGTGACCTGGATTGGCGGCAATACCATGACGCCATTGTCCTTCGCGGCGTCCTGTGCCCGCGCAACGCCGCCGACGTCGCCAAGAATGATAGTGGCCGCGGCGCAGGCGGCCGCCATGGAATTCGATGATGCTGACATGATCCTGATCCCGATCAGGCGGCCGAACCACTTCGCGGTTTCGGAGCATCGCCTGCCGCCGCGATGCGGCGGACCGATTGAATGTCCCGCAATCGGCCGCGAACGATGCGGCGCTCATGCGAGCGGATTTATCGATTGAGCGTTGTCAGGAGGCGGGAGGCGCGCGCGGCTGGAAGTGGACGCCGACGCATTTCAGGTGAAGAAACTCGGCGTCGGTCGCGAGGTAGAGAAATTCGAAGGCCTGCGGCAGCGACAACACCGGCGGTGGCGAAACCATCGCCGTGCCGGCAAGAGCCATGACGGCGCAGATCGCGCAGTCGTCGACCGGTTGCTGGTCGTCATGCGGGGCGGGCGATTGCTGTGGCGTCGCCTGAGCGTCGACCCAGACGCCGCCGACTTCGGCGGCCGCGGTCGGGCCGGAAACGGACGAAGGTGCCGCCTGTGCGGCGAGCCCGTGGAAATGTCCGAATGACAGCGCAAACTGGATGGCAAGCGCGAACAGCGCCAGCCGCGAGCCCTGTTTGAGGTGTTTCCGGAACCACTTCATGCCGATACGGCTCTCCCCACCGGAGCTCTGAAGGCGGCCGATGTTACAATGTAACATCGCAGGGAGCAGCCGACAGTGTCAATCGCGGCGTCTTTCCGGCACACGGATGTCGATGCGGTGTGATTTATGCGTCACGCAGACGCGGCCGCAGGGTCGCCCGATCAGCGTCCCTCACGCACCCAGGTCGCGGCGAATGCACCGAGCAGCAGCAACAGCCCGATCAGGCCGGCGAAGATCGGCAGCACGCCGACGCCCCTGACGACGCTGGCATCGCGCAGTCTCACGCCCATCCAGCCGTCGCCGTGGAAGACGCTCGACGAGCGCACCGGCGCGATGCGTGGCAGATCGATGCGCGCGCCGTCGACCACCCGCTGGGTGTCGCCGCCGGTCGCCTGCGTCAACGGCTTCAGCAACTCGGTCGTCGAGGTGACTTCCGAAAATTCCTTCGGATTGGTCGGGCCGACATTGATCAGGGCTTTCAGCGTGCCGTCGGTGGCCTGCCAGAGTCCGAGTTCGTTGGCCGGAAGCGTTGCGCGCCACTCGCCCGGCTCGCCGGCGCTCAAGGTCAGTTCGCGCGTCGTGCCCGACGGCGAGGTCACTGTGACCGGCACGACGCTGTCGGCCATGGTCTGGCGGGTCACCATGAGGTCGTGACCCTGCACCTGCAGCCGCAAGGCCTCTTCATCGAGATCCGGCTGGTGCATCAGCCAGTGCGACATGCGCCGCAGCAGGTCGAGATGCGGTCCGCCGCCCTCATAGCCGCGCGCCCATAGCCAGATGTGATCGGTCAAGAGCAGCGCGACCCGGCCCTCGCCGTAGCGCGACAACAGGAGCAGCGGCTTGTTGTCGGCGCCCGTCATCACCGCCGAGCCGGTGGCGTTGCGGGTGTCGACGGTACGGAAGAAACGGCTCCAGTGCGGCGGCTCGCTGGCCGAGCCCTCCAGTCCGCGGGTCACCGGATGGCGTTTGCCGGCGTCGGACAGATGCGCGTAAAAGGGCTTCTCGGTGACGCCGACCGGTTCGGCCGGCAGCACCGAATCGAGCGGCGTGCGCCAGATGCTCGTTGTCGACGCGTAGTCCGGCCCGGCCGAGACCAGCACCGCGCCGCCGGCGCGCACATAACGCGCCATGTTGTCGAAATAGGGTATCGGCAGCACGCCCTGGCGGGCGTAGCGGTCGAAGATGATCAGCTGGAACTCGTTGATCCTCTGCTGGAACAGTTCACGGGTCGGAAACGCGATCAGCGACAGTTCGTTGATCGGCGTGCCATCCTGCTTCTCCGGCGGCCGCAGAATCGTGAAATGCACGAGATCGACGCTGGCATCGGACTTCAGGAGGTTGCGCCAGGTGCGCTCGCCGGAATGCGGCTCGCCCGAGACCAGCAGCACGCGCAGCCTGTCGCGCACGCCGTCGATCGCGACCACCGCGCGGTTGTTGACCGGCGTCAGCTCGCCCTCGAGCGGCGAGGCCTCGATCTCGACGATGTTGGGACCGGCATGCTTGATGTCGATATCGACGCTCGAGGTCTGGCCGCTCTGCATGCTGCGTTCGCCGATGACCTCGCCGTCGCGGCGGATCACGACCCTGGCGCGCTCGCCGGTGACGCCCTGGTCGTCGAGGCGATAGGTGACGGTCTGGGTCTGCCCGACGATGCCAAATCGCGGCGCGGCCGAGATCGCGATGCGGCGGTCGCGCTCGTTCTTGACGCCGGTGATCAGGGCATGGACCGGAGCCTGGAAACCGACCGCGGCGGCATTGGCCGGAATGTCGTGCACGCGCCCGTCGGTGATCAGGAAGGCGCCGGCGACGCGATCGACCGGCACGTCCGACAGCGCCGAGGACAGCGCGCCGAACAATTTCGTGCCGTCGGTCTCGCCGTCCGCCTGGCCGGCATCGACCACGCGCACCTCGAGGCCCTTGATCTTCTTCAGACTGTCGAGCAGCGCTTCCTGGGCGGCCGCGGTCTGTTTGGTGCGGTCGCCGAAATTCTGGCTCGGACTCTTGTCGACGATGACGGCTGCGACGGAGGAGAGCGGCTCGCGGTCCTCGCGGGTGAAGGAGGGGTTGGCGAGCGCCAGCGCCAGCAGTGCGAGTGCAGCCACGCGCAACGCCGCGCCGCGCGGCCGGCTCAGCATGAGCAGCACCGCGATCACGGCGATCGCAGCGAGCGCGATCCAGAGCACGAGCAGGGGGACGAGCGGAGTGAATGCGATGCCGTATTGCATGCTCGGTCCCTATTGCCCCAACCGCTCGATCAGCGCGGGCGCATGCACCTGATCGGCCTTGTAGTTGCCGGTCAGCGTATACATGACGATGTTGACGCCGGCGCGGAACGCATATTCGCGCTGCTTCGGCTCACCCGGTGTGAGCGGCAGCATGGCCTGGCCGTCGGGGCGGATGGCCCAGGCGCCGGCCAGGTCGTTCGAGGTGATGATGATCGGCGAGACGCCGTCGCCGCCCTTGGCCGGCCGCGACGCGGCTTCGTCGTCGTCCTCGCGCGGCAGCGCCTCCACCCAGGTCTGGCCGGAGGTGAAACGCCCCGGAAAATCGCGCAGCAGATAGAACGTCTTGGTCAGCACGTGCTCGCGCGGTACCGGCTCGAGTTCCGGGACGTCGAGCGAGGAGAGAATGTCGCGCAAGGTCTGCATGCTCGGGGTCTGCGACGGGCCGTTGTCGCCGGGCGGCGCCTCGATCGCGTCGCGGGTATCGAACAGCACGGTGCCACCCTGCTTCATATAGGCGTCGATGCGATTGATCGCGTCCTGCGGCGGCTTCGCCGCGCCGGGCACGATCGGCCAGTAGATCAGCGGGAAGAACGCCAGTTCGTCGTGCGCGGGGTCGATGCCGACGGGATCGCCCGCCTCGAGCGCCGTGCGTTGCGCAAGAAACAGCGTCAGTCCGGCGAGGCCGGACTTGACGATGGAATCGACGTCGGCATTGCCGGTCACGACATAGGCGAGCCGGGTCTGGGACACCGCCCGCATCGCGAATTCATCGGCGGAGTCCGCGCGGGCGGGCTGCGGCAGGGCCGCCAATCCGGACACGATGACGGCGAAAGCGATGGCTGCCGCCGCCGCCCGCCGTCGCACCAGCGCGGCAAGGCCGCCGCCGAGCAGGGCAACCACGACAGCATCGATCAGGAACAGCGCGAGCGCGGTCGACAGCAGGATGCCACGGAGATCGCGCGGTTCGGCATTGGTGTAGCTGGCGCGACGCGCGCGCAGTGTCGCCGTGTCGAGCGGTGCCAGGCGGTCCGCGGCAGCCAGTGTGTTCACGGCGAGAGGTCCTTCGGCGGGCCCGTAGAATCCGGGCGGATGATCCAATGTGGCGCGGTCCCTGAAATCCGATGGCAGGGGCTTGGCGGTCGCGGGAGGCGGTCCCAACGTGCCGAAGCCGTCGAGCGTGTGCAGCGGCGCCACGGTCTCGGTCTTGGCTTCGCTCGCGACGCCCGCGCCGGGCTTCGAGGCATAGCCGGACATGTCGACGACCCGTCGCAGCATTTCGACGAAGGTGCCCGACATCGGCAGATCGGACCAGCGCATATCCGCCGAGACGTGGAACAGGCTGACCACGCCCTTGCCGCGGCGCTCGCCGGTGACCAGCGGCGTTCCGTCTTCCAGCGAGGCCCAGCTCTTGGTCGCCAGCACCGCGTCGGGCTCGGCCAGCACTTGCCGGTTGACGGTGACGTCCTTCGGCACGGTCACGCCGGCGAACGGGCCATCGGCGGTGAAGGCGGCGAGGTGCTGCGGCTTCTCCCAGGTCAGGCTGCCGCCCAGCGTGCGGCCGCCGCGACGCAGCTTCACCGGCACGAGGTCGTCGTCGCCCTGGGCCAGGCGCGGTCCGGCAAAGCGGACCAGCACGCCGCCTTGCTCGATCCAGGCGTTGAGGCGTTCACGGATTTCGGGCGACAGCGTGCCGACATCCGCCATCACGATCATCGGCAGTTTCTGGTCGAGGAATTGAGAGATCGCCTGTTGCGGCGCGCCGCGGTCACCGAGCCGGACATCGGCGAACGGGCCAAGCGCGCGGGTCAGGTAGAAGGTCGGCGCCAAAAGCGGCTGGGCGGTGTCGCTGGTCGCTCCCGAGACGATGCCGATGGCGCGGCGGCGCCAGCGCTTGTCGAGCAACTGCACGGCGCCGGCCGAGCGTTCTCCGGAAATTTCGAGCCGGGTAATGTCGTTACGCAGTTCGACGGGAAGATCGAAATTCGCGTCGGTCTCGCGATCCCCGATGGCGAAACTGTAACGGGCCTCGCCGATCGGCGCGCCCTTGGCGTCGAGCGCGCGCACGATCCCGTCGGCGCCGTTGCCTCCGGTGCGCAGCACCTTCACGGTCATCTTCGCCGCCGCGTTTTCGGCGGCTGCGAGGGCGAGCGGCGGCGGCGTGCCGCCCTCGAACAAGGTCAGGGAGCGTTCGCCGACGATCTTGCCGAGCCCTTCGACGAATTCCGGCCCGCGCCCGGTATCGGCGCCGTCCGACAGCCACGCGATCTCGCAATCGCCAGTGGCTTTGAGGAAGCGCTCGATCGCGGGCAGCGTCTCGACCCGCTCGACCGCGAAGGGTTTCGGCGCAAGCTGCCGCAACGCCACCCGGGCCGCTCCGGCCGCCAATAGCGTGATGTCGCGGGTCGGCTCCGACAGTTGCACCAGCGCGACGCCGCGACGATCGTTGTCGGCATTGGCGATCAGTTCGTCGGCCGCCTTGACCCGGGAGTCCCAACTCGATGCCGCGCTCCAGCCATCGTCGAGCAGGATCAAGAGCGGCGCGCTGCTGCCGCCCAGGCCGCTCTGCGGATTCCAGATCGGACCGGCCGCCGCGAAAATCACGAACGCGGCCGCGGCCAGGCGCAGCGCCGTCAGCCACCATGGCGTGCGCGAGGGCGTTTCTTCCTTCGGCGCGATGTCGAACAAGAGCCGGGTCGGCGGAAATTCGATGCGCCGTGGGCGCGGCGGCATCACCCGCAACAGCCACCACAGCAGCGGCAGGCTCAGCAGGCCGATCAGCAGCAACGGTTCGGCGAAGGAGAGGGGAAGGCCCGCGATCATGAGCTGCGCCTCGCCTTGACGCTGGCGCGCGCGCCGCCCTTGTTCACCGTCATGCCGCCGTGCAGAAACAGCAGCAGTTCAGCCGCCGAGCGGCTGGTGTTGTGGGTCGCGAACAGCCAGTCGAGCCTGTTGGTCTCGGCGCGGATCTGGTCGCGATGCAGCGCCACGCGGGCGACGTAATCGGCAGCCCAGCCTTCCGCGCGCCCGGCGATGACGATGTCGCCGCCCTCGGGCTCGACAAACTCGATTCGTCCCGAATAGGGGAAGCTCTCCTCGGCGGGGTCGACGATCTGCACCAGGGTGCCGTGCGCGCCCGATGCCGACAATCCCGCCAGCATCGTCCTGATCTCGGAGATCGGAGACCAGAAATCGGACAGCACCACGGTCTCGGCGAGCGCCGAGGGCACGAATGAGGGCGGCAGGCTCGGCCGCGCGGCGTCGTCATGCAGCATCGCCTGCGCCATCTTGTCGATCACGGTGCGGCTCGCGGTCGGGTTGATCAGGCCGGGAATGCCGACCCGTTCGCCGCCGGCCACCAGCAGTTCGGCCAATGCGAAGGTCACGATCAGGGTGCGCTCCAGCTTGCTGTCGCGCGCCTGTTTGGATGCGAATGCCATCGACGGCGAGCGGTCCGGCCATAGCCATATGGTATGGGCGGACTCCCATTCCTGCTCGCGCACATAGAGATGGTCGTCGCGCGCCGAGCGCCGCCAGTCGACGTTTTGCGACGGCTCGCCGGACACGAAGCGGCGGTATTGCCAGAAGCTTTCGCCGGTTCCGGCGCGCCGCCGCCCATGCAGGCCGTGGATGACGTTGGCCGCGATGCGGCGGGCTTCGAGCACAAGTCGTGGCAAGGATGCGGCGAGCGTTCGGCTTTCGCCATCGGCACGTCGGATTGCCAGGATCTCCTTTGCGTAGCCCGTCTCAGCGGCCATCAACCGATCCGCGTCTTCAGCTGCCGGATCACGTCCGGAATGGTGCGCCCTTCTGCGCGCGCCGCGAAGGTCAGCGCCATGCGGTGCTTCAGCACGGGCTCGGCGAGGTCGAGCACATCGTCGATCGAGGGCGCGAGCCGTCCGTCGAGCAGCGCGCGTGCGCGAACCGCCAGCATCAGCGACTGGCTGGCGCGCGGACCCGGCCCCCAGGCGATCAGCTTGCCGATATCGCCGGCCTCGGTGCCCGGGCGCGCCGAGCGGACCAGCGACAGGATCGCTTCCACCACGGAATCCCCGACCGGCAGGCGGCGCACCAGGCGCTGTGCCGCGATCAGGGCGTCGGCGGTCATGGCGGTCTTGGCCGAGGTCTCTTCGGCGCCGGTGGTTTCGAACAGGATGCGGCGCTCGGCGTCGCGATCGGGATAGTCGACGTCGATTTCCATCAGGAAGCGGTCGAGCTGCGCTTCGGGCAGCGGATAGGTGCCTTCCTGTTCCAGCGGGTTTTGCGTCGCCAGGACGTGAAATGGTTTGGGTAGGTCGTGGCGTGCGCCGGCGACCGTGATGTGCTGTTCCTGCATCGCCTGCAACAGCGCGGACTGGGTGCGCGGGCTGGCGCGGTTGATCTCGTCGGCCATCAGAAGCTGTGCGAAGACGGGGCCCGAGATGAAGCGGAACGAGCGCTTGCCCGAACCGCTCTCATCCAGCACCTCGGAGCCGAGGATGTCGGAGGGCATCAGGTCCGGCGTGAACTGGATGCGCTTGGCGTCGAGCCCGAGCGTCACGCCCAGGGTTTCGACGAGCTTGGTCTTGGCGAGGCCGGGCACGCCGATCAACAGCGCGTGACCGCCGGACAGGATCGTCACCAGCGTGCTTTCGACCACCCGGTCCTGGCCGAAAATAACGGTGGAAATGGCTTCCTTGGCGGCCCGGACCTGGCCCGAGACCTGTTCGGCCGAGCGCACGATCACGTCTTCGAGCTTTTCCACACTGTCCGCCATCCGTCGCTCCTTGAAGTTGATATCGCCGGGCTTGATTACCGCCGCGTTGGCGTCGCCGATATCGCGCAATTTCGTCATGACACTTATGCTAAACCTACGCGAAGGGCATGTATTTGTTGAATTAAACTATCCCCACTTTACCGGCATTTCGGGGGTATAAAGGCATCACGATACAGCGACCCCGCAAGATTGATCTCTGGAACTCTCACTCAAAAAGGCTTGCACCTATCGTGCCAGTCCAGACTCAGGGCAAACAATGGCGAAGCAAGGGCAGACGGTCCAACAAGGTCTTGAAGGGCTGACGGCTGCCGCCCAGGAAGCGTCCAAGGCAGCGTCCAAAGAGGCTGCGAAGAACGCTGCGAACATCGATTCTGCCGAAAGGGTACTGCCGCCGGTCCATTTGTGGAATCCGCCGTTCTGCGGGGATATCGACATCCGGATCGCGTCAGACGGCACCTGGTTCTATATGGGCACGCCGATCGGGCGGCCAACGCTGGTGCGGCTGTTTTCTACCATCCTCAAGCGCGAAGACGGTAAGCATTTTCTTGTCACGCCGGTGGAAAAGGTCGGCATCCGCGTCGACGACGCGCCGTTTCTGGCGGTCGAAATGCGCAAAGAGCGCGATAATCGCGGCGCTTTGCTGCGTTTCCGGACCAATGTCGATGATTGGGTGAGTTGCGACGGCACTCACCGCCTGCGCTTCGAAGCGGGGGCCGCCGATGGCCTGATGCCCTATCTGCATGTTCGCGCCGATCTCTGGGCCAAGCTGACCCGTGCGATCTATTATGATCTGGTTGACATCGGCGAGGAGCGAATGATCGATGGGCAACACATGTTCGGAATAGAATCAGGCGGGGAATTCTTCCCAATGGCGAACGCGGAGCAAATGAGGGCCGCGCTTTGATCGAGCCTGACGTGAAGACAGACCCGGCCGCGATCGGCGCGGCGGAATTTTTCGATCGCAGCCGCGCGCGGTTGCGCTTCGACGTTCCGCCCGGGCTCGTCGACCCCGCCATCGTTCCGCCGAGCGGTGATCCGGGAACGGACCGGATGCTCGAGATCGTCGCGCGCGAACAGCCGATCCGGCCCGCGGCAGTCCTGATCCCGGTTGTCGACCATCGCGAGCCCACCGTGCTGTTGACGCAGCGCTCCGCGCATCTTGCCGATCATGCCGGCCAGATTGCCTTTCCGGGCGGCAAGATCGACGCGACCGATGCGTCCCCCCTTGACACCGCGCTGCGCGAGGCCGAGGAGGAGATCGGGCTCGACCGCGGCTTCGTCGATCCGATCGGCTATCTCGATCTCTACGCGACCGGCTTCGGATTCCGCATCCTGCCGACGGTTGCCCGCGTCAAGCCGGGCTTTAGGCTTTCGATCAACCGTGGCGAGGTCGACGACGCCTTCGAGGTGCCGCTGTCCTTCCTGATGAATCCGGCGAACCATCAGCTGCACAGCAAGGAATTTCGCGGCATGGAGCGCTCCTATTACGCGATGCCATATGCGGAGCGCTACATCTGGGGCGCCACCGCGGGTATCCTGCGCGTTCTCTACGAGCGGATTTGCCTGTCATGATTCGCCCGGCGCTGACCGAAATCGGAATTTTCCTGATCCCGTTCGCGCTCTATGCGCTGTTTCTGATCGCGACGCGATCCGGCCTTCTGGTGCAATCCTCGTGGCCCATCCACATGATCGCGAAACTGGCGATCGGCTCCTTGCTGCTGGTGATCGTGAGCCTCGTATTGCTGGCGAATTTCTCCGGCGCGCCGCCGCGTTCGACCTACGTTCCAGCCCATCTCGAGAACGGCAGGCTGGTGCCCGGAGTTGAAAAATGAACTCAACAAGGGTGCTGGATGATGCGCCCTGGCTCGAATCCGGGGCGGCGGGGCGCGTCCTCGCCCTTTTGAATGGCGACGGCGAGGAAGCCCGTGTGATCGGTGGCGCGGTAAGGAACGCGCTGCTGCGGGTTCCGATCGTCGATATCGACATCGCGACGACCGCCTTGCCGGACGAGGTCGTGCGCCGTGCCAAGGCCGCCGGCATCAAGAGCGTGCCCACCGGCATCGACCACGGCACCGTGACTCTGGTGGTCGATTCCCATCCCTTCGAGGTTACGACCTTGCGCGAGGACACCGAAACCTTCGGCCGCAAGGCCAAGGTCGCGTTCGGCCGCGACTGGGTTGCCGACGCGCACCGGCGCGACTTCACGATCAACGCGCTGTCGGTGGATGCGGGCTGGGTCGTGCACGATTACGTCGGCGGGCTGGACGACATCGCCGCGCGCCGCGTGCGCTTCATCGGCGATCCCGGCCAGCGGCTCGCCGAGGATTACCTGCGCATTCTCCGCTTCTTCCGCATTCACGCGGCTTTCGGCGCCGGCGAGCCGGATCGTGCCGGCTATCTTGCCTGCGTCACTGCGCGCGACGGCCTCGCGACGCTGTCGGCGGAGCGCGTGCGCATGGAAATGCTGAAGCTTGTGGTCGCTGACGGCGCGGTGACTGCGATTGCCGCGATGGCCGAAGGCGGCCTGCTGCTCCAGATCCTGGGCGGCGTGGCCTATACCGGCCCGTTCGCGGCGATGATCGCGGCCGAGCAGGTCCTGGGATTGAAGGCGGATGCCGTTCGCAGGCTCGCCGCGCTCGCGGTTGCCGTCACCGAGGACGCGCGGCGCCTCGGCGCGCGGCTGCGGCTCGCCAATGCCGAAACCAAGGTGCTGGATTCCATGGGCCATCGCTGGTGGCGCCTGGGTGGAATGGACGAGGCCACCGCGCGGCGCCGGCTCTATCGGCTCGGTGCGGAGCGCTACCGTGATCGCCTGCTGCTCGCCTGGTCGCGCGCGGGCGGCAATGCCGATCCGGTCCCGTGGCGCGCGCTCGCGACCTTGCCGCAGCGCTGGAGCGCGCCGAAGTTTCCGCTCAAGGCGGCCGACTTCGTCGCGCGGGGCGTTGCCGAGGGTCCCTCGCTCGGGCATGTGCTGACGCTCGCCGAGGACGCCTGGCTTGCGGCCGATTTTCCGCTCGATGCAGCGGCGCTCGCCGCTATCGCCGATCAAGCCGCTTCCCGCGTCAACCGCGACGGCAAGCCGTGAACGTGCTCACCGGTTTTGCCGATATCTCGCTGCTGCAGCTCCTGCTGGTGGCGGCGGTCGCGCTGTTTGCCGCCGTGATCGGCGGGCTCGCCGGCTATGGCACCGGCGCGCTGATGCCGCTGGTTCTGGTGCCCATGGTCGGCGCCGAGCCGGTGGTGCCGATCATCGCGCTGTCGGCGATCGTCACCAATATCAGCCGGGTGCTCGCCTATTTCCGCGCGGCCGATCACCGTCGCGCGCTGATCGTGATCCTGGCCGCCGGGTTCACCACGGCGCTCGGCGCCTATGGTTATACGCGGCTCAGCAATGCCGGCGCGGCGCTCGTGATCGGCACCATGCTGATCTCGAGCGTGCCGCTGCGCCGCCTGTTGCGCCGACGCGCGATCAGGATCGGCGACGCCGGGCTCGCCGCCGGCGCCGTCGGCTACGGCGTCGTGGTCGGCGGCACCTCGGGCTCGGGCGTGATCCTGCTGTCGCTGTTGATGGCGGCGGGTCTGGAGGGCGCGGCCGTGATCGCGACGGACGCCGTGATTTCGGTCGTCACCAGCCTGATCAAGCTGTCGGTGTTCGGGCTGGCCGGCGTCGTCACCGCGCAGGTGGTCGCCTTTGCGGCCCTGATCGGCGCCATCGCCTTGCCCGGCACGTTCCTCGCCAAGGCCTTCGTCGCGCGCATGCCGGTGCACATCCACACCGCGATCCTCGATCTCGCGGTCATCGCCGGCGGGAGCGTGATGATGGCATCCGCGGCGCGATCGCTTATGGGCTAGATCGGCTCGCCTTGGAACGACGTCGCGTTCAAGAGATGTATCCTCTCGGTGCGGTGCCGCCGGGCCTTGGAACCCGGCGACCTCGCGGACGAAGGCTCAGGCCGCCTGATGCTCAGGCAGGCTGATGCTCAAGCAGGCTTGCCTTCGTCTTCGTCGTCCTCGGCGTCATCTTCGTCTTCATCGTCCTCGTCGTCTTCCGAGGGGTCGAATTCCGCACTCTCGAGCACGGCCAGCGGCAGCGTCTCGCGAAACAGATCGCCCTCGCCGCCCATCCAGACGCACTCGATGGCCTCGCCCTTGACTGCCGCCACCGTCATCGGGTGACCGCCGGATTTCAGCATCACGACGTCGCCTTGTTTCAAATCCATGTTTTCTTCCCTCACGTTGAGTCGCGTCTAATACAGGATACCGTTCGGTCATGACAGGCCGATCGCGGCGTCGACGTGACGATTGTTCGAGAAACCCGTTTTTATTTTTCTCGTCGGAGACGGTTCTAGCCACCGCGGCGGTGCAAGCGAGCGGTGAGATTTGGAGGTATGCGCGCATCTGGTGTGGTTTGTGGCGAGCGCCTCTGGACATGCTTTCCATCGTGCCAATCTCTCGCCATCGCTTCCAGACGCGCACGCTCCCGTCGCGGGTTGTCTCCGGCGTCTGACCATTTTTGGTGGTCGGCCGTGACGCCCTAAATTCGACATGTCCGCCGTTCCGCGGCTCATCTAACGATGACGAGTTCGGCGCACGGAATCACGTCCAGCGCGTCGCGACGGTCAAAAGAACAAAGGTGAGCAATGAGATTATCCCTGGAATCATTTGATAGACCAACTACCGAGACGCCAACCTCGCGGGACGGTCACAGCCTTCATTTGAAAGCCTTCGTCCGTGCCGCGGCTCTGCTGACGGTGATGGCGACGGTGACAATCATTGTGGGGCCGATACTCAAGCATGCACGGGCGGCGCATGCGACCGATGTCGCGGCGGCGTTGGCCGACACGCTGCAGTTCAAGGGCCCTGCGATATTCCTGGCGCCCTGAGTTTTCACGCCTATCTCGATCCCGCCTTGATTATCAAGCGAGGCGCCGAAGCCCGGATTCCGAAGGAGAGACCTGTACCTGGGCAGCGCCATGCCCACCTCGGTCCGGTCGGTTCGTGGAATACGCGTAGCAGCCTGACGCGCCAGGCGCACCGTTGCCATTGCGCAACGCTTCAAGGCTGGATGCGCCGCGAAGCCGCCAATCGGTAACGATTCAACCTTCCGGTTGACGCGACCGGCCCGGCTTTCGATCAAGCTTCGCCCATGATTCAGATTTCATGGGCGGGGCATTGACGTGATGATTAAAACACTCACCGGCACTCTTGCCGCGTCGACGATGACGGCGCTGTCGGTGCTCGGCGCGACGCAGGCGGAAGCCGCCTGCGCGCCGGCCTCCGGAGTTAATACGCCGCCGCCCGGGACCACCGTCACCTGTTCCGGCAGCAACGCCGCGACCTACGGCGATGCTACGCAGAGCGGCCTCACCATCAACGTGCTGTCCGGCGCCAGCGTGATCAGCGCGACAGGCGACGGCTTCAAGCTGAATGCGAATAATACGGTCGCCAATAACGGTACCGTTCAATCGACCTCTGGTGTCGCCATCAACAGCCTTGATGCACTCAGCGTGACCAATTCAGGCACCATCAGCGGTGTCGCAGCCGGCATCGCGGCGGATACGGGTTTCCTCAGCGTCGTCAATACGGCGACCGGAACGATCACGGCAGGAGCTGGTTTTGGCGTCACTGCCATTCTCGGAGGGGGCGACGTTAGCATCGCCAATTCCGGCACCATCTCGGCCGGGGCCGGCGGCCACGCGATCATTGCCTCGGCAAACCTGAATCTGACCAACACCGGCTCCCTCAGTTCGAGCGGGGCGTCTTTCGTGATCGACGTCCAGGGCAACGCCACCATCAACAACGGCAGCGGCGGATCGATCACCACCATCGGTGGATTCGACGCAATCAGCATTGCTGGCAATGGCACTGTCATCAATGCCGGCACTATCAGCGGTACCACCGTCGCCGTGGGAAACCTCAGCTTGACCAATACCGGCGCCATCAGTTCGTCGGGGCCGTCGACGGTCGCCGCGGTGGGCAACGCCGTCATCGACAACGGCAGCGGCAGTTTGATCACCAACACCAATACCGTCAGCGGTTTTGCAATCCTCATCGGCGGGATGGGAACTATCATCAATGCCGGCACGATCAGCAGTGCCATCATCGCGATCCAGATCGATTCCGGATCGTCGTCGCTGACCAATTCGGGTACGATTATCGGCGCCGTTAATTTTATCGGCGCCGGCAATACGCTGACCCTGCTGCCGGGATCGAACATCACGGGGCAAGTCGTTGGCGCTGGCAGTGATACATTTCAGCTGGGCGGCACCGGAGCCGCGACGTTTGATACATCCGCCCTTGGCGGCACCAACCAATATCAAGGTTTCAGCACCTACAACAAGATCGGCACTTCGACCTGGGAACTGACCGGGAACGGCGGGACCGGCGTTTCGTGGAATGTAAATGGCGGCACCTTGCTGGCGAACGGATCGATCCTCTCCCCGTTCACGGTCAACAGCGGCGGCACGCTCGGCGGCAGCGGCACCGTCGGCAACACCGCGATCAATGGCGGTACCTTGTCGCCCGGAAATTCGATCGGCACCCTTACGGTCAGTGGCAGCCTGACATTGATGGCGGCGTCGACTTATCTGGTGCAGATATCGGGCACATCGGCTGACAGGACGATTGTGACCGGCGCCGCGAATCTGGCCGGCAAGGTCACAGTCGATCCGCTGGCGCGCATAGCTGCAACGACGACCTACACCATTCTGACGGCGGGCACCGTCAACGGCACCTTTGCCACAGCGGGTCTCCTGACGACGAACAGTTTCGCGAGAAATGCGCGGCTGAGCTACGTCGGCAGCGATGCGCTGCTGACGGTCGATCCCGGTCTGCTATTACCGAACCTGCCAAGCTTTGGCACCATCAACCAAAGGAACGTCGCGGCTGGAATCGATAACGCGCTCATGACGGGCAGCAACATGCCGACGGGCTTCAACGGGTTGTTCGCGCTGTCGGGAGACGGCCTGCTCAATGCACTGACGCAGGCTTCGGGCGAAACCGCTACCGGATCGCAGCAGACCACCTTCAACGCGATGAATCTGTTCCTGGGCGTGCTGACCGATCCATTCACGGCGGGCCGCGGCGGCAATGCGCCCGGTGCGACCGGGTTCGCGGAGGACGGCGCCGAGCTCAATGGGTCTGCCGCAGCTGGCCGCAAGCGCACGGGCTCCGAGCGTGACGCCTACGGCATGATGACGAAGGCGGCATCGCGCGCGCCGACCTTCGAGTCGCGCTGGAGTGCATGGGCGGCTGGCTTCGGCGGCTCGCAAGCCACCGATGGCAACGCGACGCTGGGATCCAACACCGCGACCAGCCGGGTGGCGGGCATGGCGGTCGGCGCCGACTACTGGCTATCTCCGCAAACCGTTGCCGGCTTCGCGCTGGCCGGTGGCGGCACCAATTTCAGCGTCGCGAACGGATTGGGTTCCGGGCAATCGGATCTGTTCCAGGCCGGCGCCTTCGTGCGGCACGGCTTCGGCTCAGCCTATATCACCGCCGCCGCGGCCTATGGCTGGCAGAGCATCACCACCGATCGCACCGTCACCATCGCCGGCAGCGATGGCCTGCATGCGCGGTTCAATGCCAATGCCTATTCAGGGCGTGTCGAGGGCGGCAACCGCTACCTGACGCCGTGGCCCGGCGGCATCGGCCTCACGCCCTACGCGGCCGTCCAGGTCACGGCATTCGCCCTGCCGTCCTATGCCGAAACCGTTGCCTCCGGCGCCAACACCTTTGCGCTGAGCTACGGCGGCAAGACCGTCACCGCGACCCGCACCGAACTCGGCCTGCGCAGCGACAAAACCTATGTCGTCGGCGATTCGCTCCTGACATTGCGGGGACGGGCGGCCTGGGCGCACGACTATAACACCGACCGCAACGTCGCGGCGGCGTTCCAGACGCTGCCGGGTGCGTCCTTCGTCGTCAATGGCGCGTTGCCGGCGCACGACGCTGCACTCACCACCGCCTCGGCCGAAATGAAGTGGATCAACGGCTGGTCCGCTGCCGCGACCTTCGAGGGCGAGTTCTCGCAAGTGACGCGCAGCTATGCGGGCAAGGGCATCGTCCGCTACGGCTGGTAGTCGCTTGGCTGGGTTTCAGCGCGTCGCCGTTCCGATCGGCGTGCATTTCGTGCTGAACAGGCCGATCGCGTCGCGGACCAGCGGCACATGGCAGAAGAAACCCGAGGGGCGGTATTTGAGCCGGATTCGCTCGAGCTGGGACATCCCGACGGTCATGAAGGCGTTGAGCCGCGCGACCTCGCCGTCGAGGCTCGACCTGTATCTGTCTTCGTTGGCCCGGAACTTGCCAACGCGGTCATCGCTGACCTCGTTCTTCGAGGCCCATATCCGCGCCGTATGGATTTCCGAGTGGGTGGCCTCGAAGCAATAATGCATGACCAGCACGTGATGCTTGGCGCTGTGCCAGTCGATGGTGATAGAGGGCCTGTTCGGATCGATCTCGCCGGTGTCCGGGCGCCGCGCGCAAAGACTGGTCCGTAGCGGATTGTTCACGTCGAGGTAATCGCCGCGGCATCGCGGGGCGGCGGGAGTGGACGCCGCGCGGCTGCTCCCTGCGAAACTGGGGAAATTCCTCGGCGCGTCGCAGTCGAAATTGTAGTTTCCGAGCAGGGTCTCGGTCAGCGGGTCGCCATCGAGCGTCTGCTGGGTGGAGGGATCGCGTCCGAGATCGCTGGCCCAATCGATGTAGATCTCCGCCTTGTGGGCAAACACGCTGCTGTTCTGCCGTAGCGCAGTGCGCGCCTTCACATAGCTTGGATAGACGTCGTTGCCGGCCTGCGTCACCATGCCTTTTTCGCCGGCATCGGGGCCGGCGTCGAGCGCGGCCGCGAAGTCGAAGAAGATCAGCTGCTGCAGCATCTCCGCTTCGGCAAACGCGTTCGATATCTCGACGAAGGTGGACGTCGCCGATTGCATGTCGGCCTTGGCCAGCGTGCTGACCTTCTCTTCATAGGAGTTGAGATACTGGAAATATCCGCCGAAGAATCCGGTGAGCAGGGTCACCGCCGTGAACCCCTTGGCGATGGATAAGCGGCCATCGTAGGCCTGGATGCGGGTCCAGAACCCGGGACTGGCCGCAACAGCCTGGCGAGGCGCCAGGCCGCCAACACTTTCCTGCTGTGCCATCCGCCGATCCTCATCGTCGACCGGCAGGATGCTACTGCAGTTCTCGATGGCGCGATGTGGGATGGTTCACAATTTCTGGTCGCGGTTTCAGGCCGGCAGCAACTCGGTGAGCGAGCGGATGATGCGGTCCGGCCTGATGGTGGACTCCGCGGGCAGCCCCTGGCCATGCACGTCGATCCAGATCGCGTAGATGCCGAGACGCTGCGGTGCCTCGACCTCCCATTCCAGGTTGTCGCCGATCATCCAGGTGTCGGCGGCGGTCACGCCGAGCGCCTCCATGGCGTGCAGATAGGCTTTCTCCTCAGGTTTGCCGAAACCATGTTCGCCCTCGATCTGGATGTGGTCGAACCGATGCGCCAGCGCGAAGCGCTCGATCTTGGCGCGCTGCGTGTCGGCCGCGCCGTTGGTGATCAGCGCGAGCTTGATGCCAAGCTCCTTGAAGGCGTCGATCGCATCATGGGCGCCGGGGAAGACGAACATCTGCTCTTCCCGATAGGCATCGAAGCGATCGGCAAGCCGTCGCACCAGATCGCCGGCCAGGACGCCATGGCCGGCCTCGGCCAACGCGGAAAATCCGCCGCGCACGACCTCCTGCCGGGCCTCGGCCAGTTTCAGCCGCCACGCGGGTTCGGCCGTCGCCCAGAACTTGCGTCCGGACTCGACGATCGCCGCGGCCACCCGTTCCGGCGGAAGCGGCGCAAGGTCGCCGGCAAATTCGCCTGCGACGGTGTTCCAGGCGAGTTCAGGGCGGGCATAGGCCGACAGGATGGTGTCATCCATGTCGATCAGCATCGCGCGGGGCAGGTGTGTCATTTGATCAAGCAGACTTTCTTCTCAGGGCCATTTCACCTCGGGCGGCATCGACGACAGGATGGAGTCGACATTGCCGCCGGTTTTCAGGCCGAACATGGTGCCGCGATCGTAGAGCAGGTTGAACTCGACGTAGCGGCCGCGCCGGATCAACTGCTCCTCGCGATCGGCGGTGGTCCAGGGCGTGTTGAAATTGCGCCGCACCAGTTCGGGATAGATCTTCAGGAAGCCACGGCCGACGTCCTGGGTGAAGACGAAGTCGGCATCCCAGTCGCCGGAATCGTGGTGATCGTAGAAGATACCGCCGACGCCCCGCGGTTCCTTGCGATGCGGCAGGTAGAAATACTCGTCGCACCACTTCTTGTATCTGTCGTAGTCCGCGACGCCGTTGTGGCCGCCGCATGCGGCCTCCATCGCGGCATGGAAGGCGATGGTGTCAGGGTCGTCCTGGGTCCGTCGCCGGTCGAGAACCGGTGTCAGGTCCGAGCCGCCGCCGAACCAGGCCTTGGTGGTGACGACGAAGCGGGTGTTCATATGCACCGCCGGCACATGCGGACTGCGCATATGCGCGATCAGTGAAACGCCCGAGGCCCAGAACCGCGGATCGTCCGCGGCGCCCGGAATCTGCGTGCGAAATTCGGGCGCGAATTCGCCATGGACCGTCGAACAATGCACGCCGACCTTCTCGAACAGTCGCCCGTGCATCATGCTCATCACGCCGCCGCCGCCGGGGGCGCCGCCATGATCGGTGCGTTGCCAGGGGGTGCGGACGAAGCGTGCCGGCGCGCCGGGATACAGCGCGGTGGGGGCGTCGTCCTCGAGCCGCTCGAAGGCCACGCAGATGTCGTCGCGCAGGCGCTCGAACCACGCCCTGGCACGCGCCCTGCGATCTTCGATGACGGACATGTCCATGGGGGGTCCTGAAGCCTTTTGGGAGTTTCCCGGGGCATTTCCTGCCGATGAATAGGCTAACCTTGCGGGCCGTAATAGGTACAGCTTTCGTTGCAGCTGTCACGGTGCACGCTCACCCGCGTGACATGGCCCGCGTGCTGGATCCGCTCGAAGATGAAGCGCGACAGGTTTTCCAGCGTCGGCAGCCCGAGCGCCTCGATCCTGTTGAGGAACTTGTGGTCGAGGGTGCTCCGGATCTCGGCCATGCTGCGGTCCAGGAGGCCGAGATCGACCAGCATGCCGGTCCTGGGATCCGGAGTACCGCGCAACGTGACCTCGGCACGAAACGAGTGGCCATGGATTTCCTCGCTGGCTTCGCCGAGTGTCGTGCCGGGCAACGAATGGGCGGCCTCGAAGCGGAAGGATTTGGTCAATTCCCACATGATCTCTAAAGTCCAGTCCTCTATCGGATACCGAGCGTCTTGTGCGTCTGCAGGCTGAGCCGCCATTGCGGATGGCGCAGGCAGTAGTCGACGGCGCGTGCAGTGTTGGCAGCGACGTCGGGCCCGTCCATCGGCTGCAGTGAAAATCGTTCGAAGGCGAGGCCGGCGAAATCCTCGGGCTGAGCGCCGGTCTGCGGGTAGACCAGCTTCAGCTCATGCCCGCGCCGGACCACGAACTCGGCGCCGGCTTTCGGGCTGACGCAGATCCAGTCGACGCCTGTGGGCACCTCGATGGTGCCGTTGGTTTCGATCGCGATGGCAAAACCGCGCGCATGCAGGGCATCGAGCAATGCCGTGTCCAACTGCAGCAGCGGCTCGCCACCGGTCAGCACCGTGTAGCGATCGGCCGCGCCGACCCATTGCGCGGTGATGGTGTCGGCCAGCTCGTCGGCACTGATATAGCGCCCGCCGAGCGTGCCGTCGGTGCCGACGAAATCGGTGTCGCAAAACCGGCACGTGGCCGTGGCGCGATCCTGCTCGCGGCCGCTCCAGAGATTGCACCCGGCAAAGCGGCAGAACACGGCCGCGCGCCCGGCATGGGCGCCTTCGCCCTGCAGGGTCAGGAAGATCTCCTTGACCGCGTAGCTCATGGTACGTCCTCTGGCGTGTCCTCGATCATGGCGCCGGTCTGGCGCAGGGCTTCGCCGGCCGCAAGCGCCGCCGCCATCGCCAGGTTGAGCGAGCGCAATTCCCGGCGAATCGGGATCCGCAGCCGTGCGTCCGCCGCGGCCATGACCTCGTCCGGAACACCGGCGGATTCGCGTCCGAACAACAGAATATCGGCCGGATCGTAGCGATGATCGAGGTACGAGCCGGCCGCCTTGGTGGTGAACAGCAGCAGTCGAAAACCCGCTTGGCGGCGCCATTCCTCGAATTTCGACCAGGAGTCGTGGCGCCTGAGCGATACATGGTCGAGATAGTCCATGCCGGCCCGGCGGAACAGCCGGTCGGACATCGGAAAGCCGGCGGGCTCGATAATGTGGGCCGCCAGATTCAGGCAGGCGCACAGCCGGAGAATCGTTCCGGTGTTCTGCGGGATATCGGGCTGGAAAAGTGCGATCTGCATACGACTGTCGTGGCGGTAGGACCAGGAGAAAATGGTGCTGGGAATCCGTGGGTCGGCGCGGAATTCGTGCATTGCGGCACCAGGGGCCGATAGCGGGCTTGCGCTCTTTCGGCAAGGGTGCCAATAGATCGATTCTGGACTGCTTCTTTCGCCCGGGGCGGCGGGAATGAGCGGTTTTTCTGCCGCCGCGGGGGTCGCGGGCGCCGGCAGCCTCTCCCGATCGCATTCTTGGCGTCCTCGGGGCGGTTCCTCCGGCTGCAGCTATGAAAGGGTTAGGAATCGTGACGACAGCGTCTTCGGCGGAGCATCCGACACGCCGTGATTTCCTCTTTGTCGCAACAGGAGCCGCAGCAGCGGTAGGCGGAGCCGCCACGCTCTGGCCGTTCATCTCGCAGATGAATCCGGACGCCTCGACCATCGCGGCCGGCGCGCCGATCGAGGTCGATCTGAAGCCTGTCGCGGAAGGCCAGGATATCAAGGTGTTCTGGCGCGGCAAGCCGATCTATATCAGCCATCGCACCAAGAAGCAGATCGACGAGGCGCGCAAGGTCCCGCTCTCGAGCCTTCCCGATCCGCAGACCGATCAGGCCCGCACCAAGGAAGGCCACGAGCAGTGGCTGGTCGTGATCGGCATCTGTACCCATCTGGGCTGCATCCCGATCGCCCATGAGGGCAATTACGACGGCTTCTTCTGTCCCTGCCACGGCTCGCAATACGACTCCTCGGGCCGCATCCGCCAGGGGCCCGCGCCCGCCAACTTGCCGGTGCCGCCGTACCAGTTCGTTTCCGACAGCAAAATCCAGATCGGTTGAGTCTCGGGCTTGAGCCCGAGAGCCTCAACCCGTCGCGCCGCCTTTTTTTCTCAGGATCGCATCATGAGCGGACCATCCGACTACCAGCCGACCAATCCCGCCTTGAAATGGCTCGAACGACGCCTGCCGATCCTGGGATTAATGCACTCCTCGTTCGTGGCGTATCCGACGCCACGAAACCTGAACTACTGGTGGACCTTCGGTGCCATCCTCTCGCTGATGCTCGGGATCCAGATCCTGACCGGAGTCATCCTGGCGATGCACTACACGCCGGAAGCCACCATGGCGTTCCGCTCGGTGGAAAGCATCGTGCGCGATGTCAATTACGGCTGGCTGCTGCGCAACATGCATGCCTCCGGCGCGTCGATGTTCTTCTTCGCAGTCTATATCCACATGTTCCGCGGCCTCTATTACGGGTCGTACAAGGAGCCGCGTGAGGTGCTCTGGATCCTCGGTGTCATCATCTATCTGCTGATGATGGCGACGGGTTTCATGGGCTACGTGCTGCCGTGGGGCCAGATGAGCTTCTGGGGCGCCACCGTCATCACCAACCTGTTCTCCGCCATTCCGTATGTCGGCGACAGCATCGTGACCCTGCTGTGGGGCGGCTATTCGGTTGGCAATCCGACATTGAACCGCTTCTTCTCGCTGCACTATCTGCTGCCGTTCCTGATTGCCGGCGTCGTCGTGCTGCACGTCTGGGCGCTACATGTGGCGGGCCAGAACAATCCGGCCGGCGTCGAGGCCCAGACCGACAAGGACACGGTGCCGTTCACGCCCTACGCCACCATCAAGGACGCGTTCGGCGTGTCCTGCTTCCTGCTGTTCTACGCCTGGTTCATTTTCTACATGCCGAACTATCTCGGCGACGCCGACAACTACATCCCGGCCAACCCGGGTGTGACGCCGCCCCACATCGTTCCCGAATGGTACTATCTGCCGTTCTACGCCATTCTGCGCTCGATCCCGAACAAGCTGGCTGGCGTGATCGCGATGTTCTCGGCGATCATCGTGCTGGTCTTCCTGCCCTGGCTCGACAGCGCCAAGACCCGCTCGTCGAAGTATCGGCCGCTGGCCAAGCAGTTCTTCTGGATCTTCGTCGTGGTCTGCGTGCTGCTCGGCTATCTCGGCGCGCAGCCGCCGGAAGGCATCTACGTGGTGGCGGGGCGCATCCTCACTGTGTGCTATTTCGCATACTTCCTGGTCGTGCTGCCGCTGCTCAGCCGGATCGAGACGCCACGTCCGGTGCCGATCTCGATTGCCGCCGACGTGCTGGCGAAGGGTGGCAAGGCCGCGGCTTCGGTCGCCATCGCCTTCGCCGTGGCAGGCGCGCTGTTCGCGGGCAGTGCGCAAACCGCGCGCGCCGCCGAGGGCAGCGAGCATCCGCCGGCCCAGAAATGGTCGTTCGCGGGGCCGTTCGGCAAGTATGATCGTGGCGCCCTGCAGCGGGGTCTCAAGGTCTACAAGGAAGTCTGCGCCAACTGCCACGCGCTGTCCTACATCGCCTTTCGCAATCTCTCCGATGGTGGTGGTCCCGGCTATTCCACCGCGCAGGCCGCGGCGCTCGCTTCGGAATACAAGGTCAAGGACGGCCCTAACGACCAGGGTGAAATGTTCGAACGGCCGGGCCGGCCTGCCGACTATTTCCCGTCGCCGTTCCCGAATGAGCAGGCCGCCCGTGTGTCCAATGGCGGCGCGGTGCCGCCGGACCTCTCGCTGATCGCCAAGGCGCGCTCCTACGAGCGTGGCTTCCCGCGCTTCATCTTCGACTTCTTCACCCAATATCAGGAGCAGGGGCCGGATTATGTCGCGGCCCTGCTGCAGGGCTTCGAAGATGCCCCGCCGGCCGGCGTGACCATCCCCGAGGGCTCGTACTACAACAAGTATTTCCCGGGTCACGCGATCAAGATGCCGAAGCCGCTCAGCGACGGCCAGGTGACCTATGACGACGGCGCGCCGGCAACCGTGGCGCAATACGCCAAGGACGTGACGACCTTCCTGATGTGGACCGCGGAGCCGCAGATGGAAGCCCGCAAGCGGATGGGCTTCCAGGTCTTCATCTTCCTGATCGTGTTCGCCGGGCTGATGTACTTCACCAAGAAGAAGGTCTGGGCCGACGCGCACTGAGAGGTGTTAGTGCCGATCCCGCGAGATGAGAAAGCCCCCGTCGGGGGCTTTTTTGTTGGGCCGGTCATTCCGGGGCGCATCGAAGATGCGAACCCGGAATCTCGAGATTCCGGGTTCGATGCTTCGCATCGCCCCGGAATGACGGAGTCCGATTGCTTCCGGACTTCAGTGCAGCCAAAATGGTCGCCAATCGGTCCAGCCCAAAGAACATCACCGGAGGACCCCATGGGCACCAGCATCAGTTTCAAGCGTCCGGACGGCAAGGAAGCGCAAGGCTATCTCGCCAACGCCGCGCGCGGCAACGCGCCTGGTGTGGTGGTGATTCAGGAATGGTGGGGGCTGTCGGAGAACATCAAGGGCCTGTGTGATCGCTTCGCGGTGGCCGGCTTCGACGCATTGGCGCCGGATCTCTATGCCGGCGTGGTGGTGCCGTATCACGACACGGACGCCGCCAACAAGCAGATGGGCTCGCTCGACTTCATGGACGCCACCACGCAGACCGTGCGCGGCGCCGCGCAATATCTGGCGCGCAACGGCGCCAAGGTCGGTCTGACCGGCTTCTGCCTGGGTGGCGCGGTGACGATCATCGGCGCCACCAGGATTCCCGAACTCGCAGCGGGCGTGGTGTTCTACGGCATCCCGCCGGAGCAGGCGGCGAGGCCCGCGGACGTGAAGATTCCGCTGCAGGCGCATTTCGCCAACAAGGACGACTGGTGCACGCCGCAGGCGGTCGATGCCTTCGAGGCGGCGATGCAGGCGGCCGGCAAGTCGCTCGAGCTGTTCCGCTATGACGCCGAGCATGCCTTCGTCAACGAACAGCGCATGGCGGTGCATGACCGCCAGGCCGCCGAACTCGCCTGGAGCAGGGCGACGGAGTTTTTCCAGAAGCATCTGGGGTGAAATGGAGCGGAGCCGAGTGGCGGCTCTCAGCCCTCCCCTTTGGGGTGGGCAGGGTTGCCCGGCGCCGTCACGGTCCAACGGCTTTGCAGGTCACGCGAAGAACGCGATCTTCTCGACCAGGCTCATGCGGCGGATCGCTGCGACCGAATCGATGTCCGGGGAACGACGCGGTTCCTGGAATTCGGCGGCAAAAGGCGTGGAGCCGAGCGATGGATGCGGCTCCGATGCCGGAGCGGCCGAGACTGGCTCGATCGGCTCGGCGACGGCCACGGTTTCGGATGAACAGAACTTCGCCGCGGGTTTTGCTGCCGGCGGAACGGCCAGACCGTTCTCCCTGGCAAGCGCCTCCATTCTGATTCTCATCAATTCGAATGCCGCCGTAAAGGCGGCCCGTGTATCGACCTTCGCAAGCTGACTGCAGCTTTCCTGGATCGCATCGACCTGGGATTCGATCGAGTCGCAGATGCGGGATTCGGCGCCGATTTCACGCCAGCGCCAGGAAATTTCCTTCAGGATCCTGGCCCCCCTGTGGATCGGGGCCAGTCGATCATCGATCGCAAGTCCGTCCGCGGCCGAAGCGGCCACCTCGGTCGCCTGAGCGACGATGTCGCTCATCGTCGCGAGGATCTCGGTGAGGCGGGAGTCGGGTGTCGATTGCTGGAGTGTCTCCAGCGTCTGCTCGATCCGAGCGACCGCATCAAGCACCATGCTTGTATCCGCATTGCGGTTTCGCTTGGCGTATTCGCCCAGGAACCAGCGGCCGCGCGCCGTCTCCATGAAGGCTTCGCGGATCGCCTCATAGTCGGCCTCATCGGGCTGAGCGGCGCGGGCGGAAATCGGCGATAGGGCGAAAGCTTCGTCGGCCATGGAAAACTCTTTTCGAGCAAGCCACTACACGCAAAACGGCAACGCCGAGATTCGCTGGTGATTCGGGCGATATCGTGTTGATTGGCCGCCAGCATGGTGGCGAGCCGCGTGCGGCGTTCGACATTCTCGCTGTGCTTCTCAACGGAGGAATGCAGGTCGTCCGGCCTGGTGCCGCGGACAGGGCAATGGATGGTTGTCGGTGCCGCCGCGACCGGGCGCCCACGGCCGTTGCGTGAAAACGTCCTGCCCGATCATCCGGCGGCCTCGGGAGTTTTGCATGCCCGGTGGTGATGAGCCGGGCAGAGCGGAGGTCTTCATTTTCGGACGGAAGTGGATGAGATGAATATCGAGAACATGGTTAATGAAAATCGCAGCTCGCATGTCGGCTGCGCCGGCGTGCCGGAACTCCAACCGAAATTGTCATGTTTCCTGTCACTTAGATCAGCCGTTGCGGCGGCCTCGTCGCAATAGGCCGAGCCGGCTGTGTCGTCGGCATGAAGCGGACGCGGACTTTCCAACTTGGTTGCATGTGCAACCGGTCGCACTTTAGTCGAATTGTTTGCCACAACTGTGGCTCGACCAGGCGCCCGCATGTTGGAGGTTACAATGAACAGTCCCGCCATCGCCCGCCCGCCAGGACGCCGCCGATTGGCACTGATCGCAGCAGCTGTCCTCGCATTGCTCGGTTCGTTCGTGGTCACGGCACCTGCGCAAGCCGGCTACTACGGCGATTCCTCCTACGGTTATCGGCCCTGTTCCTATCGCTGCGGCTACTCGCCCTACCGCTACGACCGTGGGTGCTCCGCATGCGGCTGCTGGCGGCGCTGCCATTCAAGCTCGCGACCGAGCCTGCTTTACGAGCGTCGCTACGTCGAACGCGAATTTGTCGAGCGGCGCTATGGTTGGCGGCCTGTTCACCATCACCGCCGTCACTACGGTTACAATCCCTACGGCTATCGATCCTCGTCGAGGCCCTTTCCGTGGGGGTATGGCGGTGTAAGGGACTGGCAAGCGCCATATGGCTATCGCTACCAGCCGTCCGCCGAAAGATACGAGGAGCCGCCGCGGCCGCCCGCGCCGGTCTGGGACGGCGGAAACGACTACTAGCGGTCCGGCCCCGACATTCGCAATCCTGTCGCCGGGCAAGTTCGATTGTGAATGTCGGAAAGCCTTGGAAAACCGCAGCAAAACATAGGTTTCCAGTGCGGTTTTCCGATGTGTTTGCCCGCGGCGCAGCGCTGCTCACCTCGTGGGAAAGCACTCAGGCCTTCGTGCCGGCGAGCATGATGTAGGCGCCGACCGCGAACCAGAAGGCGTAATTGCTGACGATCGGAATCTCGATGAACACGCTGAGGACCGCAAGGATCACCGTCAGGAGCGAAACCACAAACCCGAAGTTCACTGCGCATATCTCCCCGCGCTGCGACGAAGCGCCCAAAATCCTGCTTAAGTGATCACACCCGTACGAAAGCTTGTCGCAAGCCCGGAAGCCACGACGGTGGCCCGACAACCATGTTTCCCCAGCCGCAATGCGCGAGCGCCCTGGAGTGTGTTGCTGGTGTTGTTTCGGTTCTGACATTCGCATCGGATCGCGGCGGGGCCGATTGCGAATGTTGGACCAAAGACATCAGCAGAAATGAGTTTCTCGTGTGGTTTGCGATTTGACATTCGTGCCGGGGCCCGACGGCATTACTGATACGAACGTCAAATCCACCACACGAGAGTCGACCAGGAATCGCGCTTCCTGCCTCGGACGCCCGCGGCAGGCGATTGCGCGTTGCCCTTAAAAGGCCGTCTGATTCGGGCATTTTTGAGGGCGTGAGTCGGAGCGCGTTCAAGGCCAATGGGACTTTCGTCCGGACTTTGTCGGGTGTGACAAATTTCATCGGTGGAGGAAGCACCTCCGGGAGCCTTCGCTGGCCTTGGCGGCGAGCCGGCAACGCGCATTGATCGCAAGCCGCCATGTGGATGGAGAAGTTCGATGCTCGTAACCGAACAAGACGCAGTCATGAAGAAGTGGTGCCCCATGATCCGGCTTCGCTGGGAATCCAGGCCATTTGCGTTCAACCGCTCCAATCCGGGCACCAAAGACCGCGTCAAGAACATGCTGTATCGAATGTTTTTTCCGCGCCTGCATCATCAGATGAGGGGGCATTTTTTCCGATGTCAGGGCGCGGGTTGCATGATGTGGCGCTGGGAGACCAAGGATCCGTCACCATCGGAGCCGCGCAAGGGATATTGCGGCCTGGCGGGCACGCCCTTCATGTTCACTGCGCAATAACGGATTGCGCGCTGCGTGGCGCTGCCCGCTGCCCAGTTTTCGACACTGTTTGGGCAGCGGCAGGTCGATGCTGCTTCGAAAGGCCGTTGTCGCCGCCGAATCGACGCGACCATCACGCCGTTCGGCGCCGCAAATCATCGAATCTCGCGTCGCGAACGATGCAATGCCGACCACTCCTGCGCGACATCAGCGGTGAGAACATGCGTTGCGGAACATGGTAAATAATTGGTGTCTGTCGCGAACTACCGTTGGTACAGGCGCTTAGCGGCCTCGCCGCGAGCGGACCCGTGTGGGCCCATATTCCTGGTCCCTTTTTGGCCAAAAAAGAACCTCGATTCATCTGCGTTATCGACACAGCACAAACCGGTGGAGCTCATGATGCGTCGCCATGCCGTCATCCTCGCCGCAGCAATGGCATGGCCGATCAGCATCGACTCCGCCGAGGCAAGGCTCGACATTCTCGTCGACAAGGCGACGCAGCGCATGCTGGTCATCCAGAACGGCTACATACGCCATATGTGGCCCGTCTCCACCGGCCGTGATGAACTGGCCACCCCAAGCGGGGTCTACGCGCCGCAGCGATTGGAGCGCAACTGGTCCTCCACCGCCTACTACAACTCGCCGATGCCGTATTCGATCTTTTTCCACAACGGCTACGCGATCCACGGCAGCTACGCGATCAATCAACTGGGAGGACCCGCATCGCATGGCTGCGTGCGGCTGCATCCCCATCATGCCGCACTGCTGTTCGACCTGGTGCAGCAGGAAGGTCCGGACAGGACGACCATCGAGGTGACGGACGAAGCGCGCCCCGACGAGCCGCCATTGCCGGGACGAGAGATCGCGGCGGGCCAAGGCCAGTACCCGCCCGAGCCGCGGATCGTGCGTTATCGGGAAACCGGAGAGATGCTGCCCCCGACGCAGCGCGCCAATCGCTCGATCGCGGCGAGGAATGCCTTGCCGCCGAAATCGCCGCCGGCCGTCGCTCGTCGTGCGCCGGCCGATGTGGTCGCCGAGGGACCATCGCGAGAACAGGCGCAACCGGCGCCGGCGATCTATGGCTTCAAGGTCCTGCCCGCGTCCTGCTGGTCCGGTGGCGCGTCGCGTTGGCGATGGTGGGGACCAAGCGAGGGAGCTTCCTGCAAGTAGCCTGGCGCCCATCGCCGCATCGTGTGGGCGGTGTCGCCTACGGCGGCCGCTGACCATGTGAGCGGTTGACCCGAATATCTGCAAACTCGTGATTCGCGCAGTTCGCGCTTCGAACTTGCCGCTTGCGTTTGATGCTGCAACGCAAGGCGGATGCGATGGCCGGTCTGGTTTTGCGCGCAGAATGGCTCCATCTTGCGGTCAGGGTCATGTGCGCTGCAGCACTGATCCGTAATACCACCGTCAGCGACACAGGTTCGTCACTTTCCGCTTTTGTTGCAGAAGTGCGGCTCCTATATTCCCGGCCCTTCGAACGACGGAGTTAGGGGGATTGTCATGAGTCGGAATGATTCGACGAAGCCCGATCATGCTGCGAAAGCGCTGATCACGGCTGCGTATCGTGGGGACGTTGAGACGGTGTTGGCCCAGCTTGGCGAGGGAGCCGATGTCGATGCGCGCGACTGCGACGGCGACACGGCGCTGGTCCTTGCGGCCGAACGAGGCCACGCCGAACTGGTGCAGGTGATTCTCAAGGCCGGAGCCGAGGTCGACGCCAGGAATCTCATTGGCGACACCGCGCTGATGCGCGCGGCGGAGAACGGCCTGGCGGCAGTGGTCAAGCTTCTGCTTGCCCACCACGCCGATTGTAATGCGGGGAACAACATCAACTGTACGTCCCTGATGCGCGCCGCGTATCGCGGTCACGTCGATGTCGTGAAAGAGCTGCTTGCTGCCGGAGCCGACGTCAATGCCTGCAATGCATTTGGCAACACGGCGGCTACTCTCGCGGCGCGCAGTGCTCACAGCGCAGTCGAAAGCCTGCTGCGAAAGCACCATGACCTCAATCCTGTTGCCTCGATTCAACCGAAACTCCGCGCGGCGCGCCGCTAGAGCATGATGGAATCAGGTTGATCTGGCGCAGCACGGCAGGTGCACTCCCTCTCCCGCTCTTGCTTCACGGGGAGAGGGTTGGGGTGAGGGGCTGCTTCCACAAACACAGAATGCGCGGTGAGTCCCCCTCACCCGAAATTCGCGTGCCGCGAATTTCGACCTCTCCCCGCCTGGGCGAAGCAAAGCTTCGCCGGGGCGGGGCGAGGTGAACCGAGCCAGCCGACAGATCGGTTCAAGCAAAAGTCATCCCGCACTGGATTCTCGGGACGAAGCCCGCCGCAAATCGGGCGAGTCGATGCCCGCCGGATCGGGCATAATCAACAACCACTTTAGCACAACGAATGCCGGGACTGCATGAGCAGTCTTGGCCATGCCATCATTCGGCAGTCACGGAATAGGCTCACGGTTTGCCGCGGCGGCAGGGTCAGTGCTGACCGCCGCCCCAGTAGCAACCGCCGACGCCACCGATGCACGGCCCCGCCATGCGGGAATTGCGGCGGATCCCTTCTGGCACCACGTCTTCGAAAGCGCGCGGGCGGCGATCGTCTTCGAATGATGCGCAGCGACGAGACCAGGGAGAGTCCCGTGGCGCGCCACAGTTCGCTGCCGACTTCGAAGGGGCGGCACCTCTCGCGTCGCGCCGGGACGTTGAAGCCGGCGGCCCTGCGGCGGTCGCGGGTGGAGCCGCTTCATTTGCGGAAGAAGCGGGCGCGGTTGCGGGCGGAGCCGACGCAGTGGCGGGAGCGGCCGACGCGGTCGCGGACGGAGGCAATGGCGACGAGGCCGAAGGAGACGGGATTGGGGCCGGGGGCGTGGGCGGCGGCGTCGCCTCAGTAGATCGCCGCAAGATCTGCTCGTTGACGAAAGAACCCACGGACGACACCGCCGTATCCGCCCGCTGGCGGGCGCCGTCGAAGTATCCCGAAACTTGCTGGCCGAGGGTTGCGACGGCGCGAAAACCGTAGAACAGCACGACGGCGAGGAGTGCGATAGCTGTGAACCGCATGGGATGTCGCAGCGGAAAAAGGATAATGCCCGCGACCAAAGCGAGCGCGTTCAGCCACACGGGCGAATCCGGCTCGCTCGCCATCTGATAAAACGGCTCGCTGGCGATCGGGTGCAGCGGCTCGCTGGTCTGGTTCCGGTCTGCGGGCGCCAGTCGGCCGGTTCCTTCGATGGCTTCGGCAATCTGAAGGAAGCTCTGACCTTCTTTCCGCAGCGCGCTGCCGGTGTCGCGGAAGGCCGCGTCTCCGAGCATGCCGGGTTGATCCATGCGTTTGATGCGGGCCACGATCGCCGGTCGCAGCAGCAATCGACGCTGTTCGATCAACTCGGCCATTTTCGAAAAGCTCAGCTTGGCCTCGCCGAGGATCTGCGCGGCTTTGTCCTTGGCGGCCTGGGCCACGGTCGGATCTTCCGCGTCCATCCGCTCCATGGCCTGTTTCAGAAGTGCCATGTCATCGATCATCGCAAAACCTCTCCGGCGACAGTCGCATCGATGGCAGAGACGTCGCTAAGCCTTCGCTGACCCGGAGCCTACCGGACGCGAAGATGTTTTCTTGTCATTCTTCTTTTCGATCGTTCGATAGCTATAGACCCAATCGAATATATCAGGATCCCGTTTCCTTTCGACCGTTTCGAACCAAACAGTCACGTTATCGATGAGGACCGGATGCCAGGCGAACCATTTGTGCCATTCCAATCTATCGTGAGGCTTTAATCTCATCTGATCCTCCTTTCTGGTTCGCGGATAGCGGTGGCATCTGCCGGCTTTTTGTCGTTCGTCAGATCAGCGGCGCGATCATCTCATGCGAGATGGCCTTCCGCCCTGGCCCAGACATAGGCGCCGTCGAGCGCGGTCTCGAGCTTGTCGAACAGCGCGTTGATCTCGTCGTCGGTGATGATGAGCGGCGGGCAGATGCCGATGGTGTCGCCGGCCACCGAACGAACGATCAGGCCCTCTTCCTGCGCCAGCGCCACCACCTTCGCACCCAGCCCGATCTTGCCGTCGAACGATTGCCGCGTGCGCTTGTCCTTGACCAGTTCCAGTCCGCCGAGCAGGCCGACGCCGCGGGCCTCGCCGCCGAGCGGATGATCGGCCAGCGCGTTCAGCCTTCTCTGGAATGTCGGAGCGACCTTCTGGACATGGCCGACGATGTCGGTGCGCTCGTAGATGGCGATGGTGGCGAGCGCCACGGCGCAGCCGACCGGGTGACCGGAATAGGTGAAGCCATGGGCGAAGACGCCGAGCTTCTGGCTCTCCGCAACCATCGCCTCGTAGACGTGTTCGGGCACCGTCAGCGCGCCCAGCGGGAAGTAGGCCGAGGTGATTGCCTTGGCCATCGATATGGTCGTCGGCTTGGCACCGAAGGTCTGTGACCCCCACCAGTTGCCGGTGCGGGCGAAGCCGCAGATCACTTCGTCGGCGATGAAGGCGATGTCGTGCTTCTGCAGCACGGTCTGGATCTTCTCGAAATAGGTCTTGGGCGGCACCACCACGCCGCCGGCGCCCATCACCGGCTCGGCGATGAAGGCGGCGATGGTGTCACTTCCCTCGCGCTCGATCAGCGCCTCGAGGCTGGCGGCAAGCCGCGTCGCGTAATCCTCCTCGGTCTCACCGGGTTCGGCGTAGCGATAATGATGCGGGCAGTCGGCGTGCAGGATGCCCGCGATCGGCAGGTCGAAATCGGCATGAAAGGCCGGCAGGCCGGTCAGGCTGGCGCTGGCGATGGTGACGCCGTGATAGCCGCGCATCCGTGCGATGATCTTCTTCTTGTTCGGGCGCCCGATCGCGTTGTTGTAATACCAGGCGAGCTTGACCTGGCTGTCGTTGGTCTCACTGCCGGAGGAGGTGAAGAACACCTTCGAGGTCGGGCAGGGTGCCAGCGCCTTGATCTTCTCGGCGAGTTCGATCGCCGGCTCATGGCTGCGGCCGCCGAACAGATGCGTGAACGACAGCTTCGACATCTGCTCCCGCGCAGCCTCGACCAGTTCCTGGTTGCCGTAGCCGAGCGCGGTACACCACAAGCCGGCCAGGCCCTCGATGTAGCGTTTGCCCGTGTTGTCGACGACATAGATGCCTTCGCCCTTTTCGAGGATCAGCGGGCCGCTGGTGCGATGGCTGTTCAGGTTCGTCGTCGGATGCAGCAGGGCCTCGACGTCGCGGGTGGCATAGTTTGAAAGGGGCATGAATCGGTCTCTGTGGCTGGGCCTGCCGAAGCGCCAAGGTGCGACAGACCGGAGGCCCAAGGGTTCGGTCCGGTCATTCTGCCGGGAAGGGGCGAGCATGACCAGCCCGACGGGCATGGCGACAAGATAAAGTTATCGGCTCTTGCAGTCGATGCCGTGTCCCACCACGCGCCGGGTCTCTTGGCGGCGCGGCAACTCGCCTTCCGACCCGAGCTGTTGTATCATGATCCGATGATCAAAGTCCTGGAAGACGCCATCGACAAGGTGCGGCAGCTGCCGGCAGACCGGCAGGCCTATGTCGCCGAGGTATTGGAGCAGATCGCCGCCGCCGGTAGCGACCTGTTTATCGTTCCGGAGGAGCATCGCGCCGCCGTGCACGAAGGCCTCGAACAAGCCGAGCGCGGCGAGTTCGTCAGCGACGATGAAATGGCCGCACTTTGGACGAAGTGTGGTCTATGAAGCTGAGGTACGCTTCGCGTGCCTATGCCGACATCGCCGGCATCTACGAGTATATCTCGCAGCACAATGCGACAGCCGCGACATCCGTGGTTCGACAGATTCGAATCACGAGCCGCCTTCTCGCGCGCTATCCGGGCCTCGGACGCGACACGGACATCCCCGGGGTTCGTGTCTTCCCGACCGGCCGCTATCCCTATCTCCTGTATCATCGGGTCCGCGCGGGCGAACTCGTGATACTCCACGTTCGCGATGGGCGCCGCGACTCACCGCGGGAACGGGAGCTGTAAGCTTCGGGAAGCTTCAGCCTGTCCCATCACGCGCTACAAGAACGGCAGAAGGCTTGGGTTCCGCGGTGGCCAGGCTTTGATCGGGGGACGGGCTGATGGGAACTTGCGGATGCGGATCGCGGCCATCGCGCTTATTCAGCGCTTCGAGGAAACAATCGAGCAGCGAGGGCGCCACTGGAAGCGCACCCCTCGGCAGTGCTTGCTGGTCGTCTCGGGCCACGATGATGCGAAGGTATCAAGTTATGGTTAACCGATGATTACCAGATAGCGATGACGTGACAACAGCGGAGTGGAGGGGGGCGTGCAAATACAAACCATGGTTGACGCCATCCGCACGTGTCTGCAACCCATGAGCGAAAAGATGGGCGTATCAGCATCGCAGGAATTATTGTCGTCCCGGCGGAGGCCGGGACCCATACGCCGCGGCAGTCCTTGGAGAACGAGCTGGTAGACGCCTTCGCAAGGCAACAATGCGCTGTGGTTATAGGTCCCGGCCTTCGCCGGGACGACCTCCGTCAGCTCTTCACCCCGTCCCACCACGCACAGGTCCCGGACATCAGCTGGTAGTTGCCTTCCATCACCTGCACCGGCGCGCGCAGGCCCTGCCGTGCCGCGTTCATCCGCATCTCACGTGCGACCTCGCGCGCCTCGGGCGGCAGCCACACCCGTTCATGTCCCCACAGGCTGGGGCCATCGAACATTTCCACCGGCTGCCAGGTGGCGGGATCGATCTCGCGACCGCCCCAGCCGCATTCGATCATGAAGGCGGACGGCGTCCTGGCGTAGAATGATGTCATGAAATCGTTGGTGTGACGTCCCAGCGTGACGTTGACGCGGTCCTTCTCACCCTGTGCGACATCATAGGCCTGTCCGACGTCGTCGAGCGAGAACAGCTCGACCATGAGATGATGCATGCCGCTGGTGCCGGTCTCGATCAGGGCCAGCGAGTGATGTCGCGGGTTCAGGTGAAAGAACGAGGCGCGGAATGGCCTCGTGATATAGTCCGACAGCCGGAAGCCAAGCAGGTCGACATAGAACGGCAGCATGGCGTCGATATTTTCGACCGTCAGCACGACATGGCCGAGGCCGAGCGGGCCGGTGCGGAACCCGGAGATCGAACGTCCCGGGCGGAACGGCGTATCGTCGATCTCGGCGCCGAAAAACGCCTCAAGCCGGTTGCCGGCGGGATCGCGAAACGAGATCAGCGCAATGACGTGCCGCGCATCAGCCAGCGACGCCGGCTCGGCGGTGACGTGGATCCCGGCCGCCTCCAGCCTGGCTGCGAGAGCATCCAGCGCCGCGGCGTCCGCAACCTCCCAGCCGAAGAAGCGCGCATCGTCGGCCATGGAACGGTCGATGACGATGCGCTGCTTGCGGTCGTCCATCCGAAACGAGAGCTGCGCATTGCCGCGTTCCACGGCCTGAAATCCGACCAGATGGGTGCCGAACTGCCGCCAATCCGCGAGATCGGACGATCCGAATCCGGCATAACCCAGAGCCTGCAGCATGAGACGCCTCCCACGGATCAAGCCCGATCGCAGGTTCGCCGGGCTTTTCCCGATCCTATGCCCATTTTGCGACAGAATGTCGCCGGTTTGCAAAGGCTGCAATCGGTTGTGACGCAGCCACGCTGGACACCGTGCCATCCGCGTCGTGATTTGCGCGCCGGATGCTATTTAAGGTAGTATCAGCGGGTATCGTCTCGGTGGAGGTTCGTGATGCGGATCGCCTTTGCGCTTGCGGGGCTCGGTGGCTTCAACGCCCACGGCGCGGGATTTCTGGCGGCCGCCACCAAATGCGGCGTCGTGCCGGAACTGGTGACCGCCACCAGCGGACAGATCGTGGTGCTGGCGAACTGGCTTGCCGGCAAGGACCTCGAGGCGGGCCTGATCACGGATGGCGGCAAGACCGATCCGCTGGCCCAATTGCGCGCGCTGATATTCGGCGATCCCGGCGTGTTCAGGCCGGCCTATGTCGAGGCGCTGGCGCGCTTCACCGCCGTACCGGATTTCAGCGGTGGCCTGCTCAACCTCGTCGCCGACCGCCTGCTGCCGGCGCAGCAATATGTGCCGGAGCGGCGGGATGCGGATTTCGAGCAGATCACCACGACCCTGAACGGAAGCCCGATCGGCGTCGTCTTCAACACCTACGATCCCAGGACCGGGCAGGGCTTCCTGTTCGGCAATGACGCCGCGCGCGGGCTGCTGCCGACGGAGAAGGCGATCACCAACACGCGCGCCGAGACCGTCAGGCAGGAGCCGGGCCAGCACGATCTGCGCTATGTGTCGCAGGCAGTCGTCGAGCGCGACATCCACCCGATCACGGTCGACGCCGTGAAATCCGCGCTGTGGCTGTCGCTCTACGGCTTTCAGAACAGGCCGGGCGGACAGATGGACGGCGCCTATCACCGCTCCTGCATCGTCTCCGAGCTGCATGTGTTCGACCACGTCTTCGTGGCGCGCCCGCTGGCGCAGGGCTGGCGCGGCAAGGAACCGGGCAACTGGTTCGAGGTGCAGGACTGGCAAACGGAGATGTGGTTCTCGGTCGCCTACAAGGCCGAAGTCGATGCCTTGAAGCGCATCAACGACCTGATCGAAGCCGGCAAGATCACGGACGCGAACTTCAAGAAGGTCGAACTCGTCGAGATCGAGCCGGAAACGCCGGCCGGCTATTTCCACTACTTCGTCGAGCGCCCCGAGGTCTACGACGCCGCCTTCAAGGCCGCGGTGGAGGCGTTCGAGACGCATCTTGCGAAGCCGGGGTAGGCGGATCGAGATCGGACGGGCAAAAGCGGCAGTCTGCTCACCGCTTGATGCCGCTGACCTGAAGCGGAGTTGGCGAGTTCGGATCACCTCGCCCCGCAAGCGGCAGGGCGTTTTGGAAGGTTGCGAGTGCACGGCCTTCATGGTTCGAGACGCCCGCTTTCGCGGGCACCTCACCACGAGGGTCCAGGATTTCGTCGCGAAACCAGGCCTCATCCTGAGGAGCCCGCCTCGAGGCGGGCGTCTCGAAGGATGGCCGCAGAAAGACTGTGCGCTTGCTTTCCTTCCAAATGCGATCGCCCTGGCGCTTGCGGGGAGAGCATAGGCGGCCGTTCCGAGCGAAGTGCGCCGAAGCGAAGCTTCGGCTATCGCGGAGCGCCGGGTGAACGGCAGGCGAGCACGGGGAGATTAGGAAGCGAAGCGATACCCATGAATTGCAGTTTGCGAAGGTGATGGGTTTCGCTGATAGCTCAACCCATCCTTGTACGAGCTGGCGCTCGGTCTTCTACGAGCCGGCGCTCGGTCTTGCCTTGCGGCGGACCCCGGCCGGACACCATCGAACGAGGTGATGTCCAGAGCTGCTCGATCTCCATCGACCAGCGCGGTCCACGACGATTACGATGACGGCATATTTAACTATCTCGTAACTATCTCGGCGCGACGCGCGTTGTCCGCGACGAGCAAATGGGATGCCCCATCATCATGATTCGCCGATAGGCGGGGACGCGTTTGATCGCGCCGCCCCCCGGCGCGCCGCGCGGCTTGTTCTTATCGTCATGCCGCGCGGCGCATTGGCCGCTATCGGCGATGGCCCAGGCCCAGGCCCAGATGCAATGCCTTTTGTCGCAATGCCCCGACCGAGCGCTTGGTAAGTTTCGCAATTTTGACGACAGGCGTTCGCGCCTTTGAATGATCCTTGAGTTCCTTCAGATCGGCCTTGGTCCATTCGCGGCGTTTGCGCCCTGTCTTGGTTGCTTTAACAGTCTTCTTGGCTACTTTGGCTTTCTTCAAGTCGATCGCTCCAATTGATGAATGACAGTTAGTAGCACGACTCCGGGCGGCATGAACAGGGTGACACACGATCGGCGTAACGGCCCGCCCGGCGCGGGCGAAGACCCCGCAGCACTAGTTATCATGATATACACCAAAGTCTCGCACCAAAGTCTCGCACAAAAGTCTCGCACAAAAGTCTCATCGGTTTCGCATGTACACCGCATGCGGGCAATGACCAGCCATCGCGTCGACGGTAGTTGATTGACCTGACGCTCACGCGCATTCGCCCTCCGACCAACGCAGGTCAGCGAGCCCTGCAACGCAGGTCTGCGGTGACGGGCCCATTCGAACGGTCCGCGATGCGTAGCTCGGCGGATGCTGCGCGCCGTGGCGTCATGCCCCGCCCTAGGCCTTCGGGCCAGATACGATTTCGAGTTCGCTCAGGATGCCGACGCTGCCGGCGCTTTGCCGCAAGATGCCTGTGCGTCCATAGAGGTCCCCGATCTCGAATGTTCCGAGAAACTCGCAGGTCTGGCTGAACGGAGATCGGCTCATCCCGCCCTCGTAACGCAGATGCGAGGACTTCGGATACGGATCTATATAGAGGAACTTGGTACCGCCAGCGTCGCAGCCGACGATCAGCACGGTATGGCCGCCGCCCCGCGTGACCTCGAGTTCGCCTCCCGACAACATCGCCGTCGACGGATTGTAGACCACGCCGACGAGCACAGGGACGCCGGTCTTGAGCTTGGCCTTGATCGCGGCGGCGGCCCTGGTAATGACGCCCGGACGATAGGTCACGTCGCTCCGGCTCTCCACCTTTTTCAGCGGCATATGGTAGCTGTGATAGGCGTAATCGGTCTTGCTGGAGAAGGATTTGATGCCGCCAACCTTGGCGACCGTGCCACACGCCAGCGGTCCCCATTGGCGCTCATTGGCATTGGAATTCTCGTTGAACAGATTGTCGAAATTACTGTCGAGCAGTCGCTGCAACTGCACGATCTTGACGGCGTCGCCATTGCGGAACGCATCGGCGATCATGTCGATGGCCATGTCGGTGTGGTTGTCGAACTTGCCGACGCAGACGCCCAAGGGCGTTCCCGTGCCGGCGCCTCCCGCCATGCAGGACAGCCATGCGAACCCATCCCCGGTGGCCCTCGCCTCAACGGTTTGCTCGCCGGCGCCGCGACGAACCACGCGCCCGACCTTGATGACCTGATCGTCACTCGACGTGATGTCGGGCAATCTGGTCTTGGCCCCGTCGGGCACGGTGCCTGACTGCATCAGCGTCACGGTCCGGCCGACGGGCAGCCGGATCAGGTCGAGTTGCGACGACGATATCCCCATCAGGCTCGTCAGCGCGGCCGGCAGGGCGGAAATGGCATCGAAGCGCATCAGGCGCTGCTTGGTGCCGTCGGGAAGGGTGACGAAGAAGAATGGGTCCATGTCCGCAAATCCATGTCCGCAAATCCATGGGGGCTGCCCCGTATTGTCTTCAGCCTGGCGCAAGCCGTTCAGCGCAAGACCGCAATCGGCGACCACGCCTGCGTCAGCCGTGATTTGTGGAGTCCGTCAGGTGATGGGTTCAAATCGTCCGGGACGAATTTCCTGCTTTGAGCGACAAGATTGCGGACAGCAGGACCTCGCGCCTCGATTGGTCGGCGCACGCAAGCAACGACTCTGACGATCGGCGTCGCATCTGATGGTTGCTACGGGCTATTCCGAATCACGCTCGACCGCTTGGGCCGACCCTGCGCGCGACGGCCTGCCGGCTACGCAACTCCGCGTCCGAGTGCGGCGTTGTTCCCGTGCGATCACCGTGCCTCTCCGGAAAATGCCTGTCGCAGCTCTGAAAGCCGGTCGAGCGCGGCTGGCGACAGGGAGCCTTTCTGGACCGCGGCGAGTGCGTCCTCGAACTGTTGCGGCGTCGCCATGCCGACCAGGATGGTGCCCATCGCCGGGTGGGACAGCGCAAACCGTGTGGCGGCCTCCGTCAGGCTGGCGGCGAATCCCTCCTCGACCAGCGCCATCAGACGGCGTGCGCGACCGACATCGGCCTCGTAGTTCGTCGCCGAACCAATCGGCTCGGGTGCCGGACCAGCGATCGGGTGACGCACGGCTGAACCCGAAAGCGCGCCGCCGGCCAGCACGCGGATGCCCACGACGCCGACGCCGGCCGCCGTGGTGGCATCGAACAATCGTCCATAGTCCTGTGCCGGATAGTTGATCGGCAAAGCCTCGGCGGCCGAAGCGTTGAGCATGTTGTAGATGACCTGGGCGCTGTCGAAGACGCGCGCTTCGATCACCTGATGCAGGGCCGCGGTGTCGCCCAGCGCGGTCATCCCGAGGAAACCGATCTTGCCCTGCTGACGCAGCCGCTGGAACGCCGGCACCACCTCGCCGAGGACCTGGTGGACGCTCAGCGCCGATCCGTCTCCGGTCTCGGTGATCGGATTGTGCAGGTGAAGAATGTCGACCCGGTCAAGACCGAGCCGTGCCAGACTGCCTTCCAGCGACATCGTGACGGCGTCGGCAATGCGGCCGAAATCGCCGGGCGGAACCCGGACCTTGGTGCCGATGATTATATCGGCCGGCTTCAGCGTCCGCAGGACGCGGCCCAGGTTCCTTTCCGATTCGCCATCGCCATACTGCACCGCAGTGTCGAAGTAGTTCACGCCGGCTTCGATTGCACGCGCGATGGTGCGCTCCTGGTCGGCAGGATCGCCGCGCACCATCAATCCGCCCACTGCGCCGCAGCCGAAACCCAGCACCGAGAGTTGCAGTCCCGTACGCCCAAAGGCCCGCAATTGCATCGCCGTTCCTCCAACTGAACGCAGGCTGCTCCAGCAACGAGGTTAGAGTTAGTCCGTTCATCTCCGGGATCGCAATATTAAACTTAATTGGCGGGTCTCCTTGCGGCGTTTCGCGGCCCCGCTATCGTCGGCTCATCGGTCACTGCTATCGGAGGTGATCCATGAGCGGCAAAGGCAACAAGGATTTCGCGAGCACGCCATCCCAGCGAGAGGCGAGGAAGGCTTTTCAGCGAGCCGGCAAGCGAGAGGCCGTAACCGAGTACGAGAAGGCGCAGGAAACCTTCCAGAAGAACTACCAGCGATTGAGGGCCGAGCGCCTGGCGCGAGAGGCCGCGAAAACCGAGGAGAAATGACGACGTAGCAGGTTTCGCGGGCGGCCGATCATTGTTTGCGCGCGGATCGTCTGCCCCATCGCGCGGTGGCGCGGCGCCATGCTAGCCTTGCTCCGGTACCGGAAACTCTCGGGAAGCAGGCCAGTCATGAGCAGGCGGATCAGTCGTTGCGTCGAACTGTTGGAGCAGGATCAGGCCATCTACTATGACGGTCCGCACAGCGGCCACGTGCTGACCCATGCGCAGGGTCGCATCGATGCCGGCACCTGGGCCGACTACATGAATGTCGGCATGGAGCATGGTGCGTTCGACATGGCTGGCCTCGCCGAGTACATGCGCGGCATGGTCGATGCAGGGCCAACGCGGTCGGGGCATCGTACCCCGACGGTGATCGTCGAGGCGCCCGTGAACGGCATCGACGCCGCGCATGTGCGTATCAACGCCTGGCAGTTCCGCCAGATCCTCGGCCGCGGGGTGCATGGCATCCTGTTGTGCCAGGCCGAAACCGCCGACGCTGTCAGGGCGTTCGTGGAATCCTGCCGCTATCCGCACAACACGCTCGGCGTCGATCCCGCGATCCCCTCGCCGATGGCACGGCTGCAGGGGGCGATCCGCGCCAAGGATGGCGGGACCGACTCCGCCGGCCGCAAGTGGCTGGGCATCGGCACACGGGGGCGCGGATCGGAAACCACCGCGGCGCCGGTCTGGGGTCTGTCGACCGAGGATTACATGGCGCGCTGCGATCCCTGGCCGCTCAATCCCAGGGGTGAACTGCTATTGGGGGTCAAGCTGGAAAGCCCCGAAGGCGTCGCCAATTGCGAGGAGATCCTCAGCGTACCCGGGCTCGGATTTGCCGAGATCGGTCCGGGCGACTTGAGTCTGTCGCTCGGCTACGCCATGATTCCAGGCGAGCCTTATCCGGTGGAAATGCAGACCGCGCGCGACCGCATCCTGGCGGCTTGCCGCAGCAACGGCGTCGCGTTCCTGCAGGGCTGCACCGCCGACAATATCATCGCCCGGATCGACGAGGGCGTGCGCGTGATCGCGGGGCATAGCGAGGCCGCCGCCATCACGGGGCGCCGATACCAGAAGCGGACATTGCCGGTGTGATACCGGGTGCTGCGGCGCGATTGGGCAAGCTCAGTTCGACGCGCGCCGCGCTTCGTTCAGATAGGCCGCGATCATCGTTTTGAGCTGCAATCGGACCGCCTCGAACTCGGCGGTCGATGCCTTGGATGCCAATAGCGCCTGTACGGGTGTCACGACAGCGCTTGAGGCGATGAAGCCCACCATGGCGGGGTTCTCGAACCGGCAATCGCTCGCAGATTTCAGCATATCGACGATCGCACGCTCCGACCTCGCGATCGAACGGCTCACGACTGTTTCGCCGCCAAGCTCGGACGACACCGCATAGAGCGCCCGGGAGGCCGATTTGTTCTCGAGCTTTGCAACGAAGAAGGCGTCGACGACGGCGTCAACCATGGTCTTCGTGGGCTGACCATGGGCACGTGAACATGCGCTCTCGACGACCTCGACCACCCGCGAAAGATGGCGCTCGAGCACGGCGATCAGCAGCGCCTCCTTGTTGGGGAAATACTGATAGAGCGTCCCAACCGACACGCCGGCTCGCTCGGCGACCTTCGTCGTCGTCAGCCGTTCCAGCCCGAAGCCGAGCAGAACCTGAATGGTGGCGTCGAAGATCGCGTCGACGGTCACGATCGAGCGCGATTGAGACGGGCGTTTGCGGGGCTTTCGCGTGGCCATGATGCCGATCTGGAAATGCGAATAGGAAAACTGAAGCATCCTTCATATTATGGAAGCGTGTCAATGCTTCGAGGTTTGCGATGACCGAGCCCACATCACGATCGACTTTGGGAGCGCTGGCAGCTGGACTGCTGGCGCTACTGCCTCCAGTGGGCGGCCACGCGCAGGCCGCAGGTACAGGGGCAACGCCGATTGCATCGGACGAAATTGCCATCACACGGGAAGTGACTATTCCCAAACCGCGCGCTGATGTCTTTGATGTCATCGCCGCGGAGGATGTTCTGCCGAAGGTGCTTACCGGCTATGGGCCGCTTCCTGCCGTCGTCGCAACCTCCGGCAATACGGGTCCGTGGGATCGACCCGGCTCGGAGCGCGTCGTCCATCTTGCGGACGGTGGCACGTTGCGGGAGCAGGTCACGGCCTATCGACGGCCCGGTTATTTCTCCTATCGGGTATGGGCGTTCGACAATGCGGTCATCAACAAACTGGCGTCCGGTGGCCGAGGCGAATGGATCTTCACGGACGTCCCCGGCGGCACCCACGTGCGATGGACCTACGCATTCAAACGGCGCAGTTTCCTGGCCGGTGTTCCGCTGTCGCTGGTCGTCCATATGCTCTGGCGGGGCTACATGGATGTTTGCCTCACCAACACCCAGCGCCTGCTCGACACCCACGGCGAACACGCTCTGCTCACAAGATGATGGGCCGGATTGCGAAATTGCGGGAATTGCAATGCGGGCGGGCTGGAGCAGGGAAGCGACGGGCATTTTGGCGGCAGCGTGATGCACAACCGAGCCACGCAAGCCTCTTGTCGTGCGGGGTGAATCGATGCTTATTCGCACTCGTTCGCCCCCCGTCGCGGAAGACCTTCATGTCGAAAATCACCATCGTCGAGACCGGTCTCGTGTCGCCTGAGCATCGCGCGCGGCATGGCTCGTTTCCGCAGATGTTCGAACGGATGATCGGCGCGGCAGATGCCTCGGCGAGCTTCGCGACGGTTCGGCTGGTTGACGGCGACGCGCTGCCCGATCCCGCCGGGCTGGACGCCATTCTGATCACGGGATCGCCGGCCGGCGTCTATGACGATCTCGACTGGATCGCGCCGCTCGAGCGCTTTGTCCGCGCGGCGTATGAAGGAAGAACGCCAATGGTCGGAGTCTGCTTTGGCCATCAATTGATCGCGCAGGCGCTCGGCGGTGTGGTGCGCAAGTCGGAGAAGGGGTGGGGGATCGGGCGCCACGTCTATGATGTGCTGCCCGGCAACGGCGTGATCGACGGAGCCGAGATCGCGATCGCCGCGTCGCATCAGGACCAGGTCATCGCGCCGCCCGCTGGCGCAACCACAATTCTGCATTCGACGTTCACGCCGCACGCCGGAATTCTCTATGGCAACGGCACGACGCTGTCGGTGCAGCCGCATCCCGAATTCACCGCGGCCTTCGCGCATGTCTGCTGCGACAAAGCCGGCCAGTACAGCGCACCGGGTACCTTGGTCGCAACCGCCAAGGCGTCGCTCGACCAGCCGCTCGACCACGCCGACCTCGGCCACGCGCTCGCGCGCTTTCTGGCAAAGCCCCGGATATAAAAATCTTATACGGCTGCCCGGGCCACGCGGCCTCGGGCCGGCAGGCTCACAGCCATCCGACGCGCCGGAATCGCCAGAACAGCGCCGCGCAGGTCATCAAGATCACGCCGAGCACGGTGAAATAGCCGTACTCCCATTGCAATTCCGGCATGTTCTTGAAATTCATGCCGTAGAGACCGGCGATCGCGGTCGGGACCGCGATGATCGCAAGCCAGGACGCCAGTTTCTTGGAGACCGCGGTCTCCTGAGCCTGACCGACCAGAAGGCTCGCCTCAAAGGCAAATGCGAGGACCTCTCGAAGCGAATCGATCTGCTCCTGAACCGTCCTGACATGGTCTGTGACATCGCGGAACAGCGGCTGCATGGCGGGCCGCACCATCGGCAGGTTGTCATGCTCGAGCCGGCGGCAGACCTCCACCAGCGGTCCGGCCGCGTTTCGCAGGCGCAGCAGGTCGCGTCGCAGCATATAAAGCCGCTCGATCTGCACCCGCGTCATCGCGCTCGCAAGCACAAGCGCCTCCATGGCCTCGACTTCCGCATGGATGGTTTCCAGCACTGGCGAGTAGTTGTCGACGATGAAATCGAGGATGGCGTAGAGGATATAGTCCTCGCCGCGAGCCAGCGCCCGCGGGCAGCTTTCGCAGCGCTCGCGCACCGGCGTATAGGACGTTGACGCGCCATGGCGGACCGAAACGAGATATCCTTCGCCGACAAACAGATGGGTTTCGCCAAATTCGATGCTGTCGCCAACGAGTTGAGCGGTACGGGCCACGATGAAAAGCCCGTCGCCATACTGTTCGATCTTCGGTCTTTGGTGGGCGTGGTCGGCGTCTTCGATGGCGAGATCGTGCAGCTGAAACTGGCGCTGCACACTGGTCAAGAGCGCGATATCCGGTTCGTGCAGCCCGATCCACACCACGTGGCCCGGCCGACTGCGCCAGCTTGAGGCTTCATCAATGGCGATATTGGCGACGCGCCGGCCATCGACATAGGCGCCGGCTGCGACGACACCTTCGGAGTTGACAGGCTCGGTAGCCAGGACGGCTGAGGGGGCTACGTTCATGGTTTCACTCCCCGATGGTGGCTCTGGAGCCCCGATCTGAGGCGGAGCTTTCGACGAGGCTAGCACCGGAGAGCTTGCCGTCAAATGGAATGTCTGGACGTGATCGATGATGAAGCGGCAGCTTCAATCTCGACGTGACGAGACGAACTCGTCGCCGCGGAGACCTCGCCATGGACTGTCGAAACCACTGCGCAGGGAAGGCCGGATGATTCCGGTGCTTCCGCTGTGAATACGCGTGCGCATACTTGCTACCTACGGCGCGCACGAGGCTGCAGGTGCATTGGGCACCCACCCGGCATTCCCCGCGCCCTCGTCGTTTCGAGGGACATGAAGAGAGCATCGCTCGGACGCTGTCAGCGCCGCGGCAGGCGAGAGTATGTGTGCAAGGATTGCGAAGCTATTTTGCGCTGGAGCGACGAAGCAATCCATCGTCGGATGCGCAGCGGTTCTGTCTCAGCCACGCTCGTCTCTCCCCTTCGACCCGCTCGCGGCTGGGAGCGGGAGGGGCAGGGACGTTTGAGTCTTGGAGGCACCCCCGGCGCCTTCAGCGCCGCCCCTCCCCACCACTCGCTTCGCCCGCGGGAGGAGGGAGGACAGCGGCGAAAGCCATGATGCGATCGCTCGCCCGGTCGATCAGGACCAGCACGGTTTGCCCGAATCCTGTGCATTTCCCACCTCGACCGTGCCCCCTCCGCCCTTGACGGCGCCGCGCGGCCATGGTGATTACCTCGGTCATGAGCACCGTCGTCCGCCCATCCCGTCTTTGGTGGCCCACCTCCTAACAGGTGGCCGGTGCGATTTTTCCAGAATTTCATCATCAGAGGCCGCCATCCCAGGCAGGCCTCCGTTCGTTTGTCCTGTGTGGCGCTCCCTCGCTAAGTCTCGTAAGAGGAACACATGAACAGGACAGTCTTCTCATTGCCGGCCCGCAGCGAATACCTCACCCGGGGCGGGCTCGCCGTGCTGCGCGTGGCGGAACAGTTTTCCGGCGGCGCCAAGAGGCTCGACGATCTGATCGATCTGCTCGATCGCCGCCGCGGCGTGGTGCTGTCCTCGGGGACGACCGTGCCTGGGCGTTACGAAAGCTTCGATCTCGGCTTTTCCGATCCGCCGCTGCTGCTGCAAACGACCGGCTCCGATTTCACGCTGCAAGCCCTGAACCCGCGCGGCGAGGTCCTGATCGCCTTCCTCGCCGATGTGCTGCGCGAGCCCTGTGTTGTGGTCACAGAGACAACCGCGACGCGGCTGTCTGGGCATATCCTGCGCGGCGCGGCTCCGGTCGAGGAAGACCAGCGCACCCGTCGCGCCAGCGTGATGTCGCTGGTGCGCAATCTCGTCGCGGTCTTTGCCGCCAATGATGACGGCATGCTCGGGCTCTACGGCGCCTTCGCCTATGATCTGGTGTTCCAGATCGAGGACATCGTGCAGAAACGCGCGCGCGAGCAGGACCAGCGCGACATCGTGCTCTACGTGCCGGATCGCCTGCTCGCCTATGACCGCGCCACCGGCCGCGGCGTGGTGATTTCCTACGACTTCAGCTGGAAGGGACAGTCCACCGAGGGTGTTTCGCGCGACACTTCCGAAAGCCTCTATGCCAAGACGCCGCGACAGGGCTTTGCGGATCACGGCCCCGGCGAATATCAGGCCACGGTGGAGACTGCGCGCGCCGCCTTTGCCCGCGGCGATCTGTTCGAGGCAGTGCCCGGGCAGTTGTTCGCCGAGCCGTGTGAGCGAAGCCCGGCCGAAGTGTTCCAGCGGCTGTGCCGGATCAATCCATCACCCTATGGCGCGCTGATGAATCTCGGCGACGGCGAATTCCTGGTCTCCGCCTCGCCGGAAATGTTTGTGCGCTCCGACGGCCGCCGGGTCGAGACCTGCCCGATCTCGGGCACGATCGCGCGGGGCACCGATGCGATCGGCGATGCCGAGCAGATCCGCCAGCTCCTGAACTCGCAGAAGGACGAGTTCGAGCTCAACATGTGCACGGATGTCGACCGCAACGACAAGGCGCGGGTCTGCGTCCCCGGCACCATCAAGGTGCTGGCGCGGCGCCAGATCGAGACCTACTCAAAGCTGTTTCACACCGTCGATCATGTCGAGGGCATGCTGCGGCCGGGCTTCGATGCGCTCGACGCCTTCCTCACCCACGCCTGGGCGGTGACGGTGACCGGCGCGCCGAAATTATGGGCGATGCAGTTCGTCGAGGATCACGAGCGCTCGCCGCGGCGCTGGTACGCCGGCGCCATCGGCGCGGTGAATTTCGACGGCAGCATCAATACCGGCCTGACCATCCGCACCATCCGGATGAAGGACGGACTCGCCGAGGTGCGGGTCGGCGCCACCTGCCTGTTCGACTCCGATCCCGCGGCCGAAGACCGCGAGTGCCAGGTCAAGGCGGCGGCGCTGTTCCAGGCCCTGCGCGGCGATCCGCCGAAGCCGCTGTCGACCTTCGCGCCCGATGCCACCGGCAGCGGCAAGCAGGTGCTGCTGATCGACCATGACGACAGTTTCGTGCACATGCTGGCGGATTATTTCCGCCAGGTCGGTGCCGACGTCACCGTGGTCCGTCATGTCCATGCGCTCGACATGCTGCGTGATCGAAAATGGGATCTGCTGGTGCTGTCGCCGGGACCGGGCCGGCCGGAAGACTTCAGGATTGCCTCGACGATCGATGCGGCGCTTGAGAAAAAACTGCCGATCTTCGGCGTCTGTCTCGGCGTGCAGGCGATCGGCGAATATTTCGGCGGCCAGCTCGGCCAGCTTGCCACACCGGCGCATGGGCGGCCCTCGCAGGTCAAGGTGCGCGGCGGCTGCCTGATGCAGAACCTGCCTGACGAGATCATCATCGGGCGCTATCATTCGCTCCATGTCGAGCGCGACAGCATGCCGAACAGCCTCGTCGTCACCGCGACCACGGATGACGGCGTCGCCATGGCGATCGAACACTTGAGCCTGCCGGTCGGCGGCGTGCAGTTTCACCCGGAATCGCTGATGTCGCTTGGCGGCGAGGTGGGCCTGCGCATCGTCGAGAATGCGTTTCGGTTGAGCGCGCGGTGAGATAAAGGAGACCGTCATTGCGAGCGAAGCGAAGCAATCCATGGCGCGGCGCAACGAGAACTGGATTGCTTCGTCGCAAGGGCTCCTCGCAATGACGGATAGATGGAAAAGAGGATACCCATGACGTTTGACGATGATATCAAATCCACGGTTCGCACCATTCCAGACTATCCGAAGCCGGGTATCCTGTTTCGCGATATCACCACGCTCTTGGCCGATGCGCGCGCGTTCCGCCGCGCGGTCGACCAGCTGGTGCATCCCTGGGCCGGCAACAAGATCGACAAGGTCGCCGGCATCGAGGCGCGCGGCTTCATCCTGGGCGGCGCGGTGGCGCACCAGGTCTCGGCCGGCTTCGTGCCGATCCGCAAGAAAGGCAAGCTGCCGCACACGACGGTGCGGATCGCCTATTCGCTGGAATACGGCCTCGACGAGATGGAGATGCATGTCGACGCGGTGCATCCGGGCGAGCGCGTGATCCTGATCGATGATTTGATCGCGACCGGCGGCACCGCGGAGGGCGCGGTGAAGCTGTTGCGGCAGATCGGCGCCGATGTGGTGGCGGCGTGCTTCATCATCGATCTGCCCGATCTCGGCGGGGCGGCGAAGCTGCGGGCGATGGATGTGCCGGTGCGCACGCTGATGGCGTTCGACGGGCATTGAAGCTTCGACTTGGAGTCTTGCGCCGCGCGGGGTGTCGCCGGCCTCACGACCCCTGTCACGATCCCTGCAGGGTCAGATTCTGGTCGAGTTCGCGGAAGCCGAGATAGTTGCTGCGGATCCATTCATGCAGTTCGGTCGACGAGTCCTTTTCCTGGCGCAGGTAGTCGGTAAAGGAGAAGTTCGGCCGGTCGATATAGGTCTTGAGAAACGTCGGCAGCGCCGCGAGGCTCAGCATGCGGCCGTGGCTCAGGCCCGCCGGCATCTCGCCACGGATCACGAACTCATTGTCGATCACCATCAGCTTGGACGGCGGGACTTGCCGCCGCAGCATGTCATGGCCGCGCGCGGAGACACGGTCGGGCCCGGGCATGTAGAGGATGACCGGGGCGACGTTGCGCCGTGCCGCTTCCTTGAGGAAGCCGATCTCCTCGGTCATCTTGAAAAATTCGTCAAAGGCATGAAAGCCGAGGTCGATCACCTTGGCGATCCGGTCGTCGATGATCAGCCGGTCCATCAGCTGCATCTTGCCGTAGGTGTTCTCGATCTCTGCCGTTTCGGTGATGTCGGGCAGATAGTCGAGCAGCGACGGCTCTTTCAGATTGATGTCGAACGCCGTGACCGCACCGTTCTTCAGGAGCAGAAACTCGCTCAGGAGCCGCGCGAACAGGGTCTTGCCGGCCTGCGGGCGGGGGGAGCAGATGATGTAAACAGGCGTGTTGGCCATCACGCACTTTATCAGTTGGTACTAAACCAGTTGGTTCGGACACGCGCCCGTTTCGGCTTCACGGCCTCGCGGGCAGGACTATTTATCTTCCGCGCGCGCGGCGCTCGCTTTGCTCGTGCCGACGATGTCCGTCAGCTTGATCCGGTCATACTCGCTCCAAACATTGGCAAGCCAATGGCGGACGTAGCCGCGCAGAACGAAGGAATAATTCGCCGCCTGGTCCTGGGGACCCTTGTTGGCCACGAATTTGAGGAACGGGACGGAGGCGACCTCGACCTGCTCATACGCCATCTCATTGAGCTTCGGTATGGTGAGCTCGGTTGCGTCCTTGATGCGGCGAAAATAAGAATTGTAGGTCGACTGGTCCCACTCGAAGAAGCTGGTATTGTTGATGAAGTTCTTCACCAGGAAGTACTTCGCGCCGCCCATGAAGTTGGCGGTCTCCGAGATCTCCTCGAGCGAGGCGATCGAGGGGCCGAGGATGTGGAATACGGCAAACGTGATCTGGCCGGTCTTGGCGGCATCCAGAAAGCCGATATCGCGCAACGAAGCCAGTGCGGGCGACAGCAATCCGGCGCGGGCATCAATCACGGTCACGGACGGCGACACCGCGTTCAGCGTGTCGAAGATCTTCATCTGATCCGCCGTCGCCGTCATGTCGACGATCTCGGTGATGTCGGAGTGGAAGCGCTTCAGTGTGCCGCGCGGCGATTCCGTGTCGAAGGCCCGGGTCGGTACGTTGTTGGCGCTGAAATAGTCGAGCAGGGTGCGCGCGACCGTGGTCTTGCCGACCCCGCCCTTGTCAGCACCCACGACGATCACTGCTGGCTTAGCCATTTAGGTCCCTTACGCGCCCGCAACCGCATTGCAGCGGCTGATTCCTCTTTCTGCTTTGGGCGCGAACATGGCAGAAACAAGGGAAAATTCAAATCACTGGAGGAAAAGGTGATTAAGCCTGCGGCGTGGTTAGCAGGCGTAGTTAGCATATGCGAAATGGGACGGCGCAGTTTTTTTGCGCACCCGCCACGCGGGTGGCCGACGCTAGCGTGTCGCGTCACCGATTCGCCTCAAGAAAATGCTTCAGAATCCCCAGCATGATCGGGAAAAGCGGCGAGGCGACGGTGCCGGGCGGCGACCGGTTCTCCGTAATTGTCCGGACCCCGACGGGGATGCGTGCGTCGGGCGAACGCCGGTTGCACAAGATGATCGCCGTCGATCTAGCTCCGGCTCCATGGGCCGCCCGGGCGTATCCTGGCGGCATCATCCGCTCTGCCCCAGGGCCCGGGCAGCGGCGGCGGGGTCGGACCATCTTGGGGCTCCGACGGCGGACCGTCAGGCTGCTCTCCGGTATCGGACGGCAGCGCCAGAGGTCCCGGATCATGGCCGCCGGCATACTGCACCAGCGCATGGACCCGGGACTCCACGGAGGGATGGGTCGCAAACAGGTCGGCAAAGCCCTCGCGGGGATTGTCGACGCACAATTCCATCACCGCCGACGTCGCTCCCGGAAGTTCGCCGCGGCCTTCGATCTTGCGCAGTGCAGAGATCATGGCGTCCGGGTTTTTCGTCAGCTCGACCGACCCGGCGTCAGCGAGCAACTCGCGCGAGCGCGACAAAGCGAGTTTGACAACCTGCGAGAGCAGCCAGGCGAGCAGGATCAGCGCCACCGCCAGGATGACGATGATCACCGCGCCGCCGCCGGAGCCCTTGCCTTTGCTGTCGGAGGAGGATGAGGAGGACGATGATGACGATGAGGACGACCAGCCGCCGCCGCCCGAATTCCACGACAGGTTGGTGAACATCCGGAAGAACAGCTCGCCGAAGAAGCCGACCACGCCGGCAATGATGACGGCTACTACCATCAGCTGCACGTCGCCGTTGCGGATATGGGTGAGCTCATGGCCGAGCACCGACTCGATCTCCTGGTCGTTGAGCGTCCCCATCAGCCCTGACGTGACGGTAATTGAATATTGCCGCTGGTTGAGCCCGGTCGCGAACGCGTTCAGCGCGTCGCTGTCCATGATCTTCAGCTTCGGCATCGGAATGCCGCGCGAGATGCAGAGATTTTCCAGGAGATTGTAGAGCCGCGGCTGTTGCTGCCGCGTGACGTTCCCGCCGCCGGTCACCGCATCGATGATCGTCTGGTGGAAGAAATAGGCGACCACGATCCAGGCCGCGGCCCCGATCGTGGCAATGGGCAGGGCCTTGATCAGATCGGCCAACGCCGCGGCCAGATAATACTGCACCGTGCCGTCGCCGTTGATCAGGACCTCGGCGAGCAGGGCGCCGGCAAAGACCAGCACATAGATCAGCAGGAACAGGCCGGCCAGCAACAGCATCGAACGAAACTTGTTCGACGCGATGTGGGTGTAGAGCCCGTACGCGGCCATGAGGCGTTGCTCAGCAGATGATCTTGGTGATCAGAACTTGACGGCCGGCGCGGCCTCGACCTCGGTCCGGCTCGCGCCGAGATCGAAGAACTCCTTGCGGGTGAAGCCGAACGTGCCGGCGAACAGCGCCGCGGGCATCTGCTGGATGCCCGTGTTGTATTCCTGGACCGCATTGTTGAAGAAACGACGGCTCGCCGCGATCTTGTTCTCGATATCGGACAATTCGCCGGCCAGTTGCTGGAAATTCGCGTTGGCCTTGAGGTCGGGATAGGCTTCCGAGAGCGCGATCAGCCGGCCCAGCGCGCCGGTGAGCTGGGTCTCGGCGGCGGCCACCTGGCCCGGTCCCTGCGCCGATATCGCGGCATTGCGGGCCTTGACCACCTCGTCCAGCGTGCCGCGTTCGTGCGCGGCATAGCCCTTCACGGTCTCCACAAGGTTCGGGATCAGGTCGTGGCGCAGCTTGAGCTGCACGTCGATGTCGGCGAAAGCCTGGCCGACGCGCTGACTGAGCGCAACCAGGCGGTTATAGGCGCCGAAGGCGAACAGAACGGCAATGACGATGATGCCGAGAACGATCCAGCCGGATGACATGGAAAAACTCCTGGGGGGCCGACGAAGGAGGTGAGTCTAGCCGGAATACAAGAGCACCGCCACCGGCGGGCACTGCTTTGGTCGGACCTCAGGCTGCTTAAGTTCAAAGGGCAGTCCATTCTACCCGATTGGATCGGTTGCCGCCCTGGATCAAGTCGCGGGAGGGATGCCGGTTCGCTGTCCAGGAGACGCGTCAAGACAGACGGCTGGCACATGCGTTCCGATTCAATCGGACCTTGGCGTGCTCTCGTCGACCCTCGCTACGGTCGGGCGACGTGCCAGAGCTTCTCCGGATCATAGCCATTGGCGTCGCCGGGAGCGTGATCAGCCGGTGACGTGTAGAGCGGGCGGTAGCGGTAGGCCCACATCTTGCTGCCATCGCTGCGGGTGATGACGGTGAAGTCGCCCTGGGCTTCTGCGTTGCTGGGCGCCGTGACCGGAATCCATTTCTCGGCGCATTTTCCGTCGCAGGTCGACTTGTTGCCGCTGACGTCGCGATCGAAATAATACACGGTCATGCCCTTGGGATCGACCAGCCGTATACCGGTCTTGGTGGGGGACACGCGTGGCTTGGTCGCGCCGTCATCCTTGGCGGGCGGCGGAGGCGCCGAAGATTCGTGTCCGTTCGCCAGCGCATGGCCCGCGGAGATGAGTATGGTCGCGAAGACTACGACGATCCTGAACATCCTGAACCCCGTGATGAAGCGGGCATTGGGTGCCTCGTCGCGGAGAGTAGCGAGCGTGTCTTAGCGTCTGGTTTCGGCGTGCCGGGACGATTGTCGACAAATTCGACGAAGCGTTGATGTCGCAGCGTTTACGAGCGCCTGACCGCGGTACTCTGATAGTTATCGTTTGCAAGCAGATCCAATACTCGAACCGCCTCCGCCGCGGTCTGGTTGAGTGACTTCGACGTTCGGCCGCGATGCCGCGCCGACAATCGAGCGCGTCGGCGGTGACGATGACCCGAGCGGGGCCTGATGCGTCTTGCAAATTGCGGGAGCTTGCCATTGTGCAGGTGATTTGCCCGACGTGTCAAATGTGTCAGCGGGAATGTGTCAGCAGGAATGACGTATCGACCATCCGCTACTTTGCATGGGGTTGTTTTCGATATTTTGTGGTGGGATGTTGCCTGGCCGAAGCTCGCGAAGCACCGGTCCGCCTTCGCCCTGTGGGTTTCGGCGAGACAGCCTTCGCATGCCAAAACCTGACGACGGCTCCGTGCCATGTCGCCGCGCTAGCGTTCGTCGATCACCGCATCACCCCAGCGCCAGCGCCGGGCCAACGCGTAATTCGCCTTGTCGCGGCGCGGCACCTTGGCGGCGACGAGTCCCTCGGGCGTGCAGAGCTTGGCCGCGACCTCGACCTTGCTCAGGACAGGCTGCGCCAGTACCCGCGCCGCGCACCGCGCAGGCGGATGTCGCATCAACGCAACGTAAGCGAATTTCTCGTCTTCGTAGGGGAGGTCGACGTCCTTGATCTCCTTGTGCGCGCGCGATCGCGGCAGCCGTTGCGTGAAATGGCACCAGTCCGGCGCCGTGAGCGGACAGGCTCGATCGTGCGGGCAGGGCGCTGCAACATGCGCTCCGGCATCAATCAGCTGCGCGCGCAACGCGATGATCCTCTCATAGCCTCTTGGTGTGCCGGGCTCGACGATCACCAACGTGTCGTCTGTCTTCTCCCACGCCAGCGCGGCGAACTCGGTCCGTTCGCGCGCGTCGAGTTCGCCAATCACGTAGCTCGCAATGACGAGATCGGCAGGCTCCGCCGCGGCGATGAGATCGCGGGCGTCGCCCTTTTGATAATCGGCGCCGCCGAGCCGGACGCTGTCGCGCATCAGGTCGAGCGCCAGCGCACGCAGGGACTCATTGTCGTCCGCGAGTGCGAACGCTGTGAGCGAGGTAAACGCTTCCACGGCGGCCCAGCTTGCAGTGCCCGGCCCCGCGCCGATGTCGAGCAGGGTGTGGGGCGCGAAGTCCGGCCGGAGCTCGCACAGCGCGTTCAGTGCGGCGGTGACGGCGGCATAGGTCGCCGGCATCCGCGCCAGCGCGTAAGCCAGGGCATCGATCTCGGAGCGGATTCCGCCCGACGTCCCGCCCTCGCGATAGGTCTGCGAGATCCGCGCTGCGCGTTGCGCGGCGTCATGGCGCGACAATCCCTTGAGCCTGCTCGAGAGCGCGGCCTGCAGTTCGACGGGGAGGGACGGAGGGATCATCGGTCGGTCGTCATGCCCCGCGAAGGCGGGGCACCCAGTATTCCGTGACGCCAGTGAGTCACCGCTAAAGCGCGGTGTACTGGATCATCCGCTTTCGCGGATGATGACAGCGGAAGACGCGGTAGGGTATCACGCCACGACCTGGTCGAGAATCTTGACCGCCTCGTCGAGGGCGACCGAGACCAGTTGCGAGACGCCGCGCTCGGCCATGGTGACGCCGAACAGCCGGTTCATGCGCGCCATCGTGATCGGGTTGT